>Ga0164290_1000030_pt1 | contig 540625 bp, 477 predicted proteins | sample Micstemetagenome_FD_108782 | JGI IMG/M metagenome (GOLD analysis project Ga0164290, IMG submission 108782) | Contaminated culture microbial community from soil near Moab, Utah, USA - Microcoleus steenstrupii SON62 (Illumina Assembly) | ecosystem: Environmental > Terrestrial > Soil > Soil crust... | reverse complement strand
GTTAAGCCCCTCATGGCCGATGGTACTGCACCACAATGCGGGAGAGTAGGTAGCTGCCATATCTATTTAAAAAAGCCTTACAGAAATGTAAGGCTTTTTGCATTTGGAGAAAGGAATGGGAGGAACCTAAAGGATAAAATACTTGAAGTGCTATACGTTATGAATAACATAGGTTACTACACTTCATAACTCACACCTTTTATTATTGACGTCTATAGGTAACAGTTTTCCATTCGCGGGCACAAGACGTGTTCTACCATTAATCAATCACAGCTTTCGAACAGCAATTCATTATCGACAACTGCAATTACAATTTTACCGTTTTGCGCTTCCAAAGCCCGATCATAATCAATATATCACCTAAGTAAATACCGGCACCAACTATAGAATGACTGTTCATGCGGAGAAAAAGGGTCGCAGGTCCGTTTTTGATCAGTGGTTCGTTCAGGTCTATATATTGTTGTGCATAATTATCCGCAAGACTCCTAACTCGGTAGAGCTAACCAATAGGACATTCTGTTGTTTTAATCTCCTTGACTCGTTACGATTCAATGAGGATAAGTTTTTCTCAGCCATGGTCTTTGTTTTGTAATGCTAAATTAGTTAGTAATTTTATGCTAATTAATTTAGTTTATCGCATCGCTAAAACCAACCAAATGAGTAACACATTGTTAATGCCTGGCTACAAGGTGTGTCAGTACCGGTTAGTCATTCCCCTCAGTGCAGCCTTACAGGAAACGGTAACCAACATTCGAAAGACCCTACACGATAAATACAAAGTGCCGTTTTCCTTTGATTTCAAACCATGTCTTACCGTTTTGCACTGCCATGCGTACGAAGGCATGGAAGCCAAACTTATTGAACGCATACAAAGCGTGGCAGTAAGAAGCGAAACATTCAAAATAGAGCTGCAAAATTTTGCGGCCTATCCTTCTCACTCCATCTATATACATGTCGCTACCCGTAACCCCTTTACTGAGCTGGCTAAAGAATTAAAGATCGTAAGATCATTAACCAAGATTCCTGAAAACGATCCACAATTCTTTAAAGAGCCTCACTTGATAATCGCACAAAAGCTCAAGCCTTTTCAGTTTACCCGCATGTGGATGGACTGCAAACACATACCATTTACCGGCAGGTTTATGGCCAGCCACATGCAGTTAATGAAGCGTTCCGAAACAAGTGCCCGCTATGAACTGCTCCGGCAATTCGATTTCGCGTCACAAGCCTTATGTGTTAAGCAGGGAACCTTGTTCAGTTGATGTAACTTCTAATGCTCTGCACAAACATTTTTTGTTTCGTGCAGAAGTGCAATTACGTATACACTGATAAAAGAGAAATGGGCAGTATTAAAATAGACCAAACCAACCAACCATGGCGAACAACATTTTACAGACCAAGAACAACCTGGAGCATTTTGGCAGTGAAAAAGAACAGGAAGAAGAATACAAGAAAGGCCGTGGTGCGCAGTTTAACACGCCTAACAAGTTCAATAAAACATCCACGACCCGTGATCATATTGAAGGCATTGACGAATGGATAGAAAGCGATGTAAAGACACAATACATCGAAGTCTTTCCAAAAACCATCGTCAACAAGGTAGAGAGCCCGGATATAAGCATGATGTACAGCATGAACCCCTATCAGGGTTGCGAGCATGGCTGCATCTATTGCTATGCAAGAAACTCATTTGAATACTGGGGCTACAGTGCCGGGCTGGATTTTGAAAGCAAGATCCTGGTAAAGAAAAACGCACCGGAACTGCTTCGCAAGTTTTTAATGAACCCTAAATGGGAAGCGACACCCATCATGCTAAGCGGTAACACCGATTGCTATCAACCCGCTGAACAAAAGTTTCGGCTCACCAGAAAGTTGCTTGAGGTCTGCAACGAATTCAACCAACCCGTTGGCATTCTCACCAAAAATGCCTGGATCATTAAAGACAAAGACATTCTGCAACAAATGGCGGAAAAGAAGATTTTATCTGCCATGGTTTCCATCACATCGCTTGATGATGATCTGAGGCAGGTAATGGAACCACGAACGACAACTGCTAAACAACGTTTGCGTGTCATTGAAGAATTAAGCAAGGCCGGCGTTCGCACCGGTGTTATGTTAGGACCAATGATACCAGGCTTGAACGAACACGAAATACAACGCATCCTGAAAGCAGCAAAAGATGCCGGTGCTACGTTCACTGCCTACACATTCATCCGGTTGAATGGCGCTATCAAATTTTTATTTCACGACTGGCTGTATAAAAACTTTCCTGACCGTGCCGATAAAGTATGGCACCTGATTGAAGCAGGTCATGATGGAAAAGTGAACGATAGCCAATGGGGACGCCGTATGCGTGGCGAAGGAAACATTGCGCAACTGGTGGCTATGCAATATAAAAAATACGGACAGCTATACGGGATGAACGCTGAACGATGGGAACTGGATGGAAGCAAATTCAAAAGACCAGGAGAGCAGGGAAAATTGTTTTAACGCTCTAGGAGGGCATACCCGAAAAGATTAAATGATATCAAAGAAGAGGAATGAAACATGAATGAGAAGCAGCAACTATTCAACAATTTAAAAAAGCAAATCCTGCAACTGGAAGGGTTTAAAGAACCATCATTAGCAGAAGAAACAAATTTGGGCCGCATGGCTGAAGCGTTCCCAAATCATGTTTTTCCTTTTGCCGGCCTGCATGAATTTTTCTGCTATAACGGAGAAGAAGCTGCTGCTTCTTCGGCTTTCATTTCAGGCATGTTCTCCTCACGTGTTAGCAAAGGTGGCGTTGTGGTTTGGATCGGGTCGTCGCTGTCAGTTTTCCCGCCCTCGCTAAAATGGTTCGGTATTCAGCCGCACCAGGTCATTTTCCTTCGTGTGAGAAAGGAAGGCGATGTTTCGTGGGCCGTTCATGAAGCCCTGAAATGCGCATCATTATCGGCTGTTGTTGGACAAATGCCGGAGATGAGTCTTACCGCCAGTCGTCGCTTTCAACTGGCAATTGAAGAAGCCGGCGTTGGTTGTTTTATGCTTCGGCGTAACCCCAAAAATTTACTGACAACAGCTATTTCCCGCTGGCATGTTCAACCCCTGCAAACAAAAGTAGAAGAAGGTTTTCCCGGCATTGGCCATCCGCGTTGGCGGGTGAAGCTTTTGAAAGTTCGAAACGGCAAGCCTGGTACTTGGGATATTGAATGGTTTAATGGCGGCTTCCGTTATGTTTCCAAACTGGCTGTTATGCATAAAGCAGTGCAAAAACAAACCGGTTAACATGAGTAAACGATTCGTATCCATCTGGTTTCCTTATCTCACTACCGACTGGCATGCACGTAAGCAGCCAGGCCTGAAAGAGAAAGCCTTTGTGTTGAAAGCAATGGTTCGCAACCGCATTGTGGTTACTGCTGCAAACAATTTGGCAAGAGCACAAGGCATTCAAAAGAACATGGTGCTTGCCGATGCAAAAGCCCTTTATCCTTCGTTACATGCAATAGATGACAAGCCTGGGTTAGCAACGCAACTAGTCAATCGCATTGCTGAATGGTGTATCCGTTTTACACCGGTAGCTGCCGCCGATTATCCCAATGGTGTTTCATTGGATGCGTCGGGCTGCACACATCTTTGGGGCGGCGAAGAAGCCTACCTGAAAGATATTTCCAATCGTTTGCGTGCAAGAGGTTATGCGGTGCGTGTTGCCATGGCCGATACTATTGGCTGTGCATGGGCAACAGCACGCTATGGAAAAGAGATGATCATTGAAAAAGGAGGGCAATTCAACGCGTTGGCTCCCTTGCCAGTTTCTTCGCTCCGGCTGGATGAAAAAACAACTGTTCTTTTAAACAAACTTGGTTTGCGGCAAGTGAACGACATCATTAACCTTCCGCGAACCTCACTACGCCGGCGATTTGGAACAACCTTACTACAACGGTTACGTCAAGCAATAGGTGAAGAAGAAGAGACCATAACGCCTGTTTACCCTCTTGAGCCTTTCCAGGAACGATTGCCCTGCATTGAACCCATCAAACACAAAGAAGGAATTGAAATCGCCTTGCAGCACCTGTTAACGAATTTGTGTGCTCGTTTGTGCAAAGAAGGTAAAGGTTTGCGAAAGGCTTTCTTTCGTGCCTATCGATTGGATGGCGGCACTTCAGGCATTGAGATTAACACGAACCAGCCATCGCAAAACTGCCAGCATCTTTTCCAGCTTTTCAGCATTAAGCTTTCTACCATTGAACCAAAAGAAGGCATTGAACTTTTTTTGTTAGAAGCAACCATAACAGAAGATGCAGTGGTAAAACAGGAAGCGCTGTGGCAGATGGGAAGCGGCGCATTGGATGCGAAAGTGCTGGACCTGATGGATCGTTTTGCTGCCCGTTTTGGGCCGGAAGCGGTGCAACGGTTTTTGCCAACGGAACATTACTGGCCCGAACGTTCATTTAAAAAGTCATCTGATTTAAATGAAGAACCAACAACCGAATGGAAACTGGATAGGCCAAGACCGATGCAAATTGTTTCTCCACCTGAATTAATCGAAGTAACAGCACCAATTCCCGATTACCCACCGCTCAACTTTCGCTACAAAGGACAATTGCACAAGGTGGTGAAAGCAGACGGTCCTGAACGGATTGAACAGGAATGGTGGATACAGGACGGTCAGCACCGCGACTACTATGCCGTGGAAGATGAAGAAGGAAGGCGCTACTGGCTTTTTCGTTCAGGACATTACAACGAAGTGAAATCACCTAAATGGTTTTTGCATGGATTCTTTGCCTGATACTTTACCAACTACCGAAAGGGTGATGCGATATTGCGAATTACAAATCACCACCAATTTCAGCTTTCTCCGCGGTGCATCCCACCCCGATGAAATGGTAGAGCAAGCTGCCTTACTCCATTACAAAATCATTGCAATCACCGATCGAAACACGGTTGCTGGGGTGGTTCGTGCACATGCAGCAGGAAAGAAAAAAGGTGTTCGGGTCATTCCGGGATGTCGTCTTGATCTGCTTGATGGCCCAAGCCTCCTGGCTTATCCAATCACTATCAAAGGATGGGTAAATCTTTGTGCATTATTATCCACCGGAAATTTGCGTGCAGAAAAAGGTGAGTGTCATTTGTACAAAGCAGATGTGTTTCAATACAAGAAAGATTTGCATTTCATCGCTCTTCCACCGGAAACATTGAATGAGAATTTTCATTTTCCACCTTCGTTTGAACAAGAGTTGGCAACGTACAAAGAAACATTTGGCGACCATGTTTCATTAGCTATTTCCCGTCGTTACAATGGCGATGATGGTAAACAACTTTATCGTCTCTCGCAGCTTTCAAAACAGTTGTCTGTTCCGATGGTCACAACCAATGATGTGCATTACCATTGCGCTGAACGAAGACAGTTGCAGGATGTGTTAACCTGCATTCGTGAAAAATGCACTATTCAGAACGCTGGCTTCCGGTTGCTGCCCAACGCGGAACGTTACCTGAAGCCGCAGGATGAAATGGCCCGCCTGTTTCGTCATTATCCCGATGCGATTCAACGGACGATAGAGATCGCAGACGCTTGTCAATTTTCATTAGACGAATTAAAGTACGAGTACCCCGAAGAAATTACATCCGGAGGTCGAACGCCGCAGCAGGAAGTAGAACATCTAGCCTGGAAAGGGGCAAGAGAAATTTTTGGCGAACCCATTCCGAAGAAAATTTCTGATGCCATTATTCACGAGTTGAGGTTCATTGAAGAAATGAACTACGCCGCATATTTTCTTACCGTCTATGATATCGTTCGCTTTGCAAGAAGCCGTGATATTTTATGCCAGGGAAGAGGATCTGCCGCGAATTCCACCGTTTGCTTTTGTTTGGGAATTACCTCTGTCAATCCTGAAAAAATTGAGTTGTTGTTTGAACGTTTCATTTCTGCAGCCCGCAATGAACCTCCTGATATAGATGTGGACTTTGAACACGAGCGGAGAGAAGAAGTAATTCAGTACATCTATGAAAAATATGGAAGAGACAGGGCTGCGATTGTGGCCACAGTTACGCAAATGCATGGCAAAGGTGCCATTCGCGATGTAGGAAAAGCAATGGGGCTTTCGCTGGATATGATCAATAAACTCTCCGGCAGTATTCATCATTACGGCGAAACGGTGAGTGAGCAGGAAGTAAAAGACATTGGGCTCAATCCTGCTGATCCGCATTTAAAAAAAGTACTGGAGCTCACAAGTCAATACATTGGCTTTCCACGGCAGCTGGGGCAACACACCGGCGGCTTTATTATCACTCGTGGTAAACTCACTGATCTCTGCCCGATTTTAAATGCACGCATGCCCGGCAGAACCTGCGTGGAATGGAACAAAGATGATGTAGATGCATTGGGTTTTTTGAAGATCGATGTATTGGCGCTTGGTATGCTAACATGTATCCGGAAAGCATTCGATCTTGCCAAACAACATTATGGTTTGGAGTTAACGCTTGCCAACACTGAGCAGGATAAAAAAGAAGTGTACGACATGATTTGCAAGGCCGATACAATTGGTGTTTTCCAAATTGAAAGCCGTGCACAGCAAGCGATGCTACCCCGATTGAAACCAAGAGTTTTTTATGACTTGGTCATTGAAGTAGCCATCGTTCGTCCCGGGCCTATTCAAGGCGATATGGTACATCCATACTTGCGGCGGCGTAACGGTGAGGAACCAGAGGAATATCCTTCCGAACAACTTCGTGAGATTTTAAAACGTACCAAAGGCGTTCCTCTCTTCCAGGAACAAGCCATGAAGATTGCCATTGTTGCCGGTGGGTTTTCACCAGCCGAAGCCGATGAACTTCGAAGAAGCATGGCAACCTTCAAATTACCCGGCAAGGTTGGTTCAATGAAGGAGAAACTGATCAAAGGCATGGTTAAAAACGGGTACAACGAAGATTATGCGGTAAGGGTTTTTAAACAACTGGAAGGTTTCGGTTCCTATGGTTTCCCGGAGAGTCATGCAGCTTCGTTTGCACTGTTGGTGTATGTGTCCTGTTGGCTCAAATGTCTCTATCCCGATGTATTTGCCTGTGCTATTTTAAACAGTCAGCCAATGGGCTTTTACCAACCCGCACAGCTGGTGCAGGATGCAATAAAGCATAGTATAGATGTGCGGCAAATTGATATTAATTACTCTGCCTGGGATCACCAATTGGAAGAGCAAAGTGGCAAGTACAAAGCATTACGATTGGGCTTTCGACAGATCAAAGGCATTCGTGCAGATGACATCCAGGTGTTGGTGGCAAACAGAAAGGGCTTTTACAAAAGCATAAACGAGTTGCGCAACATTGGTCTTTCCGATGCAGCACTTGAACGCTTGGCTGATGCGGATGCGTTTCGCTCCATTGGTCTTGATCGCCGGCAGGCACTTTGGGAAGTAAGCACAAAGGATCATTCGCAAGCACTTTTCGCCGCCCAGCAAGCACCCGATTCTATTGGTGAACAGGTTGCGTTACCAGGCCTTCTGCCTTCAGAACATGTGGTGCATGATTATGCTACCACTTCGTTATCCATCAAAGCACATCCCGTTAGTTTCTTACGGTCGCAATTGGAACAATTACATGTAACAGCAGCAAAGGATTTAGGCAAGCTTCAGAACGGGCAACCCGTAAAAGTTGCCGGCCTTGTATTGGTACGGCAACGACCCGGCACTGCCAAAGGCGTTTGGTTTATGACCATTGAAGATGAAACCGGCTACGCCAACCTGGTAATTTTTCCAAACGTGGGAGAGGCTTACCGCAAAGCATTGTTAGGTGCCAAGTTGTTTATGGCGGAAGGAACGGTGCAGATTGAAGGAGAAGTGATTCATGTAATTGTGCATGTTGGTTATGATCTTTCAAGACTGTTACGCAAGCTCACTGCTACCGGGAAAGAAGATCTGCCACTACTTACTTTGTCTCGTGCCGATGAAAAAGTTTCAGTGGAAGATAACCGACTTGCGGAGCAGGCCAAGCTTTTTCCGGATGCCCGTAATTTCAGGTAAGAAGATCAAGTTGCTTAAAGCAATTGGCTTTTAGTTTGCTCTTATTAGATGTGCAGCCGCAGAAATTTAGGAAGGAACTTAACTTTATGTAGCAAGAAAATGACCTCGCCATGTGTTACACAACAACCAGAAAGATCGCAAATCAGTCCGAATATTTTGAACACCTCAACAGTGGTGAACGTTATGCGTTTTTAAACGAAGAATTTGCTGTATTCAAAGGCTTCGACTATAACCTGCATCTCGTTGACAGGCCGATTCCCAACTCGCACAACACAGAAAGAGTGAAGATGCAATGGGGATTTCTGCCGCCCTATTTAAAAACATTGGAAGATGTAAAGCGATTTCGTTTTGGCTATAAAGATCAGGCGGGCAAATTCCACAAAGGCTTTACAACCCTCAACGCAACCAGTGAAGAATTGCTTAGTAAAATGTATAAGGACGCAGCCCTAAAAAGAAGATGCCTGATTCCTGTGAACGGCTTCTACGAATGGATGCATGTAATGGTGGTTGGTAAAAGTGGCAAGCTGTTGAAAACGCCGGAGAAGTTTCCTTATCTCATCAAAATGAGAAACGTTGAGGAGTTTTCACTCGCCGGTATCTGGCAGCCCTGGCATAACAAGGAAACCGGCGAAACCATCGACACCTATGCTATCGTTACCACTGCTGCCAATACCTTAATGAAACAAATTCACAACAGCAAGAAACGAATGCCCACCATCCTGCCAGGAGATCTTGCTGAAGCCTGGCTGTACAATGATTTAACGGATGATAACATCCTGGACATAGCGAACTACCAGGTGGCATCAGCAGAAATGGTTGCTATTCCATTACACAAAGATTTTTTGAAGCAAGCAGACCCGCACGAACAAATCATATACAAGGAAGCACCGGAGTTGGTGTACAGTTAAATCAGCTGAAAAGAGAAATGCAGGATGGTTGATTTCTTATTGATAAATCAACCATGCATCTCTTCAATGACTTCAACATTCCACCTGTTGCGAATTAGAAAGGCAGTTAACAAAATACGCATCCGCTCAACCGGGATTTGCAGAAACAACGCTGCCATGCCCAGCACCTCGCTTTGCTTTTCATCGATGTTCCCTTTGCTTGTTACAATTTCACAGATCATCGCAAACAGCGTTTCACGAAAATCATCGCTAATGAGTGGAGCGGCTTGCTCAAGGATTGTTTTTGTGTCTGCTTCTTTCTGGAGCGAAAGTGCTTTTACACTTAATGCATTCAAGTCGGTTCTTTTGAACTTGGAGCTGAGAACAATTGCTCTTGACAGTTGATCAACTTCTGAGTTGCTCAAGTTTTTGTGGTTGTACATCACGCAGGAAAACAAAATAGCAACAGCGGCTTCCTGTTCGGTTTCAATATTTAACGGCATGAAAAGGGTTTGTGTCAAATGTAAGGAAGCTAGTAATGGTTCATTGAAAAACGTTGTAGTGATAATTTATCAAGTGAATAGAATAAACACTAAACTTACTGCAGTAAAATTTGCAGGCCGATTGTTTGAAATTTTTTCATCCTTTGAAACGCTTGCCCAGTAAGCGTTTCAGCGTTCTTTGCAAACTTGCTGCAAAAATTATTTTTAGAAAAGTTTTGGCTGTATGCAAAAAATAAATTCATCTTTGCACTGCAAAACAAATTATTACACATGCTACGCAATCCATTACATATCGAAACAAAAGGCTTTAGCCGGATAGGCTATAACCTTTGCGGGGCATGCGTTTCAGCGAATTAGCGTTAAACCAAAACGAATATGCAAGGCCCCGCAGAAAATGCGGGGCTTTTTTATTTGGTAAAAGTTTTTTGAAGCTGTTTGTGAGAAAAGCAAACAAGCTAAGCATCTAAAACAACAAAACATTCAATGCTAGAACGGCAATACATATCGATTCAACATAGAAGTCCTTTACGGGCATGGTGTGCTCTTCCCAAAACAATGGCGATGCAAACAATCAGTAATGATTCGTTTAATGGCCGCATGGAGAAAGTGTATCCCATCAAACGACCGAGGTGTGCTCAAACGTAGATGCAGCAAGCATTTCAACGAATAGCGAAAGCCCGGTCGAGAATAACGACCGGGCTTTTTTGTTAACCGTGGATTGGTGGAATTTAGAATGGATTAGTTGGATTTTAAACAGAATGGATAGATTAAAAACAAAGGAGGTTCTATGACTTTTTTAGTAATCATACTGGCCATACGATTCGTGTTTCTCTTGCTCAATCGCATCGGGAGGCAGAAAGATCCAGATGTCGATGGATGGCAAGACGGACCATCCGAACACAACGTGTGGTGGTAAATAGATTAGGTGCAGAAAAGGAGGATAAGCTTCCCCGTGAGATGCAGCGGGGGGCTTTTCAAAAACAAGAATCAATTGCTGAATAGCGAACAAAACGCACAAGAGTGCGACGCAAGCAAAGCTTAATAGTAGTACTTCAGCTAAGTACATAAAAAAGCTAAGAGAGAACAAAAAGAGAAAATGAGCTAAACGGGAAAACACTCTTTTAACTCTTTCTCTCTTAACCCAAAGGAGGTAAACCATGAAATTCAATTTCATCAACAAAGCAAAGCAAGTAGTAAACCACGAAGGTGCACCTGCTTTTGCACTGACCAAAGAATTGGAACTGTACACTGCCGTAGCCACCGCAGGCTTGAGCGACCAGTTCTACGAAAAAGAAAGCGACAAGCTGCAACGCATCATTAAGTTGATTGCAAAGAATGATGCAGCTTTTGTAGCCAAGCTGGCGGTATATGTACGTGAGCAAATGTACCTGCGTAGCATTCCGCTAGTGCTGACTGTAGAGTTGGCGAAACTACACCGGGGCGATGATCTGGTGCGCAAGCTGACTGCACGTGTGGTACAACGTGCTGACGAGATCACCGAGTTGCTGGCTTACTACGCCGTTGCTAACCAACGGAACGATGTAAAACAACTGAACAAGCTAAGCAAGCAGTTGCAAAAAGGTTTGGCGGAAGCGTTCAACAAGTTTGATGAATACCAGTTTGCAAAGTACAACCGCGATGCAAAAGTGAAGCTGCGTGATGCGCTGTTCCTGGTTCACCCAAAGGCAAAAGATGATGCACAGCAAATGCTGCTCAACAAGATTGCGAAAGATGAACTGCAAGCACCATACACCTGGGAAGTAGAGCTGAGTGCACTCGGTCAGCAAAAGTTCGATTCCGTTGAGCTGAAGAAGGAAGCCTTCAAAGCCAAGTGGGAAGAACTGGTGTTCAGCAACAAGCTGGGTTACATGGCCGTGCTGCGTAACCTGCGAAACATCCTGGAAACCGAAGTAAGCAAAGAGGCACTTGAAAAAGTGTGCAACTACCTGCGTAACGAACAGGCGGTGAAGAAAAGCAAGCAATTGCCTTTCCGTTTCCTAAGTGCTTACCGTGAATTGAAAGAGCTGAAGAACGGTCGGGTGAGCAAAGTGCTGGATGCATTGGAAGACGCCGTCGTGTACAGTGCTGCCAACATCGCCGGTTACGACGAAAGCACCAAGGTGGTGATTGCTGCCGACGTAAGTGGTAGCATGCAAAAAGCCATCAGCGCAAAAAGCAAGGTGCAAAATTTCGACATTGGTTTGATGCTGGCGATGCTGCTGCAAAGCCGTTGCGAAAATGTCATCACTGGTATGTTCGGTGACACCTGGAAAGTGATCAATGTGCCGAAGAAGAACATACTGGCGGCTGTGATGGAGTTCCACCGTCGTGAAGGTGAAGTGGGTTACGCCACCAATGGTTACCTGGTGATCCAAGATCTGATACAGCGAAAAAAAGTTGTTGACAAGATCATGGTCTTCACCGACTGCCAGCTGTGGAATAGCCACGGATCCGATCAAATGGTGGATGTGTGGAAGCGCTATAAAAAAATAGCGCCGGCTGCGAAGCTGTACCTGTTCGACCTGGCGGGTTATGGTAACACCCCGTTGAATGTGCTGCGTGACGATGTGTTCCTGATTGCGGGTTGGAGCGACAAGGTGTTTGATGTACTGGCCGCCATCGAAAAAGGTGGCGATGCGCTGAAGGTAATCAACAGTATCGAATTGTAAATAGGAGGTACCATAAGTAGTCTCGCCAATGTGCGAGGCAACTTTTCCAAAAAATGAAAAAGAGGATGATGTAACAAGCAGTGTCACTACTAGCATCTTCTCTTGCGTCGCACTCTTGAACGTTCAGAACAGTACTGAGCAAGGTGCAACAACAAATAGTTCTTTGAAAAGGCCCTGTAGCTTAAAAGGAAAAGCTGCGGTAAAAGTTAGTCAACCGCGGAGTGCATGGAGTATGCCGTTTCAATCATGCATTGAAATGGACAGAGTTTGCAGTGCACCGAAATGTTTATTACAAAGTAGGGAAGCGCATTTACAGCCATGCTGTCTTGCAAAAGAATTGCCGGTTCGAATCCGGTCAGGGCAACGATTAATTTATTCATGAAGGATGTCGTAGCAATGAGATACTTCGTCTCCAGAATGGGAAGGGCAGTGTTGTATGATGCTATACAACGCTGGAGGTTCGAGTCCTCGATTGACGTTCTCCCAATCTCAATGCGCTTTTACTCCTTCAACTTCTTGAACCACGATCTGGGTAGATTAATAGATTAATATGATTTAAAGAGAATTCCTGGAATGTCCACTATATCTCTTCTCAATCTACGCAATCCTATAAATCATGGTTCAGACAACTTCTTGAAAGGTGTCGTAAACAAGAGATACTTCTTGGCAATCTTGGTTCGAATCCAGCCAGCACCCAACGCATTCAATATTACATGGTGCTGGCGAAGCTCTTGTTGATTCGTTACCCTTTCATCATTGGCCCGTAGCCCAACTGGCAGAGGCAATACATTCAAAATGTATGCAGTGTGAGTTCAAATCTCACCGGGCTAACAGGAGGTGTCGTAGAAGAGAGATACTTCGGTAAATGCAATAGACTTAAAATCTATTCCGCAGCAATGCGGCTGCAGGTTCAAGTCCTGCTGATGATGGCAACATCACCATAGCAGAATAAAACTCTTTTCGCTTTTCACCCTCTAAAGTTTTTGTCGGAACCATGATTTATAGGATTATGATGATGAATTAGAAATGATTAACCCTAATGAAAACTTATTTCCTGCAAATCCATTCAATCCGCCCAAATCCAGGTTCAGACAAAACATGAAAGGTGTCGTAGGATAGTGCTACTTCGGTAGAGCACCGTTAGGAGGTCGCAGGTTCAAATCCTGCCATTGTTTGAAAGAACAATGTAGCTCAGTTCATCGCACTGTTCGCTCTTTCACCCTTTCATAACTACAGGAGTATTTCAATTGGCAGAAGACATGATTTGGGTTCATGTAAGTGCAGGTTCGAGTCCTGCTTCCTGTACAAACAGATGTCGTAGAACAAAGATACTTCGTGGGTTACCAGTTCGAGTCTGGTTTCCGCCTCGGCGGAATAGCTCAATGGTTAGAGCAACGGCCGTAATTGGCTTCACTTTTTTCGATTGTTACTCTGTTTGTTTTTTCGGTTTTATCCAGTGGATAGAATCAATGTTACAAAATGGTCTGTTCGTCTAATGGTTCAGGACACGGGGCTTTCGACTCCGGAATGAGGGTTCGACTCCCTTACAGACTACATAGCGTGTCGTAAAGCAATGATACTTCGACTACCACTTGAAACATGGCATTGCTTGCTTATTACCGCTATTTCAAAGTCTATTGGTGTAATGGCTAACATCACTCATTGTCGATGAGTAGAAGCGGGTTCGATTCCCGTATAGACTGCAATCAGGTGCCGTAGAAAAGAGATACTTCGATTCCTAATCGGCGGGTCGGGGGTTCGAATCCCCTCGGGTTCTCCAAGCATAAACAAGAACCCGTAGCTCAGTGGGTAGAGCAGCTTGTGCTCTTTTCGCTTCATTGCCCTGATAATTTTTGATGGCGTAGCTCAATTGGCAGAGCAGCATCCTGATACGATGCAGGTTAATCGTTCAAGTCGATTCGTCATCACCAAATTGGTTCGTAGCTCAAGTGGTTAGAGTACTGGTCTTTTAAACCAGGGGTTGAGAGTTCGAGGCTCTCCGGACCAACAGTTCTTTGATGCCGGATGGTGTAATGGCAACATACAAGAATTTGACTCTTGTGTTACAGGTTCGAGTCCTGTTCCGGTGACAAACGTTGTCTTTAGCTTATTTGGTAAAGTGCCTTCTTGTGACGGAGGAGAACAGGGTTCGATTCCCGGAGACAACCAGAGAATGTATGATTTATGATTTCAGATTTCATTAAGGAGCTATTCAATTTCAAATCACAAATCGTAAATCGACAATCAGCTTGGCTTATCGTTCAATGGATCAGGATACTGCGCTACGAACGCAGAGATGAAGGTTCGACTCCTTCTAAGCCAACCAGCAGGTGTCGTTAGTCAGCGTTCCTTCAGGGGTTCTTCTACAATGGTTCGAATCCATTTTGGGTTGAGACATCAATCAATGGCCGAGTGGCTAGGCAAAGAATATAAGCCGCTGACGACATATTACCCTGTGAAGGATGAATCGCTTAATGGAAAAGCAGGTCCCTTCTAAGGATCAGATGAAAGTTCGACTCTTTCTTCATCCTCTTCAATGGCTCGTAGCTCAATGGTGAGAGCAAGAACCTTATACGTTCAAGGTTGGCAGTTCAACTCTGCCTGGGCCAACAAGACTGCGGTTTGGTGTAAAGGCAACACACTGGTCTCATAAGCCAGACGATGCAAGTTCGAATCTTGTGACCGCGACAATTGGATGAATAGCTCAATGGCAGAGCAATGCCCTGTTAAGGCAAAGGTTGAACGTTCGAGTCGTTCTTCATCCGCAGCTAAAAACGCAGGTTATGTTTTGGAGATTGTTTACACGGAAAATCCGTGACACACTGGGGTTGTTCAATGGTCATTTTTTGGAAGCAAAAGCTTTTTATGCGCTGGAGTTTGACGCGGTGAGTTCTGTGAGCTTCATCGGCGATATCGACACTAGCAAAGCGTTTACGCTGATCAATGAGACGATGCGAAACGAGATTGTCTCTACGTACCAACATTCGTTTTACAATCACAACGAAGGCCGCATGTTTTTCAACAACACGGTGTTTGTGCTGACGAACCAACGGATGATTGAATTAGGGGCCAACTGGTGCCAGGTGCTGCATACGCAAAGTCAACACGGTTGGGCGAATGACTTGATCAAAAGCCTGTCCGCCTATCGCATCGTGAACAACGAGCCAGTTATTGGTTTTGCCAGGCAGGCAGCATCTAATTAAATAACGGTTGAAGTAGAGCTTCAACCACTTGTGAGTGCGACGAAGTAGGAGAGTCGTGGCGGTCTGTAAAATCGTTGCCTTCGGGCTGAGCAGTTTCGAATACTGCCACTCACACAAAAGGAGAGAGTCCGGCTGGTCGAGGGTGCCGTCTTGAAAACGGTCTGGGTGTAAAAGTCTCAGGAGTTCGAATCTCTTTCTCTCCGCAATGGACGAATAGCTCCAATGGTAGAGCATCACGTTGAAGCCGTGACCGTGCAAGTTCGAGTCTTGCTTCGTCCACATTTACGGGTTTAGTGCAATGGTAGCATGGCAGTCTCCAAAACTGCTGGTACAGGTTCGAGTCCTGTAACCCGTGCAAAAATTTATTGAAATGAGAAAAACAGAACAGTTCATAATGACAAACCGGACATGCAGTGCACAGTGGCACCGCAGCTTTCGATCGGAAACAATAAAATCATTATGGACACAAAACTTATCAAGCAGTGGGGAAGTGAGATTCTTTCCTACCGGCTTCGTACGGCTCGAAATAAGAAAAGAGCGCAGTATGAAGACTTTCATAAGCAGTTAATTCAATTAGGAAAAGAAAGAAGAGCGCTGTGGGTACAGAGGCAAAACTTGGGATGGGCACCATTGGTGCCACCTGTTCAAAAAGGATGGAAGCGGGTATTTGTATTGCGAGATGATATAGCCCGAAGCAAGCAGGCAGAATTTTATGCAGGCATTCTGGCAAAGATCAATACTACCCAATGGAGTCACCGCAAAGATTTTCTGAAAAAGAAGCGGGCCTTTGGTAGAAAGAAGTATGTCGAGCGGCAACAGTTGTTGTTGCGACCTTGCGAACATCATTTTCGGAAACTAGACTTTACAGAAAGGGTGAGGCAGCAATTTCATGAGGAATGGATCTATGAAAAAAGAGGAGGGTCATTCACCAAGCAATATGTTTTCAACGAACCATGGCGGTTTGTGCTGAAGGTACAACCAAACATTATCGATAAAGTGCGAAAAACCGATCCGGAGATTGAAGCACGGCTCGATGAAATAGAAAGTTACATGGGTCAAAATGCACTGGACAAAGTCCTTGGACGATTGTTGGATAGCAACTACACCTGGTGGAAGAACAAAGAGACTCCAAAGCATCAGGAAGTCTATTATCTCAAAGACAAACCACTTTTAAGAATACTCGATGAAATAAAAGAAGAAAATTTCAATGGAGGATAAAACCAATGGAACAGCAACAAAAATGGAGAAAGCTGGATGGTACACGCATCAAAGGCTCAATTGAAGACGAAGTTCGTCGGGTGATTGTGCGGGAGAAAGAAGCCGGTCACCAATTGAAAGTGTGCATTGGTACCGACAGCCAGGTAAAAGGAAAAGAAACGGAGTTTGCAACCGTGATTGTGTTCATTCGCAGAGGCCGTGGTGGATTTATGTACATCCACAACGAAGTCACACTGCAAAAGATGAGCATCAAACAACGAATGCTGACCGAAGTGGCTAAAAGCATTGAAGTAGCCTACTCACTGTGCAGCCTGTTTACGCTGTATGGTGTAGACATGGAAGTGCATGCGGATATCAACACCAATCCTTCCTTCAAAAGCAATAGTGCCTTGAGCGAAGCGATGGGTTATATCCTGGGAAAGGGTTTTGCTTTCAAGGCCAAGCCACATGCCTTTGCCAGCTCCAGCTGTGCCAATAAAGTGGTGCAATGATGTTGTCTGAACGGGGAATTTTTGATTGGTGGGATGTGCACGATAGTGCAGCTCATCAATCTTTCACTGGCTTGTAGCTCAATTGGCAGAGTAGGAGATTCTTAATCTTCGGGTTGTGGGTTCGAGTCCCACCGGGCCAACAAAAAATTTAATCACTCAAACTGACTAGTTATGCGTGTTCATGTAATGAAATAGGAAACCTTCTTTCAAAGAAGACAAATGATTTTAGAACTATTTCAAAAAAAATTATGGACAATTTAAATCATCAGCGAACCATTGATGCAAATGCTGTATTTGCAAGACGGTTCCTGGATAGTAAGTCTTTGTATCTATACCAATTCAATAAGTTACCCAGCTTGTATTTTGTTGGTAACATTGAAGGAGAGAAAGCATACGAAGCATTTAAGCATGAATTTGCTGAGTTGATTGAATCGGAGTATCAATATCGCTGGTTCAAAAAAACGAAAAAGAAATACCAGTTTGATGAAACCGTATTCATTCTGCGCAACCGATGTGTTATTGAAATGAAGGATTACTGCGAGATTCTTCACGATGGGAGCCAGGATGAATTTATTCAGCGTTGCACGGCACTGATGAATCGTTTTAAGGAAAAAAGAAAAAGAGAGCCGCTTGAAATCAATCTAATTGTAAAAGGAAGTTATGGACTAGAGTTAAAGGCGATGGAGGTAAAGCGTTGCAAGCTTGATCTTGATCTCTTTTACGAAGACGGATTCAAAGAGGTTGATGCAGTCATTCAAAAGCGGTTAAACCAAAAAAAGGATAAAGGGATTGTTTTGCTGCATGGATTACCCGGTACAGGGAAAACAACCTACCTGCGCTACCTGATAGGTAAGATTAAAAAGCGGGTTCTCTTTTTATCACCGAATGTAGCAGGAAACCTGATGGATCCGGATTTTATTGATCTTCTGATTGATAATCCTAATACGGTTGTGATTGTGGAGGATGCTGAAAATATCATCATGGATCGAAGAACATCAGGTGGTTCTTCTGTTTCCAACCTTTTGAATATTTCGGATGGTTTACTGGCTGACTTTTTGAATGTGCAGCTTATCTGTACATTCAATAATTCACTGACGATGGTTGATAGTGCGCTGATGCGGAAAGGAAGATTGATAGCAAAGTACGAGTTTGGAAAGTTGGGTGTAGAAAAAGCCCAACAACTGAGCCGGTACCTTGGTTTTGATAACACAATCACCAGGCCCATGACGGTAGCGGAAATCAGCAACCAACATGAAAAAGCATTTGAAACAAAACAAGTAGAGATAATTGGATTTAGAAGAGAGGTGATAGAAAATTGATGAATAGAATTACAGAACGTACAAGAGTGCGACGCAACGGAAGATTAATCGAAGCGTTGCACTCTGTATCATAAAAAAAGAAAAATGGCAAAATTAAAATTGACTGGTAAGGAATTAAGGGCCATCGGTTATCCCGAAGGGCCGGTGATCTCCATTGCCATGAACGTGATGGAAAAGAATTTTAAACATCTTTCCAAAGAAGATGCACTGGAAATATTAAGTGCGGTATTGCAAAGCCCGAACCAGTATGCACACGACGGTGTGCTGAATAAAATTGCAGAAACCTTGCTGCCTAAACCAAAAGTTAGTGGCGATGAATTGCCGCTGGCAGAAAAAGGGATTGAGTTTAATGTGTTCGGTGCAGAAGGTATAGAGCAAGGTGCGTTGCACCAAATGCACACGGCTGCAAAACTCCCGGTGGCAGTTGCCGGCGCTCTTATGCCCGATGCGCACCATGGTTACGGACTGCCCATTGGTGGTGTGCTGGCAACAGAAAACGCGGTGATTCCCTACGGTGTGGGTGTAGACATTGGCTGCCGTATGTGCCTTTCCATTTTCGACATCGCTCCTAAAGAGCTCACAGACCGTGAGCATTATTACACTCGCGAACTGAACGAAGCAACACTGTTTGGTAGCGGCTCCATGTTCCAGCATCCTGCAGATCACGAAGTGATGGAGCGAAAAGAGTTTGATGAACTGGGCTTACTGAAAGGTCTGCAAACTCGTGCCTGGAAGCAACTGGGTTCATCCGGTTCGGGTAACCACTTTGTGGAGTGGGGTGTGGTGCATGTGCCGGAAAAAGACAACGTGTTTGGTGTGGAGCCGGGAAGTTATATTGGTTTGCTTTCTCATTCCGGTTCAAGGGCATTGGGTGCAAACGTGGCGAATCATTATACTAAAATTGCCAAAGAAAAACGTCGTCTGCCCGGTGATGCCGTAAACCTTGCATGGCTTTCATTAGATGAACAGGAAGGTATTGAATACTGGATGGCCATGAACCTGGCGGGTGATTATGCCTCGGCTTGTCACCATGTGATTCATGATAAGATTGCAAAGCAATTGGGTCGCAAGCCGTTGAAGATGGTGGAGAACCATCACAACTTTGCGTGGAAAGAAAAATGGGAGGGGCGTGATGTGATTGTGCACCGAAAAGGTGCCACACCGGCAGGGAAAGATGTGTTGGGAATTATTCCGGGTTCGATGGCTGCACCGGGTTTTATTGTGAAAGGAAAAGGCGAGATGGCTTCTGTGAATTCGGCTTCACATGGCGCTGGAAGAAAGATGAGTAGAACTGCTGCATTGAAATCCGTTACACACAAAGAGTTGAATGAAGCGCTGGCAAAGCAAGGTGTGAAGCTTTTAGGCGGTGGGTTGGATGAAGCACCCTTTGCCTACAAGGATATTCACGAAGTTATGAAAGCGCAAAGTGCATTGGTGGATACGGTCGGTGTGTTTTATCCGAAGATTGTGAAAATGGATGGCGCCCAGCCGAAGCAATGGAAGAAGGGAAAGAGTGATGCAATTATGGGTGAGTAAGTCTGAACCTTGATTTGGGTAGATTGATGGGAATTATTGGAAGATAAAAGAGTCGTTCATCATTGAACGACTCTTGCTTTACAAAGATGTTTCTATTTCTTTTTAATCTTCAAAATCCACCTAGATCGCGGTTCAGACTTTGATATAAATTTTTTTCTTATCCAACCAATAACAAATGGCCCACATAAAGGTGATCACCGTTAATGCAAACAACAGAGATCCGATTTTTGGGTCACCGGGAACGAATTTATACACCTTGTCGTACAGAAAATTCCAGGGGTTGGTATATGCTGTTTCTCCTTTTGCATTAACACCATTTGGGATACGCAGTAAACGAAAACCTTTTGGCAGGAAGGCACTCAATGCAAACACAAACAAAGCATTCTTTCCAAATACATCGAAGAACCTCGTCCACCATGATCTTACCCCCTTTATTTCGATAAAATAGATCAGCGTAGCAAGGATGGCAATAGCCATTCCGGTGGTGACTATGACATAGGAGCTCGTCCATATTTTTTTATTCACCGGGAAGCTTAAACTCCACGCATAGCCTGCGAGTAACAATGCCATCGCAGCAATAAAAAGTCCGGTAAGGATTTGGTAAAGCGGGTGAATAGCTGGGTTAGCGGATGGATTCTCTGCTGCTGTAAATAAGCGGGTTTTTTTCAGAATATAATCACCAACCAGGTAACCGAAAATCACTTGTACAATTGCAGGAATGGTGCTCACCAAACCTTCCGGATCAAACGGGTAAGATGCGCCAGCTACTTTTTCGCCTTTGTATATATGCGGGTCGTTCAGTACGGCTAAATCAACCGGGTTGCCGAACCATCCAGTGATACTGTAGGGGTCCGGCGGGTTTCCAAGGGTGAAAGCCAGCAGCCAGTAGACGAGCAGCAGGATTAAACCGAGAAGAAATGCCCCTCTTGCTTTTAAGTAATAAATAATGGCCGATGCAAAAAAGTAGCAAATAGCAATTCGTTGCAAAACGCCAAGAATCCGAACTCCAACTACTTTTCCCTCCGCATTCACCCAAGTCCAGCCATTGGCTACCAATTGATCACCTTGCCAACGACTGAATGGCCACCAGTTCAGGAACAGGCCAATAGCAAAAATCAATAAGCTGCGTTTCACCACCTTGCGCCAAAAAACAGCATCGCCAGCCTGCTCCAACCGAGGCATCACAAAGGCCATGGCATTGCCAACCGCAAACAGGAAAAAAGGAAAAACGAGGTCGGTGGGGGTTAACCCATGCCAGGGAGCATGAGCTAAGGGGCTGTAAATGTGGCTCCAACTTCCCGGATTATTCACCAAAATCATCAGGCATACAGTTGCCCCGCGGAAAACGTCCAGCGAGTAATAGCGTTGGTTCAAAACAAGCAGATTTGGTTTAAATGTAAGGAAGTAATTGGTGTGGCTGGCAGATTGGTTTCATCCCTGATTCTTCCCGCTTAGTCGATTTTGAAGAAATTTATTAATGCGAGAATCTGTCTCTTATGGGTTGATATACAACAGGGTTAGCTTCTGTCGCCTTTTTTCTAAATTAACTTCCTCATTTTCTGCCTCTTTCGCGGATTTTACAGTCCCAATACAACAGCTATATTTGCACCTCCTAAAAATAAAAGGCCCATCAGCTGCGGTTTTTACTGTGACTGAGAAGGGCGAAGCCATGTAAGCATGGAGAAATGGCACATTATACAGACACGGCCACGCTGGGAAAAAAAGGTAGTAGATTCTCTGACGCAAAAGGGTATCGAAAGCTACTGCCCGGTTAGAAAAGTGCGGAGGAAGTGGAGTGATCGGATAAAAACGCTGGAGGAGCCTATTTTTCGTTGCTGTGTTTTTGTGCGGATCGAGGGAGATGGAAAAACAGCCGTTCGACTAACGGAAGGTGTTGTGAATTTTTTGTATGATAAAGGAAAGCCGGCTGTTGTAAAAGGGAAAGACATTGAACAGCTTCGAAAATTTTTACCTGCCGCAACAGAACAAGCCGTTGTGGAAACAGAAGGGCAGAGACAATACCGGTCATTTTTTACTTATCTCGATAGCATGCAGGTGTGGTTGATTGCCTGCATGGAACGTCCAAAACTTGCTTAGTTCAACAAATCATTGAATGAAAAACTTACTTCTATTTTACCTTTTTGCGGCCGTGTTGTTTGGCTCTTGCCGTACCCAAAAAGAGACAGTCAGGAATTATCTGGAAAAATCGGATTCAACAGGTATTAACGTAGTGAACTTAGCGGACCCTGTGATTCAACGGAATGATCTTCTTTCGATAAAAGTTTACAGTCTTAGTGCAGATCCTCGAGTGGATGCCATGTATAACCTGCCTGAACAAACAGTGGCAGGAAGTAGCAATACTTCTGCAACAGCTGGCTTTTTAGTAGATAATGATGGGAATATTGAGTATCCTAGACTTGGAAAAATTCATGTAGAAGGATTAAAAAAGAATGAGCTTGCAGATTTAGTCCGAAAAAGGTTGGATACAATACTGCGTAGCCCTTCAGTCATTGTTCGATTTTTAAATTACCGGATTTCTGTATTGGGTGAAGTACGAACTCCGGGAACCTTTAATGTTCCAACTGAGAGGGTAACGATTTTGGAAGCTCTTGGCTTGGCTGGTGATATAACAGAATTCGGCAATAAGGCAACCGTAAAAGTAATGCGGGAAAATAGTGGACAGGTCGCCGTGCAAACAGTAGATTTAACGTCAAAAGAGGTCTTCACATCACCCTTTTATCGTTTGCAACAAAATGATGTGGTTTTTGTAGAGCAAAACAGAAGAAGGCTGCAGCAGCAAGAACAGCAGAATATAGCTCAACAAATCGGCATAGCCACAGGCATTATCACTGCAATTGCATTAATCATTAATATTATTCGCTAACCTATATCGAACATTCTAGAATGGAGGAGCAGGCATCATATAAGAAGTCAAGAATAGAACATTCTTTAAGTCTTAAAGAGATATTCTTTAAGTACATCCGTTTTCTCCCGCTGTATATTATTTGTATAGCATTAGCGCTTTTCGGGTCCTATGTATACTTACGATATGCAACGGAGTTCTATCGTTCATCAGGACAATTACTAATAAGAGATGAAAAATCTACTCCCAGCGTGCGGAGTGAGTTAGAGAGAGCCATGCAGACCGACGGATTGAAGAACATTCAGACTGAAATTGAAGTACTTCAATCAAGGCCGCTAATGGAAAGGGCCGTGGAGGCATTGGGCCTAAACTTTAATTACTATTCGAAAGGAAAAATAAAGGAGCTGAATATTTACAAAATCGCACCTTTCCGAGTCGAGCCAATTAATTTCAAGGACTCCTCCAGGTCATTTGCTTTAAACCTAAGTTTTAATACCCAAGAAAGTTTTACTGTAAATGGCATTGGGCCTTTTCAACTTGGTCAGCCGTTCAGCACTGAATATGGTAAATTTCAACTAATAAGAGTCAACGACGCACCTATAGCTGCCGAGTGTAGAGTGGTTTACAACCCAAAAACTGCACAGGCAAGTATGCTTCTTGGTGGATTGGTTGTGGTTCCCAAGCAAAATACCGGTATTCTAACCATCGCACTTGAATCAACTAATCCCCATCTTTCGGCTGATGTTATTAATGCCCTGATGCGGGAGTACGAAGAGGCGGTTATCGAAGAAAAAAATGCGTCGACACGTAAATCGCTTGCTTTCATTGATGCAAATCTTGAAGAAAGAGCTCGCGAACTTGATTCTATTACGCAGGCGCTCGTTTCTTACCAAAAGGCAAATAATGTTATCGACCCTGGTGCACAAGCTGCTAACTATTTTACCCGTGTGGAAGATGCGCACAAAGAAGAACAGGCACAACGTATTCAATACAATAACGCTATTCAAATTCAGGATTATTTGCGTACTAACGTTGATGGGCCGGTGCCCTCATCACTAGGGCTTGCTGACCAAACATTGAACACTCTCATTGGTGCGTATAATCAATCGCAATTGGAAAGAAAGGGATTGCTTGAAAATGCCCAGCCAGGTCACGTTATTGTTCAACAAAAAAATGAGGAAATTGATGTCTTACGCAGCAAGATTTTGGAGAACGTAAAAAACATCAAATCGTCATATGGCCGTGCTATAGGAACACTTCAAAGCAGTAGCGGGGCAGCCGTATCTCAAATAAAGGCATTGCCAACGAAGACACAAGAACTAATGAGCATTCAGAATAAGTTAGAAGGCAAAATGAAGCTGTATAACGAAATGCTCGCAAAACGGGACCTGTCAGCCGTAACACTTGCCTCAACAATTTCCAATACAAAGATTATGCAGGACGCGATTCCGAATGCAACTCCGGTAAAGCCGGATCGGAGGTCCACGCAAATCCTTGCTTTTTTTATAGGGTTACTGATTCCGACAATTGTGATTATCATATTAGAATTGTTGAATGATAAGGTTAACTCCCGTCATGATATTGAGCGATTAACAGATGCTACCCTTTTAGGCGAAGTAGGACATTCATTTGACGATGCGACGTTAGTCGTTACAGCAAGAAACCGTCGGGTAATTGCTGAACAATTTAGAATACTCCGATCTAATCTCCAGTATATCCTAACCAAGGTACAAAAGCCGGTCATAATGGTTACTTCCTCATTTAGTGGCGAGGGAAAATCGTTTATCAGTACCAACATCGGTGCTGTAATGGCGCTGGCGGGCAAAAAAACGATCATACTGGAATTTGACATCCGGAAACCGAAAATTGTTTCGGGTCTTGATATGCCGAAAATGCCCGGACTTACCAATTATATACTAGGTAAAATGACGGTCGAGCAGTTGCCGGTTCTTGTAAACGGATACGACAATTTATATATTCTGCCGTGCGGCCCTATTCCGCCAAACCCGGGTGAACTTTTGCTTGACTCACGCCTGGATGAGCTTTTTGAATATCTGAAGCGTGAATTTGATGTTGTGATTATGGACACCGCACCGGTAGGTATGGTTGGTGATGCATTGACTCTAAGCCGATATGCGGATTGTACTTTGTACATTGTGCGGCAAGGCCATACGTTCAAAAAACAAATCGGATTGATAGATGAATTTTACCGCGAGGGAAAACTGCCTAAAATTTCAATTGTGTTGAATGATGTAAAAATCAGGGCAGGCTACGGCAGTTACGGTTATGGCCGTAACTATGGGTATGGATATGGTTCTGGTTATTTTGAAGAAGATCCGGTGCAGCAGACAACTTTTCAAAAATGGTTTGGTTGGCTGGGCATGAAAAACGGGACAGCTAAAAAACGAAAATCTAAAAAAGTCTAATGCGCATTTTAGTCACTGGCGGCGCAGGTTTCATTGGCGCCAACCTGGTAGAAAGGCTTCTACAAAACTCCGATATCAAAACCGTTCGGGTGTTGGATAACCTGGCAACTGGCTCCTTGAAAAATATAGAGGCTTTTCAAGGCCACCCCAAATTTGAGTTTGTTGAAGGCGACATCCGTAATTTTCAAACCTGCGTTGAGGTGTGCAAAAGCATTGACTTGGTTTCCCACCAGGCAGCTCTTGGCTCGGTTCCACGGTCAGTAAAGGATCCGTTGACATCCAACGAGGTGAATGTAACTGGCACATTGAACATTTTCACCGCAGCAAAAGATGCCGGAATTAAACGGATCGTTTATGCAGCTTCTTCATCAACCTATGGTGACCATCCCGGACTTCCAAAAAAAGAAGAGCTGATTGGTAATCCTCTTTCTCCCTATGCAGTAACAAAATATGTAAATGAACTGTATGCCAGGGTTTATGCTAGTCTGTACGGCCTGGAACTGATTGGTTTGCGCTACTTCAACATCTTCGGGCCACATCAAAACCCTGCCGGACCTTATGCTGCAGTGATACCGCTTTTTATAAAGGCTGTTTTAGATAACGAACCGCCAACCATTAACGGTGATGGTGAACATAGTCGTGATTTCACTTATGTTGCCAATGCTGTACAAGCCAACGAATTAGCATTGTTTACTCAAAATGGGGAAGCCATTAATCAGGTATATAATATTGCCTGTGGAGAACAAACATCGTTAAATGAATTATTCACCGAATTAAAGGCCATTGCCGGAAGTGACCTTGTACCTGTTTATGGCCCCGAACGAATTGGTGATGTAAAACATAGCTTGGCAGATATTGCAAAAGCAAAGACCCTGCTTGGCTATAACCCATCGGTAACTATTAATCAAGGGTTAAAGCCCACCTTCGAATGGTACCGGAGGCAGCATCATTTTAGCTACTCATCTTAACTCAAATGAATACTAACAAAACTATCATCATTACAGGCGGTGCCGGTTTTATCGGCTCGCATGTAGTTCGCTTATTTGTAACCAAATACCCTGCGTATAAAATCATCAACCTTGATGCACTGACTTATGCAGGAAATTTGGAAAATTTAAAAGACATCGAAAACTCTCCAAACTACTTTTTCGAAAAGGTAAACCTGCTAGATGCAGAAGAGTTGGATCGCGTATTTACACAGCATACACCAGATGGTGTAATTCATCTGGCGGCCGAGTCGCATGTCGATCGTTCGATTCTATCACCACTTGACTTTGTATATACCAACGTGGTGGGCACGGTAAACCTGCTGAATGCTGCGAAGAAATTTTGGAACAATGACTGCAACGAAAAACTGTTTTATCATGTATCAACCGATGAAGTTTACGGTGCTTTAGGTGATACCGGTTTCTTTACCGAGAAAACACCTTACGACCCACATTCACCCTATTCAGCTTCAAAGGCGTCATCAGATCTTTTTGTAAGAGCTTATGGCGATACCTATCATATGCCAGTGGTCATTACCAACTGCTCAAATAATTACGGTCCATATCATTTTCCTGAAAAGCTGATTCCTCTTTTTATCAACAACATCATTCATAAAAAACCTTTACCCGTTTACGGCGATGGTTTGTACACCCGTGACTGGTTATTTGTGAAAGACCATGCAACGGCTATCGACCTTGTTTTTCACAAAGGGAAAGTTGGAGATACTTATAACATCGGTGGATTCAATGAATGGAAAAACATCGACTTGGTTAAGCTTCTTTGCAAGCTAATGGATGAAAAACTGGGCAGGGAAGCAGGCGAGAGCGAGCAGCTGATTACTTATGTAAAAGATCGTCCAGGCCACGACAGGCGGTATGCCATCGATGCAACAAAAATTAACAAGGAGCTAGGCTGGAAGCCAAGCGTAACGTTTGAAGAAGGATTGAGTCAGACAATTGATTGGTATTTACAAAACGAAGAGTGGCTAAAACACGTTACAACTGGTGCTTACCAGGACTATTACCAAACCCAATACTCAACTGCTAACGCATGAAAGGAATCATTTTAGCTGGTGGCAGCGGTACCCGTCTGTACCCTATTACCAAAGCTATTTCCAAACAACTGATGCCTATTTATGACAAGCCGATGATCTACTATCCGCTGTCGGTTTTAATGATGGCTGGCATCCATGAAATTTTAATCATTACTACGCCAGAGGACAATTCTTCATTCAAGCGCCTTTTGGGCGATGGAAGCCATGTTGGATGCCGGTTTGAATATGCAATTCAAGACGTACCAAATGGTCTTGCACAAGCTTTTGTAATTGGCGAAAAATTCGTTGGTAAGGATAAAGTTGCTCTTGTGTTAGGCGATAACATCTTCTATGGTTCTCGTTTAGGACGCCAACTGCAGGCTCTAAATGATATCAATGGCGGTTACGTATTCGCTTATGAGGTTTCCGATCCGGAGCGCTATGGCGTTGTTGAATTTGATGGGGAGCAGAAGGTCATTTCCATTGAGGAGAAGCCAACAAATCCAAAATCGAACTTCGCCGTCCCTGGTCTATATTTCTATGACAACGCTGTTATTGAAATTGCAAAAAACCTGAAACCATCTGCCCGTGGCGAGTATGAAATAACTGACGTGAATAGAGAGTATTTGCGACGTGGTCAGTTGCATGTTGCGGTATTGGATCGCGGCACTGCATGGTTGGACACCGGAACTTTCGACTCGCTCAGTGATGCAACTGAGTTTGTTCGTGTAATTGAAAAAAGGCAAGGGACGAAGATCGGTTGCATCGAAGAAGTAGCTTATCGTATGGGCTTTATTAATGAAACTCAACTGAACGAGCAAGCCAATAATTTGTTGAAAAGCGGTTATGGCAAGTACCTGTATCAAGTACTAAAAACAAAGCGATGAGCGAAGCGGCATTTTATGTGCATCCTTCATCCGTAGTGGATGAAGGATGTGAGATTGGAAACGGATCAAAGATTTGGCACTTTTGTCATTTGAGCAGAGGATGCGAAATTGGAGAGGGATGCAGCCTTGGACAAAATATTTTTATTGCTTCTAACGTCGTGCTTGGCAAGAATGTAAAAGTGCAGAATAACGTGTCGATTTATGAAGGTGTGGTATGTGAAGACGACGTGTTCCTTGGCCCTTCAGTGGTTTTTACTAATGTCATTAATCCCCGCAGTTCAATTAGCCGTAAACACGAGTACAAGCCAACCATTGTGCGCAAAGGCGCTACCATTGGGGCAAATGCCACCATTGTTTGCGGGAATGAAATTGGGACCTACGCTTTTGTTGGGGCAGGGACAGTGGTAACGAAACCGGTAGCTGCTTACGCTTTGGTTGTTGGTAATCCGGGAAGGCAAGTGGGTTGGGTAAGTGAAACGGGTCAACGACTCGTATTTGACGACCAGTGCAAAGCAATTTGTCCTGAAAGCGGCGAATTTTATTTTCTTGAACACCAGTCTGTATTTAAACAGTTTACTAAATGAAGCTTTGTTCTGATTGCAGCTATTTTACCTACCATGTTCGCCATCTTTATCAATAAGAAGACCCCTTGAACGGACTTGTATTTCAACGACGGTCTTATAAAAAGGTGTGGAGCTTTATACCGTATATAAATTTCACAAAGCTCTATTTACAAAATTACCTGTCCTCTAGGTTGTGCTTTTAAATTCAATCCAAGTACAGAACATGAAGAAATGAAGTCTTGGTGTTTGGATGATGTAATCAGTAAACAATGCATACTGCAGAACTTATTTTGTGTTTAATAATATTATTTGGGATTTAGTCGGAAAGTTTGGTTCGCAAATCGTTTCATTTGGTATTTCGATTTTCCTGACGCGGCTGTTGCAACCAGAAGAATTTGGCATCATGGCCATGGCCATGGTATTAATTACCTTCGCACACATCTTCTTGGATTTTGGATTTTATCGTGCCATTATTCAGCGACAGGACGTGACGCAGGAACAATACTCAACCGTTTTCTTCTTAAATGCCGGTGTTGCCTTTTTCCTAACACTCCTTTGTTTTTTTTTAGCATCGCCCATTTCATCTTTTTATCAGCAGCCTTTAATCAAGCCGGTTTTCCGCACACTTTCAATTACTTTTTTTCTATACGGTTTAAATTTGGTTCCGGCAGCGTTGCTTTACAAAAGATTACAGTTCAAAATCAACAGCATCCTAACATTGATAGCCTCTGTAATGTCTGGAGTTGTAGGCGTGGTCATGGCTTACCAAGGTTTTGGTGTCTGGAGTTTAATAGGGCAAACACTTATCAGTTCATTTCTCATTTTGGTGTTGAATTTTGTTTTTGCAAAATGGTGGCCCAGCCCGGTTTTTAGTATCCCCTCCATCAAGCCTTTGTGGAGTTATGGCAGTAAGATGTTTCTTTCAGGGGCTTTAGACACCCTTTATACTAGGCTTGACACCTTTATTATCGGGAAAATTTTTTCCACGCAAACGCTGGGCTATTATGCAAGAGCACAAAGTATGGACAGTATTGTCCGGCAATTTTCCGCAAATGCAATTGTCAGCTCTCTTTTTCCTTATATAGCAAAACACCAGCATGACAGAGACTATCTAAAGCAGCTTTACACCAAATATTTACACATTATTTGTTTTGTGTCAATCTTTTTAAGTGGCATATTATTTCTTATTGCTAAACAACTGTTCGATGTCCTTTTCACGCCCCGATGGGGTTTTTCTGCGGAACTGTTTCAACTAATGTCTATCACCGCTTTTGCCTGGCCGGTTAGTAGTCTTATGTGCAACATCATTGCAGGCACCGGCAATTCAAAAGCTTTCCTGAGGTTAGAGATTTACAAAAAGATAGCAGTTTTGCCAGTTTACCTTTTTGGATTTCTTTTAGGGCTAAAGGGATTCCTGATCTGTATGGCTGTTATGGGTTTTGTGGGCGTAGCCCTAAATGGTATTTTCGCCGGAAAAGAAGTTAGTATGGACCTGCAATCTCAGTTCAAAATTGTTTTAAACTATTTTTTTTTGGGTGTTGTTGCAGCAGCCTTTACTTACTTTGGTTATCAAAGTTTGCCTGAACTTTCGGTTATTCCCTCCATTTTCGCCCTGGCTGGCGGCTTTTGCCTATTATATATTTTAGGAGCCTATCTCATAAAACTGGAGGGGGTAAATATTATTAATCTGAGTTTTGAAAAACTAAAAGTCGTTTTTAATGATTAATGTCACAAAAGCATTTTTGCCATCGTTTGAAGATTATTCTAATACGTTAAAAAGGGCTTGGGACAAGGCATGGCTTACAAATAACGGAGAGCTAGTGGTGGAGTTGGAACAGCAGTTGAAAACATTTTTAGGTACAAACAATCTATTATTTACCAACAATGGTACCGTGGTTTTACAAATGGCATTAAAGGCTTATGGCATTACCAAAGAGGTAATTACTACACCCTTTTCTTATGTGGCTACCACAAATGCAATTCTATGGGAAGGATGTAAGCCGGTATTCGTTGATATAGACCCGGAAACATTTTGTATAGACGCGGCGAAGATAGAAGATGCGATTTCCGAAAATACGGAAGCTATTTTGGCGACCCATGTTTACGGACTGCCTTGTGACGTTGAAAAAATTGAAACAATTGCAGGTAAGTATAATCTAAAGGTCATCTACGACGGTGCTCATGCTTTTGGTTGTCAATACAAGGGGAGGGCTTTGTTAAGTTATGGCGACATTGCTACTTGCAGCTTTCATGCAACTAAGCTGTTTCATACTGTTGAGGGCGGCTGTATCATTTGTTCGGATAAGGAAATTTTTGATCAACTCTATTTGTTTCGCCAATTTGGGCACATTGGCGATGATTATCACTCTGTCGGTGTTAACGCAAAGAGTTCCGAATTTCACGCTGCAATGGGATTGGTTGTTTTGCCGCATTTAGCTAATCTTATAGCCACCAGAAAAGCTATCTTCGAACGATACAATGCGTTGCTTGATGGCCTTTTGTTATTACCACGCTACAAACTACCCGATTTTGAATATAACTATTCTTATTACCCGGTGGTATTCGAAAGTGAAGCCAGTTTGGTGGAGGTTAGGGAGGCGTTGATACAAAATGGTATCAATCCGCGTCGTTATTTTTATCCTTCACTGAATACGTTGCCTTTTCTTTCCGCAACAGACAAATGTCCGGTTTCAGAAGATATCAGCCGCCGCGTTCTTTGTTTACCCTTGTACCACGACCTCAGTCTTGAAGAGGTAGATCGCATTGCTGGTACTATTATAAGCCGTTTGAAAACAAACCTTGTCCTTCAGAAATAAGCTCGAAATATGCTACTGAATGTAATTGACTACATAGAAAAAAAATCTCTACAAAAATTCGGCAATAACAAAGCAATCATTGATGGAGAACGGACAACTCTCCTAGCCGACTTAGTAAAAGCATCCAAACAGCTTGCACAACACCTTATTGCAGTAAATGATGTACTGAACAAGCCAATTGCCGTATTTCTGCCTAAAAGCACAGAAAGTGTCATAGCTAATCTTGCTATTACCTACAGCGGTAATGTGTACATGAACCTGGACATCAAAAATCCGGATGCCCGAATTAAAGGCATCGTTGAGAAAATCCAGCCGCAGATTATTATCACAACGCGGCAACACCAGCAGCGGTTGGAAAGCTTGATAGATGAAAGCATAAAGTTGTTCTTTATAGAAGAACGTAGCCTTGAACTGCAGTTAGATGAAAACTTGATCTTTAACCGCCTGTCAGGAGTTATTGATGCAGACCCATACTGTATTATTAATACATCTGGTTCAACTGGTACTCCAAAAGGTGTTGTGCTCAATCACAAAAGTTTTATTGATTTTACCGAATGGTCGGTGGATGTCTTACAGATTGGCGACAAAGAAATTATTGGAAGCCTTTCGCCCTTGTATTTTGATATTTATAGCTTCGAACTTTGTCTGTTGATGGCGAAAGGTGCAACATTGGTGATCATTCCTGAAACGCTTGCCACTTTTCCGGCAAAGCTGATTGAATTTCTTGCTGACAAAAAAGTTAGCTGGATTTTTTGGGTGCCAACTATCATGGTCAACATTGCCAACCTTAACCTATTTACTAGTTATCAATTGCCGGACTTACGCACTGTTTGGTTTGCTGGTGAAGTTTTTCCTACTAAGCATTTGAACTACTGGCGGCGACATATTCCCCATGCAAAGTTTGTAAACCTGTATGGACCTATTGAGATAACATTGGATTGTACCTACTACGTGGTAGAGAAAGATTTTCCGGACGATGTACCTATTCCAATTGGGTTTCCCTGTCGTAATACAGATGTGCTGATTTTAAATGATGAAAATGAATTGGCCGAAGTGAATGAAAAAGGCGAGCTATGTGTACGGGGAACGTCCCTGGCAATGGGGTATTATAACGACCCGGAGAAAACAGCAAAAGCCTTTGTGCAAAATCCGTTAAATAGAAACTATCCTGAAACGATTTACCGGACCGGGGATGTGGTATATAAAAACGAGGTGGGAGAGATTATTTTTGCCGGGCGCCGGGACTTTCAGATAAAACACCTAGGCTACCGAATTGACTTAGGCGAAGTGGAACATGTGATTGTTAACACCTGGGGTAAAGTGCGAAATGCCTGTGTACTCTACAACCACGAAAAAAAAGAAATTTGCTTGTTTTATGAAAATGAGCAAGAAATATCCGCAGCCGAATTTAGACGGGATTTAATGCAACTTTTGCCAAAGTATATGGTGCCGACGTCTTTTAGAGCCTTTACGGAAATGCCGAGGAACCCTAATGGAAAAATTGACAGGAATTACCTGAAAGAAAACTTTATAAATTGCAATGGATTATAAATCGATTGTTTTTATTGGGAGTGGCAGCTTACTGACCAACTGCCTGCGGGTTGCCGCCGTCTCCGCTGTTGGACAAATAACATGTATTGAGTCCGAAACGAAAGAATTTTCTAACTTGGCAACCGTCTGCACTTCATTAGGTGTAAAATACCTTTCACTAACCAACCGAAACGAGATAGCCGCTTTTTTTCAACAAGTAGCGGAAAAAACTCTTGTATTAAGCATTCACAACAACCATATTTTCAGTAAAGCTTCATTGTCAAATGAAAACCTTAGGGTGGTAAATTTTCATAATTCTTTGCTCCCCAAACATCCCGGACGCAATGCTCCCTCATGGGCCATTTATGAGATGGATGAGAAAGCTGGCATTACCTGGCATGAAGTAGTTCCTGAAATTGACAGAGGCGCTATAATTTGCCAGAAGGAAGTAGCCATTGAACAAACCCATACCGGGATTATTTTGACCCGCTTATGTGTTAATCTTGGCCTTCAATCTTTTCAGGAAATTTTTCCGGTGCTGTTAAATGGATCATATTCAGCTGTTCTTCAACAGCCATCGGCCGGTAGCAAAATGCATTATTCATACGAAACACCAAACGATGGTGTTTTTGATACGAATTGGCCTGTCAAAAAAATGTCGGCTTTCTTACGGTCGCTCGACTATGGTATTTATCCCATCTTCCCTAAAGCAAAAGTTTTTTTGCAAAACGAGTGGCACACCATTGAAAAATACAAGCTGGCCCCTTTTGGAGAAAGCAGTGCAAAGAGGGATGATACATTGGTATTTGAGGAAGGTGGCCTGCATATTCAACTATACATTCAACCATTACATAAGGTATTGACTCATGGATAAGCTATTGGATATATTACAAAAAGTACGGCCGGATGCCGATTTTTCGGCATCAAACAACTTTATCGAAGACGGCTTACTGGATTCTTTTGATGTAGTGACCCTAGTAACAGAATTGGATGATGCATTCTCGATTTCTATTGACGGAACAGACATTATTCCCGATAACTTTCAAAATACTGAAACCATTAAAGCATTGTTAGAAAAGAAAGGCGTAACGGTATGAACCTGAAGTTCAAAAACAAACGTATTACCGGCTTGCTGACAGTGCTGCCCGAAAACGAGGTTCGCTTTGAAGACGAAATCGGGAATTACAATTTTCCGGCTGCCAAGTCGCTGAAATTAAAGCTGACAATGGGTTATGATAAACGCCGGATAGTAGATGAACAAACCTGCACGTCGGATCTCTGTATTAAAGGCATACAATACCTTTTTGATAAAGGCCTTTTACAGAAAGAAGAAATTGATGCCCTAATTCTTGTCACCCAGACCCCTGACTATTTCATGCCTCCTACGAGCAACATTATTCAGGGTAAATTGGAATTGAAACGGGATATGCTTTGCCTCGACGTTAACCAAGGCTGTGCTGGTTTTATAGTTGGCCTGGTACAGGCTTTTTCGCTGCTGGAGCAAGAGAGCATCAACAAAGTGCTTGTCATCAATGCAGATGTTATCAGCCGAAAGGTATCAAAGCGTGATCGGAACAGCAATCCGCTTATCGGAGATGGTGCCTCAATTACTTTAGTGGAAAAAGGCATGGACGAATCCACCATTTGGGGCAACATAAAAATGGACGGCCGTGGAGCAGAAGCTCTGATGATCCCGGCTGGTGGAATGCGGCTACCTGCTAGTTCAGAAACGGCACAGATCGAAGAGGACGCGAATGGTAACTTTCGATCAAAAGAAAATTTGGTAATGAAGGGCGACGAAGTTTTCAATTTTGTGCAAACCGAAGTGCCGCCTATGATAGAAGGGCTGTTGCAATATGCGCAACAACCGCTTGATAGTGTAGATTATTTTATGTTTCACCAGCCAAACAAGTTCATGCTGCAAAAATTAGCCGATAAGATGGGCGTACCTCATGCAAAAATGCCGAACGATATTGTTCAAAACTATGGTAATGCAAGCGGAGCGTCAATACCAACGGCTATTACCCACACATTGGGAGAAAAATTAGAACACAATAATTATCAGTTATGTCTTGCTGGTTTTGGTGTGGGACTCACCTGGGGCTCTTTACTGGTAAACATGGGGTCATTAAAGTTTTGCAGGATGATCAATGTATAGAATTAATGATATTATTACATTGTCATCGGACCTTTGAAAACAGTGAAGGTCCGAAAGAAGTTAGTAGAACTTGATAAATTTTGTTTATAATCTTTCTACGTCGCCTGTTTGAACCGGCAACCCGCCATTACAACTGGCGCTTTATTTACTGACCATACAAACAATGAAAATTATATGAATGAGTTTGAAAACGGTATAGCTGAACTTTTGGAGGTTGATTTGGTTCAGGATTCAGATGTCTTGGAAGATTTTGACTCCTGGGATTCATTGACGTCTTTATCCATCATTGCCTTTATTGATGAAAATTATAAAGTGACTGTGTCAGCACAAGAGTTAGTGACGGCAAAAACAGTTGGCGGTATTAAGAATCTAATCGAATCGAAAGGCGGACATTTATGAGTAGTGCCGACAGCCCCTTTTCATTAACCGGCAAACGTTATGCAGTAACTGGTGCAGCCTCTGGTATTGGCAGAGCCACCAGTATTATTCTATCTCGCCTTGGGGCGAAACTGGTACTGATAGACCGGGACTTGGAAGGTCTTAACCTTACGTCGAACGAGTGCAGAAATGCTAACATTGTTCCATTTGACCTGAGAAACAGCGCAGGTATTAAAGATATGCTGCTTGACGCTACAGCCGAAGGACGACTCTTGGATGGTTTTGTGCATTTAGCAGGAGTGCCCTATATCTCACCTCTGAAAAGTATTAACGAGAGTAAGTATACTGAGGTTTTGCAGATTAATACGTTTGCAGCCCTTGAGCTCGCGAAGGCTTTTATCAATAAAAAAATTAGCGTGGAAAATAGCCGCTCAATTGTATTTATTTCTTCAGTATATGCCAGTGTAGGCTCGGAAGCCAACGTGGGCTATGCCATGAGTAAAGCTGCTCTGCATGGGGTGACGAAATCATTAGCGATTGAATTGGCGCCTAAAAAAATACGAGTAAACTGCATAGCCCCTGGCTTTGTAACAACAGCAATGATGCAAAACACGGAAAAAATGTTTACGGAAAAAAGAAACGAAATTTTAGCCAGTTTACATCCACTGGGCTTAGGAGATGCGGACGATGTAGGGCATGCTTGCGCATTCCTATTATCTGATGCTGCAAAATGGATAACCGGCTCTATTATGCATGTAGATGGAGGCTTTACGGCTAAATAAGATTTATGACAGAAAAAAGTTGGGTTTTAATTACAGGCGCTTCGTCGGGCATTGGTCAACATATAGCCATTAAAATGTCTGAGACCTATAATCTTATTATAAATGGCCGGAATGATGAAACACTCTCGCTCACCTTATCGCAATGCCAGCATCCTCAAAATCATATAAAATGGATTCATGATTTAAATGACTGCAACGGTTTGGAATCTTCTTTGCAATCGTTCTTAACAACACATGATTCTGTGGTTTCAGGATTTGTGCACTGCGCTGGATTTTTAAAGATGCTGCCGCTAAAAAATATCAGCAAGTTGCAAGTGGATGAAACCATGAATATAAACTTCACATCGGCTGCATTAATCATTAAAGCCTTAATTAACCGCAAAGTCAACAAAGCAGCTTTGCAAAATGTCGTGTTCATCTCAAGCACCGCAAGTATCCGTGGGGCCAAGGCATTTAATGTTTATAGTGCTTCAAAAGCAGCATTGGATGGTTTGATGCGTTCATTAGCCGTTGAGTTGGCGCCGCAGGTGCGTCTCAACTCAATACTGCCAGGTAGTATCCAAACAAAAATGACAGAGAGCATGTTTGCTGATCCTGATCTCCTGCAACGAATGGCCAAAGATTATCCTTTGGGATTAGGTGAGCCGCAGGATATTTTTGAAATGGTAAAGTTTTTACTTTCTGAAAGCTCTCGTTGGATTACCGGGCACCAGTTTGTAGTGGATGGTGGACGATCAATCAATATCTCTGCATAGTATGCATAGTGAAATTAGTATTGAGAGATTGCAAAACTTCCCAGTTGGTTCCAATTGTTATATTATCAAACACCCAGTCCACAAATCCTGCTTGCTAGTAGATCCAGCACAGGGCCAGGGCAAACAATTGGGCGACTATTTATCTCTGCAAGGCTGTTTGCCGCAATATATTATCATTACACATGAGCATTTTGACCATATTAGTAGTGTAGAACACCTCCGGAGCCAGTTTGGTTGCAAGGTAATTGCTGCAGAGGAGTGTTCGCAACGGATTACGCATGCAAAGAAAAATCTCTCTCTTTTTCGTGATGGTGTTGGCTTTGCGTGCCAGCCAGCAGACATTATCGTTAAGCAATCACCGGAACGCCTAGTGTGGGAAGGGTATGAACTTACTTTTTATTTGACTCCGGGCCATTCCGAAGGGGGGATGTGTTTTAATATCGGAACACACTTGTTTACGGGGGATACTGTTATGAATAATTACAACCCTGTGAGCAAATTACCGGGTGGCAGCAAGGTCAAACTCAAAAACAGCATTGAAATGCTTTTGCATCTGTTTGATGCAGACACAAAAGTCTTTCCTGGCCATGGACACCCGTTCACTTTAGCATCAGTTTCTATTTTACTTTAATTCCTCAGCGATGAATGTTATTATCGTTGGCTCCGGTGCCGTGGCGGCGGAGTTAACTTCTTATATTGAAGACAGTAATAAATACCTGGCGGAAGAAAACCGCTTGAACCTTTTGGGTTATCTGGAGTTCCAGGAGAATATTGCAAAATACTGGGCGAAGTACAAATTGCAAAAGCCAGTGTTAGGTGATATACATTCTTATGAAGTAAACCCAGGAGAGCGATTTATTATAGGCATCGCCGATGTTGCTTTCCGAAAAAAAATGCTTACAATACTAGCATCAAAAGGAGCCGAAGTAATTGGATTTATTCACCACTCTACTATCATCGCCGAATCTTGTGAGATTGGAAAAGGAACGATTATTTATCCGTATTGCATTATAGGTCCTAACACCGTTTTAGGCGAAAACAATTTTATTACCTCCTATAGTTTTATAAGCCATGATTGCATTGTGGGAGAAAACAATTTTTTTTCAACGACTGGCCTAGGCGGCAGGGTAGTGGTAGGCAACAATAATTTCTTTGGTATTCGGTCAACAGTTGTACCCGGCATAAGCATCGGCTCAGGTGCAGTTATTCAGGCGGGAATGATGGTTGATAAAAATGTGGACGACAGCAGCACAGTGTTTTATCGTTTTAAAGAAAAGATAATGGCAGTTCCAAAGAGTGCAGAGAGTTAAGCTGCTCTGCCTTCTTTTAAGAAGAATTTGAAAGAGAAAAGAATGTTTCAACTTGTTAGAAAAATAGTCAGGCGCTTACCCGATGTACCCTATCTGGCTAAAAGATATCTTGCAGAAATTAGCATAGCCCGTAAGCAAAATAAATTAATCAGGAAGGAGTTCTCGCCGGATTTAGAACAGTTAATCGTTTTTATTGTTCCAGGAGCTGACTTAAAAACAGGTGAAGGATTTTTCTCCGGAGGGGTCATGTCCATTTTCTCTTTAGCAGAAGAATCACAGGCTGTACAAGCAAGTCCACAAAAGCAGGTAATCATCTGCACCCCACGTAAGTCATTTCTGTATATTAAAAACAAGAAGTTTGAAAATTCGCAAAACGTTTATCGGTTCGATTTACTAACAAAGTATTTCAAAGCTCTACGGACAATTATTATTCACATTCCAGAAATCTATGTGATTTGGTTTCACAAGGATTTAAACAATACCAGCAAGCAGTGGTTGGCGTCTATCAGCAAAGTTCATATCAACATCCTCAACCAAAACATAAAGCAAGTGCCGGCAGTTCAAAGCATTCAAAAGCTGAAAAACATTTCGTCTGTCTTAACAATGACTACGGCACATGTTCGTTATACAACACCGCACTACCGTGCCATATATGGGATCCCGTTGCATTTATTCTCCGCACGGACAACTAAAATGTCGGATTATATCATCCGTAATTGGGAAGACAAAGAGGATATGATCATTGTTTCTCCTGACAAGCATCCGATGCGAGAACAAGTGTTAGCAGCCTTGTCGACCGTTGAAGGCTTACACGTGAAGATTATTCAAAATATTCCTTATGCAGAGTATAAAAAACTAATCGCAAAAGCAAAGTGGGGATTGACATTTGGCGAGGGTTTGGATGGTTATTTTGGCGAGCCAATTTTATGTGGAGGTATTTCGTTTGCAGTTTATAACGATGATTTTTTTCCAAAAAATTTCAAAAGTCTGCCTACAGTGTATCAATCTTATGAAGAAATGGCGAGGAAAATTACACTGGATATACAGCACTATAATAACGTGGCAATTGCTAAAGCCTATAACAATCAATTACATCAAATCATAACCGATTTGTACAGCGATGAAGGCTTCCGAAAAAATATAGAAAATTTTTATGCCGGTAAGTACTCCTTACCTTAATGTATATCCATGGAATCCTTGCCCCTTGTAACGATTAACATACCAACTTTTAACCAGGAAAAATATATAGCTAGGGCTATTGAAAGTTGTTTGGCTCAAGATTATCCAAATTTGGAAATTATCGTCTCTGATGATTGTTCAACGGACAACACCTATTCCATTGCCAAAAGCTTTGAAAGTGAAAACTTAAAGGTTTTTCGCAATCCCCAGAACATTGGGCGAGTTAAGAACTATCGTCATAGCTTATATCAATTATCGAGGGGAGAGTGGGTTGCAAATTTGGATGGGGATGATCAGTACAACGATCCTACTTTTATCTCGGAAGCAATTAGTCAGTTGCAAAAGAATGCCAACTGCGTAATGTATGCAGCGGCGGCATCAACTCTTGAAGAAACAACCGGACAAATTTCTCATTCACCAATTTATTTAAAGAATAACATCTCTGTACTGAAAGGAACTGACTATGTATTAAATTTTTATAAATACGGTCAGATTGGTCAACACTTTTCTGTGCTTTATAATCGAGCTTTAGCTCTAGAAACAGATTTTTATATTCTTGACTCCTTAGGAGCCGATACGGACTCAATTTGTCGGTTAGCTTTAAAAGGCAACGTAATAGTTCAAAAAAAATGGGTGGGAATTTGGACTTCACACGGAGCTAATGCTTCTTATACACTTGATATGACACGGGTGAATAAGGAGTTATACATGTTAGAGCATATTGCCAACGCTGCGAGAGAGGTTTTGCCTACTCAAATAGTCGACAAATGGTTGCGTGAATCGCAACGAATGAAATTTCAGCAAGCCTTATGGGCCAGCTTGCCAAAAATGTCATTTTTTCAAGCTATTAAGAAACTAACACAACATTGGACCTGGCAAGTGCAGGATTTTAAAGAGTTTATCAAAATCTTTTTACGTTTAATTAGAAAGTGACATGTGTGGTATAGCTGGTTTTGTTGATAAAGCAAGAAAAATCGAGGATTTAGAAAGGATGACCTCCGCCATACAGCGAAGGGGGCCTGATGATGTTGGATATTTTCATGAAGACGGTGTTGGTTTAGGACATCGCCGCTTATCCATTATTGACCTTTCCTCAGCGGGGCACCAGCCCATGGTTTTTGAGAACTTAGTGATAGTATTTAACGGGGAGATTTACAATTACCGCGAGGTTCAGAAAGAACTCGCGAAATTTGGTTATACTTTCCAATCATCATCCGATACAGAAGTTGTCGTTAAGGCATTTCATTGCTGGGGACCGGAAAGCGTTACTCGTTTCATTGGCATGTTTTCAATTGCCATCTATGACAAAGCAGAGAAATCACTTTGTTTAATCAGAGACAGAGCCGGTGTAAAACCTTTATATTATTACTGTAAGAATGAGAAGCTCGCTTTTGGAAGCGAGTTAAAATCCTTCAAGCATTTCTTGAACAAAGAAGAAAGAAATGCGATTGATGCGGATGCTCTTTCCGAATTTCTTTCCTTTGGGTATGTCAGCCGCAACCACTCCATTCTAAGAGATGTAAAGAAGCTTGCTCCTGGTCACTACCTTAAATTTTCTGAAGGTAAATTTTCAATTCATCAGTATTGGAGTGTCTCCTTCCAGGAAAATGAAGGCTGGAAGGCGCGGAAAGAAGACGACCTGCTTGACGAATTGGACCACTTGGTTCAAAGTGCGTTTCGTTATCGGATGGTGGCTGATGTTCCGGTAGGTGTCTTTCTAAGTGGAGGTGTCGACAGCTCTCTCGTAACAGCTGTACTAACTAAACATTATGGCCAGCTACGAACATTTACAATTGGCTTTCGTGAAAAGAACTATGATGAATCAAATGAAGCCCGAAGGATTGCAGAGCACCTCAACACGATTCATACAGAAAAGATCCTTAAACAAGAGGATGCCTACAACATTCTTGACAAATTTTACGACATCTACGACGAGCCGCACGCCGATAATTCATGTGTGCCGACAACATTTGTGTCTGGGTTAGCAAAGGAAGCTGGCGTAAAAGTGGTACTTAGTGCAGATGCCGGTGACGAGCTTTTTGGCGGATACGAACGCTACACACAATATATTGATCGATGGAAGCAAGTGGAAAAACTTGGAAAAATAGGCCGATTGGCTACTAAACAAGTCTTTCAATTGTTTTCATTCATTAGTCCCAACGGCTATTCGGAGAAACTAAACAGGTTTTCCGATATTCTATCGCACAACGGATTTACCGAGTTCTACCAAACAATTATCAGACAGTCATCAACAAAAGAGTTGAAGACATTATTTCCGGGTTACCAAAAAGTAGGGGTGACAACTGGCGGCGATACTATTTTAAATAGTATGTGTGAATGGGATTTCAAACGTTATATGGTTGATGACATCCTTTCGAAGGTAGACCGGGCTACAATGTATCATAGCATTGAAGGCCGCGAGCCCTTTTTAGATCATCGTTTGGTGGAGTTTGCTGCTCAATTACCCAATGAGTATAAAATCAGGGATGGAGAGAAGAAGTACCTACTTAAAAAGCTACTCGGACGCTATTTGCCAAAAGAGCTATATGATCTTCCTAAAAAAGGTTTTGGAGCACCATTAGAACAATGGATTAAAGACCATTTCCATCAAAAGTTTAATGAGGTATTGGGTAACACCAATGGGCTATTCGATAAAAAGGAGATCAATACATTATTGGCAAGATATAACCAGCGAAAGGATGTGAATTATATCTTGTTGTGGTACCTGTTCAGCTTTGAATTATGGTATCAAAAATGGCGGGCAGAGTAGACAACAGAAGAAAGGAGAAAGTGGAATATATAGTTCACATAATTGATAACTTAGGCCGGGGTGGCGCAGAAACATTGTTTGTCGATCTGTTGCCCGCTTTATCTAGGCATTACCGTGTGGTATTGGTAACATTGGACGATCGGAATGAGTTTGGTGACGACGTATTTCATCATTGTTATAAGCATTACAATTTAAATCATACAAGTAATGCTACGCTATTTTCATCAGTAGCGAAGTTGAAAAGAATAATTAAGGCATACCAGCCAGTGCTTGTCCGGTCACAACTTTTTTGGAGTACGGTTATAGCTAAAATTGCCTGCCCTAAGAAAATCCCGCTGGTCTTCAGCGTTCACACGCTGATGAGTGATTCTTTGAGCAAAGGTTGGAAAGGCAGCCTTCTGAAACGAATTGAAAAACTCACCACATCTGGTCGTCATATTCTGGTCGGTGTTACCAAGCAGGTAGTTAACGATTACGTCACCAACTTCAAGTACAATGGCAAGAGTTATGTACTTTATAACTATGTACGTGAAAGCTTTTTCTCAAATCAACGTGCATTAAATAACTTTTCCGGAAAACGGCTCAAATTGGTCGCCGTTGGAAACCTGAGTTATCCTAAAAATTATAACTATTTAATTGAGGCGTTTAAAAAACTGCGTACAAAAAATATTTCCCTTGATATTTATGGAGATGGGCCTTTAAATAAGGAGTTGAGCAACGAAATTGATCGATTCAAGCTACCGATCTCCCTAAAAGGGAAATCGGCTAACATTTTTTCTATTTTACAGCATTACGACTGCTTCGTTCTAGTTTCTTCGTTCGAAGGATTCGGGATCGCTGTAGCCGAAGCAATGGCGGTTGGGCTCCCACTTATCTTATCGGGTCTTCCTGTATTGCGTGAGGTAACTGATGACCGGGCGTTTTTTATTGATTTGTCCAATCCTGATACGTTTGTGAATTTGGTGCAGTCATTTTTAAGCAATGAAAATGATATCAATATTCATGTACAGGAGAATATAAGCGCAGCAAAAGAGAAATATACTCAAAAAGTATATTTACAAGGTTTATTACATATCTACAAAGAAGCAATTAAGTCAACACAGAACAAACCATCTGAAATTTCATTACAATGATTCCTCTAATTAATCCAGCCAACAATTTGCCCTTACATAAAGACGGCGACAGCTACGTTGATGAACAAGGCAACCGTATTCCAGTAGTTAATAGTGTGCCGCGTTTTGTACCCAATGATAATTATACGGCAAGTTTCGGCTTTCAATGGAATAAGTTTCAAAAGACGCAGATAGATCGTGAAAACGGGCAACAAAAACTGAGCAAAGAACGATTGTTAGCTGTTACAAACTGGGATAAGGAAAATTTGGCTGGGGAAAATATCCTGGAGGTAGGAAGTGGGGCTGGTCGCTTTACCAAAGTTGTTCTGGAAGAGACAAAAGCCAATTTGTACAGTTTAGACTACTCTGACGCAGTGTCGGCAAATTATAAGAACAATGGTCACTTTGGTGATCGTTTGGTGCTTATTCAAGCTAGCGTATATGAGATGCCTTTTCCTGATAACTCATTCGATAAGGTGTTCTGTTTTGGAGTGCTACAGCATACCCCTGATTTTGAGAAATCAGTAAAATGTTTAATTGACAAAGCAAGGCCAGGTGCCGAGGTTATTGTGGACTTTTACCCCATCAAAGGATGGTGGACAAAAGTCCACGCAAAGTATTTGTATCGGCCTATCACGAAAAAAATGCCTCATGAGAAGCTTCTGGCCAGAATTGATAAGAATGCTGATAAGCTCATTAATCAGTACAATTTTTTCGAAAAAATTGGATTGGGGAAAATTGTTAACCGCTTTCTGCCGGTATGTGATATTAAAGGAACACTTCCAAAAGATTTGTCTCAGGAAGAGTTGAGAGAATGGGTCGTGTTAGATACATTCGACATGTACTCACCTGAACATGACCATCCGCAGCGAATTTCTACAGTCAAGAAGTGGTTTGAAAAATACGGCATGCAAGTAACGTTTGCGGACTTTATAAAATATGCAGGCGGTATAGAGGTTGCCGTTGTGAAAGGCATAAAAAGTAAAATGTCCAATCGAGAATTGTAACAGACGTTGTCCAAACTCTCAGGCCTTAATTAAACACCTTATTTTATGTGTGGTATAGCTGGTTTTGTAGATTTTAAAAAAGAGAGCAAGCAGACTGATCTTGCTGACATGTCGTTGTGCCTGCAACACCGTGGTCCTGATGGCAGCGGTTCCTTCGTTCATGAAGGAAGCAATTATACGATAGGTCTTGGTCATCGACGCCTATCAATTATCGACCTTAGTGAGACGGCTAACCAACCAATGCATTACAAGGGTTTGCACATAGTATTTAACGGTGAAATTTATAACTATAACGAAATCAGAAATCAGCTGATCTCATTAGGCCACCAATTTCAAACGCATTCAGATACTGAGGTCATCCTGCATGCTTGGTCTGAATGGGGTGAAAAAAGCATCGACCAATGGCGAGGGATGTTTGCAATAGCTATATACGACGAAAATAAGAGTGAGCTCATTTGTATTCGTGATAGAGCCGGCGTTAAACCTTACTATTATTACTCGCAAGATGGTTTATTTCTTTTCTCTTCAGAGTTGAAGTCGATTATAAAGCATAAGGACTTTAAGAAGGAAATTAATGTCGATGCTGCCGCATCATTCCTTCAATTTGGATATGTGTCACACCCCTATAGCATTTTTAAGGACACATTTAAAATACAGCCTGGACATTTTCTTCGGCTGAATTTAGAAACCCGTGCGGTGACACTTAAGCAATATTGGAATGTCTATGATTATTATAACAAGCCTAAGCTGTCAATCGGTTTTGGAGAAGCTCTCTCCGAAACGGAGAAGATACTTACTGAATCTTTTGCTTACAGAATGGTGGCAGATGTTCCGGTAGGTGTTTTTCTAAGTGGGGGTTATGATAGCTCTTGTGTGACAGCGTTGCTGCAAAAAGACAGTACTGAAAAAATTAAAACATTTACCATCGGTACCACCGACGCTAAGTTGGATGAAGCGCCCTACGCCAAACAAATTGCAGCCCATTTAGGAACCAATCATACCGAGTATTATTGTACGCCGCAGGAGGCTTTAGAAATTATCCCGGAACTTCCGTACTATTACGATGAGCCTTTTGCAGACAGCAGCGCAATACCCACCATCTTAGTCAGCCGGCTTGCTCGGAAGAGAGTAACGGTTGCCTTGTCTGCAGACGCAGGCGATGAAATTTTTGCCGGTTATAACCGCTATGATTACATCAATCGTTATGGCAATAAATTGCGGGCAATCCCAAAGCCGCTAAGAAAAATGGCGGTAGCAACAATGCGGACAATCTCATCAGAGCATATTCCCTATTTCCGTGAAAAGTATAATTTCCATAGTCGTTATGATAAGTTGAAAAATCTTCTCAGCGACCCGTCACCCTCTCAACTTTTAAAGAATTTAACGCAAGTGTTTACCTCGGAAGACCTGGGTCGTATCTTTTCTCGCGATGTGGTTGAATTAAAAACAGCTCATACATCAAACGAATTAAAAAACGACTTTTATGATCCCTTGTCATATATGATGGTTGTTGACTATCAGACCTACATGGTAGATGACATCTTACAGAAGGTCGATAGAGCAACCATGTCCGTTAGTTTAGAGGGACGGGAGCCTTTCTTAGATCAAAAAATTATTGAATGGGCGGCACAGCTACCATCGAACTATAAATACTTTAACGGTCAGAAAAAATACATCTTAAAGCAGATCGTCCATAAATATATTCCTAAGGAAATAATGGAACGCCCTAAAATGGGTTTCGGCATTCCGATTGAAGCCTGGCTGAGTAACGAATTGAGGGATTTGGTTGAAGAGCATCTAAGTGAGAAGTCTTTGTCATGCCATAATTTATTTAATGTACATGAAGTACGAAAGATCGTTCACGAGTTCTACAGTGGCCGCACTGAAAAGCATTTGAAGATCTGGTACCTATTGATGTTTCAAATGTGGTATAAAAAATGGATGTGATGCGCAACGCAAAAAAGATTTTGTATATAACCTATGATGGACTTTCTGATCCGTTAGGGCAATCACAGATACTCCCCTATCTGAAAGGTCTCACTAAACACGGATACGAGTTCACTGTTTTGAGCTTTGAGAAAAAAGCTCGTTTCAATCGGGACAAGCAGTTAATTCAATCCCTAATAAAGGGAACGAATATCCAGTGGGTTCCTTTGCCTTTTACGACTAATCCACCTTTGATATCAAAATTTTATGATGCAGTGCGAATGCGGTCAAAAGCAGTTTCCCTGCATAAGAAGTACCATTTCGACATGGTGCATTGCAGAAGCTATATTTCGGCTGACGTGGGGCTTTATTTGAAAAATCGATTTGGTATTAAGTTCTTTTTTGACATGCGTGGGTTTTGGGCCGACGAGAAAAAAGATGGAGGACATTGGCGAACAAATCATCTGGTATTAAAAAGAGTGTACCAGTATTATAAAAACAAAGAAAGGCAGTACTTGCAGAACGCCGACTACATCATTTCCTTAACAAATGCCGGCAAAGATGAAATGAGTAAATGGCCCGCTTATAAAAAAGAAGTACCATTAGCAGTGATACCTTGCTGCGCTGATATGGATCTTTTTTCATTGACTGATAAAGATCAAAAGCAAGAAAGCAGAAGGAAATTAGGGATAGGTGAAGATCGGATTGTATTTAGTTATCTCGGTTCTGTCGGGCTCTGGTACATGTTGGACGAAATGCTGCAATTTTTTGTGCAAGTGAAAGAATCCTTTCCTGATGCTTTATTGCTCTTTGTTACGCATTCGGATCATAACCTGATCAGAGGGAAAATGCAAGAGATCGGATTAAAGAATGAAGATGTCATGATTATGGAGGTGCCCAGAAAGGAAGTTCCGTTTGTAATAAAAGCTTCAGATATAAATATTTCTTTTATTAAGCCAGTTTACTCTAAGATCTCAAGTTCACCCACCAAGCTTGGTGAGGTCTTGTCTATGGGGATACCCGTTATTTGCAATAGTGGCGTTGGCGATGTAGAGCAGATTGTTAAGCAAGCAGATGCTGGGTATGTATTGGATGAATTTACTGTTGACAATTATAGGGAAGCTATTCTTTCAGTACCTGCTCTAATGCAAAAGTCGGCAGCTTCCATCCGAAATGCAGTAGAAGGAATCTATAGCCTCGAAAAAGGTGTTGAACTTTACACTAATTGTTATAGGAGCGTGTTGCTATGAAAACTAAAAAAGTTTTATTTGTTTGTCCTTACCCGGAAAACGTAGCCCCCAGCCAGCGACTCAAATTTGAACAATATTATAATCATTTTAGAGAAGCCGGTTTTGAGGTAGATACCAGTTCTTTTATCAGTAATTCATTTTGGAAAATCATTTACACAAAAGGAAACTTTATAGGCAAGGCTGTTCATACAATATTGGGGTATCTTCGTCGCGTAGCGGATTTGTTTCGCCTTCGGGAGTATGATGTGGTTTATGTACATCTTTGGGTTACCCCCTTTGGCCTGCCGGTTTTTGAATGGATCTACAAAAAAGTTTCAAAGAGGCTTGTTTATGATATTGACGACATGGTTTATCTCAAAAACATTAAGAACAGGGCGCACCCTTTTGTTAGCTTGATAAAAGGAACAAAAAAGCCTATTTACTTAATGAAACATGCCGACCATGTAGTCACCTGCACACCTTATTTGGATGAATTTGTCAGAAAATATAATCAGCAAACAACCGACATTTCATCTACTATCAACACTAATTTATACCGACCCAAGGAGAATTATTCTATTAAGGAAAAATTTGTAATAGGTTGGAGTGGTAGCCACAGCACTTCAAGATACCTTCATCTTTTGGACGATGTGTTCAAAGACCTCGCGAAGCAAATTGATTTTAAGCTTGTCGTGATGGGCGATACCAGTTTTGAGCTGGATGGCGTTGATGTAGAGGTGCTACCATGGAAAGAAGAATATGAGGTAGAAGTGATATCAAGATTTGATGTTGGTTTATATCCTTTGCCGGATGAACAATGGGTTTTTGGGAAGAGTGGTCTAAAAGCACTGCAGTATATGGCACTCGGTATACCAACTGTCGCAACCGCAATCGGAACGATTTTCCGTATTATTAAGAATGGGGAAAATGGTTTTTTAGTTAAGAGTGATGCTGAATGGAAATCAGCAATTCTTGCGCTCAGGAATAGTCAGGATTTAAGAGAACAAACAGGGCGAAAGGCTGTGACTACAGTCCATCAATTATATTCGGTTGAAGCAAACAAGCAGAAGTATATTGACATCATCAATAGTTTGGTTAAACCATATTAATTAAAACAGTGGAGGTAATATCTTCTTTTTTGGAGAATTATAATTATAGTAGATTAAGACCATCGCAAGCGCATAGAATGGTAAACTGGGAATTTTGTATCGGGAAAGAGACCCAAAATTGTAGGTCGTGACACCAACGGCAAAAGCGAAGATGATAGAGAAAATTAGACAAAACTGAATTGTAGGGTCTTGGTTAATTGCTGCCCAAAAGCGTTTCAGTCCAATTTTAAATAAAACGCTAAGTGTTAGGATCAAAAAGAGCAATGATTCCAATGCCGACAAGACCATAATTGGTTTCTTGATCTCCCATAGAAAAGGCCGGAAAAGCGTCACGTTTACTGCCTGTGGAAATTTCAATAACATTCCTTCCAATGTAGGATCAATATCACCTAACGTATACGAAGAGCCTTCCTGAAGCTCAGAGGAATAATGTATCCATTGCCGTGTTTCCTCAGCCTTAGAAGCTAAATTTTCAATAGAATATGCACCAAGGCTTTTGCTAAAGGCTGACATGGCAAAAACACTTCCTCCGATAACAATGACCATAACCCCCAACTTAACAGCCGTTCGTGTTGCCTTTGTGCTAATCGACTGAGAATAATTAAACAGAATCCACATGCCTAAGGCCGGTAGAAACGCTATCAAAATGTAAACTTTTACTAATGCAATTAACAGGAAGCTAATGATTGCTAACAGAATGTTTTGAACGCTGAAGTCTTTTTGAACTAGGAAGCGAAAAACACCGTGGGTTAGCCATCCCAGGCCAAACATGCAAATTGTATCCTTATAAATAGCTGACCCCCAAAGCACAGTTGTTGGAATAAATAATGTAACTACTGCTACTTGATGAGCGAGGCCGGGATAAATTCTGGCAAAAGTCCGAAACATGGCCCAAGTACCACTGTACGAAATGAATGCAAAAAGAACTGCCGTGGGTAAATAAGTATTGGATGTAAATAAAGATAATACGCTGCCAACAGCACCCACGGTATAAGATGAAATGTCATCGTACCAGAACATAAGGGAAGTGTACCGATAGTAGTCGATACTATCATATGCTGGAATATGGAAAATCAAATTAAACCATTTGGCTAATGATTCATCCAGAGCACTGTTGATAACTGTTGAGTGATAGAAGAAGTTAAAGGTGTCACCACCACCGTAATAGTAGTAGTGTAACATACCGTTGAATACAGCCCCAAACAGTTTGATAGTCAGGCCAGCGATAAAATATTTCCTCCAGGGATGTTTTGGGGCATAATTTTTATTACGAATGTGATACGCGATTGCATAAACGAAAACCAGTGCAAATGGCAACAGCACATAATCCAATAATCCGATATAATGCATGCAGGTAGGGAAATTTGCCAAATGTAACAACAATTAGGCGTGAGCGACATAACTGCTGAACAATTAACTTTGCTTCTTTATGACGAACAAAACGGGCGGTTGTGTTGGTATTTTCTCTAACACATTCTGGAGTATTTACAATTTCCGCCGGTCACTGATCCGGAAATTGTTAAGCGACGGATATAGAGTAATTGCCATCTCGGCTAATGACAAGTACAAAGGCTTGGTTGAACAAATGGGTTGCGAGACGGTTGTGATCAAAAATTTTGATGCACAGTCAACTGCCGTTTTAAAGGAAGCCAGCATTATCCGAGAAATTGTCCGCACGGTTCGTTCACTCCCTTGCGAGTATATCTACACCTTTACTATCAAGCCCAACCTTTATACAGCTCTCACAACAGCACTCACCGGTAAAAAGGTGATTATCACTGTTAACGGCCTTGGAAACGTGTTCTCGGAACCTGGAATTATCAGCCGTGTATCGCTCCAATTATTTAAAAACGCTTTTAAAAGAGCCCATCAGGTTGTTTTCCAAAACAGAGACGACTACCAGTTTTTCCAAGATCGAATTAATCTTGATGCGGAAAAAGTTCGGTTTGTAAGAGGCTCAGGGGTTAATACTGATGAGTTCGAATTTTGTGAGAAGCCTTCATCAGCCGGTCGCCAATTAATTTTCTTAATGGCTTGTCGTTTACTAAAGGAAAAAGGCGTCTATCAATATGTAACGGCAGCCCGCAAGATTAAAGAGACTTATCCCGATGTTCAGTTTTGGTTGTTAGGGATGAAGGCAAATAATCCTTCTGCAATCTCCGTTGAGGATCTCCACCGCTTTGATGAAGAAGGAACCATCAAATTGCTGGGGCAGACTGACGATGTCAATGGGCTACTTGAAAAAGCTGATGTCTTGGTCTTGCCGTCATTTTATAATGAAGGGGTGCCGCGAATCCTGCTCGAAGGCCTCAGCAAGGGAATGCCAATCATTACTACAGATTCAGTTGGCTGTCGCGAAACTGTGGCTAATGGGAAAAACGGGTATATGATTGAACCCAAAAGCACGGAGGCTCTGACCGAAGCACTTGGGCAAATGATCAACTTACCAGTTGAAGCAAGAGATGCTATGAGAGCAGAAAGCCGCCGGATGGCTGAAATGGAGTTTGATGAAAGCAAAGTGATCGAGAGCTACGTCAATATAATTCGCGAACCCTCTGCAGTTGTTGATAGATTTGCCATAAAACCGTTGGGTGCCCGATAGACAAATGGAAAAAAGAAAGATACTGGTAACCGGTGCCGCCGGTTTTATAGGTTTTAGCTTAGCAAAGGAATTAATTAAAGATGAGCAGCTTGAAGTAACAGGTTACGACAACATCAATAATTACTACGACACCCACTTAAAATATGATCGCCTTCAACAGCTAGGAATCGATCAGTCTTCCATCCGCCAAGGAGAAGTGATACCCAGCGAACTGTTTCCCAATTTTCAATTTATCCAACTTGACTTGGAAAACCTTTCTGGTATGCAGTCTTTATTTGCCACCGAAAGTTTTGATGTGGTCATTCATCTGGCAGCACAGGCAGGTGTTAGGCATAGCTTGAAGAATCCCCACGTGTATGTGAGCAGTAATGTCGACGGGTTTGTTAATATGCTGGAATGCTGTAAAAATCATAAGATATCTCACCTGATTTATGCCAGTAGCTCAAGTGTGTACGGATTAGACTCCAAAATTCCGTTTTCGGAAAATGAACCTACCAATCACCCGGTTTCATTGTATGCTGCCACCAAGCGAGCCAACGAACTGATGGCGTATACCTATCATCATCTATATCATCTACCTGTTACTGGTCTTCGATTTTTTACCGTGTACGGACCTTGGGGGCGTCCGGATATGTCACCGATGTTATTTGCAAAGGCAATCCGGGAAGGCAAGCCAATCAAGGTTTTCAATCACGGGAAAATGCGTCGCGACTTTACCTACATCGATGATATTGTAGGTGGAATTGTAAAAGTGGTACATCAAAAATCTCCTACCTACAAGATCTATAACATTGGGAATAGTCGGCCAATTGAATTGATGGACTTTATTGAGCTGATGGAAAAATCGATGGGGCAGGAGGCAAAAAAAGAATTACTGCCAATGCAGCCTGGCGATGTTTATGAAACGTATGCCGATACAAGTGCTTTATCAGAAGACACAGGATATAAACCAACAACTACACTAGAGCAAGGCATTCCAAAATTCCTGGAGTGGTATCTCTCTTATTATAAATGATCTGGAAAGACATTATTAAAAAAGCCAGTCCTAAAAGACTGGCTTTTTTAATTTGGAATCTATCCCTCCGTATTCGGAAACACCGGAGCTTTACCGCCACTCTTGCTACTCTCAATAAACGTCTTCGCATAATCCAACGCTTCACCAATCACATGGTGCATATCCATGTAACGATAGGTAGCCAGGCGACCTAAAAAACTTACTCCCTGCAAACCTTCCGCTTCTTCCCTGTACTGCATAAGTTTTTGCTTGTCGTCGGCCAAACGTTTCGGATAATATGGCACATCTGTTTCCTCTGTTTCTTTACTATACTCTTTAAAGTAAACCGTTTTCTCATGGTTCTCCCATGGGGTAAAATGCTTGTGCTCGTGTACACGTGTGTACGGCACTTCTTCATTAGCATAATTGATCACAGCATTACCCTGGTAATCACCATCGGTTACCCCGCGTTCAAAATATACAGTGCGATAAGCCAGGCGACCGTGTTTATAATTAAAGAATTGGTCCAATGGGCCAGTGAAAAACACATGGTCATAACTGGCAATATCTTCTCCGCTTTCAAATTTTGTATTCAGCTTTACATTGATCGATGGATGATCGAGCAACTTTTCAAACATTGGCGTGAATCCATCACGGGGGATACCCTGGTACGCCGTATGGTAATAGTTATCGTTATAATTAAATCGAACGGGCAAACGCTTTAAGATGGAAGCAGGCAACTCCGTTGGTTCACAACCCCACTGCTTTTTTGTATAACCGTAAAAGAAGGCTTTGTATAAATCTTTTCCGATAAACTTCATTGCCTGCTCTTCAAAATTTTGTGGGTCTTCAATAGAGTTATCGGCAATGGAAGTGATAAACTCTTGTGCTTCGTTGGGAGAGAAGGTCTTTTCGAAGAACTGGTTAATTGTGTGCAGGTTGATAGGAAGGGAGTAAACCTTACCATTATAAACTGCTTTTACGCGGTTGGTGTACGGAACCATTTCAATAAAACGGTTCATGTAGTCCCAGATATCTTTCCTGTCGGTATTGAAAATATGTGGGCCATAGGTATGCACTGTTACACCGGTTTCTTTGTCGCGTTCTGTATAACAGTTTCCGCCAATGTGTGGACGTTCATCAATAACATCAATTGTACATTCAAGATTGTTTGCTAATTCATTTGCCAGAACTGCACCGGAGAATCCGGCGCCAACCACCAAAAATTTCTTCATTTCTTTTCCTTTTATAAAAATTCTATTGGTCTTTTAAATAATTGCAGGCAATGTTATAAAAAAACAGGCCACCAAATAGGAATAGTGGCACGATTGACCTTAATTAATATTTTTTAGAATAGGAATCAAAACGCTACTTATCCAAGTAAAAGAAATTTTCTGCAGACACTACCGCTCAATCCCATATTTTTCTATCTTGGCTGCCAATCCGAAATCTAAAGAAAATCCAGTATGCCTAAAATCCTGCGTATCCTTAATCGTATGGCCGTTGGTGGCCCCGTCTTGAACGCTACTTACCTTTCAAAATATCTCCCTTCGGAATTTGAAACACTTTTGGTTGTTGGTGCAAAAGAAGAGCATGAGAAAAGCGCATCGTTCATTGCTCAGCAGTTAGGCCTCGATGTGGTAACAATACCACAAATGAAGAGGGCGGTAAATCCATTTGATGATTTTGAAGCGTTTCAGGCCATTCGCAAACTGATCCGTGATTTTCAGCCCGATGTGGTTCATACGCATGCTTCAAAACCCGGTGTTGTTGGGCGGTTGGCAGCTTCGATTGAAGGCGTTCCGGCAATCGTTCACACCTTTCATGGACACACGTTCAACTCCTATTTCAATAGTTTTAAAACGAACGTCTACCTGAATGTGGAGCGTTATTTAGCCCGTAAGTCAAGTGCGATTGTCGCCATCAGTGATACGCAAAAAAAAGAATTGGTAGAGAAATTTAAGATTGCGCCGGAAGAAAAATTCCGGATGATTCAGCTTGGACTTGATCTGGATAAATTCAGCGAAAACCAAGTAGAGAAACGAGCGAAGTTTCGCTCAGAATTTGGCCTGACCGACGATGAAATTGCCATTGGAATCATTGGTCGTTTAGTGCCTGTAAAAAATCATTCATTGTTTTTGAAAGGCATTGCTCATGTGTTGTCAAATTCAACCAGAAAAATAAAAGCTTTTATTATTGGTGATGGCGAATGCAGAGAAGCGCTGCAGAACAAGGCCGGTGAATTAGGCATCCGCTTTACCAGCGAGAATGACACAGTGCACCACCATCCACTTGTTTTTACCTCCTGGCGCAGTGATGTGGATGTGATCAATGCAGGCCTTGACATCGTTACCCTCACGTCGCTAAACGAAGGAACACCTGTGAGCCTTATTGAAGCGCAGGCAGCCAATAAACCTATTGTCAGTACCCGGGTAGGCGGTATCGGCGACATTGTGAAAGAAGGACAAACGGCCCTGCTGGCCGATGTAGACGACCATGCAACATTTTGCGAACATTTGCTTAATCTTGTGCAAAACGACAACCTGCGAAAAGAGTTAGGTAGCGACGGCAGTTATTATGTAATGTGCCGTTTTAGTTACCAACGCTTGGTGAAGGATATGTCGGAATTGTATTACGAACTATTAAGCGAAAGGGAGGCGAATGTTCTTCTTCGGAAAGAAAAAAGTTATACAATCGGTTGATCTTAGTTGGCTGGGAGTGGATATGCACTCTCACCTGATTCCGGGTATCGATGATGGTTCGCCGGATATAGAAACCTCTATTGAATTAATTAAAGGGCTACAAGACCTGGGCTATAAAAAGCTCATTACCACGCCGCATATCCTGTGGGATGTTTATCCAAACACGTCGGAAATTATCACACAGGGAGCAACTGACCTAAAGCAGGCCGTTGTCGATGCTGGGTTGGAAATCGAAATCCATGCCGCAGCCGAATATTTCATTGATGAACATTTTGAAGAGCTACTAAAAAACAAAGTTCCTCTTTTACCTATTAGTGGTAATATGGTGTTGGTGGAATTTTCCATGGTTACAGCACCAATGGATTTGCAGCAAATTTTGTTTGAGATGCAGATCCAGGGCTATCAACCCATTATTGCACACCCGGAGCGGTATGTTTACCTCAATCACCGAAAGCATTTTTTTGATGAATTGAAGGAAGCCGGCTGCTTGTTTCAACTGAATATTTTGTCATTAGGCGGTTACTACGGAAAAGGGGTACAGGAGCTTGCAGAATACCTGCTAAAGCAAAATCTCTACAGCTTTGCTGGAACTGATTTACATGGAGCCCGCCACCTGGCTGCACTGCAAAAATTAGCAGCGTCCCCGCTTTATACTCTGCTGAAAGATGGCTATGTTCTGAAAAATAAGAGTTTATAGTTTCAACCAAACTATTTTTCATTTGTAAGTAATGCGATGAGCTTTACAATCAAAGAACTGGAGTCCCTATCGGGAATTAAGGCGCATACAATCCGTATTTGGGAGCAGCGCTATAAGTTTTTACGTCCTTCCCGTACAACAACAAATATTCGGCGTTACAACAACGAAGAGTTGAAAACGCTGCTAACCGTAGCTTTATTAAATAAGTACGGGTACAAGATATCCCGGATCGACGAGATGCACCCGGACCAGCGTACCGAAGCTGCGCTTGGACTTCAACAGCCAGATGCCCAGGACGAGTACATCATCAACCAAATGATCGGCTGCATGATTGATTTGAAAAGCAATGAGTTCGAGCAGCTTTTGACCCGCCAGATTGCGGACCGCGGGATTGAAAAGACGATCATAGGAATCATTTTCCAGTTTTTAGAAAGAGTGGGTATCCTTTGGCAAACCAACCGCCTGCGCCCCGTGCAGGAGCATATTGTATCAGCCATTATCCGTCAAAAAATCATTTACGCTATTGACGAGTTACCACTCGCCAATGCTGAATCTCCCTTGTTCGTTCTTTGCTTGCCGGAAGGTGAACATCATGAGCTAGGGTTACTTTATGTTTACTATTTACTTCGTAAAAAAGGCCTTCCTACCATTTACCTGGGCGCCAATGTGCCGGCTAAGGACATAGAATACATTTTAGAGGTTAAGCCACCGCAGTATATTTATTTACATCTCACGTCCTTTCCTGGACAGGCTAAATTCCAGCGTTTTCTCAACCAGCTTCACGACAATGCGAAAGACTGCAACATCGTTATCTCCGGCTACGTTGCCCAACTTTTAAAGAAGGCATCGCTACCCAATGTTCAACTTCTGCAATCTCTTACCAGCGTTCAATCGTATATCTCAGCTATTCGGTAAGGGAACTTTTTCAAATAGTAGCGTGATTGACCGCCAATTATTGGTGCGGTCGTCGTTGGGAGTCTTTTAGGTTTATTCAGATTGGGATCACTAATCTGGCCTTCCTGTACCACTGCCTGCAGCGTACTATTTTATAGAATTTTCTTTGATCCAACATGGACCACTATTGATTTGAAGTGACCGGTTGTTTAAAGTTGGAAATAAAAATTTTAAACAAAATAATCTTTTTAGAAATTTATTTGTTTAATTTTATCAAAGTAAAGTTTAAACAAAATGAGTACGCAAGAATTCAACAGTTTGGTTTTAAACAACGCCGACGGATTAAAACCCTTTGCCATTACTCTTACAAAAGACAATGAAGTTGCAAAGGATCTTTGCCAGGAAACGCTTTGTAAAGCTTTTACTTACCGCGATAAATACGAGCCTGGCACTAACATCAAAGCTTGGTTGTTTACCATTATGCGCAACATCTTTATCAATGACTACCGCCGGAACAATCGGAAAAAATTGGTGATGGATACGGTAAAACAGTCGGTATCGCCGTATGCACTTTCGTCAGAAGTGTCGGTTCGGATGAAAGAAATTAATACAGCCATTTATCATTTACCCGCTATCTTTAAAAAAGCTTGTCTGCTGTATTTACACGGTTATAAATACCATGAGATAGCACTGGCTCTTAACGAACCCCTTGGAACCATCAAGAGTCGTATCCACTTCGCGAAAAAACTCTTGCAAAAACAAATAGACAGGTGAGTCAACGTGTTGTCATCATAGGAGCAGGTTTTGCCGGCCTTTCTTCGGCTGCGTTCATGGCCAAAGCTGGTTGGGAAGTCACGGTGGTAGAAAAGAACGCTACTGCAGGTGGCAGAGCTCAGCAATTAAAGTCAAGCGGTTTCACGTATGATATGGGCCCAAGCTGGTACTGGATGCCGGATGTATTCGAACGTTACTTTGAGCAGTTTGGAAAAAAAGTCACCGACTACTACTCACTTATTCGTCTTAATCCTTCTTACCGGGTTTATTGGAATGATGGATTTACAGATATTCCGGCGGCTTATGATGAGCTAAAAGCCGTTTTCGAATCCTTTGAAAAAGGCGCTGGCGAAAAGCTGGATAAATATCTGCAGGAGGCATCTGTAAAATATAAGATTGGCATACAGGACCTGGTTTACAAGCCCGGGCAATCTCTCACCGAGTTTTTGGATTGGAACGTAGTAAAGAATGTTTTTAAGCTAGACGTTTTTACCTCCATTCAATCGCATGTTGCCAAACATTTTCAGAACAGCCGCTTGCGCCAGTTAATGGAATTCCCGATCCTGTTCCTGGGCGCATTGCCACAAAATACACCTGCTTTATATAGCCTGATGAATTATGCCGATATCATTGGTGGCACATGGTATCCCGAAAATGGTATGTTCAGTATTGTGAAAGCAATGCAGGATTTAGCCGAAGAACTGGGTGTTACCTTCCAGTTTGGCGAAGCCGCACAAGAGATCATCATTGAAAGCGGCAAGGCCAAGAAACTAGTTACCGACAAGAATACCTACGAAGCAGATGCTATTATCAGTGGCGCCGACTACCAGTTCACCGAATCGCATCTGTTGCCACAGGAATACAGAACATATAGCGAGGTTTATTGGGATAAGAAAGTCCTCGCTCCATCGTGTCTGTTGTACTATGTAGGGTTGAATAAAAAGCTGAACAATGTCCTTCATCATTCCCTGTTTTTTGATGTGCCATTTGATCAGCATGCAGCAGAAATTTACTCTGACCCAAAATGGCCAAAAGAGCCGCTATTTTATTTAAGTGTTTCATCAAAGACCGATCATACAGTGGCACCCGAAGGTTGCGAGAACATCGTGGTGTTGATTCCGGTGGCGTCAGGTCTCGACGGCGATACAGAAGAGATAAGAGAGCAATATTTTCAGAAAGTCATTCAACGGCTAGAAAAGCACACAGGTCAAACGATTGCTGACGCCATCATTTTCAAAAAAACCTTTTCCGTCTCCGATTTTGTTTCGGAGTACAATTCGTACAAAGGCAATGCTTACGGGCTTGCTAACACCCTTCGACAAACAGCTATTTTCCGCCCCTCATGCAGAAGCAAAAAGGTGAAAAACCTTTTTTACACCGGGCAATTCACTGTGCCCGGTCCTGGTGTGCCGCCCAGTTTAATTAGCGGCGAGGTTGTATCCAAAGAATTAATAAAAGCGCTTAAATAAGATTTCGTATGACAGTGGATTTATTTCATAGCGTGAGTGGTGAGTGTAGCAGGCAGGTGACCGTTCGATACAGTACATCGTTTTCCTCAGCTATCAAATTATTGCATCGCGACTTGCAGCAGCCGATCTTCAACATTTATGGTTTTGTAAGGTTTGCTGATGAAATTGTTGACACCTTTCACGGCCACGATAAACAAACATTGTTAGCTCAATTTAAAACTGAGACTTTCGAGGCCATTGAACGGCGCATCAGTTTAAACCCGATCCTGAACAGTTTCCAGCGTACAGTTAATCAATATAAAATCGATCATCATTTGATCCATGCGTTTTTCAGTAGTATGGAAAGCGATCTGACACAGAACCGCTACGACAGGCAGGGTTACGAAGAATACATTTATGGCTCGGCCGAAGTCGTGGGGCTGATGTGCCTTTATATTTTTTGTGAAGGAGACAAACGATTGTATGAAAAACTAAAGCAGCCCGCAAGAGCATTAGGGGCTGCTTTTCAAAAGGTCAATTTTTTGCGGGATATCAAAGCTGATTTTGTGGATTTGTCGCGGGTTTATTTTCCCGGCTGCGACTTTCTCAATTTCACCGAAAGAGACAAACAAAAAATTCAGGATGATATTGAGGAAGATTTTCGAAATGCTTACCAGGGAATTTTAGATCTGCCTTTCAAAGCAAAATTTGGTGTGTATGTTGCGTACAAATATTATTATTCGCTGTTCAAAAAAATCAAGCAAATAGAGCCGCAGCGAATATTGCAGCAACGGGTTCGCATACCCAATTATCATAAGGCATATATTGTCATAAGAGCAAGTGTAAAAAACAGGTTACGATTAATTGAATGAGTAAGCAGGATGTCATATTAGTATCAGCGCAAGACGAAGAAACAGGTGTAATGGAAAAAATGGAAGCGCATCAAAAAGGCCTGTTACACCGGGCTTTTTCGGTTTTTATTTTTGATAAGGCCGGACGCATGCTGCTGCAGCAAAGAGCCGCAAAAAAGTACCATGGCGGATTGCTTTGGACCAATGCCTGCTGCAGTCATCCCTATCCTGGCGAGAGGGTAGAAGATGCGGCCGAACGCCGGTTACAGGAAGAGCTAGGCTTTACCATACCGCTTCAAAAAGCTTTTACGTTTACGTATAAGGCAGAAGTAGAAAACAACTTGATTGAACACGAATTTGATCATGTTTTTGTAGGAGAGTATGAAGGCGAGATAAACCCAAATGAAGAAGAAGTAGCTGCTATTGCTTATCACGGAGTGGAAGAGATCAAAAAGCTATTGGAAGACAGGCCCGCTTTTTTTACAACCTGGTTCCGGATTGCTTTTCCGCAAATTGAGTGCTGGTGGAAGGATAATTATGTTGCCGTTTAGTTTAAAATTGAAGTCAGATGAACACGTTGTATTATATCGGGGTTTTGTTTGGGACATTTTTAGTGATGGAAGGTATCACCTGGTTAACCCACCGATACGTGATGCATGGTTTTTTATGGTATTTGCACCGGGATCATCACCAGAAGGAGCCCGGCTTTTTTGAAAAGAACGATTGGTTCTTTGTGATTTTCGCTGTGCCGAGTATGTGTTTAATTGGTTATGGAACATATGGCAATGTGTGGTGGATGCAAGCCATCGGCTTTGGCATTATGATGTATGGTGCAGCTTATTTTTTAGTGCATGATGTCATTATTCATCAGCGTTTCAAATGGTTTAGCAAAAGCAAAAGCACTTATATCCGTGCCATTCGCTGGGCGCATAAAATGCATCACAAGCACCTGAACAAACACGAAGGCGAAAGCTTCGGTATGCTGCTGGTGCATAAAAAATATTGGGAAAAAGTTCGTCGTGATAAGCAGCTAATGGCAGCAAAGAAAGTAGACTATGCGCCAGAGTAATTATAGGAACTATGATTTGGGAGGATTAATAGATTTGCAAGAAATAACAAGAGTCGTTCATTATAGAACGACTCTTGTTTTATACAGCGGCTTATCATTTCTTCATAATCTAAAAAGTTACCCAAATCACGGTTCAGACAAAAAAGAGTCCCCTGTAAAAACAGGGGACGGTGATTAGGACATTGCTAGCCCAGTTATGGCGTAAATAGGCAGCTTCTTAAATAATTTTTGCAGTAAAATGTTTTGGGAGATAGGGGAAAAAAAGTGCCCCGCTAAGAATAGCAGGGCTTCACCCTTAACCATACGAAACCAAGTTCTTTATATCTTAATGCCTTTCGGCGTTGGTATCAAATTGACGACATAAAAATAGGTCGGCTAAAACTCAATTCCTATACTGTTTCGGTGAAACCCATTAAACCATCGGTTCAGTTAACAGACGTATCGCTAAAGAAATCCGTTGTATTTGAGAAAGTCTGCAGTGAAAAGGTTGTGTTAAAGCACTCCGTTTTGTAAAGCTGTTTCCACCTCGTTTGCGGCGGCCTTACATTTCGTTTTTACATAATCGAAATCAAGTTCTACCCCTATCAATTCGCACTCCTGGCCGGATTGTTCAATCCGTGATAAATAGGGGTGCAGTTCATCTGCCAAACCAATGTAACCAACAGTCGATTTCAGGCTGTGGGCCGTCTGTCGGACCTCTTCGCATTTCGTTTCTTGGATAGCTCCTTCCAATTGTTGCAATTCTTCTGAGACCTGTACCACAAACTGGGTTAAAATTTGTTTTTCAAAGGCCACATCACCACCGGACAGGGAGTGTAAATAATCCAACCGGATATGTTGAAATGAAGACGTTCTCTCATCTGTTTTTTCTTCGGGAATATTTTGTGCGTGGCGGCCAATCATGTTATACAGGACTGTTTCTTTAATTGGTTTCGACACATAATCATTCATGCCCAGTTGTAAACATTTTTCCCGCTCGCCTGTCATTGCATGCGCCGTCATCGCAATAATCGGAATCGTTAGCTTCATCTCATTGCGAATGATAGAGGTTGTTGTATATCCATCCATTTCCGGCATCTGGATGTCCATTAAAATGATGGAGTAATAATTGTTTTTTAGTTCGTCTACTACTTCGCGGCCGTTGTTTACGATGATATGATCAATGCCCCAGCTTTTCATCAGGTGTGAAATCAATTGTTGGTTCATGATATTATCTTCCGCTATCAACACACTGATTTTTTGGAGTGGCACCGCCTCTTCCTGGGCTGACAATGCAGCCTCATAAAGCTGGTTGATATCGGGTACTAGGTAGCTTAACTCAACAACAAATTCAGACCCTTTGCCCGGCTCGCTGGTCAGATGAATTGTGCCGTTTTGCAAGGTGATCAATTGTTTCACAATCGCCAACCCGAGCCCTGAACCACCAAAGCGACGGGTAGTTTCAGCTTCTGCTTGTTGAAAGCGTTCGAAGATGGTTTTTTGTTTTTCTTTCGAAATACCAATACCAGTATCCTTAATTACAATTCGGATGCGAACCCGGTCATTGCTTTGTTCAATTTGCGAGATGCGGACCCCAATACTTCCCTCTTCAGTAAACTTTACTGCGTTGCTTAAGAGGTTCACAAGGATCTGCGTCAGGCGTACAGCATCGCCGGTTAGGATATCTGGGACATCGTTCTCAATTTGAATATCCAGGTCAAGGTTTTTCTCTTTTACTTTTTCACTGAACATGGCGCTAACTGAGCTCACAAGGCTATGTAAGCTGAACCGGGTTTCTTCCAGCGACATCATGCCGGCTTCGATCTTGGAGAGGTCCAGGATATCGTTTACGAGTGCTAACAGGTTTTCGCCCGCTGAATGGATGTTTTGAACGTATTGGCGCTGCTCTGGGTTAAGTGAAGTACGCCGAAGAATATTGGTAAAGCCGAGGATGGCATTCATCGGTGTGCGAATCTCGTGGCTCATGTTGGCCAGGAACTGCTCTTTCATGTTCGCCACTTCCTTGTTTCGCCGATCCGACTCATTCAATAAGTTAATCATCTTTTGCTGCTGCCGGCCCTGGTTAAGAATATACCAGAAAGCAGAAACAACGGCCAACAAGGCGATAAGAGCAATAACCAATCCCCAGATCCGGGCTGTTTTACCAGTACTTTCGATCTTGTTACCAATGGTGCCCAGTTCGGTCTTGCGAATCTGATCAAGCCTGTTAATTGTGATTTCGATGCTGTCACGAATGACTTTGCCCCGGTTGGTATTGATAATGGCTTCAGCTGCTCCTTTTCCATTTGCCCTGAAAGCATCCAGTACCTGCCTGCTGAACAAGATCTTCTCCTGCACGTAAGTGTCTAGAGTGCCCATTTCGCCGGTTACCTTATTTGACTTGAAATAGCCGTGGATCGATTGCAGCTCGTTGACGATGTTTTGCATTTTTTGTTCAACAGTACCCAGCTCGTCTTTTTTACCACTGATGACAGCACCGCGTATGTCACTTTCCACTGTCACTACATCGCTTTGTAATTTGCGCAGGCTGTATTGCACCTGCATTTCGTTGGTAAGTTGTTGGTTGCCTTCCAGGAGGCGGGTAATATTATAGCCGGAGATGACCTGCAGGAAAACGATCACCAGCACACCTAGCAAAAACAACCACAAAACCCAATATCTGATATCCGGCTTTCGCATGAAGAGTTGCCGAATATACAAAATTCAAGTACTGAAAAAAGCGTGTAATTACGAAGAAGTGACGGAGCGTTTAAAAAAGCGGAGAAATACATAAATGCAAAGCATAACCCCGACCAAAGTAGAGGCCATGATCGGAAGCCTTTTGCGTGTAAAAATCTCATTCAAAAGGTAGTATTCACAGGCAACTAAAAAAACGAGAGCAACAATGAAGACAAAAAATTTTTTCATGTTGAAAAAAGGGACGGACCATTACATTGGCCCATCCCTTCAGTTAGTTAGTTTACAAATCGATACAATATGACTGGTTCTTCACAGGAACGTTAGTTTTGGCTGCGACCCCAATATTGTATCAGCGAAGGGCAACGGTTTTAATCAGTGGCCGCGAAGGCCGGATATTGGTTGATTGCGAAGCAAACATAACACGCCTTTTGAGGGTGTTTTTATTTGTTAGGCTAAATCAAATAAGCCTTCGGCGAAGGTTGAAGAAAGCACGTTGAAAAAATGAGGTGGATAGGCACGCAGAAAAAGCACACTTTAGCGGTTGAACGCTAAAACTGTACTGTCCGAAAAAAAGAAGAAATGGGACAGTAATTGCCTTATAGCCAGTAAAAAATTAAAGGAGATTCAGTCGCTTATTCAGGTTTGCCTTGTGTGTATCGGCAACCGGGATGGTTGTTTTACCAATGGAAATAGTGCCCTCCTGGATAAAATCAATTTTGTTGATAGCTACAATATAGCTGCGGTGAACACGCAGGAATTTTGTGGCCGGCAATTTTTCTTCAATCGATTTCAACGTAGCATGTACCACATGGAATTTTGGAGCGGTGTGCACTTTTACATAGTCGCCCATGGCTTCCAGGAAAAGGATATCATCGATGGAAATTCGCTTGAGCATACCGTTGTCCTTCACAAACACAAATCCCTGCTCTTCCACCTTTACTTCCTGTTTGTTGCTATCCAGTGTTTCCTGCGCCTTTTCAACAGCCTGTACCAGGCGGCCCTGGCTGATGGGCTTCACTAGATAATCCACCACGTTTAGCTCAAACGCTTCTACGGCGTAATCGGTCTTGGCGGTTGTAAAAATGATTAGCGGTTTTTTATTCCCTAGCTTTTTAATGAGGTCAATGCCGCTCATCTCAGGCATTTCAATATCGAGGAAAATAAGGTCAATGCCGTTATTCGATAATTGATTGTAGGCTTCCATGGCATTGGTGCATTCGGCTACCAACTCTAAATTCTGTACTTGACCTACCAACTGCTTCAGGGCCATCCGGGCCATCTTGTTGTCGTCTACAATAATACACTTCATAGCTAAGGGCTTACAACAAATATAAGATGATGAGTTTTATCAAAGCACAGGCCAGATATTTTTTTGTCGCCGGCTGCAGTGCTACTATGATGTTTTCGTTGCGTCGCACTCTTGTGGTTCTGCAACTCTTTTTAGCAATTTAACCCACCCCAATTTCCTTAACCACAATCTCATCTTAGGTCGCCCCTCCAAGGAGGGGATGTTGCCTCAAGGTCAATCTTGCAATAGCTGAATAAAACGACCATCCCCTCCTTGGAGGGGAGCAATGAAAGCATAACCGAACTAAAAGAACTCAGGGGTGGGTTTACGCAATTAAGGATCACAAAGAGCACGGCGAACCACAACGGCTACAAAGAACTCCATCTGTTGTCCTTCCTGCCTTTGTGCCTACGTGGGTCAAAAAGAACAATAGAATTACCAAACGTACAAGTGTGCGACGCAACAGACGATGAACAGAACGATTAAAGCTGGTTACATAAAAAAACAAATATGGATAGTCGCTTTTTTATTTGGTCAGGGCCAGGTTGATCAGCCGTCTTTAGTAGATGTTGCAAGCGGGGCCTCGCAACTGTTTTTTCCACTTCAATGGAGTCAGATGAGCCGATTCATCAAATGGGCGAATTGGGTTCATATCCGGCAGATACGGAAGGGGGTTATTTTATATTTGCATCCTCCAACGTGATACTCTTCAATAAACTCTTACTTGTATAGAGATACGTCCAGGCAGCAATCATTTAAAGGGACAAAACGGTTTTAAGCATAACTTTAAAGGAAACAAATCATAATGGGGCCTCTATCAATTGGTGAAGTAATCGTAGTAGGTGCAATCATCGTAATTGTGGGCTGGATAATCATTGGTTTTGTGAGCAAGTTGTTCAAACGCTAGCCCTCCAGCGTTTGATCGCTATATACGGTTGAACCGAAATGCATGTTTGCGTAAAAGAAAATGCGCAATCATTTCTGATTGCGCATTTTCTTTAGAACGATAAAATTTACGGATTTGCAGGTTTAATAACCGGTAGAGCTTTTTCACGAATCAAGGCATTGAACGCCGGAATATCTTTCTCTTTAACCGCTTTCAGTTTATTGAGCTGCACATCTATCTGGGCGGCCAGGTCATTGTACACATCTCTTGCCTGTTTGCTAGGTGCATTGTTGCCACTGTTGGCTACATCAAAAACTCCGCTCAATTTATCATTCAACCGAATTGGATAGTTTAATACATCCTGTCCGCTTTTGGCTTTTGTTTGATAAAGCGTTTCTTCAATTGATGTCAGTTGCTTGTTGATGGTGTCAGCGGCAGATTTGATTTCTTTCGGAACATCTTTACCTTGTTTGCTTACAAAATCATTGATCTGGCTGCGCAGAGAGCGGATGTCTTTTATCGCTTTTTGGGTTTCATTGAATTTATCCTGCACGGTTTTCAAAAATGCAAATTGCTGCTCGTATTCACTTTGCGTGACTTTATAGTTCGGATCGGCCTTTACGGTAAACGGAACCTCTGCTGAGTCCTTATCCACTTTCACCTTTGCAAAGTAGGCACCCGGAGGAGCAACAATGCCGCTGGGAACACCATTCCATAAGATCATTCCTTCGATCGTTTCCGATTCAGGGTAACGAAGGTTCCAGACAAACTGGTTCATACCTTTGTTTACTTCAATTTTTTTGTTCTGTTCTTTCGCATCTGTTGTGAAGGTTCTGATCTCTTTACGATCCTTATCTAAAATGGTCAGAGAAGCTTTCGTGGAATCTGTTACTTCTTTTACATAGTAACTTACTACTGCACCAATGGGTGCGTTCGTTCCTGCATTGCGTGGCGTGCCAAACGAAAAACCTCCCTGCATCCGATAAGCGGGTTGCGATGTAAACATGTGCAATGGTTTGTTTGCAACATCAGGATTCATTTGCTGTACTACACCCAAATCGTCCAGTACCCAGAATGAACGACCCTGTGTGGCTACAACAAGATCATTTTCTTTGATCGTCAGATCGGTGATGGGGACGATGGGAAGGTTCAGTTGGAAAGGCTTCCACGATGCACCATCGTCGTACGAAATGTACATGCCGTATTCGGTGCCGGCATACAGCAATCCCTGGCGCTTTTGGTCGGCACGGGTAACACGGGTGAAATGCATTTTTGGAATGCCATTCGTAATGAGCTTCCAGGTTTTGCCGTAATCTTCTGTCTTGTAGATATAAGGCGTGAAATCGTCGCTCTTGTAGCGTGTACCAGTTGCATACAAGGCACCTTTTTTAAACGGATCAGCATCCAGGCTGTTCCACATCATCCATTTCGGTGCATCCTTTGGCGTAACATTCTGCCAGTTCTTTCCTCCATCGCGGCTTACATGAATCAAACCATCATCACTCCCGGTCCATAACAAGTCTTTTTCAAAAGGCGATTCCATGGCAGTGAATATGGTGGAGTAGTATTCAACCGATGTATTGTCTTTGGTTATTGGTCCACCGCTGGATAACTGTTTGCTTTTATCATTAGTGGTTAAATCAGGAGAAACCTGTTCCCATGTCTGTCCTTCGTTTTCTGTGGCAAACAACACGTTTCCTGCCGCATACAAACGTTTTGGATTGTGCGGCGAAAAGAAGATGGGGAAGTTCCATTGGAAGCGATACTTCAGCACATCGGCACCGGCACCCATCGGGTTGTCAGGCCAGGGCGATACTGCTCGGTTCTCGCCGGTTTTGTGATCAAGTCTTGACAGGTAGCCGCCGTAGTTGCCACCGTAAACAATATCAGGATTAGTTGGGTCAGCCACCACATAACCACTTTCACTTCCTGCTGTCGGCTCCCAATCGTTTTCAGTGATGGCAGCACCTGATGTACGACTCTTAATACGAATAGTAGAGTTATCCTGCTGAGCACCCAAAATGCGATAAGGAAATGAATTGTCTGTAGACACGCGGTAGATCTGCACCGTTGGTTGGTTCATATAAGTGCTCCAGTTTTCGCCACCATCAAATGATACTTGCGCACCGCCATCATCGGCAACAATCATACGTTGTGGATTCTCCGGGTCAATCCATAAATCGTGGTGGTCGGAGTGAGGCGTACGGATGGACTGAAAAGTTTTACCACCGTCGCGGCTGCGCATAAAACCTACGTTAGGTGCATACACTACGTTTTCATTTTTCGGGTCAACAAAAACCTTGGTATAATACCATGCCCGCTGACGAATGTTGTTATCATTCGATGTCAACGCCCATGTTTCACCGCCATCGCTCGACGCATACATGCCGCCGGCAGCGTTTTCAATGAGTGCATAAACTCTATCAGGATTGGATGGTGCTACAGCAACGCCTACAATGCCCCATACACCTTTTGGTAATCCTTTCTTAGCAGAGATGTTCGTCCATGTTTCACCTCCATCCGTGCTTTTCCAAAGACCACTTCCTTCGCCACCGCTTTCCATGCTATACGGTGTGCGGATCATTCGCCAGGTGCCTGCATAAAACACATTCGGGTTACCCGGTTCCATAACCAAATCTGCCGCACCGGCCTGGTTGTTCACAAACAGGGTTCTGCGCCATGTTTTACCGCCATCTGTTGTTTTATAAACGCCTCTTGTTTCGTTCGGGCCAAAGGCGTGTCCAAGAACGGCTGCCCAAACTGTGTTGGGATCTTTCGGATGAATGACAACGCGGATGATATGCCGGCCGTCTTTTAAACCAATGTTCTTCCAGGTGCGTCCGCCATCATCGCTGCGCCACATGCCACCCAAACCTTCACTCACGTTACCACGAATGGAATTCTCCCCTTCGCCTACATAGATAATGTCTTCATCACTGGGTGCGACGGCTACGGCGCCTATGCTTCCGCCAAAATATTTATCACTGATATTTTTCCAGTTGCTGCCGGCATCTGTTGTTTTCCAAACGCCACCGCCAGTGGCACCAAAGTAAAAGGTATTCTTGGCCTTGTAACTACCGGCCACTGCAGCACTGCGTCCACCGCGGAATGGGCCTACCAGGCGGTATTTGACTTTGGAGAAGAGGAGGGAGTCGGTATTTGCAGCCGGCTCGTTGGATCCTCTTTTCTTTTGAGCTACTGAAGCAAGTGAAAAGCAAGCGAAGAGAAGAAGTAAGACTGATTTTCTCATGGTGTAAGATTGATCGGCAAAAGTTACAACCGATCAATCTTACAGGAAAGAATTTTTGTGTTGGTCAGATCATTCGTAATTAGCCAAGAGCCAGCCATTAGCAATCACCACCGGATTTCTATGGCCACTGGTTTGGTAACAATATCAAACTGGAAGGCGATTTGGCTTTCAGTGCAAAGGCAGCCATCGTTGTCTTTATCAAAGAGGCCTCCATCAGTTCGAAGAGGCTTTCCGTTTACCGTAATGCTTTTTGGTTTGCCTTGCTGGTGAGGGATGAAAAATGAAAAGGTTTTGTTTTTTGCTGCATTCATTTTTCCTTCTTTCGTCACCTTTAGCTTTAGTACGTTTCCTTGTTTACCGGATGATTGAATCGTAAACAGTTCATACATCGAAGTGCCAAGGCTTTGTTTTGAGGCACCATCATCATTGTATAACTGGAACTGTGAAGGGGCTGAAGAAATATTGTAAAATAGAGAAAGATCGCTTGCTTGATACTTTGAGGTATTGCCATATGTCGATTGATCCTTTATAACAAAGAACCCTCCTGGCTTTAGGAGAAGTGGAATTTTATCAATACTGGTAGAATCTGTTGTCCATCCTCCGCCTTTTGCAAACGTCTTATCACTCAAATTGTACCAGTTGCCTTCAGGTAAATAATATCGACGTGTTCTTGCTCCTTTTTCAAGTATTGGTACCACCATCATATTTTCTCCCCACATGTATTGGTCCTGTATAGTTGTGGCGGTCGTATCAGATGAGAAGTAGTAATACAAAGGCGCCATTAGCGGTTTTCCAAACTTGGTTTGCTGGTAAGCCAAGGAATAGTTGTAGGGCAGCATTGCATAGCGGGCATTAATTACTTTTCGTGCATAATCTCTCCACGGTAGCTCCATCAATGGGGGCTCACTCGGCCAACTAAATGCAGCTGGTTCTACCTCGTACAGCGCCGTTCCATGCGGACGAAAAATTGGTGTGAATGCAGCAAACTGCAACCAACGAACGTATAACTCAGGATCGCCTTCGCCACCTGCAAAGCCACCCGCATCGCTGTGCACATAAGGGACTCCGCTCATGCTCATGCCTAACAAGATGGGGAGCTGTGCCCGCAGTCCGCTCCAGCTCCGGCTGACATCTCCCGTCCAAGGAAAAATAGAGTACCGCTGTGTGCCCGCAAAGCCGCTGCGGTTTAAGCTAAACAAGCGTTTGTTTGGGTATTCTTTTTTGTAGTAGTCGTGCAGCATCTTGGTCCAGTTGTGGCCATAAGCATTGTGCACTTCGTCGGCTGAGAAAAGACGCTTGTGTCCAAAATCTTTCAGGTTGTGATAAAGGTTAGAAGGATGTTTTTCGGGTTCGCCTAAATCGCCCCACCATGCTTCCACGCCGTTGAGCATTTGCTTTTTGTAAAACTGCCAAAAGAAAGCTTTTGAATCATTTCGGAAAATGTCAATCAGTCCGCCGCGACCAAAATAAAAATCAGTGAGTGTGTAAGGCTTACCAACGCTATCTACTGCAAGAAAAGATTTTGATGCGTTGTAGTTCTTCGTGCCTTCAAGGAAAAATGGTTCTGTCACCAGGATGGTATTGACACCATCTTTCCTGAAATCGGCAATCATTTTTTTAGGATTAGGCCAGGCTTTTTTATTTACCCAGTCCAGATTACCCAACGTGCCCTTGATGCTGTCGCCAAACCAAAACAGGTCAAAGATGACAGCGTCTACCGGTATGTTCTCATCCTTCATTTTGTTGTAAACCTCTTTGACCTGTGCCTCACTTGTATATCCAAACCGGCTCATCAGGTTGCCCATGGCCCAACGTGGAGGTAAAGGTTGGGTGCCCGTTAGTTTGTGATAAGACTGAAGGATCGTCTGGTAATCGCCGAAGATGATGTATACGTTTATTTCGCCGGAAACCGCACCGAAGACAAGGCGGTCTGGCGTGGTTTTACCGATGTCGATAAAACCTTTGGATGGATTATCAAAGAACAAACCATAACCATTTGAAGAAGTAATAAATGGCACAGAATAGTTCAGAGCGTCTGCACCTTCGCTGTATCCATACCAAGGATTATTGTACAAGGGAAGACGATAGCCGCGACGATTCAACGGAACTGCTCGTTCGCCACCACCAAAGATTTTCTCTCCCGGGGCAAGCGGGAACGAAAGTCCTTTGTATTCACCAGAATCAAAAACGGTAATGTCAATCCTGCCTTCAAGCTGAATGCGATCTTCTTTGTGAATGGCGTCAAGCCTCACTTGCTTACCACGTACTGGTTTTAAGATAACAGCATCGCTGATATTTTCATTACGCCAAGCAGTGATGTTGGTAACCCGTGTTAGTTTGATGATGTTATCAGCATAATATTCCGCTTTCCATTGTTTAAAAACCGGTTGTGAGAAAGACAGAAGGCAAAAAGCAAAAAACAGGTGGAAAAGAAGCAATCGTTTCATGCAGGAAAATTAATCAGCAAACTACAAAAGAAAGCGCATCCTGACCTTTTACTTAGTTTTGAAACCATGAGCACAGCTTTCACCATCACAGGGAACCTTGTCGATGTACTACAGAAGAAAATTTATACTGCCGAAATCAAAGTGGAAGGGGAACGTATTATTTCTATTCAACCAATCAACGATTCAACCAATCAACCATTCAACTACATACTCCCCGGTTTCATTGATTCCCATGTGCATATTGAAAGCTCCATGCTGATTCCTTCTGAGTTTGCAAGACTAGCCGTTGTGCATGGTACCGTAGCAACGATCAGTGATCCTCATGAAATTGCCAACGTTTGCGGCATGAAAGGTGTGGAGTTTATGATTGAAAATGGGGCCACCGTCCCGTTTAAATTCAATTTCGGTGCGCCAAGCTGCGTGCCGGCAACCGTGTTTGAAACAGCAGGGGCGGAGCTGACAAGCAAAGAAGTGGAAGAACTGCTTCGCAGGGATGAGGTATTGTATCTGAGTGAAATGATGAATTTTCCCGGCGTACTAAATGGTGACGAGGAGGTAATGAAGAAAATTGCAGCCGCCCAAAAATGGAATAAGCCTGTTGATGGTCATGCACCTGGTTTGCGCGGCGAAATGGCGCAGAGATATATCGATGCCGGCATTTCAACCGACCATGAATGCTTTACAGCAGAAGAGGCCTTGGATAAGCTTACCTACGGAATGAAAATCCTGATTCGAGAGGGGAGTGCGGCAAAGAATTTTGATGCTTTGGTTGATCTGCTGCATGAGCATTCCGATAACATCATGTTTTGCAGTGATGACAAACATCCTGATAGTTTAGTAGAGGGCCATATCAACCGGTTGTGTGCAAGAGCTGTAGCGAAAGGCGTTGATGTTTTTAAAGTGCTGCAGGCCGCTTGTGTAAACCCCGTAACGCACTACAAAATGAAAGTGGGTTTGCTCAGAGAAAACGATTTTGCTGATTTTATAGTGGTAAAGGATTTAGAGAGCTTTGAAACGATTCAAACCTATATTAACGGCCAGTTGGTAGCAGAAAATGGAAAAAGTTTAATTGCCGGGCAAACAATTGGCGGAAGTCCGATCAATAACTTCAATTGCAGCAGAAAAGGTGCGGACGAGTTTATCATGCATGGGATGACTTCTAAAGAGGTGGCAGAATCGAATTGGTTTCGGGAAGATGGTTACGAAGGATTGCGCATCCCGGTGATTGAGGCCTTAGACGGTCAACTGATCACAAATAAGCTTGAAGCGGAAACCGATATTAACGATGAAGGTGTTTTGGATATTAATATTCAAGGAGACCTATTGAAGATCGTAGTTGTTAATCGTTACAAAGATGCACCTATAGCAAAAGCTTTCATTAAAAATTTTGGGCTGAAAAAAGGTGCGATCGCATCTTCTGTTGCACACGATTCACACAACATCGTGGCTGTTGGCGCCGATGACGAGAGCATTGCACGAGCTGTGAACCTAGTAATTGACCAAAAAGGTGGAGTCAGTTGTGTTGGAAATGAAGACTTGCTATTACCATTGCCAGTTGCCGGCTTGATGAGTGCGGAAGATGGTTACGAAGTAGCGAAGCAATATTCTGCTATCGATAAAGCTGCAAAGGAATTAGGTTCGACATTGTCTGCCCCATTTATGACTCTTTCATTTATGGCGCTGTTAGTAATTCCACACTTAAAGCTGAGTGATTTAGGCTTGTTTGATGGCGATAAGTTTGAGTTTATCCGTCAATGAAAATTAAGCTTCTTGTCCAATCCAAACCGCCCCGCCAATACTATCACGTTGTGCGCCGGTTACTGATGACAGCACATTGTACTCTTGTCGCCAGCGAAGCACGCCAATAAACGCCATGATCAGGGCTTCTTTGTATTGTACAAGATGAATATCCGGCACTACGACGTTCACTGACAAAGAGCTCAATTCTTCGGAAAGGCGATTGATCAAAAACGTGTTGAGTGCGCCGCCACCTGTAATAAGTAGCTGGTAGTTTGCGCTTGCCGATTGGTCACCTTCTGATTGCCATGCGGCAGCGGCGGATTTGATTTGGTAAACAATATGCTCAACATAGGTTCGCAGCGCATCTTGTGTTGAAAGATTGGAAGAGTCTACAAGCGGGTAAACTTCGTCCGTTCCAAAACTATTGGCTAACGATTTTGGGTAGGGCTGCTGGTAAAACGGAAGGCCATTTAATTGTTTCAGCAAAGCTTGATCCACCGCACCGCTTGAAGCCATTTCTCCACCTGCATCATATTCCTTTCCTTCTTTCGCTGCAAGCATGTTCATAACACGGTTAGCCGGACAAATGTCGTAGGCAATGTATTTTTCTGGGTGCTTAAAAGAAATATTGGCGATGCCACCAAGGTTCAAATAGTAATCGTACTCCTTCAACAGATATTTTTCTCCAATTGGGACAATAGGTGCACCCTGCCCACCAAAAGCTACATCCAAAGCCCGCAAATCACTTACAACGGGTAAGCCAGTTTCCGCCGCAATGGCTGCGCCATCACCCAATTGCGCTGTCATTTTTTGCTGTGGCAGGTGAAATGTCGTGTGGCCATGCGAGGCAATCAATCCTACCTTATAATGCAGCGAGTGTTCGTCAATAAACCGGTTAACAGCTTTTCCGATGTAATGACCATAGTCAGTATGCAGTAATTGATAATCCAGTGCATTCAGTGATACGGCATGCTGCAGCCTGTTCTTCCATTCGTCTTCATACGCATAACAATCAGCGGCCAAGATCTGGAAGCTCCAGGCTCCTGCCTGATGCACAAACTCAACAAAAGCAATATCCAATCCATCCAGCGAGCTCCCACTCATTAAACCAATAGCACGGTAAGTCATAATTCAATAGTTGCGAGGTACGAAGTTAGAGGTACAAAGACAATTGTCTTCTTATTGTTGCATGTTGTTTCTTGTAGTTTTGATAGAAGACACAATAATCCGTATTATTTCTGTGCCTTCAGCAGCCAGTCCTCCTAGTCGTGCTGCAAAGGGTTGATTGAACGAATGCAGTAATTCAAGAAAGTAAATACTCTCATCTGCTTCTTCTTCGACAATTTTTAATTTGTGCAGAAAATCAGCTGTCGATTTTGCCCGTAATGCGGCTCTGTAATTTGCTCCAACAGATGATGAGCAACGGATTAATTGACTGAGATAAGCATTGTTTCTTGGATTGCTTGGTAGTTCATCATACAGCTTTCCGACTTCTACTGCAAATCGAAACAATCTGGCTTTAAGGTCTTGCATCGTTTTTCCTAAAAGGTAATTCCTTAAAAGCTTCTCTGCAACTCCTGATGGGTGTTTGGATGGTCGAGAGTTGCTATGCCTCGTACTTCGTACTTTCCATTTCGTACCTATCTTTGGCTCGATGGTTATCAATTTAAGCAAAGAACACTCGCTGGTTAGTAATTGGGTAGCAGAACTTCGTGATGTCACCGTTCAAAACGACCGGATGCGCTTCCGCCGCAACCTGGAACGTATTGGTGAAGTAGCCGCTTTCGAAATCAGCCGGCGGTTGCCCTACGTAGAAAAAGAAATTCAAACGCCGCTGGGAATTGCTGTTTGTGAGGTATTAGAAGAGCAACCTGTTCTGACAACTATCCTGCGTGCTGGTTTGGCCTTGCACAATGGCTTGCTTTCTTATTTTGATCGGGCGGATAACGCCTTTGTGTCTGCTTACCGAAAGCACAAAGCCGATGGCAGCTTTGAAATTGCACTGGAATATTTATCCTGTCCGGAAATTGAAGGGAGAACCCTGATCATTTCTGATCCTATGCTGGCAACCGGCGCTTCGCTGGTAAAGACCATTGAGTACTTAAAGGAAGAAGGGAAGCCAAAAGAAATCCATATTGTGACGGCCATTGCCTGCACAGTAGGCATTGAATTTCTGCGGCTTCACGTGCCGGAAGCTATTATCTGGTGTGGAGCTATTGACGATGAGCTGACGGCCAAAGGATATATTGTACCCGGATTGGGAGATGCAGGGGACCTTGCTTTTGGAACAAAAGTTCAGTCATAAGCAATAATTTAACGTTACGGAAGTTATTTTAATGTAATTTACTTCCCCAACCAAGATTGGAATGAGAAATACCGTCCTCCTACTTATTTTCCTTTGCTCACTGCTTTCTGCCAAAGCACAAGACCCTAATTTTTCCCAGTTTTTTGCGTCACCGCTGACGCTGAACCCAGCTTTGACAGGAAAGTTTGAAGGAGTAGTTCGGGTGGCGGGTAATTACCGTAATCAATGGCCTACGATCAATAATGCCTTTACAACTTACACAGCCTCTGTAGATGCCGGTATCTTAAAGAACCGCATTCCTGAGTTCGATCAGTTTGGTGTTGGTGTCTTAGCATTCTCGGATAAAAGCGGTAACGGTGTTCTGCAAAATAATGCCATTGCACTATCTACATCTTACCACAAGGCATTGGATGAAAACGGCTACAGCCAGTTGGGCCTGGGTTTCCAGGGTAGCTTCGTGTCTAAAAACCTAGACATTACCAGGGTAAAATTTCTTGATCAGTTAAGAGCAGATGGCTTTACCGGAGTTACTGAAGAAATCTTCTCGCAAAATCAGCTAAATCTTTCCTACTTCGACATGAACGTAGGCTTGCTTTTTAATGGCTCTACCGATGGATATAACAACTACTATGTAGGTGCTTCCATGTATCATATCACCCGTCCGAAAGAGAGCTTTAACGGCGGTACTTATGTTTTAGATCCACGTCTGACATTGCAGGCAGGTGGACGTTTGCCGCTGGCTGAATATAATTCCGTTCACTTTAGTGCCATTCATAGCCGCCAGGCAAATGCTGTAAACACGGTAATTGGAGGTGCTTATATGCTTAACGTGAACCAGGACCCACAAAGCCCGACGAATCTTTATTTTGGTTCGTGGGTACGTTTGGGAGATGCAGTCATTCCTTACATTGGACTGGAGTTTAGCGGTTTTCATTTTGGTGCTACGTATGATGTAAACACTTCTTCTCTAAAGCCAGGTTCAAACATGCGTGGCGGTGCGGAGATTTCACTTGTGTACATCAAGAAGCCGAATGATCCCTACGCAAAAAGTGTAACCTGTCCGAGGTTTTAATTCCCTCATTTTTAGATTGGTGTGTAATCTGCCTAAAGCAGAAAGTTTAGAATTATTGGATTCTTTTCTTGTTTCCTTTTTAGCGTAAGACCCACCCCTGAGTTCTTTTAGTTCAGTTATGCTTTCATTGCTCCCCTCCAAGGAGGGGGATGGCCGTTTTAGGGCAGTGGTTTGGGTTTCTCTTAATGATTTGGCGCATGTATAGTGAAGAAACAAAGAGTAGGTTTTGCTGAGGAGCACATCCCCTCCTTGGAGGGGTAAACCTAACGTTTGATTGTGCTTTGGGACATTGGGGTGGGTTCAATTACTCAATAGCAATAAGAACGTACAAGTGTGCGACGCAACGAAAGCCAAATAGCAATACAAAAGCCGGTATCATAATAACCAAACTTCCCTTTAATAAAACCAAAAATGAATTGCGTCTCTTTGACCTAAGTATCCTTTTACCGAGATAGTGAGAACACCAATGGCAGCAGCAACCAGCAAAAAAGTGTAATCAGGATCACAGAGATGATGTTCATCACAAACCCAACCTTTGTCATGTCCTTTAACTTGATATAACCGCTCGAAAACGCGATGGCATTCGGCGGTGTACCCATGGGCAACATGCTGGCGCAAGAGGCTGCCAGAGTCATTGGGATGCCCAATTGTAACGGGTGTAATCCTGCTACTCGTGCCAGCTCCGTCACCACCGGTGCAAAAACAATAACCTGTGCAATGTTGCTCATAACTTCCGATACAAAAAGCGAAACAAGTGCAACGAGGAAAATCAGCAATAGGGGATCAAAACTGAACTGCGCAAACCAATTGCCCAATTGCTGAACCAGCCCTGCTTTTTCCAAAGCAGTTGCCAGTGCAATTCCTCCTCCAAAAAGCAAAAGGATGCCCCAGGCCATGTTTTTTGTATCCCTCCACTCAAGTAGCGCATCCTTGTTTTTCCCGTTTGGTGTGATAAACAACGCTGTGGCGCCAATAATCGCAATCATATTATCATCCAGCTTCAGCGGCGTGAATTTGTTCCAGATATCTTTTGTAATCCACAGCGCCGCCGTAGCAGCAAAAATGATGGAAACACGTTTTTCCGGTAGTGAGATTGGGCCTAACCCTGTAAGTTCGTTTTGAATCACCGATTGCGTTGTTTCATCGCTCTTCATGCCATTCGGGTAAAGCCACTTCACCATAACGAAATAAAGTGAAAGAAGTAGCAGCACAGCCATTGGTGCACATACCATAAACCAATCGGAAAATGAAATGGTGTAATTCATGTTGCTGCTGATAAAGCCAGCATAAGCCACATTAGGCGGTGTGCCGATAAGCGTAGCAACACCACCGAAATTTGAAGCTAGTGCAATGGCAATCATGATACAGGTGGCGAAATTGGCGAGGCCTTTTTTGTGCGAATGATTTTCTTCGATCACTTTTACCACCGACATCGCAATGGGAAACATCATCATGGAAGTCGCTGTGTTACTTAGCCACATGCTGATTAACCCGGTAGAAATGATAAAGCCCAAAATGATCCGGTCGCCGCTGGTACCTGTCATGCGAACAATGTTTAAAGCAATGCGCCGATGCAGGTTCCATTTTTCAATGGCCAGCCCCAGCATAAAGCCACCCATAAAAAGAAAGATCACTTCGTTTGCGTAGGATGCTGCCGTAGCTTTAATGGGAGCAACATTCAAGAGTGGAAATAAGATCAGTGGCAGTAAGGCTGTTACTGGCATCGGAAGTGCTTCGGTAACCCAAAGTCCAATCAGCAAGGAGGCAAGGGCAATCACCTTGGCACCATCAGCATTAACGCCGAACGGATTAATAAAATAGATGACAATAGATACAACAACACAAATTAATGCAGTGATTTGCTTCGACAGGTGAATACGCATGTAAGTCAAAAGTAAAAATTCAGAAGTCAAAAAAGTGTGCTGCCACCTTTCGGTTGCTTTTTTCGCATGGGCTTTTTGCCACTGACGTAGATATTTTCTTTTAAGTAGAAGCGGTAATGCCATGAAGCATGTTCGCCTGCATAGTCAACACCAATACGTGGTGAGGAAACAATGTCTCCTTCTTCTACCGCAAAGCCATCATCGGCGATGTACAATTCATTGCTTACAAGCGACAAGCCACATTGCGTAGTATGAAAGCCAAATGCTTTGCCCACACGTCCGGGCCCGCTGGTGATGGTGTCATCCCATTTTTGTTTTCCCGTTCGCTGCAACATAATTTCTTTTCCTTCGATGGGATCAACAGCTCTTATCAACACCGCATGTGGCTCGCCTTCTGTAGAAGTGACGATATTGAACATCTGGTGAATGCCGTAGCACAAGTAAACATAAGCTTGCCCACCGCTGCGGTACATCACCTCTGTACGTTCCGTTCTTCCCTTCGATGCATGTGAGGCTCTGTCTAATTCACCTGCATAAGCTTCGGTTTCTACAATGCGTCCGGAAGTGATCTCGCCGTCCCAGGCCGTCACGAGCACTTTGCCAAGTAACTCTTTTGCAATTGCCACAACATCATCTCGTAAGTAAAACGACAAAGGAAGCTTTTTCATGGTGTCAATGGTTGAAAGGTGAACAGCAGTAAACAAACGGAATCCATCACGATGAGTGATTCACGTATATTTACCGGCTATAAATCTACTGTTTGCTCAAGGAAATCATCATAGCCATTCAATCTTTTTCTGAAGCACACAACTTCATCCGCAAGCACCGGCTTTGGAAGTGGATACTGATTCCTGGAATTATTTATACGATCTTATTTATTGTCGGAATTTATTTTTTCATCAATTCTTCAGACTGGGCGGTGTCGTGGTTGAGTAGAAAGATTGGCATCGAAGCCTGGCTGCAACGTGAAGGAAATGCATTTCTAAGCTTCCTGTTTCTAATGGCGGGAATCATGCTCAGGCTCATTCTCTTTTTCTTTTACTTCTCGCTTTTTAAGTTTTTGTTTCTCATTGTTGGTTCGCCGGTATTTGCTTACCTGAGCGAAAAAACATCCAGCATTATTGAGGGCAAAGATTTTCCGTTCAATTTTGGTCAGCTCCTAAAAGATATCTGGAGAGGTATTCGCCTGGCGCTTCGGAATGCGTTATGGCAAACGGTGTATATGTTTTCCATTCTTTTGCTGTCGCTCATTCCTCTGTTTGGTTGGGTAACGCCACTGATCGGCCTGTTCATTGAATGTTACTACTACGGGTTTTCTATGGTGGATTACAGCCTTGAAAGAAATAAACTTTCCCCGGCAGCCAGCATCGATTTTATCAGTCGGCACAAAGGCCTCGCGATCGGCAATGGATTGATGTTTTACCTTATGCACGCCATCCCGGTTATCGGATGGGTGCTGGCACCTGCCTATGCGGTAATTGCCGCTACGCTTAGCTTGTACCAAGTGAAAGGTTTTAATTATTCTGTGAAAGCATAAATGCGCTTATGCCTGCTACCGTTTATCTCATACCAACCGTTTTGTCCGAAGGTGCTACTGAATGTTTACCTGCCTACCTGCTGGATGCGGTAAAAACCTGTTCTGTTTTTTTTGTGGAGAACGAACGAACAGCCCGCCGTTATCTGAAATTACTTTGGAAGGAAATGGTGATTGATGATTACGAGTGGTTCAACATGAAGGAGGTGAATGCAGAAGTTAGTGCTGCTTTTCAGCAAAAGCTGAAAGAAGAAAAAACGATCGGCATCATCAGCGAAGCAGGTTGTCCTGGTGTAGCTGATCCCGGACAGGCCCTGGTAAATCTTGCGCAGCAAAAAGGTGTTGCTGTAAAGCCACTCGTTGGGCCAAACTCTATTTTGCTTGCGTTAATGGGTAGCGGGATGAACGGGCAGTCTTTTCAGTTTGTAGGCTATTTGCCGATTGACATAGCGAATCGGGCAAAGACCATCAAGAACCTTGAAACAGAATCGAAGCAGAAGAACTGTACGCAGATATTTATTGAAACGCCTTATCGCAACAATCAACTGCTGGAAACCTTACTGAAAACCTGTCATCCGCAAACCCAGATCTGTGTGGCCGCCGACCTGACAGGTAAAGAGGAATTCATTAAAACCAAAACGGCGCAGCAATGGAAGAACGCCATCCCGCAACTGCATAAACGTCCTGTAATTTTCCTGCTCTACGCAGCTCCCTGACTTGTGTACAAAGCGTTGAAACAATCTTTTTCTTTCCCTTTTCTTCTACCTACTTTTGCCCGGCTAATAAAAATTTATGGTTGATGTTATTTTAGGCTTGCAATGGGGCGATGAAGGCAAAGGAAAGATTGTAGATTACTTTGCTTCGCAATACGATATTATCGCCCGGTTCCAGGGCGGTCCCAATGCAGGACACACGTTATATGTAGGCGATAAAAAAATTGTTCTTCACCAGATTCCTTCCGGCGTTTTTCACGAGAATACAGTTAACCTAATTGGAAACGGCGTGGTGCTGGATCCAGTAACCTTGCGCCGTGAAGCTGATACCGTTGCGGCCTTTGGGATTGATCTAAAGAAAAACCTGTTCATCTCAGAACGTACGCATGTTATCCTTCCAACGCACAGGGCATTGGATAAAGCAGCAGAGCAATCGAAAGGAGAAGGGAAGATAGGTTCTACATTAAAAGGTATTGGTCCTGCTTACATGGATAAGACCGGCCGCAATGGTTTGCGTGTTGGTGACCTTCTTCATAAAAGCTTTACCACGCAATACATCAAGCTTCGGTTGAAACATCAAAGGCTGCTTGACAATTACAATTTCAGTGAAGACATTACGGCCTGGGAAGAAGATTTCTTTGAAGCCATTGAATTTCTGAAATCGCTTAACATCGTTAACGGCGAATATTTCATCAATAACCGCATCAACCAGGGACAACGAGTGTTGGCTGAAGGTGCGCAAGGAAGCATGCTGGATATTGATTTCGGAACCTTCCCGTTTGTGACATCAAGCAATACCATTTCTGCTGGTGTGTGTAACGGATTAGGCATTGCGCCACAAAAGATCAAGGAAGTAATTGGCGTTAGCAAGGCCTATTGCACCCGTGTTGGCGGCGGTCCGTTCCCAACAGAACTGGAAGATGCAACAGGAGAGAAGCTGAGAAAAGTTGGAAATGAATTTGGTGCCACTACCGGTCGTCCCAGACGTTGCGGCTGGATGGATTTGGTAGCGCTGCATTATGCTTGCATGCTGAACGGCTGTACGCAAATAGTCATGACAAAGGCTGATGTGTTGGATGCATTTGAAGAGCTACAGGTTTGTACTTCCTATAAGATCGGCGGGAATGAAACAAAAGAAATTCCTTTCCAGATGACACATGCGCCAATCGAGCCGCAGTACCAGGCGTTCAAAGGATGGAACCAGGACTCATCGGGAATTAAGGATGCAGCAGAATTGCCAACGGAAATAAAGGACTACATTCAGTTTATCAATCAGTCGTTGGGCACAGAAGTAAAATATATTTCCAATGGTCCCGGCCGCGACCAGATTATAAAAATTTAAGCAGAAAAAAAAATTCTGAAAATTTGGCGGATTGACATCCTTAGATAAATTTTACAGCGATAATAGTTTACAGTTATGGCAGAAATCTTAGTAGAGGAAATATCCTCAGGAACAACCTTAGTTGATACTTTAATTGCACAGGCAAAAGGTCGCAAGCCGAAGAAAGAAGAAGAGGACGATGATATGGACGACGAGGAAGTAGCGCCGAAGAAAGGTGCAAAAGGTAAGTCTGCGGATGATGACGATGAAGATGACGACGATGATGATACGGAAGCTGGAGAAGAAGATGATGATTGGGATCCTGACTTCGAAGAATTTGATTTGCCAAAGTCCCGTAAAGGCAAAGGAAAAGACGAGGATGAGGACGAAGATTTCAAAGTAGAAGAGGAAGAAGACTTTAGCGACATGGACCTGTACAACGACAGTGCCAGCGGTGGCTTTGATGATGACGACGATTATTAAATCAATTTGATACGAACACTGGAATACCAATCTTTCCCATTAACTAATGTTTCAGGGTTCAAGAAAAAAATGCTGAACTGGCTGCGGCCGTTCAGCATTTTTTGTTACCTCGATAACCAGCAATACCAGATTGAACCGCATCAAACCGATTGTCTTGTTGGTGTTGGCGCAAAATCATTTATTGAAGGTCATAACATCGAGACCGCTAATGCTTTTGTTTCGCAGCAGCAATGGGTTTTTGGCCATATGGCTTACGAGCTAAAGAATTCCTTACACGGTTTTCATTCGATAAAGAAGGACCGGATTGGGTTTCCACTTTTTTATTTTTTCCAACCTCAAATTGTTCTTGAGATAAAATCCGGCGAGCTAAGAATTTACACTGCAGATGCTGATAGCATTTTCAAGGAAATCGAAGCCTGTTCACTTTCTTCAGAAGAACGACAGGTAGTTGCTGTTGACCCAATTCCATTGCTTGATAAATACGCTTACACAGAAAAGATCAATGCATTACGGGAACATATTCGCCGGGGCGATTGCTATGAGATTAATTTTTGTAACGAATTCTTCGCGGATAGGGCTGACATTGATCCTTTCATTTGTTTCCAGAACCTGATGGACGTTTCTCCCAACCCCTTTTCTGCATTTTATCGGCTCAATGATAAGTTTCTTCTATGTGCAAGTCCCGAACGTTTTCTTGCAAAAAAAGGAAACAATGTCTTCTCTCAACCTATTAAGGGCACGATAAAAAGAGACCTTCTTTCGCCAGCAGAAGACCAAAAGCTGAAAGAGGATTTACTCAATAGCAAAAAGGAGCAGGCCGAAAATGTGATGGTGGTGGATCTTGTCCGCAATGACCTGACAAAGATCTGCAAACCGGCCACAGTCAATGTAGATGAACTTTTTGGCATTTATTCCTTCCCGCAAATGCACCAGATGATCTCAACCATTAGCGGTGAACTGAAAGACGAGATTGCTTTCTCAAATGTGGTTGAGGCTACATTTCCCATGGGTTCCATGACTGGTGCCCCCAAGCACCGGGTAATGCAATTGATTGACGAATATGAGCCATCTTCAAGGGGAATTTTTTCGGGTGCCGTTGGGTATTTTCACCCACACGGGGATTTTGATTTTAATGTTGTGATCCGGAGTATTATGTATAACCAGTCAGATCGTTTTCTTTCTTACCAGGTTGGCTCCGGAATTACGTTTTACAGCGACCCTGAAAAAGAGTGGGAAGAATGTCTGTTAAAGGCTGAGGCCATAAAAAAAGTGCTGACCTCTCGGCCAGCACTCCCTTCTTAAGTGGAAATGATTTTAGTTCTTTACCATGCCGAGTAAAATTCCAACAGACTGCTGGAGAATCTGGATCTTATTGGCTTTGAACAATTCCATTTTATCGGCAGGCAGGCGCAGGTCATACTTACCGGTCGCCGCCAGTTGCTTATCAAAATTCGGGTTGAGTTTGTTGAACTCACTTGCCTTCATGTCGGTGTTCTGAATAATCGCTTGTGAGTGGTACTTGCCAGTAAGGCTTTGTACAGCCAAAGAGGCATCTTCACTTGTTGTGCTTGCGATTGTTGTTACCAACTTGGCTGTTTCTGCTTTTGTCAGCGTCGTCAAACCGCCTATGCCTTCCATGATGTAATGCGTGGCAATAAATTTCTTTACATGGCCGCGAGACTCTGCTGGCAAATGGTATTGCAATTCCCAAAAATTGCGGCTACCACTTTTCTTAATAGCAGTGTTTACCCTGCCCGGACCGCCGTTATAAGCAGCAATTACCAATAACCAGTCTTCGTACAGGTCGTACAAATAAGCCAGGTAACGGGCAGCGGCATAAGTGCTCTTGTAATAGTCACGGCGCTCGTCTATACGGCCGTTCACTCTTAGGCCAAGATCACGAGCTGTTTCTGGCATTAACTGCCAGGGACCTGCTGCACCTTTTACCGATGTAGCACCCGTTTTCAGCTCAGATTCAATGACTGCCAAATACTTTAATTCAGTAGGCAGGTTTCTTTTTTCGAGGGCTGATTCAATAATGGTGAAATAACGTTTGCCGGTAATTTTCAATCTTTCCAGATTGTCACCTTCTTCTTCCATGTAATCCTGAACGAAAGAAACCGCTTTGGGATTCAGTTTAGCAAGATGAAAGTCAGACTCTGTACCGTTTTCGAACAAATCCTTGAAACCTAGTTTGGGGTTAGCTTTCAATAATTTGACATCAGTAGTATCGCTTTGGTTGCTGTTTCCGCGGAGCGGGGAGGCGGCTGCATAATCCTTCAATAAAAAGCTTACAAGGATAGTTGCCAACAATAAAAGTTTGTTCATCACAATTCTTTTTTAAAGGGTAAACCAAAAACACACAAGGGACCTTACTCTCCTTTATTGTTGCATCAGTTGATGCGTAAAGCGTTGCAAAGATACCTCATTCTGTGGAGAGGAGTGGACTTGTAGTCCAAAAGAAAGGTTAGAAGAATGCTTAAATAGTGGTAAACTAACAGCGGGCACACCCGTTAAATTGGCGAAAACAGTGAAAATATCGCCCATGTACATGGCCAATTTATCCTGATTTTTCTCACCGATTTTGTAAGCTATGGAAGGAGCATTAGGCGAAATGATAAAGTCGAATTCATTGAAAATCAAGGCTGTTTGTCTCTGCAATAGACGTCTTACCTGTTGGGCCTTGGTGTAGTAGGCATCGTAGTAACCCGAGCTCAGCACGAAGGTCCCTAACATGATCCTGCGCTTGACCTCGCTACCAAATCCATTTTTTCGATTTTGTTGATAAAATTTGGCAAGATCTTGATCTTGCGCATGCCAATTTTTACCAAAACGGACGCCATCGTACCTCGAAAGGTTCGAAGAAGCTTCGGCTGTGGTTAATATATAATAGGTAGGGACAATGAAATCGGTCAAAGAAAATTGAACCGCTTTTACGGTATGACCATCGTTTTTCAGGTCGTCCAACTTATTCTGAATGGCTGTTGAAATTTCCGGATCTATTGACGGATGTTGAACCCACTCAGGGAAGTACGCAATACGGTACTTTTTGTTTTCTTCTCCTGTTTGGGAAGAAGCTTTAGATTTCTGGCCTATTGCTGTACTATCGAAATCATCCGGGCCCGAAATAACATCTAAGATGGCAGCGGCATCAGAGACATTGTTTGCTAATACGCCAATAACGTCAAACGAAGAAGCGTAGGCAATTAATCCATAGCGGGAAACACGTCCATAGGATGGTTTATAGCCCACAATCCCGCAGAAATCAGCTGGGAGTCGTACAGAGCCACCCGTATCGCTGCCAAGTGCTGCCATACAAAGGCCTGCCTTTACTGCTGCGGCGCTCCCACCGGAAGATCCGCCGGGAACGTGTTGATCATTTATAGGGTTAAGCACGGGCCCAAAGAAGGAGTTTTCGTTGGTTGAGCCCATACCAAATTCGTCGCAGTTTTGGCGCCCAATGATAATGGCGCCTTCCTGAAGTAGACGTTCTATGGCAGTGGCGGAATAAAGCGATGTAAAATCCTGTAAGATGCCTGAAGCGGCGGATACTTTGTGGCCTTTGTAGCAGATGTTGTCCTTAATGCCAATAACAACACCATGCAATTTGCCTTTTTGCTCGGCTCGGTCTAATTCGGCAGCTCGGGCTAAAGCTTCGTTTTCAAATACTTCTACAAAAGCATTAAGGGAGCGCTCTTGTGCTATCTGGGAAAGAAAATGTCGTACCGCCTGCGTGCAAGTGGTACGACCGCTATGAATGTCAGCTAGATATTGTTCGATTGAAGTGAACTGAAACAAACCTTACGAAATATCGGAGGGAAATTAAGGTTGTGTAGAAGTAGCAGAGCTGGAAGGACGCTGATCTTTCTCGCTAATGCCTTCTTCAATCTCTTTTTTCACATTGTTCTTTGCATCGTTAAACTCACGAACGCCACGGCCTAGGCCACGCATCAGTTCAGGAATTTTTCTGCCACCGAATAATAACAGAACGATGATCAGGATAATCAGAATTTCATTAAAACCTAAAGGACCCATAAAACGGATTTAAGTATGATTGAATTGGAGGACAAAGGTATCTGAAAAAATAGTGCCTTTGAGCCCGTTTTTAAATAAAAAAAGCGGAAGATGAACTCTTCCGCTTTGCATATACGATAAAAACGATTAGGCAGTTGTTGCAACAGCTCTTTTCTTTTCCTGGATACGAGCTGATTTACCGCTACGTTCACGCTGGTAGTACAGTTTCGCACGACGAACGCGACCGGCTTTGTTTACTACTACTGATTCAATGTTAGGAGAGAAGAATGGGAACAATCTTTCTACACCAACACCATCAGAAATTTTACGAACGGTGAAAGTGGCAGTAGCACCCTGGCCCTGTAATTTGATCACATCACCACGGAAAGACTGGATTCTTTCCTTGTTTCCTTCAATGATCTTATAGTTTACAGTGACGTTGTCACCAGCTTTAAATTTAGGTAAGCTTCTTTTATTGGTTAACTGCTCGTGTACAAAGGCAACAGCGGCGTTCATGACTAAAAATTTAGGGAGGCAAAAGTAAGGGAAAGAAGTCAAAAGCCAAACGTCAAAATTAAAAAAGACTCGCTTGTGTCGCTCAATTGTTGATTATCAGTCAATTTTTAGCACCTCTTTCACGATCCCCTCTCAGTGCGAGGTCTCGATAAAAGAAAAGAGGCATCCCGTATAGGACACCTCTTTTGCATTTTTAGTTTTGAATTTTGCCTTATCTCGCGACGTTCACGGCTCTCTTTTCCCTGATCACCGTCACTTTCACTTGTCCAGGATAGGTCATTTCTGTCTGGATTTTTTGGGCAATGTCAAACGAAAGCTTTTCGCTGTCGCCGTCTGTTACCTTATCAGCTTCCACAATCACACGCAACTCGCGGCCGGCTTGAATAGCGTAGGCTTTCTCCACACCGTTGTAAGCCTGGGCAAGATTTTCGAGGTCTTTAATGCGCTGGAGGTATTGCTGCATGATTTCTCTCCTTGCACCTGGACGAGCACCGCTGATGGAGTCACATGCCTGAACGATTGGAGAGATGACAAACTGCATTTCCATTTCATCGTGGTGAGCACCGATGGCGTTTACTACCGCTGGAACCTCTCCATATTTCTCGGCTAGTTTTGCACCTAGCAAGGCGTGGCTCAGTTCGGTTTCCTCATCCGGTACTTTACCAATATCGTGTAAAAGACCAGCACGTTTGGCCAGTTTTGGGTTCAGGCCTAATTCTGCTGCCATGATTCCGCAAAGGTTAGCTACCTCGCGGCTGTGCATCAACAGATTTTGTCCGTAGGAAGAGCGGAAACGCATCTTACCTACCAGGCGAACCAATTCTTTATGCAAACCATGAATTCCTAGTTCAATCACCGTTCTTTCACCAATTTCCATGATCTGTTCTTCCAATTGACGTTTGGTTTTTTCTACCACTTCCTCAATACGGGCCGGGTGAATACGTCCATCGGTCACAAGACGCTGCAAGCTCAAACGGGCAATCTCTCTTCTCAGCGGATCAAAGCAGGAGAGAATGATGGCTTCTGGAGTATCGTCTACAATCAAATCCACACCAGTAGCGGCTTCGATGGCACGGATGTTCCGGCCTTCACGACCGATGATCTGGCCTTTGATTTCATCGCTTTCAAGGTTGAAAACAGTAATAGCGTTTTCGATTGCCTGTTCAGCAGCTGTACGCTGGATAGACTGGATAATGATTTTGCGGGCTTCCTTATTTGCCTTTTGCTTGGCCTCGTCGATGATTTCCTGCTGAAGTCCGAGAGCTTGGGAATGGGCTTCCTGCTTCATCGTTTCAATCAACTGTGCTTTCGCTTCTTCTGCAGTGAGGTTCGCAATCTTTTCCAAGCGACGGGTATGCTCTTCCTGGTGCTTTTCCAATTCCGCCTGCTTTACCTTGATCACATCCATTTGACGGGTCAGGTTGTCCTTGATGGCTGTGTTTTCCTTAATCTGACGTTCTAACTGCTCTGTTTTCTGGTTGATGGTTTGCTCTTTCTGGCGCAGGCGGTTCTCGCCTTCACCCATTTTACGGTTGCGTTCCAGGATTTCCTTGTCGTGTTCTGCCTTCAGCTGAACAAATTTTTCTTTGGCAGCCAGCTCTTTTTCCTTGCGGGTTGTCTCGGCTCTCAATTCTGCCTCTTTGATAAGGCTTTGCGCTTGCAGTTCGGCTTCTTCTACTTTCTTTCTTGTGTCTTTTGCAAAGATGAATTTACCGGCGATGATGCCCACAACCAGGGCTACGACGGCAACAATTAGGGTAACTATACTGAGTTCCATGAATCGTTTGTTTAAATGTTTTATTTGGGTATGAGTATCTCACTCCGACGATTTAGTCAGGTCAGCGAAGATAGAGAAAGCGGTTGTATTTTAAACAATTAGCAGAGGCTGGCGGGTGGAAAGGGAATTGCAGAAAGAGGGATATGGCGAACCTTCAAGTTGAACATCACCCTTTCGGAGTTTTCATTCCGCCCAAAATGAAATGCCTGATCCTGGGTAGTTTTCCAGGTAAGGAACAAACGCGGGGCGGACTGAATGAAAATGCCTGGTTTTACGGTGCACCATTGAACCAATTATGGCGAATCTTGGAAAAAGTCTACGACCGCGAATTGAAAACTAAAGAGACAAAGCAAAAACTATTTAAAGAAGCCGGCATTGGGATGACGGATATTTTCCGATCAGTAATTCGGACAATGGGCAGTAACCTGGATGAAAACCTGCAAATTGTGGAATATAATAAGGACGAGATTGAAAGGGTGTTAAAAGAATTTCGTCCCGAGGTGCTTAGCACAAGTCGTTTTGTGGAGAAGGAATTTAAAAAGATGTTTCCTAGTTACCCGGTGGATGTGTTGCCATCGCCATCGCCGCGGTACTTTAAGTTGACAATTGAGCAGAAGGCGGAGATTTATAAAAAGAAGCTGCCGCAGTTGAAATCCTGAGCTAACCTTATTTCCTTAATAACCGGTGCCACTTTAATTACGAAAAATCTTCTTACCTAATTGTCAGATGTTGTAGTAATAAGCTAGTAACGTAGGTGCCGGGTAGTCTAATTCTAGACTTAGTAAGGGAAGGAGTGCAGCCTTAGGTCGACTCTTTTCCATCCAGTGCGCCATCAATCATTTTCTCTAACGTCTGCAAACGGCTGCTCACATTATCAAGATTCACTTGGTTAGAAATGGCCGCGTTCTGCTCCGTGGCAAACCACACTAAAACCATGGCAATGTAATCCTGCATATCCTTTCCCGCAAAAGCCGTTTTATATTCTATAACCTTGTCATTGATTGTTTTTGCGGTTTTCCGTACCACTTCTTCATCCTTTGGCAGGATGCGGATACGGTAGCTACGGTCACCAATCACCAAATTCAATGGAATAAGTTCATTCTCCATGGTGGCGAAGCTATGATTTTGCGACTTCTTTCTCTAAGGCGATTTCTAATTCCCTTTCGGTTTGTAAAATTCTAGAAACTAACCCTTGTTTATTAATAATAATGTGCGTGGGATAATGGGTGATTCTTATCCTATCGATCAAGTAATCCCTCTGTGACGGCACGGTTGCATAACGGAATTCTCTCTTCTTCAAAAAATCGTTCAGCTCTTTTGGAGGATCCATCGCGAGGCTTACAAATTCAATATCCCTGCGGTTTTGATACTTCTCAACGATTTTGTTCAGTGCCGGCATTTCCTTTACACAAGGCACACAGCCAATAAACCAGCATTTGATGACGATGATTTTACCTTTGGTGTTTTCAGCAGTATATGTTTTACCGGACAAGTCAGTGAAGCCAAAGCGGGGCAGGGGCTTTCCTTCCATCTGATAATATGAGTAAAGAAGCTGGCCCCAATCGCGGATCGTACGGTTAATTCCAGGATCGGTGGTAGTTGGAATCGGATGCAGCTTGTAACAGTACGATGAATCTGATCTTACCATTCGCAGAGGTATATAACTTCCGGTAGCAAGGGCCTTCAAAAAATTCCCCCGGTCAATGGTCTTATCCTCTGCATCTATGGGTGTAAAATCCTCTGAAAGCCGAACAAAATTTTCGCGGTAAACCAAAAAATTCACTAGACTTTTTAGAATGGACTCCGGCTCAACAAGTGGCTTTCTTTCTTCTTGTGAAGAACAACTTGTAAGCATGGTCGTGGCAAGCAGAAAAGCAAATAGTTTCCCCATAAAGTTTATTCGCTGAGATAAGCAATCGCTTTATCTATCTCCCGAATATACTGATTCAGTCTGCGCTCAAACGCTTTTTTGTCCTTTTCAGACATTTCGCCGGCAGCGAGTTTTAAAATCGAAACCTGCTGCTGCAGTTCCTCTATTTTGCCTTGTGTTGCGCCTTCACGTTGCTTCGCTTCGTCCAGTTCTCCCCGCAGCTTTTCGGCCTCTTTTTCCAAACGATTGTATTGCCGCAGCAATTGCTGAAGTTTCTCATACAAAGCGGTAAACTGCTGATCAACTACACTCATTATTTTCTGATTTCAGCACCAAGATTTTTTTCCAGCGTCGTCATGATCTTGTTCATCCAGGAATCAATCTCTTTGTCGGTAAGCGTTTTTTCTTCGTCAAGAAACATGAAGTTCACCGCCAGCGACTTTTTATCCTGGCCGAGCTTTTCGCTTTCAAAAATGTCGAACAGCTTCATGTCCTGCAGTTGTGCCAAACGTAGCTTTTTGACCTGCTCCTGGATGTCGCCGTACTGCATTGACTTTGGTACAACCATCGCCAGGTCGCGTTCAACAGATGGGTATTTTGAGATCTCTTTGAAGACGATCCGGCTGCCTGCTTTTTGCATCAGGGCATCCCAGTAGAAATCGGCAAACAATACCTGCTGTTTGATATCGAATTTGCTACCAAGTGATTTTTTGACGATGCCTATCTCACCGAGCCTTTCCTTTCCAATAACGATGTTCAGCGAAACATCAAGATCATTGTTCTCGCCTTTTTCAAGGGCGGCACCTTTAATATTTAATGTTTGTAGCAGCGATTGCGTAACACCTTTTAGATAATAGATATCTGATGCCGTTCCTTTTCGTTTCCAGTTGTTGTCGGTTAACTGACCAGTGGCATACAGACACAAATGATTCTTCTCTGCATACTCACCCACACCGTTGCTGCTGTACGTTTTACCAAATTCAAAAAACCGTAGGTTGCTGTTCTTGCGGTTGAGGTTGAACGAAATCACTTCCAATGCTGTGTGCAACATGGAAGGACGCAGCATATTCAACTCGCTGCTCAAGTTGTTCAGCAGCTTCACAGAATTCTTTAATTCTTCTTCAGTGAAATAGGCCGCATTGGTAATAGAGTTGGTGAGAATTTCTGTGAACCCTGCACCCGTCAATACACTCGATGCTTTTTCCTTCAGCGCATCGGCTTTGTAATCTTCTTCCACCGAAGGCGTAATGGTAATGGAAGTTGGAATTTCGATATTGTCTAATCCATCAATGCGCAAAATTTCTTCCACGATATCAGCCGGCATCGAAACGTCCGGCTTGTGATAAGGCACTTGCAGTACCAATCCATCGGGGCCTTCCTTGGCTACCACGAATTGCAGGCTTTCCAGGATTGAACGGACGGACTCCGGCGGATAAAGTTTGCCGCTTAATTTCCGCAAGAATTGGTACGACAGTGTAACTTCTTTCTTCGGTTCTTCTGTTGGGTAAATATCAACGATGTTGGAAGCGATTGCTCCGCCAGCAAGCTCTTTAATCAGCATCGCTGCTCGCTTCGCTACGTTTACTGTATTGGAAATATCAATGCCTTTTTCAAAACGGGTAGCTGCATCAGTACGTAAGCCGTGACGGAATGATGTTTTGCGAATAAACGTTGGATTGAACCAGGCGCTTTCTAGGAAAATGTTTTTCGTGTTCTCTGTTACACCGCTGTGCAAACCACCAAACACACCAGCAATACACATCGGCGATGTTGCATCGCAAATCATCAGGTCTTCGCTGTTCAGCTTCCGCTCTTTCTCATCCAGCGTCACGAAAGGTGTTCCTTCTGCCATTGTCTTTACCACCACCGTTTTGTTTTTGATGGCATCGTAGTCAAACGCATGCAGCGGCTGGCCAGTTTCGTGCTGAATATAATTGGTAATGTCAACAATATTGTTGATCGGACGAACACCCACTGCCTTCAAACGTTCCTGCAACCACTTCGGTGATTCGCCAACGGTAACGCCGGAAATGCACACACCAGAATAACGCTTGCAGGCTTCTTCCGCTTCAACAATAACGGTAATATCTAATAGTGATTGATCTACTTTAAAATCCGTTTGCGGAAGCACCGGTTTTGCTGCAATTCCATCGTGATGCGTGAGGTAAGCACAAACGTCTCTTGCTACACCCCAATGGCTCATCGCATCCATGCGGTTTGGCGTGAGGCCAATTTCGTAAATGGTATCGCTATAGGGTTTAAAATAATCAGTGGCTGGTGTGCCGGGTGTTACATCCTCCGGCAGGACCATAATTCCTGCATGCGAAGTACCCAACCCAATTTCATCTTCGGCGCAGATCATGCCGTGGCTTTCTTCGCCACGAATCTTGGCAACTTTCATTGTAAGCGAATCACCTGACGTTGGATAGATGGTTGTTCCTACTGTTGCAACAACCACTTTTTGTCCTGTTGCTACATTGGGAGCACCGCACACAATATTTAATACATCACTACCAATGTTTACTTTGGTTAACCGTAGTTTGTCGGCGTTGGGATGTTGTTGCACATCCAGCACTTCGCCAAGCACTAAGCCTTTCAATCCGCCCTTTACCTCTTCAAAGCTTTCCATCTTTTCTACTTCCAGTCCAACGGAGGTCAAGATGTGCGAAAGCCTTTCAGGATCGAGCTTCACCGGGAGATATTCACTAAGCCAATTATAGGAAATGGTCATTATCAGGTCTTGTTTAAGAGTGGGCAAATATAACGATTGCGGGATGGGGATTTGGAGACCTGCTGCAGTAATTCTGATCATCGTCTGTTGCGTCGCACTCTTGTGCGTTCTGTAATTCTATTGAGTAAACCCACCCCAAGTCATTAAAGCAAAATCATTTCTTCATCCCACCCCTCCAAGGAGGGGATGGTCGCTTTATTTCAATCATTGCATGATTGACCTCCTAACACATCCCCTCCTTGGAGGGGTGACCTAACGTTTGATTGTAGAATAGTAAACCGGGGTGGGTTCTAAAAGCCCAGTAAAGCTTGGAACGCACAAGAGTGCGACGCAACAGAAGCCAAATAGTAGCATTGGCTTATGGTCCATAATAGTTATCAACACCACTTTTCCGGCTGCTCTTCTTGCCCATCGGAGGCCAAAAAAATCCCTCAGCTTTCTGTGAAAACCACCGTCCAAACGGCACAGTTGGCCTCTGTCTTTGGCGCCAGCTTTCCAAAAAAATCTTCAGAAATCTTACCCACATCAATTTGTTCACAACCGGTGGAAACTTGCGTAAAAAAAGGCACTTTTGTGGAAAGCATTGGTGATCATTGTGAACAACGGCAGGGAGCTTGTGGATAACCGGTAGCGTAGCGTGTGGATTAATATACATGTTACGGAATTGTTACGGCGTTTTTCAACCCCCTTATATTCGTTCACTGACTTACGGACGATAGCCAAAACCACCACCACTATAAATTTTTCAAGGCTGCGAACCACGGAAAGTCATTGATTTTAAATCAATGCTAAAAAGAGCTGTATGGATATACCGAACCTAAACAGAGACAAGAAGAGAGGACGCAAAGCACCACTGGATTTAAGCACCATGGTTTACGGCAAAGTACCACCGCAGGCCCGCGACCTGGAAGAGGCCGTGCTGGGTGCTATCATGCTGGAAAAAGGCGCTTTTGATACGGTGGCGGAAATCCTGAAATCGGAATGTTTTTATGTAGATGCACACCAGCGGATTTTCAAGGCCATGAAAACCCTGTCGGGGAAAAGCCAGCCCATTGACATGTTGACGGTGGTAGAACAACTGCGCACCGAAGAAGAGCTGGACATTGTGGGTGGTCCGTACTATGTGACTAAACTCACGAATGCGGTAACGTCATCCGCACACATTGAGGCTCACTCGCGGATCATTCTCCAAAAATTTATACAGCGTGAACTCATTCGCATCAGTGGTGAAATTATCTCTGACGCCTACGAAGACAGCACTGACGTTTTTGATTTGTTGGATGATGCGGAAAGCAAAATTTACCAGGTCACTTCGGAACATTTACGCAACAGCGTGGAGACCATCGATGCGGTGTTGGTGAAAACCATCCAGCGTATTGAGGACATGCGGCATAGAAACGAAGACATTACGGGTGTGCCGAGCGGCTTCCAAAATCTTGACAAGATTACCTACGGCTGGCAGCGGACCGATTTGATCATTCTTGCGGCACGTCCATCGGTGGGTAAAACAGCCTTTGCTCTTAACCTTGCAAGGAATGCTGCCTTGAGTCCTACCAAGCCAACGGCTGTAGCTTTCTTTTCCTTGGAGATGAGTGCCGGCCAGCTGGTACAAAGGGTACTGTCAGCAGAAAGTGAGATTATGCTCGAAAAAATCTCCCGCGGTAAGCTGGAAGATTACGAGATGGAGCAGTTATATAAAAAAGGGATTCAGCGGTTGGCGGATGCGAAACTTTTTATTGACGATACGCCGGCCCTGAACATTTTTGAACTACGTGCCAAATGCCGTCGCTTGAAGAATGCACACGACATTGGCCTGATCATCATCGACTACCTGCAGCTGATGAGCGGCACCGGTGAAAACAGAAACGGCAACCGCGAACAGGAAATTTCAACGATATCCCGTTCATTAAAAGCCTTGGCGAAAGAATTACAGGTTCCCGTGATCGCTCTTTCACAGTTAAGCCGGGAAGTGGAGAAAAGAAAAGATGGTAACAAGATGCCGCAGCTTTCTGACTTACGGGAATCGGGTGCCATCGAACAGGATGCGGACATGGTGTGCTTTATTTACCGTCCGGAATATCACGAGATCAACCAGAACGAAATGGGTGAAAGTGTAAAAGGTGAAACCCACTTGCGGATAGCCAAGCACCGTAACGGTTCGCTGGAAAATCTGAAGTACAAGGCCAGACTGGAAATACAAAAATTCTTTGAAGATAACGGAGATGATTTCAACGGAGGCTTCAATATGCCACCGAACTGGAAGCCGGTAAGTGATGCCGGTGGCGGTCCGGGTGCAAAGCTTTACATCCAGACAGGCAGCAAGATGAATGACCTGATGGATGATGATGAACCATTTTAAGGCTAAGAGTTAAAAGAGAAAAGGAGAAAAAGAGTTGGGTTGAACAGACTCTTTTTCTCCTTTTCTCTTTGTAAGTAAACGTTGCACTTTCGACAATTCCTCTCTTAGCTTAGCTTCGCTACATGGCGCTTTCCTATTTTTTTGTCCAGAGTTTAGAAGAGAAAAGTCTTCAATTAGATGAGGACACCTCCAAGCATATAATCAGTGTATTGCGCATGCAGAAAGGCGAGGAGTTGTTGTTGACGAATGGCAATGGTCAGAAAGCAACTGCCCGAATTATTGATGATAACCGCAAGCGATGTGTGGTGGAAATATTATCCATTGAATCAGAAGAACGCAGTCAGCCACATGTTTCCATTGCGATTTCGATTACAAAAAATTCTTCCCGCTTTGAATGGTTCTTAGAAAAGGCAACGGAGATCGGCGTCAACGAAATCATTCCACTTCTCAGCGAAAGAACAGCTAAAGAAAAATTCCGCTATGATCGAATGCATGGAATTTTAGTGAGTGCCATGCTGCAATCACAACAAACATGGATACCAAAACTTCACCAACCAACAAGTTTTGATGATGTAGTAAAGCAAGCTTCGCAAGGACAAAAGTTCATTGCGCATTGCCTTCCGGAACAAAAGCAGAATCTGCCCTCAGTTGTGACTCATCATTCATCTCTCATCCTTATTGGCCCTGAAGGTGATTTTACACCAAAAGAAATTGAAATAGCCTTGAAGGCTGGTTTTGTCCCGGTAGCATTAGGGAATACGAGATTGCGAACGGAAACCGCTGGAATGGTTGCCGCCACACTCTTAAAAATTTCTCCATCGAATTAGAATTGTTTGCCATGCATACCGTATTTTAAGGCATGCTTAATGGTGTTAACCTGAACTACATCATCGTACTGCTGGTGACGGGTGCTGTTTTGTTGGCAGCTATTTATCACACCATTTTATTCATTCATCGCCAAACAAAACTGTTAGGCAGTTACAGTGCTTATTTATGGGCTACGCTTGCGTTCTGCCTGTTTCGAAGCATCTACTTCTCCGACTCTGGCAGTGCTTCATCGATACTAAGCCTAGATGAACTTTTTCAAATGGTTGCCTTCGGATTTTATATCCGATTTGCTGCTGTGGCCCTGGACTTGGATGAACGGAAGGACAAACTTGCTTACAGCTTTACCCGTACGACACCGTTTGTGATTGGGCTGTACATGCTCACCAACACTTATATCATCAATTCGGTGCCTTTTAATGATACTGCTTATTTCATTGCCAAAACTGTTGTTCGCGGATACCTGCTTAGTATGGGGCTGATGATGCTGATCGTTGCGCTACATAAACGCCGCTCTCTTTTTTACAATTACCTGGCGGCAGGTGCTATCAGCATGATCGTGTTTGGGCTTGTTTCTTCTTTACTGCATTTAGCGTTCAAACCCGAATCGTTTATTATTTACCCGTTAGCGTGGCTGATGTTTGGCTTTTTTACGGATGTAGTTTTCTTCTCTTCCGCAATTGGCTATCGTATCCGGCAAGAGTACCGGGAGCGAGAAGCATCGCTGAAAGAACTGTTGGTAAAAGAAGCAGAGCTTCAGCAGAAAGAACTAGAGAAAATGAAAGCTGTTTATGAAACAAGAGAAGAAGAGCGGCTGCGGATCGCAAGAGACCTGCATGATGACATGGGCAGCACCTTAAGCAGCATTAGCATCTACAGCAAAGTGGTCAGTTCGTACCTGCACACGGATCACCAAAAGGCAGAAGAGTACCTGGACAAAATCCAGAAGAACGCCAAACAATTGATGGAGAATACAACTGATCTTATCTGGTCGCTGCAAACTAACTATGGTGAATCTGAATCCATTTTTCGGCGCATGCAGAAGACCGCTATCGAGATGTTATCATCCGCTAATATTTCTCCGCACGTTACCATTCCCATTCATGAATTGCCGGCTTTGCAAATTGAAGCGCAAAAGAATTGCTGGCTCATTTTCAAAGAAGCCATTAACAACGTTTGCAAATACAGCCAGGCAAAAACCTGTTGGGTGTCCGTTGCGCAACTAGATGGTCAGCTCCTGGTATCAGTAAAAGATGACGGCGTAGGCTTCAAAGAACCAAAGTCAGGAAATGGGTTAAAGAATATGTTGCTGCGAAGTGCTGCATTGGGTGGCGAGTGTATAGTTGAAAGCAGCAATGGCAACGGCACCCTGGTAAAAGCAGTGATGCCTATTGAAAAAAATACCTTTCCAAAAGCGACAGCCCAAATCAACCATCATGTGGAGTAAACGATCGAATTATTGGCGGATCTTTTTCCTCTTCTTGCTTTTTGCGAATGATGTGGCAGCACAGGAGAGTTCTGAAGAAAAGTTTATCCGCAATAGTTTTTCCTTGGCAGACCGGTACATGGAGTTTGATGAGTATGATTCAGCGCAGCTATGGCTGAACCGGATTTCCGAAAGACTGCCTTTAAAACAGCCAACGCTTTTCAATTATTTCCTTTCCAGCCGGCAGGCAGAAGTTTATTATTACAACAGTTTGGAGCGGCTGGGTTTACAGGAAGCGGAACGTTCCTTGTCGATCGCAAGAGCATTGAACGATTCGCTGCTGTTGGCAGACAGTTACAATTTTATTGGCTTGTTTTATACCAACCTTGACAGCCCTGCTAAAGCCATCTCCTTTTTTAAAAAAGGAATGGAATTTAGCCGGCTTCCACCATACCCTAAACGATACCTCAGTTTGTCTCTGCCGCACCATTTATATGGTAACATGTCTGAAGCTTATGAAAAGCTGAACCGACCCGACAGCGTGATCTTTTACAGTCAACATTCGCTGCAACTTGCCAAAGCTGTTAATGCTGGCCGAGGCATGGCCATTGCGGAAAATAGTTTGGGTCTTGCATTTTTGAAACGCGACAAAATAGATTCTGCGTTAGCGCATCTCACGGCCTCGCTGGAGCTTGCAACCACGGGTGATGACGTTGACGTTTCGCTGATCAATTTTGGTGGCCTCGCTTCTGTATATGATCTGTTGGCTAAGAAAGACGAAGCCTTATCCTGGCTTCAAAAAGGTTTTTTGCTGCTCCGGCAAAAGCCATCCATCAACACACTTTTTAAACAGCGCTTTTTAGACGATGCAATCCGGCTTTATGAGAAATACAACGAGGTAAGCTTGCTGGCAAATGCACTCAAACAAAAAGCCGAATTGTTGGATGGCCAGGTAGCCCGTCATAACCGGCAGATCAATAGCCTGCTCAATGCGGGTTTACAGAATGAAACAAGACTGCTGAACCTGCAGGTGAAGGAAGCTAACCAGCGGAATGAAATTGCGAATACACGGATCTATCTCCTGATTTCATTGGTCGTGTTAATGCTGGCAGGTTTCCTTCTTTATCGTTACAAGTATAAGCAGCGTCTTGAGATGGCTCGTCTTCAAAACAAGATTAGCCAGGACCTGCATGACGACGTTGGTTCCTCGCTCAGCAGCCTGCAGGTGTACAGCTCTGTTGCTGAACGGTTGTTGGAAGACAGGCCGCAGCAGGCGAAAGAAATGCTGCGTAAGATTTCAAAAGAGTCAGCCATCGTGTTAGAGAATATCGGCGATATTGTTTGGTCCATTAAAGCAGAAAGCGAGCAGAGTTTGGAGGAACGCATTAAGAATTTTGTAGCCGATGTGTTAAGTGCTGCCAATATTCAATACAAGATTTCCATTGAAGAAGGGGTGGAAGGGATGATCCGAAATATCGAAGCCCGTAAAAATATTATTCTGCTTATTAAGGAAGCAGTCAACAACGCGATGAAGTACAGCAAGGCATCGCATGTGGCTGTAAGCATCAAGAAACTTGCTGGTCAGCTTTGTGTGCAGGTGGTGGATGATGGCATTGGCTTCCAAAAAGAATCCTTGGCCAGGAAAGGCGGCGGGCTTTCCAACATGGAGCAGCGGACACTGGAACTTGGCGGTATTTACCAGTTAATCACCAATCCCGGAAAGGGCACAACGGTTTCAGCACTTTTTCCACTCACTAAAATTAGTGATAGCCTTCGGTGAGGGATGACATTACTTTTACAATATGCCAATCAGGGTATTTGTTTACGACGACAATGAGTCACGCCGCGACAGCTTGAAAGCGTTGCTAGAGTTGACACCGGAAATGGAGTTTATGGGTGCTGCAGCGGATTGTGCATCGGTAGCGGAAGACATGGCAAACCACCACCCCGACGTCGTGCTGATGGATATCAATATGCCAAATGTTGATGGCATTGAAGGTCTCCGCCAGATCAAGCAAAAACACCCGCAGGTAAAAGTGCTGATGCAAACAGTATTTGATGACAGCGAAAAGGTGTTTAATAGCATTCGCAACGGCGCCAGTGGTTACATTCTAAAGAAAGACTCACCGCAACGTATCCTGCAAGCCATTCATGAAGTGAATGAAGGCGGTGCAGTGATGAATCCCGGTATTGCACAGAAAGTGCTTGACTTCTTTCAGCCCAAAAAAGTAAGCAATCCTTTAAGCGAAAGAGAAACAGAAGTGTTGACATTATTAGCTGAAGGATTAAGTTATAAAATGGTAGCCGATCGTCTAGGGTTAAGCTTTCATACAGTAAGTACACATGCAAAGAACATCTATGAAAAATTGCATGTTGCTTCATTAGGCGAAGCCATTGCCTTTTACTATAAGAACCTCCAATAAAGCTTTCAGCGATCAGCCTTCAATTATCGGCTCATGTCACCAAGAATCCACGCTCCTTTTTCATTCTCTAGAGCTGAAGGCTGAAAGCCGACAGCTGACTTCTCCCTACAATTAGCGATTGACTCCTGTTCTGTGATAACGCAGCTTTACACCACTAAACTGATTATCATGAAACGGATTCTTTACTCTCTTGTTTTTTTGCTTTCAACATCATCACTCTTTGCCACCATTCGCACGGTAAGTAACAACCCCAGTACCATCGCCCAATTCAATACATTACAGGCAGCCGTTGATGCTTCAGTTGATGGCGATAGTATTTATGTTCATGGCAGTCCAAATAGCTATGGAACAGTGAACATTACCGACAAAAGAGTAACACTCATTGGCCCGGGATGGGCACCAGATAAAAACCTGCCGTTGCAAGCCATGATTGCCACGGTTAACCTGCGTAATTCCTCAGCGCCGGGTAGTGCTTCCGGAACAGAATTTCATGGCCTCGTGCTGACCTCAAGTGTATCTGTCATTTTTAGTGCCGGAGGTGATGGGCCCGTTAACAACCTTGTGTTTCGGCGCTGCTCAATTTCAGCCAATTTCGGTCTCAGTAGCTTTGGTGTTTCAGGCTTTTTGATGGAAGGATGTTTTGTCAGCGGCCAATTCTTTGGAAGCAATGTGACATTTGAAAATTTTCTCTTTCAAAACAATATCTTCTTTTTCTCTGTGTGTTGCATAGGCAGCCAGTTCGCCAGCTTCTTCAATACTACCAATATCCGCTTTGACCATAACCTGTTTTACAGCAGTAATACCGGCGGGTCTCCGGTACAGGTCTTTACCAATAGTCGCTTTCTCACCTTCACCAATAATATCTTCAACGAAGCAAACGTAGGCAACGGTGTGGAGTTAAGTTCCTTTACCAACAATATCACCAACAACGCCACGCTGCAAAATGGAACGGCTGCTGCTGCAGCCTCTCCATGGACGGTTAACAACAACATTGATGGCGGCAATAACATTAGCAATACAAGTCCGCAAATGACCGCACAAGCTGGGGTAGATGCAGGCAACACCTCACCATTGCAGGATTTTACTATTGCCAGCGGACCAGCAAACAACGCTGGAACAGATGGCAAGGACCTAGGTTTGTTATTCGATAATGTGGGTAGTCTTAACTGGGCTAACAGTCGTAACAGCCGTCTGCCACGAATTGTGAGCATGAACATCACGAACCCGACGATTGCCGCAGGTGCTACACTGAACGTGTCTGTAAACGCCAAATCTTCTAACTAATCAGATCCTTTATATGCGAAAACTTATTTGCTGGCTGTTGTGCCTGTGCTGCCTGTCGGCAAGGGCACAACAAATTACAGCTGCAGAATATTTTATTGATAATGACCCTGGCGCTGGGAACGCTACACCAGTTGCTGTAGGCGCTTCATCAAGTGACGTCAGTTTTACGGCAGCTATAGCAACGGCTGGCCTTCAGGAGGGCTTTCACTTCCTAGGCCTGCGAACCAGAAGCGATGATGGCCGGTGGGGCCTAACAGAGATCAGAGGGTTTTTCATTTCCAACCAGATTACTTCAACACCAGCTATTGTTGCGGGTGAGTATTTTATTGATTCGGATCCTGGTGCAGGAAACGCTGTCCCCATCAATATCGGTTCGGGAGGTAGTGATATAAATTTTGTTTTACCAATTTCTGCCAATGGATTAAACGAGGGGTTTCATTTCTTAGCCATCCGAACTAAAGATGCAGATGGGCGCTGGGCACTTTTCGAGTCTCGCGGTTTCTATATAACGGCGCTTGCTGTTGATGCCGGTGCTGTGGTAGCAGCAGAGGCGTTTATTGATACTGATCCCGGCGTCGGCAATGGTCTTCCTCTGTCAACTGGTACAAGTGGAACCAGTGTCACTTTCGTCACAAACATTCCAACCGGTTTATTGGCACCGGGGTTTCATTGGCTCACCATTCGGGCAAAAGACGCAGATGGCAAATGGGGTTTAATGGAAAACCGTGGCTTTTATGTCAGTCCTTCGGCAACCAATGTTGGCGCTTTAGTAAGCGGTGAATATTTCCTTGACAGTGACCCTGGTGTTGGCAATGGACAACCATTTACTTTTTCAACTACTGACCATAACATCAACGAGGTTATACCGATGCAGATTCCAACCGGTATATCGCAAGGCAATCATTTGCTGGTAGCGCGGGTAAAAGATGTGAATGGTGTTTGGAGTTTGTTTGATACAGTTCGGACGATTACCGTTTCAGGTGTCTTGCCCCTTGACTTCTTACAGTTTAGTGCACGGAGGAAAGAATCGAAAGTAGTGGCTGATTGGATAACCGAAAATGAAATCAACACTTCTCACTTTGAGGTAGAGCGAAGCAAGAACGGCATTGCCTTCAGTAAAATTGGTGAAGTCACAGCACGAAATGCAGCGGGTAGACACACCTATACACTTGAAGATGCACAGCCTTTAAAAGGTTTGAATTATTACCGCCTGAAGCAGGTGGATCAATACGGAACATTTAAATATTCTACCATCGTAAAAATCTTCTTCGGCGATGCCGGCATGAATGAGTTAAAACTCTTCCCGCAGCCGGTTCAATCAACACTGAACGTGATTTTTGGTGGAAGTGGAAATAACGTATTCATCCAGGTTTATGATGCCGGCGGTAAAATGGTTTTGAACGAAAGAAGACAAAACAATTCCGTGTTGAATATTTCAACCAATGGGCTTTCCAACGGAACCTACTGGATTGTAGTTAGCGATGGCATTACACAACAACGCGGACAATTTATTAAACAATAGTGTAAAGGTGATTCATAAACAAGGCAACGCCTCCAATCATGGAGGCGTCTTTTTTATTTTAGTCAATTGGATATATTTCAAACAAAAGCCGACTTCTTATCAATCAAATCGTTGAAAATTCTACCAGTGTCCAACGATTATTTTTTACGGGGCAAAGCCTTTTTTACCAGTAGCACCAGCTTTTCAATGATAAAACCTAACACCAATCCGCCGATAGCACAAACTATAACCTTGGCCAGCCAGGCGATCACCGGCACCTTGGCTAACGCATGGGAGACACCTTCCAGCAGGTGATGAAGAAACGGAATGCCATGCGCCACGATTTCGAAGCCTACCCAGAGCATGGCGGCCGTGCCTATCACGCTTAAAATGGCGAGAAAACGCGGCATAAACTTTACGATGCCGCGACCCAGCTTTTGTGTCACTGGGTGATTCTTTTCCTGCGCCAGGCTTACACCAATATCATCGGCTTTTACAATTAATCCAACAAACCCGTACACTGCCACCGTTATGAGTACTGCTACTGCCAGCATCACCACAATCTGGTTAGTCAATGGCTCGTTCACCACCTGGCTGTAAGCAATGGCCATAATTTCTGCCGACAGAATAATATCGGTGCGAACAGCGCCGGTGACCCGCTCTTTTTCCAGCTCTTCCGGCGTGATCACTTTTACGGCTTCGCTTTCGGGGTTTGCCTCGTGGTGTTTGCTGAACATTGAATGCACTTTTTCATAGCCTTCAAAACACAGGTAAGCACCACCTATCATCAAAATAGGCGTGATGGCCCATGGCGCAAAGTAGCCAAGCACCAGCGCTGCCGGACTCAAGATCAGCAGTTTGTTGATCAGCGATTTTTTCGCAATCTGGAAAATAATAGAAAGCTCTCTGGAGGGGTCGAGGCCCACAACGTATTTCGGCGTCACTGCCGTGTCGTCTATCACAATACCCGAAACTTTTCCAGTAGTTTTTGTTACCTGGGCCGGTACATCATCCAAACTGGCAGCAGTTGCTTTTACAAGGGCCCCAATATCGTCTAATAGCGCAAAAAATCCTGAAGGCATGTCTTATCAATTCTATTCTTTGTTTAACAATGGTAGTTGTCTGCTTTATACTTCTGTCCGGAGGCAATATAGGGGCCGTTTTTGATTTACAATGCTACGGGCATGGTTAAACAGCCAGCAGAAAAGAAAACAATACGTCTAAAATTACTGCTCTCAACTTCGGAAATGTGCTTTGAAATGGCATGCTACTTTTGTTGATAGCGTAGCGATGTCAGGTGTTTGCAGATGTTGCGGACAATGGCGGGCCCTTCGTAAATAAAGCCAGTCCACACTTCAATCAGCGAGGCACCGGCGGCCATTTTTGTTCTGGCATCTTGTGCCGTAAAAATGCCCCCCGATCCGATGATGGGAATTGCACCTGCTGTTTTTTGATGAATATAATTCACAACTTCAGTGCTCCGTTTCTCAACTGGTTTGCCACTTAATCCGCCTGCACCGATGGTTTGAACTTCAGTGATTGGTGTTTGGAGGCCGTCCCTGCTGATGGTAGTGTTTGTTGCTACCAATCCATCCAGGTTAATTTCCTGCGCCAGCGAAATCACATCATCAATTTGTTCATTGGTCAAATCGGGTGCGATTTTCAAAAGAATGGGCCGTTGTACAGAAAAAGTTTTATTCAACTGTTGCAAATGTGTCAGGATTTTCCGCAGCGAATCTTTCTCCTGTAACTCACGTAGTCCGGGTGTGTTTGGTGAGCTTACATTCACAACGAAGAAGTCAACAAAAGGATGCAGGGCCCGGAAACAGATCTCGTAATCCTTGTAAGCTTCTTCGTTTGGAGTGATTTTGTTTTTGCCAATGTTACCACCAATAAGTAGGGTTGTATTTGATTGCTGGTTGCTGATTGCTGATTGCTTCTTTCGCCACTTCTTCAATCGTCCCGTTATTGCTTCCACACCATCGTTATTAAATCCCATCCGGTTGATTAGAGCTTTATCTTTTGGCAGGCGAAACAGTCGCGGCTTATCGTTACCTGCTTGTGGCCGCGGAGTCACAGTACCAATTTCAACAAAGCCAAATCCAAGCGTCTCCAGTTCCCGCAAATATTTTGCATTCTTATCAAAGCCAGCGCCTAAGCCAACTGGGTTTTTGAAATGGAGGCCAAAAAGATGAGTGGTGAGAGGGGAGGGATGATTGAATGTTTTTTTAAGCAGGTTCCTGACGGGACCGATGGAGCAAAACAGCTTTAATCCATTCATCGAAAAATAATGCGCTGCTTCTGCCGGTAACAGGAACAAAACCTTGCGTAATAATTGGTACATCGGCCGCGAAGATAGAAGCAAAACCGCGTTGCAAAATTTGAAAGGAAAGGAGTATTCTTGCTCCAAAACCCCTCAATGAAAAAACTAACCTTTTTGGTTCTCCTGTTCGCGGTTTTAACCTCGCAGGCACAGAATTCAGTTGATGCGCAATTGAATAATCGTTTGCAGGAATACATTGGTTTTACCAAAGTGCTCAACTTTGAAAAAGCAATGGACTATACACATCCGAAATTGTTTACCATCGCCCCAAGGAAAATGATTGTTCAGGCTATGAACCAGGCTTTCAACAATAAAGACATGAAATTCAATTTCGACAGTATGTCTATTTCATCTGTCAGTCCTGTTTACAAATACAGCAATACTTCTTACCGCAAGATTGTTTATTACATGGCCATGACGATCTCTCTTTCCGATTCTTCTGACCTGAAGAATGCAGAACTTGCTGAGTATATGCGATTATCTTTCGAAGCCGGCTTTCCCGGTAAAAAGATATCGATTGATACAGCAAACAACGCCATTAAAGTGATGGGTAATGAGATTATGTTTGCAATCAAAGATCCATCTGTTAAAGAGTGGATGTTTCTAGGTTTTGATAAGTCAAAGCCGGAGATGAGTAGCAAGCTTTACCCAAAACCGGTCCGTCAATATTTCAAAATTTTATAGAAAGTTGTTGATGCAACTAATTTAAATCTCCCGTATCTTTCCAAGACAAATTTTTGCTATGCAGGAAGCTTATATCGTTGCCGGGTACCGGACAGCAGTTACCAAATCCAAACGTGGCGGGTTTCGTTTTTATCGACCCGATGATTTGGCCATTGATGTCATCAAAGGTTTGTTGGCCACCATGCCGCAACTTGACAAAAATCGTGTGGATGACGTGATTGTTGGGAATGCTGTTCCCGAAGCGGAACAAGGATTACAGGTTGGCCGCATCATTGCGGCACGGGCTATCAGTTTTGATGTTCCCGGCATGACGGTAAACCGCTACTGTGCGTCTGGACTGGAAACGATTGCCATTGCTACTGCAAAAATCCGCATGGGTATGGCCGATTGCATTATTGCAGGAGGTACGGAAAGTATGAGCCTTGTCCCAACTGCCGGATGGAAAACTGTTCCGGCATATTCTATTGCTAAGGATGAGCCCGATTACTATTTGAGCATGGGCCTTACAGCAGAAGCCGTAGCAAAAGAATACAATGTAAGTCGCGAAGAACAGGACGAGTTCTCCTACAACTCCCATAAAAAAGCGTTGCATGCTATTGAAAACGGCTATTTCAAGGAGGGTATCCTACCGATCGAAGTTGAGCAGGTGTACCTTGATGAAAGAGGAAAAAAAGCTGTTCGGAAATATACCGTTGATACCGACGAAGGCCCAAGAGGGGACACTTCAATAGAAGTTTTAGGAAAGCTGAAGCCTGCCTTTGCGGCCGGCGGTATGGTCACAGCCGGTAATTCTTCGCAGACATCTGATGGCGCTGCGTTTGTGATTGTAATGAGCGAACGTCTGGTGAAAGAGTTGCGAGTGCAGCCGATTGGCCGCCTGGTGGCTTGTACCTCTGCAGGAGTACATCCCCGAATCATGGGTATTGGTCCGGTAGCAGCTATTCCAAAAGTGCTGAAACAGGCAAATATGAGCCTGGGCCAGATTGACCTAGTAGAGCTGAACGAAGCTTTTGCCTCACAGGCAATTGCGGTTATTAAAGAAGCCGGCCTAAACCCTGATGCCGTGAATATTAATGGTGGCGCTATAGCTCTGGGGCATCCGTTAGGTTGCACAGGAGCCAAACTAACCATTCAAAATCTGAATGATTTAAAGCGGACCGGCAAAAAATATGGAATGGTAACAGCCTGCGTCGGTGGCGGACAAGGGATTGCCGGTATCATCGAAAGGTTGTAAACATCCCTGTTTTCAACCTTCACTGGAGTGTCATTTTCTAAACAGTGGGAAAAAACAAATATGTATTTGTTGTAAAGTTAGCCTGAAAGGACTATCTTCAGTATACCACCAACCTCCAGTATTATGAGCAACACCACCAATAAGTCGTTAATCCTTTACGTGGATGATGACAATGATGACTGTTTATTCTTTAAAAATTCCATTGAAGACGCCGGCCAGAAAGCTGATGTGATTTGTGCCAGTGATGGGGAAGAAGCTGTTAATTACCTGCATTCTGTCTCGTCTGATGCATTACCTTCTCTCATTGTGCTCGATCTGAACATGCCTCGCTGGGATGGGAAAAGGACGCTTGCCTATATAAAATCAAATCCACAGTTGTCTACTATTCCGGTTGTCATCCTTTCTACTTCCGAAAGAGAAAAGGAAAAATGCCAGCAATTGGGAGCTGTTTCCTATCATATCAAACCACACCATTACATCGGATACCGGGAAATCGTTGCCAATTTTTTCCAAGTAATGAAGGCGTAAGACTGAGGTTATTTGGCGGCTACAGAAAAATTTATTCCTTCGGTTTATTACACCTCCTGTTATAACGACAATGCCTCTGACATTAAAGCCAGAGGCATTTATATTGGTAAAGAATTGAACCGCTAAACGACTGAAGCTCCTTTAAGCGGAGCTGGATTTTTTCTTTCTCCGATCTGCTGACGCCACATAGCGTAATACAAACCTTTTTCTCCAAGCAAGGCTTCGTGTGTGCCGGTTTCAATCACCACGCCTCTTTCCAGTACATAAATCCTGTCGGCATGCATAATGGTTGAAAGACGATGGGCAATCAGAATCGTAATTTGATTTTGAAGCGAAGAAACGTTCCGAATGGTTTTCCCAATCTCTTCTTCAGTTAATGAATCCAATGCAGAAGTAGCTTCATCAAAAATCAGAAGCGCCGGCTGACGAAGTAAAGCCCTCGCAATGGAGAGACGTTGCTTCTCGCCACCGGATAATTTTAACCCGCCTTCACCAATCATGGTATCGATGCCTTTTTCGGCCCTTTGCAGTAAGTTCATGCAAGAAGCCTTGCGTAGGGCTTCAAGCAATTCATCTTCGGTAGCTGAAGGATTGACGAACAATAGATTTTCTTTGATAGTGCCGCTGAAAAGTTGTGTGTCCTGCGTTACAAAACCAATCTGCTTTCGCAGGTCGTCAAAATGAATATTGTTTTCATCAATGCCGTTGTAGTAAATGTTTCCTTCCTGAGGACGATAGAGTCCAACCAGCAACTTCATAAGCGTTGTTTTACCCGAACCTGATGGTCCTACAAAAGCAATCGTTTCTCCCTTGCCTGTTTGAAAACTGATATTGTCGATAGCCTTGTGCTGCGCGGTTTGGTGCTTAAAAGAAACCTCACGGAACTCTAATGTTTGAACAGGGCCAAGGTGTTTGGCTTGTTTTGGCTCGGCCTCTGGTTTCTTCTCCATCAGGTTTTTAAAATTGTTAAGCGATGCTTCCGCTTCACGGTAGCTTAAAATGATGTTTCCAATCTCCTGCAAAGGACCAAAAACAAAGAAGGAAAAGATCTGCATCGTCACCAGTTCGCCTGCACTTAACGATCCGCCGTATACAACCCACATCAGCATGAAAAGGATCACTTGGCGCAACGTGTTCACAAACGTTCCCTGCACAAACCCGATGCTCCGGATGCGTTTCACTTTCGTTAGCTCAAGGCCAAGAATTTTATACGTGTTCTTGTTCAGGCGTTCAACTTCCTGACCTGTGAGACCAAGGCTTTTTACCAACTCAATATTGCGGAGCGATTCAGTGGTAGTGCCTGCCAGAGACGTTGTTTGTGCGACAATTGTTTTCTGAATGGTCTTTACTTTTTTGCTAAGCAGGTTGGAGATGATGATGAGCAATCCTATGCCGCCAAAATAAATGATGGGCAATGACCAATGAATGCGTGATGCAAATATGGCAACGAAGCAAATGCCGATGATGACGGTGAACAGGATGTTCACGAAGTTGTTCATGAAGCGTTCAGTGTCTGTTCTAACCTTTTGCAAAATGCTCAATGTTTCTCCGCTGCGCTGGTCTTCAAACTCCTGGTAGGGAAGCTTCATGGCGTGTTGCAAACCATCGGTAAAGACTTTGGCTCCAAATTTTTGCACAATCACGTTCAAAAAATAATCCTGGAAGTTTTTGGCAATACGGCTGATCATAGCAACCGTGATGGATGCCAGCAATAACCACACAACACCATAGATCATTGTTGATCCGGCAGGTTTATTCGCCACTGCCCGTGTTGGCAGTTCTTGGTGAATAAAGAGGTAATCGCTCCAGTTTTGAAAGGCAGCTTCTTTTTGATGGTATGTCGCCAGGTTGATCAGTTTCCCGAAGATGATGGGATCAACCAATGAGAAGCCAATGTTCATAGCCGCTAACAGCAGCACCAGGAACACCAGCCATTTATGAGGTTTGAGGTATTGTAAAAGAATCTTCATCCTGTAAAGCTAAGTACTGCGGTAGATATTCCATTTCCCTTATCTGGGAGCAAGAAACGTCCTAAAGCTTCTTTTCGTACTGGCTGATATGCCAGCCCGAGCCTGCCAGCTTTCTCACAAGCCTGCGGAGGAGTGGAGCCTGTTCAAACGCAATTTTTTGGTGCATGATGGACAATGCATCGAGCTGTTGAAGCTTATTCACTTGGCTAGGAATGTTGTCTCCTTCATTACGGGCAAAAAAAGTTTGCAGCAACTGCCGGAACTCCTTCAGGTTCCAGTAGTGAGAAATTGCTGTTTTTGCCTCCTGCACTTTTGCAAGCTGTTGCAGGCAATAGCTGAACGCAAATTGCTCGGCGATGTGTTTGGGGAACTCTTTGTAAACGCTATCGGTCAGTGATAGTACATCAGTCAGAACTTCTTTCTTTGACGAATGCAACCCAATGACGCCTGCGTTGAACATCTGGATGCCGTTGTGAAAAACCAACAATTTCTCGTTGTAATGAATCGGTGTTGATGAAAGAAATTTTTCCCATTTACGGAAGGATGGAAATTTTTCGCCGTCGATCACGCCTTCGTATTCATGCATGTAAATATGGCCAGCTTCGATATCATCAAACAGGTGTTCCAATGGTGATATGGAATAGGTATCCGTATCGCAGTACAAAAGGTTGCCTTCAAAATGCTGAAGAAAATCACGGATCATTTCAATTTTGAAGCGGTGCACAAATGATTCTTCTCCTTTCCATTGCCGGATCATTTCATCCGTCACTGGTATAAACTTCAGAGTGTGAAAAAATGTGCGAAAATCTTCAAATAAATGCGGGGTATCGGTATAAATGTAAATGCCTGTAGATGCTGGTGGCTCCAGGTTATATACCTGCAGGTATTTGAGAAGCGAGTAACGGCATTCGTTGATGAAATCTTTTCCTCCGTAAGCTTGGTATAAAATGGCGTTCTGCATGAATGGCTTGCAAGTTAATCATTGAGATAAGAAGCAGAACTGGTGCCAAGCTGGTATTGCTGGAGAATAAACTGCGGATGGGCTATGTACCCCTTTACAATTTGGTTGGTGGCTGCATAAGCCAGTAAATTATCGGCAATAAAAGAAATGGGCTGCTGAAGACGCAAAAGTTTTTTTGCGCCGGATTGGGTGACTGCATAGGCATGTGTGCAATCGTGATAGCCGGCTGCTGAAATATGCGTAGAAATTCTTTTCGGGTAAAGATGGTTGATGGTAGTATGGCTAAACTTCACCGCACCAAAAAGACGCAGGGTGTGATAAAATATTTTCTTGAAGAGTAATCCGGGTGGTGGTATTTCTCTTTCTGCATAGCCAAGATAAAACAGCTCCCAGTTGGCAGGCAACTCTTTCAACGTTTGGCTGAAAAAGGAGCTTACCTTTTCATTGATCACCACGTCGTCTTCCAGGATCAAGACCCTTTGGTAGCATTTCGCAACAATGTCTTTATACACTTCTGCATGGCTCCATGCGCAACCAATTTGTCCGCCCTGCATTGGCTTACCATAACGATGGTGATTTTTTGCAGCTTCTTCATCATAAACACCGATGGCTTTTAATTCGTCAATTGAAAATTGCTGCTTGTCTTTACCAAAAAACAACTCGTAATCCAAGCCTTGCAATTCTGTTTGTAAATGTTGTTGGCGATCGGTTGCACGTTCCAGCGTAATGACGTAGATGTGGTCAAAAAAAGAATTAAGCGTTGAAAAAAAGTTTTGCCGGTCTTTCATAAAAAAAAGCGTTGCAAAGGAAAGGCAAATTCACCATTCACCAGATCATCCTGCCCAGCCTTCACGATCCAGGCTTCTGTATTGAATGGCTTCGGCCAAGTGTTCAATTTTGATGTCGGTGCTTGCAGCTAAGTCGGCAATCGTTCTGGAAACTTTTAGAATACGATCATAAGCTCTTGCTGAAAGATTCAATCGCTCCATGGCTGTCTTCAACAGGTTTTGTCCCGGCGTTGAAATGACACAAATTTCTTTCAGCATCTTGCTGCTCATTTGCGCATTGCAATAAACGCCGTTGTGCTCCTTATAGCGTTCTTCCTGTATCTCTCTTGCTTTAATCACTTTCTCTCGAATCTGTTCTGAATTTTCTTGGGGACGCAATGCTGATAATTCACTGAACGGAACCGGTGTGACTTCTACATGTAAATCGATGCGATCCAATAAAGGACCAGATATTTTATTTAAATATTTCTGCACTGTTCCTGGCGGGCAGGTACATTCCTTGTCCGGGTGATTATAATAGCCGCACGGACAAGGGTTCATGCTTGCAATCAACATAAAAGAGGCAGGAAAGTCGACGGCAACTTTTGCTCTTGAAATGGTTACCCGTCTTTCTTCCATGGGCTGGCGCATTACTTCCAGCACGGTACGTTTAAATTCAGGCAGTTCATCTAAAAACAAAACACCATTGTGAGCCAGAGAAATTTCGCCGGGCTGTGGTACACCTCCGCCACCGACAAGGGCAACATCACTAATGGTATGATGTGGGCTTCGAAAAGGCCGTTTCGAAATGAGCGTCGTATTCTCCGGCAGCTTTCCGGCAACCGAATGGATTTTAGTTGTTTCCAGTGCTTCGTGCAAAGTCAACGGAGGAAGAATAGTGGGAAGGCGCTTCGCCAACATCGTTTTCCCTGCACCGGGCGGGCCAATTAAAATGGCATTGTGTCCGCCAGCAGCAGCTATCTCCAGGGCCCGCTTGATGTTTTCCTGCCCTTTGACATCGGCAAAGTCAATCTCAAAATCATATTGCGAATGAAAGAACTCTTCCCTCGTGTTGATCTTAGTGGGTTGAAGGCTTTTTTCTTCGCTTTCGAAAAACTGAATGACATCATTAATATGAGAGACGCCGTAGACATCGAGGTTATTGACCATACCGGCCTCTCTTGCATTGGCCAGCGGAACAATCAGGCCTTTGAATCCTTCCTTACGGGCCTGGATAGCAATGGGCAAAGCGCCTTTGATAGGCCGCACCGTACCGTCTAGACTTAGTTCACCCATGATAATATACCGTTCGATAGCCTCGGCGCCGGCCATCTTTTTCGTGGCGGCTAAAATGCCGATTGCAATGGGAAGATCAAATGCAGTTCCGCTTTTTTTAATATCAGCGGGAGCGAGGTTGACCACGATCCGGGTTCGGGGCATTTCCACACCTATACATTTAAAGGTGCTTTCTATGCGCTGCATACTTTCTTTTACGGCATTATCGGCAAGCCCTACAATGATGGCGCCCATGTTCGATCCCATCCAGTTCACTTCAACTGTGATGGTGATGGCTTCCACGCCGTAAACCGCGCTCCCGAAAGTTTTGACAAGCATGCAGCAAATGTAGTTTTGGTGAGGGGTATTAATTAAAGAGACAACATTTTTTGCTTTTGTCCAATTTCGGTTTCCCGTTGCGAAAGCTGTGGAAGCTTTTCTTCTTTTAACCATTAGTGGGTTGCGTGCCAACCCTGAAGCGGATATCATCTATTCACATTAGTTATTCCATCATTGTGAATAAATACCGGCTTTCCGAGCCCAAAAAAACTTTTTTAAGCGGGTTTTTTATGCCAATCCACATCCAGCTTGAACCCTCAATTTCTGCACAGCAGTTATCCACCAATGTGCATATCTCTGGCTTCATTTTTCCGACCTCTAAATCTACATTCGTCGTCCCGCGAAACTTTTTGGACGGAGCTTGCGGCGACTCGAAAACTTACTTCATCAACATAAATTTTTGGACATGGATAGTGCAACAAAAACCAACAAAGGGCTGACCTTCCAGCGCAAGTACACAAGAGACGATATTAATGTTTACGACCAATTCGAGTACGATTACCGTACATCCGTGATCCGTAACCCTAGCGGCGAGGTAGTGTTCGAAATGAACAACGTAGAAGTTCCCAAGCAGTGGAGCCAGATCGCTACCGATATCCTAGCACAAAAGTATTTCCGCAAAGCTGGCGTGCCACAACCCGATGGTTCTTTGGGTCGCGAGACTTCTGCCAAGCAAGTGGCGCACCGCATGGCCAACTGCTGGAAAGTTTGGGGCGAACGTTATGGCTATTTTGCTTCTGAAAAAGATGCAACAGTTTTTTACGAAGAGCTGGTGTATTCTATCCTAAACCAAATGTGTGTGCCTAACTCTCCGCAGTGGTTTAACACTGGTTTGCACGAGAGCTACGGCATCACCGGTAAGCCGCAAGGCCACTATTATGTTGATCAAAAAGATGGACAATTAAAGAAATCAACTTCTGCATACGAACGTCCTCAGCCCCACGCCTGCTTCATCTTAAGCGTGGAGGATGACCTGGTGAACGATGGCGGCATCATGGACCTCTGGGTTCGCGAAGCCCGCATCTTTAAATATGGTTCAGGCGTGGGCACTAATTACTCTAACCTGCGTGGTGAAGGTGAAAAATTAAGCGGTGGTGGCACATCCAGCGGCTTAATGTCGTTCCTCAAAATCGGTGACCGTGCAGCTGGTGCTATCAAAAGCGGCGGTACAACAAGAAGAGCAGCCAAAATGGTTTGCCTGGATTTGGATCACCCCGAGATTGTACAATTTGTAAACTGGAAGGTAGAAGAAGAGAAGAAAGTACAGGCGTTGATTGATGCTGGCTATCCTTCTGACTACGAAGGCGAAGCTTATCGCACCGTAAGCGGACAAAACTCCAACAACTCTGTTCGTATCCCGAACTCTTTCTTCGAAAAACTGGAAAAAGGCGAAGACTGGGAATTGACTGCACGTACTGATGGCCGTGTGATGAAAAAAGTTCCTTCACGTGAACTGTGGAACCAGATTGCTTATGCTGCATGGCGTTGTGCTGATCCGGGTACACAATACAACACCACTATCAATGAGTGGCATACTTGTCCGGAAGGTGGCGAGATCAGGGCTTCTAACCCATGCTCTGAGTACATGTTCCTCGATAACACAGCATGTAACCTTGCATCAGCCAACCTGATTAAGTTCTTCAACTTCGAGAACAATACACTGGATGTAGAAGGCTTTGAATACGTTTGCCGCTTGTGGACAACAGTTCTCGAGATTTCTGTTTTGATGGCGCAGTTCCCTTCGCAGGAAGTTGCTCAATTAAGTTATGAATACCGCACGCTGGGTTTGGGTTATGCCAACCTTGGTACTGTGCTGATGGTGAGCGGTATTCCTTACGACAGTGATAAGGCTCGCGGCATTGCCGGTGCCGTTACTGCAATCATGACGGGTGTTGCCTACAAAACATCCGCAGAAATGGCGGAAGTGATGGGTGCCTTCCCACGTTACGAAGAGAACAAAGAGCACATGATGCGTGTGATGCGCAATCACCGCTTAGCCGCTTACGATGCTGACAGCTACGAAGGACTAAGCGTGAAGCCACAAGGCTTAAAAGCAAAAGATACCCCTGACTACCTGTTGAGTGCTGCCTGCAAGGCATGGGACGAAGCGGTAGAACTGGGAGAGAAGTTTGGATACAGAAACGCACAAGCAACAGTAATTGCTCCAACAGGAACAATTGGACTTGTAATGGATTGCGATACTACCGGCGTTGAACCTGATTTCGCACTAGTGAAGTTTAAAAAATTGTCTGGTGGCGGTTACTTTAAAATCATCAACCAGTCAGTGCCAACGGCGCTGAAGAATTTAGGTTATGATGAAAAGCAATCAGAAGCAATCATCAAGTACGCAGTAGGTTCCGGAACATTTGCTGGTGCGCCACACATCAACCATCAAACACTGAGTGAAAAAGGTTTCATCGCTTCTGAAATTGCCAAGCTGGATAAAGCCGTAGGCAGTGCGTTTGAAATAGGTTTTGTGTTTAACGTATACAATTTAGGAGAAGAGTGCCTGAAGCGTCTGGGCTTTACTCCTGAGCAATACTTCAACTTCGAATGGAGCCTGCTGGAAGCACTTGGCTTCACCGACGAGCAGATCGAAGCGGCAAATGATTACGTGTGCGGAACCATGACACTCGAAGGTGCTCCTTACTTGAAAGAAGAACACCTTGCAGTATTTGATTGCGCCAACAAGTGCGGTAAGAAAGGAACCCGTTACATTCATGCACACGGTCACATTCGCATGATGGCAGCGGCTCAACCATTTATCTCTGGTGCTATCTCGAAAACCATCAACCTGCCGCATGAAGCGCAGATTGAAGAAATTGCCGATTCATATTTATTAAGCTGGCAGTTAGGTTTGAAAGCTTGTGCGTTGTATCGTGATGGTTCTAAACTTTCGCAGCCATTAAGCAACAAGTCTGATAAGAAAAAGAAAGACGACAGTCAACAGACGACCGTCGATAGTGGGCAGTCAACCATGGACTCTGCTATCGTTGATATGGGTAAACTCACCATCGACGAATTGCTGGAAGAAGTACAAAAGCGTGTGCAGGCTTCACCTGATACCAAGTTGAAACGCAAACTAGCAAGCATCGTTGAACGCCGTTCGCTGCCAGCCAAGCGCAGGGGCTTCACCCAAAAGGCCAAGATCAACGGGCAAACCATTTTCCTCCGCACAGGCGAATACGGTGACGGTACAGTAGGAGAGATCTTTATTGATATGGCGAAGGAAGGTGCTACCATGCGCAGCATGCTGAACTGCTTTGCCATTGCGGTTTCCATTGGATTGCAATACGGGGTGCCGCTGGATGAATACGTTGAGAAATTTGTGTTCACTAAGTTTGACCCTGCAGGCTTTGTAGATCATCCAAACATTAAGTCATCTTCTTCTATTGTTGACTTCATCTTCCGTGTGCTAGGTTATGAGTATTTAGATCGTACAGACCTGGTGCATGTGTTGGACAAACCGGAAGTGAGCAACCTGGGAAACGAACCATGGGATGATGCTCCTGCCGCACCAGTAAAGCAGCCCGAATTGTCAAACATCCGTGTAGTAGCAAGTGCACCTCAAGCTGCAAAAGCGGTTGCACCAAAGAACGGTTCAGCACTGGATGCAGTGAACGTAGCAGCCAAGAGCATGCAAAGCGATGCACCGGCTTGTAACACCTGCGGACACATTACAGTGAGAAGCGGAACATGCTATAAGTGTTTGAACTGTGGTAACAGCATGGGATGTAGTTAAGTTGCTTATTAGCCCACGATGTTGAATAGAAGAATCCCGCCGAAAGGCGGGATTCTATCATAAAAGTTCTTAGACACATGATCAAAAGACAATACTATTCTGTTCGTACAGGAAAAATACCTCCAGATCAACAAGTTAACTTCGAAGTACTAAAGAGACTTTTCTTAGTTGCTTATAATAGGTTGACTTCCGAAGGTTACTTCCAAAAGTACTTTGGAATTGATTGTACGGATGGCTATCTGGAGGGTTTATTCGGACCAAATATTGATGCACACGTTTTTGTTAACCTAAAAAAAGAAAATCTATTTCCTGTCCAAGCAAATCTGGAACATTACAATGAAGATGATTTGTTCGACATGATCGAGTTTCTTCACGACCATTGTTCCAAAGGAGTAAATGGACATTATCATAGTTGGAATGGGTGCGGCACTCATTTCGATGAGTTTGACGACAATAAAGGACAGGAATCTTTTAGAGAACTAGTCAATCCCATTTTGCAAGATTACAAAGACGGATTTGAGATTTCTGTTCATGGTGAAATTCTGATGCTCCCTGAAAAGGGATTATCAAATTTATTCGAAGCCGAATTACCAACTGACGATCACGAAAATATTCGAAAAAGAGTTGAGAATGCTACCGTCAAATTTAGAAGGCATAAAGCTTCGCTTGAAGACAGAAAAGAAGCAATCCGGGAGTTAGCCGATGTATTTGAATTTTTGAAGACAGATGTAAAGCAGTGTCTTTATAAAAAAGATGAGTCGGATTTATTCAACATTGCAAATAATTTTGGAATTCGTCATCACAATCCTGATCAAAAAGTAGGTTACGATAAAGCCATCTGGTATAGCTGGATTTTTTATTTCTACCTCTCAACAATACATGCGTTACTTCGGTTAATAGAAAAGAATAAGAAAAACGAAACAGAAGTAACAGCTACAGTCGATCTAAGTCAGCGTAGAAATTGATTCAATAACCACAATTAACATCCCCCTAAGTCCTTGTACAAGGCTATCTGCGGGGACCTAGGGCGGACCAAATAGTACAGTAATACGAATGGCTTGACTGCTGTAGAACGCCATGAAAAAGCACCCTGCCAACAACAAGGTGCTTTTTTATACCATCTATACGCATTAAGCTAAACGTATTCTTTACTGCTCCGTAGCTGCCTGGTAGTTCACACTGTTCTCAGCAATATCTGTCAGCAACAAGTCAGTTTGCTTTTCTTCGTCTAGCGTTTGCTCCAGCAACTGCGCAGCGTCTGTAAGACCTAACGTGATAGCTAACTGGCGCAGGCTGCCGTAAGAAGCAATCTCGTAGTGCTCCACTTTTTGAGCAGCCATGATCAGGCCCACATCACGGGTAGAAGTGCCCTCATCTGTATCAGAGATAATCGACTCGGCTTCTTTCACCAAACCTTCCATAGCTTCGCACTTTTTGCCTTCCGCATCTTCTCCTATTAATTGAAACACCTGCTCCAAGCGTTGGATTTGCCCTTGTGTTTGCTGCAAGTGGTTTTCAAAAGCCTGGATCAGTTCAGGCGACGTAGCGGCTGCTTGCATGCGGGGCATTGCTTTCGTAAGCGCCTTTTCGGCATAATAAACATCTTGCAAAGACTCTACAAATAATTCTTTCAACAACGAATCGCCAGCACCGGCGCCAGCATTGCGAGGTTGTCCGGTTGAGGATGATTGATTAAGCATAATAAAATATTTAGAAAAGGGGAAGTCCAAAATATTGTGCCGTGTGGAGTACAAAACGCTTTTGTTTATCAAACGCTATGTGTTGCCACAACCGGTGCAAACAAAGCGACAGTTCGCATCACCCGACAAGTACAAAACACACCACAAAAATGAAACAGCCCGGGCCGTACCTAGAGGTTACCGATATAACTTTTATGTATGTTCTTTAGTTTATGCTGTTAGCACTGGTGCGAGATTATAAGCCAAGAACTTCAGGAACAGGTTGAAAGTATGCCCGGTGAACAGAAAAAATACATCTGTAAAAAGCCTACCTATGGACACTTAGCACACACTGAAACTTCGGAGCTATAGATGCACATTAATTCGACAGCTATTGTGAACAACTTTCTCACTGAAACTGTCTTCGTCATTTCCTTTTCTTATTGTAGAGGTTTACATTTACGGCACAATCAAAGAATTACCTTATTCAAGATACATTGGACGGTAAAACCAATTCTATGTTCCCGAACCAATCAATCCCGCTGCAAAGCGGGATTTTGTTTTATGACAGTTCTAAACACCATCTATCTTCTTGCTATTCTCCAGCAAAGCTCTCATAAAATCAATTCCCTTTTCAGTAGCAAACGCCACGTTGCGTTCGGGAATTTTTAATGTATCGGGATAGCGATCAACAGCGCGGCTTACAGAGCTTTCACGCAGAATCTGGATGAGGGGATAAGGCGAACGGTTGGTGTAATTTCCCGGGTCATTCGGCCGGCTGCCCGCAAATAAATAATCGGGGTGAAACGAAGCCAGTTGGTACACACCTTCGAAACCAGATTTACCCAGCAAGCCGTTGGCAGATTTCAACAACTTTAGATAGTTTGCAAAAAGACCAAAGCCAGTCGGCAGAATCAGCAAAAGTGTTTCAACAGAAGCATCGTCCTGCATCCTTGCAAAAGCTGCCGAAAGCTTTTGCAAAACAATTTTAGGTTGTGCGTTCGCCACTACTTCGTAAGCAATGCTGTCGCGAGCCACTTCCCTTGCCGCAAAGGGGCAAAAGTTGCAGCCGATTACCACATCGATGATCCACTTTTTTGTTTGAGCTATGACACTGTCTTGTTGCATGCACTGATCAAATTAAGGGCTGGCTTTACCAGCCACTCCGAGGTTGCAACACTACAATTTTTTGCCAGAATAATTAGCACGGCCAATGCCCGTTGAAACAGCTTAGAAGTAAAGCGTCTATGGCCTGACAAAAATTGGCCGTGTATTAGAACATCAATGCAGGCAGAGAGTCACAACCATGCAACTTGATTTCACCTCGCGAACCACAATGCCTTTTCCAGAAAGCAGTCATAGCCTTAGAAGAAAATTACTTTACGTTGGTCAACGGTATTTCATTTTCCAGCTTTACCTGTACCATCTTGCTTGAATCGGCCAGCACCTGGTTATACCAGCTCTCCGGTTTTTCAGTGCCACTTTCTTTCATGATCAACCTCGCCAGTTCAATCACGTGGTTGTTGGCCATGCGAATAGAACCGTGCGATTCAGCTTCACCCAATGAATTAATATCTTTAGTTCCATGCAGGGTATAAGGCATCTGGTAAACAATGCGGGCACGACCCATAGGGTTGTCGGGATGTCCGGGCGGCGTGTATTCTTTTCCTTTGGTCCAATCGCTGTCAGGTGGCGTCCAGTCGGGGTTGAAGTCTATCCTGCTGATTTTAAAGTCACCTGTTGGCGTAGGATATTTTGCTTTACCCACTGCGATGGGATATTTCTGCATTGTGTCGTTATTCTTTAATACCGCCAACTCTCTTGCCGAAATATTTACCACGAGGCTGATTTGAGGCTCTGCTTTCGGTGATGGCGCAGCGGAATTTGTATTCGTTTTCTGTTCGCCTTCCATACAGCTAAACAAAGCCAGCGGCAAAGCGAGGTAAAGATTGTGTATTCGTCGCATGATCATCATTTTTGTTCTATCGAAGCTGCAATTACGTTGCCATCTCGCCTAAAAACCATTCGATTGATAATTTCTTCAAGTCATGAAGAATGAATGTTTAATTCTGGTGCTACTGAATCATTTTTGCTTTGAACAAGTTTATGATGAAAAGACTTTTCCTCTTTACCGTTGCGTTTGTTCTTGTGCACGTGACTGTTGCACAAACGCTGCAGATTGCCGTCTATCAGTATGCCGATAACCCACGCATTAAAAACTTGCAGCCGCTGGCTGACCATCTGCAAAAACAACTAGGCACAGAGACCGCTGTAAAAAGTTATCCAACTGTGCACGATCTTATCCGTGGTATGAAAAACGGTGAAGTTGACGTTGCCTTCATTAGCACTTTTGGTTATTTATTGCTCAATGCTGGTAAGAAAGATCATCCAATGAAACCGGTTGCAGCCCTGGTTGCTCCCGGTGCAAAGGACAATTATAAAACAGCCTTTGTTTGCAGGAGATCCAGTGGGCTTACATCTTTCCAGGATTTAAAAACAAACGGATCAATCCTAAGGATGGCTTTTGTAGCAACCGGTTCAACCAGCGGTAATCTTATACCACGTTTGCAATTAACAGGTATTGGTGTAGCAGATGCCAACCGACACTTTACTTCGGTACGGTACGCCGGTACACATGCGAAGGCCATTGAATGGTTATTGGCTGATTCGGCAGATGTATCAGCCATGGGGAGTACAGAGTGGGACAAATTGGATTCGGTAAAAAGAAGTTCATTGCAACTCCTTGCACTTTCGTCTGAAATTCCATTAGGCCCTTTGTTGATCAACAAGAGAGTAGACAAGCGTATTGAGCAAAAGATCATTGAGCAATTACTGCAACTTCATAAAGTAAATGCTGATGCGTTGGATGCATTAAAAGCAGCATGGAGCGAAGCGAAACAGGCAACCCATTTTATAACCATTACACCGGCTTATTACAAGCCTTACTTGCACCAGTTTGGGAAAGAAAGGGAAGTGAATAAGATCATCCAGCAGTTTGTTCAATAAGATAAAAAAATCCCGCTCTCGAGCGGGATTCGTGTTTTATTTAAAAGCCCATCTTACCACCGATATCACTCATAAAATTACTACCACCACTATTGTTGTCGCCTCCTCCTTGTCCGCCGGTGCCTAACACCGAGTCAATCTGTCCGCCAACCATTGGATATTTCTGTTTTACAAAATTGGCAACAACGCCTAATACCTGTTGTGCCTTATCAGCCGGAACGCCTGTCTTTTCAACAATTTGGTTAATGAGATCTTGTACCATAACAAATAGTTTTTTGGAAGTTACGAAAGAAATGTGCCAGATCGCGAGAGTCAGATAAGTCCACTGGTATTTGAAAAGCAGCTAAATCACCAGAAATAGAATGCTTCGCACAGAGGAAATGAGCTAAGGAGAAAATACCTTCCTTGTTCCCTCCTTAGCGCTGTGCGAGAAAATCCTGTTTAGCTTTTCTTCTTCGGTCCGGCTACCGGCTTAGCTGGCGTTGTTCCCTTTTTTACATAATCCCGCAAATAGCTGCAACGGTTGTATGCGTATTGATAAAACTTGGTAGTGCCAAACTCCGATTTAAAACGTCCGAACAAGGGATTGTTCTTAAACTTTACGTAGAAGGCATCGATGTTTTTTTCGTAATGCTCGTAGTTTTTGTAATCGTACGCCGGCATGGGTATCTGTCGCTGTGCACATTTTGCTACCATGAATAAACAAGCTGCTTTGAATTCTTTATTGGTAGCCACATCGTAGGCTTTCTGGTAATAATTCCGGGCTTCATAAACACCATAGTATTCTTTTTCCCACTGCATTTTATAATTGCCTCCATTCCAGTCGCTGCCGCTACGGTCATAAGCTACCGCACTCCAGGCGTTGCCATAATAGCTCATGTTGTACAAGGCACTTGCATATTCATAAAACAGTTTTGAATTATCGCCTGTTCTCGCCGTATCAATTTTGCTCTTCATGTCGTGCAGCTTCTTTGCCAGCGTCAGCTTGTTATATGGCGTAGGCACTGATTTACTGAATCGCTGCCAGTCATTCAGGTAATCGAAGAAAGGATCAATATTGACCTTGGTTTCTTTTCCTGTTTGGTAGTTGTATTGCGTTTGTACCAACGGTTCTGGTTTGCCTGCCTTACTCAACCACTCGATGGCTTTGGCGTAGGACCGGTCACGCAGGTTAGAAGTGCCTAACACATCTATGACCGCATCTCTTTTTACGGACGAATTTTGTACAAAGAATTTTTCAGCTTCGGTGGAAGGAGTGGTCATCACATCATAGAGCTTTACCAGGTTCTCGATACTCATCGATTCACGAACAAAATTGATAGCTGACGAATAAGTAGCGTATTCATTTCCATCGTTACTCAGGAAAGGGTGATCGGCAAGGCCATAAGCAAAGGCTGCTCTTGGTATATCACCTTGCTGCTCGTACTTCTGGGCTAAAATTTCAGAAAAGAAGTTGCGGGAAAAAACCTGGTAGTCTTTATCATCCTTCGCTTTTTGCACCAGCCATTTCATGGCCGGCAGTAGCTGTGCTTCCCGTTCTTTGGTGATGATATTTGTTTCATTGGCGGCAATCAACAGGTTAATCAATTGCAACTGGTTTTTCACCCGGGTGTCGGCATGTAAGTCTTTTGCCTGCGCAAGAAGTGCTTTTGCCGCATCATAATTCTTATTCATGAATTGCACGTAAGCGGCGCCTGCACCATACACGGCACGGTTTGAAAGGTTTTTATCAGCCATCAATTTTTCAAGGAACTGGGCTGTTTTCACTGCCTGCGCTTTGTGATCCGTTTTTGGTTTTTCACTTTGCTCTTCCCTGAATTCCATCCAACTGATGTATAAGGTCCTTCCTCCTTTTTCGTTGGATAGCATTGGCGTGAAGTACTGCTCTTCCAGTTTGCTTATTTCTCTTGTTGCTAATAGGGGAAGCAGGGTAGAAGATGGGTCGAGTTCGTAAACCTTCTGCAGATTTGCTAAGCGATAATCCGTTCCATACATGGAAAACAAAGCAATCATGGTTGCTTTCTCTGCATTGTTTTTACAGAGCGTCAGGTAGTCGGACATCCGTTCCTGTTTAGCAAAATCCGTTGCCCATAGAAAGCCCGTGTAAGCCATTTTTTTGTTCTGGTTCGTTAACGGAAAGGTTTTGCTAAAGGCGTATGCCGCTTCTTTGTTTCTGCCCAAGCGAAATAAGCTGCCGGCTTTGTACGAAAGTGCTAACGGAGTTACTGCCGATGTATTGCTTTCATTGAAATACTCATCGCACCAGCGAATGCAATCGGCGTAACGATTGTTGTAAAACGCCAGCTTGCAACGTTGAAAAACCCATTTGTTTTTGATGAAAGGATCCGTTGCTTTTGCGAAAGCATCTGTTGCTTCTGCAATGTATTTATTCAATTGCAGACTATCTCTCTTTCTGTCTTCCCAACCTGAAGCAGCACTCACGTTTTCTGTCTTTGAGGCAAACTGCAAATAAGAAATTGCTTCTCCTTTTTTTTCTTTGACCAGGTTTTGGGCAAAACTATTTTTTGCGAAGGCTACAGGCATGGCTTGGCCATTCAATGCACCGCTTAAAGACGTTTTTGCTTTTACATCACCTGAATACAAAAGCTGGATCACATCTTCGGTTTTCCCTGCCTTTGCATAAGTCTTCCATTCCTCAACAATTTGTTTGTTCACATAAGCCGTGGAGTCATTCTGCGCATCCCAATCCCAATCGTCGTAAAACGTTAAGAGCGCCGTATAATAAAACGGTTTATAAACCTCCGAGGTTCCGGCTTTGTTGCTGAAGAACGAGGTATAATAGTCGTAAGGATCTTCCGATGCTCCGCAGGTAAAACTATTTTGCGGCAAGGCTAGCAGCGCACAACTAACGGAAGCTGTTATAAAAGCTTTCCAGGTCATTTTGGTTGTATTTAGAAATGTTTTTTTGATCGAGGTGATATAAAATTACAGTTACTCTTTCCGATTTCAATTTTTTGCTGATGCGCTCCGCACAACTGCGCACAACGTCGGGATCACTCGTTTCGTGCCGCAGCCATTGTCCAGCTTTGAACGAGTAGCCACTGATGACCGTATCAGCTGTGAAATCAATTCTTCGCTTGTCTCTGTTCTCTTCTCCAGGGTCAAAATCACGAACGACCCCTTTATATTGGTTTGCTTCAAATAGGATGTACCAGTCAAAAATGGGCAAGGCAATGTCGAGCGGAAGGGGGTACGTGTACAGGTTGTTGATATATTTTTTCAGCTCGTCTTCTTCAATGATTGAATTCTTGGTTTGAGGATGACGAAGGTTGCCCATGTTGTAACACATCAGCAATCCTTTTTCAACAGGCGGCACACCGTTTTGCGAAATAAACTTTAGTTGGTGTAAGCGAATAGTAGCCGAGATGATTTTTTGCTGAAAAAAGGATTGGCTTTTTAATTCCCTAAGAAGATGGAAGTAGGCGGCTTTTGTTTTTGCCGTCCAGTCGCAATCAATTTGTACTTCGTTGGATGTTTTAAGTTGATGATTAGTTGCGAGAGAGGAGAGCAGGTTGTTGATATTCGCAGCGAGTTGTCGCAGTGCAAATGTATCAGCCTTTAGCAACGGTTCTTGTGTTATAAAAACAACAGGAGTGATAGTTAGTTGTGCTGGCGGGGCTTGCTGAAAAATACTTTTGGCAACCGGTTCTGCTGTTTGTGTGCTGTTGTTCCACTCTACATCAAAAAACTTTATGTAAAGCTGGTTGACGGATAGCTTGTTCAAGGCCGCCTGCTCTGCATCATTCAATTGAAAAACTGTCTTCCAATAATAAAACGAACGCTGCACTTTTCTTTCTTCCCCGTTCTTACAAGAAGTGAACAGGAAAACCAGAAAAAGGCAGCGTCCGAAAATTTTGAGGCAGTGCGTCAACGACAATTATTTGTCGCCAAACATACTATTTACAGCGCCTCCTAGCATGGGGTATTTCTCCACTACAAAAGTTTTGATTGTCTCGAGCACTTTCTGCGCCTGCTCATCGCTTAGATTGGCGTTGCTCTTTAATCTTTCTACCAACTCACCAACCTGGCCCTGTACGTTGTCTTTGTTTAATCCGAACATGATTTCTATTTTATAAGAATAATAAATGAAGTCAAAAGTAAAAATTCAAAAGTCAAAAGAATTTCTGAATAATCAGACACCCTTTTGACTTTTGAATTTTGCATTTTCGATTGGCCTACGCCACTTTCAGCAAGCTCAATTTGCTTTTGTCAAACTTGCGGCGGGCATATTCCATATCAAGTGTAAAGAATTTCTCTTTTGAAGAAGGCAGTTCAAACATGGCGTCGGTCAGGATGCCTTCGCAGATGCTGCGCAAGCCTCTTGCCCCCAGCTTGTATTCAACTGCTTTTTCTACCATGAAGTCCAGTACGTCGTCTTCGATGGAAAGTTGAATGCCTTCCAGTTCAAACAGCCGAACGTATTGTTTGATAAGTGCATTCTTCGGTTCTGTCAGGATGGCTCTTAGGGTTGGCGCATCCAACGGATCAAGGTGTGTTACCACTGGCAAACGACCGAGCAATTCAGGAATTAAACCAAAGGCTTTCAGATCCTGTGCGTTCACATAACGCAACAAGTTCTTTTTCATGTTTTCCTGCTGTTGCTTGTCCACGTTGAAACCAATCGTATTGGTTTGTACCCGGCGGGCAATGATCTTGTCGATACCGTCAAAGGCACCACCACAAACAAACAGGATATTCTGTGTATTGATCTTGATAAGCTTCTGCTCCGGGTGTTTACGGCCGCCTTGTGGTGGAACCAATACATCGGTCCCTTCCAGGAGCTTCAGCATACCTTGTTGTACACCTTCGCCGCTTACATCACGGGTGATGGAAGGGTTGTCGCTCTTGCGTGCAATTTTATCAATTTCATCAATGTATACAATGCCGCGTTCGGCAGATGCTACATCGTAATTACAAACCTGCAGCAGGCGGGTTAAAATGCTTTCGACATCTTCACCTACGTAACCAGCTTCAGTAAATACAGTAGCATCGACAATGGCAAAAGGAACGTTCAGGAGTTTGGCAATTGTTTTAGCGAGGAGTGTTTTACCTGTACCGGTTTCTCCCACCATAACGATGTTGCTCTTTTCAATATCGATCTCGTCTTTCGGACCGTCGGTAGATTTGTATTGTAACCGTTTGTAGTGATTGTAAACGGCTACTGCCATTACTTTCTTCGCTTCATCCTGACCAATCACGTACTCATCAAGAAATTTCTTGATCTCCATCGGTTTCTTAACGGTCAGCTTAAACGTAGAAGGTGTAGACTTTTCATCACGGACCATCAATTCCTGCTCGATGATCTCACGGGCATGGTCCACACAGTTCTCGCAAATATGTCCTTCTTGTCCCGCAATCAGGATTTTTACCTCATCCCGGCTGCGTCCACAAAACGAACAATGTAAAATATTCTTTGCCATGTTAATTGCAATCAGTTGTTAGAACGAAGAATGCGCCAAAAAGCTGCATTCAGCCGCCAAAAATAGAAAATAGATTTCGGGAAGCAGAAATAACCCTGCCTGATTTATGGGAATCTTAGGATTAATTAGGTCAATCGCAGCTTTTGCAGGTTGATGTGGTAAAAAAGTAAACCCGCCTTTCTGGCGGGTTTACAACGTTCTGTGAACCAAAGTTTCTTATTTATCGAGCTTTGACATAATCTTATCAACAATTCCGTATTCAATACTTTTCTCTGCATCCATCCAGTAATCCCGCTCAAAATCCTTCTTGATGCGTTCGATAGTTTGTCCAGTGTTTTCTGCCAAAATGCGGGCTCCCATTTCCTTTGTGCGAAGAATCTGCTCAGCGTGAATTTCCATATCGGCACTCACGGCTTGAATATGTCCGCCCAAAGAAGGTTGGTGAATCATGACCTCGCCGTGAGGAAAAATAAATCGCCTGCCTTTTTCGCCGGCGCTCAGCAAAATACTTCCCATGGAAGCTGCCAAGCCCATGCAAATCGTGCTGACTGGTGAAGAAACCGCCTTCATCATATCATAAATCACCATCCCGCTGGTAACGGAACCGCCCGGGCTGCTGATATAAAATTTAATTTCCTTACCTGGATTATCAGCTTCCAGCAATAGAAGTTTGGTCACTACATCTTTTGCGGATTTATCATCTACTACACCCCAGAGGTAAATACTGCGGGTGTCGTAGAAATATTTTTCCATGCGCTTGTACAACATGCGGGTATCTACCTCGGCACGTTCTTCTTTTTCTTCTTCATCGTGCTCCGGCTCACCAGGAACACCAGGTTCAGGGCCAAATCTGTGATAACGGTTCATCAATATATCCTGGAAACTCATCGTATATATTCTTTTTAAGTTTATAATGTATTAAGTCAAAATTCAAAAGGCAAAATTCAAAAAGAGTAACTCCTCATTTCTGAATTCTGTCTCCTAACTCCTTATTTGTCCTTCTTTTCCTTCCTTGGATTAGTTAACAATACTTCATCCACCAGGCCATACTCTTTTGCCTCTGCAGCTGTCATCCAGTAATCGCGGGTCAGGTGTTCTTCAACTTGTTCAACGTCTTTACCGGAGTGATTGCTATAAATTTCGTACAGCTCACGTTTTAATTTCTTCACTTCACGTACTGTGATTTCAATGTCACTTGCTTGTCCGCCAATGGCGCCGCTGGGCTGGTGCAACATAACACGGGAGTGCTTAAGCGCCGCTCGTTTGCCTTTGGTGCCGGCACAAAGCAACAGCGATCCCATGGAAGCTGCCATGCCAATGCAAATAGTGGCTACGTCAGGACTGACATATTGCATTGTATCATAAATTCCCAAACCGGAGTAAACCGAACCGCCGGGCGAATTGATGTACATATTGATATCTCTGGTGCGATCGGTAGAGTCAAGGAATAATAGCTGTGCGGTAATGATGTTGGCCACTTCGTCATTGATGGGGTAGCCAAGGAAAATGATGCGGTCCATCATCAAACGGCTGTAAACGTCCATCACGGCCACGTTCATGGGGCGTTCTTCAATAATGTTCGGTGTAAGACCGGTTACAACGTATTTATTATAACTATCTAATGTGTTGCTCGAAAGTCCTCTGTGCTTAACGGCATATTTTTCAAATTCTGAATTAAAACTCATGTTCGTCTGAATTAGGTTTTTGCAATTTAATGGAAGATGGACTTACAAATACCATGCTTACCCAAAAACCGGACAATTTGCCAGATTGAGACCGCAGAGAAATGAGGAGCAGAGATTTCGCAGAGAGAAATTTTTAAATTTAAAGATGACATCGGATGATTTGAATAAAATTGGAAGTATTGTTCTGGATGCTGCCATCACAGTTCACAAAGAACTTGGACCGGGATTATTAGAATCCGCATACGAGTTGTCTTTGCTCCATGAGTTGCAATTAAGAGGACTAAATGTAAAACGGCAAGTTCCCGTGCAGTTAACATTCAAAGGTCTCGAACTTGGTAAGGCTTATGAAATAGATTTATTAGTTGAAGATGAAATTATCATTGAAGTGAAGGCGGTTTTGGACATGCATCCAATATACACAGCACAAATTATCACCTACCTTAAATTGAGTAATCGCCATCTGGGCTATCTAATAAATTTCAATGTCCCGTTATTAAAAGACGGCTTCAAAAGAATTGTACACAACTTTTGACCTCTGCGAGAACTCTGCTTCTCATTTCTCCGCGGTGAAAGCACGGAATACCATTTGCAACAACCCCACTAAAAAGCATGTTTCTCCCCATCGGCGACGATAACCGCGACAGACGAACCACACCCTGGGTCAATTATCTTTTTATCATCATCAATATTGTTGTATTTGTTTTTTTGCAAGGACTTACTGGCGATAGTCCCTTCACATTTGCTTATGCGACAGTGCCAGCCGAAATCCTTACCGGCGAAGATGTCGTTACCAACTCAAAAGCTTTCCGGGATGCAGTTACTGGACAGCGCTTCGTTATGCCGGGGTTGGAACCTACGCCTATACCTGTTTACCTCACGCTGATTACATCCATGTTTATGCATGGCGGTTTTGCACACCTTGGTGGTAACCTGCTTTTTCTTTGGGTGTTCGGCGATAACATTGAGGACGAGATGGGGCACGGACGATATTTTGTTTTCTACCTGTTGTGCGGAGTACTGGCTTCTTTAGCCCACGTATTTACATCGGCTTACCTCGGGCAAAGCGTTTACATTCCTTCCCTCGGTGCTTCGGGTGCTATATCCGGTGTGTTGGGAGCTTACATGCTTCAACACCCAACCCGTTCTGTACATGTATGGATTTTCTTTTTAATTGTCTCAGTTCCTGCATTCCTGGCCGTTGGGATTTGGTTTGTTTTCCAGGTCATCAATGGCATGGGTATGTTGGGTGGCGAAGAGTCAGCCGGTGGCGTGGCTTACGCAGCACATATTGGTGGTTTCATTGCCGGGCTTTTGCTGGTAAAACTTTTTGTGAAGCGAAGGAGTCGGCAATCATACTTAGTAGAGGAAAGAGAATCTCGCTGGTAGGCATTCGATCACAAACTCAGAGGCATCGAAATATTCTCCGTCAGCATGAGCAGGTACGATGCCCCCGGTTTTAATAACAATACTACCAGCCTTCAGGTAGGTTACCATAGGAAGTTTAATATGTGTGCCTTTTTCAATTGCATTCATAAACCGGACTCGCAGTAGTGGATTAATGGAACCAATGAGGTTAATGTCTAACATGCGGTCATTAATCAGGCCCTCTGGGTTAACGGTATAGCCACCTCCATAACGGCGGCCATTGGCTATGTTGATCATAAAACACTTCTTTCCCCAATTAAAACTTTCGCTGTTTACAGTGCAAAGGAATTCTTTGAAAAAGAAGATGTTTTTCAACACGACTTTATAGTAGGAAAGATTGTCATTCCATTTTTGTTTTCCCAAAAGATCCTGAACAACTTTTCCATCGAAGCCGATCCCGATACCATTCAAAAAAAGGTGATTATTACAAAAGCCGGCATCAACACGTCGAGGTGTGGCTTGTAGCACATGTTCTAGCTGGTCAGTAATAGTAGTGTCGCCGTAAAGCATCCAATGAAAATCATTACCCGATCCGCCTTTAAAAACTGCCATCGGCAAATCAAAATGAGGATAATGATTGATAAAGTAGTTCAATGTTCCATCGCCACCGACAATCCAGGCTTCGGTGAAATCAATCCAATCTGTTGGCCACAGCGTGGTGTAAATTGTATGCTCGATTTGTTTTTGTTGGAGAAGCTGAATAATCTCATTGCCTGCACGCAGGGCAGTTTGGTGCAAGGGATTTATAAGAAGCGCAATATTTCTTGGAATGGTCATAGGATATAGCCCGATCTACGAGGCTAAACTAAGACAAACGGGGCACGATCGATATTAAGTTTTCCGGGGTAAGTGATTCCTTTAGTCTCGTATAGGTAACAACAAACTGTGCATAAAAGTTGAACCCATCGAACAAACCACGCCAGTTACTATTTACTAGAAAAAGAAAGTAGTTTCAATTGCAATGAAAATGATTTTTACTACACCGCTTCTTGTCTTGTTGTTTCTTGCATTTTTAATGAAAGCAAACGGACAGCAAGATTCAACTGCTGTTGTAACCCGTGATTCGCTGTTTTATCGATCACCGTTTTTCTCTCTTTATCCAAAGTTGTTTAACAATGACAAACAACTCTCACATGAAGCCACGATTCAACTCCTCGCAAAAGAGCCTGCCGCATTAGCGGATTATAAAAAATACCGGAACAAACAGAAGGTCGGGCTGTATTCAGTTTTAGGCGTGTTTGGTTTTTTAGGTGCAGGTACTTATTTCCTGGGAAAAGGAAACCGAGGAGCAACAGGCGTCAGCCTGACACTTTCGGTTTATTCGTTTATCAACTCAATTGTTTTTCTATCGCTTGCCGATGGAAAGCTTCGCAAAGTGATCAAGCAGTATAATCAAAGCAGCTTACGCTACTAGGCGGTTCTCTAACTTACTTTTCTCACGCTGCCTGCGCCGGAAATCCGTTGACTAACATTGGCGTTCCCTTTGTACCGTACGTCGCCGCTTCCGGAAACTTCAATGTCCAGCTTTTGATTAGCATTGAGTTCAGCATCTGCCGCACCCGAAAGATCAAGTTCGGCATTGTCGGTAACCAGGTCAAATGCTTTAATACTGCCAGCGCCACTGATAGAGCCGGAAAAATCTTTCGCACTGCCTCTTAGTAAAGCATCGCCGCTGCCGGAAATTTCAGTTGATAGTCTTGGAACGTTCACCTGCAGATCAACAGATGTAGCGCCGCTTGCCTGGATGCGTAGTTCGTCGTTGCCGTTAATGACATTGTCGCTGATGATTTTGCAGGCGCCAGAAACGTCAATATCGCGAAACGATGGAGCCGACGCATATACAATTACTTCTTTTGAAGGGCGGAGGTTGAAGCCGTTTTTCGTTTTGATCACCAGCTTATCGCCCCGAACATCAATTTCCAGGTATTCAAAAAGGTTTTCGTCTGTTTCCACTTTTACCGATGGATTGGCATCCTGTCGGATGTGGACCGCAACGGCACCGCTCACGTCAATGCTGCTAAACTGATCGGCCTTAATTTCTCGGGAAACGATATTGCCGTTGCCATTTACCCGTTTGCCGCCGAATATTTGGCAGGAGGATAGGACGACTAAGGTGAGGATGACAAAGAAGATTCTCATAATGCTTGTTTTGGAATGAGACGTCCAAGTTAACGCAGCGGTTACAGATAGTAAAAGAAAAAGCCGGAAACTTTCCGGCTTTGCAGGTTTAAGAGCAAATGTTATTGCGATTGCGTATTGCCTCCAACGAGACTGGTGTTAACAATTTTTCCGGCCTTGTCAAGCGTCACTTCTATAATTCGTCCGCTGGTGTCACGCAACTGACGTATTGTTTGTCCGGCGGCATTGGTTGTTTCCTTCACCACAGGCAAATCCAACAGGCGACCAACGGTTTTCGAGTTAACCACTTTTCCCGTCTGGTCAAGCGTTCTTTCTACAATATTGCCCGTTGCATCTAAAGTGCGTTGCACAGTTTGTCCAACAGTGTTCAGTGTTTGGCTAATGACGCCGCCAGGTTGTAAGGCTGTATTTGCTACGTTTCCTACTGTGTTCACTGTGTTGTCTACACTTTGTAACAGTCGTTCCACCAGTTGTGGATTGTTATCCAACGTAGTCAATGTTTTTTCGATGATGGCTCGTACATTTTCCAGCCGCACTACCAACAAGGCTGTTGCCTGCACGCCTTTGATGCCTATATTCACTTTGTCAACGGAAACATCCACACCCGCTGTCAGCTTCACCAGGTTGGCAACCCGGGCATCCAGCGCCAGGTTTGCCTGCAGGTTTTGCACATCAAGCGTTATTTCATCTACCGACAGGTTGGGAACGTCTAACAGAACATCCGGTTTGTCATTCGGATTATTTGGGTCGGGACGATACTGACTTTGCACAGGTTGGGTTCGCTGGTTACGCGGAACATTGGTGCGGGCCGAAGTCGTGACTTGCGTTTGCTGGTCGCCTCTGGTTGTGCGACGGGTGGTGTCAGTTTGCGCAAAAGCTGCAGAAGAAAGAAGCAAAAAAGCGGTACCGATTAATACATTGTGCATTGTCTTCATAAACAAAGTGTTTCAGGGTGATAAAATTAAATTGTCGTTTTCTGTTACAGAATCATTTCCAATCTCAGCAAACCACATTCCACCCATGGGGGTAAAAAGCACTCCTCCTGCTTTCATTATCTTCGCACCGCATGACGGAAAAAATTATCATTCTTGACTTCGGTTCTCAGTATACGCAGCTGATTGCCCGGGCCGTAAGAGAGGCAAATGTGTACTGCGAAATCATCCCATTCTCTAAAAAGGTTAGCTACGATGAAACGGTAAAAGGTGTGATCCTCTCGGGTTCACCTTTCTCGGTAAACGACGTAAATGCCCCGGAAGTAAACGTGACGGAGCTGACCAGCAAAACGCCGGTACTAGGCATTTGCTACGGTGCGCAGCTAACAGCAAAACAGCTAGGTGGTAAGGTAGAACGTAGCAGCAAACGGGAGTATGGCCGTGCCATTCTGCACCAGCAAAAAGAAGATGCACTGCTAAAAAATCTCCTACCGGCTTCGCAGGTTTGGATGAGCCACGGCGATTCTATCCTGGAACTTCCGAACGGATTTGAAATCCTGGCAACAACAGACAGCATACCGGTTGCGGCATTTAAGCAGAACGATAATGGCGTAAAGCCATTGTATGGCTTGCAATTTCACCCGGAAGTATATCACTCTATCGAAGGAAAAAAGATTCTGCACAATTTCCTGGTGAACATCTGCGGCTGCTCACAGGATTGGACGCCGGCGCACTTCATTACTGACACCATTGATGGACTCAAAAAACAGATTGGTGATCAAAAATGTGTAATGGCCATCAGTGGCGGTGTGGATTCTACAGTGGCTGCTACCTTAATCAGTCGTGCTATTGGGGATAACCTCCATTGCATTTTTGTGGACAACGGTGTGCTACGGAAAGATGAATTTGAAACCGTTCTTACCACCTATAAAAAACTTGGCTTAAATGTAAAAGGCATCGATGCCAAGGAAGACTTTTATAAAAAATTAAAAGGCAAGACGGACCCGGAGAAAAAAAGAAAAGCAATCGGCAAGATGTTCATCGACATCTTTCAAAGTGAAGCCAAAAAGATTAAAGGCGTTACGCTGCTTGGCCAAGGAACTATTTACCCCGATGTTATTGAAAGTGTTTCAGTGCATGGTCCTTCCGTTACTATCAAGTCCCACCACAATGTTGGCGGGCTTCCAAAGAAAATGCACTTAGGTTTGGTGGAGCCGCTCCGCTATTTATTTAAAGATGAAGTAAGAAAAGTTGGCCTGGAATTGGGTATTCCCGAGGACCTGATTAGCCGGCACCCGTTCCCTGGCCCGGGTTTGGCTATTCGTATTCTCGGTGAGGTAACGGCTGAAAAAGTGGATTTGCTGCAACGAGCCGACGATATCTATGTTAAAGCCTTGAAGGAACATAACTTGTATGCAACGGTATGGCAGGCAGGTGCCATCTTACTGCCGGTACGCAGTGTGGGTGTAATGGGCGATGAGCGGACCTATGAGTTTACCGTGGCGCTGCGGGCTGTAACCAGTGTAGATGGAATGACGGCCGATTGGGCGCATTTACCTTATGATTTCTTAGCCAAAGTGTCGAACGAAATCATCAACTCGGTGCGGGGTATTAACCGCGTGGTGTATGATATCAGCAGCAAGCCGCCAGCGACGATCGAGTGGGAGTAAATAGCTGACCACGATTTTTTGGATTTATCGAATTATGATGAAAAAAACCTTTTTCTTTTTTGCTTGCTTGTTGGTGGCCGTCGTGAGCTTTTCGCAGAGCAACGGCCGTCATAAGATTGCGGTGTTTGCGCCTTTGTATCTCGATTCGGCGTTCAATTACTCCGGCGATTACCGTTTTAATAAGAACTTTCCCAAGTTTTTAAACCCGGGGATTGAGTTTATTCAGGGTGTTCAACTGGCTTTGGATTCCTTGCAAAAAGCAGGTGCTCCATTGGAAGTTTATATCTATGATAGCAAGTCAAGGGTTACATCTTTAGCGCAACAGCTCAGAAGTCCCGAACTGGCAAACGTGGAAATGATCATTGCGCAGTCAAATCCATCGGAAACAAAAATTCTCGCCGATGCGGCCATGGCGAAAAAGATTCCTTTTATTTCTGCCACTCTTCCCAACGATGCCGGTACGGATGCAAATCCTTATTTCGTTGTGCTGAACACAACGCTGCAAGGTCATATCGAGGGTATCTACAAAATGCTGCAACGTAACCATGCAGCAGACAACATCATCGTTTTCCGCAAAGCCGGCGTGCAGGAAGATGCCATCAGAACCAACTTTGTTGAATTTGGTAAAACAACGCCATCAACACCATTGAAGGTGAAATTTGTAGATGTGGGCGTTGACTTCACTTCGCAAACGCTGGCAACACACATGGATAGCACAAAACGTAATGTGATTGTTGCCGGGAGCATGGAAGAATTTTTTGCAACAAAGCTCGCCTCGTCGCTGGCGCCGCTTACAAAAAAATATCCGACAACACTTGTAGGGATGCCTACCTGGGATAATATCAACTTTAGCAGGAATGAGTTTAAAGGGTTGGATATCGTTTACAGCACGCCATTCTTTTATAATCGGTTAACGCCACTGGAAAGCAAGCTGGCAAATGATTTTGAAAAGAACATTGGCAGCCGCCCAACCGATATGTATTTCCGCGGCTACGAATCCATGCTGCGTTTTGCTTTGTTGCTGCTTGATACAAAAAAAGATGTTGCTTCGGAGCTAACCCGCAAAGGCAATGCTGTATTTACCCGCTTTGATATTCAGCCCGTGTTTAAGAATAAGCAAACAATGACGCTGGATTATTTTGAAAACAAGAATGTGTATTTTGTTCGGGTGACGGGTGGATCAAAACGATTAATGTAAAACGATACATACTATTTGAAAGGCACGGTTTCATCCGTGCCTTTTTTGTGCAGTGAACTTTTTGCTTCCCTTGGCATTATAATAGTAAGCAATCCTGTCAATGGCACTCATCGAATTCACTGACAAAGGCCTTTACTGTCCACCGGGAGATTTTTATATTGATCCCTGGCGTGGCGTAGACCGTGCCGTCATTACCCATGCCCACAGCGACCATGCCCGCTGGGGAAGCAAAGCCTATCTCTGTCATCCTTATTCAAAGCCGTTACTGGAAACCCGGTTGGGCCCCAATCATTATCAAACTTTGGAATGGAATGAACCCATCAACTTTCATGGTGTAAAACTTTCGTTTCATCCGGCCGGGCATATTATCGGCTCTTCACAGGTACGCATTGAACACAAAGGAGAAGTGTGGGTTTTCACCGGCGATTATAAAACTGAGAATGATGGCATCAGCGGCGAGTTCGAACCAGTGAAATGTCACAATTTTATTACGGAAAGCACCTTTGGCTTACCTATTTACAAATGGAAGCCGCAGAAAGAAATATATAGCGGCATACAGGAATGGGTGAGAAAGAACCAGGTGGTTGGTAAATCATCAATACTCATTGCTTACAGTTTAGGCAAAGCACAACGATTGTTACAGCCGCTTTCTGAAGTCACAGAAAAGATATTTGTGCATGGCGCGGTTTACAATCTTCATATGGCTTTGGTAAATGCCGGTTGGAAACTGCCGGAAGTAACGAGAGTAACACCTGATACTCCCAAAGAACAATTGAAAGGCGCCGTGGTGATTGCGCCATCGAGTGCAGAAGGTTCGCCATGGATTCGTCGTTTTGCGCCGTTTGAAGTAGGTGTCTGCAGTGGTTGGATGCAGGTGCGAGGTGCTGTTAGAAGACGTAATGCGGATGCCGGCTTTATACTAAGTGATCATGCCGACTGGGATGGATTACTTGCAGCGTGCAAAGCAACAGAAGCCGAGTGTGTGTATGCCACGCATGGTTTTCAATTTGCGTTTAGCCGTTACCTGCGTGAGCAGGGCATCAATGCTAAAGAAGTAAAAACAGAATATGGCGATGACGAAGAAGAAGGAACAAAATCGGAAGATGGTCAGGAGTCAGTTAATGATAACGATATTAGCCGAAGCTAAATCTGAAATCGCCAATCGTAAATCTAAAATTGATTCATGCGGCAGTTTGCAGAACTGGTAACAAAAGTTGGAACAAGCACAAAGACCAATGACAAGCTCGATGCCTTGGTAGAATACTTTTCATCAGAAGCAGATGAAAAAGACAAGGTGTGGGTGGTTGCGTTGTTCAGTGGACGTCGTCCAAAACGAACGGTGAACACAACGCAGCTTGCATCATATGCAATTGAAGTGGCGGGCCTTCCTTTCTGGTTGTTCGAAGAAAGTTATCACACCGTTGGTGACCTTGCCGAAACGATTGCACTTCTTCTTCCTGAATCACCTGCAGAGCAGCAACATCCTGAGCCGCTTCATTATTACATCGAAGGATTAAAGGGCATTGAAAAAGAAAGCGAAGAAGCTAAGAAAGGCTTTATCGTGGAGAGCTGGCGAGGCATGAACAGAAGCGAACAATTTGTGTTCAATAAACTCATCACAGGTGGCTTTCGCATTGGCGTTTCGCAAAACATCATGGTTAACGCATTGGCAAAAGTGCTCAACATCGAAGTCTCTGTCATTGCCCATCGCATCAGTGGACAATGGGATCCTTCCACCATCACCTTTGATGAATTGCTGGGCGAACACGGCGTGAGTGCGGACGTGTCAAAGCCTTACCCGTTTTATTTGTCGTATGCAATTGAAGAAGATATAGCAACACTTGGCGACCCATCGGAATGGCAGGTTGAATGGAAGTGGGATGGCATCCGCGGACAGATCATTAAACGACAAGGTGAGCTGTTTGTGTGGAGCAGGGGAGAAGGATTGATGACCGAAAAATTTCCGGAGTATCATGCGTTGAGAGATGTTTTGCCGGAAGGGATTGTGCTGGATGGCGAGATTATCCCGGTTGCAGAAGGCAAGCCGTTGCCTTTCGCTCTCTTGCAAACACGCATCGGGCGGAAGAACGTTACGAAAAAACAATTGCAGGAAGCACCGATTGCTTTCTTCGCTTACGATTTGTTAGAATACGAAGGCGAAGACTGGCGTTCAAAGCCGCTAACAGAACGCAGGGCAAAGCTGGAGGAAGTGGTAAAAATGCTGCATCATCCAACATTACTCTTATCAGATATTGTTGAATTTAGTTCGTGGGACGAGTTGGCCAAGCTGCGTGAAAGTTCGAGGGAAGCCGGTGCAGAAGGATTCATGATCAAACGCAAATCATCTGTTTACGGAACGGGACGAAGACGAGGCGACTGGTGGAAATGGAAGATCGATCCGCTGGTGATTGATGCAGTGATGATTTATGCACAAAAAGGGGCAGGACGAAGAAGTAATCTTTATACTGATTACACATTTGCCGTTCGTGACGGCGATAAGCTGATTCCTTTTACAAAAGCTTATTCGGGGTTAACCGATAAAGAATTTGCGCAGGTTGACAATTTTGTTAAACGGAATTCACTGGAAAAATTTGGCCCTGTTAGAACGGTGAAACCGGAATTGGTTTTTGAAATTGCTTTCGAAGGCATCGCTGCAAGCAGTCGCCATAAAAGCGGTGTGGCATTGCGTTTCCCCCGAATGAGCCGTTGGCGCCACGACAAAAAAGTTGATGAGATCAATACGCTTGATGATCTCAAAAAAATGCTGGAGCTGTACGGCAAGTAAAGTCCTACCGCCTGTTATCTTTAAGCAAAGAAATGTTTGATGCGGAAGATTGTTTTTCTTTCTATCCTGATAAGTGTAGTTGCGTTGTGTGCCTTCATGGTGCGCAACGGGAACGATGAACCGGTTCCTATTCCGCCAAGCCAACAGCGTGTAGGCGATGCAACAAAAGGATATGATTATCTCGTAAACGGCGACTATGTACGAAGCGGCATTCCTTACAATGTGTACCTGTTTGGCGCCGGTGCTGATTCTAATAATTTTCTAAATCGTACAGGCCTTAATGCAAAAGTGTCGCACGAGTTCACAGCTGTAAAAGCGGCGAATGGCGAAACGGTAGTAGCACCCAACTGCATGAACTGTCATGCGCAGGTGTTTGAAGGAAAACTGGTAATGGGACTTGGTAATTCGTTAGTAGATTTTACGAAAAGCAAAAAGTTCAACATCGAGAATATTGAGCTGTTGGAAAAATTATTGCAGCTTCAATCGCCCAAACAATACCAGGCGTCGTATGAATTCATCCGTGCCAGCAAGGCGATCACGCAATACCTCTATGCTCCGGTAAAAGGCGTGAATGTTGCCGACAAACTTGCCTACTCACTCGTTGCACATCGTGACCCGCTTTCGTTCAATTGGAATGAAAAGCCATTGCTCACTATTTCAAAAGAATTGATTCCAACCGATACACCGCCGTGGTGGTTATTAAAGAAGAAGAACGCCATGTTTTACAATGGATTTGGCCGCGGTGATTTTGGCCGTTTCCTCATGGCATCAAACCTTCTTACAGTCAACGACACGTCTGAATCAGCGAAGGTGGATGCACACATGCCGGATGTGTTGGCCTATATCTATTCGCTGGAAGCACCAAAATATCCAAAGCCAATTAACCAAACCCTAGCAGCAAAAGGCAAAGTTTTATTCGAACAAAAATGTTCCGGTTGCCATGGCACTTATGGTGAGAAGTCCTCTTATCCAAACTACCTGATTCCTGCTTCTTTGATCGGCACCGATTCTGCTCTTTACAAAGCCAATTATTCCGAACCGCAATTCATTGATTGGTTTAACAAGAGCTGGTTTAGCCTTGGTGATCATCCGGCAAAGTTAGAACCCTTTCAAGGATATATCGCACCACCACTTGATGGTATTTGGATCAGCGCACCCTATTTACACAATGGGTCTGTGCCTACATTGGAAGCTTTGCTTAATAGTAAGCTGCGTCCGAAATACTGGTCACGCAATTTCGATAAACCGCAATACGATTATGAAAAGGTTGGTTGGAAGTATGTGGCCGAAATAAAGCCGGGATCAACATCTACCTACAACACAACCTTACCTGGTTACGGGAACTACGGGCATTATTTTGGCGATGTATTGTCCGATGCAGAAAGAAAAGCGGTGATAGAGTATCTGAAGACGTTATAAGGCTATTTGTTACGAGTGTTCTTTTTCTTGATAAGGGAGCGGTAAGCCATATTGCTACGTTTGTTTTTTATTGTTTGCTCAAAATACTGCTTGTAATGGTCGTTTGTCATTAAGTCGACTTGGTGAGTGTAGGTTCTTCCTTTTTTAGCTGCCCCGCGAAGTTTACTAATGAACACATGCGAGAAATCAGTATTGGCAAAATTGTTCAACGCAGAATTCGGCACTTTTTTGTCGTCGATCCAAATACCAAACACTCTTGGGTTTTTGAATTTTTCAAATTGTTCTTTGCTGGGTACTTGTTTTGGCAATGGCTTTGGCGGTTTCAAGAAAGCCAGTTTTTGCCTGTTCTGCTGATCCAGACTCATTTGCTTAAAAATTTCTTCCATCCGAGCTCTGTCTGTTTCGGAAACGGTCTCAAACTTCTCCCCAGGATGATCATCAGTATCATTGAAATATTTGTTAACCAGAGCATCATATTCATTAAGAAGCTCTTGTGAAACACCTTCTTTTGTAAAACCAATCGGTTTTGCAAGCCATATAGTTGCCTTGTCGGTCTCTTTTTTTTGAGAAGAGTCAGGCTTTTTTTCTGTGGTCTTTTGTGTTTGTTGTGCAATGATGTCCGTACTTATTAAGAAAACAACTGTCAGCATGCAGATGATCGTTCCTGCCTGCCGCGCTGCAGCATTAACGGGCGAAGTTTTTTTCAGCATCATGAGGATTCTTTTTTTAGTGATCAGATAATTAAATGTGCTTGTCAGGTTTACGTGACAAGTATTGGTTGCAGTATTTAACAACAAATGCTGGTAAGATTTTATGTTTTGAAAACATTGAATCACACCATTATCAGCTAGGTATTCGTGATTTAGACGGACGGCTCGTTTGTAGAGGTAAAAGAACGGGTTAAACCAAACCAGTACTAACAATAACTCTATGAGCAAATTATCGTAGGTATGCTTTTGCTTCACGTGGGTTAATTCGTGTTGCAGGATTTCCCGCTTCAGCTTGCCGGTTTGCCATTGTTCTTTGTCAACAAAAACATAATTAAAGAAGCTATAAGGCAATGGTAAGCCGTTTACAAGCACCAACTTTGTCCCTTGGTCAACCTGCCTTTCATTCCTTTGAATTTGAAACCAGAGGCTAGCCAAGTTCCGGACGAATCGAATGAAAAGTAAGACTGTAACAAGCAGGTAAGCTGCAAGGATTGGCGAAAAGAAATGTTCATGGTCACCAACAACAGATGAAGTACTCGTTTTACTTTCCGTTACCTCCCATATTTCATTCATCACGTAGACAGGTGCGGCCAGCACTGTTTTTTCTTCTGTCCATTGAATGGAGATAAGCGGCGCAACCAGCGAGAGAATAAAGGCAAATAAAAGATAGCATCGGTTATAGCGGTGAATTTTTTCTTTTTCAAGAAAAAGAAAATAGACCAAAATCAATACGCCTGAGCAAACCACGAGTTTAATAAGGTAAGTGGTCATTTCTTCTTTTTTTGGATTTCATGATCAATAAGATCTCGCAACTCTTCCAACTCTTTTTTGCTCATGCCGCCAATAGAAGTGAAGAAGGAAGCAAATTGCAGGGCAGAGTTGCCAAAATAATCTTTAACTATCCCCTTTACATGACGTGAGAAATAGTCCGTTTTTCTAATTAGCGGATAGTATTGCCTGGCGTTTCCTAAGTTTATGTAGCCTACAAAACCTTTGTCCTGCATACGTTTCAACAGGGTGGCTACCGTGGTAGTGGCGGGCTTGGGCTCAGGACACTGTTCTATGATTTCTTTCAAAAAAACTTTTTCTCCTGCCCAGATGATTTCCATGATCTGTTCTTCTGTTTTGGACAGCTTTTGCATTCTACACCTTGTTTTGTTTGCTCTACGAATGTAGAATAAATTTTTACATGGCAAAATTTTTAGGCAAATCTTTTCCAATCCACATTTGAATCTGGCTCTATTTTTAAGCAGAAAGAAGATGAGCTTCATTTGTCAGATAAAAATTTATTTCTGGCGTTAAGCAGCCGACTCTGTTGCGAATATGAACGTAAAGGAAACCAAAGGATATCAGGTCATTCAGGGGTGGCTGGCGAAAAAAGAGTTTAAGCCATTTGCCTACCAGGAAGAAGCCTGGCAATATATCATCAATGGCAAGAGTGGATTGGTGAACGCACCAACCGGTACCGGTAAAACCTTTTCTGTCTTTCTCGGATCCATCATTCAATTTATCAATGAACATCCCGACAACTACCAGTCAAAAGCAAAAAACAGCTTGCAGCTAATTTGGATTACACCGCTTCGTGCATTGGCAAAAGATATTGGTCGTGCAATGGAGGAAGTGATCGACGAATTAGGTATGCAATGGAAAGTCGGCATTCGTAACGGCGACACGTCTACTTCCGACCGTGCAAAACAAAAACGCCGGATGCCTGAAGTGCTGATCATCACACCAGAAAGCATGCATCTATTCCTGGCACAAAAAGGATACGCAGATGTCTTTAAAACACTGCGTGTAATTGCAGTAGATGAATGGCATGAATTGATTGGGGGTAAACGCGGTGTGCAGGTAGAACTTGCCATCAGCCGAATCATCGGTGTGCGAGGTAATAATAACGATAACTCAACTCCAAACTCCAAAAACCAATCACCAGACATTTCTATCTGGGGCATCTCCGCAACTATCGGTAACCTGGAAGAAGCGAAAGATGTATTGCTCTCACCGATTGGCGAAAAAGGTGTTATTGTTCGGGCCCGGCTAAACAAAGCCATCGAAGTGCAATCTGTCCTTCCCGATGAAATTGAAAAATATCCCTGGGCCGGACACTTAGGAATTAAGCTGGCAGAAAAAGTTCTTCCCATCATTGACAACAGTCGTACGACCCTGATTTTTATCAACACCCGTGGCATGAGCGAGTTATGGTATCAGACCTTGCTCAACATTGCGCCACATCTAGCTGGTGCTATTGCGCTGCATCATGGAAGCATTGAAATGGAACTGCGTACATGGGTTGAAGAGGCTCTGCACGAAGGAAAACTCAAAGCAGTCGTGTGTACAGCAAGTCTTGATTTGGGTGTTGATTTCCGTCCGGTAGAAACAGTAATTCAAGTGGGATCGCCAAAAGGTGTTGCCCGTTTTCTTCAACGTGCAGGACGAAGCGGGCACAGGCCTGACGCTGTAAGCAGGATTTATTTCCTGCCAACACATTCACTAGAATTAGTGGAGGCCGCAGCACTTAAGCAAGCCATCGGTGAACAATTTATTGAAAGCCGGGAGCCCTTGATGCTATGTTACGATGTGTTGGTACAATATCTCGGAACCCTTGCCTGCGGTGATGGTTTTTATCCCGACCAAATATTTGAAGAAGTTAGAAAAACACATTGCTACCAGGAGCTAACTGAAGACGAATGGCGGGAGATGTTATACTTCATTACTTCCGGCGGTAATGCATTGCAGCAATATGATGAATACAAAAAAGTGGAGGTGATGAATGGCTTGTACAAGATCAACAGCCGCCGCATTGCGCTGCGTCATCGCCTGCACATTGGCACCATCGTTAGCGATAACACGATGAAGGTAAAATTCATGGGCGGGGGCTACGTGGGTGTGATTGAAGAGAGCTTTATTACTCGTCTGGAACCAGGGGATGCGTTTACGCTTGCAGGCCGACAACTGGAACTTGTGACCATTAAGGAGATGACAGCCTTTGTGAAAAAATCAAGTAAGAAAAATGCAAAGATCCCGAGCTGGATGGGTGGACGTTTGCCGTTATCGGCAAGTCTTGGAAAAGTGTTGCGTGAACAGGTATCGCTTGCTGCAACTGGCAAGCGAAATACAGCCATTGAACTAAAGGCCCTGCGATCATTGTTCGCCTTGCAAAAGCGATTATCACATGTGCCGGAGGAGAACGAGTTGCTAATCGAACAAATTGAAACAAAAGACGGCTTCCATTTATTTGTTTATCCTTTTGAAGGGAGGCTGGTGCACGAGGCAATGGCTGCTTTGCTCGCTTATCGCATTGGCAAGATTCTGCCCATCACATTTTCCATTGCCATGAATGATTACGGGTTTGAATTGCTGAGCGACCAGCCCATCCCGGTTGATGACAGCAATGTGTACGAATTGTTTTCTCTCGATAATTTGATGGAGGACATTCAGCGCAGCGTGAATTCGACAGAAATGGCCAAACGCAAGTTTCGTGATATTGCGGTCATTGGCGGATTGATCTTTCAAGGGTTTCCTGGTGAGTATAAAAAGGCGCGGCACCTGCAGGCATCTGCCGGGTTGCTGTTTAATGTCTTCAATGAATACGATCCCGACAATGTGTTGATCCGCCAGGCCTACCAAGAGGTTTTCTCGCAGCAAATGGAAGAAATACGGTTAAGGGATATGTTGCAGCGTGTCCAAAAGTCAAAGATCATTCTCACGTTTCCGGAGCGGTTAACTCCGTTCTGCTTCCCAATTAAGGTTGACAGCATGCGGGAAAATCTGACTTCTGAAAAGCTTGCTGACCGTGTTCGCCGAATGCAGGAGCAATTGGAGAAATTAAGCTGAACATTATTGTTTTCTTGACGTTTAAAAGCCTTGTCTGGCTTGACCCTGCGGTATTTTTGCAGCCTTCTATGCAGGCACCTGTTCTCCATAAAATTCACGAACAAAATCTTTGGTTATCTGCCCATCGTTCACTCTTCTGGGAAGAAGAAAAAGCACTGATTGTTTCCGATTTGCACTTTGGAAAAACAGGTCATTTCCGCAAATGGGGTATTGGCGTTCCGCAAAATGTTTACAAAGAAGATCTGCAACGGCTGGTAAGTTTATTCAATCATTTCCGACCGGAAAAACTGATTGTTGTCGGTGATTTTTTTCACTCTTCTGCAAACACCGAACTGGATTGGTTCAAACGCTGGCGGGAGAGTTTTCAATCATTACAAATTATTCTTGTTGAAGGTAACCATGACATACTTCAGGAAGAATGGTATAAAGAAGCGGCAATTGATGTTGTATCGCCAACACTGCAATTAAATTCGTTTCTTTTCTCGCATGATCGATGTGAGGCATCAGATAATGTTTACAGCTTTTGTGGTCACATACACCCTGGGATTGTGCTGAGCGGCTTGGGCAAACAGTCGCTTCGGTTTCCTTGTTTTTATTTTGGTCATGACCATTGCATCCTTCCTGCATTTAGTAAGTTTACAGGCGCCGTAGCAATGGACAAATCATCAGCTGACGCTGTTTATGCCATTGTTGAAAATGAATTGGTCAGGATTGCATGACAAAAGAAAAGAAACTTCGCATTGCTTTCGATCCCATCTATGCTCATCCCTTGCCGGAAGGCCATCGTTTCCCGATGCTCAAATATGAATTGATCCCTGAGCAATTGGTATACGAAGGAACGGTTGATCGGGATGCTTTCTTTTTCCCATCCGTTTGTAATGATGAAATCATACTTCTCACTCATGAAGCGGAATACCTCACCAAGCTAAAAACACAAACACTTTCCGCGAAGGAGCAACGGCATATTGGATTTCCGCAATCACCTGAGCTTACAAGGCGTGAATTAATCATCACGCAAGGCACCATTGATTGTTGCTTTCATGCGCTTGCAAATGGCATTGCCTTAAACGTAGCTGGTGGAACACATCATGCATTCGCGGAAAGAGGAGAAGGCTTTTGTCTGCTAAATGATTTTGCAGTAGCGGCTAATTATTTATTGCATCAAAAGCTGGTGAGGAAAGTGCTCATCATTGACCTCGATGTGCACCAGGGCAATGGAACAGCCAAATTATTTGAAAGCATTGATGCCGTATTTACATTCAGCATGCACGGACGAAACAACTACCCATTTCACAAAGAAAGAAGCGACCTGGATGTCGAGCTGGAAGATGGTACAACAACTGGCATCTACCTGCAAAAGCTGAATGCGGCTCTCCCCGGATTAATTGAATCTGTGCAACCAGATATTGTTTTTTTCCTTTCCGGTGTTGATATTTTAGAAACCGACAAATTCGGCAAACTAAAAGTTACGCTGGAGGGTTGTAAGGAAAGAGATCGGACTGTATTCTCACTTTTAAAGCAGCACGGTATTCCATGCGTTGTTGCGATGGGTGGGGGCTATTCGCCACAGGTAAAAACAATTGTGGAAGCGCATTGCAACACGTTTCGGTTAGCAAAAGAAATCTTTGAATTGCACTAGCGCTTTTTGCGAAGCTGGTTGTAGTCGAGGAAATAGATCACCTTCACCGTCAACTCGTTTCCATGATCGGCACTGAAGATACCCTTCAGGTTTTGGAAATAATTGGATTGGCTCATTACCGCGTACGGATTTCCAACCCAGTTTTTATAACCTACAATGAACCGGCTGCCTAAGCGAAAATCCCAGGTCAGGAAAGCATCAGCATTAAACAAATTGTAATTTTCATCCTGCCCATTAATGAATGGTCGGCGCACATGTGAACCATCGCTGGCCACGTTGAAGAAATCATAGTAATTCACTTGGTTCCAATAATGCCTTGTGCGCAGTGTCAGGTTTAAACGGGACGTAAAATTGTAGATACCGGAAAGTACCGAGGTTACATCTGTATTCCGGCGATAGCCGATGATGGGCTCACCGTTGGATTCACGTAAGAAGGCATATCCTACTTGTGCCTGGTCGTCCTGCCGATTTACATTCAAGCTCAATGTAAACTTATCATTGAAACGATAGCGAAGGCCACCACTGATTGCATTGTAATTGCCATTTTCAATTTCTGTACGGGCATACCCAACGCTATAACTGACATAAAGTTTTTTCCTGCTATCTGTGCTGCCATCTACCGAGATATAATGGAATGGCTGTTTTTTAACGTACCGGTTTGGTGTTCGCAGTTCAAAATAGTCATGTACATCGTAAGGATGTGTACCGGCAGTTACACGGATATCCCAAAAATTTTTAAACCACCAAAAAGCCGATCCCCAAAACTCCAGTTGGTTGTAGGCATATGGCTTATACATAAAACCATAGCGGGCATTTAAGCTGTAACTATAGTTGATGAATTTATCGGTTGCCGTCAACTGATTGTAGCTCACTCTTGCATCGTATACGACTTCGTTGGGCGCCTGCAAATAACCCATGTCATTGGGGTCGTAATCGTTCGACTCGATATTCGTACTGAAATTGTATTGCACCTTGCCACTCACTTTACCAAATTGCAAAGTGGTATTAAAACCATCGTATGGTTTCACAAACAGGCGGCCGTTCATTCGCACGGTATCATCAACCAAATTAATATTACCGCGGTAAGGCGTGAAGCCAAAAACCTTACTATACCTTGCCGTGCCACGAAAGCGGTAATTATTATCGTCAGAAAAAAGAGCCCAGTCGAATGCCGAAACGTTTGCATCACGGGCATCACCGCTCCGGAGAACACTCGTGTTGGTGAATGTTATTGATGAACGTCCTTTTAATGCCTGGTCCAGTACAACAACGTTATAATTTGTAAGTGGTTCCGTTTCGTAAGTTGAATCGACCTTGGTGATACGATTTTGTAACGTAGCATTCATCGGTGCTGTAACAGCATTAAAAACGCCTATGCCTAATTTGCTTTGTGTACGTCCAGAAAGTTTGATGGCGTTATACAGCTGCGTAACGGAAGGATTCTTTACCAGGTCATAGACATTGTTGTTGAACCCTTGCACATCATAGTAGCCGGTAGGAATGGCGCCAATACGACGAGAATAGAATAAACCGGCTTTATTAAAAAGCTCAGTTCCTTCGGTGAAGAATGGACGGTTTTCCTGAAAGCGAATTTCAAATGGCGACAGGTTGTTGACCAGGTTATCGGAAATAACTTGCCCGAAATCAGGGATCAACGTAGCATCTACTGTAAAACTTTCGTTGATACCCCACTTTACATCCATACCTCCGTTACGAAGGAACTCACGTTCGATGACACTGCCTTTTGGATTGTCACGAACACCACCTGTCAGGTAAGGCGAAAAGCTTAAGCGGAGCGGTGGTTGAATATTTTGCAGCGGTGCATACTTTCCAAACTGCTGAATAAATCCATTTTCGTTTGGATTGACTGGATTCCAATAGGCGCTTTCATTATTTCGACGTGTAAAACGCAGGAATTGCAATCCCCAGGTCTGCACATCTTTCTTTGCAAAGCGAAGCGAGATATAAGGAATCCGCATCTCTACAATCCAACCATCAGATACCATTTTTACCTGGCTTTGCCATACGGCATCCCATGTTCTATCGCCAAAATCACCAAAGCCATAGCTCGCATTGGCGTTAAGTTTTACGTCGGTTTGTACATTGGCTGTTGTCACCAAAAACAAAAAACCGTTCTGCTGATCGTTGTAGGTATCAAAGAAAACAGAGAAATAATCGACATCTTGGCGCTGTTCTCCATCTCTTGCTGTTAACTGTTTTCTTACCAGTGTTGGATCATCGTAAAGATGGGCGCCAATATAAACGGCGTTGTTATCGTATAAAATGCGGACAGTTGATTTCGTAGTAGATGGAATTCCGAAAGAAGGGAAAGTCTGGGTAAAACTATCAGCCAGGGGTGCTGACTGCCAAATTTCATCATCCAGCTTGCCATCAATAGCCGGCGACTGCTGTGTTTTGACAGCAGTGATTGTTTTTTGGGCTAGCAGGGTATGTACCCATAACAGGGTCGCAGCAAGGAGCAGTCCTCTCAGCATTCATGGCAGCTTTGGCGAACCGTAAATATAATATGCATAATTCTAATCAACGGTTCGCCAACGGAAAAATTTTAAGCCATGCGCTTTTTTAGTACAGTAACTTGCTGCTGAAGATTGGTCACAAGATTTGCCAGGTTGTTTACATCCCAACGTTGCTGCGTGTTGGCTTTAGAAATAACCATCTGTGCCTGCCACACTTCCAGGATTTCGTCTGCATTGACATTATATGGCTGGTACGCTGGATTATCGCTGACAAACGTGTATTTGTTTTTCAGACGGTTGTTTTTAAGAATGCGCTTGTAAACAATGCCATCAGTTTTGGAAACTACGACATAAGTATTGTTAGTCTTAATATCATCCATATTCTGCACTTTCTCCCCAACAATGACGCTGCCGCTAGGCGTCGGCATCATAGAATCTCCCACAATTTCAAATGCACGGTAATCGCCACCTGAAAGCATCGGTAGGGTGAATGTGTTCAGTTCATCAATAAATTCAGGGTCGGCGTAGCCAGCCAGGTAACCTGCAGCTGCTTTTACCGGAACAAATGGAATGTCGGTTCTGCCGTTCACCAGTTTTTGTGCACGGCGGCGGGATAAATAAGTTGGTTTGTTATCGCTTACGTCACGGCGAAGAAGATCATCTAAAGTGAGTTTAAACATGTCGGCAACGGCTTCCAGAATATCAATTCGCGGTTCAGCTCTTTCTTCTTCATAGGCGCCAAGTAGTGAACGTTTGATACGCAGTTTTTGAGCAAATTCCTCTTGAGTCCATCCACGCAGTTTGCGTAAGTATTTCAGGTTTTTATTGGCTTGTGACATAAGGCTAATTTATTTAGCCGCAAAATACTAATTTATTTAGAATCGCAAAATCGTGAATGGTGAAGAGGATTGGTGAAAGTTGTTGATCCAATTCTTCGGAAAGAATGCTTAATCCTTTGGAACCCTATTGACTATTCACCACTCACTACTCACGTTCACCATAGCATGGTTTTGGTATTCTCTAATTTCTAAACAACTTTGCACAGAAGTAAAACAAAGAAGAATGGACGAGAAGAAAGAACCGGTTATCCTAGTAACAAACGATGATGGTATTACTGCCCCTGGCATTCGGAACCTGGTAGAAGCTGTAAAAGGCCTTGGAAAAATTGTGGTAGTGGCACCCGACAAGCCTCAATCGGGAATGGGACATGCCATCACCATTGGCATTCCGTTGCGACTGCACAAGGTGCAGATGTTTGAAGGAATTGAATCTTACCAATGTACTGGCACACCGGTAGATTGTGTAAAACTTGCTGTAGATAAGATCCTGCACCAAAAGCCGGATATCTGCATCAGCGGTATTAACCACGGTGCTAACCACAGTATTAATGTGATTTATTCAGGAACGATGTCGGCGGCTGTGGAAGCAGCCATTGAGAGCATTCCTTCCGTCGGATTTTCCCTGCTTGATTATGCGTTGGAAGCAGATTTTACCGCTGCCCGCCATTACGCAAGAATCATTGTAGAGCAAATGCTGAAAAACCCGCCCGACAAGCATTGCGTACTGAACGTGAATTTCCCCATTGCAACACCGGACGAAATAAAAGGCGTAAAAATTTGCCGGCAGGCTTATGCCAAATACGAAGAAGACTTCATTGAGCGTTATGACCCTCATGGAAGAAAGTACTATTGGCTCACAGGTGAGTTCGTCAACTTTGATGAAGGCACCGATACCGATGTTTGGGCATTGGCCAATAAATACGTGAGTGTAGTACCTGTGCAGTTTGATTTAACCCACTATAAACTGAAACAACAAATTGAAAACGACTGGAACATTTTTTCTTAAGCGGGATAACCTGCAAATGGGCCTGCTGCTCGGGTTTTTGCTGCCATTGATTATTTTTTTAGTTATCTACTTGGTTCGGTTTAGTGATAACTCGCTGGATGACTTCATAAGCACGTTTGCCTCTCAAAAAAGCCTGATTACTTTTTTTGGGGTCTGGTGCCTGGTTGCCAATATTGCCCTGTTCACCTACTACGTTAATACACAAAAAGATCGCACGGCAAAAGGGGTTTTTGCTATGACGCTGATTTATGGGATTGGTATTCTGTTGGCAAAAGTATTGATCTAATAACCAGTTGGACAAATGAAGAAATGATAGATGATTGATTGAACCTTCACTCAGGTTCTGCCTCCATTCTTCATTTGTTCGATTTTCTTTCCTCCTATCTTTAGCCCGATGAAATACTACATCATTGCAGGCGAGGCATCGGGTGATTTGCACGGAAGCAACTTTGTGAAAGAATTGCGGAAGCTGGATGAAAATGCAGTCATTCGTAGCTGGGGCGGAGACCTGATGCAGGCTGCTGGCGCTGAAGTAGTGAAGCATTACCGCGATCTTGCCTTTATGGGTTTTGTGGAAGTGATCAAAAATCTTCCTACCATTTTACGTAACCTTAAATTTTGCAAAGAAGACATCCTGCAGTTTCAGCCGGATGTATTGGTGCTGATTGACTACCCGGGCTTCAACCTTCGCATTGCCAAATGGGCAAAAGAACAAGGGATAAAAGTCATTTATTATATCTCACCTCAGGTATGGGCCTGGAAAGAAGGAAGAGTAAAAAGCATTAAAAAGCACGTTGATAAAATGCTTGTTATCCTTCCATTTGAAAAAGATTTTTATACAAAGTGGGATTACAAGGTTGAATACATTGGCCATCCTTTGGTTCAGGTGGTCGAGGAGTTTCGGCAAGAAGAAAAAGAGTTGATGATTAGGCGGGCAGGTGGGGATGAATCCTCAGGAAACAAGATAACAAAAGACATCATTGCCTTATTGCCTGGCAGCCGAAAGCAGGAGATCATAGTGAAGCTCCCAATCATGCTGGAAGTAAGTAAACGATTTACGGATTTTGAATTTATTGTTGCTCAAGCTCCTTCGGTGCCGTTTGAATTTTACGAAGAAATTATCAGCGCCTATCCAAACGTAGCCGTCGCTTTATCGGGCCAAACCTATCGTTTGTTATCGCTTGCAAAAGCAGCACTTGTTACTTCAGGGACGGCTACGCTGGAAACTGCATTGTTTGGTGTACCGCAAGTTGTGTGTTATAAGGGTTCAAACGTCTCTTACCAAATTGCCAAACGATTGGTGAAGATCAAGTATATCTCACTGGTGAATTTAATTATGGACAAGCCGATCGTAAAAGAGCTGATTCAAAATGATCTGACGGTGGCCAGTATCAGTACAGAACTAAACGCCATTTTGCATAATCCCCAACGAGTACAACAGATAAAATCAGACTACGCAGAATTGAAAGCACTGCTGCAGCAAGGAGGAAACGCCTCGGCACGGGCAGCACAGGAGGTAGTGGGATTTTTGCAAACTACCGCCGCACCACTAGCTTAATAAAAAGAATAATCAAGGCGACTAAAAACAGCAACAAACTCAGGCGGTTGATGCCATGCATGTATTTTACAAACTTGGTTTTCGGACGATCCGGATCAGGCTTGCGCAGGTATAGATATTCAGCAATTTGTTTCAATACTCCCATAAAAAAACTGTACCGGTAAAGGTACAGTTGGATAACATGTTGGGTTGAAAAAGGTTTACTAAATCCTTTATGGTGCCGGGTTTCGGCGTACGGAATTGTTGGCCCGAACAGCGGCCCGTATGTTTAAACAATCAGGTGAAGCCTGCAAAGAATAGGCGGCGGATGTGCTGCTTTTGCGTTTGCTTTTTAAGTTCTCGCTTTTGCCAGCGGCCGGATGAATGACATGTTCAAAATAGGTTAGAAAACTATGTAAATATGTATTCATTTTCGTTAGGAGTTTAGGATAGTGAGACATCATTTTTTCATCAAGGTTTTTTCAATAATTGTTAATACAGGATACTTTCCAAACATAGGAATTGGACAAGGCATTGTCAATAGCCAAATCGCCAAACTGGGAAAAAACGTGGGTGAAATCGGACGATGTCAGGGAAGGAATGGGTAATCCGGGTCCTGTTGTTTTTGCTGCAGTTCCCTCTCTTTTTCTTCCGGCGATTTCAGGTTGTTGTAACGGAACTTAAGCGACAAAGCATAACCGTCAAGATCAGGAAATAAACTAGCCCGGTGCAGGTTCATCATTTGCAGTTCCCGCAGCACCACCTTTTTTTCTGTTGCGGGAATCTCTAAGCGGACTACTGTTTTTGGAAGTTCAGCGCCTAAAAACTGCAGTTGTTCCATGAAGGGTTCTACCGATGTTCCAGTGCTTACAAAAATGGATTGTTGCAGGGAATACCTTCGGTTCATCCGGAAGGGTTCTACAGGGAATACGAGGCTTTTGTTGTTTTGATAGAAAAGTACTTCAAACAGCTTTTCGTTAATCAGGTTTTGTGTTTCCTGCAAGGCGCTGCCAAATTCTTGTGATAGAATTTCAAGCGACCGTTTTTTCAAGTGATCTATGTTCATGCACCAGATGGCAACATGGCTGTCTTCCTTTGCCTGGCAAAATTCAAAGCCAAAATAGGAGGCAATAAACGGTGATTTCGTGAAGTCCAGCAAACGGGTAGGAGCGCCGTGGTGCTGCATCAGGGCCAGCCATTCAATAAGATGTTCTGGTGTTTCATCTTTGCTTAAATAGTTGCGGGCACCGCGTTGAAACTCCGCTACAAACTCTGCTTCGATGCCGTTTCCGAATTTGATAAAGTCTGTTCGTTCAATCGCATTGTTTAGCATCCAATCGGCACTCGACTGGCCGCGAAAAGCCCAGTTTTCTGAAAACTGAAGAACGTATAGTTTGAATTCGTGCCACGAGGGCAAACGCACCGTTGAATAAGTCTGTTGCTCCATCCCATACCAGCAGTAAAAATTTTGCGCCAGAAAACAACTGTCGCTTTACCGCTGCTCGTTCACGAAGGCGCTTTCCTTTAAAATGGAGATAATCTCCTTTAAAGATTGATTCATGGCCTGCATTTGAACGTAATTGGCGTAGTTGATTTGCGTGTTGACCCAACGAATGTAGATAGCCTCGTTTTCGAATGCGTTGAGGCCGGTTTGTTGCTTGAAAGCTTCCGGTGTAAATGGTTCGAATTGGTGCATCATAGATCCTTTGCGTGAAGCCGAATTTAGTCCAAAACGGCTTTTGCAAAATCACACCAAATGCTCCAAAAATGCATGAATAAAAAATAGGGTAGAAACACGAAATTTCTGATTCCGTAATTCTACGAAATCAGAAATTGAAGTTGTAACCAAAGTTCACAATAGGTCGATTACCGTATGGCGAGCCGTCCCGTTGCAATACATCGTACATAACAGTTGTTACAAAGGCTCCTCTTTGAGAAGGCACCGCATAACCTCCTCCTATTAGCAGGCTGGGTATTATTTCCGCATTCAGTTTATAGGTTTGTTCTGTTGGCTGATAAAACTTGATGTTGCCAAAAACATAGTTAGCCTCCGGCTGGAGCTGGATCAGGATGGTTCGTGTAGGATAGAACCGCCCAAAAACATTAAGGCCCGTAATCCACTGCGATGTCTTGCTGTAATTATTGCCGTAAATATCCCGATCCTTCTGGCTTGCATAGATCAAGTTTACACCGAGACCGGCGGCCACAAACCGGTTGAAACGATAGCCGACTTGCGGTGACAGATTGACCAATGTATACCGGCCGAAAGAGAGGCCGAAATTACCCCCTGCAAAAAATTTGTCTCTCTGTAATCCGTTGGTGTTTTCTTCATCTTGCCCAAAGCACAGGTTGCAGCTAAGCACAACCGCCGTTAGCAATATCAGCTTCTTCATATCATGGTGTTAATCAAAAATCTTTCCCGCATTCAGGATGTTGTTCGGATCGAACAAAGCCTTAATGCTTTTCATGAGCCTCATCTGCACCGGATCAAACACAATTGACAGGTATTCTTTCTGCACAAGACCAATTCCATGTTCGCCACTGATGGTGCCGCCAAGGCGCTTTACCAGCTCAAAAATCTCTACAATGCCATTTTTCAAAGACCCGTTCCATTGCTCATCAGTCAAATCACCTTTGATGATATTGACGTGCAAATTTCCGTCCCCTGCATGACCGTAGCAGACAGAATGAAAACCGTACTTCTGACCAATGTCTTTCACACCTTTTAAAAGTGTAGGCAATTCTGCCCGTGGTACCACGGTATCTTCTTCTTTATAAACTGAATGTGACTTGACCGCTTCGCCGACACGTCTTCTAAGCTTCCACAGCTCGGCCTTCTGTTGTGCATCTTCAGCAAACAGAATTTCTCCCGGGTTGTAATTCATGACTACCTCCGATATGCCTTCCATTTCTTTCATCAGCACATCCATATCGTTCCCGTCTACTTCAATCAGGAGGTGTGCCTGGGTTTCATCGTCCATTGGCACAATACAATTATCAATAAAACGCATGCTCCACTCAATGGCGTCCCGCTCCATAAACTCCATTGCACTTGGTACATAACCCGCCGCAAAAATGGCGCTGACGGCAGCACAGGCGTCTACCGGGTTCCTGAATGGTACCAGCATTAATAAATCCATCTTCGGAAGCGGAAGAAGTTTGAGCACTGCCTTTGTCACAATACCCAGTGTTCCTTCACTACCAACAATCAATTGAGTAAGATTATAGCCGGTTGCATTCTTCAGCACGTTGGCGCCTGTCCAAATGATTTCGCCGGTTGGTAAAACCACTTCAAGGTTAAGGACATAATCCTTAACCACGCCATATTTCACAGCTTTCGGTCCGCCGCTGTTTTCGGCTATGTTGCCACCGATCATACAGGATCCGCGACTGCTTGGATCAGGGGGGTAAAAAAGCCCTTTTTCCTTCACTGCATTTTGCAATACTTCCGTGATAACGCCAGGCTCAGTTGTTACCTGGAGGTTACGTTCATCAATCTCAATGATTTTGTTTAAACGCTCTACTGACAACAGCACACCGCCTAGATGAGGCAATGCACCGCCACTTAAACCGGTACCGGCACCACGTGGAGTGACAGGAATTTTATACTGGTTGCAAATCTTCAAAATGGCACTGACCTCTTCGGTCGTTCCGGGTTTGATGACTACATCCGGAAGAAAGTGCAGGTCTTCTGTTTCATCGTGCGAATAGTTATGTAGGGTTTCCTCATCAACCAACACATTTTTGTCTCCGGAAATAGAGCGAAACGTATCCAAATGCTCAATGGCCAATGAAGGAGAGGCTAGGCTTATCATAGCCATAAAAGTCGGGCAAAAGGCGCAAATACAAAAGTGAAAGTTTACTGGCGGAATGATGGACACATGCTCTGCCGCCTGTTGCCATTGTACTGGTCAAACAGTCCTTGTTTGATGAGTGAAAACTCAAAGGCTCCGCGGGTATTGTTATAAGCCTTCAACGGTGACATGGTAGCATCGTAGGTAAAAGAAAATGTGTAGTCTTTTAGTCCAACGCCAATCATAGGGATCAATGATTCCTTATGACGGTAGTACAAACCACCAATTAAAACCGTTTCGCCATCACCAGATACGTTGTAGTGTGCATTTGCGCCACCAACTAGTTCTGACAGAGAAGTCTGGCGGGAATAATAGATATTGGGGTTAACGATCCACTCATCATTCAGTTTGAAGCTGCCATTCAAAAACCCCGTAAAACGCATTGGCAGCCGTGTGTCGATTGCTGTGTTGTCGCTTGTAAAAAATGATTCGTTCGGACGGTTCACATGCATGGCAGAAAAGCCGCCGTTCACGTAGATGTTTTCGGTAGGGAAATAGGCGTAATTCATTCCCACTTGTACATCCAGGTAACTAATGTTATTGCGGTCTAAAAAAGCATTTGTCGGGATCTTGTTATCGAAAAATTTTCCGTCAAACTGGTCGGGAAATTTCAGGTTGGCCGTGTTGATTTGCTTGTTTGCCCATCCCACGTTAAAACCTAAGCTCAACAAACTGGAGTACCCTAAGGTCTGGTGGTAGGCCACTGAACCGTATACTTTTGTTGACGTGAGGTTGCCACTTCCGGCAACATCCCGCATAATTACTCCGCCAACGCCCATCCAGCCATTATCGCTGTTGTTACGCAGGATCTGCACATCACCAAAAGCACTCATGGTTTTGTACGGCACCTGCATAATGGATGACCACTGGTTACGGTAGTTGATGCCCAGGCGGTAATCACCTTCGGGCATAAAGCCGGTGTTAGCTGGGTTAGTTACTAAAGGCGAATTGAAAAATTGCGAAAAATGAAGGTCCTGTCCGTTGCTCACAACAGAAGCCAACATGAAGCCTAACGTCGTTGCTATTTTTTGAAGCGGTTTCACAGCAAATCCTTTTTAATTGTGGCTCTCCTTCGCAATTGCTTTTGGTTACAATCTACTCAACTTTCTTCTAAAAAACGACTAGCGTATCAACGTAATATCACCCTTTCTCGAAACTTTTTTGCCATCGGCAAATTCTACTTCCAAGGTGTATGCATAAACATCCATTGGTAACAATTGGCCTTTAAATCGGCCATCCCAGCCAATGCGTTTGTCATTTGTTTCAAACACTTTTTCTCCCCAGCGGGCATAGATTGAAAACTTCAATCGTGTGATACCAAAACCACGCACAAACACCCGGCTATTGGCATCACCACTTTGCGGTGTAAACGCATTTGGCACGTCCACTGCTGGTTCTGTGATCGTTGAAACCCGCTCACAGTATCTCGCTTCGCAACCCTCCCTGTTATAAGCTGTTAAGCAAGTGGTATAAGTGCCGGTTAAATTGAATTCGTGCTGAATAACATTTCGTGAATTGGTGACCAGTGAATCGCCATCACCCCAGACCCATTTAAAGCGGATAGCATCGGCGCTTGACAAATTGGTGTAAGAGGTCGGCGTGTTCATTTGCGGAGGTTGAGGTCCGAAAGTGAAGAACGCCGTTGGCGGTGCCGAAACACGAATGGTAATGGCCGTATCATCAACAATGTTGCAAGTGTTGGAGTCGATCGCTGTCAATCGTACTGTATAGGTTCCTGGCGTGTTATACGTATGGGTTGGATTTTGCTGGTTGGACGTACCTCCATCACCAAAATCCCAGATCCACTGTGCTCCGCCGACGGACTCGTTTTTAAATACGGCATCATATGGGATACAACCCGCAGGTGGCGTAGTAAACACGGCTCTTACATTTGACGCTACCCGTATAGTGTCAACAATTGTTTCAGGCGAATTACAGTATGCCGTATCGCTAAGCGTAAGCTTCACCACGTAAGTTCCCTGGTTAGCGTAGGTATGGAAAACGGCTTCTGGTCCTGCAACTACAGGCGCTGATCCGTCACCAAAATCCCATGTAAAAGTTCCCGCACGGAAAGGGAAACCAGGAGGTGCAAATGAGGTGTTATCAAAACGGTAGCGATACAAATCACATGGCGGGCTCAGTTTCACTGCCCGGAAGGATGGTCGTGCTTCATTGTCACCAACTTTGATTGTTACGTACGATGTATCACGAGGGAAACACTTGGTAGAATCAATGGCGATCATCATCACCTGGTAGGTGCCTACCGCAGTGTACGTATGTGACGTATCAGGACGTGTTGTGAAAATATTTGGAGTGCCATCGCCAAAGTTCCATTCGTATAATGGTGCTTCCTGGATGGTATCAATAAAGTCAACTGTAAGCGGAACGCAACCCGTACTATCCCTGGCAACACCCATGATCGATGATCGAACATTACCCCTTGCACCAGCAAAATTGAAGGCAATCTTCACCATAGCAAGGTTACACTGCTGAGCGTTAGGCTTTGTGTTTGCCCAAACGGATCCAGGGCCAGTAGGGAAGGGGCCATTGGTACCACAGCTTGCACATATAGCTTGGTAAATCACTCCATCAAAATCAAACCGGCTTGTGCCACCATCTACGTGATCGCCAGTCGGTGCATTATTTTGTCCAAAGAAGCTTCCGTAAAGCTGTGAAACTGCATCTTTCTTTAAAACAAAGAAGTAAAAGTCTTCGCCAGAGCCAGATGTGCCCGGATCGGGTGTTGATTTTAAGGCGTCCGGTGTAACTGGAAGACCTAATACGCCGGCATTTGGATATCCTTGTTGGATTTGTCCGCCCCATCCAGAGATATAAACATTTTCACAACGGTCAACTAGGAAAGCCACCGGCGAAATATCCGGTGCTGCTTGTCCCTTTCCGAACATCGTTGAGTATACATAGTCCGACAGATCGGGCTGCAGTTTAGCAATAAACTGGCGACCATTTGGCTGGCTCCATGCTGCATTTCTAACCCTCCAAGAGCCAGTGGTTTGTCCCATGATGTAGGGAAAACCATTCAGATCGAATTTGATCCCGTAAATCTGATCGATGTCATTTGCTCCATCAGCACCAATATAGGTTGTTCGGACAATAGAAGAACCATCAGGTGTGAGAATAGTGATAAATCCATCGATTGAACCAAAAGGTGTTGCTCCAATTGTTCCTGGTTTTGGTCCCGGAATTTGATTGGCAACGTTGGAGGTTGTACTGGCTGTACCTCCCGCAACATATATGTTTCCGTTGGTTGGATGAAGTGCGAGTACATAAGCTGCATCATCGCCGGTTCCACCGAAATAAGTACTAAACAGGACCGTGCTAATGGTAGGGTTAAGCTTTAGAATAATTCCATCCTGCGCACCGGCCGGGTTAGGCTGCACAGCATTCACAGTCGGAAAAAAGTTAGTCGCATTTGGGCCATTCGACCTGCTATTAGAGGCGAGATAGATATTGCCGGCATTGTCGATGTTAACTTCGCTCCGGGAATCATCGCCGTAGTTACGGGCAAGCGATCCCGATGAAGCATTATAGGCATTTATATTGGCTCCATCATCACCAGTGCCGCCAATTCTGACTGAGCCAATCAAGGCAGTACCTGCTGCATTTAATTTGGTTACAACGATATCAAAATCAGGTGCGTTACCTTCGGGTCCAACCTTCCCGATGGTGGTAACCGGGTAGTTTAAGGATCTTGAGCGGCCAGCAACAATCAATTCATTTTGTGGTGTTACAATTAAGCTATGTGGTAATTCATTAGCGCCGCCGCCAAGAAAGGTTGCATAGACCCGTTGCTTACCATCAGCTGAAAGTTTAATGATTCCGATATCAATTGCGCTTCCAACACCTTCGGTGACGCCGCCGCCCCAAACCGTTTGGAAAGCACCTGGAGATACGGGATAGTTCTGTCCCATTACAATACCGCCACCAAACATTTCACCATTAGGGCCATAAGTAGCTGTAAAACCCCAGTTGTCAACATTGCTACCGCTGAACGAACAAAACACCAGGTCTGGGTCGATGATCAGGGTTGTTTTCGGATCATAATTTTTTATATCGAAACTTACTGTGTTTCCTTTTACTACATATTTGGCATTTACAACCGTTCTGCCTGCGTAGTTATATTGATAAGAGTAAGGATAAAGCTCTTTTAAAGTACCAACCGATGTTTTGATGTTGAGTTCCTTGTTTTTCACTTCGAGACCTTCCACGCCATCATAACGCAATGCAATACGTGCAGGGTCGCCGCCCGGATGAACAATCAAATCATATTTTACATTACCACCATCACCTGAGTAATAGCGAACATCAATATTGGGGTAAATGTCTTTAATAGTAATCCCCTGGTAGATAGCACAGTTGCTTGCCCACTTGGATGGATCGTTGCCAATAAAGTAATTATTGTAGGTAGGAAGACTTTTATCAGCGACCACCTGCGCCTTCGGACTTGCTCCCTGAAAGTTTACCTTGTAAGCATGCGACTTTAAAACGATGGGTGCTTTTCCTTTGGCATTTTCTCCATCAAGTTCTCCGAGGTTGCCATGAATTAACGAAGTGATTTTTGCATAGTCCTTCGTGTCATGCTGCAAAACGGTAAAGCCATCATTATGAACGAAGAAAGCGCCGGCATCTACGCGGCCCATGAATCTTACTTTCGAGTCCCACTGTCCTTTGTTCTCAATGAATTCAATGGTTTGTCCGAAGACCGAGAAGGTGCATAGACAGGTAAGCACAGAGAGTATGGAAAACTTGTACGTCAATTGTTTCTGAAGTTAACTGTTATTTACGAGAATTATTGTATCAACGTTTGGTTAAGAAATCTTACTCCAAGGCGTTTTACCCTTCAATGACAAGAGGTACTGTTTCAAAGGATTGTTTTCGGGACTCACAAGCTCGGGGTCTTTTTCCACTATCTCTTCTGCAATCTTTTTGGCAGCATCCAGAATTGGTTTGTCATGGACTATACTGGCCAGCCTGAAGTTTAATACACCACTCTGCCTTGTACCTTCAATATCTCCGGGGCCGCGCAGCTCTAAATCCTTTTCTGCAATTTCAAAACCATTGGCAGTTTGCACCATCGTCTTCATGCGTTCCCTGGCTTCATTCCCCAGTTCTGTGGAAGTGATGAGCACACAATAACTTTTGCCAGATCCACGGCCCACACGGCCACGCAGCTGATGCAACTGCGATAGTCCAAACTTTTCCGCACTTTCAATTACCATCACCGTGGCGTTGGGAACATCCACCCCTACTTCAATAACAGTTGTACCTACCAGAAGTTGAGTATCTCCATTTTTAAAACGCTGCATGTTGGCTTCCTTTAATTCCCATGGTTGTTTGCCATGCACCATGCTGATCCAATATCTGGGTTCAGGAAAAAATGCCTTTACATTTTCGTAACCACTCATCAGGTTTTCGTAATCCAGCTTGGCGCTTTCTTCAATCAGCGGAAAAACAATATACGCTTGGCGGCCGGTGTCAATTTCCGATTTGACAAACTCCAATACTTTATGCCGTGCATTATCGAACCGGTGAACGGTGGTGATAGGTTGTCGACCGGGTGGCAATTCATCCATAATACTATAATCGAGATCGCCATACGCGGTCATCGCCAAAGTACGTGGAATAGGAGTGGCTGTCATCACCAGCACATGCGGCGGCAGGGCCGCCTTTTTCCAAAGTTTTGCTCTTTGTTCCACACCAAAGCGGTGCTGCTCATCTACAATGGCCAGCCCCAGGTTTTTGAACTGTACTGTTTCTTCAATGAGGGCATGGGTGCCGATAACAATTTGAATGAATCCTTCAACAAGGCCTTGGTGAAGGACCTTTCGCTCTTTTGCAGGCGTAGAACCGGTCAGAATTTTTACCTGAATAGGCAAGCCTTCAACCAAGCGACTGATCGTTGCAAAATGCTGCTGCGATAAGATTTCGGTTGGCGCCATCAGGCAACATTGGTAACCGTTGTCAATGGCCATGAGCATAGCCAGCAGGGCTACAATCGTTTTACCACTACCCACGTCTCCCTGGAGCAAACGGTTCATTTGGTGACCGCTGCCGGTGTCGGTCCGAATTTCTTTTAAAACCCGTTTCTGTGCACCAGTGAGTTGAAAGGGAAGGTGGTCATTGTAGAAAGTGTTGAATAGCTCACCAACTCGCTGAAAAATGACGCCCCTTGACTTACGGTGTCGCTCAATGCGCACCATAGCAAGTCTTACCTGCGCAATAAAAAGTTCTTCAAACTTCAGGCGGCGCACGGCCTGCTCATACATGGTGGCGGAGGTAGGGAAGTGAATATTTAGCAGCGCATGATAACGTGGAATCAGCTTCAATTTTTCCAACAGGTAAAACGGGAGATTTTCTTCCAGTTCCTGCTCAGGTAAAATGGAAAACAGCGCTGCTGTTAGCTTGCCTATTTGTCGGCCACCAAGGCCTTTTGCTTTGAGCTTTTCAGTAGTAGTATAAACGGGTTCTAAGTAACTCTTTACTGCGGCTTTTGGGTCTTTTACCAGCTCAAGTTCGGGGTGAACAATCTGAGGTTTGTCCATAAAGAACCCAATCTTTCCGAAGGCATTGTAGGTTTCATCCTGCTTAAGCATCTTTTCCACCCAGTTAATGCCTTTGAACCAAGTCAGTTCAATTACACCACTATCGTCTTTCAGATAGGCAGTTAGCCGCTTGGTACTGCCTCCACCCGTGGTTTCAAAATACCAAAGCCTGCCTTGCACCTGGCCATATTCGGTTGCAGAATTCAGGTCTTCAATCCTCGTGATTGATGTCTTATCAATATGCCGGTAGGGGAAGAGATAAAGAAGATCCGAGTAAGTAAAAATGCCAAGTTCCTTCTTCAACAAATCAGCACGCAGGGGTCCTACGCCTTTCAGGTATTCGATGGGTTGGGAAAGTATGGAGGCTAACTTATTAATAAGTGATGGTTTTGGACAAATATAAAGCGAGAGGTCGCTCCAAAACCCTCCACAAAACTTAACGTATGGACAATAAAAAAGCGAAGGGGAGACCTTCGCTTTTCAAAATTTTTGTTGACCAGGTTATTGACCGCTGGTAGTTGTACCACCGTTTCCGCTAAAGTCAAACACCAGTGAAAAACGGAGTGTGTTTGCCAATGGGTTTTGGTTTTGACCAGTACCGGTTGGGATGAGGTAAGAGAAATTCAAACCGAACACGTTGTACTTGATACCAACACCAGCTGTGAAATATTTTCTGTTTCCTTTTGTTACATCTTCGTAGAAATAGCCGCCACGGAGTGCAAACTGGTTGTTGTACCAGTATTCAGCCCCTGCAGAAACCTGAAACTCTTTCATTTCCTCACTGAAGCCACCAGGCGCATCTCCGAAAGAAGAGAACCAGCTTCCGACAACGCTTTTTGTACGGTATTGGTTAGCACGGGCTTCGTTGATGCTGTCAACCTGCGTTTGCGTCAGGTTTGGGTTCTCAGCTCCTGTAGTGAAACGTGGAGGAGTTGGAACCAGTAATTTGTTTAATTCAATACCAAAGGTCAATTTATTGCTTTCGTCGAACACAGTTGTGTACGTACTACCAATAGCGAAGTTTGCAGGTAGGAAGTCCTTTGCGTTTGCGTTGTTTGTATAGGCAATCTTAGCACCGAGGTTGGTAAAAGCTGCACCGAAAGAGAAACCTTGACCAGCTGCATTCTGTGCATTGTGATAAATGCCAAGGTCGCCGGCAATTGAGCTACCAGCCTTGTAAGTACCAGCAGAAGAAGTAGCACCTGATGCCAGGTTAGAATAAATGTATTTCAAGCCAACACCAATACCGGTTCTGGCAGTCAGCTTACGGGAGTAACCAAAGTCAAGTCCGAATTCGCGAGGCATACCCGTTCCTTGCAAGTTTCCAAACTGATCCGTGAATTGAATCTGTCCTAAATTAAAATAGCGCAAGGAAGCTGATAAAGCCTGGTTGTCATCTAATTTATAATACCCTGAAGCTGAGGCCAGGTAAACATCATTTACAATATTTTTCAACCATGGAGTGTAAGTTACCGTGAGGCCGCTTTTTGACTCATTGAAAGGAACTTTAGCCAGGTTATAAAAAGAAGAGCTTGCATCGGCGCTTGTGGCGACACCCATGTCACCCATGCCGCCGGCGCGGGCATCAGGAGATATACGTAAAAAAGGAACAGCTGTAGTGACGACGTTTATTCTTGCGGGTGGTTCGTTTTGGGCTTTTACAGAGGATATCCCACCTGCCATCAATAGGGTAACAGCAGTTAATCTTAAAGCAGTTGACTTCATAGTTCTATTTTAAAAGGATGTGAAAATATACAGTTTTGGTTATTTGCAAAATAAAATTTGGATCAGTTAGTTATTGAAGCACAACGAGTCTTTCCCATTTATTAGCCGTTTTTCCGTTCGGCGATTTTACCAAAAGTCGGTAAAGATAAACGCCGCGGCCAACCCTTGCTCCCCACTCGTCTGTGCCGTCCCAACCTAACTCAATGGAACGGTTTCCGGGGGTGTTTATTGTTTGGGTAATTGTTTTTATTCTTTTACCACTGACTGTAAAGATTTCCACTTTAGCCGCCAGGTCGATCCCGGGTTGATTATGCTCGAACCAAAAAGCTGTTCGGGTAGTAAATGGGTTAGGGTAGTTAAGAACCCGGTCGATTTTCAACGCTTCGTTGTTAACAACGGTGAAGTCCAGAATGTACTCGCTGGAATTATTGACCACATCCCACGCCTTTATCTTTAATGTATGCGGACCGGGTGCCAACTCCGGTAATTGAAAACGCACAGTACCCTTTTGATAGCTGTTCAAGTCTGTTTCGTAAAAGTTATTGAGGATAAAGTATTGATTATTATTGTTGTCAAGCGTGGCTACAATGTCGTGGTCAATCCCTGAGCTGCCCGTATTAATGCCGGAGGTGTCGAATAAATTTAGGAGAAGCAAAGGGCTTGCATTGGAAATGCCACCGTTTACAAATCGCTGGTCGTTTAAAAAAGCCTTTATCTCCGGTCCTTCGTTATCCGTATTGGCTCCGCCGGAAATGCCACCTATAATAATATTAGTAGAAGATCCGATCCCGTCCTTTTGGCCGTTTTCGGCATAAAGGCTGATTTTTCCAGGGCCGTATTGAAAGTTGATGTCCTTAGGCAGCCGGAAACGAAAACTAAATTTCCCGCCATTAGTGGATGCCTTTCCTTTAAAGAGACTGCTGGTTTGATCGGCAAAGGCTACCGGGAAACTCGTTGGGTCATTGCCCAGCGTGGTAATGTTTCGCACCTTGTCAAAAAGCGTTAGGTAAACCGTTCCATTGAAATCAACCTGCAGTGCGCCATTGTTATCCTGCACTTCTCCTTCAATTGTTACAAATTCCGTGGCGCTCAGGGTGTCCGTTTGAAGCGTGATGTTTTTCCCGTTCACCACTGTTGCCTTTACCTGCAGCGTTGGATATGCCAACGTCATTGCGGGATCGCCCAGCAAAGCGAATTTCCGGTTGTTGGTTACGTCACCAGAAGTGGTGTAGGTAAGGTTTTTTGACGCTTGGACAGCTTCGCCCAAGGTCTTATACCGCCCAGTTGCGTCTTTTTCCAAAGCCACTTTCAGGTAATTGTTGTTCATGATGCGGTTGCTGTTAGCAAACACCAAGCGGGTAGTGGTCATCAGTGCAATGGCGCCGGTTTTTGGGCGAGTAACCAGGTTTTCGCCAAGCGAGTTGCTGTAAGGCTGATCGAAGGGAGCAAAATCGCAGGTAGCTGTAATAAATAAAGGTAGACGGTACTGGGTGTTCCAGTTGTTTACGACGTTTTGGTCAATAACAACTTCTTCGGCAAGGCGCTGGGGGCCACCATGTCCGCTGTAGTTCCAGATAAGTGTTCCGTTTTGAATGTTGCTGTTTACCGCGACATTTACCTGTGGGTAACGTCCGCCAGCTGACCCGCTTTCCTGTTTGTAAGCATCCAAATAAATTTTCTGTGAATTGAAATCCGGCGCAGTAGCAGAAACGGTAGTAGTCAGTATCTCGGCATCCTGCAAGTGCAGGTTATTGTCCTCATCATCGGCAATAAAATTCAGTTGACTGCGCCAAGGACCAAAAGCGGGTGATGCATGGTAGTCAATCAGCTTGTCCACAAACGCTTTGGCTTCTTCTACCGTTTTTGCAGGAATTCGGCCAATTCCAATGTCAAGGGTGTTAACGATGATCGATGAATTGATGTCCTCCGCATCTTCTAAAAATCCAAAAAAGTCATCGGAAGTGTAAGTCGAAAGTGGGTCAACCGAAGAAACGCTTTGGTAAGAAGGAACAAAATTGGTGTTATTGGGAAGCCGGTTTTTGTAATCGAAAGATGCTTTACCAAACAGCAACAGGTATTTGCCTTTCTGGTTCCAGGTGGCCCGGTACCGATCGAAATACATCTTTACAAAATCCCGGAGGGCAGTAGGATCAGGAATACCGCCGGCAAACTCATTAAAAATTTGATCAGTTGTCACCGCGACGCTGGCCATTGTGCTTCGCTGTTGGTGAAACTGGGCAATGCGCTGTGCCTGCGCGGCAAATTGCGGTGCCGTAATAATAATGTAATCTACCGGCGTAGTTGCGTGCAGGTTTTGATTGGCGACTTTCCCCTCACCGGTTGGTGTAAGGAAAGAAGAAAATGCTATGTATTCGCGAAGGCGAAGTGCATCATTGGAAAAACTCATTTGGCCTGCATTAGATGTTGTTTGCATCTGGACAGGCGATAGCGGATCGGTCACATCCCAAACCTTTGTGCCCGCACCTGAAGTCAGGTTGAAGCGAACGGCATTGTTTCCAATGCTCGTCCAGTCACGAAAAGCCAGTTGCCCATTGCCCGGTATAACTAGGTTTCTGCGGCAAAAGAACTGGAACCAGTTTAGCCATCCTTGGGCATTCACGGTGCCTGGTGAAAATGTGTAGGTAACCGATGCGGAGCCCTGCCCAATCGAGATCCTGTCTTCTTTTTGTACGCTGCGAACTGATAGATCATATTGGCCCGTTCCGATAGGGGGAATCGAAAATTGCTGGACCGCCTGGTTACTAACTAAAGCAAGAAAACTACTTCCATTGTTTACTGAACGGGCAACGGCTGAAGTAACCAGGGTAGCGGTGCCAGGTAGGATACCGGTCAATGGCAGAGGGAAAGTTCTAGTTAGTGTTCGTCCAGGCAGCGACGAAAATTCTTCTCCGTACCATTCCTTTCCGCTGGAAAGAAAGTTGACGGTGTCTTTTTCGTGAAAATAACGTTCGTCAAACGAGGTGACGGTTACTGCTGGTGAAGGCGACAAACTCTGGGTCGGAACCCTCTTCCCATTTCCACCGATGGAAATGAAATAAAAAGCTTTATTGGAGAAAAGATTTTTCTGGTGGGTAAAACGACGGTTGGTTGAATCCTTCAGCCATTGGTCCGGACCCGAGGAGTAAAATAAAATGTAATCTGCTCCATTGAGTTGTCCATCACCACCGTCCTCTATTGCAATGGCAAGTTCCTCCAGGTCATCAATCCGGGGAGCTGAATTGGCTTCCGGCAACATGCCACCCCCGGCTCCAAAAAGCCTGATTTGCGAAGTAGGTATAGCGCCGGAAATCCCAAGGGAAGATAGAAACACAACATCCATTTTATAGATACCCTCAGTCTGCACACCGACCTTATACCAATTGCCAGTACTCAGTACAGACGCTGGTTTGTAAGTCCGTTGGGCATGGAGGTTTGTAATGCCAACGGCAAAAAAAACGGCCAGCAATTTTCGGGTTAGCAAGAAGAGCAGCTTAGTAGATGTCACATGCAAAAAACGTATTTTTCGGTGGTTATTTTATCGTAATCGGACTATATTCGCACACTGTCCGAAAAAACTGCTTGTGGGGGTACAATATTTAAACATCGTCTCCGTTTAAGTTTATTCCAAACAAAGGTTTTTAAGGCAGGCACAGGAGACAAAAATCCATGTGTCCTTCAGAAAGACAAAAAAAGCAACCATGCAAGTAAAAAATCTGGTAATCCTTTTATCCTGCACCGCTGCACTAACCAGCTGTAATTTATTCAAGAAGAAAACCCAGCAATCCGACGTCACAGGCTGGAACTACAACGACAAAAATCAAGGAGGCTTCCAGGTATCAAAATCCACTGAGCAAGCAACCGGACCCGGTTTGGTGTTCGTTCAGGGTGGTACTTATACCATGGGCCAAACCGATGAGGATGTAATGGGCCATTGGGACAATATCCCAAAACGTGTAACGGTTCCTTCATTTTATATGGACCGTACCGAGGTAGCTAACGTTCACTACCGCGAGTACATTCACTGGTTAACCCGCATTTTCCCGCCGGATGAAGAGCAAGGGCAAAAAGTATTGGCTTCCGCTTTACCTGATACATTGGTATGGCGTAGTGAGCTGAGCTATAATGAGCCGCTCGTTGAATATTATTTCCGTCACCCAAGCTTTAATAACTACCCTGTAGTAGGTGTCAGCTGGAGACAAGCTCACGATTTTTGTTTGTGGAGAAGCGACCGTGTAAACGAAGGCATCTTAATGAACAAAGGTTTGATCGCTACGCAGAACATTAAGAGCCAGCAGGGTGAAGATAACTTTACTACGAAATCTTACCTTTTAGGTTTGTACACTCCTCAGCCAGGTAAAGGTGTAAATTCTAAAAAGAATCCCTTACGTGACGCTGACGGTCGTCCTAGATCGCAGGCTACAATGGAAGATGGTTTGTTGCAACCAGACTACCGTCTGCCGTTTGAGTCGGAGTGGGAGTATGCAGCTTACGGTTTAGTTAACCAAAACCCTCGTCCTTCTCAAAAAGAAGGGAAGCGTGGTGAGGAATTACAATCTAACAAGCAGATTTACCCTTGGGCTGTTAACGTAAACGGTTTGCGTGATACAAAGCACGGAAGCTGGCAAGGTCAGTTCATGGCAAACTTTAAAAGAGGTTCGGGTGATAACGCTGGTGTGGCTGGTGGTTTGAACGACCGTGCAATTTACACGGCTGAAGTAACGGCATTCTATCCCAACGGCTTCGGTCTTTACAACATGGCTGGTAACGTAAGCGAGTGGGTGTTTGACGTATATCGTCCGCTTTCAAATCTCGACTTCGCAACCAATAATGATGACGTAGCGCCTGTTCGTGGTAACGTTTTCAGAACCTTGGAAAAGAATGAGAATGGAGAAGCCGAAAGAGACAGCATGGGCCGCGTTAAAACAAGAGTAGTAACAAATGACGAAGCGAAGAACCGTCGTAACTACCAAAGAGGTAATGTTATCAACTTCCTTGACGGTGATAGCTTGTCAAACGCTACATACGGCTACGGTCAAACGACATTGGTTTCTGATAAATCTAGAGTTTTCAAAGGTGGTAGCTGGAACGACCGTGCTTACTGGTTAAGCCCTGGTACACGCCGTCATATGGAAGAAGACCAGGCGAGCAGCCAGATTGGTTTCCGTTGTGCAATGGACCGTATGGGTAGCCCTGAAGGAAACAAGCGCAAGACCGGAAACTTCTGGAAATCCAAAAAGCAAAAACGCTAAAAACTCTCTCAAATAATTTCAAATCCCCGAATTTTCGGGGATTTTTATGCCTGTAAATGAGAGGTTTAGGTTTTAAATCGAAGTTTTGGCGCCCCGCAAAATGTTAAAGATTTCTAATCGAGACCTTCAATTTAGGCCCTCTCTTATCCACATTGGTTGGCTTTTCCCACTGCATGAGCTAAGTTTGCTCATCCATTGTTTAGTCCGTCCCTTTAAAATAAAAGCTTATGAACCAACTTAGAAAGTTTGTTGCTGTTTTAGGCCTTATTGTGCTAACAACGGTAGCTGTCGCCCAAAAGTCCATCAAAGGCTATATTAAGAAGTATGAAAGCCTTGCGCTAAAAAAGGCAGACGAACATGATATCCCCGCCAGTGTAATTTTAGGTGTGAGCATAGTGGAAAGCGCAGCGGGCAAAAGCCTGATTTGTAAAGCCCTTAATAATTTCTTCGGCATTAAGGGTAAAAACTGGAATTCTGAAAAAAAGATGGGCTATAAATCAGCCTATAAAGAGTATAGCACTGAGGACGAAAGTTTTGAGCACTTCTGCCAGGTTTTAAAGAAGAAGAGATTTTACCAGAAACTGAAGGGCTCAGATAACTATAAAGAATGGCTGGCGCAAATGAACAAGGCGTCCTACGCATCGGCCAAGCAAAAATGGCTCGACGATATAATTGATACCATCGAAAGATACGATCTCGACGAGTTGGACAAAGAGGAGGGAGATCCTGATTCAAAAACCACCGTACTAAACAAATAAAAAAGCCCTCCTGAGAGGGCTTTTTTGTTTTACAGAAGTACATCGAGATTATCCCTGCCTGTTTTTCGCTTAAATCCTGAAGCCTGTCCGCCTTTTTTACCAGCAGCCCTTGCTTCGTCTTTGTTCCATTCATGAGCTACACCTTGCTGATGAGCCGCACGGCCACCTTGGCTGGCAATTTCACGTTGGCGTTCCGGGCTCATGGCAGCGAAACCACGCCTTGATTTTGATTGTTCTTGTTTACCGTTCTCTTGCATAGAATAAAACATTTGGTTTGAAAAAATTAGAAAGATGACCTGCTGTTGTATTCTTAACGATAGCAGTCCTAATAAGTAAGGAGAAAAGAAAATGCCGAAATGTTTCATGTTTAAATAGCTTGAAAATCAGTGCCATAACGGTTAAAAGTGAGGGTTTCGAGTATTCAACTCTACAATAATCAGGGAAGATTTATGTATTTGATTGAATCCACATGGATCATCTTTCAGTTATTGATGAGATGGGAAAACAACGGTGTGAATAACTTTTGCTGAGCTTTAAAATTGTGAACCGTTTCAAAGGAATAGACATCAAGTGTCTTGCTGTTCGTATAGATAAAAGCTTTTTTCAGTTAAATTATTCTAGAGCCCGGCGGGGCTTTCACTGGTCACCAGGTTTTGAATTCAACACTTAGGTAAAAATTGGTCCAACCTGTAGTTCGGTTTAATAAGTAGCTATCAAAGATTCTCGGACAATAGATCTGTTTCCGCAAACACATTTTTTATCGGCCACACATCATTCAAAAAGTTGACGGCTATAAAGCACAAAACCAACTAGAATATGCACCCAATAATATCTTTTTTAATGTATAAGGTTGTAGGTGTCAGATGCTATCAACTGGCATAATTTATTCATACATGAAAACACGAATCCGTTTGTTTTTTTGGCAGAGGTGTATTTCCTTTACTGCCACAGCTACCAAACTTATATCCTTAGTAAAGCCCCTTGCAAATTCAACCCTTTGAAGTTTTTATTCACTCTTTCAACGCCAGCGTTGCTGGTTTTGAAACTAATCCACTCGCTGTTGCTGTATGAAACTTCAGGATTTTATTCAATTAGATTATACCGGCCGGATGGCGGCTACTTCTAACGGAATTTGCGTGGCTGGCCGCGATGAACAAAAGTTCAAAGTACTACTCTATCAACTCAATGATTTTTACATTGAAGTATATTACCACAAGATCTACAACTTCATCAGCAAATTCATTGCGTTTGATGCTGTAGACCTGCCGGAGCTTTATTTGGAACGTATAAGTCTTCCTGTGCTTGATTAATCCTGTGTATTGTCAATGGGCTCCTCATCCTGGTCACTTTCGTCGAAGGAGCACAGGAACTGCTCTATGATAGCACTGTAGTTGTTTCGGCAGGCGGATACTTCATTCGCTAGGGTTAGATCATCTTTGTACACTTCGCTTTCCTTTTCTTCCATAGGTAAGTCTTTAATGCTCAAGTGCATACATCATACCAACGCCTTCAGTCCGACGGGGTACATTGGCTTTTTTAGATTTCAATAGGATATCAGCAACACAGGATGCAATGTTGTCCGTTTTCAGGTTGAATTAGGGGCCATTTATGACAGTTTAGCGGTACGGCTGATACGACTAAAGATTCAAAGAAAGCAACTAAAGGATCACATACTTCCCATAAAACCTGCTTTTGTGGAAAGAAGTCTCCGACTCTAATCTCAAGATGATTCTACCAGTTGTAGCGTCTTCAATTGTGCGAATGCGTCTTGTATTACATGAAAATTTCCGTCCCGGTTGCCTCTTGAAGAAACCGGTTTTCCTTCATGAATGTAAAAACGGAGTTCAGGGGGTAAATTGGCTATTCGTAGTTCGTCGTCATCAAGCCTTGGTGCTAAAAGATATTCAGCTGCATCTTGGAAAACCTCGAATTGTACATATTCCTGGATGATGACATTGCCAGCTTTTTTGATAGGAATCTTGACCGACAGGTTTGCTATTTTCTCTTTCATCGTTTTTGTTTTAATCGTGAGTATATAGCAAACAAATCAGGCAATCATAGGGATGAGGTTCATGAGTGAGAATTCTTGAAAACATTATGCCATGTAAATCATAGCCCGTCTTTGTTATTACAAAAGAATGACGGCCTGTTATGACCGTCATTTCTACACTTTACACACAGATGAACCTTTACCCACAAAATCTATTTAACTCTTATCTCCGGTACGGACTAAATGTTAATCAAAAACTCTTCTTGCACCTATCATCTTCACTTCTTGAATTTCCAAACCGGGTGCCAACTTCTATTTCAGCACAAACATGTATAATACTTGAACCGCTGCTGTAGAATCGTAGGAGCAATTTGTGTAATGTTTTATACATAAGCTGTTTCACGCATTGAACGTTAGCCTGAAAGCCTTGCTGGTACTGGCTTTGCGACATGTTATTTTTATTTTGTTATGACACTTAAGCAATTCCGTGCGTTGCCACTTGATGTGCAGGAGCGAAGGCTTATTAATAACGGAACGTTTCTTTTCGATAGGAAAGCTGTTGGCATTAAGGTCTTGCTTTACCAGTTGTGCAGTTTTTATGTTGAGGTGTTTTATGATACCTCGAGTGCAAAAGTCTGCATGATCAAGTCGTTTACTGAGGTTGAAGAATTGGAACCTTACCTATACAAAGTAGACATCTCCGAAGTAGAAGCTATCCTAAATAAAGCCTGACCAACGTTTCCAAATTTCAACCCCACTTTCAACAAATATCATTTTAAACTGTTCCCAATAAAATTGTGTGTTATGCAAGAGCAGACTCAACAGGTTAATATTCAGAAAACATTCAATGCAGCAAAGGAAGTGCTTTACAAAGCGTGGACAGAAGAAAACCAACTAAAGCAGTGGTGGCAGCCGATGGATAAACAATTGGCTAGCGTTGAGAACGACATCCGTGAAGGCGGTAAAGTGGTATATACATTCGACAACGACCTGAAAGTTCATGGCGAATACAAGGAAGTGCAACAAGGCGAAAGACTGGTTTATAGTTGGATCTGGGACCTGCCAGAAGACTCACACCACAAAGGTGAATATCTTTTGACAGTTGAATTTGGCGGCGATGAAAACAGCAGTATACTACACGTGACACAAGATAATTTTAAGAGCGAACATTCTGTAAAACCTCACCATGAAGGTTGGGAGAGATCCCTGGAAGATCTGAAGAACTTTGTGGAGGAAAGCAATAAGCAGTGAAGTTCTTACGAGTGTAATTATCGAATGAAACGAAAAAGAAAAGAGCCACGAAGGCTCTTTTCTTTTTAAGCTATTGCTGAGTCTCGTCGGGAATTGGCGTATAACGGAGGTAGGGTTTTACAATCTTGACTCCTTTTGGAAATTTTTTGATTGCATCTTCCGTTGAAACCGCCGGAACAACGATCGCATCTTCGCCCTGCTTCCAATCGGCTGGTGTAGCCAGGCTATGTTTTGATGTCAGTTGTAAGGAGTCAATCACACGGAGTACTTCGTAAAAGTTTCTTCCGGTAGAAGCAGGATAAACAATCATTAGCTTAACCAGCTTATCTGGCCCAATAACAAAGAGTGAACGGACGGTAGCTGTTGCGGATGCGTTTGGATGGATCATATCATACAATGTTGCTACTTCGCGGCTTTCATCTGCTACAATGGGAAAGTCAACGTTGCAATTTTGTGTCTCATTGATATCATTTCGCCAGCCAAAATGTTTGTCAAGCGGATCGACACTCACTGCCAATACTTTCACATTACGCTTTGCAAATTCTTCCTTTAGTTGCGCTGTTCTGCCAAGTTCAGTTGTACAAACCGGCGTGTAGTCGGCAGGGTGGGAGAAGATGATTCCCCATCCGTTACCTAAGTATTCATGAAAATCAATCTCTCCCTCTGTTGTTTGGGCTCTGAAGTTGGGAGCCTGGTCACCTAAACGTAAGCTCATAAAATTCTTTTTTGGGGTTAACAATGAATTACTGGTTTAGCACAATGGCATACTGGATATCGGAATTTTTCTTCAACATAGCAGCAACCCCGCAATATTTTTCAAGAGACAAGTCAACCGCTTTTTGCACTTTGTCGCGGTTTTCTTCTTCTGTTTGCAATCGATAGGTTAAATGAATGGTTTTGAAAACCCGTGGATGTTCTTCTGTCTGTTCAGCTTCTGCATCCACTTCTAAATTAGCAAAAGGAACCCGCATTTTTTCCAGTATCTCCACCACGTCAATGGCGCTGCAGGCACTTAAGCCACTCAACAAAAGTGCTTTCGGATTGAATCCGTTGCTGCCATCTATTTCAATTTTTGCGTTTTCTTTAAACGAGTCGTAAGTTCTTCCTGTCTTCCAAATAGTGGTTGTCTTCATAACAAATGTTTTTTATAGCGATCTTCTGGTATCGGCAATCGGCAAAGGAAAATGGCAATGGTTGATACTTTTTGGTATCATCAAACGTTCGATAGCTAGTAACACTTAGGCTGCTTCATTGCCCATTCTCATTTGCCGATTGCCGTTGTAAATCCCGAATCCCATGCTTTTCATTTTGTAAAGCATTGTCAAGGTTCCAGTCAATTACCTCCTTAAAGTCATGCTGCCGAACCGGGCAATCTTTCTTCTTACAAATGTGACATTGGAAATATAAGCAGCCATCGCTATGAACAAATAACTCTAATGTTTCACCAAAATTATTGCGGATCAGTTTTCCCAATTCATCAATTTCTTCATGTGCCTGGTGCACATTTAAATACCAGGGTACGGTCAAGTGACAATCAACGTGCAGAACGTTACCGTATTTGATCACCCGTAGGTTATGTAAATCCACCCAGTTGTCATGCCTGTTCTTCTCCAACACATCCACCATTTTTTCAAGAAGCACCATGTCGGCTTCATCCATAATACCGGCCAGCGAAACCCGCAATATTTTGTAGCCTGTGTAAATAATAAAGAGGCCGAAGCCAATGGCCACGGCACCGTCAATCCATAAATAACCGGTAACAGAAATCAGCAATAAGCCAACAATAATCGCAGCAGTAGAATACGTATCAGTTTGCAGATGTTTACCGCTGGCAATTAATGCAAGTGAATTGTTTTGCCTTCCACGCTGAAGCGATATAAAGCCCAATATCCAGTTCACGATGGCAGTACCACCTACTAAATAAATTCCCACATCAATCTTTTTGATGGGGACTGGAAAAATGAGGTTTTTAACCGCCGTGTAGATGATTAGCACACCAGCCGCAAGAACCAGTGTACCTTCCACTGCTGCTGAAATAAATTCCGCTTTGCCATGACCGTAGGGATGATCAATATCTCTGGGTTTTGCGGCGACATACAAACTATAAAGACCGATAAAACCCGCTACAACGTTGACGATACTTTCGAGAGCATCGGTTAAGATGGCTACTGATTGCGTGGTGTAGTAAGCCCAGAATTTTGCAATCAGCAAAGCCGACGAGGCAATCGCAATTGTTCGCTGTAGGCGAAGATTACCGGTGCTTTGCGTTTGGTTCGATTGACTCAATAGTTAAGATATTAGACGATGGATTGATAGCGTTGTGCTATGTAATCCCAGTTGACAACTTTCCACCAGGCTGCGATGTAATCCGGACGTTTGTTCTGGTAGCGTAAATAATAAGCATGTTCCCAAACATCCAATCCGAGCAAAGGAAAGCCCTTAACAGAAGCAACATCCATTAGTGGATTGTCCTGGTTAGGCGTAGAGCCGATGCGCAGGCGTTTGTCATTGTCAACAACTAACCATGCCCATCCGGAACCAAATTGGTTTTTGCCTGCGTCACTAAACTGTGTTTTAAATGTATCGAAGGAACCAAAGGAGCTATCTATAGCAGTAGCCAAATTTCCTGTTGGTCGATCACTGCTCTTTGGCGACATACACTTCCAGAACAATTCGTGATTATAATGGCCGCCACCATTGTTACGCATTTTTGTGGAGTACTTGGAAATGTTTCGCAGCACATCTTCTACTGGTTTCGATGTGTCGACTCCTTCAGCCTTTGCAGCATCATTTAAGTTAGTAGCATATCCAGCAGCATGCTTCGAATAATGCAGTTCCATAGTTTGTGCATCGATGGCTTCATTTAATGCGTTATAAGCGTAAGGCAGTGGTTGCTGCGAAAAGCCTGTGGTGTGTTGTGCTGGTACAGCTACTCCTCTTGATGAAGCGCAGGAACTTAAAAATGCAGAGCCGAAATACAAGCCTAAGCCAGCCTTGACAGAAGTTGTCAGGAATTCTCTTCTTGGTGTAAGGGTTGCCATAAGTTTTTTGCAAAGGTAGGCAATGATTATGCCCTCTGTTGCCTGCGAAAGGGAAACCTTCTAGCCAGTCGGACGTAAAAATCTTTGTTGAAAACCTTTGAATCATTCATAGCCTGGTAGGTAAGAAAAGCACCAACAGGGATAAGGATAAAGAACGAAAACCACATTCCCGGAATCATTCCCCATTCGCCTTCCTTGGCAAACTTTTCACCCGAAGTGCTACTGAAGTAAAACACCATAAAAAAAGCGATGGCAAATATCATTGGCGTGCCTAAACCGCCTTTGCGGATGATTGAGCCGAGCGGCGCACCAATCATAAACAGCACCACGCAAGCCAGCGAAAGGGTTAGCTTTTTGTGCCATTCAATTTCGTACAGACGCAGTGTACGGGCTTGTTCTTTAAACAAGGTGTAGTCAGCTTCGTTAGCTGATCGCATTGACTCCACCTTATTTTTTGCCCGCTGTTTTACTACGGCACGTAAGCTATCCGGAATGGATTGTTCGAATGTTTTTTTACTGGCGCCAGCAGCTTTCTGCCAGTTGCTGTCTAGGTTTCTTGTAAATGGCAGCAGACCAAAAACATTCGTTTTTACACGTTCATCAATTTTGGCATTCACCTTTTTGATAGAGTCTATCGCTACCATAAGCTGGCGCATACTCAGCATACGGGCATTGTTCTTATTCACGCTGTCGGCCGTTCGTTGCTGGAGGCCAAAAGAACTCAGATCAAATGCTTTCTTGTAATCTTTGAAACCTAACCGAATGAATTCTGTATTCGTTGTGTTGTTGCCTCGTTCTTCGTATCGCCAGCCGTTTTTCAAAATAAACTCCAGATCGCGTTTGTTGGCCGCTATTCGCATAATGCCATCGGAAGCAACAATGAAATTATCCTGCAAATAGTTTTTTTGTTCGTAGATGATGATGTCTTTGATAACACTATCGTTCTCTTCTTTCTTACCAATCTTGATGGAGAAGCCGGGAATTTTATCATAGAAAACACCTTCCTTCAAATCAAACGAAGGTTTGGCATAAACGATATCAGTCAGCAATGTCCGGCTCTTAAGATTCGACACGGGAATGATGTAGTTGGAGAACATGAAGGCAACTCCGCTAATCATTAGGCTAACAACCATCAGCGGCCGCATAAAGCGAAGCAGGGAAATGCCTGCTGATTTCACAGCCACCAGTTCATAGCTCTCACCCAGGTTGCCAAACGTCATCAGGGAAGAGAGAAGAATGGCCAAAGGAAGAGCCAGCGGTACCAGTGAGGTACTTTGGTACATGATAAACTCCAGAATAATACCAACGCTTAATCCCTTACCCACAAAGTCGTCGATGTAAAGCCAAAAGAATTGCATCACCAATACCAATAGGGTAATAAAAAAGGTGGCAATAAATGGCCCTATGAACGCCTTAATGACCAGTATGTCGAGTTTTTTTATCACGAGTATCTTTACAAATGCAAGGTTCAAAAATAAGGCTTTCACCTGCGGAGGCGGCATTGTTTTCAGATGCGAAGGTCATCTTAACAAAAAATAGCATTATCCAAAAAACGGTGTCTTTATTGGGTGAAATACAACTCCAAATGATGCACGAGTCACCTGATTCTTTAAAGACTCTTTCACCTTCGCCAAAGATTTCGAAAGGAGAGAATTATCTCGGCCTGCCTTATGTCATTCTTGACTATCCAAGGGTATCTAACAACGAGGGTCTGTTTTTTATCCGAAGCATGTTTTGGTGGGGAAATTTTTACAGCAGCACACTACAGCTATCCGGCAGTTTTAAAGAAAGCTATACTAGGCAAATCAGCGGTGCGTTTGAGTCGTTAAAAGACAAAAACTATTTTATTGGTGTTAATGCCGATCCCTGGGTTCACCATTTTGGTGAGGACAATTACAAGAACCTGGACAGCCTGTCTACCGAAGCTTTTACTTTAATTCTGGAGGAACAGGCGCACATAAAAATTGCTGCCTTTTGGCCCTTGAATAAATGGGACCCGGCAGCAAATAATTTATTGGAGAGTTGGAAGTTTCTACTAAAGCTAGTTTCCTAAGCGGTGGAACAGGTCTTTCACCTGGTGGCCCCACAGCATGCTTTGATCCTTGATTTCTCTTTTATCAGCAAAATCTTTAATAACAAGGATGGTTTGGTTGGTTACTTCCGATTTTTCAATAGAAAATTCAAAATATTCGTCTTTCGGCGCATGCAGCCAATGAAAGCGAATGAATTTCTCTTCTTCTTTTTCCAATACTTCAGCTTCGTCTTCTGAACCGTTCCAGGAGAAATAATAAATCCCATCTCGTTCGTCCACCTTATCCGCAAACCATTCCTGCAAACCCGTTGGGTTGGAAAGGAATTCGTAAAGGATGGTTGGTGAACAGCGCACCGGATATTCTAACGTGTACAATTGTTTTTTGCTCATCTTATAATATTATAACGGTCAGGGTGTGCAATAATAGTAAAATAGTGTTACCGCCAAAATTTTTTTGCGGTTTTCTTCCGGCGCAAAATTGGGCTGTGGACAAAAAAATTTTGGAAAAAAGTTTTCATATTGATTTATTCCCTAATTTGGTTATTGATTAGTAACAACTAAACTGCTGTGAACAAGAACTAGTGATGGTATTTTGGGATTACTAACCAAAACTGAGAGAAAAACCGAAATCTTAAAATAACCAATCAAAATTCATCCTATGAGTATGCGTCAACTCAAGATCACGAAGAGTATTATCAATCGTGAGTCTCAAAGCCTGGAAAAGTATCTCCAGGAAATCGGCAAGGTCGATTTAATTTCCCCAGAAGAAGAGGTTCGTTTAGCTGGCCTGATTAAACAAGGCGATCAAAGAGCATTGGACCGTTTAACCAAAGCCAATCTTCGCTTTGTCGTTTCAGTGGCTAAACAGTACCAAAACCAGGGACTCTCTCTTCCAGACTTAATCAACGAGGGCAACCTTGGTCTGATTAAAGCCGCCCAGCGTTTCGATGAAACCAAAGGTTTCAAGTTTATCTCTTATGCTGTGTGGTGGATTCGTCAGTCCATTTTACAGGCAATTGCCGAACAAGCCCGTATTGTTCGTTTGCCACTGAACAAAGTAGGTCTCACCAATCGTATTCACAAAGCTTTCAGCCAACTGGAGCAGGAGTTTGAAAGAGAACCATCTGCAGAGGAACTGGCCGAAGCCTTGAATATGGATCTGGATGAGGTAGAATCTTCGCTCGGTATCAATGCTCGTCACATCAGCATGGATACACCGTTGTCGGAAGGTGAAGAAAGTACGTTGTACGATGTGCTGGAAAACAAAAACGCCGACAAAACCGATGGTGAGCTTGCCCACAATCAATCGCTCAGAATGGAGATTGACCGCAGCCTGCAAACCCTGACGGAAAGACAAAAAGAAGTGATTTGCTATTTCTTTGGAATTGGCGTTGATCACCCATTAAGCTTAGAAGACATTGGCGAACGGTTCAACCTGACAAGAGAAAGGGTGCGCCAAATCAAGGATAAGGCGATTCTAAAATTGAGAAGTCACCAAAAAGGTGATTTATTAAGGAGTTATTTGGGAACATAAACTTTACACATCTTCCATCCTTATTATCTTTGCCGAAACTTTTTTAGAGTGAACATTTTTAATGTTCACTCTTTTATTTTTAGTCAACAGAAACTTGTGAACCATGTTTGAATCACTGCAGGACCGACTAGAAGGCGCCTTTAAAAACCTCAAAGGTGAAGGCCGCATTACGGAGCTTAACGTAGCGACAACTGTAAAAGAAATTCGCCGCGCCTTAGTGGATGCGGACGTGAACTATAAAATTGCCAAAGAATTTACCGATAAAGTAAAGGACAAGGCAATGGGAGAAAAGGTCATCAACGCGGTAGCACCCGGGCAGTTGATGGTGAAAATCGTAAAGGATGAACTGGTAGACCTGATGGGTAACGAGGCCGCAGAGTTCAATGCCAAGGGTGTTCCAGCTGTAATTCTCATTGCAGGTTTACAAGGTAGCGGTAAAACTACCTTTAGCGGTAAACTGGCTAATTACCTGAAGAAACAACGGAAACTCTCTCCAATTCTTGTCGCAGCCGACGTTTACCGTCCTGCAGCCATGGAGCAGTTGCGGGTATTGGGTGAGCAAATTGGTGTAGAAGTGCACTTGGAGCCGGAAAATAAAAACCCGGTTGAAATTGCTCAAAATGCAATCCGCGAAGCTCGGTCCAAAAACAAAAACGTTGTGATCATCGATACGGCCGGTCGATTGGCGATTGATGAAGCGATGATGACCGAGGTTGCCAATATCAAAGCTGCTGTCAACCCGCAGGAAATCCTGTTCGTGGTAGATAGTATGACAGGACAAGATGCTGTAAACACTGCGAAAGCTTTTAATGATCGTCTTGATTTTAGCGGCGTCGTTTTAACCAAATTGGATGGTGATACCCGCGGTGGTGCGGCTCTTTCTATCAAGTACACGGTTGATAAACCGATCAAGTTTATCAGCAGTGGCGAAAAGCTGGATACGCTGGACGTATTCTATCCGGAAAGGATGGCGCAGCGTATTCTGGGCATGGGTGATATTACCACCCTCGTGGAAAAAGCGCAGGCGCAGTTTGATGAAGAACAAGCTAAAAAGCTGGAGAAGAAAATTCGTAAAAACCAGTTTGACTTTGCCGATTTTAAACAACAGCTGGAGCAGATCAAACGAATGGGTAATTTAAAAGACCTGATGGCGATGATCCCTGGTGTTGGCAAGGCGATGAAAGATATCGATATCAGCGACGATGCTTTCAAAGGTGTTGAAGCCATCATTAACTCCATGACGCCTTACGAAAGAGCTAATCCTGATTCTATCGATGGCAGCCGCAGAAAACGTATTGCAAAAGGCAGCGGAAAAGACATCAGTGAAGTGAATGCCTTTATGAAGCAGTTTGAGCAAATGCGGGAGATGATGAAAATGATGAATAAAATGCCGATGGGCAAAATGATGCCGGGGATGAAGAGATAATTGTCTGAACCTGGATTCAGAAGGATTTATAAGATTTACGAGAAATAAAGTAAGAGTCGTTCAGTAATGAACGACTCTTACTTTATAAAGCCCTTGCTATTTCCTGCACATCATTAAAATCTCTCTAAATCCAGGTTCAGACAAATAAAAAAAGTCCTGCCAAACGGCAGGACTTAATCTTTTGAAGGTCTTGGGATCAATTAAGCTTCAGCTGAACCACCCGCGTCTGGTGCCGGTCTTCTTTCGCGGCGCTGATAAGCAGGGTTTCTTCTGGCTCTTCTTTCTCTTTGAGCTTCGTCCTGACGACGGCGGATCTGGGCTTCATGCTCCGTGTGCCAGGTTTGGAATTTGGTCATTGCAGTAGCTTCGTCAAACAAGCCAAGTGATACACCACGCAGTAAGTGCTTCAGGTATAACACACCTTTGTACGATAAAAGCTTTCGAACGGTATCGGTTGGCTGAGCACCTTTGTTCAACCAGTCCAATGCACGCTGACGATCTAACTGAATAGTCGCTGGCTGCGTTTGAGGATTGTACGTACCTAATTTCTGAATGAATTTACCATCGCGGGGAGCTCTTGCGTCGGCAACTACAATGAAGTAGAAGGGTCTCTTTTTGGACCCGTGTCTTTGTAAACGGATTTTAACTGGCATCTTAAATGGACATTTAAATGCGGTGAAACAATAATGATTAAGTGTGCAAATCTAAGCGATGACCCGAAAAAACCAAATAAACTCTTTGTGAAATTTCCTAAGCGAAAGAGTGGTTTCGCAAAGGCCGAGGCGGGTTTTAGGCAAAAGTGGCCTACCAAAAGCTGGTGGACTTATTTTTGCCGCTTTCAAACCATGACCGAATACTTTAAAATTGGAAAGTTTGTGAGCACGTTTGGCCTGCAGGGCGAATTGGTGCTGAAACATAATCTCGGCAAAAAAACCTCCCTCAAAGGGCTGCAAGCCGTCTTTATCGAAGAAAAAAAGGAAAGCTTCATTCCCTGGTTTGTCGAAAGCACCCGCATCAAGAATGAAGAAGAGGTGTTCATCAAGCTGGAAGGGATCTCCATCAAAGAGCAGGCAACTAAGCTGGCGCAAAAACAGGTTTGGCTGCCCGAAGCTGATTTTAAAAAGTTCTCTTCCAAATCTTCACCCATAAATATGTTAGGCTACGATGTTGTGGAAAATGAAAAAGTGCTCGGAAAAATAGAAGAAGTTATAGAGCAACCTCACCAGCTTCTCTGCAGGATCAACATGAACGGTAAAGAAGCCTACATACCACTGCACGAACAAACCCTCATCAAAATTGATAAGAAGAAAGCCCAGGTGATTGTAGAACTACCGGAAGGCTTGCTCGAGATCTATCTCTAACACAGAATAGTTAAGAAGCGGCATTCAGCAGTACGGGAAAACTATCCGTGGCAATTCCCATTTCCTTGATCGTGTTTCTTGCCTGGATCATATGGCGTTGTTCATGTGCTATCAAAAAGCGAAACGTATCGCCAAGGCGAAGCTTGATAAGTTTTGTAATCGAAATGGGAATATGAATTTTAGCAAGGTCTACTCCTTTGGCCCGGTCGAGCAGTTGTAAGAGTTTGTCTTGTCCTGCCACGAATTCCTTCAGTACCGTTTCCACGTTCAGGCTATTGGGAAATGACATCCGCTTCTGCGTCTTCATCTTGTTTTTTATCTCGTATACATTCGTCGGCTTCATGCTCTTCGTGAATTTCTCACCCCAATAGCCCGAGATAAACCATGGGTTTGTTGGTAATGGAAGTATCGACAACTCACGTTCTATCACCGGTAAATAATGGCGGTTATAGGCATTGAGGTGTTCCAGTATTTGAACCACACTCCATCGTCCCTCTTCCGGTTGAATCGCCAAGCGGGTTTGATCGCCGCTCATAAAAAACTCCGCTGCCTCTTTTACTCGTTGTACATCTTGTGTAAGTTCATTCAGCAGTTCGTCTGTTTTAAATTTGGCCATAAAGCGGTTTTTACAAAGCTAGATATCATTACTTTCAAATTACAGACCAGCTTCAGGCATAACAATAACAGAATGATGACCATGAAATCATTCAATGAAGCCAGGATAACTGCCGAATAACAAATGGAGAGCAACTTTTTTCAAATATTACAGAGAGGAACAAGGAAGACGAAGTTCAGTTCGCAGAACATCGTAAAGGTGGTAAAAGGTGGTGCTCCTTTCTTCGCGTTGCTCAAAGAAATGATTGAAAAAGCAGAGCACACCATTCACTTGCAAACGTATATTTTCAACAACGATGGTACCGGTACTGCTGTTGCAGAAGCATTGATGGAAGCAGCAAAAAGAGGAGTGGCGGTTTACCTCATGGCCGATGGTTATGCTTCAAGAACATTACCAAAAGATTTTATCAGGAGGATGGAGGAAGCCGGCGTGCACTTCCGTTTTTTTGAACCTATTTTCCGCAGCAAGCATTTTTATTTTGGCCGGAGGTTGCATCATAAAGTCTATGTGTTCGATAACAAGCTGGCATTGGTAAGTGGCAGCAACATTGCTGATCGATACAATGATCTTCCGGGCCAGCCTGCATGGTACGACATGGCCTTGTTTGTGGAAGGTGATGCCGTGCTTGAACTGTATGACATCTGCCTGAAAATCTGGGAACGTGATACGACCAAACGAAATATGCTAAGGAAAAAGCTGGTGGATCTTTTTAATTACATTTCTAAAGAAGATGCTGTTGGTGTACGTGTGCTGCAGAACGACTGGGTGCGACGAAAATTGGAAATCTATTTTGGTTACCACAAACTTTTTAAAGAATCAAAGAAGAGCATCAACATTGTTTGCAGTTATTTTCTACCAGGACTTTCATTGCGTAACCGCTTGAGCAACGCGGTGAAGAGGGGAGTAGAAGTGAAAGTTGTTTTATCGAATGTGTCCGATGTGGCGTTGACAAAACATGCAGAGCGATATCTCTACAACTGGATGTTTCGGAATGGCATCCAGGTTTATGAATATTTACCCAGTGTTCTGCACGCAAAATATGCCGTAGTGGACGATGATTTGTTAAGTCTCGGTTCATACAACATCAATGACCTGAGTGCACAGGCAAGCGTGGAATTAAATCTCCTGGTGCGGGACAATGAGATTGCTCAACAGATGAACAACGAAGTAGCGGAACTGATCGAAACAAAATGTCTAAAGATTAACCCGGAAGATTACGCTTTCAGCCTGTTTTCCTTTAAGCAGCTGTGGCGTTTTTTATGCTACCATTCTTTACGCATGACACTTGCAGTTGGAACGTTCTATTTTAAGCAGGAAGAGTAATAATGATAAGTAATAAGTGATCAATCATGAGTGCTCTTATTTATTCTTACTTCTTTCCAAACATCCGTCGGAAAAAAGCCGCTGTTGATTGCGGGTTCCAATGCATAAATCTTCCTCGCTGTACAACTAAATCATTTTTATCCGGTATGCTCAGATAGTAATGAAAGGCGAACCTTTCTTTCGGATCGTACCAACCTACCACTTGTCCAAACCGGAGCACATTCATCACGGCTGTATCACCCCATTGCTCAAATGTGTAATAGCCTTCTGCAAAATCTTTTAAAACCTTGATGTCTTTTTGGTTCCCGATGGTATCAGTTTGCCGATCGTTTTTTGGAAAATAGGTAAAGTCCATTGCCCCTTTATCAAATACAGACCGATACGAAGTATAGTAACCTGCGCTGTCTTTGGCAACGGTAAACCACAGCAGCGAATTAAATGGCGACGGTGTTGTAAAGAACTCAGTGGGCTTATTTTGAGCTAAAAGATTTTCGCGGACAGCATTGTTCACAACTTGTTTGTTGATGATGGCAATGCACAAATAAATAGCGGAAACAAAGATGCCTGTCCGGATCCACATCACACGCCGCTTATGCGATTTGTTTAAAAGCAGAAGGAACAAAAAAGAAATGAAAGGAGCAATGGAGAACAAGGGGTCTGCAACGTAAAGTACATTCATCGTGTACTTGTAATTTGTGAATGGCATCAGCAGCGAAACGCCATAGGCATTGAACGAATCAATCAACAAATGGGTGAAGATGTTGACGCCAAAAAGGAATAATACATTGATGCCCGGCAGCGGTGTTTTATGAATCACTCGTTTTACCAGCCAGGTTAAAAGCACCGTGGCAACTATCCCAAACAAAATGGAATGTGTGATTCCCCTGTGAGCAACCACATTCTCTGCGCCATGCAGGAAAAAGCCCGCTACAAAATCAATATCCGGAACGCTCTGCGCAAGGGCGCCATAAAACATGGCTCGTTTGTCCATGTACTTGCCGGCAATGGCTTCGCCGATGCAGGCACCCAATACGATATGAGTGATGGAATCCAATCAAAAACGCTTATAACAAAATTGTACCGGTTAAGGCAGATTTCAAAGAAGAACGTAAGCCCGGTCATGCTTCGGGGCATTTACAATTTTACGGCAGGCAATGAGAATATGATGAGCGGTTGATGTACAACGAAGAAATTCGTAAACTTTGTTTTCACACACTGCTAAAAACTAGATCATGAGGAAAACGCTACTGATTATTGCATGCACGTTATGCTGTCTTCTTTCACAAGCCCAGCAGGGCACCATCACCGGTCGCCTTGTTGATGACAAAGCTTCTCCCGTTTCTTATGTGAACGTTGGGCTGTATACAACGCAAAAAGGCGCACCGCTTACACAAGGCGCATTGACTGATTCGCTGGGAATTTTTAGGATCGCAACGCCTGCTGCCGGAACTTACTACGTACAATTCACAGCCATCGGTTTTGCAAAATTTGTCTCTGATAGTTTCAGGATAAACAGCGCTGATTTTTCCAGAGATTTTGGAACGATCACCTTAAAAAAGGAATCAAAGGACTTATCCAATGTTGATATTGTAACGCTGAGACCATCCATTGTACAGCTTCCGGATCGTATGGTAATTGGTGTGCAGGGTACAGCCATGGCTGCAGGTACAACAGCCTTTAATGTGCTGGCAAAATCTCCTGGTGTTTTTGTTGATCCAGAAGGAAATATTCAACTCAACGGTAGAGGTGGTGCCACCATTATGATCGATGGCCGACTCACTTATCTTTCTGCACGTGACCTGCGCAATTTGCTGGAAAGTACGCCTGCCGAAAACATCAAGAGCATCGAAATCATTACCAACCCTTCTGCCAAGTATGATGCAGAAGGCACAGCAGGTATTATCAATATCGTGTTCAAGAAAAACGTGCAGCAAGGTGTAAATGGAAGTGTGTATGCTACCTATTCTACCAACCTCAAACAACATTTGTACGGCGGTGGTGCCACCGTGAACCATAAAAGCGGACGGTGGAACTCCTTCCTCATTACTGATTTTAACCGTCGAGGTAGTGGTCGTGAAGCAACCTTCACTAGGGTGTTTCGTACACCCAACCAAACAACCTATTTCGACCAGGTTGCCGAAGGCAACTGGCACAACATCGGCCCGCCATCACTGCGCATCGGCACAGACTTCACCCTTAATCAAAATCATAGTGTAGGCTTTATCGGTTCGTATTTCACCAATACCATGAACGCGGATTTTTTGACAGAAACGTTTATTGGTTTTGCACCGAAAACACCCCGCCAGTTTATTGATGCCGATAACTATAATTCCAATACGCTTAAGAACTTGGTGACCAACCTGCATTATGTTGGTACACTGGATACAATGGGAACAACGCTTTCAGCAGATTTCGATTTTGCCCGCATCCGCAACGAAGGGGAGGGCAATTTCTACAACACCTACACCCGTTTGAGCGACGGGATGAAAACAACCGACAACCTATACACCTACACGCCAAACGGCTTTGATATTTATTCGGGCAAGATTGACTTCAGCTATGCCATCAGCAAAACACAAAAAGTGGAGGCTGGTACCCGCTTAAGCCGCGTGGAGTCGGATAATGATTCCCGTTTTTACTTCAACAATAACGGCAAGGTGATAGACCCGCTGCGCACCAATCATTTCAACTACCGCGAGAATATTTATGCAGGTTATGTGAACTGGAGTGGATCGCTGACAAAGAAGACATCACTTCAGGTTGGTTTGCGGGCAGAGCAAACGGTTTCAAGAGGCCAATCATTTACCACCGGAGAGATCAATGACCGCAAATATCTGGATTTGTTTCCTTCCGTTTTCCTGCAACACAAAGCAAATGATAATTACAACGTCACTGTCAATTACAGCAGACGTCTGAACCGTCCGAACTATGGTAACCTGAACCCATTCCGTTCTTATCGTGACCCGTACACTTGGACAGTTGGTAATCCTTATCTCCGGCCGCAGTACACCAATATGTTCAACCTGACGCAAACGATTAAGAAGATTTACATCGTGCAGCTGTTTTACCAGCATACACAAGACCCAATGGTGGAACTGCCAATGCCTGATGCCTCTACCGCGGAAACGGTTTACACAACCGGCAACGTAGAGAACAGTTACAGTGGCGGTATGTCAGTCATCATTCCGTTTAAGCTGGCAAGGAAGTGGGATACCCGCAACACCGGCCAGTTGTCGCACAGCAAATTCACTACCGTTCAGAATGGCGAATTCGTTCGGAACGAACAATTGTTTTACTACCTGCAATCGGCACATACGATCCTGTTGCCAAAAGATTTTCGTGCAGAAGCAACCTTCCTCTACCGCGGACCGGCAGCATCGGGATTGTATCACCAGCAGGCCATGCACCGCATTGATCTTGCTTTCAATAAAAGCTTTGCAAATAAGAAGTTTGAAGTAGCTATCAACATCAACGACATCACAAAAGGCTGGCGCTTCCGTTGGGCTGCTAACTTTGGAGGAAACATCAATGAGTTTGATCAGTACATGCGCTGGAGGACGTTCGGCATCACGCTTCGTCACAACTTCAGCAAGGGACAAAAAGTAAACATCAAGCAACGCACAGGTCCCGAAGAATTGAACCGTTTATAATACACACCACATAAAGAAGCCGGTCACTTGCGACCGGCTTTTCTATTTTCTAGAGTCTTATTTTGAATCCTCCATTCACGACAAATCCTTCAACAGGAGCATAAATATCCCTGAACCGCGGGTTGTCAATTGGCCCTTCGTAAATGCGGTCAAATTTGCTTTGGCGTGTGTCCGTAAAGTTTTCGAAGTTGATGAAGACCGAAAATTTCTCAAAGATTTTCTCGGCCATCAAACCCGTGATCCAGTAGGCTTTACCAGTGGTGTTATCATTCAACCGTTGCGGACTGAAATAATAAGCTTCCAAGCCAATCTTGATGTTGTCTTCTTTCTCAAACATCAACACATTGTTCAGGCGGTGTTTTGCAGTGAGTGGAAGTTGGCTCTTGATGTTGCTGTATACCGTTTGAGCATCGGTATACGTGTAACCAACAAAAAGTTTGAAAGCGTTCCAGGTTAATTTCAAATTCGTTTCGCCTCCTTTTGTATCGATGTAACCAGGAACATTTAGGAAAGAAATTGGTCCGGGGAATGACGCCGAACCCCGCACAAACGGATCGTTCAATCGTGTATAGAAAAAGAGTTGATTGATACTCACACCTACATCGCCAATTCGTGTGCGGTAATTGATGTCAGCGTTGCCGCCGATGGATCGTTCGTAAGCGGCCGTTTGTTCGTTCACCGGCGAAATATTCCTGTATTGTTCCCGTTCGGCTTCTTCGTTGAAGATGGTTGGTATTTTATAACCGGCACCACCGCCAACACGTACAACAACTTTTGGAGAAAATTTGAACAAGGCAGAAAGCCGTGGTAACAGGGCAAAGCCAAATGGCGACGTATAATCACCACGCAAGCCTGTTTCCAGCGTAAGAAGCTCACTCGCTGTCCATGTGTTTTGTAAGAAGAGTCCGTAGGTAGTGTAGTCATAACTACGGTCCAACATACCCGGTGATTCATCGAAATGATCCGTTTGCAGGTTAACCCCTGCGATCCACTCCATGTTCCCTTTTTGCAGATCGTAATTGACTTCCGTATAACTAGCTTTTTGTACACCGTCGAACAAATAACCGGGAATCTGAATCATGCGGTCAAACATGGTGTAACTGTTTTTCACATTCAAAGAAGCATGATCAGAAAAGCGATGGTTGATTCCCAACTGTGTTGTAATCCTGTCCGAATTGTTTCTTTCGAAATAGCCGTTACCACCGTTCTTGATGTAATTCACATTTCCGCCAATCCTGTTTTCTGTAATAAAACTAACCCCTGCGTTCGCGGTAGTTTTATCGCCATAAAAGAACAGGCGAGGATTGATGGTGTAGCGCTCAAACTTTGGGATAGCCGTAAGCCCGATGTTGGCAGGATCAAACGGCTCGTTGCTGTTGCGTGAACCAAAAACAGTAAGACCAAATTTATTAAAACGCTGCCCGTAGAAGCCACTGAGGTCAAGGCCGCTGGCAGAGGTGGCATTGGCCATAAAACTCAGCTCACGTTCGCTTGTTGGTGTTTTTGACACCAGGTTGACAAGACCTGCAATGGCACCGCCACCGTAGAGGGTAGAAGCGGAGCCTTTGATGACTTCCACCTGCTTTAAATCCAGCGGTGCAATCTGCATGATGCTTAAGCCGCCAGAGAAACCTGCATACAAGGGAAAGCCATCGCGAAGCAATTGCGTATAACGGCCATCCAAACCTTGTATACGAATGCTGGAGTTGTAAGATGTAGCAGATGTTTGCTGTGTTTGAATACCGGTGCTTTCGTTGAGCAGCATGCGGATGTCACCGGGCTTCATGTTGCCTTTTTCGGCTAGCTCTTCACCGGAAATAACTTCCACTCGTGTAGGTGTATTGCTGATGGTGCGACTTGTTCTTGTGGTACTGACAATCACTTCTTCTTCCTCTTCTTCCGCTTCTTCCAATTCTATTTCCATTGGTTCGTCAGAGGCAAGTGGAAAAGTTAGCTCCAGGCTTTTTTCTTCGTGCCCAACAAAGCTGATCACAAAATGCTGCAACCCTGCGGGAACATTGGTGAAGACAATCACGCCACTGCTATCGGTTGTTTTGGTTTGCGCTCCTTCTTTCCATTGCACGGTCGCTCCAGCTAATGGGCCTTCTGCGGATTTGATGACGGCACTAAAACGATGCTGTGCCTGCGCAAATCCGGCGCAACTGAAGGCGATCAAAAACAGTAAAATCCTCATCGGCCAAAAATAAGCTAGCAAAACAAAAGCCTTGCTATTTGAGCAAGGCTTTTACTGATTTACTGTACAACCCTGTTGCAAGGGTACTGCATCTCCTCCCAACAGGAATCCAAACTTGTTTTCATAGAGGCTACTGTCTGCCTGGCTGCTGCTGCGTGCCGGAATTGTTGTTGGTATTGTTTCCGTTGTTCAATCGCTGGCCGTTAGCGGAATCAACTGCCTGTCCTGTGGCATTACCGCCCTGGAGGTTAGAAGTGTCGCCGCCACTATAGGTATTGCCACCATTGCCGGTTCCCACCATGGTATTGGTTGATGCCGTATCCGTGTTTCCAGCGCCGGCATCAGATGGTCTGCCATCACCACAACTGCTAAGTGTCCATATTATGCCTGCCATTAAAAAAACCTTTCTCATTGTTCATCGTTTTTGTTGAATAATACAAACTGTCATAGTTAGCTTATCAACTATACTGCCAGTCCTTCTTCAGCTTATATCGACCGCTGTGTTCGAACAGTCCCTGCACGTCGCTATTGACGTTGTGTGCCTGTTCCATCGGTTGACCGGCGGTTGGCTGAATCACCTGTCGTGTTGAGATCGATGCCGGTTGTATCGCCGTTATTCAAATTCCCTGCATTAACACCGCCGCTCATATCCACACCGGTATTTTTACTGGCATTGTTGGTGTCCGTCATTTGTGCGCTGTTCCCGGTGTCTGTAGAAGCACCGCTGCTGCCGCTGTTGTTACAACTGCAAAACCAAAGGGCAAAGCCCATCAAAAAAAGAGCTCGTCTCATCGTTATGAATTTTTGTGAATGAATCTGGTCTGTCGCAAAACTCCTTGCAAGTTTTCAGCCAGCCATTTTATTGCATACCGATGTGACCGCTCTTTTTAAGTGCTGCCAACGCACAATCTTATTGACGCTGTTGTGTGCCAGACCCACCACCGGTTGTGCCACCCGTAGTGCCGCCACCAGTTGATCCGCTGCCGCGATTGGTACCGCCACCTTGGTTTGTTCCGCCACCCTGGTTAGTGCCACCGCCCTGGTTCAATGTACCTCCGCCAGTAGTATCTGTTCCGGTTCCTGTGCCCGTGCTGTTACCATTGGTGTTCATGTTAGTACCACCGTTCATGCTGGTATCCATACCAGTGTTGGTTGTGGTATTGGTAGTTGTAGTCGTTGCTGTGTCTGATGTCGCACCTGTGTTCCCGCTACTGTTACAGCTAAAAATCCATAAGGCCAATCCGCCCCAAAAAAGTACTCGTCTCATAAATTAAAATTTGTGTTGAAGGGTTAAAAACTATGCGGGGTAAGTCTTCAACTTTGTTGCCAAGGGTGTTTCAGTTGTATTATGATGCGGGAACCAATTTGTTTGCATCCATTTCTCTACAACAACGAGTGATTAGTGCCGTGAAGTTTAGCTTGCCTCAAAAAGAAACGGTTGTGCACATTTTGGTGAAGCACAACCGTTGCAATCGAATAGCTTTTTTTGTGTGAATAACTATATAGGAAACCAGCAAGTGAAGGTTGCCCACTTGCCCGCTTCACCATCAGCTGTAATGTTACCACCATGCCTATCCATAATGCGTTTGCAAATAGCCAGGCCCATGCCTGTGCCTTCGTATTCGTGCTTGCCATGCAGGCGACGGAACATTTGAAAAATGCGTTTGTTGTATTCGGGAGAGAAGCCGATGCCGTTATCCGTAAAGGTCAGCTTCAGTAAGCTGTCAAGGCGGGAAGCTTTAATGTGTATCACCGGCTTGTTGCCTGGCGTTTGAAATTTAATGCTGTTGCTGAACAGGTTTTTGAAGAGGTACACCAAATGATTTTCTACACCTTTGATCGTTGGCAGACCAGCTGCAATAATCTCAGTGCCCGTTCTTTCAATCTGCTCATGCATCTCCGCCTTTGCCCTTTGAAGCACTACGTTTAAATCCACCTCATGCAGGTCTTCTTTTTCCACGTGTACCTTGGTAAGGGCTACAATATCCTCTACCAGTGTATCTAAGCGTTTTACGGAATTGTGCAAGCGCAGCAGGTTTTGTTTGCCGGCTTCGGTAAGATGGGTTTCCTTATTGAGCAACCAGTCGCTGAATGTGTGAATCTTGCGAATGGGTTCTTTCATATCATGGCTGGCCACAAAGGCAAACGAAGTGATCTCGTCGTTTTTTGCTTCCAGCTCTTTGTTCTGCTGCTCCAGTGAAGCATTTAAACTTTTCAATAATCGCTCTGCTGCTTTTTCTTCAGATACCTCCTGGAGTACGCTGAGGATATGGGTGACTTTGCCACCAGCATCACGCTGAAATACTTTGGAACGGTTGCGGATCCAGCGCACTTCGCCTTGTTTGGTGAAGATGCGATATTCCAATGTCAGCACGTCGCCATCTTTTGCGCTTGCCACTCTTTCATTGAAATGCAAAAGGTTCAAACGGTCATCACCATGAATCAATTGCAGTCTCCCATCGATGCCCATGGCTACCAGCTCCTCTAACGATTTACCTGTCCATTCGGCCAGGCAGTTGTTGAGGTAAATGGGCTGCTTTTTCTGCAGGTCATAAATGGTGATCGCATCAGGTGAGGCTTTTGCTGTTTCTTCCAGCCAGCGCTGGCTTTGTTTTAATTGCTCCGATGCCTGAATCTGGTCGGTCATGTCCATGTCCACACCCACCATGCGTTGTACATGGCCGGCTTCATCGCTTACCGCCGTGCCTTTTACTTTCAGGTGACGAACACCCGTTTGCGTTTTAATGCGCAGGTATTCTTCGAACGACTGGTGATTTTTGCGCAGGTGTTTAACGATGCGTTTGGCTACCGCACGGTCTTCTTCTATCGATCGTTCAAGATATATTTCGGGTTGTACCGGTGCACCCATCGGGTAGTCCATTAAACGGTACATGCCATCGCTCCAACTAAAACGTCCGAATGGGATCTGGTATTCCCAACTGCCAATGGCGGCAATGTCTTCGGCTTGTTTTAAAATGGTAAGGCTTTTATGAACTTCTTCTGCTGCTTGTTTGTGCTCCGTAATATCCTGTACAATGCTAATGTAATGAGTTGGATGTCCTTGCCCGTCACGTTTAAATACTTTCCCTCTTGACCGGTACCAAATAACTTCTTGTTCCCTTATCACCCGGTATTCGATTGTTCTTATCTCGTTGTCTTCCGCTCTGCGTAATTGTTCGATAAACCGGTGTAAAGGTTCGCGGTCATCAGGGTGTGCCCTGGCAATGATTTGTTCGTAATTGATTTGCAGCGTTTCGTGGTAGCGTTCTTCATCTCCCTTGTACCCGGAACGGTTCACATAGTCAAACTTGTTTGTCGTAAAGTTGAAGACGATGATAAAGTCAAGTGTGGCATTCATCACCTGTTCGATAAACAGTTTGCTTTCCAATAAAGCTTCTTCTGCCTGCTTGCGTTCTGTAATATCCTGCACCAGCCCTAAAAGCCTAACGGCATCTCCCGCATCATTGCATACTACTTTGCCGTGTGCTTCCAGGATACGCAGGTCGCCATCCTTGCGGTAAATACGGCGGGTATAGTGATAGGGGTGTTTGTTAGCAACGGCGCTATCTAAAATATCTTTTACAACGGCTACATCATCGGGATGGGAACGGCTGTCGATCCATTCCAGTGAAGGTTCAAGCGAGTTGGGTTCCTCGCCAAAGAGGCGGTACATGCCATCGGAAAAACGAAAGGTATTCTGTAACAGGTCAGCTTCGTAACTGCCAACTTCTGCCACCTCTTCGGTTGAACGCAGGAGGGCTTCGCTTTGCTGAATGCGTTGGTTGGCTTGTATTTCTTCGGTGATGTCCTGCACAATACCAGTCACTCTTTCCACGGTGCCGGCCTCACCGGCAAAGCTTTCCCACTCGTGATTTACCCACCTTAGCTGGCCATCCCGCAGCCGAATGCGATGAATGAAATGGTAGTTGCCGGGCTGCTTCATCGACTGTTCTTTTATCGATTGCAGTTCGGCAAAATCGTCGGGGTAAATAAACTGGTCTACTTTGTCTGGAGTAATCTCTTCACTTTGCGGCTCCAGGCCATTGATGCGATAAAGTTCATCACTCCAATAGGCAATGCTTGACCCGACCTTCCACTCAAAGCTGCCCACATGGCCAATGGCCTGTGCTTCTTTTAGTCGGAGGTGTTCTTCCTGCAGTCGTGCCTGCGACCTGCGCTGCTCCTCCTGCAATTGCCATTCGTGCGACAGGTCATGCGCTGTCCATAACAGGCTGACTACTGCGCCATCCTGACCTTTGATGGGAATCAGGTAGGTCTCAAAATATTTTTGTCTTGAGGGGTCGATCGGGATATGGATGGTTTCTCCTTTCAGGGCTTTTCTAAGCTGCTGGTACGACGGATCGTTCACCATTTGCGGAAACACTTCAAGGATGTTTTTTCCCAGCACTTCTTCCTTCGTCAAACCGTAATAGTCCTCGGCCTTTTTGTTCCAGAACAGGTAGTTCATTTTGGCGTCGAGGGCAATGATGCGGTCTACCGATGACTGTACCAGGCTTTCAATGAGGTGAAGACGATCATTAAGGTGTTGGCGCAGCTCTGTTTCGGCGGTTACGTTGCGGGCTATGTGCAGAATGCCACTGACTTCATCGCCGGAAAACAGGGGCAATAGATGCAGGTTGTAAAAGCCGTTGCCGGTTACGGAAGCCGCATTTTCCACCACTACTTTTTCACCGCGGTGCACCCGGTGAAACAAGTGCATTTCCTCCTCGGTTTTAAGGGCGGGAAAAAGGTCAAAAAAGTTTTCGCCGATGGCGTCGGTTTTTTTCACGCCATAGGCTTTTTCTGCGGCGGGGTTCCATACCAGGATGGTGTTGCTGGTATCGGTGATAATAACCCGGTCGGGAATATTATTGGTGAGACTCTCGGCCAGTTGCACCCGCTGCGCCAATTTTTGCTGCAGCACCTGCTCGCCGGTAATGTCTTCCACCGTGCCAATGAACCAGGTTTTTTCGCCCCGCTCCTGCAGGCTGAAAACAGCCATCATGTGGTAGATGCTGCCCCGCTGCATACTACGGAACTCGAAGGTTGCCGGCTGCTTCTCACGAATGGCCCTTGTCCAATGCTCCTTGAATAATTTTACGTCCTGCGGGTGAATGATGGAGAACAGGGATTTTTCGCTGGCGTTGACAGGTGTTGTTTTGGAGTAACCCAGAAACCTGTAAAAGCTATCGCTCCAGGTAATAGAACCATCTTCCAGGTCAACACTCCAGCTAAGCAGCGAGGCCATCTCGGATGCCTGTTCGGCTACCTGCCCCTGCACCCAGTTTTCTTCCTGCACACGTGCCAGCTTTTTCTCCAGCATGCGTTGCACGGTCACGTCCTGTATCAGGCCCGAAATAATCAGGTCACCTTCGTACAACAGCAGTTTTGCTTTTTGCTGTATGTACCGCATTTTACCATCCATACGCACCACCCGGTATTCCAGCTCCGGCGCAGCATGCTCGTAAATCATTTTTTTGTAGGCAGCTTCCACCTCATCGCGGTCTTCCGGGTGAATGTAATTGAGGAAGGTGCCAAGGGTAGCCGTCAGCGATTGCGGTTTTAAGCCAAAGATGCGGTAGTATTGATCGGAGTAAACGGTTTTGCGGGTAAGCAGGTTTACCTGCCAGTGCCCGAAGTTTACCTGCTGCTCATCGAACTGTATTTGCTGGCGCTGCCACTGTACCAGGTTCTTAAAATCTTCCAGCTCAAGCTCGGTGGCCTTTTGCTCGCTAATGTCCTGGTAAGTGCCACCCAAAATGGCTTCGCCCTGAACATTAAAAAACCAGTCGGATTTATAGCTGATCCATTTTTCAGTTTCTCCTGCCAGGATGCGGTAATCCATTTGCAAGGGTGATCTTTCCTGGAAAGCCTTGTCCAGGAAATCCGTCACCAGCACTACATCATCGGGATGAATGAATGGGTGAAACGTATGCAGGTGGGCATTGAGGCTTTGCGGTGGCAAGCCATGCAAGGTAAACACAGCATTGGCATACCATGTTTGTCCCGTAGCCGCATTAAAATACCAGTTGCCCAGCCCTGCAAAGCGGCTGTTCTTTTCAGCCAGCTCTTTTACCAACTCGCCATGTTTGGCAGCAGCTTTTCGTTCCTGTTCGGCAATGACTGCTTCTATCGCCTGCTTTTGCAGGTCTTCGGCAGTTTGTTCTTCCACCTGAACAGTAACGGCTTCACCCGTTACCTGCTTTACTTCGCCGTAGGTGGTAATGATGCGAAACCCGAGGGATTCAACCGGTTCATCGGTGCACAGGCTTTCCTTTACAGCCGGCAGGTCGTCGGGGTGAAAAATGGCTTTTGTCCCAAAGAAATTGTCAGGTGATTGCACCATCACATCGCTGCAAAACACAGCGTCGGTTTCCATCTCCCAGTGCCAGGTGCCGTTTAAGCTGTAAAATGTATTTTGTAGAAAGACCCGCACGGTTTTCACGGTTGCCTCGCCCATTTGTTTCGCTTCCTTGGTCTTCAGTTCTTGCAAACGCATTCTCCTTTTATGGTTGAAAAGACAAAATTTCCCGTGAACGAATTTTTTGTCGCCGGGGTAGGAAAGAAGAGGTTTTTAAGGGTGGTGTTTACTAAGCGGCAGCAATATAGCCCAGCTATTCAAACAAGGTAGGACTTTTTCCCCACACGCCATTTTCGTTTTTTTTTATTGAATGGAAAAAATGCATGTGTACAACGTAATCATTTCTTCTACCGGGAGAAGATTAACTTTAGAGCCCCACCATTTTGTCTAACTTCATTGCTTTTGCAAGAAGCAATTCGCCCTTTATCAACGATTCCATGAAAAGTATTTCTCCTAAAAAGGCTGAGTCGAAAAAGATACAACCCTACGCTATTGTTGCCGTGGGTGCTGCGGATGGCGGTGCCGAAGCCTTTTCTGAGCTGATCAAAAACCTGCCTTTCAATACCGGCATGTCATACATCTACCTTCAGCATGGCGATGGAAATGGAGGCGAGCTGGTAGATCTTTTTAAAACATCGTCGAAGCTGGTGGTACACGAAGCCAAAGAAGCCATTAAGCTTTTACCGGACAATGTTTACGTCATTCCCTCCAACCGGAAAATGACGATCGTTGATGGATCACTAAAGCTCTCGTTAGGTCCTGTGAAAACGCAATCTCACCTGCCCATCAATGATTTCTTCAACCACCTGGCCGAACAATACCGCGAAAAATCAATCGGCATCCTGCTCTCTGGAAACGTGGCCGATGGTACGGCTGGTCTGCGCTCCATCAAAGCGGCCGGCGGCATCACCTTTGCCCAGGATAGCACAGCCAGTTTTACCGGCATGCCCAAGAACGCCGTTTCTGAAGAAGTGGTGGACCTGGTGCTTTCGCCAAAACGGATTGCCGAAGAATTAGCCAAGCTGGCCGACCAGCAGGAAAAATACCAGCAGGCGCTGCGAGAACTAAGCGAAGACACGATCAACGACCGCGACGAGAACCTGCAAACGATTATCCGGCAAATCCATCGCCTTACGGGTGCGGATTTCAGCCATTACAAGATCACCACCATTAAGCGCCGTATTGTGCGCCGCATGGTGATACATGGCATTGATAACCTGGAAAGCTATGTGGCCCACCTGAAGCAAAACACCAACGAGGTGCACCAGCTTTACCAGGACTTGCTCATTAACGTCACCACCTTTTTCCGGGATGCTGACACAGCTGAGTACTTAAAGAAAACCCTGCTGCCAAAAATTGTTGCCAACCGCGAGTTTGCCGACCCGATCCGCATTTGGGTTCCGGCCTGCTCTACCGGCCAGGAGGCTTACAGCCTTGCCATGCTGTTGATGGAAGTGCTGGGCGAAAATGCAACCACTACCCAGGTGCAGATTTTTGCCACGGATCTGAGTGAGTCGGCAGTGAACAAGGCCCGTTTAGGGATTTATAGCAAAGACGAAGTGGCTGATGTTTCCGCACAGCGGCTGAGCCGGTTTTTTACCAAGATCGATGGCAGCTACCGGATTGTGCGGGCTATCAGGGAGGTTTGCGTTTTTGCCGTGCACAATGTGCTGAAGGATCCGCCCTTTTCGCGGCTTGACCTCATCAGCTGCTGCAACCTGCTGATTTACCTGGAGCCCATGCTGCAGAAAAAGGTGATGACCACCTTTCATTACTCGCTTACCAACCAGGGTTACCTGGTGCTGGGCAAATCGGAAACCATTGGCGCTTCGGCCAACCTGTTTGGCCAGTTGGATAAGAAAAACAAGATTTACGCAAAGAAAAAAGATGCGGCTTCTAAGGCCTTTTTTGAACTGACGTTAAAAAGCCCTGAAGGCGAAAAGGAAAGCAAACCGCTAACCACACCGAAGATGAAGAATGACGACAATGACCTGGACAAAATGGTGGATCGCCTGCTGCTGAAAAAATTTACGCCGCCAAGCGTAGTGGTAAACCAGGACCTGGAGATCGTGCAGTTTCGCGGCTCTACAGGCCTTTTCCTGGAGCCAACGCCGGGCAAAGCCAGCTTAAACCTGCTAAAGATGGCAAGGGCGGGTCTTGCCTTTGAGCTGCGTAACCTGGTGCACAAGGCCGGCAAATCCGGTGACGCCGAAACAAAGTCGTGGGAAGAAAGTGCCGGCGATGCCAAAGTGAAAAAAATTATCATTGAAGCCGTACCAGTAAAACACCAGCACGACAGCATTGAAAAATACTTTCTTGTTGCGTTTACCGAGAACGTGGTGGATGCAAAAAAAATCCCTGTTAGCGACCAGTCGAAAGACGAACGGGTAAGGCAACTGGAAGAAGAACTGAATGTGCTGCGGGAAGACATGCGGACCATGCTGGAAGAACAGGAGGCCGCTAATGAAGAACTGCAATCCGTGAACGAAGAAATTGTAAGCAGCAACGAAGAGCTGCAAAGCATTAACGAAGAACTGGAAACATCCAAGGAAGAACTGGAAAGCAGCAACGAAGAACTGCTGACCATTAACCAGGAACTGCAGATGCGGAACGAGCAGCTAGCCGAGATACAGGAATATTCCGAGGCCATCTACACCACCATCCGCGAAAGCCTGCTGATACTGGACAAAAACCTGCGCATTAAAAACGCCAATACCACGTTTTACAAAACCTTCCGGGTAACTGAAGAAGAAACCGAGGGCAAGCTGCTGTACGAAGTGGGCAGCCACCAATGGGATATTCCGAAGCTGCGTGAATTGCTGGAAGAGATTATTCCCCGCAACTCGCAGGTGACGGATTTTGAGGTGACGCACCGGTTTCAGAACATTGGCGAAAAAGTAATGGTGGTGAATGCACGCCGGCTGGTGCGCAAGCTGCATGCGGAGCACCTGATACTGCTGGCCATTGAAGACATTACGGAGTACCGCCAGGCGCAAAAGCTGATTGCAGAAAAAGAAGCCTGGTTCCGCAGCATGGCCGATAACTCACCGGTAATGATCTGGGTAACGGATGCCGAAAAAAAGATAGAGTTTGTCAACGAAGCCTGGCTGGAGTACCGCGATAAACACCATGATGACATCATGGGCAAAAGCTGGGTGGAAGAAGATATTCATGCCGATGATGAAAAAGGCACCCGCAAAAAATTTGACGACGCCTTTCAAAAGAAGAAAGAATTTACCCTGCAATACCGCCTTAAAAAAGGCAAGGATTACAAGTTGCTCTTGAGCAAGGGCAAGCCCAATTATTCAACGGAAGGAAAGTTCATTGGCTTTATCGGCTCCTGTGTAGAAATACCCGATTAGTTCTAACAACAATCCTTCACTACCTTTCACTAACCAATGTATCGACACACCTACCATTCAGACCTGCGCCAGGAGATTGCTTACCTGCAAGCTCAACTGGACTATAAACGCCGCAAATTAGCCGACTGTCTCCGCGATAAAACTCCTTTTACTGAACTGGAGAAATTGTACGATGAGATCCGGGAGATAGAAACAAAAATGCAGATCTGCTTTGAAGAAGCAAAAGCACAATCGGATGAAGACCGTAGAGAAGAGTAACGCAACCGAAGAGCTTACAATATATCCTGGTGTTCAGTTATAAAGGTCTACCTTCAAGGAAATCGTGGGTGTGGCAGAGGGAAAGAAACAGTTCATGTTTGTGATCAGGAAAATTCATTCCGCTTATCTTGTTACGGGAAATGAGGCTGAAGTTCATGTTGAACCGCTTTATGATAAAAGACGCGAGCCTGCCTGCGCAACCATTTCTACTACCATGCAAATGGTTGGTCACTCCAAATTAATCCTGCACCACCCTGATGATCCCTGCCAGTTTTTAAAAGAATACTACAACAAGCTCGGGTGGGATATCGAGAACGCCGATTGATCTTGTTTTCTTACAACACATCTTGCACGCATAAAAAAAGGTAGCCATTTCAGACTACCTCGCACCACTTACCTCTTACACACAATCTCTTTTTTAATTTTCACAAGGGGAGTAACGGATCAAACCTGTTCATTACCTGCTTCACTTCTCGCTGCCACATCTCTCTTTCACACTCCATTTTCACGCACAGGATTGTACTCTTATAGCCAAATGAAGTGCCAGTCCTGTTTTCTGCTTAATCATCATTAATAAACAGGCGTCATTGTAGAGATGTGTCACCTTCCTGCGTATTCAAATACTCAGCGGGGAAGAAAGCACCTTGATCTCTGCCTTAAACATTACGGTATCGCATTTGTACTTCTTCCTCTTCAATTGTGTGTATGACGTTGCCCGAGTTTGCCTCTATCAAAAAAGAACAACAGATTGAGACCATTAAAAAGGACGGGTGCTTTCTTTACGTACGCAACGAAGGCAGTGTAGATGTCATTCTGTACCAGCTTGACAGCTTTTACGTGGAGGTTTTTTTTGAAACAGCGCTTGATGACAAAGTCACCATCCGCAGTTTTGATGATACGGCATCGCTTGATGTTTACCTCAAGGAGATCAACATCTCTGCTTTGCAGGCGTTGCTGTAACAGCTTCCATTACCTGAAACAAATCGTACCTTACGATAACTTAACCAACGAATCAAGAGCATGGCAAAAAGAGATATTATCGTGATCGGTGCATCGGCCGGTGGTGTGGAAGCATTAGTGAGCCTGGTAAAAACACTCCCTCAAAACCTGAACGCTTCCATCTTTGTGGTGCTACATCTTTCGCCTTTTTCTTCCAGCAACCTGCCCCGCATTTTATCCAAGGCCGGTAGCCTGCCTGCGGTACACCCCAAAGACGGTGAAAAAATTGAACGCGGAAAAATCTACATCGCACCACCCGATCATCACCTCCTTTTAGAAAGAGGCGGAAAAATAGCGGTAAGCAAAGGCCCGAAGGAAAACCGTTTTCGTCCATCGGTGGATGCGCTGTTTCGCTCCGCGGCACTCCTTTACGGTCCGCGGGTAATTGGCATTGTGCTGAGCGGTGTGCTGGATGATGGCGCATCGGGCATGTGGAATATTAAGCGCAACGGTGGACTGGCCATCGTGCAGCAACCCGAAGAAGCCATGTTCCCGAGCATGCCGGAAAACGTGATGCAACATGTAGAGGTTGACCATATATCGCCTACCGATGCAATGGGTGCGGTGCTGGCGCAACTGATTACTGAAAAAGCAGGCAAACGCCCCGAACTGACCAAAGAGGAAATGGAGCTGTTGAAGTTGGAAGTAGTGATTGCTACACGGGACAATGCATTTGAACTGGGCATACTTGACATGGGTGAGCTAACCACTTTTGCCTGTCCTGAATGCAAGGGAGCATTGGTAAGTATCGGCGAAGGACAAATGATGCGCTTTCGCTGTCACACAGGTCATGCGTTTACATCAAGCACCCTGCTGGCCGGCATTACCCTGCAGGTAGAAGAGAAATTATGGGAAGCGATGCAAGCCATGGAAGCGACCACCATGCTGCTGAACCAGATTGGCAACCATTATCAATCGTTAGGAAATGCAGCCAGCGCCAAAGAGTTTAAACAAAGGGCTGTTGATGTCAGTAATAAAGCAAGGGTTATTCACGACTCCCTGTTTACACAAGACCGCATGAGTGAAGACATGCGTTTTGACAAGGACAAGTCAAAAGCTTCAGTCAACATGCGCAGCCGTAAATAAAATCTGCTTCAGGTTTTCGATATGTACTTCCATTTCTGCAGCCCGTTTCAGGTGCCCGCTTGCAGTGGCTTCGTAGCCTCGTTCCTGGTCTTTTTTTGCCAGCTTCAGGTGTAGTGCTCTCCGCTCTTCCATCATGCGCAAAGAGGTCCAGAACGTGTTCTCCATGACTTCTGAAACGCGAATCAACAATTCCCTGTCGGTGAACGAGTGGCCCACATGGCAACGGTAATGTGTTGGATGGTCTTTTTGGGTCTGGTACAAACCGCCGCCACAGTCAGGGCAGTTAACGTCTATCTTTTCAAAATGCGAGACGTTTTCAACTCGTGTAGACACCCGCTGGTCGATGGCGCTTTCCACCTGCACATCATACGGCACTTCCGTTTCTTTTGGTTCGGTGTTGCGGATGATGTCATCCAAAACGCTACCGATGTTGGAAAGCGATGTACTATGATCGACTTCGATGGTATCCATCACCGAAAGCGGCATGTCGGGGTATTCCGCTTCGTTCGGGTCCTGCACAATGGTAATGCCTCCGGAGCGTTTGATGGAGGCCATCCCCGAAGCGCCATCATCCATCATACCGGTGAGAACAATGCCGATCACTTTTCCATTAAAAGCGGCAGCAGCTGAACGAAATAAATTATTGATGGAAGGACGCCAGCGATTTTCAGGCGCACCTTTTCCGAGTATCACATTGTTTCTTGTAACAAGCATGTGTTCATCGGGTGGGGCAATGTAGATCACACCTTTTTTAATGGGTTCTCCGTTTACTGCCAGCCTGCATTCAAGCTCGGTAGATTCCTGTAAACGGCGAAAGAGATATTTGCCAATTCCTTTGCGGGAAAGATGCAGTACAATGAAGAAGGCCGCATCCATTTCGGGTGTTAGTTGGGTTACCAGTTCTTCCAGTGCACGAATGCCGCCGGCCGAGGTACCAATAACAACAATAAACTTAGGCTCAGCAATTGAAACTACTTTCATTTAACGCAAGTTGCAATTGCCGTGCCTTTCGTTACTAAATGCGGGCACGGTAATCATTTAGCGCCGTCTCGGTTTATAAGCGTACCTTACATCTATTCCTCATCGTATCTATTCTTTCTGTTAACACTCCTGACACGTCTTTTAGCAGCCAGTTTATCTACACAAACGCTACTAATTATGACGCCTGTCATTTTACAATTCCCTGATCTAACACAGTTAGCCAAATTTCGCTTCACGTTAAAGGAAGCCTACCTCGAAATGAATGTGAAAAATCTTACCATCAGTTGTGATTGTTCCTCTGATATGATCAACGACGCCGTGATGCATTATGGTGCCAGGGTGTTGCCGGCGCATAAGACGCAGAACACATCAACCACCGTGCATTGAGAATAACCGATTTTATTTTTTCATCTAAACATTCATTTGCATGCTTACCTATCAAAAATTTTCGGTGAACGAAACCGAGCAATTTGAAGCAGCCAATTACCCGACGCTGGAACCAAGCCTCCGGCAAATGGTAACACAGTTATCAACAGAACCTTATGGCCCCAAGGCAGAGATGATTCTTTCTTTTGCAAAAGATCATTGCATGCGGTCGGAACAGGTTGCTGAACACCCGGCACTGGCTAACCTGATCAGCTCAAAAACCCTGTCGCTGCATGTAGTAGAGGACTTGTTTGAAGCAAGTAAAAAGAATCCAGCCTTCCGGAAAGAACTTGAAAATTATATCGCCGGCTACTTCCGCAAAGCAAATGTTTATTAATCGGCCGGCCACATTCAAAAACACACATACAATGACTCTCACGAACGAAATTTCATCTCTTACCATCGCGGTAGATTATTACGGAGCAGATCATCAAGAGCAGCAAAAAGATGTTCGCTACCGCATTTACCAGCAGGATGATTGGTTTAAAGCAATCCCTGTACTTCCTGCTGATGAAAGAAAGGAGGCCGGCCTGCAGGAAACACTTGTTTTTATCTGTATTGATCATACGGTGGTTGCTGCCAATCACATGGAAGAAGAATCGCTGGCGATCATCAAACAAATCATCATGCAGCTGGAAGTGCAGGAACTTATTTAATTGAACGTAAATTTTTTATTATGATACCTTGTTACGAACTACGCATTGGCAACTATGTACTTGCAGGTGATAAACTGCAGTGTATTGCTACCATTAATTCCCAATCAGTACAAACAACATTTGCTCCGGCCAGCGTTGCCGAGAAATATACCGAAAGCACCTTTTCTCACTCACTGGAAACCGTTACACCTGTTCTGTTAACCGATGAAGTTTTGACTCGTTGCCGCTTTGTTTATCACGATTATTTTAAGTTCTGGCAATTGATTTCCGGTACGGAAGAAAACAGGTCGGAAATGAATATTGACAGGGATTACAACATCCTTGATTTTATGCGCAAGCCGGTGGTAAAAAAGGTAACGTCATTGCACCAGTTGCAGAACATCTACTTTATGCTGAAAGGAAAAGAACTGGATGTGGCTACTGTTAGTGCATAATAAAATAAACAGGAGCATTGTGTATTCTTTGTGATATTAAATGCGATAAAGCCAAATAGAAAGCCTATCTTCACCAAGTCAATTTGAGCCTCGCATTAGTACGTATTAATTAGTCTGCTTAGCAATCTGCATCTTAGTTAGTCTCTTACTCCTCGCTATCCTCAGATATTTTATCATCTATTTATTTTTCAAGTATGAACATTTACGTTTCAAACTTAAGCTTCGACGTTCAGGACCAAGACTTAAGAGAATTTTTTACACCTTTTGGTGAAGTAACATCAGCAAAAATCATCAGTGACAGAGAAACTGGCCGTTCAAGAGGCTTTGGCTTTGTTGAGATGAGCGATGATGCTGCTTCCCGTAAAGCAATCCAGGAGTTGAATGATGCTTCTGTTGATGGCAGAACAATTAAAGTAATGGAAGCTAAGCCGAAAGAAGACAGGCCTGCCCGTAACTTTAATAATGGCAACAGCTATAACAAAAACAGGTATTAATCTCATTACAGATATACTGGCCCCGGTTCACCGGGGCTTTTTTTTACCTCCTTCATTCCTAAATAAAAACAACTCATGGAAAGATTTTCAAAAGAAATAGCCGTCGGAAAAGAAACAAGAATGTTTGTATTTACACGGATGGAAAATGTAAATGGCGTAAAATTCTTTGTAACATCAAACGATGAAAACAAAAAGGCGATCTCCTTTAGCCTCATGCGTAGGAAAGAAGATGGCTGGAAATTATTGCCGGGTTCACTAAGGTGGCTGTATGCCATCGAGCCTGAATTGGCTGCTGCCATTGTTGATACGCGGATGCAATAAACAGCGTTCATCAAATAATAGCGCAAGAGCCCAGAAGAGAATCGGTCTTGCAAAACTGCAGGAGCGTATATGCTTTTAATATCACTATTGTATCAATAAATGGCCCGGTATTATTACCAGGCCATTCTTGTTTTAAGCCAACTATAAAACGTTGCTCAGCCTAATCATGATTTCAGCGGTAGCACTGTTTTTTGCAGGGCAATCACAAATAAGCCTTCTCTGTTTGGTTCTCACTCTCTTTAGAAGTATTTCTGCACGTTCATAGCGGGGCAGTGCTTCGAATACTAAGCCTGGTTGTCTGCAACTTTATTGGTTTTGTTTCAAAGGGACTGAAACTAAATGAACGTCGTGGTGTTCACCCAATGAAGAAGTTGATGGATATTAAGACCGGGTTGGTGTAGATAGTTCTTCAACTAAAACAAGTTGAATACTAAAGATGGGAGCTTACTAGCAAATGTTTTTAGAGCGAAGCAGTTTTTTGCGTTCACTGACAGGTTGTGACGAACTCTGAAAGTTGGTTGCAACAATATTGTATGGGATGTGACTACAATTACGAATTCTCAGTAAAGTATAGATCAAACAAATAGAACAAATCAATTTTCAATGGTCAGAAAATGATTACACGTTTAACTTAAAAGGAGTAAACTTCTGGTTGATGAAATAAGCGTCTCTGATCTTATCGGGCTGCAGCCAGTTGAGCTCAATAATGGCTTTGACGGTGGCCTTGATATCGTCTAAACCTGCTGGCTTCGTTACGTACAAACTGGCACCCTGTCGATAAGCTCTTTCAATATCCCTGGGCAGGAAGGAACTCGAATAAATTACGATTGGTATAGGGCTTAAAGCCGGATCTTTTTTTAGCTCCGTCAAACAATCAAATCCGTTTTTTCTCGGCATGTCAACATCGAGGAATATCAGGTCAGGTTTCAACTCTGAAACATGCAGTAAAAGATGGGTTGTTTCGTTAATGCAGAGAAGTTTGACAGCAGGCGCAATTTCCTTCAATTGTTCTTCAAAAAAGCCACAGTCGTCAATATCGTCATCTACCAGGAGTATTTTTTGCAAACTTGTTTGTGTTGCCATTTTGTATGTTTTTTATTTCGATTGGCAACATGAACGACCATATGATCAAAATTGCAATGTAAACTTATTCTGGCTTTGCTATAACGTCTTGCCAATTCTGCTCAATAGAACCATTTGCCGGTTAGACCGAGAAAAAAACCTGTCCGTAATAATGAATGTTCTGAGTGAATACCTCATGTCTTTAGTAGTTGAAATAAGAATAAAGTCGATTTTGCTTTGAGCTAAAGTCCTGTGTGGCTCCTTCTTAATTCAGGTTGTTTTATGAAAGCTAAACCAGGTGTATACGCAGCACTGTTTTGCATGCATACGATAGCATTCTTTAGCAATTTCAATATTGAACTGCTGCTGAAATAAGAAAGTAATTTAGTGCTGGTCGCTGCTTGTAAGGCTGCCTTTTGGCAATGAAAGCTGGTTGGGTTCAGATTAAACCTTCAATCTCTTTAATGTTAATCAGCTCCAGGTAGTGGTCAATGCCGTTGGTGTCCGCATATCCTATTAACCGGGAAATCTTGTTACTGTTTTTGCAATAAAGAATTTCTACATAAAAGTCGTCAACCTGATAGAGTTCAGCACGGAAACCCTTTGTATTTCGCTCCATGATTAGCATACCATGGAACATGATCACAGTTTTTTGTACAAATTGTGTAGCACCACAAAATTTTGTAAACGTCATGGTCATAGGTTGTGCCTTCGTCAGCGTTTGTTGGATGTAAGCAAGCCTTCGTTTTTCCATTTGTCTTTAACGGCAAGAAATGCTGGTGTATTTCGGGCAATAGCGAAAATAGCTTCTGTTAGTTCAACTAAGGCACCAACATCATCCCTTCTGGGAAGGATTTTTTCGCAGTCCGTCTTTAATACGATTTCATCGCCAAACTCTTCCACCAGGTCCTTGTCATAAAGTATAACAAATACAAGACAGGGTAACTCGGAACCATCCACGAACATTTGTGCTTTGTACAGCTTCTCACGAAAAAGAAACTCAATTTTTGCATCCATCTTTAGCTAATTAATAAGTGATACAGGCGCACCAAACAGCTATAGCTGTTGGCTATTTAGATAAGATGCGGGTTAAATGACTTCGTATGATGAAGGGTTGGAATTTAAGCTGGTCTTGTTATTCAAGCAGCGGTTAACTGTGTGCAAGTTGTACACACCGCAATTTGCCTTCTGCTAAAATCAAAGCCTAATCCGTTGTTGGTAAGTACCGTTGCGCTTTTGGGAGAGCTATAGTAATTTCAAAGTTGCAAATGTCACCATGAAAGTTGTTTGTCTGCAATTTGAAAGCCTTATTACCCTCACAGATTTTATGGCCGTAATCAGTAACGTCAATTGTGAGATCAATCACCAGCGGTTAACTGTTTTATGCCAGGTCTCCGCTGATGAATTGCAGTTAGCCGTTTCTTCTTTTGGTGCCAAGATCATTTCAGATCAGCTAACCAAAGAAGCATCATAACCATTTATTAAAACTGGTTGTTAGTTTTTCTTAAAACGATAAGGGTTGATGGTGCCACCGCCAACTTTGTATGAACCGCGTTTCAACTCCTTTGGTTCTGCTTCTTGTACGCTAAGCTCGCATCCACCAACAGTAGCCTTGTCTAGTGCCGCAATCGCTTTTTTGGCCTGCTCTTCATCGGGCATTTCTACGTAACCAAAACCTCTTGATTTATCGGTAAAGCTGTCAATAGAAACAGCTGCGGAGGACACATTGCCATAGGGTGTGAAAAGGTTTTCAAGGTCTGTATTCTTCCACTGCAGATCGAAGCGGGAAATGTAAATGTTCATGCTAATAAGATTTAAAGTAAAAAAATTCTGAGCGGTAGCAGGAGCAGGGAAAGAAGAAAGGAGGCAGGCATTCAGTGCCGGTGCTGACGCAAAGCAGGGTAAAGGTAGGGTATTAAACCATGGTATCAGGAATTAGTTCCGTAGTACGATGGTGTTTATCGTTGTGTTCACAAATAATGAACTACCTTCACCATTCTTATTCAACGCGACTTAGATAAATTTCTTCCCCATTCCGTAGAAGCTCATCTGGTCCTTCTGATGAGACCAATGCTCCCAAAGAGCTTAATTAAACAAAATAAGACTACATGTTATTCGACCAAATTGGTTTGATTGCGCCATTGTTGAAAGCGCTCAAACAAGAGGGTTATACCACACCCACACCTATTCAACAACAAGCCATTCCGCATGTTCTTGCAGGAAAGGATATTCTTGGACTTGCTCAAACAGGAACTGGTAAGACAGCCGCGTTTGCTCTCCCGATATTGCAGTTATTAAGTGCAGAGAAAGCCAGCAAAGGCTACCGCTATACAAGAGCTCTTGTGTTAACTCCAACAAGAGAGTTAGCTATCCAGATTAGCGAAAGTTTTGAAAACTATGGCCGTCACCTGGATTTAAAACACGAAGTGATTTTTGGTGGTGTATCGCAAACGTCACAAACCATTTCTTTACGCAATGGTGTTGATATTTTGATTGCTACACCGGGGCGTTTGCTTGATTTAATGAATCAGGGCTACGTGCATCTCGATCACCTGGATATGTTTATCCTTGATGAAGCCGACCGCATGCTGGACATGGGCTTTATCAACGACGTAAAAAAGGTCATTCGTGCATTGCCTGCTAAGCGTCAGACCATGCTTTTTTCAGCTACTATGCCGCCTCAGATTGCGCAGTTGGCTGCATCGCTGCTGAAGCAACCGGTGACGGTAGAAGTCACACCTGTTTCTTCGACGGCTGAAAGAATCGAGCAATCCGTTTATTTCATTCCGAAGCAACACAAGCAGGAACTACTGGTTCATTTGCTCAACGAGCAAAAGATTCAACGTACACTAGTCTTTACTCGGACCAAGCACGGTGCTGATAAAATTGCCAAGCAATTGAAGAAAGCAAACATCCAGGCAGATGCTATTCACGGTAATAAATCGCAAACAGCAAGACAAAATGCGCTGGTAAACTTCAAGCGTGGAAAACTGAAAGTGCTGGTTGCAACAGATATTGCTGCCAGAGGTATTGACGTAGATGCGCTGGAGCATGTGATCAATTATGATCTTCCTGATGTAGCAGAAACTTATGTACACCGCATTGGCAGAACCGGCCGTGCAGGTGCCAGTGGTATTGCCATTTCTTTTTGCGACGGCAAAGAGGAGATGAGCAACCTGCGAAGCATTAATAAACTTATCGGTTTAAAAATACCGGCTGTTGCCCACCCATTCGAAGGTGAAGCAGCAGGTCAACTACAAAAACAAAAGCCATCGTAAGATGGCTTTTGTTTTTGTATGTCTTTAAAAAGGCTTACTAACTGTTTACTGAACTAACCAGGCCAGTTTTACTGTTTCTGGTTCCTTCATGCGTTCTGCAATCCTGCGATAGCGATCAGCCAGGTTACACAAATAATCTTGCGCTTTGGCTGCATAATCGTTCAGTCCGGTTAGTGTTTCCACCTTCCATAACTGCGTTAGGTGCTTGATAATGGCAGCATAGTCAAACGTGGTATAAATGCCCATCTTTTGTGTAATAGCAGAAAAACGGGTGTACAGATTGTCTTCCGGTGAATTATCCATCATGATAGCCGGCATGGCAATTTGTTTTTTCATCATCTGTTCAAAGGCAAGCAAAGCACCATTGGGATCGATTTCAAAAATCTTCGCCATGAAAGTCTTGTATGCCTTTTCGTGACGGGCTTCGTCACCTGCTATCGTTTTGCAGATCTTCGATAAAATACCATCGCCGCTTTTGTCGGCCAGTTTACCTGTATTTACGTGAGAGATCTTTGTCGCTCTTTCCTGGAAAGATGTATAAATGAAGGCCTGGTATGGATCGCCTTCTGTACGAGGATCAAAGCCATTTGCCAGCAGGTTATGAATAGTGATCTCCACTTGCTTCATATCTGCACGACCGGTGAGATAGAGGTATTTATTCAGAAGGTCGCCATGGCGGTTCTCTTCTGCTGTCCATTTACGTGACCATCTCACCCAGCCTTTGTCGGAGGCAACGTTGCGATCGGGGTTCACGCCTTCAATCAGGTTAAAGTAGGTTGTATAAGTAGGAAGGGCTTCTTCGGTGATCATGTTCCCCACGAGTGAGGTAATGACTTCCGCCGGCAGGCCTGCTGCCCTTTCCTGGAGTTCCTTTACTTCTTTAAGGGCCTCAGGTGAACTCATATCCGGAAGAAAATCGGAAGGCTGCCATGCTGTTTCTGCTTCAACCAAAAAAGAGTCAACTGCTTCATTGGCGAAGGCTTCCATGCCGGAAACCACTTCAATGTTCTTTTGAACCTCGTTTGGTTTAGGTGTGTAATGTGTCATTGTAGTAGGGTTAAGCGTTATTGCTGTTGGGCAGCAAAAATAAAGCGTCAATAAATATGCCCGTTAGCTTTTGGCATGCTGCAGCGCAGCAGGTTTAGCAATAAGCCTTATTGATCGCTTCGGCCAGCTCTTTCTCCATTCTTTTGATCCAGGAAGGGACCTGTTGCCAGATTTCCCATTCGCCGTTATCACCTACAATCATTTTGAAATTCTGATTGTCAACTGACACCCTGCATACTTCGTCTGTTCCTTCCAAAAAGCCCTGAAAGCTAAATTCAATCCCGTTGATTGTTTTGCTGAATTGTTCCATAGATCTGCAATTGCGTAGTTAAACGCTTCCTTTATTTTTCTTGTGACCCAAACAGCTTAGCCGGCTACAGCTTCTTCCTGAAATTGAGGAATATGTTTGATGGTCAGTTCATATTTTGAGTTCATGCTGATGTGAAACTCATTGGTCTCCATCATTTCCTTCACTACTTTGTCTTCAAGTAATGTTGTGACGAGGCTGCTGGCCATTGGCATATCAATGATCACATTGTTCAAGCGGCCGTCTTTCAACTTAACCAGGAATTTATATCCTGATTTACGGTTATATCCTGCTCTTTCAAAATCCGGAGCGTTTAACTTGAACTGCTGTTCTGTTGCCAATGATTTCTTTAAAATGATACGAAGGACGGGCAAATATTTCGCCCAAACATTAGTAAGCATATAATGATTTGAAGATGAAAAAAATTAGTTGCGTGCGGGAAGGATAGGACAAAGGTCGTATTTTAAAAGCCAATAAGACGATAATGTTTCTGCAGGAGCCCGAATGTGCAAAAGTGGGGAATCTCATTAATGGCATGAAATTGTGAGATATGTAGAAAACATTTTATGCTACCATTTACTGGAACCCGTGAAAAAGAGAGCCGAGAAAAATTTTTGACCTTCCCGGTTGTGATGCTTCTTGTATTGATGATCACCTTCCTAGGTGCCGGTGTGTATGTGCTGATCAGTGCTATGAACTATTAGGCCTAAACCCATTCATCGTAACTTACTTATCAAATACTTACTTATGCTGGTACAAGAATCCGGTCAGGACGTGCAGCTTTCGGGCAAAAGTGGCGAAACCTACACAGGAAGAATTTATGGCGATAAAGAGGCGAATACAACTATTTCCGGGAGAACGATCGTGTGCCTTACCAACAGTGAGTATGCAGAAGGGCAGTGGCATCACCGGATGAATAGTATCTTTTCTTCTTCAGACGTAAAACAAACGTTGGAACATTTCAAGGGACGGGATGATATCTCTCACTTAATCCTGATTCCGCAGGAAACGGGAACAGATCCACAAAAAGACCACATTGATGATTTGATCCGTGCTTACCTGCACTCTTAAATCTTACTGCCGGTAAAAAAGAAAAGGGACTCTTAACGAGTCCCTATTGACGTGAAGGCACTACTCCTTTTTCTTCCTTTGCAAAATACTTTCGCAGGAAATCCTGCTTTGAATCGCGGTACGAAGAAACAGCCCCTATTTTGTAAAGTGAATAGATATAGATCCAAGGCAGGTCTAACTGGTAAGATAAAAAGCCAGCCCTTGCCGAGCCCGGGTATAAATGGTGATTGTTATGCCATTCTCCTGCAAATAATCCCGGACGAAGTTGGTTCACTGACAGGTTGCTTCGGTCAAAGTCCACACCTTCCACATGCTTCTTCTCACCTTTGCCATGGCCAGTATAGTTAAATGCACGAACACCGATAAACCAGATAAATGCGGCACTAAATAACGTGCAGGCCAAAGCATGTCCGCCCATTAAATAAAAAGCAGTATACCAAAAAGCCCAGTTCAATATCCAAACGGTAATCGTATAGGCTGGCGTTGCTACCGATCCCCATTTTTTGAAGTTTTCGTAGCTGTTTATTTTAACGCCAGTATGGCTCATGAAGTGAACAACTTTTTTATAGTCCTGCTCGCTTAAATCAGTCGATACACGTTGATGATTGAACTCCGCCAACATGCAATACAGGAATCCTGCCTGTGCATTGTAGGGGTCGCCTGGTTCATCAGACTTTGAATGGTGAACGTGATGGGAAACGATATAGATTTCTTCCGGTAAGGTTTTGATGACCAGGTTTTGGGTAAACACACGCCAGAAAGGATGGCTAAAGCGAAATGCTTTATGCGTTCCGTAACGGTGAAACCAGATCGTACCATGGGTGCCCATAATGATCATGGCGTACACCAGGTAGGCAATCAATAATGGAATGCTGAAAAACTTGAACAGGAAGAAATACAGGAACGGAAGAAAACAAACCATCATGGCCACACTGGCAAATGAAAGCCAGTTAGATTTTGACCGAAAGATGTTCATCCGCGAAAAAGCTTCTTTCCACAATTGACCGGAGGAGGGTTTGATTAAATTACCGTTTTCATCCTTCCAGCCATAGGTAGGTTTTTTAAGTACGTTGTCAATAAAAGCCATAGAAAACTTGATGAAATAGATGTATATATGAAAAATGTGCCAAGGTCTGCTAATTACGAAAATAGAAGTGACCAGAAAAATTTGATTAACAAATCAGGAGATACGTTTAGCGTTTGCTGAAGGATGCTTTCGAAGTCTTAACCAAAGCTTTCCTCGTACGTTGCTAATCTGGAAAATTCCTGGCCGTTAAAAATTTTTGCGAGGCTACTGTTTTTTGATGTTTTGTAGGCTTCCAATTGGCTTTGCGGAACAATGCGCCAAAAGTTTTTTGCCTTTAAGTAAGTGTAGTCTGCGTCTTTAATAAAAAGACCATAGATGGCATCTCTTTGCTTGAAAGAAATCTTCACATAGTCCTCATTAAATGCCGCTTTCTTTTCGAAAAATTTTTCGATGTCTTCAACGTTCATAATTTCCTTTTTGAGTTTTATTTCTGTTACCAAATAAGGGGGAGATAAAAGCAACGCAGAAGACATCAAAAGGTGGTAATAAGATGAAGACTGAATGCTAACAGCTCGTGTGCAACTCTTCAAATATACCTTTTTTCCCCTGTCATGGATTTTTTGAAGAGATGCTTTGTGATAGTTTTGACAGTAACTACGGAAAGAAATCCTACCTTCACGGTGTTAATTTGAGCCTCGCATTTGTAATCGTTAATAGTTCTGCTTTGCATGATTCATTATCCCTTACCATTGCTTTCTCAAGTATTATTTCAATTTTAATTTAAAAAGAACATGAACATTTATGTTTCTAACTTAAGCTTCAACGTACAGGATGAAGACTTGAGAGAATTTTTCACCCCGTATGGTGAAGTAACATCAGCAAAAATCATCAACGACAAATTCACCGGTAAAAGCCGCGGTTTTGGATTTGTTGAAATGAGTGATTCAGCTGCTGCTGCAAAAGCAATCCAGGAACTGAACGATGCAACAGTTGACGGAAGAAATATTAAAGTAATGGAAGCTAAACCAAAAGAAGACCGTCCTGCTAGAAGCAATGGCGGTGGTGGTTTCCGCGGCAACGGCGGCGGTGGCTTTAATAAGAATAGATGGTAATCCATTCATAATGCAGATAAAAGCCTTTGGAATTCCAAAGGCTTTTGTTTCTCATTTAAGACCGTACAGAAAACGTAATTTTAAGTGCGTTTGACTTTAGGCAGTTGAACTGCATTCATCAAAAAATTTAAAAGCAATGGCGAGATCACAGCAATCTTTCAATAAACGCGAAAAAGAAAAACAACGGGCAAAAGAAAAGCAGGAGAAAAAAGAAAAGATGGCCGAACGCAAGGCAACCAAAAAAGACCAAAGCCTTGAGGACATGATGGCCTATATTGATGAGAACGGAAACCTTTCTTCTACTCCGCCCGATCCTTCAAAAAAAAGAACGTTCAATGCAGAAGAAATCGAAATCGGCGTTCCTCAGCAAAAGCCACTGGATCCGGAAGACTTGATTCGTAAAGGGTCTGTAAGCTTCTTTAATTCAGCAAAAGGTTTTGGTTTTATCAACGACAGCCAGAGCGGTGAGAGTATTTTCTTTCACCAGAACAACCTGGACTTTCAGGTCAAAGAAGGCGATCGTTTGATATTCGAAGTAGAAATGGGAGACCGCGGCCCGATGGCTGTCAACGTAAAAAAGCAATAACTACAGGCAAGCCTGCTAGTTATTAAACTCCCCAGGCTTGTACCTGATTTGTTGCACCAGCATTTCTTTTCCATCAAGCAGTGTATGATTTAATGCCGAGATCGCCTGCTCGGCTTCTGCTTCATTTGGCATTTCAATGAATGCATCACCTTTGGATCGGCCGGTTCCTTTTTCCCGGACGATGGCCGCGTAACTCACCTTGCCATAAGTGGAAAATAATTCCACCAGGTCGTTGCCGATAATATTTGTACTTAAGTTGGACACCAGGATATTCATAACTGCACTGTTCAACTGCTACGAAAAGAGCAGCCCTGTTTATGAAGGTACACCTATTTGCAGGCTGCGGCAGTAAATAAATAAGTACTTCTACGATGAAAAGGTTACCTTTAATAGGTTCACGTCTTAAGCATCGCACCTTAGTAGCAGATTAACAGAACATTCTTCTCTTACTACCTTGCCCTTCTTTCGATTTTTCTTCATCCCGTAATGCCTTTTAAATGAACATACATGTTTCCAATTTAAATAGCAATCTCATTGAGTCTGATCTGCAACGTCTCTTCGCCCGGTTTGGCGAAGTCAACTCTGTAAAACTGGTGCGTGACAAGCTAAACAACCGATCATTGTGTCATGGTTTTATTGATATGCCGATACCGAAACAAGCTGAACAGGCAATTGCTACCCTTGACCAGCTGGACGTAAAAGGAAAGCGCATTAAAGTTACCAAAGTGGTATACGATCCTGCACCGCATGCATCATGGGCGCACAGTCAGGATGCATAAAATTCTTTACCTCCCTAAATCAAAAGACCGGCTTAAGTATTAGTTATGACAAGTAAAATCAGTCCTGCACATAAATCCCTTTTTGAGGAGACGAAGAAAAACCTGACGGTAATCGGTGCAAAGGAAAATACCTTTTTAAAGGTTGAGATCATTTTCTACGACATGTTGGGTATTGCACGAACGTATGGTGATGATATTGCTGCAAACAAGCTATTGGCGGCGCTTAAACAGCTTCAGGTAAATGAGTACCAGCAAACAAGGGCCCTGTTCAAAAAAAGTTCCCAGCGTGAACGGGTGATCCGTCGCTTCATTACACAGTTAAAGTCCATTCTTTCTGCCGGCTGCAAAAATGAGTACGTTGTTACGTCACCATCTTAAGGGTTACAATGCCTAATGAAAACGCGGATTTCTTCTTTATCAGAAAAGCAAGTGTTACATTGAAAGTATCGTTTCAGCCTAAGACGAGTGTCAGCGTTGAACCTTACCGGTGCAAGCCGGAAAACGAGCGGCTTTGCCAAAGTGTTGCACGGCTTCAGTATACGCTTGCGCAATTCCATATAGACGCAAACAAAGGCGCCTCGCCTTACCTCTTGCTACTATCCTTTTTCGACCGGAAAGGTTGGGAAGTAGAAGTTCCTCCATCTTACTAATGGGGAAATAAATCCAAAAATTTTTAGCCGATTTATTGGCAATTGTTGCAAACACATTGTGCGGGAAATGGGAATGATTTTTATTTTCGTTTTTCCCTTAACCTCAATGTTTTGACAACTGAAAAACATTCCGTAGACCTTCGGTCCGTCTTTACTTCCCTTCCCGGCAGCAACGTTTTGGTGTTGCCTGATGCGCCAAGATTTACCATCCTGGCTGCAAGCGATGAATACCTGTACGCTACTAACCGCACAAAAGAAGAGCTCGTTGGTAAAGGCCTTTTTGAAGCCTTTCCCAATAACCCGAGTGATCCAAATAAAACCAGCGAAAACACCGTTCGTGCATCGCTGGAATTTGCGCTACGTCATAAAGAGCCACATTACCTTCCCATCCAGCGGTATGACATACCCATGCAAAATGGTTTCGAGATCCGTTTTTGGTCGGCAAGCAACCGCCCGGTGATGGCTGCTAACGGGGAAGTCAGTTACCTCATTCACACGGTAGAAGATGTAACCGAGCGAATCAGGATGGAAGAACGGGAAAACCAGATCAAGAGCATGGAGAAGGCCCACCGGATTTTTTTAAATGCACCCGTTATCATTGGCATTGTGAGAGGCGATGACTACGTGATTGAACTGGCCAATGACAGGCTGCTGGAAGTATGGGGCCGCACGAAAGAAGTGATTGGTAAACCGCTATTACAAGCGATTCCGGAATTAAAAGAACAGGGTTTTATTGAACTGCTCGACCAGGTGAGAAAAACCGGCCAGCCATTTTATGGCAACGAAATACCAATAAAACTAGTACGAAACGGCAAAGAAGAGCTGCTCTATTTTGACTTTGTTTACAAACCACATTACGAGGAAGAAGATGGCGATGTGGCCAGTGCTGTCGTTTCGGTAGGACATGACGTAACGGAAAAAATTTTAGCCCGCAGAAAAGTCCAGGAAAACGAAGAAAAATATCGCAGCCTGTTTGAAACCATGGACCAGGGGTTTTGCATCCTGGAGATGATGTACGATAATCATGGCAAACCATACGACTATCGTTTTCTTGAGGTGAATCCTGTGTTTGCAAAGCAAACTGGTTTGGATAACGCTGCTGGTAGGACGGTTAAGGAGCTTATTCCGGGCATCGAAGATCATTGGATAGAGCGATATGCAAGAGTAGCCGAAACTGGTGAATCTACCCGCTTTACGCAGGAATCCGTAGTAATGGGGAGATGGTTTGATGCGTATGCATTCCGCATTGGCGGAGAAAATAATCGACGGGTAGCAATTCTGTTTACAGATATTTCCGAACGCCGAAGTGCTGAGATGGCATTACGTGCCTCGGAAGAGCGATTACAAAAAACAATTTCAATCGAAACCGTAGGCGTCATCTATTTTGACCTGGACGGTATTATTCATGATGGCAATGCGGCCTTTGCACGCATGAGTGGTTATTCTCTGGAAGAAATCCGAACGACCGGAATCCGGTGGGATAAACTGACGCCACCGGAGTTCATGGAGGTTACAATGCGCTCAAGGGAAGAACTGCTTACCAAAGGACAGAATACGCCATACGAAAAACAGTATATCCGCCCTGATGGCTCTCGCTGGTGGGGGTTGTTTGCCGGCAAGAAGTTAAGCGATAAAGAATGTGTTGAGTTTGTACTGGACATCACAGAGACAAAAGAAATTGAACACCGGTTAGAGGAAAAAGTAAAGGAACGAACCCGTGATTTAGAAAAGCTGAACGAAGAGCTCCTGCGTACAAATGCAAACCTCGAAGAATTTACCTATGCGGCTTCGCATGATCTGAAAGAACCGGTGCGAAAAATTCATGTGTTTAGTGATCGGTTAAAACATAGTCTTGCGCCGAAGATTACAGAAACGGAACGGAACTTTTTCGATCGCATTGAGCTTGCTTCCCGGCGGATGAGCAGCTTGATTGATGATCTGCTGACGTACTCCGAAGTTGGCCACCATACCCGTTTTGCAGGAGAGGTGGATATGAACCACATCATCAAACAAGTGATCCACGATCTTGATCTGGAGATCGAACAAAAGGGAGCCATGATTGAGGTGGATGGGCTGTTCACAGTGCCGGGCCACCATCGCCAATTGTTACAGGCTTTTCAAAACCTTCTTGCTAATGCTTTAAAATATTCAAAACCAGATGTGCCGCCGGTTATTAGAATTCGTTGCAACAGGATGAAGGGAAGCGATGCAAAAATTCAGTTGACATCAGAAGATACGGAAAGAGAGTTTTACCAAATTAGTGTCGTTGATAACGGCATTGGTTTTCCTCAGGAAGATGCCGAACGGATTTTTAATGTGTTTACCCGCTTACATGGAAAAGCTGAATACAAAGGCACGGGAATAGGATTGTCGATTGTGCGCAGGGTGGTTCAAAACCATCACGGCTATATCTGGGCCGAAAGCAAACCAAATGAAGGGGCCACATTTTTTATTCTTCTTCCGGTGAGCAGATAACGGGCAGTTGCTTTATTTCTTTGATTGTTTGCTTAATTGATTAATGGTGGCACGCAGGTCTTTTGGTAGCGGTGCTTCCAGTTCAATCATACTTCCATCCGCTCCTTTAAAACTTAATTTGGCTGAATGAAGCGCAAGCCTGGCCAGGATTGGTCTTTCTTCCAACTCTCCCTGCGATAGCTTGAACTTGGATTTGATCTGCGAAATGAATACGGGCTTACCATCTCCGTATGATGGATCGCACACAATTGGATGACCCAGGTGCTTCATGTGCACACGAATCTGGTGCGTACGGCCGGTGAGGATTCTGAATTCCATCCATGAGAAGTAGCGATAGCTCTCTAACACCTTATACTCTGTGATTGATTCTTTTCCTTTACGCCAAACCGTCATCAGGCCTTTCTTGGTGGGATGCTCCGCGATGGGTTCATTGATCACACCTTCTTGCTCAACAGGCTTACCCAATACAAGACCATTATAAATTTTGTTGGTCTCCCTTGCTTCAAATTGTTGGGAGAGATGTTTGTGCCATTGTTCATTTAGTGCAAACACCACAATGCCGCTTGTATCTCTATCCAACCGGTGAACGGTGAATACGTCATTAAATCGTTCTTTCAACAGTCCTTTCAGCGAAATATCTTTCCCCTCACGGTCAGGTATCGTTAGTAAACCTGATGGTTTGTTGATGGCAATAAAGTCTTCGTTTTGAAAGATGATGTGTTCTGTAAGTTTGAATTGCATCCCTGCTTTGAATTACTAATTATTGATTATTTATTATTGGCAGTAAGCGAACGGAAATAGTTGTCAATAATTAATTATTAATAATCAATAGTTCTACCTGCCCTTCTTAAAAAACTTCAAGTCCCGAACTTCTTTTTCTGTCAGGAAGCGCCATTTGCCACGGTTGACATTTTTCTTGGTAAGCCCGGCAAATATGACCCGGTCAAGAGCTTTCACATCGTAGCCTAAATGTTCAAAAATGCGGCGCACAATGCGGTTGCGTCCGCTGTGTATTTCCACGCCTATTTGTGTGTGATCTTGTGCATCAGCATAAGCCAATGTATCAACATGTGCAACGCCATCTTCTAATGGAATACCTTTCAAAATCTGATCAAAATGATAACGGGTTAATGGCTTGTCTAATGTGACCGCATACACTTTTTTGATCTCGTTGCTTGGGTGTGTGAGTTTCTGAGAAAGATCACCATCATTTGTGAGCAATAAAACGCCTGATGTATTTCTATCCAAACGACCGACAGGATAGATGCGTGCAGGAGGTGCGGTTTTCAATAAATCCAAAACCGTTTTTCTTTCTTGCGGATCTTCTGTTGTCGTAATATAATCTTTCGGTTTGTTCAGGAGGATGTAAATAAAATCTTTTACCGGGTTCAGCTTCTTGCCGGCAATTTTTACATCGTCTGTTAAGGCTACTTTGTGTCCGGGTTCAAGGATCAGTTCGCCATTTACTTTCACCTTACCACCTTTGATCAGGTCAACCGCATCTCTACGTGAACATACGCCGCTATGAGCGATGTATTTGTTCAACGGCATTTGTTCAGTGAGTGGTTTGGTCGGGGCTTTTAATTTTGGCTTCAGTGACGACTCAGTTGTTTCTCTCTTCTCTACCGGCAACGGCTTTAAGGGCATGTCTCTCTTAAGCCTGTCATCTCTTTGATCTTTAAATCGGGTCTCTCTTTTTTCAGGAGTCCGCTTTTCGGTTGATCGGCTGAACCTTTTTTCCTGCGGCGCATTGCCTCGTTGCTCGCGGGCTGGTTTAAAATCATTTCCTTTTTTATCAAACCGTTTTTCCTTTGGTTCAAAACGATTTTTAGAACGATTGTCGGATCTGTTGTCTTCTTTCTTGAAATCCCGGGTGCGGCTTTGCTGGTTAGGTCTGTCCGAAGTATTTCTGTTGTCTTTCTTGTCGACGTTGAAAGATGGTCTTTCTCGTTTATCAGTGCTCTTTTTTTGAAACCGGGAAGTCGGTGGTTCTAAATTATATTTTGGCGGTTCGTTATTCGATGCTGCCTTGTATTGAGCTCGCTTCTGCCGCTTTGCGTTCGCAATCTTTTCTTCTCTTTCCTTTCTGATTTCTCTTTTCTCTTGGCGGATGGCTTCTTTTTTAGCGCCACCGGTTTTTTCCTTTCCTTTAAAAAACTTCTCGAAGCCTGAACCTTTTTTCATGTTGTAGAGTTTAGCTGTTTTGCAACAGGATGAAGTGCAAAAATAGAAAAGCCGCGACGAATCGCGGCTCTTATTATGATTAGGCTATGGATTAAACATTGCTTTTGTTGCGTTTGTCTTTACGCTTGCTTCTCATGTCTTCCAGCTTTTTCAATTGGTCAGCAGTCAGAACAGCTTTACCCTGGTCCATGTACTGCTTTGCCAAAGACTGGACTTGTGTTCTTTTTTGCTCCTGCGTTAAGGCATTGTTAGAGCGAACATCTTTTGATCTTGCCTGGAACTCCTGGAAAATGCCCTTCAGTTTTGTTTCCTGGTCAGTCGACAGGTTTAATTCTTTTTTGAAAAAGGCTGCTTGCTGGCCGAAGCTTCCCCGACCGCCAAAGTCACCACCTCTTCTGCCAAATGCTTTACCATCTTTTCCTTTTGCTTTCCATTCTTCTTTCTTTTTGTTCATTTCCTCTCTTTGCGCAGGGGTCAACACAGCATCATATTGTGTCTTGTATTTTTCATGAATAGCTTGTCGTTGCTCACCGCTTACCTGTCCATTTTGCTTCAGTGCTTCCATTTCTTTTTTCTGTGCCTCACGGATGCTCTTCAGTTGTGTTTTTTGTTGCTCTGTGAGGTTTAATTCCGTTGCAAACTTTCCTTCGCCATGTTTTCCATGACGGCCTTTATCCTGTGCTTGTGATGCGCCTACAAAGAGTACGATGGCTAATGCCGTTGTTAGGATTCTTTTCATAAAGTCTATAATATTTTTAGTTGTTTAAAAGGGAGACGGTATACAGACAGGGGTGGAGGAGTGAAGTTTAAATGGGATGAGGTTAAATAAGGTTAATCTGTCTGAACTAGGATTTGGGTGAATTTTGAGGATTAGGAGGAAATGATAACAGTCGTTGCAAATTAAGAGTCATCCATCACTGAACGTCTCTTACTTTATTTCTCAACTATCTCGATCATGCCACCTATCCCAGTTCAAATAAAGGAGGCGTTCAATGATGAACGCCTCCTTTATTTCCAATAAATCATTTAAATCCCTCAAATCATGGTTCAAGATTTATTCGCCAACTGCCCACACGCTGCATCAATATCCTTTCCCCGACTTCTGCGAAGGCGAGCATTGACCTTGTGTTTCTCGAGATAGGCCATGAACTCGTTCATGCGCTGCTCGGTAGGCTTTTCAAACTTGGCAAAATCAATCGGGTTGTATTCGATGATGTTCACTAAGTCCGCAGGTACCTGGCGGTAAATTTTGATCAGGTCGTCAGCGTCCTTGGTGCTATCGTTGAAGTTATTAAAGAGAATATACTCCAGTGTGATCTCGTTCTTAGTTTGCTTATAGAAGTAATTCAGCGCATCAATCAATGCTTTCAGATTGTTCGATTCATTGATTGGCATGATCTCGTTACGTTTTGCATCATTGGCTGCGTGTAATGATAAAGCCAGTTTGAACTTCACTTTATCATCGCCAAGCTGCCTGATCATTTTCGCTACGCCGGCTGTGGAAACCGTGATCCTGCGTGGGCTCATTGCCAGCCCTTCTTCGGATGTGATTTTTTCAATGGCTTTAAGAACATTTTTGTAATTAAGCAGGGGCTCACCCATACCCATGAACACAATATTGGATAGCTTCTTTCCGTAAACTTTTTCTGTCTGTTGGTTTAACAGCACTACTTCATCATAGATCTCATCAAAATCAAGGTTGCGCTTCCGCTCAATATAACCGGTAGCACAAAAGCGGCAGCTTAACGAACAACCAATTTGCGAAGAAACGCAGGCTGTATAGCGGCTTTCAGTAGGGATCAAAACACCTTCACATAAATGCCCTTCATGTGTCTTAAACCCGGACTTCACCGTGCCATCAGCACTGTACTGCGTGTTGCTGATAGCTAAAGAAGGAAGCGAAAAGTTTTCGCCCAGCTTTTGGCGAAGCTCTTTGCTCAGGTTCGTCATGTCAGCAAACGAGTGTGCATGCTTTTGCCACAGCCATTCCCAAATCTGCTTTGCCCGGAATTTTTTCTCACCAATTGAAAGGAGAAAATTTTCCAGATCAGCATAGCTGAGATGCCTGATGTTTTGACCCGTTTTTACCTTTTGTATAGCTGTTTCTGCCATCGTGCAAAGATACTTTAAAGCCTTCAGGTGTATGCGCATCAGGGCTTATCTTGCGAACTCTTTAACAGCCATCAGCTATTAGTAATCAGCTATCAGAAACTTATTCGGCTGACGGCTGAAAGCTGATCGCTTAAAGCTTTTACAATGCAAAACGTATACGTCATTGATTCGATAAGAACGCCGTTAGGAAAGTATGGTGGTGGCCTGGCAACTGTTCGTCCGGACGATATGCTGGCCCATGCAATAAAGGAACTGATGAAGCGCAATCCGGCCGTTAACCCTGAGGATATCGAAGACGTGATTGCCGGAGATGCTAACCAGGCAGGTGAAGATAACCGCAACGTGGCTAGAATGGCAGCATTGCTGGCAGGTTTGCCATTGTCTATCCCAGGGAATACGGTAAACCGCTTGTGTGCTTCCGGCTTACAGGCCATCATGGATGGCGCCAGGCAAATTGAGGTTGGCGATGCCGAGCTGATCATTGCCTGTGGTGTGGAAAGCATGAGCCGTGCACCGTTTGTAATGGCGAAAGCGACCTCTCCGTTTCAGCGCACGGCTGAAATTTATGACACTACGCTTGGATGGCGTTTTGTGAATAATAAACTGGCTGATGTGCATTACCCGTACAGTATGGGAGAAACGGGAGAGAATGTTGCGAAAAAATGGGGTATCAGCCGTGAGGCGCAGGATGAGTGGGCATTGTCATCGCAGGAAAAATATTTTGCTGCGCAAGAGGCCGGTAAGTGGAAAGAGGAGATTGTGCCGGTTGAAGTGCAGGGCGAAAAAGGTGCTGTTAGCCTGATTGACACCGACGAGCATCCCCGAAAAACATCATTGGAAAAGTTGGCCTCGCTGAAGCCGGCTTTTGTAAAGGAGGGAACAGTAACAGCCGGTAATGCAGCCGGGTTGAACGATGGTGCAGCTGCCATGTTGCTTGCTTCTGAAGCGGCTGTAAAAAAATACAATCTCAAGCCGATTGCTAAAGTGATCGCCTCAGCCGTCGCTGCAGTTGATCCTGCTATCATGGGTATTGGTCCGGTACCGGCCACGCAGAAGGCTTTAAAACGGGCTTCACTATCTATAGATAAGATTGATCTCATTGAACTGAACGAGGCATTTGCTTCGCAGGTTTTGGCCTGTATAAACGATTTGGAGTTAGACAGAACTAAAGTCAACGTAAACGGCGGATCCATTGCGCTAGGCCATCCCTTGGGCTGTAGTGGTGTTCGGCTATCGACAACACTGGTGCATGAAATGAAACGACGCGGGAGCAAGTATGGTCTTGCTACCATGTGCGTTGGCGTGGGCCAAGGTGCAAGCATAATTTTTGAAGGGATGCAGTAATGATGAAAACATTACTGTGGGTGCTGCCATTCTTATTGGGATCCTGCTTTCTTTTCCGGGATTACAAGAAAAAAGAATTTTCCTATTCAAGGAACGGGCAGGCTGTTGTGATGCCTTTGGTTGTGCCAAAGGGTTTTGTAAAAGAAGAACGGATTGACACAGCAGGCATTGTGATGCAAACATTTCATTATCCGGGCGGCGCTATGTTGTATGCCGCTTATTTAGCCGATACAACGGTGGAGATTCAGCCTTTCAACAAAGCCATTCATCAGCCACTGCTTCATCGACTTGGTGGCCTTGTTTATAAGGGGCAGGACAAAGACCTCCGTTTCTTTCGGGAAATACGGCAAGGAAATATGCGTTTTGGCTATAGAGGGGTGCCTTTGGTGAATGAAGGATATTTTGATTCGGCAACCAATCATGCTTCCCTACAGCGGCACTAAAAAAGTTTATACAACAGTTTCTTCACCAAGCGGTAATTGGTCATCACAGAAAGAACAATCAGCACAACTGCCAGGGCAATCACAGACCAGTGGACGATCGTGTTAAGTTCCTCCCGGTCATACATCACAAAATGATGGAAAGCCCATTGCATCAATTGCGTCAGCAGCAAGGCTGTTAAAACAATGAAGATGTAAATGGGTATAAAGCGCCTGGAAACGTTCTTGCTTAACCAGAGCGGAGAGTAGCCAATCAGCAAGAGCAATTGAAGACTTTCTTTGCTTCGGGCAATCACCAACTGCAGGTAGAAAGAGAAAAGCATAAGCGCCATGACTACAACCAGTAATCCGAACACACCAAGACCGGAAAAAATCCCTTGCATCACTTGTTTGGTTCTTCCAAAACGTGTTTTGTCTTTGTTGACATTGTACCCTTTTTGATCAAGGAAGGCAAGCAGGTCGGGATTATTAGCGTCAGGTGTTTTGATATAGAGTCTTCCATATCCCATTGACTCCCCTTCTCCATAATTTTTGTTGGCCCAATCCAGGAACGACTTAGGAACAATAACGGAATTAATTCTATCGGTGAAGGCCACTACACTTCCATAAAAATCAATTTGCTGCCCATTGCCAGATACACTCATGACGACCGGGATGTTGGTGGCAGTTTCAGGCGAAACTTGTGGTAGACCTTGCGATGGCGCGAATACATTATAAGCTTCGAGATAATCGGAGGAAATGATCACAGGGATTTTTTGCTGTCCTTCCTGCCAGGTAAAATTGGGAGGCAGCGTATCTAAAAATTCATTTTCAATGCTCTCTAAAAAAAGGTCGGTTTTAAAAGCAAGGATTTCTCCCGCACTCATCTGCACACGAAAACGATTGGCCTCCAGCGGCGCCACATTGGTGATGAAAGTCTTTCCTTTTAATTCATCAATATCTTTCTGGTAGAAAACATTTTTTTCCGGTCTGCCCATGGTTTCATTAGTCACACGTTTGGTGACGGAAATAAAATCAAAGCCGTCTTTACGAACGGTACCTTCCTTCATTAACTGCTGGATGTTCACAAACATTTGAACGGAGGCAAGAAGAAGCAAAACGCCGATGCCAAGACCGATATAGGAAAACCACCGCGAAGCTGCATTGGTGCCAGTTTGTAAAAGGGGCTGAATGGGTTTGAATGAAAGTGACACGGAGAAAAGTTAATAAGTTAATAAGTTAATTGGTTAATAGGTTTATAAGTGGAGACACTACCTGCTTTTTATAAGTGATACAGTTTGGTGTATGGGAAAAACTCGATGCGTTCGAGATCAGCAAAAATGATGGCAGCATTGCGGGCCTTTGCTTCTTCCATCATCAGGTCCATAGCCCGCATTGAATTATTATTGTCCAAATGACTGAAAGGCTCATCGAGCAGTAAGTAACGAAATGGCTGCAGCAAAGCACGAATGATAGCAACCCGTTGTTGTTCGCCGTAGGAGCAGGTTCTGCATTTGGAGTTAAGCTTTGAGCCGATACCTAATCGTTCCGTCATTTCCTTTATTTTTTCAACCGGGTGATACGGATTGAGTTGGTGCTTGATGAAAAGGTTTTCATGCACGGTCTGTTCGGGTAGCAGGCGAAGGTCTTGTAATACGATGCTGACATCTCCTTTCCGCTTCACAGCAAAGTCTTCAGCAGTATAGTTTTTTATGGCCCCGTTGCCGTAACTGATTTCTCCGTTGTAATCGTTTCGCAAACCATACAAAAAATGCATGAGCGATGTTTTACCACTACCGGAAGGGGCAACGATCTTGACCATTTCACCCGGTTCGAAAGAAATATTCTTGCCCCAAACCTCTGACGTCTGTTTCCGGGCATCGGGAAAATAAGTGGGAAGAAGGTTGTTAATGGATAATTGCATAAAGAAAAAAGCCGCAGTTGACAGACATAGTGCAACTGCGGCCGGTTAAATTAAAAAATCATTATTGGGCTTTGTCTTCAGCTACTGGCGGAGCTACAACATCGGCCGGTAGTGAATCAACCATTGTATCGTTGCCTTCAAAGGCAACTTTGTTTGCTTTTTGAGCAGCGTTCATTTTTTCAATGAACTGGTTCAGTTGCTTCAGGCTGTTCGTTTTGGTATCAACCATATTGACTACCAGTTCAGAACTTGCTACGCCGTTCTTGTATTCGTTTGCGATCATCACGACGTCTTTCCAAACTGCTGCTGATTCAGCCAATAGCGCTTTTGATCCTGCGTCTTCAGAGAAGTTTGTTTTTAGCAAGCGCTGAAGGTCTAAATAGAATCCAAACGGATGGCCGGCGATCTTGTCGGCGAAGGCATGTTTTACATTTCCGCCTTTTGCGAAGGCATTCACGCTTTCTGCCTTGTTACCTGCAACAAACCAATCATTGTTTAACTGGTAGCTGAAAGGAACTTTGCCAGCTTCTTTTGTGAACGTCGTCATCAGCTTATCAAATGAAGCTCTGTTGTTCACCGACGCAGCAAAAAGAATATTCATGTCCGGCGTACGGGAAGTGAACGTAGTTGGTTGCTCATCGCCGTAGGCAGGGAAGGTCATGGTAGTATCTTTCATTTGCAGATCGGTTACCGCTACAACAAATTGACCTTTCATCGCAGCAACGATCTCACCAAAAGTCATGTCAGTTTTTGAAAGTGCCATGTTGATGAAACCATCTACGCCGATTGCTTTCATGAATTCCTGCATGCCCTGAGGATCCATGTTCATAGCCATCACACCAATTACGTTTTCGGAAGGAATACGGCTTAAAACAGAAGCATCAACGTTTTTGAATTCCCACTTATCCATGGCTTTTTGCATTTCCTTGCCATAGTACTGCTTCATTTTAGCAGTGATCTTACCATCGTCGAAATTGATAGACGCTGCGGTCACGTTGTCTTCCAGCAGGCTGCCAATTTTCATCATGCTCATCATGCCAGCTACATCGGAGTACATTACGCCAGAGTTGATCCATAGGTGCATGTCGCCGCTTTCTTTCATTACCGAAGCAAAACGGTCGTCGTTAAACAGACTTTCGTCACCATCAAGTGTCATTACTTTCTTCACAAACACTTTTAAGCTGTCGGAAGAAAAGCGGGTTTTTTCACCCATGCCACCGCCCATAGGATTCATGTTACCCATCGGCATGTCGTTGATCACGGCAAACTTACTGTTGTTCCAGATAAGCACAGTTCTGTTGTCAGGAACCATTACATTCCAGTCACCATCTTTTTCAACCTTTGCGTCTTTGCCCATTTTCTTGGCAACTGATTCAAAGGCCGCAGCATCCTTTATGCCGCCTTCAAAAACGCCGTAACCACCGCGACCTCTCTTCTGCATGAAGAAAACAAAGTCTGATTTTACATCTACGCCTGAGGCATCAGGGTTTTCAAGAATTTTTTGTGCCAGCGAATCATCGCTTTCTAATTTGCTGCGCATGTCAGCATACCAGCTTGTTTTTTTAATTTCTTCCCAGGATAACTTCGAGGAAAGTGAGGAGGAGTTAACGTGGAATACAAGGGCCGCATCTTTCGGGATGTAAAGGCCGGACTTGTTACCACTCTTACACGAGGCGAACAGCATCACAAAGGCTGCAAGCAAACAGAGAACCTGTGTTCGTTTCATTGTTAGTTTTGTTTTTAAGGTGTCAAATAAACAAAAATTGTTTTAGGTTTTCAAATGGCACTTTTTGTTGCTCACCACTGCGCAAATCCTTTACTACAGCGGTTTTCTCGGATATTTCAGAAGAGCCGACAATAATAATGAACGGGATATTTTTCTTTTCAGCGTACTTAAACTGTTTGTCAAATTTTTGGGCTTCGTGGAAAATTTCTGCGGGAATGCCTGCTTTGCGTACTTCCTGCAGGAGGTTATAGGCTGTTTTGCTTTCCTCTGCACCCAGGTTGAAAAAGAGAACACGGGTTCCTTGCTCCACAGCTTCAGGGAACAGGTTCAGTTCTTCCATCACATCGTAAATGCGGTCAACACCAAAGGAAATACCAACGCCGGGAATGTTTGGTACTCCAAAAAGGCCGGTCAGGTCATCGTAGCGTCCGCCGCCGCCGATGCTTCCGATTTTTACACCAATCGCTTTAATTTCAAAGATGGTTCCGGTGTAATAGTTTAAACCTCTTGCTAGTGTAGGATCGATAACGATTTTGTTGGTGGCTGAAATCTCCTTTGTTTGATTCAGTATATATTCCAATTCCTCTAAGCCTTTCAAGCCGTTTGTATTATTGCCCAGAAGTTGTCTCAGGCTTTCGAGAGTGGATTCATTGCTTAATTCGGTAGCGGCTATTTGCAGATAGCTGGCAACAACTTCAATCTGTGATCCAGTTAACCCTCTTTCCTTTAATTCTTCTTTTACCTTGTCCAAACCAATTTTATCCAGCTTATCGATGGCGATCGTAATGTCCATCATCTTGTCGGCACCACCGGCAATGTCCGCCAGGGCAGAAAGAATTTTACGGCTGTTTAGTTTGATCTCCACCGCGATGTTCAGCTGTTCAAAAGCGGTAGAGTAAATGTTCGTTAGTTCAACCTCATTCAGCAATGAATGACTTCCCACTACATCCGCATCGCATTGATAAAACTCGCGGTAACGACCACGTTGTGGCCGGTCGGCACGCCAAACCGGTTGCACCTGGTAGCGCTTAAACGGGAAAGTGAGCTGACCATGGTTCATTGCCACGTAACGAGCAAATGGTATTGTCAGGTCATATTTCAATGCTCGTTCTGTCAAGTTTTTATCGTTCTTTCCCTGTAGCACATTCTCAAAAGCTGCTTTCGATTTCTCCAGGTTCTTTGGATCGCCTAAGCCATTGTTCAGTATTTTAAAAATCAGTTTGTCGCCTTCTTCGCCATACTTTCCCATCAGGGTTTCCAGGTTTTCCATTGCTGGCGTTTCCAGTGGTTGAAAGCCGTACAACTCAAACACGTTTTTAATTGTATTGAGGATGTATTGCCTTTTGCGAACAATATCAGGTCCAAAATCTCTTGTGCCTTGCGGGAGGGAAGGTTTCATTAATGATTTAAAAAATAATGATTCAAAAATAGAGTTGACGTCAGGAGTGAGAACTTTTCGTTATACCAATGGCCTTTTCGATTATACGATCGGCTGTTTGGTCTATCAGTTTATAAACATCATGGTAGCCGGGCTCGGTGCCATACCAGGGGTCAGGTACCGAGCGATGCTCGCCTGGATAAAGTTCATTTAAGAACAAATCCACTTTGGTTGGGTCGTACTTTTCTTTTGCAATGCGTTTCATTTCGTCAACTACATCATCGGCCATCGCATATATTTTATCGTAGCGATCAAAATCTTCTTTTACAAAACGCCTGGCTCTTTGCTCACAGATGTCAATGCCATTCAGCTTTGCCACTTTCTGGGAAAGGCGATGTGGTGCTTCGCCGATATGATAGCCATTGGTACCTGCACTTTCAATCGTCCAATCTAACCCTGCTTGTTTTGCCTTGTGTTTTAAAACACCTTCTGCCAGCGGACTTCGGCAGATATTTCCCAGGCACACCATTAAGATTTTCATTGGCTAAAAATTTTGCTGCGCAAAAGTAAGTCTTCGGTGGGTTAAAGAATTTTCAGGAAATCTTATGGAATCAGAACGGTGCTTCGTCTCATCTGTAAACGTATACACCATGACCAGCCAACAAATTCTGCAATCCGATTTGCTTGACATTCTATTTGAAAAGCGCAACAAATTGTATGGTGCTTATTCGCTTCGAAGAAATTATCCGAAGGAGCTTCTGAAAGCGATGGGAGCAACTGCGTTGTTAGTCCTGTTGCTGATGTTTTTCGGGGGTTCTACAAAAAAGCAAACAGGGAATATGGCTTCAAAACCGGACATCGAACTTCAATCCGTTGTCATTACACCAACCGAAAAAGTGGAACCGCCAAAGACCCAATTACCAAAGCAGGCAGCAGCACCGGTGCAACAAGTAAAACTCTCATCGAATATGACGCTTGTGGATGATGCAAAAGACCCGGTAGCAACGCAAGATGAAGCAAGTACAGCTCTTCCTGGAAATACCGTCGTTAGCGGGCCTCCTTCAGATGGACCATTACCTCCGCCGCTACCTCCAGGGAATGGAAGCGGAGTAGCAGAAGCTCCTGTGGTTGAAAAGAAAGATCCGCCTCTGCCAAGTCGTGCGCCTCAATTTCCCGGTGGTACCGATGCATGGCTTAACTTTTTAGGAAGACATTTACGTCCTGTGCAGGATTTAGAACCAGGGGAAAAACGTTCCTGCCTGATCCGGTTTTCTGTTGATGAGGAAGGAACTGTCACGAATTTTGTAGTCGTTCAATCTGGCGGAAATGAGTTTGATAATGAAGTGATCAGGGTGCTCAAAAAAATGCCGAAGTGGTTGCCGGCTATTCAAAACGGAAAACCAACAGCCGTCAGCTTTACGCAGCCTGTGACGTTTGTCGCTCAGGAAGAGTAAAAAGTTTTAACTTGCCTCACCCAATAGTAAGGTATGATAGAAGATTTTCAGGATAGGCAAAGACAGCAGCGAACAAGGGTACGTTCCATTATGGATTATACCATGGGAATTGTCTTCTTTTTGATCGGACTTTATTTTATGTTCTATCAGCACCTTGGCATCAAAATGATTTTGAATCGCGAACCCTCTAATATCGATTACGTTATTGGAGGGCTTTTTATGTTGTATGGCAGCTGGCGTATTTACAGAGGGTATAAAAAGAACTATTTTCAATGAACAGGTGGGCAGGATTTTGTGTATTGCTGGTAGTTGCCGGGTGGTTGGCCAGCTGTGAAAACCGTGTGGAGGCTCCAACCACTGACAGGTTTGACAGCGGTGTTTTACATATCAGTTGCGACGAAAGCTTTAAGCCGGTGCTGGATGCACAAATACAAGTTTACCAGGCCCGATATCCGAAAACCAGGATTATTCCTCATTACAAACCTGAGGCAGATTGCATTAATGATTTCCTGGTTGATTCTGTGCGTTTGGTGATTGCCACCCGCGGACCTTCAAATCGTGAAGTAGCAATTATTGCTGATTCGTTAAAGGTTGGCACAACCTCGGTAACAGTAGCCTACGATGCGGTAGCAGTGGTGGTTAACCCGGCTTCTCCCGATTCGCTGTTCACATTAACAGATTTGAGGGAATTAATCAGCGGAAATTCTAAGAAAAATCTAATTCCTGTTTTTGATGGCCTGAAAGCAACAAGTACGGTGCGGTTTATGCTAGATTCATTGCTTCGCGGCCAGTCAATCGGAAAAAATGTTGTAGCAGCAGAGAGCAGCCAGGGAGTACTGGATTATGTTGCAAGAACAAAAAATGCTGTAGGATTTTTAGGCGTCAGTTGGATTGGCAATCCAGATGACTCCACACAACGTTCTTATTTAAAGCGGGTACAGTTAGCGAGGGTTGAAAGCACGGACAGCGTAGATGGATTTGTATTACCCGTTCAGTACCTTATTTATTCACGCACTTATCCCTTGATAAGAGATTTGGTATACGTATTGAAAGAAAGACATATGGGTCTTGCTCATGGATTTGCAGCCTTTCTGCGGACTGAAAGAGGCCAACTGCTTTTTAAGCGTTCTTACCTGTATCCGGCCATCAGGTTGTTTTATATCAGGGAGACACAATTAGAAGCAGATTAAAAGTAAATATTAACAAACACTGGTTAAGCGAAACCGAATAATTTTAAATCTTAAAAAGAAAAAGTAACAATGAAGAAGTCAGCTATCGTTTTCCTTTTCGCTGCATTGTTTTCGGTGAATGCCATGGCTCAGACCGTACAGGAGGGAGTTGGTCACTGGTATGCGGAAAGATTTCAAAGTGCCCGTTCAGCTTTTGAAAAGCTGACTACTGCCAATCCAAATAACCTGGAAGCAGTTTACTGGTTAGGCCAGACATTAATTTCACAGGGAGACGTCGCTGGTGCGAAGGCTCTTTATCAAAAAACCCTTGCTGCCAACGGTAATGCTCCGTGGATTTTGGCAGGTATGGGCCATATTAATTTGATTGAAGGCCGTGCGGCAGAAGCACGTCAGCAGTTTGAAACAGCAATCAACGTCAGCAAAGGCAAAAAAGGAAATGATCCTGCTATTCTTGCCGCAGTTGGTCGTGCAAACGTTCAGGTTTACACCGATGAAAAGAAAGTAGGTGATCTTGACTATGCAGTTGCCAAATTGAATGAGGCTGCTCAACTGGCGCCAACTAACCCTGATATTTTCGTAACCCTTGGAAATGCCTATCGCAAAAAGCATGATGGTGGTCAGGCCGTATTAGCTTACCGCAAGGCAGGTTCTTATGCTCCGGCCCTGTTCCGTACAGCTAGCATTTATGAAAGCCAGCGCAACTGGGATGCTGTGGTAGAATACCTGAATTCAACCATTGCTGCTGATGCCAAGTTTGCCCCGGCTTACGAAAAGCTTTACTACTATAATCTTACTGAAAAGAGAGATTTTGAAAAAGCAAAAGCTTTCGGACAGCAATACGTTTCCAACTCAGATCCTAGCGTTGAGAACGATTACATCCTTGCACAAACTGAGTATGTTTTAAAGAACTACCAGAATGCAATCAATATCGCCAACAAAATTGTTCAGCAAACCAATAACAATCCCAAGTCTCGTGTTTATCGCTTGTTAGCGTACAGCAACCTTGAGTTGAAGGACACCGCAAAAGCTTGTCAGTTCTCTGACCAGTTTATGGCCAAGGCTACGGAAGATGAATTGCTGGCAAATGACTTTATCCTGCACGCAAATACCTGCGGCGCTAACAACCCAGCAGTTGTAGAAGCTGATATTAACAAGGCACTGGGTCTGGACACAGTTGTATCGCACCAATTGCTGATGCTGAACGACTTGGTAAAAACAGCCCGTACCGGCAAGCAATATGGTTTGGAAGGTCGCTTAATGCTGAAGTCCCACCAGTTAAGAGGAACACAGGCTAACCCGGCAGATTTTTTCTACATCGGTACACGTTTCTACTATGCCAACAATTTCCAGACAGCTGATACTGTGTTTTCAAACTTCGTTTCGGCTTTCCCTGACAGTGTTGATGGCTACTATTGGAGAGCTTTGACCCGTGCTCAATTGGACAGCAACATGGCGCAAGGCTTAGCGGTTCCTGATTTTGAAAAGACTATCGAATTAGGCGCAGCAAGTAAAGAGCGTTTTAAAGGCCAGGCAGCGCAGGCAGCTCAAATGTTGGCCCTATACTATAACAATGTGAAGAAAGACAGAGCAGCAGCACAAGCGGCAGTGGCGAAAGGATTGGAATTTGATCCGGCAAATGCTACTTTGTTAGACCTTGCTAAGCGTCTGGGTGGTGGATCAAAAGCAGCCGGCAAAGCATCTGAGCCAAGAGCCAATACCACAACCGGGAACACAGGCAGTAAAACAAAAAGTTAATTGATCTTATCGAATATAAAAAAGCCTCCTTTTGGAGGCTTTTTGCTTTAGCGGACACAAGAAAAGATTAATGGCAGTTTTGAATATCGTGACTTATTTTTGCCTGCATTTTGAAAAACTATGCTCTATCTACTTCAGACTGACCTTAGTAAAGCCGTATCCGATGTGAATAGCGCAGCCAGCTGGTTGCCCATCGCTTTCCAGTTTTTATTTGCTTTTGGGATGATTGGTACGTTGATGATTGTGACCCACCTTTTGGGCCCAAAGCGGAAAACGACCGACAAATTGCAGACGTTCGCATCGGGTATCGAAAACCATGGTGAAGCCCGTCAGCCGGTAGCAATTAAGTATTTTCTCGTAGCCATCCTGTTCGTGTTGTTTGATGTGGAGATTATTTTCTTTTATCCCTACGCGGTGAACTTCAAGGGGTTGGGTTGGAGTGGTTTTTGGGCTGTGTTTATGTTCGTTTCTTTCTTCTTATGTGGATTTATCTACATCATTAAGAAAGGGGCATTAAAGTGGGAAGATTAAATGCAAAATTTAAAATGTAAAACGCAAAATGTACAGCGGGTTCGTTTTAAATTTTACATTCTACATTTTACATTCAAAAATTAAATTTTATGGCTCGTCCAGTTTCATATAATATTAAAGAGAAGCCTTTAGAAAAGGATATCAGCATTGTTGATATGCCGGATGGCTACCAGGGTGAAGGGTTCTTTGCAACAAAGTTGAGCGATGTGGTAGGTTTGGCAAGAAAGAACTCTCTTTGGCCACTGCCTTTCGCTACAAAATGTTGCGGAATTGAATTCATGGCCACGATGGCGTCTCACTACGACCTTGCACGCTTCGGTAGTGAGAGGGTTGGCTTTTCACCAAGACAGTGTGACTTGTTGATGGTGATCGGACTGATCTCCAAAAAGATGGCACCGGTTGTAAAACAGGTGTATTTGCAAATGGCAGAACCTCGCTGGGTAATGGCCATTGGTGCCTGTGCATCCAGCGGTGGTATTTTTGATACATACAGTGTTTTGCAGGGAGTCGATCAGGTAATTCCAGTGGATGTTTACGTGCCTGGATGTCCTCCAAGACCTGAAGCAATTCTCGATGGCTTTATGAAAGTGCAGGATCTGGTAGGAAAAGAAAGCCTCAGACGAAGAAGTAGCGAACACTATCAAAAATTATTGCAGAGTTACGGAATACAATAAAGCTGTCAGCTATCAGCTATGAGCTATCGGCCGCTTTAGGTTTAAGCTCAAAGCTGAAAGCTGTAGGCTGAAAGCTCGAAAAATATGGCTTTAAGCAACCAATACATTCAGCAACGGTTACAGGAAAAGTTTGGCGAAGGCGTTTATAGTTTTGAAGAGCCTTATGGCATGTTGACGTTTGAGACAAAGCCCGAACTGAACCTGGAGGTGATGCAATTTTTGAACGATGACCCGGGTTTAGGATTCCAGTTTTTAACGGACCTCACCGCGGTTCATTATCCGGCTTACAAGGGCAGGGAGTTAGCCGTGGTTTATCACCTGCACAACCTCGTTGAAAATTGCCGCATTCGCTTTAAGCTGTTTGTTCCCATAGAAAAGCCGGACGTGAATAGTGCAACAAAGCTTTTTGAAACAGCCAACTGGCTGGAAAGAGAAGCGTACGATTTCTATGGTGTCAATTTCGTGGGTCATCCAAACCTGAAGCGAATTCAGAATGTTGATGAGATGGATTATTTCCCACTAAGAAAGGAATACCCGATGGAAGACCAGACGCGTCTCGATAAAGATGACGAGATGTTTGGTCGTGGTGGAAGCCTTGATTTTGGCAATCGGAATGAAGATGGCTCACCGCGGCTGATTCCGCAGGCAGAGCAATAGAAAGTAAAAACTAAAAAGTAAAAAGTCAGAACAGCGCATCCTTTTGCATTTTGACTTTTGCATTTTGACTTAGAAATGTCAGTAACAACAGAAAAAGCATTTACACAGGGTGGAATTAATAGGGAAACCACCAAGATAAATTTGGGGCCTACGCACCCGGCCACGCATGGAGTGTTCCAGAACATTCTAGAACTGGATGGCGAACGCATTGTGTCTGCCGATTCAACGATCGGTTATGTACACCGGGCAATTGAAAAAATTGCTGAGCGCCGTCCGCTGTACCAGATCACGCCCCTTACCGATCGTTTGAATTATTGCTCATCACCCATTAACAACATGGGCTGGCATACCACCTGCGAAAAACTGCTGGGTATTCAAACGCCAAAACGGGTCGACTATCTCCGTGTGATTATCATGGAGCTGGCCCGCATTGCAGACCACCTGATTTGTAACTCCATCGTGGGTGTGGATGCCGGCGCTTATACCGGTTTCTTATACCTGATGCAATACCGCGAGTTGATTTATGAAATCTGGGAACAGGTTTGTGGTGCCCGTTTAACAACGAATATTGGACGCATTGGCGGGTTCGAACGCAATTTTAATAATGTATCGTGGGAGAAGTTAGAAAAGTTCCTGGCGGAATATCCCAAGGTGTTGAAGGAGTTTGAGAGCCTGTTTTTGCGCAACCGTATTTTCATGGAGCGTACCATTGGTGCGGGTCCTATCAGTGCGGAAAGAGCCCTTAACTACGGATTCACCGGCCCGAATCTCCGCGCAGCTGGTGTTGATTACGACGTAAGAGTTCACACGCCTTATTGCAGCTACCAGGATTTTGAATTTAATATTCCGACCGGTACTACCGGCGATTGTTACGATCGCTTCTTGGTTCGCCAAGAAGAAATGTGGGAGTCTCTGAAAATTATTGAGCAGGCTTACCGCAAAGTGCAGGAATTTAAGGGAGCCGAAGCGGATGTTTTCCATGCTGATGTTCCTGAATATTACCTGCCGGAAAAGAAGGATGTATATACCAAGATGGAAGCCCTGATCTATCACTTTAAAATCGTGATGGGGGAAGTGGATATGCCTCCTGGTGAAGTGTATCATTCGGTAGAAGGGGCCAACGGTGAATTAGGTTTTTACCTGATCAGCGATGGTGGTAGGAGCCCCTACCGACTGCATCTTCGTCGGCCTTGTTTTATTTACTACCAGGCCTTCGAGGAACTGATCAAGGGCAGTATGTTAAGTGACGCCATTATTGTAATGTCTTCGCTGAACCTGATTGCCGGGGAAATGGATGGCTAAGAAGTAAAAATTAAAAAGTAAAAAGTCAAAATAGAAGACTCCGTTTTTACATTTTGACTTTTGAATTTTGAATTATAAATTATAAATGAAGTTTTCAGACCAAAAACTACAAAAGGCAAAGGAAATCATTGCACGCTATCCGGAAGGAAAGCAAAAGAGTGCATTGATTCCTCTTTTACATATTGCACAGGAAGAAAACAATGGCTGGCTTAGTCCGGAAGCGATGGACTATGTTGCAGAATTGTTGCAACTGACACCAATTGAAGTGTATGAAGTAGCCACCTTCTACAGCATGTACAACCTGAAGCCGATTGGTAAATACCTTTTCGAGGTTTGCCAGACTGGTCCATGCATGGTGAGAGGTAGCGACGACATCATCGAATACATCAAGCAAAAGCTTGGTATCAAGGTCGGCGAAACAACGCAGGATGGCATGTTTACGCTGAAAGTGGTAGAGTGTCTTGGCGCCTGTGGTTATGCACCAATGATGCAGTTGGGTAAGTTCTACAAAGAACACCTGACTAAGGAAAAGGTAGACCAGATCATTGACGAATGCAGACGCAACGCTGCCACCCACAACTAATGAAAAAAGTTCTTTGCATAGTTCTTTTCCTTGTTTCGGCTTTGGCGGGGTTTTCCCAATCCAAAAAAGAGCAGGCACTAATTGAACGAACCTATCTTTTAAGCCACACTGTTTTTGGAACAAAAGACAGTCTTATGCTGGAGGACCTGTTTGCGAAAAAAGCAAGCTATGGTCATTCCGGTGGGAAGGTGGAAACAAGAGAGGAAGCGATTGTTGCGATCAGCAAAAACAAATCAGTTTATGCAGATACGGCGGTCAGCAATATAAAACTTGTGATTAACGGCGATGTGGCCATTGTGAGGCACTTGTTCAAAGCGGCTGAAAAGAAGGTAGATGGCACTGTTTCGCTGCTGAATTTTACAATGATGCTGGTATGGGTGAAAGAGAAAGGAAAGTGGCGGTTGATGGGCAGGCAAGCAGTCAAACTGAGTTAAATCAAATAAAACCAAACCAAAACTGTCTTATGCAAGTGATGCCTTACATCATGTTCAACGGCAACTGCGAGGAAGCCTTGAAGTTTTATGAAAAAGCATTGGGCGGAGAAATCAAAGACCTGATGCGTTTTGAAGGTTCGCCAGCCGAGAATATGAGTGAGGATAAGCAAAAGGTGATGCATTCACATTTTGCAGTGGAGGGAAATCTTTTGTTCATGGCCTCTGATTCCGGTTCCAATGATCAGCAGGCAGCGAACGGAGGTATGGTTCACTTGAGCTTGAATTTTACTGATGCAGGAAAAATTCAGCAGGTGTTTTCAGCCATGGGTGAAGGAGGAAATGTAACGATGCCTTTGCAGGATACATTCTGGGGAGCCACGTTCGGCATGTTAACCGATCGCTTTGGTATCAACTGGATGTTTAACTACGATAAACCCGGGCAGAAATGAGAAAGTATCTGACCATACTTTTTGTTCTGTTCAGCTCTTTCACATTTGCTCAAACATCTTTCCTGAAAGATGCAGTGGCAAAACTGGACAAAGCATTAATCGCAAAAGATACAGTTGTATTAAAGCAGTTGTTGCACAAAGACCTTACATACGGCCATTCCAATGGCTGGGTAGAAACAAAGGCCGATGTGATCAAAGACCTGGTTTCAGGTAAGCTGGCCTACAACAAGATCGAAAACAAGGACGTGAAATGGACAGTGACAGATGATATTTCAACAATGCGCAGTACTGCTGAAGTAAATTATCAGCTGGATGGCAAGGCCGGCGAGCTGAAATTGCATGTTCTGCAAATTTGGCTCAAAACAAACAAAGGCTGGCAGTTGTTATCGAGGCAAAGTACAAAGCTGTAAGAAGTAAAAATTAAAGAGTAAAAAGTCAACATACAGGCTCGTTTTGCATTTTGACTTTTGCATTTTGACTTATATAGATGGGTAGAAAATTATTATTAGAAAAAGCACACATAGAAGGTATTCGTTACTACGATACCTACCGCAAGAACGGCGGCTACGCGGCGCAGGAAAAAGCGTTCAAAATGGGGCCGGCCGAAATCATTGAGGAAGTAAAGAAAAGCGGCCTGCGTGGTCGTGGTGGTGCGGGCTTCCCTACGGGTATGAAGTGGAGCTTCCTAGCAAAACCAGAACGTGTTCCGCGTTACCTCGTTTGCAACGCCGATGAATCGGAGCCGGGGACGTTCAAGGATCGTTACCTGATGGAATTTTTGCCGCACCTTTTCATTGAAGGATTGGCAATTTCTTCTTTTGCACTAGGAGCAAATACCTGTTACATCTACATCCGTGGCGAGTATGCCTGGATTCCTGATATTCTGGAGCAAGCGATCGCTGAAGCAAAACAGAATGGTTTCCTAGGAAAAAACATACTAGGCAGCGGTTTCGATTTAGAGATATACGTTCAGCGTGGTGCTGGCGCCTACATCTGCGGTGAGGAAACAGCTCTATTGGAATCGTTGGAAGGCAAGCGTGGTAATCCGCGTATTAAGCCTCCATTCCCGGCAGTAAAAGGCCTGTACGGTTGCCCTACTGTGGTTAATAACGTAGAGACTTTAGCGGCAGTTGTTCCTATTATCAATATTGGTGGTGAGGAGTATGCTAAGATTGGTATCGGCAAATCAACCGGTACAAAACTGATCTCTGCCTGCGGTAACATCAACAAGCCGGGTGTTTACGAGATCGACATGACCATTTCTGTAGAAGAATTCATCTACAGCGATGAGTTCTGTGGTGGTATCCCAAATGGAAAGAGATTGAAAGCTTGTATTCCGGGCGGTTCGTCTGTTCCTATTCTGCCTGCTAATCTTTTGTTGACAACAGCAAAAGGAGAGAAGCGAATGATGACCTACGAAAGCCTTGCTGACGGTGGCTTTGCAACTGGTACGATGATGGGCTCAGGAGGATTTATCGTGTTGGATGAGGACCAGTGCGTGGTTCGTCATACACTATCGTTGGCACGTTTCTATCGTCACGAAAGCTGCGGACAATGCTCTCCTTGTCGTGAGGGGACCGGCTGGATGGAAAAGATCCTGCACAACATCGAATATGGTAAGGGAAAAATGAGCGATATCGACCTGTTGTGGGATATCCAGAGCAAGATTGAAGGAAATACTATTTGTCCGTTGGGTGATGCAGCCGCATGGCCGGTGGCAGCGGCCATCCGTCACTTCCGTGATGAGTTTGAGTGGCACGTCACAAACCCTGATGAAGCACAAGCAAGAAATTTTGGATTGGCACATTATGCCGATCCGTTGGAAGTAGCAGTAGGATAGAAAGCAAAAGTCAAAATTCAAAATTCAAAAGTAAAAAACAGAGTCACTTAACGTCAATGTGGCTCACACCATAAATCGAACATTTTGAGTTTTGACTTTAATGGATTTTGACAACTTAGTAGAAGAACCTGATAAACCGTATAACATTAGGCATCGAAGTTTCTTCTTTGCGAAAGATGTGATTGTGTTTGTGAAGAATGTGAAGTATGATCAAGTCTTCTACTCGTTATTTGACCAATTAGTGAGAAGTGCAACATCAATTGGTGCAAATCTGGTTGAAGGCAAAGCAGGAAGCACGAAAAAAGATTGGAAGAACTTTTATTCCATTGCGCTGAAGTCAGCAAATGAGACCAAATATTGGCTTTGCCTGATCAGAGATACAATGGAAGTTGATAGAACAAAAATTGAAGAACTGCTGAAAGAAGCAGACGAGATATCAAAGATCATTGCAACGATTGTAGTAAATGCTGAAAGTTGAGGAGACGGTTTTTGAATTTTTAATTTTGACTTTTGACTTATAATGGCTGAAGAAAAAAAACTATTTAAAGTAACAATCGATAACATCACCACCGAAGTGGAGCCTGGGACAACCATCCTCATGGCAGCACGTAAGATTGGTGGTGACATTGTGCCACCGACGATGTGTTATTACAGCAAGCTGGAAAACACCGGTGGTTATTGCCGTACGTGTTTGGTAAGAGTGGCAGCCGGTTCTACGGCTGATCCGCGTCCGATGCCAAAGCTGGTAGCAAGTTGCCGCACGCAGGTTATGGACGGGATGATCGTGGAGAACATCACCAACCCTGCGGTGCTTGAAGCAAGAAAAGGCGTAGTAGAATTCCTGTTATTAAATCACCCACTGGATTGTCCTGTTTGCGATCAGGCTGGCGAGTGCGACCTGCAGGATCTCAGCTATGAGCATGGAGCTGAAGCAACACGCTACGAATTCAAACGCAGAACATTTGAACGCATTGATATCGGCCCCTACATCCAGCTGCACATGACACGTTGCATTCTTTGCTATCGTTGTGTGCACACGGCTAACCAGGTTGCTGGCCAGCGTGAGCATGGGGTGTTGGACAGAGGCGATCATGCGCAGATTGCAACGTATATCCAGAAATCATTGGAAAGCCCGATGATTGGAAACGTGATTGATGTTTGCCCGGTAGGTGCCTTAACTGACAGAACATTCCGCTTTAAAAACCGTGTGTGGTTTACCAAGCCGGTAGAAGCACATCGTGATTGTCCGCATTGCAAAGGCAAGGTTCGTTTATGGATGCGTGGTGATGACGTACTTCGTGTGACGGCAAGAAAAGATCAATTTGGAGAAGTAGAAGATTGGATTTGTAACGAGTGCCGTTTCGAAAAGAAGAAAGTAACCGATTGGGTAATTGAAGGAGCAACCAAGTTGAACCGTCATTCCGTGATCAATGCAGGTCACTACACAGACGTGGTGATCCCGAAAGAATTCTTTGTAGAGGTAATGGATGGTCAGAAGCCGAGGTACCTTTTGAATATTAAAGACGTGACGGACGTAAACCAGGTAGACTTGAACGAAATTCCGGGGCCAGCCACAAGTGCCACGTTCAATAATCGTAATTCAAAAGCGGTTGGAACTAACGTGACAGATATAAAAGAAGGGAAGGGAAGAAATACGGCTGGAACCGACTCGACAAATCCTAATACGCCGTAGGGAATAAAAAAATTAAAAAGTAAAACGTCAAAATGGATGGTGTGTTTTTGCATTTTGACTTTTGAATTTTGACTTTGATATGTATTTATTACAAATTGATTGGTGGATCATTCTTGAAAAATTTATCCTAATTGCAGTGATCGTTACCACGGCATTAATCGTGGCGATGTATAGCACTTATGCGGAAAGAAAAATAGCGGCATTCCTGCAAGACAGAAGTGGTCCAAACCGCGCCGGTCCCTTTGGTTTGCTGCAGCCACTAGCTGATGGTGTAAAGCTATTTATGAAGGAAGAGATCATCCCAATCACATCCTCAAAGGCACTTTTTATTATGGGACCCCTGCTGGCTATGATTACGGCAACCATGACAAGTGCTGTAATTCCTTGGGGATGGACCATTGATGTTGCTGGCCGGCAAGTACCGCTTCAAGTTGCGGACATCAACATCGGTATCTTGTATGTTTTTGGTGTAGTAAGTTTAGGTGTATATGGGATCATGATTGGGGGTTGGGCATCGAACAACAAATTTTCGCTCTTGTCTTCAATCCGTGGTGCATCGCAAATGATCTCTTACGAATTGGCTATGGGCCTGTCGCTGATTGCAGTTCTAATGCTGGTAGGCGATTTGCGAATGAGCACGATCGTTACTTACCAAACACAACACGGCTGGAATATCATCTATCAACCGCTGGGCTTCCTGATCTTTTTTGTTTGCGCTTTGGCTGAGTGTAACCGCACACCGTTTGACCTGCCTGAAGCGGAGAACGAATTGAACTTTGGTTATCACCAGGAGTATTCGTCCATGAAACTAGGCTTTTACCTGTTTGCTGAATACATTAATATGTTTATCAGCGGTGTGGTAATGGCCACTTTGTTCTTTGGTGGTTATGATATCCCCTTCATTGACGAGGCGGCTATGTGGGGTAACCAATGGTGGGTTGGCCTTATTGGCTTTGGAGTGCTGATGATGAAGTCGTTCTTTTTCATCTTCCTGTTCATGTGGATTCGGTGGACAATTCCACGTTTCCGTTTTGACCAGTTGATGAGTCTTGGCTGGAAAGGCTTGTTACCGCTGGCTTTGGCGAATATGCTACTAACAGCAGTGGTTGTATTGCTGCTGAACAAATAAACTAATTTTTAAACCGAAGGATCGTGTAGAACGGCTAATTTTGCGGCCGTTAAAAGAAGAAGAGGAACTGAGAATGCAAGCATTAACAAACAGAAACAAACCGGTGGAGCGTAAGCCAATGACCTTGGCTGAAAGACTGTACCTGCCTGCCATATTTAAAGGCATGGGTATCACGTTTTCGCACCTGTTTAAAAAGAATCCGACGATTAATTACCCGGAAGAGCAACGTCCGTTTGCGGCCGTGTTCCGTGGTCTCCATATTTTAAACCGTGATGAAGAAGGCCGCGAACGTTGTACGGCTTGTGGTCTTTGTGCTGTAGCCTGCCCGGCAGAAGCCATTACCATGGAAGGTGCAGAACGCCAGCCTGGCGAAGAGCATCTTTACCGCGAAGAAAAATACGCAGCCAAATACGAGATCAATATGCTGCGTTGCATTTTTTGTGGCCTGTGCGAAGAGGCTTGTCCAAAGGATGCGGTTTATCTGACGAAAACAGTGGCGCCGGCTAACTATGCCCGCCAGGGTTTCATTTATAAAAAAGACGATTTATTAATTCCAAACCCAAAGACCGATCCCGAGGGCTATGAAAAGGCCAAGGGAGACATTGGTATCGGAATAAAATAACATTAACCAACTGCATGAGCATATCAGAAGTTTTATTCGGGGTTCTTTCGGTAATGTCCATAATCAGCGCTATGCTGGTCATTACCAGTAAGAACCCGGTGTTCAGTGTATTGTGGCTCATTGTCACATTCTTTACCATTTCCGGGCATTACATTTTATTGAACGCACAGTTCCTGGCAGTAGTCAACATCATTGTTTATGCCGGGGCCATTATGGTATTGTTCCTGTTTGTGATCATGTTGATGAACCTGAGCAAAGAAACCGAACCACAAAAAAGTAAGTGGCTTAAAATGGCTGGTGCGGTAGCCGGCGGATGTCTGCTATTGGTATTAGTGGCAGCTCTGCGTGGTACGGAAACCCGCATGGCTGAACTGGGTACCGGAAACATTGGTTTGATACAAAACCTGGGTCATGTGCTTTTTACTGAGTATGTGGTTCCTTTTGAAATAGCGAGCATTTTGTTCCTGAGTGCAATGGTAGGTGCTGTGGTGATTGGTAAGCGTGATGAGTGGCCACGTGCCGTTTCAGAAGAAGAAGTTCGCAAAGTAGAAGAACCAAAAGAAGCAATGAACATATCCTAACTCATCATGGACATTCGTTATTACATTTTTCTCTCCATCGCTTTGTTTGTTATCGGCATCGTGGGTGTGTTAACACGTCGAAATGCCATCATCATATTTATGTGTATTGAGCTGATGCTAAATGCGGTGAATCTTTTACTTGTGGCATTTTCTAAAATGCATCACCTGGCCAATGCTGCTAACAATGCTACAGCCGGCAGTGAAGGACAACTGTTCGTTTTCTTCATCATGGTAGTTGCCGCGGCAGAGGTAAGCGTAGGACTGGCAATCATCGTCATGCTTTACCGCAATACACATTCGGTTGATGTAAACTTTTTAAACAGGCTAAAACACTAATAAGCTCTCAACCCTCAGCCTTCAGCAATGAGCTGCCGGCTGATAGCTGATAGCTGACCGCTTATAACATGAAGAACTTAATTTTACTCATTCCGCTTTTACCGTTTCTGGGATTTTTGATCAATGGTTTGGGCAGAAAGCATTTGTCGAAAGGATTGATTGGTACCATCGGAAGCGGAACCGTTTTGGGTTCTTTTATTATCAGCATCTACGCATTCATGAACCTGGATGCAATTGGCGGTGGGAAGCAAATAAGCAGTGCCGCAAGAATTGTAGGCGACCCGGTGATCAAATATTTTGATTTCATCAATGTAGGTGACCTCAAAATTCCTTTCGCTTTCCAGATCGACCAGCTTTCATCTCTTTTCCTTTTAATTATCACTGGCGTTGGTTTCCTGATTCACGTTTATTCAACAGCTTATATGCATGAAGAAAAGCGTGAGCATTTCGGACGCTATTTCGCTTATCTGAACCTGTTCGTGTTCTCCATGTTGTTGCTGGTAATGGGTGCCAACTTCGTCATCATGTTCATCGGTTGGGAAGGTGTAGGATTATGTTCTTACCTCTTGATTGGTTACTGGTTTAAAAATGTTGATTATACCAAGGCGGCTAAGAAAGCTTTTGTGATGAACCGTATTGGTGACTTGGGCTTTTTGCTTGCCGTTTTCTGGATCATTGCCAAAGCCGGTTCGGTTAACTATACTGAAGTTTTAACCACCGCTACACTTGCCAAATTCTCTACCGGGGATATCGTCGGGATCACCTTACTGTTGTTCTTAGGCGCTACAGGTAAAAGTGCTCAGATTCCGTTATACACCTGGTTGCCCGATGCGATGGCCGGTCCGACACCTGTATCTGCGCTGATCCACGCTGCAACGATGGTGACCGCAGGTATCTACATGATTGCACGCAGCAACATCTTATTTTCTGCAGCACCGGTAACAATGAATGTCATTGCTATCATTGGAGCAGCCACCGCTTTCCTGGCAGCGACCATTGCACTTCGTCAGAATGATATTAAAAAAGTATTGGCTTATTCTACAGTGAGCCAGCTAGGATACATGTTTCTTGCTTTAGGAACCGGTGCTTACGTAGCTGCCGTTTTCCATGTAATGACGCATGCCTTCTTCAAAGCCCTGTTGTTCCTTGGCTCCGGATCAGTTATTCACGCTGTGAGCGGCAACCAGGATATACGTACCATGGGTGGACTGAGAAAGAAGCTGCCAATCACTTACACTACATTTTTAATTGGTTGTTTAGCAATCGCTGGTATCGCTCCGTTGAGCGGTTTCTTCTCAAAAGATGCTATCCTATTAAGTGCATTTAGCACAAACAAAATTTTATACGCAGTTGGTTTATTGACGGCAGCATTGACCGCATTTTATATGTTCCGTTTGCTCTTCATCACGTTTAACGGAACCTTCCGCGGAACAGAAGAAGAAAGACATCACATTCATGAAAGCCCTGCGGCAATGACCATTCCGCTGATCATTCTTGCCATCTTATCAATTGTCGGTGGATGGATCGGCATACCTGAATTGTTTATGCATGGCGGCGAAAGATTATCAGAATTTTTAAGTCCTGTTGTCCGTTCGAAAGAACTACATGTGGATCATGCAACTGAGTGGATACTGGTAGGATTGACAACAGCCATTGCGATCGTTGCCATTGTCATCGCTTACATGCGTTATCGCAATTACCGTGAAGAAAAAGCATCGGCTATCGGCCGGACGCTGGAAAATAAATGGTATGTAGATGAATTGTATGACGCTGCGATCGTAAGACCGCTAAATGCGTTTGGTGGCATAGCCAATAAATTCATCGAACGCGGAACTATTGACGCTATGGTAAACGGTGTAGGAAGATTAGTGAATTATGGTGGACGTCAGTTGCGTTGGTTACAGAGCGGCCAAGTAGGCGCTTATGTGCTGCTGATGGTGATAAGTATGGTGTTGTTGTTTGTGCTTCAATTCTTTCTTAGGAAGTAAAAATTAAAAAGTAAAAAGTCAAAAAATGGATGCGTCTTCCGCAGTTTGACTTTTGAATTTTGACTTTGATATGATTGTTTTATTACTGTTTTTGGTCCCATTGATCGGCGGATTGCTCTCATTCTTTCTGAAGAATGATCGCTCTGTTCGTAGCTGGTCCCTATTGATTTCTTTCATCGCTTTAGGACTTGCCATTGCCGGAAATAGTCTGGTGAAATCAGAAGATAGCCTGCAGTTTTCTACTTCCTGGATGGGCACCTTGAACTCCAATTTCGCTTTGAAGCTCGACGGCATGGCCAAAATTCTTTGCCTGCTGACGGCCATTGCTTACCCGATCATTTTTATTTCTACCTGGAATTCCACTTATCGTAAGCCAAATAACTTTTTTGGTTTGATGCTGCTGGCGCAAGCTGGTCTGATTGGTGTATTCACTGCCATGGATGCACTGGCGTTTTACTTCTTCTGGGAACTTGCGTTGATCCCGGTTTACTTCCTGTGTTCCGGTTGGGGTGGCGAAAGAAGAGTAGCAGTAACTTTTAAATTTTTCATTTACACCTTTACCGGTTCGGTTTTGATGCTGATCGGTTTGTTATATCTCTATTTTCAAACGCCTGACCGTTCTTTCGCTATCGAATCACTTTACAGTTTAGCAGCTCAAAAAGGACTTAACCAGACGCTGGTCTTCTGGTTGTTGTTTGCTGCCTTTGCTGTAAAGATGCCCATCTTTCCTTTCCACACCTGGCAGCCCGATACGTACGAGCAATCGCCTACAGCGGTTACAATGGTGCTGAGTGGCTTGATGGTAAAAATGGGTGTGTATGGTATGATCCGTTGGGTGTTGCCGGTTGTCCCGACCGCAGCATGGTCATGGGGTGATGTGGTGTCGACAATGGCTGTGATTGGAATTATTTATGCTTCTATTCTTGCCATTCAGCAAAACGATTTAAAACGACTGATTGCTTATTCATCTATTGCACACGTAGGCATTATGGCCTTGGCCATTTTCGCTGAAACGCAAATTGCCATGCAGGGTGTGATGATGCAGATGTTCAACCACGGTGTAAATATCATCGGCTTGTGGATTGTAGTTGAGTTGATCGAAAGACAGTTTGGAACGAGAAAACTTTCAGAACTCGGCGGCATTGCTACTAAAGCGCCGGCGCTGGCAATTTTGTTAGTGGTGATGGCGCTGGCCAATATTTCTCTTCCATTGACCAATGCGTTCGTTGGTGAGTTTATGATGTTCGCCGGCATCTTTACGTCAACATTAAGCAAATACAATTTTGTATTTACGGTGCTCGCCTTATTAAGCATTATCCTGGCCGCAGTGTATACTCTCACAATGATCCAGAAGGTGTTTTTTGGCCCGGTAAACGAACGCACTGCCGGGGCAATGGATATTCGTTTTAATGAGAAGCTGGCGCTTAGCATTTTGGTGGTTCTCATTTTTGCTTTCGGTGTTTACCCGCAACCACTGCTGAACATTACCAACGAATATTCACAATCAATCATTACTAATTCAACCAAGGTTCTTTCACAAACCTTCAAGTAATATGAACGCATTAATTTTTTCGGCTGTCTCGGGTGTGATCATGATGTTCAGCGGCTTTGTGCTGAATAAGGCTGGCATCCGGACATTGGCATTGGCGCTGTTGGCTCTTGTGATTATTGCAACAGGGCTGGAGTTAAGAGGCGTATCGTTCTTCCATATCAACACAGCAGGCATGTTGATGTTCGACAAGTTTGCCCTGCTGTTTTCACTCATCGCTTTCATTTCAACCTTTGTTTTTTTCCTGTTGTCGGGCAGAGATATAGAAAAAGTAGGGTTAAACTACTCTGATTATTTTGCCTTGATTTTTTTCATCCTGAGTGGTGTTGTAATCGCTGCTTCTTTCAAATCGCTTTTATTATTGTTCCTAGGAATCGAGATCATGTCCATTCCGCTGTACATATTAACCGGTAGCGATAAACGAAACCTGAAAAGCAATGAAGCTGCCCTGAAATATTTCCTGATGGGTTCTTTCTCCACAGGCCTCATGCTGATGGGAATTGCACTTGTATACGGAGCTACAGGCACATTCAGCACCATCGGAATCGACATACCGGCAGATAAGGTCCCTGTTTTATTCCTGACCGGTTTATTGCTTTTGCTTTTTGCACTTTCGTTTAAAGTATCAGCAGCACCTTTCCACTTTTGGACGCCTGACGTATACGATGGTGCACCAACCGTATTTACATCTTTCATGGCCACTGTGGTAAAAGCAGCCAGCTTTATCGCCTTCATGCGTTTGTTCTCTGATGCGTTCAGAACAGCCGGAGGCGAGTGGAAATTAATTGTAGCAATCATCGTAGCCGCAACCCTTTTTGTCGGAAATATTACTGCTGTGTTCCAACAAAGTGTAAAGCGTATGCTGGCTTATTCATCTATAGCACAGGCAGGCTTTATGATGCTCGCGGTATATACATTAACCGGCGATGCGAAAGAAGGGTTGTTGTTGTATGCAGCAGCCTACTCGTTGGCAACAATTGGCATTTTTGCGGTATTGATCAAAATGAAAGATTACACCTTTGACGGCTTTAATGGTTTTGCAAGACAACAACCACTGATCGCTGGTACATTGGTAGTCTTCCTACTGTCATTGGCAGGTATCCCGTTGACAGCTGGTTTCCTGGCTAAATTCTTTATGCTGAGTGCGACAGTTGCCGTTGGTAACACATGGTTGGCCGTATTTGCCGTGCTTATGGCTGCCATTTCTGTTTACTATTATTTCCGCCTCATCCAGGCCATGTATTTCAAAGAAGGAACAGCAACGCTTCCGCAGGCTTCTACCACGTTCAAAGTAACGCTGGTGGCTGTAGCGGCGGTGACAATCATCTTGGGCGTTTATCCGAACATCCTTCTGTACTGGCTTTATTTCTAAGTGAGCGAATAGTTAGCGGTGAGCGGCAAGTAGCCTTTTCATTCATCTTATCTTCATATCATTAGCCTTCTGTAACAGGAAGGCTTTTTGTTTCCTCAGATAACCGCTTGCTCTGCACTACTTGGTGCTTACTACTTACTATCTTCGGGAGACATGAAGACGGCCGATATTCTTTCGCTTTCGTTCCGAAGCCTTCGGAGCAATCGCCTTCGCAGCGCCATCACCATTGCCATTATTGCTTTGGGCATCACCGCACTTATTGGCATTATTACGGCTATTCAGGCGATGAATCAAAAGCTTACGGAAAGCTTTGCTACCATCGGTGCCAATGGCTTCACCATACGGTTTAAAGAAAGAGGTTTTCGCATTGGCAATAACCGGGAAATGAAAGTAGAGAGAAAAGGCAAAAAGCAGGAAAAAAAATCGAACCTGAGCAAGCCGATCACACTGCAGGAAGCAGAACGTTTTGCCTCGTTTTTTAACTACCCGGCTAAAGTCAGCCTAGTATGTTACGGTGGTAACAATAACAACGTTTCTACCCGAACAAAAAAGACAAATCCGACTGTCACGCTGTTTGGCGCCGACGAAAACTATACAGAGCTTAATGGGTTTAGCGTTGCCCAGGGAAGAAATTTTTCTCATCTGGAAGTACAATCAGCTTCCAATGTTTGCATTCTTGGTCACGATGTAGCAACCAAATTATTTGGAGAAGAAACTGCTGCTGCTATCAATAAAGAAGTTCGTATCAACAATGTTTATTACCGGGTGATTGGTGTACTGAAGGCTCGCGGATCAACCTTTGGTTTTAGTCGCGACAATGTCGCATTGATCGGCTATAAAAGTCTCGTGCAATCGTTTCCATCCGTCTCCTTTACAATCGGTGTAAAAGCAGCGGAAGTAAGCAGGGTAGAAGAAGCGATGGGTGAGGCGGAAGGCACGTTTCGAAGCGTACGCCAATTAGCCGTTACGGAAGAAAGCAATTTTGTAATGGAACGAAGTAACAGCATTGCAGAGAAGGCAATTAAAAGTCTTGGATACATTACTGCAGCCGTTACTATTATTGGGCTCATTACTCTCATTGGCGCCGCCATCGGGTTGATGAATATCATGCTGGTTGCCGTAGCCGAACGCACAAAAGAAGTAGGCCTCATTAAAGCCATCGGCGGCAAGCGAAAGTCCATCCGGCAGCAGTTCTTATGGGAGGCCGTGTTGATCAGTATAGCTGGTGCACTGATCGGAATTGCACTAGGAATTGCCTTGGGAAACCTTTTTGGCATACTACTGGACACAAGTTTTGTAATTCCTTGGAACTGGATTATTTACGGCGTTGTTATTTGCACCGTTGTGGGTCTGTTAGCCGGCGTGTATCCTGCATGGAAAGCTGGCAAACTGAATCCTATAGAGGCTTTACGGTATGAATAAATAATTTCTTTAGGTGTGAAGAAGTGTAATTTGAACACTAACTTCTTAACTTTAGCAAGATTTCATTCTTTCAATGGCAAACACTGTCAGTAAAAAAAAGAAGGTCCAACAACAAACAATTCAATTTTTCAGTAGAATTGTGACCGAAACCCAATTCAATTTTTAAATTCTAAAAACTAAAATTTACAATCATGGCAGAGTCTAGACCGACTGCAACCAGTACAACATCAGTTAAGGCGACATCAGTGCAACCGAAGAAATCAAGTAATGCCATTTCCTGGCTCGCTCCCGTTTTATGCGTCGTAGCCGGTTATTGTATCTGGCGTTTTTTAATGGGTAATCCTTCTGGTTTCAGAACTCCGGCAACGGACGGTTGGTTTTGGCCTGGACATAAAGATCCCAAGAATGCCTTCAACAGGATTTATGAAGGTGGTATCATCGTTCCTCTTTTGATTGGAATGTTCCTGATGGTAATTGTATTTTCTATCGAGCGTTTCTTAACCATCAGCAAAGCATTAGGTAAAGGCTCAATCGCTGACTTTATCCGCAAAGTACAGTACCATCTCGCTAACAAAAACGTTGACGCAGCATTAGCCGAGTGCGACAAACAACGTGGTTCTGTTGCTAACGTAATGAAGGCTGGCTTGCGTCGTTACAAAGAAATGATCACTGCTACAGATTTAGATACAGAACAAAAAGTGCTGGCTATCCAAAAAGAAGTTGAAGAAGCAACTGCGCTTGAATTGCCGATGCTTTCCAAGAACCTGGTGTTTCTTTCTACTATCACATCAGTTGGTACACTTGTAGCCCTGTTGGGTACGGTAATCGGGATGATCAAGTCGTTCTCTGCCCTTGGTGAAGGTAGCGGCGGTGGTGATGCTGGTGCACTGGCAATTGGTATCTCAGAAGCCCTTTATAACACGGCTTTGGGTATCGGTACGTCTGCCTTGGCCCTGATCATGTATAACATTTTCACTACAAAAATTGATAGCATCACCTATGGTATTGATGAGTCTGGTTTCACTTTAACACAGTCTTTTGCTTCTATGTACAAATAAGAGCATCTGTGTTTATGGAATAAACAAACCAATTCACTCTCAATACAAATTTTTCTATAATTATGCCTAGTGTTAAAATCGCAAGAAAAAGTACAGATTACGATATGACACCCTTCGTGGATATCGCATTTCTGATTCTTTCTTTCTTCATCTTGGCGACAAAGTTTAAACCGCCAGAAAAGGTTACGGTTACAACTCCTAAATCAGTTTCTGCTGATAAGCTAAAAGAGCAGGACGGATTAATTGTTTCGTTTGATTCTACCGGGAAGGTTTTTTTGACGGTAACAATCTTGAAAGAAGCAAATAGAGATCTGTTTAGCGAGATTATCTCATCAGTGAACGCTGCTAAGAGTCTTGGTCTTACCGATGTCGAAAAGCAGGCTTTTGTACAGGCCCCCATGATTGGTGTTCCCTTCTCTCAGCTTAAGTCATACCTCGGCGGTGCTAAAGTTAACGAGAGTGGTATCCCGGTCGATTCAACAAACAATGAATTGGCACAGTGGGTAGCAAGTGCAAACGATGTTTTCCGTTCGCATACCGATCGAAATCTGGCTCCTAACTACCTGATCAAAGGTGATAACAATGCTTCGTATCCTTCTTTCAAAGGAGTAATCGATGCATTCCGTATCAACCAGGTTTTCAGGTTCCAGTTAGTAACCGATCCACGAGGTGTGCCTCCGGGAACCGAGCTGTATAAGAACCCGAAAAAGGCTAGCAGTTAATATTTATCACCTAAAAAATTACCGATATGGCACAAATGGATGTGGCCGCTGGGGATAGTGGCCATAAGAAAGGCCCCGGGGTGAAGAAAGCCAAAAAACTTTCAACACGTGTGGACATGACGCCAATGGTGGACTTAGGTTTCTTACTCATTACGTTCTTTATTTTCACTGCAACGATGAGTACGCCGAACACCACCAAGCTAAATATGCCAAAGAAAGAAGAGGATCAAACTAAGCAAATGGAAGTTGTAAAATCCGGTTTGCTTACAATTCTTCTTGGCGAAAACAACGTTTATTATTACGAAGGAGAATTAGATGCTGGTGGAGCAAACTTCATGACCAGTTCTTTCCCGGCTACTGAAAATCCAGGAATCCGTAAGGTTATTCAGGATAAGAGAGCACAGGTCATAGCAGCGCATACCCACAATGAGGCTTGCGAAAAAATCTGGGCTGACAATGACGAAACAATGTCAGGTATGGCAGACCAGCAGGCTTGCCTAGACCGCGATTTGGTAGTTGTTATTAAGCCAGATACCAAAGCCCGTTATGGCCGCGCAGTAGATGTACTGGATGAGATGAACATTAATGGCGTTCAGCGTTACGCATTAATTGAGATCACTCCTCAGGAACAAACTGTTCTTGAGCTTGCCCGCCAGAAAAATCAGGGCCAGTAATTTATGGAAAAGAATTTGTAGCAGCATCTAAATACAAACGATTAACATGGAACCTAATAAAATTTTGCAATCGGATCTTCTTGATCTGGTCTTTGAAGGCCGGAACAAAGAGTATGGTGCCTATGATTTGCGAAAAAGATACAACAAGCGCATTATCACAGCACTTTCCAGCATTTTGCTAATTGTAGTTGGGGTGTTTGTTTATTCGTTGGTTTTATCAAGACTATTTGCCGCCGGTAATGACACTGCCGAGCTGGAGAAAAAAGAAATTGTTTTAGAGGAAATCAAGGAAGAAGCACCACCGCCACCACCACCGCCGCCACCGCCACCACCACCGGCAACACCGCCGCCACCAGAGATTGAAACGGCAAAGTTCATTGAGAACATCAAGCCTGTAGAGAAAGCGGTAGAGCCACCGCCACCACAGGAAAAACTGGAAGACATCCAAGTAGGTAATGAAAATAAGGAAGGTGAAAAGCTGGTCGGTCCACCTCCACCTCCTCCGGTGGATGAAGGTAAAGGGGTAGTTACTCCACCACCACCAGAAGATGAAAACAAGATCTTTGAGAAAGTAGAAATTGAAGCAAGCGTAAACGTTGCCCAATGGCGCAGACACCTGGAAAACCAGTTGGTACGCTACATTGAGGATGCCGCTAACTCCGGTATGAATCCAGGCAACTACACAGTAAACGTTCGTTTCCTTGTAGAAAGAGACGGTACGATCGCTGATGTGAAAGCCCTCAATGATCCGGGTTTCGGTCTTGCACAGGGTGCAGTAGAAGTGGTAAAGAGAGGACCAAAATGGTCCCCAGGTGAGCAGAACGGTAAAAAAGTTCGCTCTTACCACACACAGCCGATCACTTTCCAAATCCAGGAACAATAATTTTAGAAATAACAAGATTCAAATCCCTCGTCAACATGAGGGATTTTTTTTGCACCTTACTTTTGACGAATGAGTTTACGGCTTTCAGGTTGGGATGATACGATTGTGGCTCTGGCTACACCGCTAGGTATTGGTGCATTAGGAATTATCCGTCTGAGTGGAAAAAAGGCTATTGCGATCGTTGATGAACTATTCCCGTCAAAAGATTTAGTCAAGCAAAAATCACATACGTTGCATGTTGGCTTTTTAAAGAATCATGACAGAGCATTGGATGAAGTTGTTGTGTCGCTCTACAAGTCGCCACGTTCGTATACAGGAGAAGACATTGTGGAAATCAGTTGTCATGGTTCGCCGTTTATTTTACAACAGGTCATTGATGCTTGCACCGAAAAGGGAGCAAGAGTTGCAAAGCCGGGTGAGTTTACCCAGAGGGCTTTTTTAAATGGCAAACTTGACTTAACCCAGGCGGAAGCCGTTGCTGATCTGATTGCCAGCAATACGGAGGCGTCGCATAAAACTGCATTGAATAATATCCGCGGTGGGTTTTCGCATTCATTGAAACAACTGCGGGAACAATTGATTCAATTTTCTGCGTTGATCGAATTAGAACTCGACTTCTCACAGGAGGATGTGGAATTCGCTGATCGCACCCAACTGAAAACGCTTGTCAACGGTGCAAAAATTCATACGCAGGAGTTGTTGCAGTCTTTCCAGTTAGGCAATGTGATTAAGAATGGAGTGAGTGTTGCAATTATTGGTAAGCCTAATGCAGGCAAATCAACCTTGCTCAATGCCTTATTAAACGAAGACAGGGCCATCGTAAGTGACATACCAGGAACCACAAGAGATACGATTGAAGAAATCATCAACATCGACGGCATTCTCTTTCGGTTGATTGATACCGCTGGTATTCGATCACATTCAACCGACGTTATCGAGACGGTAGGAATTGAGAAAAGCCTGGAAAAAATGAAGCAGGCCGACATCGTTCTTTACTTGTTTGATGTGAACGAAACTTTGCCTGCGGAACTGGAGAAAACGATTGCTGACATGCAATCACAAAGCATTCGTTTTCTTTTAGCTGCAAACAAAGCTGATTTGGTAAGTGAAATGCAGGTACGAGAGAAATTTTCGCAGATTGCTGGTGTTATTTTTCTCTCTGCAAAAACCGGCCTTCACCTGGAAGTATTAAAAGAGCGCATGGTTGATTTTGTGTTACATGACAAACAGCAAAGTGAAAGTGTGATTGTGACGAACGCAAGGCACTATCATTCTTTGCAGGAAATGTATAAATCGTTAACTGATGTTGCAGATGGACTGGAGAACAACATTCCCGGTGATCTGTTAGCACTCGACATCCGAAGATGCCTCCATTACCTCGGTACAATTACAGGTGAAGTTTCTAACGAAGACTTACTGGATTATGTGTTCAGTAAGTTTTGTATCGGAAAGTAACTAAGGTGGTTATAAGAAAAAAGACTGCTTATTACTAGCAGTCTTTTTTTATGTTCTTTATCAAAACTGAATCCGGTAAAGTATATCGGGAAAGAACCCGATCTGGTTCACGTTTCCTGTATTCCCATATACCGGATTAAACCGGCGCAAAAAGATGTTCTCGCGGTTTGTTACGTTCTGAAGATCCAGGTAGATCGTCTGGCTCATCTTACGCTTTTTACTATTGATGCGGAAACCAAATTTCGTATCAAGGCGTAGGTAAGCGTTCAGTTGTTCGCTGTTGTAACGGGTTTCATCCAACACTTCTTTACCTGCAGCAATAGAGGCATTCAAATCTACAGGAGTAGTGTATCGACCACCGATGGTAGACAAGCGAACATCGAATGTAAATGCTTTTCTTCCTTCGCTTCCGATTTTCCATTCGTGTCCGGCAAGCACATTGGCTGCATAACCATAATTGTAAGTGCTGTTACGTTCAATGCCGTCACTGCCTTTGTACTTGCTGTTAAACACGGAGCCGGTTGTCAGTAGATAATAGCCTTTGCTCAGGAACTTTTCTATCGTGATCTCCACACCTTTATTTGTTCCCGTGCCCTTATTCACCAAACCTGCTTTTTCAGGAAACGTAAAATCATTACCAGCATTCAGCATCGAAAAGCCAGAAGGGTTTTGCTCTACCGGAATGTCAAACAGATTTTGGTAGTACGCTTCTGCCTTAACTCGCCAATCAGGCGCAAACCGGTTCTCATAGCCCAATACGTAATGGTGTGCCTTACTAAAGTCAAGATTACGGTTCGTTTGATTTAAAACGCCGCCTTCCATTTTTTGATAGAGGTAAACGGGCAGGGGCTGCATTTGTCCATGTAAACCATAGCTTAGGCTTAGGGTATTTTTTGCGTTGATAGCGTAGCTCAACGAAGCTCTTGGTTCAATGATGTTGGACGAATTAAATGTCAGGTTCATGCCATGCAGACCGGCCGTGATCGTAAACTTATCAGACGGTTTAAAGCGTGCCTGTCCGAAGTACTGCCACAGCGTAAACTTGTCATCAAAATCACGAACCACATCAAATGGTGCTGATTCCTGCTTACCCTCACGATCCCGAACTGTTGTTTGCAACCCAAAACGTTCGCCTGTAATGCCTGCACGCCAGGAGAACTGTGCCGATGTTTTTGAATTAATGAAAGATGAAAAACGCAATACATTTTGTTTGTCGTCTACGTCCGTAATGTGCCAACGGTTTTTATAAGGAGGCACTGGCAACGGATATTGGTAATTGTCAAACTCGGTGGACGTATTGCTGTATGAGACAACTGTACGCCAATAGGATTTCTTACCAAGATCAAGTGTGTGCTTTGCACCTACGAGAAAAAAATTACTGTTGACGTAAGTGTCCTGATCTTTTCTGCTATAAAAATCAGTTGTGTCAATGTCTTGACCGATAAAATCAATGCTGCTAATGCCGCCCATGCCAAACAGTGAAAACTTACCAAGCTTCGATTTACCGAACTGGATATTATACACCCAGTCTTGGTATTTAGGAACAGCGGCAGTACCCACGTTCAGCCCAAGTGACTGTCCAATCTGTACAAATGAATAGCGGTATCCCACCAAATACGAAGCACCGCTTCCTTTCTTTCCCAATGGTCCTTCCAGCATTGCTTCCAGCCCGCTGAATAGGTTAAGCTGCAAGGTGCGTTCGTGCTTTTCTGCATTACCTGTGCGGAAGTTGATATCGAAAACGGCTGCCGTAGCGTTGCCATATTCTGCCGGGAAGGCGCCGGTATAAAAATCGGATGTTTTCAACGCATTGGTGTTTAATGCGGAAATTGGTCCACCGGTAGTTCCCAATGTTGCATAGTGGTTCGGGCTGGGTGATGGTAATCCTTCAATTCGCCAAAGTACACCTGCCGGCGAGTTCCCACGCACCACGATATCGTTCCGGCTATCGTTGTTTGAGATAACTCCGGCAAAATTGCTGACAAGTTTACTTGGGTCGTTTCGTCCGCCGGCATACCGGGTGATTTCTTCGATGTTGAAGCTGCGGGCACTGCTGCCTGCGTATTCGTTAGAAACGTTTCCCTTTTTTGTTTTGCTTGTTTTTACAACGATTTCGTTGAGGGCAGATACTGTTTGCTCCAGCGAAATATCGAGCACTACTTCTTTACCAGCCGTCACCAGTACTTCAGGAATGGAGGCAGAAGTGTAGCCAACAAAAGTGATGTTTAGTTTAATTCGTCCGAGTGGCACGGAGTTAATAGCCCAACGACCGCCAGCGTCAGTTAATGCAGAGAGGTTGGTGCCTTCTACACTGACGGTCGCACCGGCCAGTGGCTTTTCACTTACTTTATCGAGGATGGTTCCTTTTACGGTTTGTGTAAGAACTTGAGCCTCTGCAAAAAGAGCCGTTTGCAAAAGCAGTAGAAATGTCAGTAATTTTTTCATTGCCGTTGATTTTTGTCGACACAAAATTCATCGGCGCTTTTTCGCTATCGGTTGACATTTGTTAAGAAGAAAATTGACGGTTGTTTTCTTAACAAATGTCAATGAACCCCTTGCTGGCTGGCTATCTTTTTACGAATGCGGCTTAAGTGTTCAGGCGTAATTCCAAGGTAAGAGGCAATCATGTACTGCGGAATTCTTTGCATCACCTTCGGTCGGCTGGCAATGAGGTTTAGATAGCGTTGTTCCGGTGTTTCGGTTAAGAAAGAATTGACCCTTTCTGAAATTTTGATAAAGAGGCTTTCAGCAATCATTCGCCCAATAAACTGAAAGCCTGGGATGACTTCGTAAAACCATTGCATATCGGCATAAGAGAAACGATGGACTTCCGTATCCTCCAATACATCAGCAAAGGTTTTGGAAGGTTTTCGGGTTAAAAAACTTTCATATTCAGAGAAGAACATGTTCTCAAAAAAGAACTGCCGGCAGATTTCTTTGCCATCGTTCACTACGTATAGACGAACAAGTCCAGTGGAGATGAAAAACACATCATTGCAAACCTGTCCTTCTTTTACAAACACGGTACCTTTTGGTAAAACGACTTTCGTAAAGCGGTTGCTGATCTTTTCCCAATCCTCGGCTGAGAGGGGCGCAATGTTGTTTAGATATTGCCGGATGATCTCCATGATTTACACTTTACCGGTCATTTTTCTTCGCAATCGGCTTAGGTGCTCTGGGGTTATGCCTATAAAAGAAGCGATCATGTACTGCGGAACACGTTTGATGACGAATGGCTGGTGTTTCAATACGGCCTGGTAACGCTCCTCTGGCGTCAGCGTTAGCAGCTTGGTGGTTTGTGACGTCACCATGATAAAAAGCTTTTCTGCAATGCGGCGCCCAAAGGTTTGAAACACGGGATGCATTTGATACAGTTCCTGCATATCGGAATAGGAGAGATTCACCAACTCGCAGTCTTCCAGTGCATCAATATTGCCTGCAGATGGTTGTTGAAGCAGGAAACTGTCATACTGCGAAATGTATTCGCCTTCGCACATAAAGCCGGTCGAAATCTCTTTCCCATCTACCAGGTAAAACATACGCAGCAAACCGCTGTTGATAAAACTAACGGTACGGGAAATATCTCCTTGCCGGGTAAGCAATTCACCCTTCTTCAGTTTTTGAATGGTCAGTCGGCCCTCCAAGGCTGCCCAATCATCTTCCCGGAGATTTGGCAATAAATTTTTATAATAGTCTTTGATTTGCGAAAACATGAAACGGCGAAAGCGTTAATTGCTTTGCTGAAGATAAAGACAAACGGAATGAGGAATCGTTGCAAAACGATCCTGTGGTGCCTGCCAAAGGACTGTTCTATTCAAAATGTGAAATGAACTGTGATGGGTCTGTGAGAATGGTCACCTTCTCTTCAAGGTTTCCATACAAAAACCCTTCATTCGCCATCGTGTTCATATGGGCAATCAAGTGATCATAAAAGCCGGCGGTATTAAGGATGAAGATCTCTTTGTTGTGAATGGATAGCTGGTTCCAGGTAAGGATTTCAAATAGTTCGTCCAGCGTGCCAAAGCCTCCGGGCAGAATTACGGCAGCGTCACAGAGCTCGTAAAGCTTTCGCTTGCGGATATGCATATCGTCAACAATCAGCAGTTCGCTGATACCCTCGTGTTGGTGTTCCCAGTCAGTTAATACACGAGGGATTACACCCCGAACGATTCCTCCTGCCTGCAGCACCGTATCTGCAACAACACCCATTAATCCGTTCTTGCCACCACCGTAAATCAGTTCCACTTTTCGGTCGGCGATGATGGTTGCCAATTCTTTCGCCTGCTGCTCATATAACCCGTTTGCCCCCATTTTACTGCCGCAAAAAATTGCCAGTTTGTTAATCCTCATGCTTCCATTATTTTGTGCAGCAAAAGGAAGACAAATTCTTCTATCTTCAAAAAACGATTGCACGTTGATGCATTACTAAATCATTATCTATGTCGCCAGCCCTCTTGTTCTCTTTTGTGATTGGGTATTTTGTGTTGTTATTAATCGTTGCCTACCTCACTTCACGTAATTCCAATAACGACTCTTTTTTCATCGGTAACAAAAGCTCTAACTGGATGTTGGTAGCATTTGGTATGATTGGTACATCGTTGAGCGGTGTTACGTTTGTGAGTGTTCCTGGCGGCGTAGGCACAGGTAATTTTTTCTATTTCCAGATTGTACTTGGGTATCTCATTGGTTACATGGTCATCGCATTTGTGTTGCTGCCTCTTTATTACCGGATGAACCTGACCAGTATCTACACCTACCTGGAGAAGCGATTTGGTGTGAATGCCCACAAGGCTGGCGCCTTTTTCTTTATTCTTTCCCGTACCGTTGGTGCAACAGCGAGATTATACCTTGTGATTAACGTCCTGCAGATTTTTATTCTTGATAGATTAGGTGTGCCCTTCATTGTAACAACGCTTGTCATTCTTTTAATGATCCTGTTATATACGTTTGAAGGGGGTGTAAAAACCATTATCTACACCGACACATTGCAAACAACCGGAATGCTTGTTGGCCTGGTGGCTTGTATCATTGTTATTACAAAGGCATTGGGAACCGATTTTGGCGGTGCCTTCTCCATGATGCAGGATAAAGGTTACACGCAAATCTTTAACTGGGATGTAAAATCAGGTTCGTTTGCGTTGAAGCACATCATCGGCGGTATGTTCATCGCCATCGCCATGACGGGCCTTGACCAGGAGATGATGCAGAAAAACATTAGTGTAAAAAATCTTGGTGATTCGCAAAAAAACATGATGACGTTTACCGCGGTTCTGATGGTAGTGAACTTCCTGTTCCTGGTGCTTGGTGGTGTGCTTTACCTGTATGCAAGCGCAAAAGGTATTTCTGCTGCTCCGGATGACCTTTTCCCTACCATTGCATTAAGCGATACTTTTTCGGGCTTGATTGGTGTGATCTTTATCATTGCATTGATCTCTGCTCTTTTCCCGAGTGTGGATGGCGCCATTACCTCATTAACGTCATGCTTCTGTATTGATATCCTGGGGTTGAAAAAATCTGAAATTCAAAAGGAAATCAGCGGGGTTGGAGCAAGCGACCAGACTGAGAAGCAAAAGCGCCGTACAAGGTTAACGGTTCACTTCACCTTTGCGCTTATTTTCTTTTTGATGGTGCTCATCTTCAAAGCCATCAACGATAAACTGATCATTGATTTTATTCTAAAATTTGCCGGCATTACCTACGGTCCACTGCTTGGTTTGTTTGCCTTCGGTATCCTGACGAAACGGTCACTGAATCAAAAACATCTTTGGACGGTGGTTTTGATTGCACCGTTGATTGCATTGGGCATTGATGTGCTGAGCAGTCCTGAGTGGTATGAGAAGAAGCTTCATATTACGCTTGGTTTGAAGTCTGTATCAGATGCTATTTTCAACGGTTATAAAATTGGCAACGAACTTATCCTGATCAACGGTATCATTACCTTCCTCGGCTTGTACATGATTTCAAAACCTGTGAAGGTAGAAGCCGATGTGAAAGAGATTATTCAGCATGCACATAACTGATCCAAAAGCCCAGGCCTATTGCGAACGATACACATCTGCAGAAGACGAGTTGCTGCAGGAAGTAGCGAAGTATACCAATACACAGCATCCACATGCTCACATGTTAAGCGGACACCTGCAGGGAAAGTTCCTGGAGATGGTTAGCTGCATGGTTCAACCACAGCGCATCTTAGAAGTCGGAACCTTTACGGGTTATAGTGCATTATGTCTTGCCAAGGGCTTACAGCCAGATGGTGTACTTCACACCATCGAACTTCGTGAAGCAGACGCAGCCAGGGCTCAGTCCTTCTTTGACCGAAGCATTTTTAAAGAAAAGATAATTTTACATATCGGCAATGCGTTAGAAATAATCGACGAAATCCGCGAACAATGGGATTTGGTTTTCATTGATGCTGACAAGGAAAATTATAGTGCCTATTTTGAACGTATTTTTCCTAGCGTTAAACCAAACGGGTTTATTTTAGCAGATAATGTGCTCTTTCACGGGCAGGTTTTAGAGGAAGAGGTAAAGGGGAAGAACGCAAAAGCCATCCAGGCTTTTAATGATCATGTGGCAGGAAGAACAGACGTCGAACGGTTGATGATCCCCTTACGTGATGGAATTTCTGTAGTGCGAAAACTACATTAATCGGTTAACCAAACGAAAAGAACATCCAATGAAAAAACGCATGTTTGCCTTTCTGTTCGCTGCAGCCTTTACTGCCGGACAAAGTTTTGCCCAATCTAAAAACACTATCCAAGCTTATATTAAAAAATTCAGGGACATTGCCATTGAAGAGATGCAACGCACCGGCGTTCCTGCTTCCATCACACTGGCCCAGGGCATTCATGAAACCGGCGCAGGCACCAGCGATCTCGTGACCCGCTCCAATAATCATTTTGGTATTAAATGCAAAACCGAGTGGATCGGTGAAAAGGTTTATCATGATGATGATGCCCGCGGTGAATGTTTTCGCAAATACGATGATCCGTTTACGTCTTACCGCGACCATTCGGATTTTCTGAAAAACCGTGCACATTATGCATCGCTTTTCAAATTAGACCCAACAGACTATGAAGCCTGGGCGCATGGTTTGAAAAAAGCAGGCTACGCTACCAATCCAAAATACCCGCAGATCTTGATTAAACTCATCCGCGATTATAATCTGCAAGAGTACACACTCATTGCATTGGGCCGCAAGCAACTCGATGCCAATGAACCGCAGTGGGTGAAGAATACAACTGAGTCATCAAACATGGCGATGGGTGCGAACGCAGTCATGAAATCAGAACCTAAGAAGGTTTATCCTGAAGGCGTGTTTAAGATCAATGACACCAAAGTTGTTTTCATTCAAAAAGGGACTTCTTATCTGGCATTAGCCGAAGAACACAATGTGCCGCTTGCCCGCCTGCTTGATTTTAATGACATGAAAGACGGCGATGTGGCTCCTGAGGATGGCCTGTTGTTTTTGCAGCGCAAACGCAAAACTGGTGCAACTGATTTTCATGTTGTAGTGCAAGGAGAAACACTTTACGACATTGCCCAAGCAGAAGGCATTCGCATGGAAAGCTTGTTGGAATTCAACTTCCTGACGCCAAACGTTCAGCCGCAGGTAGGAGAGAAGTTGTATTTAAAATCCTCGGCCCCTAATATGCCAAGGCTTACGAATGAGAAACCAAGTGCCGTGACAGCCTCTTTTAAAACAGAAGAGCCTGTAAGGGAAAGTGGAGAATCAGTTGGTATTACTCACACCGTTCAGCCAAAAGAAACACTGTTCAGCATTGCCAAAAAATACGACGTAGCCGTTGATGATGTAAAGAAGTGGAATGCGATGAATACAAATGACCTGAAGATTGGACAACAAATCAGAATAAACAAAAGCCGCTAATGTCAACCGTTAAACTGCACGATAAAACATTTGATACGTACTTATCGCACCAAACCATTCAAGAGAAAGTCCAGGAACTAGCTGAAGCGCTTAATAAAGAATATGAAGGCAAGCGACCTCTCTGTATTGCTATCCTGAATGGATCATTTATGTTTGCTGCCGATCTTTTCAAGTATCTTACTATTGAAGCAGAGATATCTTTTATCAAGCTCGCTTCTTACCGCGGAACAAAAAGCACGGGTAAAGTTGTTACAGCCATAGGGCTGGAAGATGATCCGTTTAATCGTGATGTCATCATTTTAGAAGACATTGTCGACACTGGCAAAACACTACACGAGTTCTTACCAAAGCTTCACCACCAGCAACCAAAGTCTTTAAAGATTGTGACACTGCTTCACAAATCAGTCTGCACCAAATACCCACTGACAGTTGATTATGTCGGCTTCGATATTCCCGACAAGTTTGTTGTTGGTTATGGATTGGATTATGATGGATTAGGCCGCAACCTGAAAGAAATCTATCAATTATCGTCAAACGCTTGACGTCTCTTCATTTGTTTCGTACCTTTTAGCTGTAAAACCTGCTTTGAAGCGAATTGCCTATATAATCCTCACGCTTCTTTGCCCTGCACTTGCGATTGCTCAACAGTTTTATATCAAAGGGCAAGTTAGGGATGAAGGAGGAAGTCCTATGCAGAATGTCACCATGCTTTTGCATAGTAGCGGCTATTTGTATAAGTCCGGCAGCGATGGCAGTTTCGGCATCCTCACTCCTCAGAAGATTGATACACTTACTATTTTTCGCGAAGGCTATCAAAAGGAAAAGCGGGTTATCCAGGCTGATAAGTATAACGATATTGTACTGAAGAAAACAGCTGTGGTAAAAACAGTTGCTCCTATTCGATTGTCGTCGTTAACGCAAAACCTGAAGCGGGAAGAACAACAGCGTTGGTTTGTAGGCGATGAAACCTATGCGAGTACCATTGAAAATAATTTTATCGAGGCGTCAGCCTATCCAAAAACAGGTGTCAGCCTTAATGTAGATAAAGCTTCCTATAGTAATATTCGTCGCTTTCTTACGATGAACTCCGAGGTGCCGCCTGATGCGGTGCGCATTGAAGAAATGCTGAATTATTTCAACCTCGATTACAAAGAACCAACGCAGGATAAGCCGTTTGAAATCACGGCCACGTTAACTAATTGTCCCTGGAACAAAAACAATCATTTGATGTTTGCGCAGATTGCGTCAAAGAAGGTGCAGCTTGATAAAGTGCCACGAACGCATCTTGTTTTTCTGATCGATGTTTCCGGATCCATGGATATGCCGAACCGGTTACCACTTCTCAAAACCGGGTTTAAAGGTCTTGTCAATAACCTGCGGCCCATTGATACGGTTTCGATCGTGGTGTATGGAGGTTCTGTTGGCGTTGCCTTAATGCCGACGAGCGGCGGTGAGAAAGAAAAGATCTTTAAGATCATTGATAGTCTTCAGCCAGGAGGCTCAACGCCTGGTGAATCCGGTATACGTTTGGCCTATAGCCTGGCCCGCAATCATTTTATCAAAGATGGCAACAACCGTGTGGTATTAGCAACCGACGGAGATTTTAATGTGGGTTTAAAGAAAGAAGAAGATCTTGAGGAACTCATCATCTCTCAACGCAAAGACGGTGTTTACTTAACATGTTTAGGCGTTGGTATGGGCAATTACAAAGACTCCAAAATTCAAACACTTGCACAACGTGGCAACGGCAACTTCGCTTACATCGATAATCACCGCGAAGCAGAAAAAGTGTTGATGCAGGAGTTTATGCAAACGCTGTATACTGTTGCCGATGACGCATATTTGTCGGTACAATTTAATCCGCAATACGTCAAGGAATATCGGCTTATTGGGTTTGATAATAAGATAGGAGCTATCAAAGACAACAGCGCCGATGTGGAGGGTGGTGAAATCAGTTCAGCTTTCTCCATGGTTGTTGCCTTTGAAATTGTGCCGGTTGCAGGCTACCAGAAACAAATAACCGACCCGGCTAATTTTTCTCTTCGTTTTCATAATACATCCAACAACACCTCTTGCGAAATGAGTGAAAAACCGGAGTTGTTTTTTACACCATTTGCGCAATTGCAGAACTCTTACAAATTTGCAAGTGCTGTCATTATGTTTGGCTCGTTGTTGCGTGGTTCAAAACATGTGAAGGATATTACTTGGAATGACATCATGAATCTTGCAAAGCCATCGGTTGATGCTACTAATTTCTCGCAAAAAGAGTTTCTTGAACTAGTAGAACTGGCTAAAAAGCTCTACGGTAAAAAGAGGAAAAAAAGTGATTAGTTCAGTATTCTACAAAACACGTCATCCGTTTTCCCAATAAAACAGGCATTTAATCAATAGAGGCCACCGAACAATAAATGGCATTGGCGCCGAGCAATATTTTGAGTAGCTTTCAGTCTAGCTTGACCTTCTGATCCAAACCACTGCAATTCTCCCTGCGAAACGCTTTCTTTCGACACAAACAAAACCAGCAATATGAATGCCCCTCACTTCACAAAAGCAGGGTTGCTTTGTTTATTTCTGCTGATCATAACAATAGCGGCCTGGGAAGTTTACCTCCGCAGTAAAAACGTAACAATTGCCTACGATGATGGCAAGCAATTATGGGCGGATAAACGCCTGCGGGTTTACCAGCCTTCGGATGAAGCCACTGTTTTTATTGGTTCGTCCCGAATTAAATATGACTTAGACATTCCCACATGGCGAAAACTGACCGGTGAAGATGCGGTGCAGTTGGCAGCAGAAGGTACCTCACCTTTGCCGGTGTTGGATGACCTGGCCGCTGATGAAAACTTCAAGGGCAAACTTGTTATTGATGTTACGGAGGGTCTATTCTTTGGTAATGTCGGCGGTGGCCCGAATGATATCTACAGTTTTATTTCTTACGCAAAAAAACGATCGCCTGCCGAGGAGGCCAGTTTTGTTTTGAACCGGCCACTTGAATCCTCTTTTGTTTTCTTGGACAAAGACAACTTTTCCTTGAATGCATTTTTGGATAAGCTGGAATTGAAGAGCAGACCGGGTGTTTTCCAAATGCCCATATTCCCGATAGGCTTTGGCCGGATTGATTTTGACAGGCAAAACAGGATGACGGATGAATTTTTGAGCGACACGAACCAGGTAAAGCAAGTCACCGAAATATGGCAATTCCTTGGGCGGGCCATGCGGGAACCACCAGCGAGTGGCGGCAAGCTTGATTCGTTTTTCGCGGTTATAAAAGACAGGGTAGCAAAAATTAAGAACAGGGGAGGACAGGTGATATTTGTTCGCACGCCATCCAGCGGGCCGTTTTGGATGATGGAGCAACAGGGCTTTCCTCGTAACCAATACTGGGACCCGCTGCTGAAGCATGCAAACAGTCCTGGTATTCATTTTACGGATTACCCTCAAATTGCTGGTTTCACTTGTCCTGAGTGGTCGCACCTGATCCCAAAAGACGCTGTAACGTTTACTGAACATTTTGTAGCGTTACTACAACAGCATGGCTGGCGTTTCGGTAAGTCTTCCGCTTCTCTTTCACAAATAAACCCTAAGCCATGATCTTCAACTCATATACCTTCATTGCCTTTTTGGCTATCGTATTAGTGTTGCATAACCTTCCGTTTTCCTGGCGCACTAAAAAGGTCAATCTCTTACTGGCATCTTATCTTTTTTATGCCGCCTGGAATCCGCCCTTTATTATTCTCTTATGGCTATCAACGTTGGTTGATTTTGTTGTTGGTAAAAAGCTCTACGCTGAAGAAAATAAGCGAAAAAGGAAATGGCTGCTGATGGTTAGTTTGATTGCTAACCTTGGCATGTTGGGGTTCTTTAAATACGGTGGTTTTCTGCTTGAAAATTTTGTGGCATTGATGTCAGCGATTGGAGTGAATTACCAACCGGCAGCACCGGATATTATACTCCCTGTCGGTATTTCGTTTTATACGTTTCAGACGTTGTCTTATACCATTGACATGTACAAGCGAACCAGCGAACCGGAAAGGTCGCTGCTTGACTTTAGCTTGTTTGTTACGTTCTTCCCGCAGTTAGTAGCCGGACCAATTGTACGTCCGGGACAACTCATCCCGCAGTTTAAAAGTCCACACGTTGCCACGAAGCAGCAACTTGCGCAAGGACTGTTTCTTTTATCCCTTGGGTTATTTATGAAAGTATTGCTAGCAGATGCAATGCTTGCTGGTTCTGCTGATGCTGTCTTTGGTTCGCCGGACAAATTGCTGATGCTGGATGCCTGGTTAGGCGTGCTGGCTTTTTCAGGACAGATCTTTTTTGATTTTGCAGGGTATTCCACCTGTGCCATCGGTATTGCTGCATGTTTAGGTTTTACCCTGCCACACAACTTCCTTTATCCTTATGCAGCTATCGGCTTCTCCGATTTTTGGCGCCGCTGGCATATTACGCTTTCCACCTGGCTTCGCGATTATCTCTACATTCCCTTAGGTGGTAACCGTAAGTCCGGTGTACGTACACATGCAAACCTGATGATCACGATGCTACTCGGTGGCTTGTGGCACGGTGCTTCATGGACGTTTGTCGTGTGGGGTGCATTGCACGGAATTTATCTTTCCATCGAACGATTATTTAAACGTGATGGAGGAACGGTTGCTTCATCTTCCGGCGGTAACCGCCTGCCAACCGTAACCATTATTGAACCTGTTGTAACCCATAAGGCATCATTTGCACCTGCCTTCCTTCAGACAAAAACAGCCCAGCGCTTTTTGCTGGCGTTGCTCACGTTTTTCCTTGTAAACGTTACGTGGGTATTTTTCAGGGCACAGGACTTCTCTACTGCGTGGCGCCTACTTGGTTCTATGTTTGGTGCCGATGGTGGAGGCAAAGCTATTTTGCAAACCATCGCTATTTGGAAGGTTAGCGTGATTGTAACAGCAATGTTTTTATCGCATTGGTTCATGCGCAATACAACGGTGGTAGAAGTAGCAGCAAAAATGAAATGGTGGGCTTTGGGTATTGTATGGACGCTTCTGTTATTATTGCTTGTGCTTAGCCAAGAGAGTAGTGGATCGTTTATTTATTTTCAATTTTAAACGAAAGAAAAGCATTGCTGTGATTTGGCATAGGATATCATCTGTTACCGCCTCGTAGGTGAGGTTGGAAATGTATTGCGTGGTGGTACTCCCTTTCTAAACACCAAATGGATTATCCAAGACAACGCAACCGCGATAAAAAGGAAGGCGGATCCATGGTGGAAGGAAACCGTCATCTTCATCGTTGGGCTTTTTCTTGCCATGCTTTTTTGTCCGATACAGGTTCATTTTCTCCAAAATAGAAACTTCCAATAAATCGTTTCTGACTAATTGAGGAATTGTTTGAGAAAGAAGATATCATGCTACAGCAAAAAAATGACCTGCATGTTGCAGGTCATTTTTGATTATTTAAAGGAAGATTACGAGAACATTTCTCTCATCTTGTCAAAAAATGACTTCTCGTTCTTATCCGGGTTTGGATGAAAGTTTGGTGATTTGCTTAGCTTTTCCAACACCGCTTTTTCTTCTGAAGAAACGTTCTGTGGCGTCCATACATTTACGTGTACGAGCTGGTCGCCTTTTTCGTAGCTGTTCACAGCAGGGAAGCCTTTGCCTTTTAAGCGGAAGATTTTACCGCTTTGTGTGCCTGCCGGTATTTTAATTTTTGCACGTCCATCAATCGTCGGCACTTCTAACTGCGTTCCGAAGACGGCATCAGGGAAGGAGATGTGCAGTTCATAAACAACGTTCAATCCTTCTCGCTGCAATTCCTTGTGTGCTTCTTCTTCAACGAGAATGATCAGGTCTCCCGGCATACCACCACGTTCGCCGGCATTACCGCGACCACTGATGTTTAGCTGCATACCTTCCTGTACACCAGCTGGAATATCGATCGTTACAGTTTCTTCTCCGTACACTCTTCCTTCACCTTTACAGCTTCCGCATTTGGCAGTTACAGTTGAGCCTTCACCATTACAGGTTGGGCAGGTTGTTACCGTTTGCATCTGGCCAAGAAAAGTATTGGTCACCTTTCTTACCTGGCCGCTGCCGCCGCAGGTGCCGCAGGTTTGTACGCTGCCTTTGTCCTTTGCACCGCTACCAGTACAGGTGTTACAGGTAACGTATTTTTTAACCTTGATGTTTTTGGTTACGCCTTTTGCGATCTCCTCGTACGTGAGCTTTAGTTTGATACGAAGATTACTTCCGCGAACGCCACGGGCCTGACGCTGGCCCGGACCGCCTCTGCGTCCGCCACCACCGCCACCACCAAAGAAGGAACCGAAAATATCCTCGCCGAAGATGTCGCCGAACTGGCTGAAGATATCTTCCATGTTTTGTCCATGGCCGCCACGTCCGTTTCCGCTAACACCGGCATGACCAAACCGATCATACTGTGCCCGCTTGTCGGCATCGCTCAACACTTCATAGGCTTCAGCCGCTTCCTTAAATTTTTCTTCAGCTGCCTTGTCTCCAGGGTTACGGTCAGGGTGATACTGCATGGCCACCTTACGGTATGCTTTTTTGATTTCATCCGTGGCGGCGCCTTTGCTTACACCCAGTATTTCGTAATAATCGCGTTTAGACATTTTGTTGTTTCCTGTTTGATTTGAGTTCCGAGATAATTACCGGTCCTCGTTGTTCAGTATTGTTCTGAACGTACAAGTGAGTGACACAACCGGCGCCTCATAGTAGCACCACAGCCTGTCCCATCACATTATTTTCTTTTAAAGAACTTTTTTAGTTTGTCGATACCTGAGTTGGTAGAAGGATCTTTTCATTTACCCACCACCACCTTGGCAAAACGAATGATTTTGTCGTTCAGGTAATAGCCTTTCTGTACTTCAGCTACCACTTTGCCCTTCATTTCTTCACCAGCTTCGATCTCGGTGATTGCTTCATGCAAGTCTGCGTTGAAATCGGCGCCTACAGCTTCCATAGGTTTTAATCCTTTTGCCGTTAGCGTATTACGAAGTTTATTAAACACCAGACTTACGCCTTCTCTGATCTGTATGATATCGTCCGTTTTTTCCAGCTGTGCTTGGGCACGTTCGCTGTCATCCAGTACATCCAGCATGTCGGTAATGACATCTTTTCCGGCTGTTTGGATTAATTCAATCCTTTCCTTGGCGGTACGGCGGCGGAAGTTATCAAACTCCGCAACCTGCCGGAGGTATTTATCGTTTAGTTGTGCGATTTGTTCTTTTAAGCTTTCAATTTCCGATTCCTCAGCAACCGGTTCGTTCAAATGCTGGTTGCCATCCATGTTTTCATCGGTATTGATGTGCAAACCTTCGGTCTCATTATCCTGAATCTGGCTGTTGTCCTGCATTTCGGTCTTGTTCATGGTCGTTAAAAATTTGGAGTGCAAAGGTAGGTTTCAAACTTGTTGCCAATGCCTAAGAAAAGGACAAAATGACGGCCTTCGGCTGTTGATTCCTTACCTTGCGGCCAGTATGGAAAAAGTTCACCTGAAGCGGAAGATTGCACAGCGTATTGCCAACGGGCATCCCTGGATTTTTGCCAATGAAGTAGAGAAAGTTGAAGGGGCGCCAGAACCGGGAAGTGTTGTCGACGTTTATTTTCACGATGGGAAGTTTGTCGGGAAGGGATATTTTAATGCGCAGTCGCAGATCATGGTGCGCCTGCTCACAACCGATAAAAAAGTGGAGGTCAATGAATCCTTTTTCATTGAGAAGATCCGCCATTGCTGGAACTACCGCCAGCAAATTGGTTATATTGAAAATTGCCGCTTGGTGTTCGGTGAAGCAGATGGGCTGCCGCAGCTGATTATCGATAAGTTTAATGACTATTTCGTTATTCAGACGCTAGCCTTGGGGATTGATGTGTGGAAACCAGCGCTGGTAAAAGCGCTGCAGACCGTTTTTAAACCGAAGGGCATATTTGAAAGAAATGATGTTCCGGTGCGGGAACTCGAAGGCCTTCCGCAGCATAAAGGGTTTTTGTCGGAGCCATTCGATACAAAGATTATCATCAATGAAAACGGCCTGAAATTCCATGTTGACATAGAGAACGGGCAGAAAACCGGCTATTTTTTAGATCAGCAGGATAATCGCCGGGCCATCCAAAACATTGTGAAAGGCGCTGATGTTTTAGGAGCTTTTACCTACACCGGCACGTTTGAAATTCATGCGGCTCATTATGGTGCAAAAAGCGTGTTGGGGCTGGACATTTCTGAAAATGCAGTAACGCAGGCTAACCGTAATGCGGAGCTAAATGGGTTGCAAAACATCGTTCGCTTTGAAACGGCCAATGCCTTTGATGTGTTGAAGCAATGGAGCAAGGAAAATAAAAAATATGACGTTGTGATGCTTGATCCGCCTGCATTTACCAAGAGCCGGGCAAATATTCAAAAGGCCATCACCGGGTATAAGGAAATCAACTTGCGTGGCATGAAGCTGATTAAGCCGGGCGGCTTCCTGGTTACTTCGTCTTGTACCAACCTTGTTCAGCCCGAACTTTTTTTAGAAATCATTGAAATGGCTGCGAAGGATGCCCGCCGGAAATTGAGGCAAGTAACTTTTCAGGCTCAGTCTTCTGATCACCCGATTATTTGGAGCATGGAGAATACCAACTATTTAAAGTTTCTAATCGTGCAAGTAATTTAGATAAAGAAAAAGCCTTCTGTAATCAGAAGGCTTTTTCTTTATCTAAGGTGAAAATTATCATTTAGCAACCTGAAATTTACCCGACTCAACCATCCGTCCGCTTTTATCGCGAAGCTGGTAGATATACATACCACGGGGAAAATCAGAGAGGTTAATGGTCATTCTTTCAGGCATATTTACCTGGTCAAACATTTTACGACCTAAAATGGCATTGAAAATTTGAATGGAATATCCTTGCTCATAGGTTTTTTGAAAATCAAAATTGATCACCGTTGTCGCTGGATTTGGGTAAAAACGGACAATGGAGGTCTGCACACCCGACGTTGGCGCCAGTTTGGCCTGTTGAGCCTGGCTGGTAAATTGGGTTGCAATAAGTAGAGACACTATAAGTAAAAATTTCTTCAAATAATCCTATTTAAAAGTTCTGAGCACAATGATACTCTAAACTACCAAAAAATGCAAAGCCCTTGCCGAATTATTTTAAGAACGGGTAATTATACCTGAATGGCGGTTAATGTTTCCCTAATAGCCCCAAAGTCGGGTTGCAACGCCGCGTTTTCAAGCACTTCGGCGTATTGAATGATCCCGTTTTCATCAATCACAAAAGCCGCCCGTTTTGTAACTCCCTGCATGCCAAAGCCAAAGGTTTCATAGAGAGCTCCGTAGGTTCTGGACGTTTCTTTATTAAAATCGCTTAGGAGGTCAAAATTCAAATTTTGTTCCTCTTTGAATTTTTTAAGAGAAAAAAGAGAGTCGACCGAAATGCCATAGGGTTTTGCGTTGAAGCCTTCATACACTTTTAAATTGTCGCGTACATCGCAGAGTTCAGCGGTGCAAACAGATGTGAAGGCCAGTGGAAAGAAAAGTAGTAGCACATTTTGCCCACGTTGGTCAGAAAGTTTGACTTCTTGTTTTTCGGTATTGTACAGGGTGAAATCAGGTGCAGTTTGTCCGACTTGTAATGCCATAGTTTTTGTTTAATGTGATTAACAATTTTTGTTTGAAGAGGTTCAAATAACTTACCACCTTATCCCGCCGCAATAACATCGGTCTCGGCTTTACGGTTAATAAGAGGTTTTACAGCTGTTACAATTTCCTTTTCCAATAGCTGCAACAGGCCTTTTTTTACGAAATGCCGGTACGTGACCAGACTTATTTCCCGTACTGGTACGGGTGCTTTAAAATGTCGCAGTTTGTCTTTTGCTTTTTTGTCAAATTGAATGGTAGCAAGTTCAGGCACAATCGTAATACCACCATTCATTTCCGTAATTTTCAGCAGGCTTTCAATGCTGCCCGTTTCGTAATCTAAATGATGAACAATGGCTTGCTGTTTTTGAATTTCGCAGAGATTCAGTATTTGCGAACGCAGACAATGCCCTTCTTCCAGCAACCAAAGTTTGTTAACATCAATATCTTCTGCGAGGATGTATTTCTTTTTGAGGCTTTTATTTTCTTCAGCAACATACACCTTAAACTCCTCGTAAAACAGGTGCTTTTCAGCAAATCCTTTTTCAGTTAGTGGCGTGGCCATGATACCGACGTCTATTTTATCGGTTAATAGCAATTGCAGAAGATGCTCCGTGGTCTGCTCGACAATCTTCAGTTTAATAGCTGGGTATTTTTTCAAGAAATCTGTCAGAAATAAGGGAAGCAGATAAGGGGCAACAGTAGGAATAACACCAATCCGCAATGTGCCACTTGTGCCGGACTTAGCTTCTTTGGAAAGCAATTTCAACTGCTGCGTCTCTTTCAGAATGACCCGAGCTTGCTCAATAATGGCTTTGCCGGTTTCAGTAGGAACTACGGGTTGACGGCTTCGATCAAATAAAATGATCTCCAATTCTTGCTCCAGCTTTTTGATCATCATACTCAGGGTAGCTTGGGTAACAAAACATTGTTCCGCTGCTTTTTCAAAGTGGCGGTGGGTATCCACTGCTACAATGTATTCGAGTTGCTGTAAGTTCATCTTATAGATAATCTCGATAAAAGTATAGAAAGATTTGTTTTTGTCTATAGTTTTATTCGGTGACTTTTGCCCCAGTTCAACCGACCGTTTCGACGAAACCCAACTATAAGCAACAGATTGTTTGTAGTATAAAATTTGATACGCTTAACCATCTAAAGTTTTTGCTATGATTAATGAACACAACAACGGCAACGGCCAAAACGGTAATGGCCAAAATGGAGGGCCTACCTACCTGACCACAAGACAGGGTCATCCGGTATATGATAACCAGAACATCCGGACGGTAGGTAACCGCGGGCCGGCAACCATGGAGAACTACCAGTTCCTTGAAAAAATGTCGCACTTCGACAGGGAAAGAGTTCCTGAGCGGGTGGTACATGCAAGAGGGGCCGGAGCCCACGGCATTTTTGAAGCGTACGGTACCGTTGGTGATGAGCCAATTTCAAAATATACAAGGGCTAAACTTTTCCAAGAGAAAGGAAAGCAGACGCCGGTGTTTGTTCGTTTTTCAACTGTGGGACATGGCGGTCACTCTCCGGAGACGCTGCGTGATCCACGCGGATTTGCAGTGAAGTTTTACACAGAAGATGGCAACTGGGATTTGGTAGGTAACAACCTAAAGATATTTTTTATCCGTGATGCGATCAAGTTCCCTGACTTGATCCACTCGCAAAAGCCCGATCCGGTAACCAATATCCAGAGTGGTGAACGCATTTTTGATTTTATTGCCAACACCCCTGAGGCAACACACATGGCAACCTTCTTATTCTCGCCATGGGGTATTCCTGCTAACTACCGCCAAATGCAAGGTTCGGGTGTAAACACCTACAAGTGGGTGAATAAAGATGGTGAAGCGGTGTTAGTGAAGTACCATTGGGAACCACTGCAGGGCATTAAGAACCTGACGCAGGAAGAAGCAGAGGCCATCCAGGCAAAGAACTTCAACCATGCCACACAGGATTTGTACGAAGCGATTGAAAGGGGTGACTATCCGCAGTGGGAATTGTTTGTGCAGATTTTAAGTGATGATGATCATCCTGAATTAGATTTCGATCCGTTGGATGATACAAAGCTTTGGCCGAAAGAACAAATTCCTTGGAGACCAGTCGGTAAAATGACGCTGAACCGTAACCCGGTGAACTATTTTGCCGAAGTAGAACTGTCAGCCTTTGGTACAGGTGTGTTGGTTGATGGACTGGATTTCTCCGATGACAAGATGTTACAGGGAAGAACCTTTTCTTATTCTGACACGCAGCGTTACCGAATCGGAACGAATTACCTGCAATTACCGATTAATGCACCAAGAAATAAAGTAGCGACCAACCAACGCGACGGTCAGATGGCTTTTCACCAGGATCTGGTACCGGGAATGAATCCGCATGTGAACTACGAGCCATCAAGTTTAGGTGGATTGAAAGAAGCGCCAAAAGCAGGTAAAGATTACGAACCTTCTTACAACGCTAAGCTGGTTCGCCAGAAGATTGAAAGAAGAAATGATTTCAAGCAGGCAGGCGAAACCTACCGCAATTTTGAAGATTGGGAAAGGGAAGAATTGATCAAGAACCTCGTGAACACTTTAGCCAACTGTGCGCAGGTGATCCAGGATAAAATGGTCGAAAACTTCACGAAGGCAGATGAAGATTACGGTCGTCGTGTTGCAGAAGGCCTGAAAAATGCCAAACGCAATGCCGGCGAGGTAGGAGCTCCATCAGGTGCTACCAAAACAGAACAAGGCGTACAACAAGCAGAAGATAGATCCAAAGAGGCGAAGCCTTATTAATGGATATAGTAGTTGACGGGTGACAGTACCACAGATGAACCAACGATTTTTAGATTAGATGTGACTTAAAAGAAGACTTCACTGTCATCCGTCATTTACTACTACACAAAAGTTTGATAAAGAAATTATCCCTATAGGTAAAACCAAAAAGTGACCCCTATTGAGCCTTCAGCGTCCGTAGCTGGAGGTTTTTTTATTAATGAAATCGGAAGTAGAAGGGAGTTTTACCGCTAAGATGAATGTCAATTCTTTCAAAGCTAACTTTCCCTAAAACCGCGGACACACAACCGCATTCAATGTTGAATTATCACGGTTGGTAAAACCTACATAGGAAACACCCAATTCAAAACCCCCACGACCATAGCTGGATGTTTTTAATTTGGAAATATTCACATCATAGCTAAGCGAAAAGGAGAAAGGATTGTAATCTAGTTTTACCACGGGTATCAATGCATCGTTTACCCGCATGAATGCACCACCATGGAGTGTATATCTTGCATTCTCCATATCGCCACCCAGTTTCATCCCGTACATGCCGCCCACCATTGTTTCCTGGAAAGCGCCTTGAAAGGATTGATTGCCCTGTAGTGTTACATAGCTTCCTTCAGTAACAGCGAAACGAATGCCTGCGGAAATATCTGTTTTTGGTGTGAGTTCAATTCTGGGATCTCTGTAAAACGAATTCTTCGGTTTATTGAAATGGTGATAAGCTACACCCACGTAAAAATTATTTTCAGGATTGCTATTTAATTGCGCATTGTAACTGATACCTGCTGCCGCATCCCAATAACTGTATTGCGGTTGTAAGTTGATCTCTCCATCTCCCAATCCATCAAACATGCTATTCGTGGTCATCTTTGTTCTGTCAAAACGTTTTTGCACCCAGCCACCCATGAAGCCAATGGATAAATAGCTGGTTCGTTCATTGCTCAGGGACTTATGATAATTAATAGCCGGAAGCACGTGAGTCGACACCCATGAAATGGTTCCAGCCCTGTCCTGCAACATCTGCAAACCCACTGTAAGGAAATCATTAGCATTACCAATAGGCATTTTGTATTCGCCATTTAATGAAATGGTTTTGTACGCCGTTGTGACACTATTCCATTGGTCGCGGTAAACAGCCTGCACACGAACATCCCCTGCAAAAATTCCTGCCAATGAAGGATTGCGCAGCAGCGGTGCTTCAAAAAACTGGGAGAAGTGGATATCCTGCGCAGCGAGTGGTGTACAGCAGGTAGCGAGTAATATAATAAAAAAACCTTTTATTACTCTTTGCCATCTTCTCCTTAAAGCTGTTTTCATTTGCATTTGTTTTTGGTCTTGCTTCTAAAAGGAAGCAACAATGTTTTGGCTACTTGCCGTTCACTACTAACTACTTGCTCTTTATTGGATCAACGCTACGTTGCCTTCAAACTTTACAATGGTGCTGTTGTCGCACCAAACTTCCATCTGATAAATGTAAACGTCAGGCACCGGTTTGGCACCGTTATACATTCCATTCCAGCCGGCTGAGGCATCATTCACTGCAAAATTCATTCTCTCAAATACCACCTGTCCCCAGCGATTGAAAACCCGCATTGACTTCACCCTGTTTAAGCCACGTCCTCTAACATAAAATATATCGTTGCTACCATCGCCGTTAGGTGAGAAGGTATTTGGCACAAACACGTTGTCGTTATTACAGAACACCACTACCTGCACGGTACCATAGTTTCTACAACCGTTTGTATCTACAAAAGAAACTTTGTATCGGGTATCTGATTTCGGGCTGGCAACTGGTTCGGGACAATCCGTGCAGTTAAGACTTTCGGGATTGTTCCAGTTGTAGCTGACAACACCACCAAAGTACGTAGCCGGTATTTGAATCGGTGTTCCGGTACGGGTTGTAAGTGTTGATGGGAGCGTAACCTTAGGCAGTGGGTTAACAAGAATATTTTTTCGTACTTCATCTATACATCCGCTGCTATTGCGGGCAAGTGCATGCACTACAAAGCGGCCAGCTTCGTCATAGATCTGTGTAGGCGGATGCTGCAGGTCGGACGTTTTGCCATTAGGAAAACTCCACGACCAACGTACCACTGATGAATCAATTTTATTAAACTCACCCAGATGGATCAAACCTTCTCCCACGCAAATAACCGAATCACCATCCATTCGAATATCTGGTGAGGCCACCACTTTTACCGGGACACTTAATCGGAATGTATCCACGCAACTGTTCTGCGTCAGTACATTCAGTGATACCGGGTAAATGCCTGGCTGACTGTAATAATGGGTTGCAGTTGACTGTGTCGATGTGGTGCCATCACCAAAATCCCAGGCATAGGAAAGAATCGGATTATTGAATGTCGTGGAATCAAGGAAGTTCACCATGCCACTATCGCACAAGAGTTTTTTGTCAACGCCGAATTTTGCCGTGGCTCCTTTGATACGAATCGTATCGGGACCCGTTACCGGGATAACACAACCGCTTTCGTCCATCAGGATGAGCTTCGGTATGAAATCACCAAAGAAATTATACACGTGCTGCGATGCCGTATCCTGGCTATTGACAATGGTGCCATCACCAAAATCCCACACGTATTTCATGTTCTTTGGGGCAATGGCGTTAAGGTTTACGGTCAACGGTTTACAGCCGCTTAATGGCAGGTAATCCAGTTGCGCATTGCTGACATCATTCACTGTGATAGTTTTCTCAGCCGTGTCCCTGCAACCACCCGGGCTGGTGATGATCAGTTTTGCTCGATAGGTACCCGGCTGGTTGTAAAACTGGGTAGGGTTTGGAAGAGAACTGGTGCCACCCGCTAAATCCCAGATGTATGTTGTGTAATAGGTGGATGTGTTGGTGAAGTTTACCTGGAACGGTGTGCACGAACTGGCCGAATCACTAACCGTAAAACTGGCTACCGGGTGCTTGATGGAAACATAGTTTGCCCGGGTGATAGAATCGGCGCAGCCAAATGCATCGGTGATCTTTAGCTTCACGCTGTAAGTGCCATCAGTATTGTAAGAGATCGTCGGGTTACGTTGCGTAGAAGTGCCGCCATTGCCAAACTCCCACCTGCTGGTATAAATTGAATTGGCAACCGACTGGTTGGTGAACCGTATCGTTGCACCGGGACAACTGATCGTATCGGCAGAAACAAAATCGGCTTTGATGTTGGAAACATTCACCAGTGATGTTCGTGAAATACTATCACTGCAACCACCTGCATCAGTCACTTTTAAGCTTACGGTAAAAGATCCCGCAGTGTTATAAGTGTGTTGAAACGTTCTGGATATGCTATCGGTGATGATTGTCCCGTCACCAAGGTTCCAGCTCCATTGAACGATGTTAGATACGCCATCGCTTTTTGATGAATCGGCAAATGTTGCGGTTACTCCTTTACAACCGTTGTTGTTGATCGCCCTGAAACCTGCAGTTGGTCCGTTGATGCGGATGTAGTTGGGCTTTACAACGGAATCGACGCAGCCGTTAACATCAGTTACAGTCAGGCTAACTGAATACAGTCCTGGCCTTGTATAAACTGTTGATGTATTCATGCCTGCACCAAGTGAGCCGCCATGCCCGAAGTTCCAGCGATAGCTGGCAATGTTCCCAGCGTTGGTAGAGTCGGCAGCAAAAGAAATGGTTGAGCCCTTGCACGCAACCGTCGGCAATGCCTTAAAATCAGGCGTGCCGTTCACGATACGTACCGTTTGTATTTGCTGGTGTTCACAGGTATCGTTCGTTACTACCAACTTCACCTGGTAAGTGCCGTAGCTGGAATAATTGTGTACAGGATTTTGAGCAGTGGATGTTGTTCCATCGCCAAAATCCCAAAGCCAAGTAGTTGCACCAATTGATTGATCAGTGAACGTAAAATTCAGTTTATTCGAACACCGGTTTTCGTATTTGAATTTGGCAATAGGTGGTTTAATGCGAATGAAACTGTCAATTTTCAATGAATCCCTGCAACCATTGTTGGTGACAAAAAGCGTAACATTAAAAAAGCCTGTGTCGCTGTATTCGTGAACGGGATTGAATGCTGTGCCTGTACCACTATCACCAAATAGCCAAAGGGTCTCCACCTGACCGCTGGTATCGGTAGTAAGATTGGCAAATTGTACCGTTTGAAAAGCGCAGGCAACACGCGGCATCGCGGTGAAGTTGATGGCTGGTTTGGTACCGACCAACACTGCCGCAGGTAGTGTAATGGTTTCGGTGCAACCACTTGCCGTTGTCACTGTAAGACGGATCGTATACGTACCTTTTGCAGCATAGGTGTAGGAGGGTGTAGCTGAAGTGGATGTCACACCATTTCCAAAATCCCACAGGTAAGAAACCACTGGTTCCGGGGAGTTAATCGTTGCATTAAAGCTAACCGTGAATGGCGCACAGCCTTTCTTCGGAAAGCCAATTAAACTGATGGTTGGTTTATTGATGACAATTGACTTTGAAATTGAATCGGTGCATCCATTCGCACCTGTCACCAATAAGCTAACCCCGTAACTACCAATTGCATTGAACGTATGCGATGGAGAAGGCTGGCTGGATGTATTTCCATCGCCAAAATTCCATTGGTAAGAAACGCCACTGGAAGAAGTGTTGGTGAAATTGACCGTTGCCGGCGCTTTACAAAAAGCATATTTATCGGCAGAAAAATTAGCGGTTGGACGCGGCCTTACTTTGATTTGCTTACTGGCCGAATCGGAGCAGCCACCATAATTCTGGAGTAGCCTGATGGTGTACGTGCCGGGAGTACTATAGGTTTTTACACCGCTCGTGGTATTGGCTGTAGTGCCATCGCCAAAAAGCCAGCTCGTAGAAACCGCGTTCGTCGATGAAGTATTTAAAATATTGGCAGCTTCATTTACGCATACACTGTCCGGTGCGGTAAAAGAAGTGGTGATGTTATTGAAGTTGAAAAGGTTCGCTTTTTTTATCGTGTCCCTGCATCCGTTACTGCTGATGATTACCAGGCTTACTGAATAAACACCGGGATTGGTGTAGGTATGAGAAGGATTCGGCGCAGTTGATCCCGTTCCATCGCCAAAATCCCACTGATAGCTCAATAGACCCGGTCCTGTTGATTGGTTAGAAAAATTGATGGTCACCGGCGTCCGGCACACAGGGGGTTGCGTAAAGCTGAATTCCGGTTTTACACCGCCATTGATTCTAATGAAGGCAGGCTTGGTAAAGGTGCTGAAGCAACCTTTGTCGTTGGTAACCTTTAGCGAAACCGTATAGTTGCCCGTGTTTAAGTAGGTATTGTCAGGGTTTTGCGCCATTGCCTGTCCGCCATCGCCAAAATCCCAGATCCATGAAGTGTTGACCGTGCCGGGGCTTGCAACGGACCGGTCTGTAAAGCGAACCGGGAACGGGTAGCAACCAATGGAATCATTGCCAGTGAATAAAACAAGCGGCTTGTCGTAAACCACCATCAGTTCCTGCTTTGTCTTGGTATTGGTGCCAGATGCATTGGTGACCGTTAAGGTCACTGTGTATTTTCCAGGAATGAAATATGTTGTGGATGGGTTCTTGAGCGTTGATGTAGCGCCGTTGCCAAAATCCCAAAACCAGATGGTTGGGTTCCCGGTAGATTGATCGGTAAAGCTTACAACGAGGGGAGAGCAACCCGAGACCGGTGAAGCGCTGAACTCGGCTGTTGGTGCTTGTGCATACACGATGCACGTCAACAGGGTTAAGATTAGCAATGGAATGGCGGACCTGCGTATCAATTTTCTCAATTTTGCGTTTGTTTTGGCAAACGTTTTAAGGTGGCGAATTTCAGCGCACCACTTAACAAAAATTGTTCCTAAGAATTAGATACGGATTGGTATTTCGCCGGCAAATTAGTCCGCCATCGCTCACTTATCCAGCCGAAGCGTTCGAACCTCGCTATTTACCGTTTGAGTTGCTTCAACGTACGTCCAACTGTTACGGGTAATTTGCCAGGTTCCATTCAGCAGCTGCAGGGTCTGGGCTGCATTGGAAAACGAAGATGAAATCGTTCTTTGTTCTGCATTGCCTTTCCAGGTTCCTGTACTTTCTTTTGTGCCGTTATTAATGGCATCCACTGTTTCATTGGCTTTAAACTGGAACATATACGGCGAAAAACCCGCCGTTACATCATTGCCATCCCTTGTAAATTTGGTTACCCGCCACTGACCATCGGTCATGGCTTTGATCACCATATCTTCCTGAATGTTTTCAATAGCCTTTTTGCAGCCGGTAAAAAAGGTCAGCAGAAAAACAAGGGCGAATAAGTTCTTCATATAAATTTTGTTGGTATTGGGGTGACAAAATATTGATTTCTCCGCGTCTTCACAACAGAAGAGCCCACTTATAAGGGCCTTCTGGCTTCGTATTCGATTTATTGTAAAAGTGACACGCTTCCCTCGAAACGGATCGTTTCTCCGTTGTCGCACATGACATCTACCTGGTACACATAAACATCCGGACCTAGCTTTTTGCCCTTGAATGTGCCGTTCCATCCCGATGATGGATCATTCACGGCAAAATTTACTCTTTCAAAAACCGTTTCTCCCCAGCGGCTGTAAACACGCAGCGACTTTACCCGGTCCAGGCCTTTACCCCGAACATAAAACACATCATTGCTGCCATCGCCGTTTGGTGAGAAGGTGTTAGGCACAAACACGTTTGCTCCTTGGCAAAGCACAATCACCTGCACGGTAGCCGTGTCGCGACAGCCATTTTCATCGGTTGCAAGAACTGTATAAACCGTATTGAACTTAGGCGATGCAAACGGCTGTGCACAGTCAGAACAATCAAGGCCCCGTGACGGCGACCAGCTGTAGGTGACGATGTTATTGGTGTACGTCGCTGGCAATTGAATGGGAGTTCCCAGCTGCGTTACCTGTGGAGAGGGAATCGTAATAACAGGCAATGGGTTCACCAGGAGGTTTTGCATAGCCGTGTCTCTGCAACCGGAAGAATTGGTGGCCACTGCCTGGATGGTGAAATTGCCGGCAGTGAGGAACTGTTGCCGTACCGGCGATTGCAGGGTCGACGAATTGCCGTTTGGAAATTGCCAGTTCCATTGCACCTGCGATGTATCGGGCCGGTTAAAGATTCCCGCATAATTGATAAATCCATTCTGGCAAATGACCGTATCGCTTTGAATACGGACCGATGGACTTTCCACCACTTTCACCAGTTGGTCAACCATAAATGTGTCCCGGCAGTTTTGTTGCGTCTGTAAAACAAGCGACACCGTATATAATCCTGGTGCAGTATACGTATGCGTTGGCGCCGTTAATGACGATCCGTTGCCGTCGCCGAAATTCCAGGTATAAGAAGAAACAGGATCATTGAACGAAGATGAATCGATAAAGGAAACGGTTCCGCTATCGCAGAAAAGCCGCCTGTCCCACCCGAATTTGGCCGTTGCGCCAATTATGCGTACCGTATCCTGTCCAATAAGTGGAATCAAACAATTGCCGGAATCGATCAAAATAAGCTTTGGCACATAACTGCCGAATACATTATAAATGTGATTTGTGTTTGCATTGGTCGTTGTTACAATGGTGCCATCTCCGAAATCCCACGTAAAATCAAGGTTGGCCGGACTATTCACCGTTGCAGTAAACGGTAGGGGCTTGCATCCATTGAATGGCGTGTATGAAAAGGTAGTGGCAGATGCATCAAAAATCTGGATGGTTTGTGTAGCCGTGTCGGTACAGCCGCCGCGACCTGTTACCACCAGTTGTATGTTGTAAGTGCCCGCTGTGTTGTAAACCTGTGAGGGGCTTTGTGCATTGCTGGTGCCGTTGCCTAACTGCCACGCTGATGAAACATAAAACTGTGACGTATTGGTAAAACGAACTTCAAACGGTGTGCAACCACCCAAAGAATCCGAAGCATTGAATGAAGCAATCGTTTCCCGGATATGTATGAATGGGTTGTAGGTAACCGAATCTGCACAACCAGCAGCATCAACGATCTTTAGTTTAACCGGGTACGACCCGGTGGCAGCATAAACATGTGTAGGGTTTTGTAAAGTAGAAGTATTGCCATCGCCAAAATCCCATGCACTTGTAAAGCCCTGTGGTGTTGATGTATTGGTGAAGCTAACCGTACTGCCTAAACAGTTTAATGTATCGGGTGATGTGAAGGCGGCTCTTGGGCTTGTTGCCACAATCAAATTGCTGAACGAAATACTATCCCTGCAACCAATGGCATCGGTTACAATCAGCTGTGGCGTGTAGCTTCCTGTATTTGCATATACATGTTGTGGTGGAGTGGGTGAAGCGGAAGAGACGGAAGCGCCATCGCCGAAATTCCATCGGTAAAGGATAATAGGATTTCTGCCATCACTAACCGATTGATTGGCAAAAGTGGCTGTAAATCCCCGGCAGCCCTGGTTGTTTGGAACAGTGAAAGCGGCTGTCGGACCGTTAATCCGGATGTAAGACGATCGTGTGCTGGTGTCGCGGCAACCATAACGGTCTGTTGTAATCAGGGAAACAGTGAAGTCACCCGCTGTGCTATAAGTTGCCTGCGGATTTTGTGCTGTAGAAGTAGTGCCATTTCCAAAATCCCAGCTATAAGAACTGATGTTACCAAGATTGTTACTCGCTACCGTGAAATTGACGTTTGCGGTTTTACAGGCGGTTAGCGTGTTGGCTGTAAATGTTGGGGTTTCATCAAATACGATAACTGAAAACGATCGTGAATTGGTACATGTATCATCAATTGCCGTTAACGTAACGGTATATGTACCAAACGCGGTATAGGTATGTGTTGGGTTTTGTTGCGTAGACGTATTGCCATCGCCAAAATTCCATAGCCAGGCAGTAGCACCAATGGATTGATCAGTAAAGGTGAAACGCCTGCGTTCTTCACAATCGTTTTGAAAGCCGAAGTTGGCAATCGGTGGTTTCACTCTTACAAAGGCTGGCTTAGTTACTGTTGTCGGGCAGCCATTGTTTGTCAACGTCAGGCTGACAGTGTATGTTCCGGTATCACTGTACTGCAGCACAGGATTTGTCTGGTTTGACGTAGTGCCGTTGCCAAAGTTCCAGAGCCATGTGTCACCTTCGTTATGAATGCTGGTAAACTGGATGGGTGCTAAGGCGCATACCGGGTTTGGTGATGCAGTAAAATCAACAATTGGTATTCTACCCGTGTTGATAGCACTGTTCAATGAAAATGTTTCGGTGCAGCCAGTGCTTGTGGTAATGGTTAACGAAACTGTATAGGTTCCCTGTAACGGGTAGGTATGTGTTGGTGTAGCCTGTGATGAGGTGTTGCCATCCCCAAAATTCCAGAGATAAGAAGTGACGTTGTCAAGTGTGTTGATGTTAGCCGAGAACGTGGTTGTGTAAGGCACACAGCCAAGCTGCGGTAAGGTCGGAAAACTGATTGTTGGTTGCTGGATGCGGATGTAATTATTCATTCTCAGCGTGTCAGTACAACCCGATGTATTGGTCGCTATAAGTGTGACGGTGAAGTTGCCATAACCTGTGTACGTGTGCGAAGGGTTTTGTTGTGTTGACGTATTGCCATCACCAAAATTCCATAAATAGCTGACCGCACCTGTGGAGTTATTGGTAAACGTGACTGCCAGCGGTGGCCGGCAGCTAAATGTATTATTAGCGGTAAAAGCTGCAGTTGGTTTTGGCAAGACGCGAATCGGTTTTGAAAAAGAGTCACTGCAGTTTTGAAATGTCTGCACCAACCGCACGGTATAAGTTCCCGGTACAGTAAAAGCTTTTAGCGGATTGGTTGCAGTGGATGTTGTTCCATCGCCAAAATCCCAGGCACTGCTTTGTCCCGCAGGTGAAGAGGTATTGGTAAAACCAGCCGGCGAAAGAACACAAACGCTATCAGGTGCTGTAAAGCCGGTGGTAATAACCGGAATGGAAACAGCGTTGGTCCGGCGCAACGTATCGGTACAGCCGCTGCTGCTGGTAACAGCCAGGGTTACCGTATAATTCCCTGTAGCGGCATAGGTGTGTGTTGGGTTTTGCTGGGTAGAAGTGTTGCCGTCTCCAAAATTCCAGAGATAAGTCAATGTTCCTGGGCCGGTAGTCGTATTGGTAAATGCAACTGTAAACGGCGCCCGGCAACGGGGAGGTGGTGTGTTGGAGAACCCTATTTGCAAACCACCGGTAAGGCGGATATAAGAAGGTTTGGTGAAGGTGGCAAAACAGCCCCTGTCGTTTGTTACCCGTAAGCTCACATTATAGCTGCCCGCATTGGCAAAGGTGGCTTGCGGGTTCTGTGCAGTAGAGTTGGTGCCGTTTCCGAAGTCCCATTGCCAGGCAGTATTTGTGGTGCCCGGTGCCGGCGTTGACAGGTCGGTGAATTGCACGGTAAAAGGTGCACAGCCAGTACTATCGTTAGCTCTAAAGTTGATGGCCGGTTTGTCGTAAATAGTAATAAAAGCAGCCCTTGTGAGTGTATTGGAACCGCCACCATTGGTCACAGTTAATGTAACGGTATAGGTGCCGGGGGTAAAGTAAGTCGTAGAAGGGTTTTGAAGGGTAGATGTAGATCCGTTTCCGAAATTCCATTGCCAGCTTGTCGGGTTGCCTGTTGAAAGATCTTGGAAATTAATTACGATGGGAGCACAGCCCGCCGTTTGTGCAGCCGTAAAATTGGCTGTAGGTGCCTGGGCAAAAGCGGTCAGCCCAGACAGTAAGTAAACAAGCAGGTGAAAGAGTTTTTTCAAGCCGGTCGGTTTTAGGTTGAAGACCTCATCCGTAGATAAAGGTTAATTCATTGCAGAAAAAATTATTCCGAACTTTTTCTGATGGTGAAAATAGCGTGTTACTACTTATATACTTGTCCGGAATGTCGAAAGTTGGCCTCACGGCAGCTATTCAGCCATAGATGGAAACGTACTTTTCCCGGGCATAGGCAAGGAAGTGATTGCCATTCAAACCCTCGCTGGTGACTTCGCGGCATAACTCTTCGCTGGTATAATACCGGCCCCGACTGTGGATTTTTGTGCGCAACCATTCCAAGAGCGGGTGAGTATTGCCAGAACTGATCTGTTCTTCAAGGCCTGCAATTTCTTCTTTTGCCTTAGCGAAAAGCTGCGCAGCATAAAAGCTGCCAACGCTGTAAGTGGAAAAATAACCGAAACTGCCATGGCTCCAGTGCACGTCCTGCAAAGCGCCATGCTTATCATCAGGTACGTCTACGCCCAGGTATTGTTTGTAGTGGGAGTTCCAGAACTCAGGAATTTCACTCGTTTGCAGGCTTCCCTCAATTAAACGTTTTTCCAGTTCGTAACGGATGAACACATGGAAATGATAGGAGATCTCGTCGGCCTCCGTACGAATAAGCGATCGTTGGACCTTGTTGATGCCTTTGTAAAATTGGTCTAGGCTAACACCTTTAAATTGTCCAGGAAGGTATTGCTGTAACTGCGGGTAATATTGCTGCCAGAAACCCCGGCTTCTCCCCACGTTATTCTCCCAAAGCCGCGACTGCGATTCGTGAATGCTATAAGAACAGGCTTCTGATAATGGAAGGCCATAATGTTCAATTGGCAACCCTTGTTCGTATAAGGCATGACCTACTTCGTGAATGCAGCTCCAGGTCATGTTGCCAAAATCAGCCTCATCAATTCTTGTTGTGATCCTTACATCCTGCGGCGAAAAGGAGATGCTGAAAGGGTGTTCACTTTTATCCTGCCGGCCGTTCTCAAAACTGAAATGCAATTGTTTGATCAGGTGCATACCCCAGTTCCATTGCTCTTGTGATGGAAAGTGCTGTCGAAGAAACTGGTCGTCTACCTGCGGTGAAGAAAGAATATTCTGAAACAATTCTTTCAAAGGCGGAAGGAGTGTAGCAAACGTCCGGTCGATCAAATCTACCGTGGCACCTTTTTCAAATTCATTCAACAACGCATCATACGGGTGTTTGGTGTAGCCAAGGATTTGTGATTCTTCCCGTTTTAATTTGACCAATGCATCCAGATCTTTCTCAAACACGGAAAACGAATTTTGTTTTCGTGCTTCTATCCATGCATGAAAGGTTTTGTTGATTTGCTCCGACAATGCCCGCACAAAGGCCGATGTGTATTTTTTATTCTTCGTGTAATCTTCCAGCGTTAATTCAACATTGCGTTTTTGTTCGGGTGAAAGATCAGTTTTGCTTACCAGTTCATTGAGCAAATCACCCAAGGCATCTTCACTAAAAAAATGGTGGGCAATTTCCGACAGCGTACTGATTTGCTGGCCGCGGAAATGTGCTCCGCCCGATGGCAGGTAGGTTTCTTGGTCCCATTGCAACACGGCGTTTGCTGATCTGATGTCAGCAATGCGTTGCATTTTAGAGTGGTAGGTTTTGTACAGTTCATGGGTGTTCATGCCGGTAAAACTAGGGTGAGATCAGCTCTCCTTCAATTTGATTTTTCTGACCATTCCACCCCTTGTGTCCTTAATGCTTTGCATCACGATAAAGGCTCGTGGGTCAATCAAAGTGATCTCTGATGTAAGGCGATTGATTTCCAATCGAGTGATGACCGTGAAAATGATATCGACGTTTTGGTTACTTAAGCCACTCTTACCAAAGCCCTTCCTTCCCGAATACACCGTCAGGCCGCGGCCCAGCTTATTTTGGATCATATGCATGATCTGCTGACTATGTGTAGAAATGATGGTGACACCAGTATATTCTTCTATCCCTTCCAGGATAAAATCCACCATTTTTGATGCGGATAAATAGGTAAGAATTGAATACATCGCAACCTCCATCGACAGGAGGTAAGCCGCAACCGAAAAGATCATAATATTGAACAGGAGGATGAAATCGCCAACGGTAAGACTGATCTTTTTACTTAAATAGATAGCCAATACTTCGGTGCCGTCTATCACGCCTCCACCACGTATGGTTAAGCCTATACCGCCGCCCAGGAACACACCTCCGAAAACAGCTACCAGCACTTTATCGGATGTGATCTTTGGGTAGGGAATAACGGCGACAGCAATCGCTAGTGCGGTAATTGCCAGGATACTTTTCAGGCTGAATGTTTTGCTGATTTGGCGGTATCCTAAAATAAGAAATGGGATATTAAATAAGACGATAAGCAAGGAAAGCGGTGCCTTGGTCTGGCTATTGGTTAGCAGCGAAATGCCCATCACGCCGCCATCAATAAAACCGTTTTCAATGAGAAAGCCTTTGAGGCCAAAACCGGCAGACAACACACCGGCCAGTATCAGGCAGGCATCACTTACGTTCTTGATTGTTTTTTTCCGGATACGTTTGGCAAGCTGGCGTTTCTGAACGCTTTCAATGGTTCGTTGGTGTCTTGGTTTAAAAAAACCGAACAGCCAATTCATGATATTATACTGCCGCTCCATGTGCAGCAAATTTAGCGGGAATTGCCAGCCTTTCCGGTTAGAAAACAATTTCACTTACTGTGATAAAACGGAGGTTTTTTTCTTGCGCATTTTTGGCAATTAGACGGAGTCGTTCCTTTGTGATTTGGAGCTTGATAGTTGGGTTATTGATCTGGTGTGCAACCAAGATAAGACAATCGTGATGAGCCTGTGCATCATTCATCAGGGATATGATCTTATCTTCCTTCAAGCGGGAGTTGTTGTCAATGTTAGCGCCGTATAATACTTTTCCTTCTCCGGATTCTTTCACCAAGCTTTTATAATAATCCTGTTTGTTACTGAGAGCCCTAACAGATTTGAAATAACGCAGCAAGGTGCTGTCTAAAAGTTTTGTGTGGCTGCCATAGGGATACGCAAAATTGCAAATCCGGTAACCATCGTTGCGCATCAGCCGGAGGTCGGTTTTAATTTCTTTTTCGATGAGATGAGTTAGGCCTTTGCGATCAACTTCTTTCGGCAGATCGGCATGGTTTGATGTGTGGTATCCAATTTCGTGACCACGCATCTCAATGTCCTTTAATTTTCGTTTCTGGTTATTGTCAAGGGTATGATAGCTGGAGATATAAAACGTTGCTTTAATACCCAACGAGTCAAGAAAAGGCAGATACTGATGCCAGTTGTCGATGGAGGCGTCGTCAAACGTGATGGCAACCTGGCCTTCTTCCAGTTTTCCTTCGGGAACTCTTTTTCGGCATGCAATCAAAAGGATAAGGCCAAGAAGAATACAGACCAGATTTTTTCTCATATAGCTTGATTTTTCGAAGGATAACTGTCCCGCTTCATGCGAACAGAAACACTTATTTTGGCTTCATGAAAATTGGACAATTGTTGGCTGCCATCGAAGTCTTTGCTGCACCTGAGCTGCAGGAAGATTATGATAACGCAGGCTTGATCACAGGAAAGCGGGATTGGGATTGTACCGGCGTGTTGTGCACACTGGATGTTACGGTTGATGTGGTAAGGGAGGCTATGCAATCTAACTGCAATTTGATTGTAGCTCATCACCCAATCGTTTTTCGCGGCTTAAAACGGGTTAACGGCAGCAATTATGTCGAGCAAGTGATCATTGATGCCATAAAAAACGACATTGCCATTTATGCGGCGCATACTAACCTGGATAATGTAGTACTAGGGGTAAATGATACCATTGCTCAACGGCTTGGGCTGCAGAACACCCGCATTTTGCTGCCAAAAAATAAAATGCTGCGCCGGCTCATCACGTTTGCACCGATAGATAAGGCCGAACAGGTTCGGCAGGCTGTTTTTGCGGCGGGAGCGGGGCATATCGGGAAATATTCGGAGTGCAGTTTCAATAGTGAAGGAACCGGAACATTTAAGGCTGAAGAAGGCGCTGACCCCTACGTGGGTGAGGTTGGGGAGCAACACCAGGAAAGAGAAACCAAAATCGAGATCGTATATCCTTTTTACCTGGAGCAACAGGTGGTAAAAGCATTGGTCGAAGGCCATCCTTATGAAGAAGTGGCTTACGATATTTTTACCATGGATAATGTGCATTATGGGATAGGAGCAGGCGTTATTGGTGATTTGGAACAAGAAATGGTTGAAACAGATTTTTTGAAAATGTTAAAAGATCGGTTCCGTTTAACGGTTATCCGCCATACGCCGCTACGGAATAAGCCGGTGAAAAAAGTTGCGGTCTGCGGTGGGGCTGGCAGCTTTTTGATCAGGAAAGCCCTTTCGGCAGCGGCAGATATATATGTTTCTGCTGATATAAAGTACCACGAATTTTTTGATGCGGAGGGCCGGATGGTGGTGGCGGATATTGGACATTACGAAAGCGAGCAGTTTACGGTAGACTTGCTGCACAAGCTTTTGGTGGAAAAATTCCCTACATTTGCCGTCCTTAAAACAGGTGTGAACACGAATCCGGTGCAGTATTTTACGTAAAAACGGAAGCTGATTTCTTATGATTATGATGATTGAAGCTGTCTTTATCGTAAGCATCTGCCTTATCTGCGTTCTATCATTGCTGAACAGCGATCAGGACGTACAAGAGTGCGACGCAACAGAAGGTTAATAGCACCACTGGCCCTGATTCAAAATAAACAACTTGTTTTTAAGAAAAATTGAAACGTAAAGGGTAGTTGGTTAACCAACTTCAAACCCTAAACTTCAAACCCCAAACTCGACTATGGCAACAGTTAAAGAATATTCGGTTGAAGAAAAATTATCATCGCTGGTAAGACTTCAAAAAATTGAATCCAAGCTGGATGAAATTCGTATCCTGAAAGGTGAGCTTCCGATGGAAGTGGCTGACCTGGAAGATGAAATTCAGGGTTTGCATGCCCGCCAGTTGCGCATTGAAGAAGAGATCAACGGGATCACTGACTTCATTGAGCAAAAAAAGAATGCGATTAAAGATGCACAAGAGCTGATCAACAAGTACGAGAAGCAAAGTGAGAACGTAAAGAACAACCGCGAGTTCGAAGCCATCAATAAAGAAATTGAAATGCAGCAGCTGGAAGTAAAGCTGTGCGAAAAGCATATCAAAGACGCTAACGAAGAGATTGCGGAAAAGGCAGTTGCGCTGGAAAGAGCAAAAAAAGCAATCGCTAACAAAGAAGGTGTTTTGCAGAGCAAAAAAGGTGAGCTGGAAAAAATCATCTCTACCACCGAAAAAGAAGAAAAAGACCTTGGTAAAAAGGCTGGTGATGCCCGCGAGCATGTTGATAATCGCCTGCTGGCTTCTTACGAAAAAATCCGCTCTAACTACCGCAATGGTTTAGCTGTTGTTCCAGTAGAAAGAGATGCCTGTGGTGGTTGCTTTAACTACATTCCGCCACAAAAGCAAAGCGAGATCAAGCAGCGCAAAAAAGTTATGGTTTGCGAAAACTGCGGTCGTGTTTTGGTCGATACGGACCTTGCCGATTCAGTAGAAGTAAAGTAAAAAATAGCCCAAAAATTTTAGCGAAAGCTTTCCTTGAAAAGGAAGGCTTTTTTGTTTGCTGAACAGCGAAATGAAGTAATTTGTTGCCCCATTATGTTGAGCCGATTATCCATTAAGAACTACGCAATTATTGACCAGCTGGAAGTTGAATTTTCTTCCAACCTGAACATCATTACCGGTGAAACAGGTGCCGGTAAATCCATTATTGTCGGGGCGTTAGGATTAATATTAGGCCAAAGGGCCGAAGGTGCCGTGCTGCAGAATAAGGAAAAAAAATGCGTGGTAGAAGGCTGCTTTAAAGAGGAGGCGTCGGATAATCATGTCATCAGCTTTTTGAAGGAAAACGAACTGGACGTAGCCGATGAACTGGTGGTGCGGAGAGAGATTGCACCGAGCGGAAAGTCGAGGGCTTTTATTAATGATACACCAGTGAATCTTTCGCAATTAAATACCCTGAGCAGTTTACTCGTGGACTTGCATCAGCAGTTTGATACACTGGAGTTGGGCGAAAGCGATTTTCAGCGGGAAGTGCTGGATGTCCTCGCAAATAACTTTTCGTTCTTAAATCAATACGGAAAAGCTTTTTCTGCTTCGCAAAGTGCAAAGCGGGAAATGGAAAGCTTGAAGGAGCAGAAGTCGCAGTTTGAAAAGGAATTCGATTATCACCAATTTCAGTTTAATGAGTTGGAGGAAGCCGGTTTTCGGGAAAATGAGCTGGAAGACCTGGATACGGAGATCAAGATGCTTTCCAATGCAGAAGGCATCAAGACGGCACTAAGCAAAGCTTATTACGAGTTAGCGGAAAGCGAAGAGCCGGTAGTGCGACAGTTAAAAGGCATGCTGAATAGTCTGCAGCAATACGCCGACCTGCACCCGGAACTTCCGACGTTAACAGAGCGATTAAATTCAGCTTACATCGAACTGCAGGATATTGCCGATGAAATTGACCGGATCAACAACCATATTGGCTCCGATGCGGAACGATTGGAATTCATCAACGAACGATTATCGATCGGGTACCGCCTACTGAAAAAGCATGGCGTGAACACGACCAATGAGCTAATTGAGATCCGGAACAACCTAAATGAAAAATTACAGGCTGTTTTAAATATTGATGATGCCATTGCTACAGCGGAAAGAAAGTATAATGAAGCCTTGCAACAGGCAGAAGTGTTAGCTGCTAAAATTTCTACGGCCCGTAAAGCACAAGTGAAGCCGTTGGAAACCCAAGTGAATAAAATGCTGGGACAGGTAGGCATGCCGAATGCCCGCATTAAAGTAGATATTTCGAAAGCGCCGCTGAATCCGACCGGATTCGATGCTATCGAGTTTTTATTTGATGCTAATAAAAAAGAGAATTATCAGCCACTACGTAAAGTAGCCAGCGGTGGTGAGTTAAGCCGTTTGATGCTTTGCATTAAATCACTGGTAGCGACGTCCATGGACATGCCGACCTTGATCTTTGATGAAATTGATTCGGGTATTTCCGGTGAAGCGGCGAAGCAGGTAGGCATCATCATGAAAGAACTGGCAGGAGCCAGACAAGTCATTTGCATTACGCACCAGCCGCAAATTGCTGGCAAGGCAGATTCTCATTACCTGGTGTACAAAGCATTGAAAGATGATTCCGTGACAACTGGGGTTCGTTTACTTACTACGGACGAACGCATTGTTACTATTGCGAAGATGATGAGCGGGGAGAAGCCGACCGCAGCAGCATTGGAGAATGCAAGGGAGATGGTGATGAATTAACAAGCAAACAAGATGGATGCGTTAATCAAAATTTTCGTTCCTGTATTACTTGCGCTCCTGATGATTATTGGGTTTTACAAATTGTATCGTGCATTGAATGACAAAATCATCGGCAGCCAAACAATGACAGAAGTAGCGGCTTATGCACTCTTGCTATTTGTCAGTTGTTCGGTGCTGTTCTTTGGTGGTCTCTTAGTCATATTTAAGGTCTATTTGTTTTTGTTTGAATAACGAGGTATTTCATCACCTATAATTATTCTGTTGCGGTTCAAAGGTTTCCTTATAACGTTGTTCATATTTGTGTCACTCTTTCCGGCCTGGTACCTTAACCGTTGGCTGCAGAAAGTCATTCAGCCACGACGTTCCTTTGGCCAGTTCCTCCTGTATATGCTCCTCTGTTTTGCTATGGTATTTGCCTATACGTTTTTAGTTACCACTATCATTTTTAAGTTGTTTCCACCGCCAAAGAGATAAGCCTTATTTTTACGGCCATAACCTTCAATCAATTTTTTGCTTATGTCTAATAATCTTTTAGCCGGGAAGAAGGGAATCATTTTCGGCGCACTGGATGAAAAATCAATAGCCTGGAAAACGGCGCTGGCCTGTCATGCACAAGGTGCGCAAATTGTGTTGACCAATGCTCCTGTGGCGTTACGGATGGGAGAAATCAATAAACTGGCTGAGGCAGTCAATGCTCCTGTAATTGGAGCCGATGTAACCAACATGGAAGACCTGAAGAAATTGTTTGAAGAAGCGCAGAATCACTTCGGCGGTAAGATCGATTTTGTGCTGCATTCTATCGGTATGAGCTTGAACGTCCGTAAAGGCAAGCATTATACGGAGATGAACTACGAGTGGAACCAAAAAACACTTGATATTTCTGCCATGAGTCTTCACCGCGTTTTGCGTACTGCGTGGGATATGGATGCTTTGAACGATTGGGGCAGCGTGGTAGCGTTGACTTATATCGCTGCACAACGGGTTTTCCCGGATTACAATGAAATGGCAGACGCGAAAGCTTTACTGGAAAGCGTAGCGCGCAGCTTTGGTTATCATTACGGAGTGAAAAAGAAAGTTCGTATCAATACCATTTCGCAATCGCCAACCCGCACAACCGCTGGCAGCGGTGTTAAGGGATTTGATGCGTTTATCGATTATGCTGAAAAGATGAGCCCGTTAGGTAATGCATCGGCTGACGATTGTGCCAATTATTGCGTAACACTGTTTTCTGACATGACACGTTTTGTCACTATGCAGAACCTCTTTCATGATGGGGGATTCAGCTTTACTGGTGTAAGTGAAGCAATTGTGGCCTCAATGAAAGAACCTGCAGAAGGGGCGAATATCACTGCATAGCAAAAGCTATTAACACATAAATAAAAAAGCATCCGGTAATCGGATGCTTTTTTATTTGGTTTTCCAGAACGATAAACGTTCGTTGGACAATTAGGCGTCATTCCTTATCAGCCGATCACGGCAAGCAAGGTGGGCGGAGATAAGAAATGACAATATGTTGATGAGTGTTTCAATTCTGACAACTAAAATAACGTACTACAGCGAAATTTGTTTTGCTACCATCATCTTACGCAAGTTAATTAAACCATAACGCATACGGCCGAGGGCGGTATTGATGCTGCAATTAGTGACCTCAGCAATTTCTTTAAAGCTCATGTCCGCATAATGACGAAGAATGATGACCTCACGCTGGTCCTCCGGTAATTGGTCCAGCATATCCTTTACCCGGTTGTGACTTTGCTTTTTGATCATTTTATCTTCAGCGCTATCTTCAGTAAAGTTCAGCACTTCAAAAATGTCCTGATCATCGCTGTTCTTAATGGTAGGTGTTCTTTTAACTTTCCGGAAATAGTCAACGCATAGGTTGTGTGCAATGCGCATGGCCCAAGGTAAAAACTTACCTTCTTCTGTGTAGCGGCCGCTTTTGATGGTATCAATAATCCGGATAAAAACGTCCTGAAAAATGTCTTCGGCAAGGTACTTGTCTTTAACCAAGAAGAAGATGGACGTATACAATTTGTCTTTGTGACGCAATACGAGAGCTTCAAATGCGTTTACATTACCGGCGTTGAACGAATTGATCAACTCGTGGTCGGACAGTTTGGATAAAAGGTTCATAAACTCCTACGTTTAAGGGTTTAGGGATTTGGATACAATAAAGCGTTGAATAAAATAGTTAAGTAGAAGTTTAAGCTATAGGCGTGTGGTATTTAAGAAGGTTTAGGACTTTTGGATTTTTCTTGACCTAAAAATAGGTCTCTTTTTCAATTTTCAAAACATTTTGTTAGCAGCCCCAGTAATATTTCCGTCAAAAAACTGTTAACGTTCCCGCTGCCTTGCTAAACTTCTTAGTACTTTTGATCTCCCATGAAAGAGGCAGTAGCTAAGAAAAGAAAGAAGAAGGATGAGGTGGTTGCACAGACTGATGATTCCATTTTTATTAAAGGTGCACGGGTTCATAACCTCAAGAACATTGATGTTCGTTTTCCCAGAAACAAATTTATTGTTGTTACCGGTGTATCAGGTTCCGGTAAGTCATCATTGACGATTGATACTTTGTTTGCCGAAGGCCAGCGCCGTTATGCAGAAAGCTTGAGTGCTTATGTTCGGCAATTCCTGGCACGAATGGACAAGCCAGATGTCGATTACATCAAAGGTTTGGCCCCTGCCATTGCTATTGAACAAAAGGTCATCACTCGTACGCCACGAAGTACAGTAGGCAGCATGACGGAAATTTATGATTACCTGCGGTTGCTTTTTGCAAGAGTTGGTAAGACAATTTCGCCTGTATCCGGTAGGGTGGTAAAGAAGGATGATGTGAAAGATGTGCTGGACGCGATTCGTGTATTGAAAGAAGGGAGCAAGGTATACATTCTTGCCGCCTTCAAAACACACCGCAACCGTGAAGAACGGGAGGAACTGAATATCTTAATGCAAAAAGGCTTTTCACGAATCTACATGTCTCCATTTTCAGTTACTCAAAATGAAAACAACGTAAAGAAAGGAACGATTTATTCTATCGAAGATGTTCTTTCTTCTCCTGATGATTTCAAAGCTGCTTTTCAATATCCCGAAAATGTTTTTGTACTCATCGATCGTATTGTGGCGAAAGAATTGGATGAAGATGATGAACACCGTTTGTCCGATTCAATTGGTACGGCGTTTTACGAAGGCGAAGGTGATGTATATGTAGAAGTGGACGGCGAAAAGCTACTTCATTTCAACAACCGTTTTGAGTTGGATGGAATGACCTTTGAAGAGCCGTCTCCCAATTTATTTTCTTTCAACAATCCCTATGGTGCCTGCCCCGTTTGCGAAGGATTTTCCATGGTCTTAGGCATTGATGAAGATTTGGTGATTCCTGATAAACGGTTAAGTGTTTACGAAGGTGGGGTAGCTCCTTGGAAGGGAGAGAAGTTAGGTCGATGGAAAGAAAACTTCATACGGTCGGCCCGCCGCTTTGATTTTCCCGTACATAAACCGATAATGGATCTAACTAAAGAGCAATACCGCGTTCTTTGGGAAGGCAACCAGTATGTTGAGGGGATCAATGATTTTTTTAAAGAAGTAGAACAGAATTTATACAAGGTCCAGTACCGTGTAATATTAAGCCGTTACCGCGGCCGAACCAAGTGTCCTGAGTGCGAGGGTTTTCGTTTGCGCAAAGAAGCATTGTATGTAAAGCTTCACGGTGCACACATTGGTGAACTAAGTGAAATGCCGATCAAAGATTTGCGCACCTGGTTTACCAAATCCGAAAAAGATTTCACCCCGTTTGAAAAAGAAGTCGGCAAGCGCATTTTTATCGAGATCAATCACCGCATCGACACGATGCTGAATGTGGGCCTTGGGTATTTAAGCCTTAACCGTTTAGCAAACACATTGAGCGGTGGAGAAAGCCAGCGAATCCAGTTAACACGCAGCCTTGGCAGCAACTTAACCAACTCACTTTACATTCTTGATGAACCATCGATTGGTTTGCACCCGAGAGATACATTCAACCTGATTCGTGTATTAAAAGAGCTTCGCGATTTAGGAAACACCGTTGTTGTAGTAGAACACGATGAGATGATGATGCGGGAAGCCGATCATATTGTTGACATGGGGCCGTTAGCTTCTCACTTGGGCGGCGAAGTAATTGCGTTCGGTAACTATGATGAAATCATTAATAATGAAAAAAGCCTGACGGGTAAATACCTAAAAGGAGAGTTGACGATCGATGCGCCAAAAAAAGTTCGCAAGTGGAATTCATCCATCACCATTGAAGGTGCCCGTCATCACAACTTAAAAGATATCACCGTTGAATTCCCATTAAATGTGTTATGTGTTGTCAGTGGCGTGAGTGGCAGTGGTAAAACAACGCTCATCAAACACATACTTTATCCCGGCTTGAAAAAGCTGCAAGGCGAACCAACGGATAAAGTGGGCATGCATAAAGCAATCACAGGCGATATCGAAGCCATCACCCAAATTGAAATGGTTGACCAAAACCCTATTGGTAAATCATCGCGAAGCAACCCGGTAACCTATGTGAGGGCATGGGATAGTGTTCGTGATTTATATGCAACGCAGCCGCTGAGTAAGATACGCGGCTTTCAACCCAAGCATTTTTCTTTCAACGTTGATGGTGGTCGCTGCGATGCATGTAAAGGTGAAGGCGAGAAAATTGTTGAGATGCAGTTCCTTGCCGATGTTCACCTGACATGTGAAGTTTGCCATGGCCGAAAGTTCAAGGAGGAAGTGCTGGAAGTACAGTACAAAGGCAAAAGTGTTTACGATGTGTTGGAGATGAGTGTGGACGAAGCCATTGAATTCTTTGCTGACGAAAAATCGATCCTTACTGCCATCAAACCATTGAGTGAAGTTGGTTTAGGTTACATCAAGCTTGGTCAATCATCTGATACACTTTCCGGTGGTGAAGCCCAGCGGGTGAAACTGGCTTCTTTTCTTGGAAAAGGAAGAGCGGCAGGAAAGATCCTTTTTATCTTTGATGAGCCCACAACAGGTTTGCATTTCCACGATATTAAAAAGCTGTTGACATCTTTCAATGCATTAATTGAACAAGGTCATTCCATTATCGTTATTGAACATAATACTGATGTAATCAAAAGCGCTGATTGGGTAATAGATCTCGGTCCGGAAGCGGGAGATGCCGGCGGTAACCTGGTATATGCCGGGAAACCGGATGGTCTTAAAAAAGTAAAGGAAAGTCACACTGGTCAATTCATTGAATAGATGGCTGAGAATATAGTTTCAAAATAAAAGAACCGTCCAAAGACGGTTCTTTTATTTTGAATGAAACGTTTTGTTTATAATGCAGTCAATCTTTACCGTAGCCGGTCAAGACTCTTAATTAATTTTTCATCAGCTCTAATCCCTTTGATAGCCAGAATGAATAACGCCGCCACTGCAAAATGAAAGATGCAGCTAAGCGCTATAGCTCCGCTGGTAAAGTTCTGCATCTCCAGGAAATAGAGTACCAGCATGCCGATTGCCAGCAGCAGACCGACGATAGCAAGCTTCAATTGAAGCTTTCGGTTGCCAAATAAAAAGATAGCTGCAAAGGCAATGGCACCGGTGAGCACTGTGACTAGCAGGATCGGTGTGGTTGTGTCTGCGTCCAGGTCAATGGGTGTAGGAATTGTGTCTTTGGTCCAGTCGCCGTTATAAAAAGGAAACCGAAAAGTTATTGCATCAAAGGCGGCTGCCAGTAAAAGCCAAAGTGTTTGTATACGTTGGATCATGTAAAGAAGTTAAGTGTTAATGACTAAATACGTTTATTGGTTTTGCACAAACCGCGCCACTACAATTCCGGGTACAGCGGGAAGGCACCCATGAATTCATTTACCTCCTTCGAAACCGAGGAAACCACGGCTGCGTCATCAATGTTCATTAATACCCTGTCGATAAAATCAACCACGGTTTGCATGTGCTCTTCTTTCAATCCCCTTGTAGTAATCGCAGGTACACCAACACGGATACCCGAGGTAACAAACGGACTCTTATCATCGTAAGGCACTGCATTTTTGTTCAGTGTGATGTGTGCCTTATCCAGCGTTTCCTGTGCTTTTTTACCGGTGATGTTTTTATTGCGCAGATCAATCAACATTAAGTGGTTATCTGTTCCGCTACTGATCAGGTGATAATCTTTCGCTACTAATGCTTTGGCCATTGCCTGTGCATTGGTTTGTACTTGTTTAGCGTAGGCTGTAAAATCATCAGAAAGGATTTCGCCAAAGGCAATTGCTTTTGCTGCAATTACATGTTCCAGCGGGCCGCCCTGTGTTCCAGGGAACACAGCCATATCAAGCAGGTTGCTCATCATGCGGATGTTGCCCTTCAGATCTTTTAATCCAAACGGGTTTTCAAAATCTTTTGCCATCATGATGATACCACCGCGGGGACCACGCAGGGTTTTGTGTGTAGTAGATGTTACAAAATGGCAATGATCGAACGGAGAGGTGAGTAATCCTTTTGCAATCAACCCAGCCGGGTGGGCAATATCAGCCATCACGAAAGCGCCAACTTCGTCAGCTACTTTCCTAATTCGGGCATAATCCCAATCGCGGCTATATGCGGAAGCACCGCAGATGATCATCTTTGGCTTTTCGGCTCTTGCCTTTTCTTCCAGTTCTTCATAATTAATTAAACCGGTTTCCTTCACCACCGTATAAAAATGCGGTTCATATAACTTTCCACTGAAGTTTACCGGCGAGCCATGCGTTAGGTGGCCACCCATGCTCAGGTCAAGACCTAAAATTTTATCGCCTGGTTTCAAAACGGCCAGCATAACCGCGGCGTTGGCCTGGGCACCACTGTGGGGCTGCACGTTGGCGTATTCGCAATTGAAGATCTGCTTTAGCCGATCAATCGCCAGCTGCTCCACTTCATCTACAAATTCACATCCGCCATAATAGCGGCGACCGGGATAGCCTTCGGCGTATTTGTTCGTCATGACGTTACCCATTGCCTGCATTACCTGCAGCGAGGTAAAATTTTCTGAAGCAATGAGCTCGATGCCATTGCGCTGACGTTCCAGTTCCTTACGAATGATATCAAAAACCTGTGTGTCTCTTTGCATGAAAAGAATTTAGCGATTTTTACCGCAGAGAACAGAGTTGCAGAGAAAGCGCTGAGAAATTGTCTGCGCCATCTTTGCGTCCTTCTTTCTTTGCGGTTTTACAGCCGCGGTTAAGAAAACGCAAAAATAAGCGCAGGCTGGAAAGTAAACACCGATATCTGCGTTGATATAAAAATCCCTAATTTCGACCGCTTGATTAGTTGAACGGTAGTTCAAGATGAAGTGAGATAGCCTAGAGGAACGATTCATCGAAACACGATTAAATGAAAGCAATTATCCCAGTAGCTGGTGCTGGCACCAAGCTCCGTCCACATACATACACTCAACCCAAAGCCTTAATCCCCATCGCTGGTAAAACAGTTCTCAGCATCATTGTTGATCAGCTGAAAGAAGGTGGTATTACAGAGTTCATTTTTATTGTAGGCTATTTGGGAGAGAAGATCCAGGATTATGTGAAGACACAGTACCCTGATCTTAACTCGCATTTTATTTTTCAGAATGACCGGCAAGGAATTGGTCATGCTATTAAACTAGCCCGCAATGCCGTGAATGGCGATGAAGCGCTGATTGTTTTGGGGGATACGATTGCTGATTACGATGTTAGGAGCATCATCCAGAGCAACACGAGTATGATTGGCGTGAAAAAAGTAGACGACCCCAGGACCTTTGGTGTGGCGGAAATCTGCAATAACACGGAGATTTCGCATGTGGTGGAAAAGCCGCACATACCAAAAAGCAACATGGCCCTGGTAGGTATTTACAAGATTAAGGAAACCGAAATGTTGTTTGAATGCCTGGATGCGAATATGAACCAGGGCATAAAAACGCATGGCGAATACAGCATTACCGATGCACTGGATTGCATGATCAAAAAGGGAGCGGAGTTCAAGGCCTTTAAAGTGGATAGCTGGTTTGATTGCGGTAAGCCAAATACGTTGCTGGAGACCAATGCGACCTTGCTTAAAAAGTTTGCGAATAAGGCGGAACCAACGGAAAGTTATGAGAATACCGTTATTATTCAGCCGGTGAGCATCGGCAAAGGATGTACAATTAAAAATTCCATCATCGGTCCTAATGCTACCATTGGCGACCACACCAATATCGATTCGTCTATCATCAAGAACTCCATCATCGGTTCGTTTTCCAACCTGTTTGATATTGTATTGGATGATTCACTGATTGGCAGCGATACGGTTATACGGGGCGAAACACGTTCGTTAAACATTGGCGATAACACCGATATCGATTTAGGATAATCAACGCTAAATTCAAAAGTCAAGTACCACTAACATTTTGAATTTTTACTTTTGACTTCCTTATGTTTTCTAACAGAGTCACACAGCTATTTCAAATAGAATACCCCATCATCCAAGCCGGAATGATCTGGGCCAGCGGTTGGAAATTGGCCAGTGCAGTTAGCACTGCAGGAGGCTTAGGCATTATTGGCGCAGGCAGTATGTATCCGGATACATTTCGCGAACATGTGCAGAAATGTAAAGCAGCAACAGACAAACCCTTCGCCGTAAATCTTCCGCTTCTTTATCCAGATCTGGATAAACATATTCAAATCATTATTGAAGAAGGTGTAAAGATTGTCGTTACTTCTGCCGGTAATCCCAAAACATGGACGCAGCATTTTAAGCAGCATGGCATAACAGTGGTGCATGTGGTGAGCAGCAGCAAATTTGCCTTAAAGGCTCAGGATGCAGGTTGCGATGCTGTTGTTGCCGAAGGTTTCGAAGCAGGTGGCCATAATGGGCGAGAGGAAACCACAACGTTTGTATTAATCCCTGCCGTTGCAAAAGCTGTTTCAATCCCTGTGATTGCAGCTGGCGGTATTGCTACAGGCCGGCAAATGCTGGCCGCGATGGTCTTAGGTGCAGAAGGGGTGCAGGTAGGCACTCGTTTCGTGGCGAGTGAAGAAGCTTCGTCGCACCTTGCTTTTAAACAGGCAGTGATCAATTCTACCGAAGGCGATACACAACTGGTGATGAAAAAACTGACACCAGTGCGACTTTTGAAAAATGCTTTCTACCAACAGGTGCAGGAAGCCGAAGCCCGTGGTGCGGATGAAACAGAGCTAAAACGCATTTTAGGCAGGGCAAGGGCAAAGCTTGGCATGTATGAAGGTAATATGGAAGAAGGGGAGTTGGAGATTGGACAAGTCAGCGCACTGGTGAAAGATATTTTACCTGCCGGCCAAATTGTTTCCGATATGTGGAAAGAGTTTTCGGACGCTTTGCAAAACCCGTTAGCCGCGAAATTCTGACGTAAACGCAACATCCCACGACCGTCCGTTGTGCTTCATTAACGACATTCCTTTTATCTCACACTCCTCCTTAAACTTTTTGGTTTCGAAGTGTGGCCAGGCGTCGGCAAAGTCCTTCTTGTGCAAGTCACGAGTAGCAATGGTAATGTGCGGATGAAAAGCTCGGTTCTCAAATTTCATCCCGTAATCTTTCCCCCGAAAGAATCGTTCGGTGGCTTTTTTCAGTGCATTCAGCTCGGCGCTATCTTCTACTGCCACAAAAATGGTCCGTGGACGAAAAGCTGAGAAATCATTTGTTACAAGTTTGAAAGGAGTAACGGTATCAGAGATTGTTTGAATGTCTGCCCTTAACGCTTCCTCGTTGTTGGGTTCAGTCCAAAAGGGGGCGATCAGCGTAATATGCGCTGGCGATTTCAGTCCGACACGACAACGGTAGTTTTCCTGCATCCACTTTTTGTGGACAAGGATTTTTTCATTGATTTCATCGGGCAACACTACCGATATATAAAACATATGCATGCAAAGACAATTTTAGTTGAGCTGATGGTAGTTTCTTCCACCTGGGTGTATAAATATAAAATCCCGCACCAAGGCGGGATTTTAACCTGAGGCGTTCAGGATTTATTTATGATGGATATTAAAGTTGTCTTTGTCCTTCTGCAGGGTGAAGTTGTCCTTACCCTCCAGGTACTGGCTGTACTTTTTCGTTTCTTCTGCGGAAAGTTTTTTTCCATTTACTGATAGTTCGTTGTTCCTGTATTCAACGCGGTAATTATCATCTTTTTTCAGGTGACCATCTTTTTCCAAAGCATCCACCAGGTTCTTGTAGGCTGTAATTTCTTTTCTTGCTTTTTCAATGTCTTTTTTTGCTTCAGCCATTGACTTTTCTATTTCAGGACGGATGTTTTCCAATTCTTTCTTCATCGCTGCAACGTCAATCTTTTTCACTTCTTCCAATTCAGCCTTTAGCTTCTCCATATCTACTTTGGAAAGAGAGGCCTCAATTTCCTTACGGATCTTTTCGCCATCCACACCCTTCAGTTCTTTCTGCGCTTCTGCCAGTGCTTTCTGTACATCGGCATTGATCTTTTGGACGTCAACTTCCTTCATTGCTTTTGCAATCTCTTCTCTCATTTTCGCCATATCCACCTCCATGTTCTTCATGGCTTCGCGAATTTCCCTTTCGATCTTTTCGCCGTCAATTTCGCGGAGTGCTTTGCTTAGCTCAATTTCACCTTTGTCCAGTTCCAGCAGGGCTTCATCGAGGTCACGAATTTGTTTTTGTTTCTTCGGAAGCGGATCTGATTTCTTATTGGTATCGGGAGTAGTTTGAGCAGAAGTCACCAGCGTAATAACCAATCCAAGGATCAACACCAGCAGCGGAAAACTTTTCAATAATAATGTACGTTTCATAAAATCAATTTAGTTGTTAAGGTTCAAGACAAATCTACGACAGACTTCGTAAGATAGGCAAACCGCTCATCAAGTTTTCTCTCTTACAAGGCTTTAACACCGCTGTTCGGCCTGCTATTCTCTGCCGTTTCCGCTATTCTGTCTCTATATTTGGACCATGCAGGTAGATGATGCACTTATCGATAAACTGTCCCGTTTGGCCATGTTGGATTTTGACGAGACCGAGCGGTCAGAAATAAAAGCCGATCTGGAAAAGATGATCGGCTTTGTGGACAAGCTGAAGGAGCTTGACACAACTGGTATTGAACCACTGTTGCACATCAGTTCCGAGATCAATGTCCTTCGTGATGACACAGCGGGTAATATGCTTTCTAAAGAGGAAGCGCTACGCAATGCACCGCTGCACAATGAGAACTTCTTCCTCGTTCCGAAAGTGATTAAAAAAGACGACGCCTGATGCAGCCGGTGATTCAAATTGATAACATTCGGAAAAACTATTTTCTTGGCAAGGTTGTCATTGAAGTGTTGAAGGGTCTTTCGCTGACGATCAACAAAGCCGAATACGTAGCGTTGATGGGTCCTTCGGGTTCAGGAAAGAGTACCTTAATGAACATCATTGGTTGTCTCGATTCACCAACGTCTGGACAGTACCTTCTGGCCGGTAAAGCCGTAAGCGGAATGAGCGATAACGAACTGGCAGATGTTCGCAACCGCGAAATAGGTTTTGTGTTTCAACAATTCAATTTATTACCTCGTTTAACAGCGCTGGAAAATGTTGCATTGCCTCTTGTCTATGCAGGTGTATCAAAAAAAGATAGAACCGAACGGGCAAAAGAAGTGCTGGCAAAAGTTAATCTCACTGACCGTGGGCACCACAAACCAAATGAATTAAGCGGCGGACAAAACCAGCGGGTAGCCATCGCAAGAGCATTGGTTAATAATCCATCTATCATCCTGGCAGATGAACCAACCGGTAACCTTGATTCAAAAACATCGCATGAGATCATGGATATTTTTGGGCAGATTCATGCTGCTGGTAACACGGTTGTATTGGTGACACATGAAGAAGATATCGCCGCTCATGCAAGACGCATCATTCGTTTGCGTGATGGTGTCATCGAAAGCGATCACGTAACAGCAGTAGAGAAAAATCTTACCTGAGTCTATCTTGCATTTTGAATTTGTACTTTTGAATTTTCCCCATGGCATTTAAAATTTATACTAAGACAGGCGACAAAGGTGCTACGTCATTGATTGGTGGCACTAAGGTTCCAAAGAATGATATTCGAATTGAGACCTATGGTACCGTTGATGAATTGAATTCATGGATTGGGCTAGTGAATGATCAGTTATCCAATGAAGAATTTAAAGGTGAACTAAAAGAAATACAGGACCGCCTGTTCACCATCGGATCTTCCTTAGCTACAGATGCAGAGAAGGAACCAAAAATGAAGTTGCCTGATCTCCATGAAGCCGATATTAAATTACTAGAAAAACGCATCGATGAGATGACGGCTGCTTTGCCTCCGATGAAATCGTTTATTTTACCCGGTGGCCATGTTGCGGTTTCCTCTATTCACATTGTCCGTTGTGTATGCCGCCGTGCCGAGAGGCTGGCCGTTAGCATGCAACAACACGAACTGTTTGTTGATGAAAAAGTGATTCAATATCTGAACCGCTTGAGTGACTATTTATTCACCCTTGCACGCTACGTGGCACAAAAGCTCGGGGCAGAAGAAATTCCCTGGAAGCCACGGTTAAACTCCTGAAATTCGCCACTGGTCGATAATACAAGGCCTTTCGTATTTCCTTAAGAAATTATTTCTTTTCCATTTCGTTATTTAAGGGTATGAAACTCTTCCACCTGTTACCCTTTTTGATGCTCACCATAAACTACTCGGGGAGCCCGATTCCACCCAGGCCGCAAGCCGATGCAGCAGCCAGCATTGGTGTGTCCAAAAAAAACGACAATAATGAAGATGAAGCCATTCCCTGGCGGTTGCAACGCAAGCTAAGCTGGGATGATTTTCATTGTGCACCGCAGAAGCAAGGTGAGGCCGTCGCATCGACCAGCACCTCTCTTGGTATTTCATACCAGGTAAAGAATGGACAATTGACATACACTATCACGTGTAATTTTTCGAAGAAGAAATCCTGGGGTCTATTAAAGACAGATTACATTCTTGCACACGAGCAGGCACATTTTGATATCACTGAATTGCATGCCCGCAAGTTGTACGAGGCATTGCATAAATACGAGTTCAATGCGGAGACATTTAAAAAAGACATTGCCACTATCTACGAAAAGATTGTTGCAGAAAAGGAAGCCATGCAACAAGCTTACGATAGCGAAACAGATCACAGCCGGAGAAGAAGAGCCCAATACGACTGGCTGGATAAGATTGATGTGATGTTAGCAGAAACGGAGCCCTTTGCGGCTTACCCATAAAAGAAAAACCCTCAAGCATCTTGAGGGTTTTTCTTTTATAATTTGAATGAATTAAAACAATCCATACAACTGCGCTTCAATCAGGTTGATAATTTTACCAAGGTCTTCTTCTTTCTCACCAAACTTGTTTTCATCGCCATTGATGATTAACAATGGGCCCTCTTTATAACCTTCGATCCATTTGTTGTAATATTCATTTAACCGCTTCAGGTAATCCAAACGGATATTCTCCTCGTATTCCCTTCCGCGTTTTTGTATTTGTCCCACCAGTGTTGGTACAGAAGCCTGGATGTAAATCAGCAGATCAGGCGGCTGCACCATCGCTTTCAATGTTTCAAAAAACGAAAAATAGTTATCGAAATCACGTTTGGACATCAGCCCCATCTCGTGCAGGTTGGGAGCGAAGATGTGTGCATCTTCATAAATTGTTCTGTCTTGGATGACGGTTTCTGTTCCTTTATGAATTTCAATCAGCTGGCCCAGGCGGCTTTGTAAAAAGTAAATCTGCAGCTGAAAGCTCCAGCGTGGCATGTCTTCGTAAAAATCATTCAGGTAAGGATTGTTCTCTACATCTTCAAAATGCGGAATCCATTTATAGTGCTTGCTTAGCTGCTGTGTGAGGGTGGTTTTCCCAGCCCCTATGTTGCCGGCAACTGCGATGTGTTTTGGCTTTTTTGTCTTCATGCTATGCCTGTCTCCAACATGTGGAGCTGATTTGTTAAGGCGTTAAAAATAGAGCTTTCTTCTTTTCTGCCAAGAAGCCTAAAAATAATTTAGTCCAACAAGTTCTCTTGTCTGTTGAAGCGTCTGGCGAGCACTCTCCCTTGCTCTTTCGGCACCTTGCTGAATGATCTTTTTCAGGTAGGCTTCATCTCTCCTGATCTCGGCTGCCCGTTCACGGATTGGTGTAATAAACTTCACCATGTCTTCTGCCAGTTGCTTTTTCATATCGCCATAGCGAATGGATGCCGCATTAAAATCATCGCGAAATTTTTGTGTCGTGCTTTCATCACTCACCAAACTCATTAACTGGAAAATGTTTTGGATATAGTCCGGCATTTCGGAATTTGGCTCTGTTGGACCGCTGTCCGTCTTTGCCTTCATTACTTTCTTGCGAATGAGGTCATCATCATCAACAAGGTAAAGCGTAGCGTATTGGTTTTCGCTCTTGCTCATTTTTCCAGCGCCATCAAGGCTTGGGATTTTCACCAGGTCTGATCCGAAATTAAAAGCATGCGGCTCCGGAAAAAGTTCACCATAACGGTGGTTGAAACGCTGTGCGAAGTTGCGGGCAATCTCTAAGTGCTGCTCCTGGTCCTTACCAACAGGCACATACTTCGCCCGGTGAATGATGATATCAGCCGTCATTAACACAGGGTAGGTAAGAAGTCCTGCATTTACGTTATCGGGCTGCTGCCGCACTTTGTCTTTAAAGGTTGCTGTTTTTTCCAGCTCACCTTTATACGCCATCATATTTAAATAGAGATAGAGTTCCGCAATCTCCGGTACACTGCTTTGCAGGTACAGACAAACTTTCTCGGGGTCTAATCCCGCTGCAATGTTTTCAGCTAATACACCCAGTACGCTGTTGCGCAGTTCTTTCGTATCAGGGTGGGTCGTCAGCGAATGCCAGTCGGCCACAAAAAAATAACAGTCATACTCCTCTTGCATGCGTACATAGTTTCGCATGGCACCAAAATAATTTCCCAGGTGCAGGTTCCCGGTTGAACGGATACCGCTGACAACAATTTCTTTTTGCATAAGGCGGCGAAGATAAAGAGGTTTGTAGTTTGCCGTTTCTAGTTGGTGGTTATCCTGACCGGCAAACTTTTTCTCCGTTCGGGTAATATTTATGAACCAGAAGCCAGTACTACTATTGAGCATCTCTTGCGTCGCACTCTTGTACATCCGGTAACGCTATTCACCAATGGACCCTGAACATAAACCACAGGCCACAAACCATAAACCCGTTCTATCTTTGCCCGCTTATGCCGGCATTATCATTTGAGTTACAGAAAGCAGACGGCCAGAGCGCCGCGAGAGCAGGAAAGATCACTACCGACCACGGACAAATTGAAACACCCATCTTTATGCCTGTGGGTACGATTGGAAGTGTGAAGGGAGTAACACAACAAACGTTGAAGGAGCAGGTTAAAGCGGAAATCATTCTAGGCAACACCTACCACCTTTATCTCCGCCCCGGAATGGAAACCATGGACGCTGCGGGAGGCTTGCACCAGTTTATGAACTGGGATCGTCCCATCCTGACAGACAGCGGCGGCTTCCAGGTTTTTTCATTAGCTGCTAACCGGAAAATCAGTGAAGAAGGCGTGGTTTTTCAAAGTCATATTGATGGCAGCAAGCACTTGTTCACACCGGAAAAAGTAATGGATATCGAACGGACCATCGGCGCCGATATAATGATGGCCTTTGATGAATGTCCGCCTGCAAATTCTATCTACAAATACGCGTTGGATTCAATGAATCTTACGCATCGCTGGCTCGACCGCTGCTTCACGCATTTCAATAACACACCCGACAAATGGGGCCATACGCAAAACCTTTTTCCCATTGTACAAGGAGCTGTATACCATGACCTCCGCAAGGCTTCCTGCGAATACATTGCTTCCAAAGAGGCCACGGGTAATGCCATTGGTGGCTTGAGTGTAGGCGAGCCGGAGCCGGTGATGTACGAGATCTGCCAGCTTTGCTGCGAGAACCTGCCGCAAGCCAAACCGCGTTATTTAATGGGTGTTGGCACGCCTTGGAATATACTGGAGTGCATTGCGTTGGGAGTGGACATGTTCGACTGCGTGATGCCAACCCGCAATGGCCGAAACGCTATGCTCTTTACCACCAAAGGCATCATCAACATCGACAACAAAAAATGGGAGCGGGACTTTTCACCAATTGATGATGGGCTGGATAACGAATGGAGTCATTACTATTCCAAAGCCTATGTGCGGCATCTTTTTAAATCAAGCGAATTGCTGGGACTCACCATTGCCTCCGTACAAAACTTATCGTTTTATTTATGGCTAGTGAAAGAGGCGAGAAGACACATTTTGGAGGGTGATTTCTTATCCTGGAAAAACGCGATGGTGCCGGTATTAAAAACCAGACTATAGAACCAGATTTTTTAGATGTATAAGGATTAGAGGGGAAATTGGGGGACAGTCTGCTGACGCCCAACTTTTCGTTTATGTGCAGCCGTGCTTTATTTCGTGTTAATCCTATCCATCCTCAAAATCTTAGTTCTTAAATTCGCCACCCATGATCAAACGGCTGGACTGGTACATACTTCGCAAGTTTTTCGTCACCTTCCTATTTTGCATGCTGGCATTCACCGTGGTGGCAGTAGCTGTAGACAGTAGTGAGAAGACGGATGATTTCGTAAAGTCAGGCTTGTCTACAACGCAAATATGGAAGCAATACTACCTCGGGTTTATTCCTTACATCTGGGGCATGTTGTTTCCCTTGTTTGTTTTTATCGCCGTTATTTTTTTCACCTCCAAAATGGCCCTGCGTACGGAGGTAGTGGCCATTCTTGCCACTGGTACTACTTATAACCGCTGGCTGCGGCCATACCTGATTGGCGGAACGTTTTTAGGACTTGTCCTTCTTTTGGCCAACATGTTTGTTATCCCAAAAGCCAATGGTATTCGCGGCGATTTTGAAACGAAATATTTCAATGCGGGGCAAACGGCTGCCAGCCAGGCAACGGGATGCGCCACTTGTTTTTACAAAAGAATTGATTCCATCACTTATGCTGGTATCAAGTACTTCGATGTAGTAAGTAAATCAGCCAACGGGTTCTTTATGGAAAAGGTTCGCAATCATAAAGTGTTTTATAACCTGCGTGCCGACCGTATTGAATGGGACTCCACCAAAAGAAACTGGAAGCTGACAAACGTTATTGAGCGGACGATTGATAGTATGAATGAAACGGTGGTCACCACGCCTTTTAAAAACATTGCCCTAAACCTACATCCTTCCGAATTGCGAAAAGATGAATACCTCAAAGACAAACTCACCTCTCCTGAACTGGCTCGGTTTATTCAATTGGAAGAACAACGGGCAACGGAAGGCCTGGCACCGTTGAAAGTGGAGTTGAGCCGCCGAAGCGCAACGCCGTTTAGTGTCTTATTGTTAACCATGATCGGGGCTATCATTGCTGGCCGGAAGACAAGAGGCGGAAGTGGTTTGCACCTGGCCATCGGGATCGTGATTGCAGCCGTTTTTATCTTATCTGACCGGTTCTCCACCGTATTTGCTACCAAAAGTGATTTTCCCCCACTGATTGCTGCCTGGATGCCAAACATCCTGTTTACATTTTTGGCTTATTACGTTTACCGCAAGGCACCGAAATAAAGCATTTCATTTAGACATCTTTTTAAGCCAGCGATTCATTAACTACAGCTTTTCATTCGGCCCGTTCGGCTCCTGGCTCCTGAATTCTGGCTACTGTTTCCTTATCTTCGCCGCTATGCTTATGAGTTGGGGAGCTTTTGTATTTTATGCATTTGTAGCCATCACCATTGTGCAACTTTTCTACTATCTCTACTTTTTTCGTCGTGTTGCTTTTTACAAAACACCAGACCGGCAACAGTCGCAGCAGCAGCCCGTTTCCGTTATTATTTGTGCCCGCGACGAAGACGAAAACCTTGCCCGTAACCTTCCGGGTGTACTCGTGCAGGAATATCCCACAACACATGAGGTCATCGTTGTCAATGACAACTCATTTGACGATTCGAAATACATTCTTGCAGAGTTAAAGAAGACATTCAAAAAACTCCAGGTCATTGATCTGACGCAGGAGGCAAAGCTCATTGCTGGAAAAAAATACCCGCTTTCTATCGGTATTAAAGAAGCGAAACACGAAGTGATGCTTCTCACCGATGCAGACTGTGTTCCGGCCAGCGAAAATTGGATCTACAAAATGCAGGATGCATTCAACAATGGGATTGAAGTGGCGCTTGGCTACGGAGCCTACCAAAAGAGGCCGGGCTTTCTCAATAAAGTCATTCGTTTCGAAACTTTTCATACAGCCCTGCAGTATCTGGGCTATGCACTAGCTGGTACGCCTTACATGGGTGTTGGAAGAAATTTAGCGTACCGAAAGGGGTTGTTTTTTCGCAACAAAGGATTTTCATCCATCAATCATATTCCAAGTGGTGATGACGACTTGTTTATTAACCAGGTGGCCACGAAGCATAACACGACAGTGGTGATTGACCCGGATGCGTTCACACTTTCCGCACCAAAAGAAACATGGAAGGATTGGATGCGACAAAAGCGCCGGCATTATTCCACCGGCAAGTTTTACAAGGCGTCGCACAAATTTTTACTTGGACTTTATACCGCCAGCTTTTTCTTTTTTTACCCGCTGTTTGCAGCGTCAGCCATTTTCTTCGATTGGCGGTATGCTTTGATTCCTTTAGGCTTACGACTGATCGTTCTTGGTATCGTCTGGCGCAACGCAATGAAAAAGCTAGGCGAGCAGGATCTATTTCCCCTCTTCATCCTATGGGATATCTGGCAATTCTTTTACTACATTTTGTTTGCTTCTTCGGTTTGGAAAAAGCCTCGAAAGACATGGAACTAAGGCGGCTATCTTTGTCGCATGGATGTCGTGCTAAAATATTTTTCTGATTTTACCGATAAGCAACTGGCGCAATTTGGTGCGCTGAAAGAGTTATACAAAGACTGGAATTCCAAGATCAATGTGATCTCCCGGAAAGACATTGATAGCCTTTACGAAAAACATGTGCTGCATTCATTAAGTATTGCTGCTGCCTTTGACCTCCCGGCGGGATCCGAAATTGTTGACATTGGCACCGGCGGTGGCTTTCCAGGTGTGCCACTGGCTATTTTTTTCCCGGAAGTAAAGTTTCACCTGGTGGACAGCATTAATAAAAAGCTGAAGATTATTGAGGCTGTAAAAGAAGCAACCGGGTTAGATAATATCACTACGCAACATACCCGGGCTGAAGACATCAAAGGACGCAAGTTTGATTTTGTTGTCAGCAGGGCAGTAGCGCCATTGAAAGACCTGTGGAGTTGGGGCAAACCATTACTCAAAAATTCAAAATTCAAAATTCAAAATGAAAAAGGCTTCGCCGAACTAAAGTCAGGACTGATATGCCTGAAGGGCGGAGATTTGCACGAGGAGATTAAAGAGAGCGGGTTAAGGCCGCGAAAAATGGAGATCAGCGAGATTTTTGAAGAAGAGTTTTTTAAAGAAAAATATATTCTCTATACAGCACTATAAAAAAAGGCTCAATCATCTGATTGAGCCTTTTTCTTTTATTTTTTTCTCTGCTGCTGCATTTGCTTTTGTTGCTCCTGCATTTGCTCCATTCGTTCCTGCCACTTGCTTTTGGTCTTTGGCTTTTTCCTGTTCTCTTCCATCTTCGCCAGGATCTTATCATGGTTGATGATGTAGTTCTGGATGATAAATTGTAACACCAGTGTAATGATGTTTGACACCGTATAATACCAGGTCAAACCTGCCGGCAGGTTATTGAACACAAACAAAAGGATGATTGGGAAAAAGTAAGGCATGTACTTCAGCACCGGGTTACCCTGGTCAGGTGTCATGCTCATGCTATAAAGAGAGATTAGGAAAGATGTTGCAACGGCTGTAATCGTGAACAAACTCACATGATCGCCATACAAAGGAATTTCGAATGGCAGATTAGCGATTGAATCGTACTGTGACAGATCATCTGCCCATAAAAATCCTTGCCCACGTAAGGCCACGTTTGAATTAAAGAAGCTGTAAAGGGCAAAGAAGATTGGGATCTGTAACAAGGCCGGTACGCAACCACCCAGCGGATTCACACCTGCTTCGCGGAACAGCTTCATTTGCTCCATGCTCATTGCTTGCTGATCAGTGCCATGTTTTGCTTTTAGTTGCTCAATCTCCGGACGCAACACTTTCATTTTTGCACCACTCAAATAGCTGCTATAAGTAAGCGGAGAAATCAGCAATCGGATCAACAACGTCAGCAAAAGAATTACGATGCCATAGTTGTTGGTGAACTTATCAAAGAAATTAAACGCCGGAAGAACGATGAAGCGGTTGATGTACTTCACAAAAGCAAATATGCCGCTACCCAAATCCACCATGTCCTCCATGTCGTTGCCGTACTGCTTCAGGGTAGAATAATCATTTGGTCCATAGTAAAAGTTCAGAGCTGCCGATGCTTTGTCGCCTTGCATTGGAACCTGCAAATTGGCTGTAGCCTGCGCAACGATATTGCTGTTTTTATCTTCGTTTGAAGTCCAGATCAGGTTGCCACTGGCAAAACCATTCTTCGCACCCAAGGCATAATTGAAGAACTGTTGTTTCACCGCTACCCAGTCAACCTTGCTGTCGAATTTTTTGCTGCCACCACCGGCTGCTGCGTTATCATCGTAATCACCCTCGAAGCGATAGCCAACTTTGGATTGCGTTCTTTCGTAAGCAATATCGCGTTGTTGTTTGATGGCGTTTGCCTGCCAGGTCAGGTTTAAGACATTTGCGCCCAATACCTGCTGAACACCATCGATGGTGATATTGAAATCAATCATGTAGTTGTTCGGGCGAATCACATATTGGTGAACAATTTCTCGGCCTTCTGTTGATTTCAAACGGTAGGTCACTGTTGTCAGGCCATCAGCCGTCTTGTTTATTTCTGCCGGAGAAAAATACAGCGCATCAATGTTTGCTGATTTATTCTGACCGGCATCTATTTTATAGGTGATCTTGTCAAATTCCGTTGCACCCAGTTTCACATTCGTGCTATCGGGTCCTTTGAACTTTTTCAGCTCAACTGACTGCGGCTGGCCGCCTTTGTTGCTAAAAACAACTCTGACTAAGTCAGTTTCTACAGGAGTTGTGGTTTCAGTACCTGTCAGTGCCTGTTGGAAGCCGGCACTATCGGCTGCCGTAAACGTTGGACGGGAGAGGGTATCTAGCGGAGCGTTTTTAAAGCGTGCAATAGAATCCTGTGCTCTTTTGGTGCTATCCTGAACAAATTTGATCCTGTCTTGCTCTTTTTTCCAGGCCAATTGCCTGTTTTGCTCCTGGTTATTAAACCAGAAATAGCCAAAAAAGAGAATGGCCAGGAGTATAAATCCAATAACAGTATTGCGTTCAAACTTCATTCGGTCGTTATTTAAAAGCCGCAAAGATAGCCTTTGAGAGGGAGTTTGTGCCAAATTAGAAAGGCCGCTGACCGACGATTTCCTTCCTCTCACCGCAGTAGCGGCGGTTTTTAATGATTTGAAACAAATTTGAGTGCACGCTTCTGCTTTCAATATATCCTGCGGTCAGCGGGCGGTTCAATGTGGAGAAATTAATTCGTCTGACATTTTGCTGTCTCAGCGCTTTGCCTATTTTTATCGCTTGTACTATTAGAAAACGTTTAAACCAAAACTACACACCACAATGAAGCTGAAGTTAACAGCCATGTTAATTGGCTTTGCATCGCTTGCAAAGGCACAATTATCTCCTGAGTTCGAATTCCAGTTAGGAAACACCATTAGCAAAGTAAAATGGCTCCAGCAAACCAACACCGGGTCACTGGTAGCAGCCACCGATGCCGCACTGGTTGGTATTGATCCGAAAACAAAACAAATCTCCTGGCAGATCAAGGAGCTCGGTTCTGCAGAAGAAAAGGCCTTTGAAAACATTCCCGGCACGCCTTACTTCCTGATCGAAACGTCCAAATCGTTTGGCTTGGGTACTCCACAAACAAGTATTGTAGAAGCCGAGACAGGCAAACTGATTTTTAATAGCAGCGAAGCTGAAATGAAGATCAGTTCTAAACGGCCCTTGTACCAGATCAATGCATTATTGATCGAGGGAAAGAAAGCCAAGCGCAATTTTATCAGCCTGATTGATTTCGGTACCGGTAAAGAGCGTTGGACAAAAGATATGGGCGAAGCGAAAGGCGGCTTTGGCATCGGTGCGATGGTTCGCAAGATCAAAGCAGCTATGAACAGCATTTTCTCCATTCCACCGATGGTAGATGGCAAAGGAAACCTTGTAATTGTCGATAAAGATGAAGTGGTTTGTTTGAATGGCTCAACCGGCGCAGAGGTGTGGAAGAAGAAATTCAAAGAAAAAATTGGCGATGCGCAATTGACATACGACAAGTCAAAACTGTTTCTTTCTTATGAGAACAAAGTAGACTTGTTAACTACGGCGGATGGTGTGAGCGCCTACGGTGAAAAGCTCTTGAAGTTAAAAGGTGAATGTAATGGACTTGCACCATTTGATGCTTCTACCTATGTAGTGAAACACAGCAATGGTATCAATTTATTGGATGTTGCAACCGGTGGTTTAAAGTGGAATAAAGAAAGTGATATCGAGTCCATTGATGATGTGCGCCTGACTGACCATGGAATTGTTGCTATTAAAAATGGCGAAAAAGAAGCTATTGTTTGGATGGTGGGCAGCGATGGCAAAAAAACATGGAAAGTAGAATTTGGTGATCCGCTTCTGCTGATCGAGCCAACTCCAAGCGGCCTGGTTTACTTTACTGCCAAGAGAGCCAATCTCATTGACTACAAGACCGGTAAAGAGATCTGGAAAAGAGATATTAAGATCAAAGCCGCGCCATCTTTTGCTTTTGACAACCAGCGCAACCGCCTGGTAGTTTACAGTGATGAGAAGTTATATGTATTTAACACGGGTGATGGTAACATGACGGTGTTAAACGAAGAGATTAAATTGAAAGACTACGACGAAGAAAAGGAACTGGCCTCTATCGAAGTAAGATCCAACGGTTACTTCATTAACACAGCACAAAATGCTGCCCTCACCGATTTTGATGGTAAGGTGGTCTACAACAACTTTTATCGCGAAGCGGGAATGGGTAAAGGTGCCCGTGCGTTACTTGGTTTTGCTGGTAGTGCTGCCAGTATGTACGCAGCCAAGTCATCCATCAGTTCATTGCGTGGTCGCCAAGTAGCACCAAACACCATTGAACTTTACCAAGATGAGAATTCATCGGCTTACAAGCAGGCTGCTGTTTCTTCAGAAGTTTCTTCAGGTTTGTTTGCTACAGCGGCAAAGCGATATGGCGCTACAAAGCAAACGAAAGATGATATCTACATCCTGACCAAGTTTGAAGATGGAACAAACGGGTTAGTGAAAGTGACAAAGTCATCCGGAAAAACTGCTGCGCAGATTCCATTCGGTGACAAGGAACCTTCTTACGTCATTGATGAAGCAGAAAACAAGTTGTATGTGATTGTAAAAGACAAATTTGTACAGGGCTACAAGTTGTAGCCTTTACGTATAAAATGAAAGCCCGGGTTGCTGTAAGCAGCCCGGGCTTTTTATATCATGAACTTTTTGAAATCAGCCATTCACAATTTCACCGCCGTTTGGATGTAATACCTGGCCGGTAATATAGGATGCATCTTCCGATGCCAGGAACAAGTAACAAGTAGCAACTTCAGCTGGTTGGCCGGCTCGTTTCATCGGCACATCCGACCCAAAAGTCGACACCTTCTTTGGCTTAAATGAACCCACAATGAGTGGTGTCCAAATTGGACCAGGTGCTACCGCATTTACCCGGATGCCTTTGTCCACAAGGCTATGCGCCAGGCTGCGGGTGAAGGTTACGATAGCTCCTTTTGTTGCAGAATAATCCAGCAAGGATGGGCTGCCACGGTATGCTGTAACCGATGTGGTATTGATAATGGACGACCCTTTTTTAAAATGTGGCAAAGCGAACTTAGTAATACGAAACATCGAAATAATGTTTGTTTCGAAGGTTTCGTAAAGCTGATCATCGGTGATGTCTTCTAAGGATTTTTGCTCCGTTTGTGTGGCGGCATTATTAACCAGGATATCCAGCTTGCCATACGTCTTGATCGTTCTTTCCACTACCCGCTGGCATTGCCGCTCTTTGTGAATATCGCCACCGATTAACAGGCATTTTTTCCCGAACTCTTCTTCTACCATCCGTTTGACTTCGTTCGCATCCTGTTCTTCGCTTAAATAGGAGATAGCAATATCGGCACCTTCCTGCGCAAACAACAATGCTACAGCTCGGCCAATACCGCTGTCGCCACCAGTGATTAGTGCAACCTTGCCGTTAAGCTTCTTTGAGGGCTGCGGTTTCAGGGCAATTGGTTTCGGATCCATTTTTTCTTCTATGCCCGGCATTTCCTGCGATTGGGCTTTGCGGACTTTCTTTGATTCGCCACCTTTTTGCATAAAAAATTGTTTGTTGCCAGCACTGAAATTTTTATACCATGTGTATTTGCTGAACACTTATTTTTGCACCCCACACGGGGGACTAGCTCAGCTGGCTAGAGCGCTTGCATGGCATGCAAGAGGTCATCGGTTCGACTCCGTTGTCCTCCACAGAAGACCAAAACCCAGCATTACGCTGGGTTTTGGTCTTAATAATAATTCCGTAAGTTGTCTGAAAGCTTGCTCTGGATACTACAAAATCGACTACACACTTCCTGCTACGTTTTTGAATAGATTTTTACAGGCACATGCGGCTTAACCAACAGCATAACTGTATCGACTCATCATTTATCCTTTTGCTATTTCGGTTTCTTTTTGTCAAACTCAGCAGGATGATATTATCTCTATTGATTCGCAATCTTATTTTTAATTGTTCTGCTTAGTTCGCCTCTGCACCTGTTCTACTTACTATCCTTTACTCATGCGCTTTGGGGATAGGCTTTATATTTTTCCTTTTATCCATTGGTTCTCAGGACTCTATAGTGAGTGGATAAATTATTTAGCAAAGATTTGCTAACATTATTAGTAAATAATTTTACCTTCAATAGGTAAACCACACCAAGGTATGAACACCAATTTTACACTGAGTTTAGAAGGGAAAATCTATGAACTGCAGGCCCGGCGCATTATCGTAACAGATATCTTGGAAAGGTGGGTGATCTGGGGCCGAGGTGATGAGAACCGTTTTCTGATTGTGACAAATGATCGTCCTGGTCTACAGACGATTCATCAGTACCGGGCGCCCTATAAATGGACAATTGAAGAAGGCGATCCTGTTTACCGCAAAATGGTTTCGCAAATCACCACATACCTGGAATACTACATTAAGGGTCTTTGGAAAATACCTAAAAAGGAAAATGCTGTTGCTTTCTTAGATCAAACCCTTCAACCAAAGCTTTTCTAAACTGCTAACCACTGGATCATTGTTAAACACTACCTGTTATGCAAACATTGCTTTTCAGTCGCATCGTTGAACTTACACCACACATTTCTTTTCCTTGCCTGGTAAACGGAGAGGAACTCACTGCCACGGTTACTCACCTGGAAAATACCGGTGTTCAAACCCTTTATCATGTTCGCTTTAGCGATGGTCACCAAGATGCTTACGTGCCGGGAGATGAGCAGGTAAGAGAAGGCTTCGGCAGAACCCGTACGTTGGACAAGTATGAAGAAGCAGTGTATGAAGATCTTTGCGTAATCCAGCAAGTGGAAAAAGGATACCCTTTCATTAGTGTAAGGGTCGGTGAAGAAGGCGGTGAAAGCTTCAATGTATGGATACGGGAGAAGAAGGGCTATTACAGCGTTTACTACAAAGGACAATACCAGTTCACCCTTCGTAAAAGAGAGCGATGGGAAAGTGGCACGATGCGAGAAAGAGGCTATGTCATTAACGGCCGCCTGGCAAAATTACTCGTGAACTATCTTGAGCAATATGTAATAAAAACATCGCGTCAACTCAAAAGAGCCTAGGTATTCTTCGAATAAATTTAAGGTGGTTGCTAACCTTGAAAAGTCCTTCACCTCTAGGTCGAAATGATCTTTGGCAGTGCCGTTTTGCATTCCATAATTGCACCGGCTCTGGTTTCTATTTCTCGACAACTTCTTATTTAAACGTTAAAGAGAACCTCGTTGAATTACCAGAAACGGGTTTTTTAGTTGTGTGTATTCTTTTTTTAAGATCAGGTCTGCCGCCGTTCGGCCCATTGCCGGAAAGTCGGTAGTAATGACGGTAATGTCAAGCAGTTCTTTAAAAACCGTTTCGTTGAAAGAGATAATCCCTACATCTTTTCCAGGCTGTAAACGAGATTGCCGCAATTGTTTAATTAGCTCAGCCAGGTCATCGTCTTCCGTGGTAATATATACCATTGACTTTTGCAGTAAGTCTTTTTGAGCATTTGGTTTAAGGCAAAACTTCATTCCTGCTTTTTTGCAGAACGTCTTAACACCTTCAATGATTTCTTTTGGATGATGAATGTTCTCCGGTAGAATCAGGGTGATGCCTTCGTACTTCTGCAGTGGATGTTGTAAGGATTGAAGCGCCTCGAAAATATCCGATCGAAAATCCTGAAAGACACCTTTGTAAGCACAGTTCAGACCTTTCATGTCCTTATCCAACAGAACCAGCTGGTGCGGTGGTACCGTTCGGATAATTTCTATGCATTCGTTTGCATTGGCATGAGTGAAAAAATGTGGCATTATTACATAGAAGTCATACTTGCCAAGGTTGGTGTCAAGTATCTCACGAAGCAGCTTTGGGTCATAGTGATGAATCTGCAGATCAACCTTCGCTTTTTTTCCCAGCCCCTGCAAAATGCCATCATAAATACTTTTTTTAAACGAACTGAGTTTGTTGAATACTAACAGCACCCGTAACTGTTTACTATTGCTGCGCCCAAGCACAAAGTATCCACGGCTTGGATAAGAAGCAATGTAACCTTTGGAACGCAATTGTTTGTAAGCCTTTTCAATTGTGTCTCTGGCGACACAGTTCTTTTCACTGAATTCATTGATAGAGGGCAGCTTTTGGCCACCTTTCAGAGCACCACGGTCAATGTCCTTTGCAATGGCAACTACAATTTGCTCTACTTTGGACGACTGCACGTTATTTGCTACACTTATTTTATACATATTTCTATTAAGATAAAACTTAAAAACAAAGAGAAGGTATTTTGCGAGCTATAGACAGGTTGATCAATGGCCATAAAAAACTGTTCTACCATAGGGAGCCTTTACAGCGAGGCTCTTAAATTCAGTGTAAAAGGAACACGTATTTTCCGCCTGCTTTTTTCGGTAATCATCCTGGCTGTCTCAATGCCCATCATCTCAAAATCAGTTGAAATAGTTGTAATGCCATTTAATATGATCTTTTTCAATGGTGTTTCGTTATAGGAAATAATTCCCACTTCTTTCCCAATGGTAAGCTTTGTAGGAATCATGCATTCAATTAGCGTAATAAGCTCATCATCCGCCAGGTTGATATAAACTTCTCCCGCACTGAATGACTCCCTGTGTAGATCATGCACGACCTTATAATTGAAAGCATAGTCTTTGCAAAAAGAAGTAAAGCCTTTCAGAATTTCTTTTGGGTAGAAATCATTTTCTGGGTAAACAATTTTTATGGTGTGATACTTTTCCAATTGCTTCAAAGACTGTTGTAAGGCTGCGTATATGTCTTCTTCAAAGTTTTCGTACACGGCTGCAAAGTCGTCTGTCACACCGGGAATGATTTTATCAAGAAGTATGAGTTTTTCTTTCGGGATGGTATTAATCGGGTCATGAGCTGTGTCGTAACCCTCAATGAAATGAGGAAGAATAACATAATAGTCGTATTCACCCTGGCAATTGTCGAGCAGCTTGCGAAAGAAAGTAAGGTCATTGTTGTAGACATATAGGTCAACGATTGCCTGGTCTGCGAGTGTTTTTACAATCGCATCATAAATAATCTTTTCGTGAGCACTTAAATTATTAAATAATAGAAGCACCCTGCTCGTTGGTTCCAGTGTTGCTGTCTTAACATAGTAACCCTTGCCCGGCACTGAACCAATGATGCCCTGCGACTTCAATTGCTCATTGCCTTTTTTAGCGGTCTGCCAACAGATGTCAAATTCATAGCTCAATGCATTGACGGAGGGGAGAGAATCATTCTTGCAAAGTTTACCGTTTTCAATTTCTTTTATGATGGCATGCATCAGCTGCCGATACTTAGGCGTAACGGCGTATTCATCAAAGCGAACAAGCGTTTGTAAGTCCGATGTCGTCATAGAAGCAATCATTATAGCAGCAATTTATTCTGTTATCTCACGCAAGTCAATGTTGGATAATTTGTTTGATCATTAAAGCGACAAGGAAATATCAAAAAAGGAAAAAAAAAGAAATTTCAACCATGTTCTGTGCATCGCAAGCTGCCTAGTTTTGAAATCTAACGGTAACCTAATTCACTTTTAAAAGTTCTATATGAAACACGAGCTCACCCAAAAAGAAATAGATCAATACAGGACAGATGGTTTTATTATCATCGAAGATTTTTTATCGCAAGAGGAGTTGGAACACTGGCGTGAGGCTCTGAACGAAGCCGTGGAAAAAAGGAACGGAAATAAAATGCCCGACAGGAAAGAGGTGTTCGGGAAAGGTGATGATGCCGACAAATCTTATTTCGAAGCAGTGTTTGATCAGTTGATCAACCTGTGGCAGGACAATGATAAAATGCGAGACATTATGCTGGATGAGCGCATTGGAAAAATGGCGGCTCAACTGGCCGGCGTAGAGGGCATCCGTATCTGGCACGACCAGGCATTGATCAAAAAGCCTTGGGCGAATCCTACATCGTTTCACCTTGATACACCTTACTGGTCTTTTAGCGACAGAAAAGCTCTCTCTATATGGGTTGCCTTGGATGATGTAACGTATGAAAATGGATGTTTATTCTTCATACCGGGTTCACACCAATCTACAAAGCTGGAATTGTCGGGAATTGGAAAAAACATGGGTTCAATCTTCAATGCATATCCTGAATTCAAAAAAACTAAATCAGCACCTGCTCTGATGAAAGCCGGTAGCTGTTCCTTCCATAATGGTCTAACAATTCATGGGGCACATGCGAATATGACGCCTGGTTTCAGAAGGGCAATGACCTGTGCTTATATGCCTGATGGTAACACTTACAATGGAACGCAGAACATTTTAAGTGATGCACAAGTAGCAACGCTTAAGATAGGCGATCCACTTAACGATGACAGCCAGAATCCATTGATCTATAGCAAAAAATCGGAGCTTGTTGCAGGGTAGTTTGTGTATTGAGGTGAAAGAAGGATGAAGAAAATTACAGCCTTAAAAAATCATTTTTTAAAAGCCGCACTCTCGTTTGTTCTTGTCTTAGGTTTTTCTTCTTTGAAAGGACAGGAAGCTGTCAAATACATTTTTATTAACTCAGCGCCTGGCAATCATTTCAAAGTAGGACGACCATCAACCTTTACACGAAAGGTGTTTGATGACATCACGACAAAAATCAAAGCACCTGAAAACAAGAAAATACGACTTGGCGTTTCTGTGATCTTTGATTTCCTGTCAACAAACCTGGATTCAGTAGAGACCAGCTTAGAAAGGTTACTGGCACTAAGCAAACAAACAAACGTTCCTGTGCTTATTCATCTGGATGGTATTAACTGGCTGAATGGAAGACCGGATCTATGGAACTGGTGGGATCCGAAAAAGCCAGGGTATAATCCCGACAACAAAAAGAACGTGGAGTGGACGGGATGGGATGAATCAACAGCCATAAAGATCAGTTGGCGAAACTGGGGTATTCAATTCCGAATTCTTCCTCCGCCAAATTTGTCCAGTCCGGCCATTATCGAAGCACAAGTGAATGCACTGAAGCGGCTTATTCCGAAGGTGGTAAAATGGTATGATGAACTACCGGCGGGTCAAAAGTTTTTGTTAGGTGGAGTTAAGTTAGGCCATGAAGCAAGTATTGGTGTGAATGCGTATTATTACAAAGATGGTAACCGCTATCTTGAGCAAATGCCAAATGATTCTAAGCTTGATCCACGCGAAAGCTATAATCCCGAAGCGGGTTTCAACGGAGGTCTGACCACTATTGGCTATGCAGCAGTGAAAACTGCCGGCATCAAAAGCAAAGGAAAATTGACACCTTATGAAATAGAGCAGGTTGTCTTTCGTTTTTTGGATACGCTTTGTCGGACAGCAAATGCGCTAGGAGTGCCAAAGGAGTTGATCTATACACACCAGGGCGGGAACTTTAGTCCCTGGGAAAAGCATTTATCCTTTTCAGCAGCGAGTAACGATCATTCATTGCCTGGGTGGAGCTTGTACAGTACGAATCCACAGGCGGCCGGAGATCTTGGCGATGTGCTGGATAGAAGAAAAGTCGCTGGTTGGGCAGCTACTGAGTGGTGGTGGCCCGGAGCAAATAAGCTGGAATGGAAATATAACCTGGTAACAACTTTATCCTATAAGGAATGTCGGTTTCTTGCCATTTTCAACTGGGAGTCAGGCCTTGAAAAATACAGCGACGGAATAGAGGCTGTGAAAGAAGTAATTGCTGAATGGAAGTAGCCTGATAAAGGCCTTTGCTGGAAAAGCATTAACGACTAACGACGTTTATAACGAAAACAGAATAGCAGGTTTTGTTGAAATCTGTTGAGTAACCTATATGAAGAAAAGAACGATTGTCTGCTGTCTATACTTATTATTTCTTGCCGTAAGCAGTAATGCTTTGGCGCAAAACGATATTTACCATCGCGTTTCTATCCCAGCCAATGGTATTCGCAAAGTTGATCTGAGCGGAACCTGGCACTTTGCCGTGGCTAAAGATGATCTGGCTCCTTCTTCCACATCATCAAAAGACATTGATGCCAAAGCCAGAGAAATTTCCGGCAAGAAAATGGCTGCCTGGGCTAATGTACAAGTGCCACAATTTTTGAACCGCATCTCGTGGTGGCTGCCCGATGTTTCAAAAGAATACGAGCAGCAGGAAATTGAAAGAGTTTCGAAACTGCCGGAAGGCGCCACAACAGCACAAGCGGGATGGTATAGTAAAACGCTTACGTTACCCAAAGGCGCCGCTTCAAAAGAAGTTTATGCCAATTTCGAAGGTGTTGCTTTGGTATCCCGTGTTTACATCAACGGTGTAAATGTTGGCCAGCACCTCGGCATGTTTGGTTCGTTTAAATGCAGGCTCACCCCTTACTTGAAGCAAGGAGAAGACAACCATCTTTTAGTTTATGTTGAACGTGGCGTGAAAAGCAAAGATGGTGACAAATTGATTTCGGTAGAAGTCAGCGTGCCCGTTACGCAAAACATGTTGTTGTCACTCAACAAAAGCATGTTCGACAAGATTGGTCCTAAGTATAATGTCATGGGTATCTGGTTACCGGCTACGCTGGAAGTTTCAGAACAGGGTGGCCGCATCGCCGATGTGTTTTTTAATCCCGGTCTTGAAGGACATACGATGGAGTTTACTATGGAGAATCCTGATCCTGCCAAAACTGTCGAAGGAAAATTAAGTTATACCATCACCAATAAAAAAACTGGTAAGCCGTTGGTTGCTGAAACAGTGAAACCTTCGCTCAAACTCGCACCCGGTACACGCAACACTTTTACGGTTAGCAAAAATGGGTTGAAGCCACTCTTATGGTCTCCCGATATACCGAACCTGTATGTAATGGATGTAAAATGGACTTCGCCAAGCGGCAAGTTAGTTCACCAATGGAAAGAACAGGTCGGGTACAGAACAATCAGTACAAAAGGATCACAAGTATTATTGAATGGTAAACCTTATTGGTCCAGGGGTGCCAATATGCCGCCTTATGGTTATAAACCCAATGATGAAAGTGTAGCAAGAGGATTCTTAAAATACATGCATGATGGAAACACAGTGATTACCCGTTCCCATGGCAATCCCTGGAACCATATGTGGTTTACAGCCGCTGATGAAATTGGAGTAGGTGTAAGCTGTGAAGGTGGTACATGGGCTTTGTTGGCAAAAGATATTCCTCCTGCAGGCAACATTGCTGCGTGGAAAGCCGAACAACTGGAAATCGTAAAGCAGTATCGTAACCATCCCAGTATTCTTTTTTATGTTGTCTCTAACGAAGGCCTTGCCAACGATGATTACAAAAATCCCGACAAGCTGGCCATCTACAAGGACATCATCACTGAAATGCGCAAGCTTGATAACTCAAAGCTGATCTTTCAAACCTCCGGCAATCCTGATCATTTGAAAATTGCCGATATAGAAGACACGCATTCTTACTGGGATTGGTATTGGTCTTCTTCTTATGTCAACGATTACACAAAACATGGACATGGACTACCTCATAATGATCGGCCATTCCTGAGCCAGGAAGGTGCCGTGCCTTATAGCATGATCGATGATGGAAGTGTGCACCCTTCTTACATCCCTCGTTATTGTGCGCAGCCTTGGATTGGTGACCGCGGTGTTTTCGGCGGCGATTATTCTTATTTCCAAGAACACATCAGGGCCGTATCGAAGCTGAAAGCAGAAAAGCTGCGTTATAGCCGGGCACAGTTGCCAACAGCTGGCTTCCATTTATTCAGCAACGTAACCTGGATACAACATGCGTTGTCAAAACCAGTGAAGGATTGGAAACCGTTTCCTGTTTACCAAGGTGTGAAAGAAGGGTATGAGCCGGTCTTGGTTGGTTTGACCAACACACAGCATGTATTTTACGGAGGACACGTTATCAATACAGAAGTATTCGTTGTGAATGATGATACCAAAACAAGAGACTTTAAAAACTTGTCAGCAGACATCACCGTAAAGAATGCATCAGGCCAGGTGTTGACAGCATCCAAAACAACTGTTGGCGACGTTGCCTATTATGCCGTCAAAAAAGTTCCTGCTGATTTTAAAGTTCCCGCTAGTCAGGGCACAACAACAGCGAGCATCATCATAACATTAAGAGATGGCAAAAAAGTGATCAGCACGAATAATTATCCTATTCGGATAATTAAAAAAGAAACGGTTACGGCCGGCGCGGAAAAAACAAAACTAGTTGGCCTGTCAGGTGTGGCACCACAACTGGTTAACTACCTGGTTGCTGCCGGTGTAAAAGTGCAGGATGTAAAAGCGCTAAAAGAAAAAGCAGATGTTATCCTTGTTGGCTCTCTTGATGCAAAAACGTCAAGAGAAGACGTAGAGAAGATGGTGAAGAAAGGCGGCCGAGTCATTGTTTTAGGACAGGGAGAAAAGTCCCAGCGTTTCTGCAAAGAGATCATTCGTTCATACGATGAAAAAGAAGGTGCGATTATCGATAAGACGCCAAACAGAGAAAACACCATTCAGCCGGTAATGGGTGAATTTGTAGAAATGTTGAAGTATGATACACTTAAACAACTCTATAATGGCTTGCAACTTATGGACTGGAAGTGGTGGAGTACAGGGCAAAACAAACCAGCCTTTGTTACCATTGCCAGCCACAAAATAAAAGTAGACAAAGACCATGTCATTCCTCTGGGACGTTACCTTGAGCCACATGCTTATTGGAGCGGAAACCTTGATGAAGTCTACAAACAAAAAGTAGGATACCCGGTGTTTGCTGTGAACTATTCTTGGGGACAGTTAGTGATTTGTGAGCTGATCATTGAAGGTGCAATTGATTACGATCCAAGAGCGGGGCAAACGATTCTAAACATGCTTACTGCAGAAATTAAAAAGTAAACAGTTCAATTGCTGTGAAATATCTACGCTTTGAAGCTGCAAAACACTAAATAGTACAAATGGCAATCAAGCAAGTTTTCTCTCTGGTCGTTGTTCTCTTTTTCATGTTGGTGGCAGCACCAGTAAAAGCACAGGATAACAAAGAGATCAATCCCCAATTGTTGAAGCATTGGTCTGCTTCCTGGGTTTCTATTGCTGATGTTCCTCAAAAAGATTATGGTGTTTATCATTTCAGGAAGTCTTTTCGTCTTGATAGCAAACCTGCAAAGTTTATTGTTCACGTAAGTGCGGATAACCGGTATCGCTTATTTGTAAACGGTAAGCCTGTCTGTTACGGACCTGCACGCGGTGACATTTATAACTGGTACTTTGAAACAGTCGATATTGCTCCGTTTTTACAGGCAGGTAACAATACAATTGCTTCCCTTGTGTGGAATATGGGTATCCATGCTCCTGTTGCCCAAATTTCGAATCGCACGGCTTTTGTCATGCAAGGAAACACCGAAAAGGAACAGGTGGTTAATACGGGAACGGGATGGAAAGTATACCAGAACTTATCTTACAAACCGTGCTCGATAGATAATGCAAAGCGGATGAATACCTACATGGTGATTGGTCCTGGAGACGATATTGATGCGGCGAAATATCCATGGGGTTGGGAAACTCCTTCTTTCGACGACTCGAAATGGCAATCAACCGTTACTATTACCAATCCTGCTCCGGTTGGGTATGGAACCGATAATTTCTGGACGATGGTTCCAAGAAACATCCCGTTGATGGAGGAAAGTCTTCAACGAATACCTTCCGTCAGAAATTCCACTGGGATACAAGTATCAAATGATTTTTTAAGCAAGAAAAATCCCCTCATTATACCCGCCAACAAAACTGTTACTATCTTATTGGATCAAACCTATAATACAGTTGCTTATCCTGAATTGTTACTAAGTAAAGGCAGTGGTGCAACTATTAAACAAACGTATGCTGAGGCATTGGTTACTCCTGAAGGTGGACACAAAAAAAACCGTAACGAGGTTGAAGGAAAAATGATCATCGGTAACTATGATATCTTTCATCCTGATGGTGGTGCTAACAGATTATTCCGTCCTTTATGGCAGCGCACCTACCGTTACATTCAATTGGATATTACTACCAAAGACGAGGAACTCGTAATTAATGACTTCTACGGTATGTTCACCGGTTATCCTTTTGAGGTCAAGGCATCCTTTTCCAGCAACGATAAATCCTTACAACAAATTTGGGATGTCGGTTGGAGAACTGCCCGGCTTTGCGCTAATGAAACTTATTACGACTGCCCGTACTACGAACAATTGCAATACGAAGGTGATACCAGAATTCAATCGCTGATCTCCTTGTATGTAACCGGAGATGACCGGCTAATGCGCAAGGCGATTATTGATTTTAATAATTCCAGGGTTCCTGAGGGACTTACGCAAGGAAGGTATCCAAGTAATAGATTGCAGGTAATTCCTCCTTTTTCCCTGTATTGGGTTTCTATGGTGTACGACTACTTGTTGCACCGCAAAGACGAAAAATTTGTAGAAAGCTTTTTAACACCTGTTCGCGGTGTGTTGGACTGGTACGAAAAGAATCTTGATAAAGAAAAGGCAATGCTTGGCGGCATGAAGTGGTGGAACTTCGTCGACTGGAATTTATCTTGGCCTCATGGCACGCCAGATGGGGCTAATGAAGGCAACTCCTCTATCATCTCTCTGCAATACGTTTATACCCTTCAGCAAGCCGCTGTTCTTTTTGAACATTTTGGCAAACAAGCTGAAGCCGATCACTACCGGAAATTAGCTTCCACCATCAATGCAGGTGTGTATAAAAATTGTTTCGACAAAAAACGTGGAGAAATGGCAAACACACCATTGAAAAATACCTATAGTCAACATGCAAGCATAATGGGTGTTCTTACTGGTAGTATTCCTCCTGCTGAAATGCAAGCTGTAATGACGAAGGTTTTAAACGATACATCATTAAGCCAAGCGACATTCTACTACCGCTTTTACTTAACAAGGGCTTTAAAGAAAGCTGGTATGGCAAATATGTATTACTCTCAACTTAAGCCTTGGAGAGAAATGCTTGATATCGGCCTGACAACTTTTGCTGAAAACCCCGATCCTACAAGGTCGGATTGCCATGCATGGAGCTCAAGCCCTAATTATGATTTTTTCGCGACGATCTGTGGAATAAATCCGGACAAGCCAGCCTTCGCCTCAGTTAGGATAGAACCGGCAATGGGGGAACTTCAACAAGTACGGGGAACAATGCCACATCCGGACGGAGATATTGTTGTTGCACTAAACAGAAAAGGCGCCAAAGGGGTTCAGGCAGAAATTACATTGCCGAAAAACCTGACAGGAAACTTTATTTGGGAAGGTAAAAAAGTAGCGCTGAAAGGCGGCTTTCAAAAGATAACTCTATAGACCAAGAGAAAAGTATTTATTGTAAACAAAACCTAAGCAGAATTCATGTTACGTTCAATGGCATTTAGAGTCAACATAAGCTTTACCGTTATCGGGTTGAATTTGCTTGCATTACTGTGTGCTTTTTCTGCCAATGCTAAAGTTGTTCTTTCTCCCTTGTTCAGCGATAACATGGTGTTACAGCAAAAAGATAAAGTAGCATTGTGGGGTAAAAGCTTAGCCGGGAAAACAGTTGTTATCATTACCTCCTGGAACCAAAAGAAATATACAGCAACTGCTGATGAAACAGGTAGCTGGAAAGTAACAGTTGCGACTCCGAAAGCGGGAGGCCCCTACAACATAACTTTTGAAGATGGCGAAACAACAACACTCAAAGATGTATTGATTGGTGAAGTATGGATCTGCTCCGGCCAGTCGAACATGGAGATGGGCCTGGAAGGTTTTGGTAAAGTCAAAAACTTTAAAGAAGAAGTTGCTGCAGCTAATCATCCAACGATACGGTTATTAAAAGTTGAAAAAACCACAAGCACACAAGCGTTAACGGAAGCAAAGTTCGCTGAGGGCTGGCAGGTGTGTTCACCGAAAACTGTTCCGCAATTTTCCGCTGTTGCTTACTTCTTTGCCCGTAACATTCAGCAACATCACAATGTTCCAATTGGATTAATTCAAACGGCGTATTCCGGTACGCCTGCTCAGTCGTGGGTTAGTGGACAAGCCTTAGAAGCGATTCCTCAATATGACAGTGTGGTAAAGACCGTAAGTAAAACAGCTGGTTCTCCTAAGGATGCACATATCCCTTCTGTGTTGTTTAATGCAATGATTAGCCCGCTTATTCCTTGCGGCATTCGGGGTGTTATCTGGTACCAGGGCGAGTCAAATGATAAAAAAGCGCAACAGTATAAAACCTTGTTTCCACTGTTGATTAAGGATTGGCGAAACCGTTGGAATAAGGAGTTTCCTTTTTACTATGTGCAGTTGGCCAATTTTACGGAAGTAAAGGCTGATCCGGTTGAATCAACATGGGCTGAATTACGGGAAGCGCAACTTCAAACGTTGAAAGTACCTAATACGGGAATGGCTGTGGCGATAGACATTGGTGAAGCAAAAGATATTCACCCAAAGAACAAACAAGATGTGGGCATGCGCCTGGCGCTAATAGCCCGATCAAAAGTTTATAAGGAAAAGCTTCCCTATTCCGGCCCAATCTATAAAAGGCACAAAGCGAAAGAAGGTAAAATCATTCTTTCTTTTGATCACATAGATGGCGGTTTGCAGGTAAAAAGCGATGCGCTAAATGGCTTTGCAATAGCTGGTGCTGATAAAAAATTTTACTGGGCTAACGCAAAAATTGAAGGGAATAAGGTAGTTGTTTGGTCGGATGCAGTGAAAGAGCCAATGGCTGTTCGCTATGCATGGGCTAACAACCCTGTCTGCAATCTTTATAATGCTGCAGGACTTCCTGCTTCACCTTTCAGAACCGATAACTGGAAGGGGATCACTGATTAGAATTGATGAATAATAAAAAACGAATTGCTCCTATGCTTAATAAAAAAACAGTTGTCATTGGAATTTTTCTTTCTTTCTCTCTAGCCAATCTCTCCAACAGGGTTAGTGCACAAGCGATTGCTACGAAGAATGATGCTAAGAGCAAGACAGTGACTTTTGGCAACAAGAAGATCATGCTCACATTGGATTACAATGGCAAAGCCAATGTGTCAGCATTAGAGGTAAATGGTCAAAGGGTCGTTAATGGTGCAGACGGAATTTTTTCTCAGGTAAGAACACCAAAAGCTTTGTATTCTTCGCTGAAGACGATTGCTACGCCAACCATTGTCACGGGCCCTAATACGGTAACCCTTTCTGGTATCAGCTATGGTGATAAAGATCTTACTATCACGGAAAAGTGGAAGTTTACGGTCAAAGAGAATCACATAAAACTTGATGTTGACAGATCATTTTCAAAAGCGGCGCTGGTTGAAGAAGCTTCTGTTCCAACTTTTCATTTTGAGAACATCAATACATGGGAAGGTGCTTACCAGGGATATGGTGGATTGGCATGGTTCTACTTGTTTAATGAAAGGCTGGCCACTTATGGTGTTCATACCAATTCATCCCGGTTCTGGAACAGCAAAACCGGCAATGGGTTGAAAGTGGTTGTAGATGCACCGGGCAAAGAAGTCGCGATGAAATACACCCGTACGGCTGATGATAAATTGGCCTACGATATCACTGTAGCTAACCAGGAGATCATTCCACGCTTTGACTCTGGTACCAACCGCAAACGGTTTATTCGCGGACGTACGGATGTCTGGTCTCCGCTGCAAATGCAAGCAGGAAACATAACACAGTCAGTCACGCTTTCTTATTTTGATTTTAATAAAGAATATGGTCGTGGAAAGTTCGTCGGCATGAATGGCGAACAGGTAAGCTCCGTGCTGAACACGATTGCGCGAATTGGTGTCATTGACAGAAAACATTTTGGTGGTAATAGCTGGCACACGCCGTATGGACCCATCTGTTTGCATGAGCAATACATAGCGCAAATGGGCCTGGCTATTAATGACGAATCTTACCTAAAAGGTTATGAAGAATGCCTTGACTTTTACCGGGATAATGCAATCAAACCTGATGGCAGGGTATGGGCTCGTTGGGCTTACAACAACGTTGACATTATGCCCGGACAAGTAACCGACAAAGGTTTTTACGAAGCGCAATGGGGCTTTTTATTGGACGCTAACCCGGACCTTGTAACCAATGTTGCAGAACTGTACGATCAAACCGGTAACAAGGCGTGGGTAAAGAAGCATCAGCAATCCTGCGAAAAGGCTTTGGACTGGATTATTGCCCGTGATTTTGATAACGATGGATTAGTAGAGATGATGACAGACAGCCACAAGGAAAAACGTGGAAGCGATTGGATCGACATCATTTGGGCTGCGCATGAAAATGCATTTGTCAATGCAAAGCTGTATTGGGCATTGGTGAAATGGGCCGACGTGGAGCGTCAATTGGGAAATGTAAAAAAAGCGACTGAATATGAAAGTTTTGCTGCCAAGATGAAGAAGAGTTTTAATAAGTCAACAAAAGAAGGTGGCTTCTGGGATGAAAAAGAAAAGTGTTATATCCATTGGAGAGATAAAGACAATTCCATCCATGGAAACAACATGGTTACACCCGTAAACTTTATGGCCATCGCTTATGGGATTTGTGATAATACTGAAAGAAGAAATGTTATCCTTGATCACATCGAAAATCAAATGCAAAAGGAAAAGCTTTTCTTTTGGCCGCTGAATCTTTATACCTACAAAGAAGGAGAGGGTAACGATTGGCAGTTTCCTTTTCCGAATTATGAAAACGGCGACATCTTTTTATCATGGGGTGCGGTTGCTGTAAAAGCTTATGCGGATTACAAACCCGAACTGGCCTTAAAATATGTTCGGAATGTAATGCAGCAGCATAGTATTGACGGCCTCGCTTTTCAGCGGTATGGTCGTGCTAAACAAGATGGATTAGGCGACGATATTCTTTCAGGCAACAGTCTGTCTGTGGTTGGTTTGTACCAGGCAATCTACGGCATCAACCCGATGTACAATCGCTTTTATTTAAATCCACATATCACCCAGGAACTCGCGGGCACTGAATTGAATTACCGTTTCCGTGGACAGTTATTAAAGATCGGCTTGAACATGAACCGTTATTCAGTGGCAAACGATCAATTTCAGGTTACCGATAAAAAAGATTTTGGCTTTTATAGCACCAAGAATGAACTATCTTATTTCAGTGGATCTGATGCTTCGGCGTCGTTAGAAGTAAAAGCTGCACCTGGCAGCAAGGTTTCTATTGAGATTAGCAAGTGGAGTGCACAGGAGCGTTCTTGGACACAAACTTCAACAGACAGATCTGCAAAACCAGTTGTATACACGATTAACGGTCTTTCTTCAGGAGCGGCTTATCAAATATCTGTTGGAGGGAAGAAACTGCCGAATGTAAAAGGGAATTCAAACGGCAGCTTCACATTTACACACCAAACAGGAAAAGCAACCACCATTTCCATTACAAAGGCATAAATTCAACCACTTTGGAAAGACGAAGCTTTGTAAAAAATATGGCATTAGGAACCGGCTCATTGTTAGCCGGTTCTGTTATTTCCGCTGCTCCTTTCAACCAGCCGGTTAAAAAAAATCAGCCGTTGAATAAACTGAAACGTCCGCTGGCAATTGCCATGTGGGATTTCAGCTGGATCCTGCGCCACCACCGTTATGGCGAATTTGAAAACTGGAAAAAAGTGCTGGATGAACTGGCCGAAAGAGGCTATAATGCCCTGCGGTTAGACGTAATGCCACAATACATAGCGGCTGACACCGATGGGAAAATTACAGAGGAGTTTAGAAGCGTGAAGAATGGCTGGTCACCGGCAAAATGGGGGAACGATTATACAATGACCTTTCGACCGAGGGAGGCATTGCTAGAGTTTTTACCGCTTTGCAAAAAGTATGGTTTCCGGGTTGCCCTTTCTTCGTGGTTTACCAATCATAATACTGGGCCAAGAGGAATTTTTACGGAAGACGATGGCGTTCTCAGAGCCTGGACGGAAACACTTACGTTTTTACAACAGCATCACTTATTAGACGATAACATCATATACATTGATCTGCTGAACGAGTATCCAAAATACCACGGTTTTGATTGGTTGAAAAAAGAGTTGAATGCCCGCGGTGATGTGAACCAGTTCAAATTGAATAACCCTTCGGCTTTTGTTCCTGACAACCTTGATATGGGAAAGGTTGGTGGTTACAATGCACTGCAACAAAAGTTCATCGATGACTTTGCAAAAAGCCTGGTGCGCAGATTGAAAGAGAAGTTTCCGCAGTATCCTTACCAGATGAGTGTGACCTATACCACTCCGCTTGAAACGGTGGATGTGACAGAATACGGTACGCTGGATTATCACCTTTGGTTCACTGCAGCCGCTGACATACCACATTGGCGTTCCTTGGGTGGCATTGACCAATCAAAGGATAATCGTCCTGCATTTAGAGAACTTTTGAAATTCTGGGAGGAAAAAAAGCCTGACATGACGCAGTGGATGGATAAAGCAATTACTGCCGTTGCGCAAAAGGCCAGGCGATATAATATCACGGCTGGTAATACAGAAGGATGGGGGCCTGTCGGCTGGCTTGATCATCCCGAACTGGCCTGGGATTGGGTGAAAGAAGCGGCTGATATTGCTGTAGAACTTGCAAAAAAGCATGACAACTATAAGTACATCTGCAGTTCCAATTTTACGCATCCGCAATTCAGAGGTATTTGGGAGGATGTGAAGTGGCATCGAAAAATAACCTCCCGCATCAAGGCATAAACTGAAATATTCCGAATGAATACAGCGTTCAAAAAGTGGGCTTTTCTTGTAAACGTTTTCCTCTTTGTCTTTTCCGCGTCCAAGGCACAAAGAACGATTCCGCTCTATACCGGTACTATTCCGAATCAAAAACTCACTGCTCCGGACAAGCCCAATAATGACAGCAGCGTTTTTCTTCGGGTGAACAATCCTTCACTTCGGATTTATCTACCACAAAAGAGCCAGTCATTGAATGCGGCAGTGATTATTTGTGCAGGCGGAGGTTATGCAGGACTAAACATCAAACGTGAGGGATATAACACGGCAGAGGCTTTCAACAAGGAAGGCATCGCCGCATTTGTTTTGAAATACCGCTTGCCTGATGAAGGAACAAACCAAAACAGGTCCATTGCTCCGTTACAAGACCTTCAGCAGGCTATTAAAATTGTCCGGGATAGTGCATCAAAATGGAACATCGACCCCTCTAAAATTGGTGTGATCGGATTTTCGGCTGGCGGTCATCTAGCTTCTTCTGCAGGAACTCATTTCAATGATGTTTTAATTTCAAACCCATCCAGTCAAAGCCTTCGCCCGGATTTTATGATGCTTGTTTACCCAGTGATCAGTTTCGGCGATGCTTACGGTCACATCGGGTCGAGGAATAACCTGATTGGTACAAAGCCTTCTGCTGATTCCATCCGGTACTTTTCCAATGAGCTCCATGTGAACAAACAAACTCCTCCAACATTTCTTGTACACTCAGGCGACGACAACATTGTGTCAGTTGCCAACAGCATTAAATTTTACGAGGCATTGAATAAAAACGGTGTCAATGCTGATCTGCATATTTATGCAAAGGGTGGTCATGGTTTCGGTGTTACACCAAGTTTCGATGAATGGTTCGGCAGGTGTTTGGTGTGGATGAAAAGTAACGGGTTTAAACAATGATGAGGGTGCAAGATCTATGAGACAAATTATTGCCAGTTGCATCCTCTGCTTAATCGCTATCAACTTGTTTGCACAGCATGCCGTAAAAAGAGATGGTGATTACTGGAATTACAATTCTCTACTTACGGCACATCGTTTACCGCCACCTCCTCTTGGATTTAAACCAGTTTACCTCGACCTTGATAAAGACGGAAATCCGGATGTAATTAAATCGTTGACGGCAGGAGGTATTCCCGTTGCCTGGATAGATGATGACGATGATATGAAAAGTGATGCGCTGGAAGGCGATACAGATAGTGACTGTTTACTCATTGATAGAAACCGTGACGGCCGCTATGGTGCTTTGGGTGACCTGATCATTGATTGGGTAGATACGGACAAAGACAACAGGGCTGACATGCAGGTTGTTGTTGACTACCCGCCCTCCGAAAAAGAGGCGGTTTGGCCCAATGGCCATTACATGTGGATGTTGGACACCGATAAAGACAATGTTTTTAACTATATCGACTGGCACACGTTTCAATTGAAAGCATGGGATAAAAACGGTTTGTCTGATTTTGCAAAAGACTACAGCGGCCAATCTAGTTTTATGAAAGTTCATGCGGCCACAAATCGCATGCAGGACCTTCGCCTGAATTGGGAGAATCCTTTTTTGTTTTACGATGAAGACAAGGATGGCCTTTCTGAAGTAGCAGTTCGTTTAGCCAATACGCCTTCTTACTATAACGACAGCACAAAAAAAGCCTTTCAACAGACACTGACATTCTCGGGGAAAATTGATTGGGTGTCAATCAGTGTTGACCTTGACAACGATAACGGCCCTGGTAATGAATTCGACTTTGATTTTTCACTTGGTTTCCGGGGTGAAGGATTTGATTACACAAAAGAGCGACACGAATTTCCTGCAATGAAAGGTATGTCCCTCGCTGACAGTTTCTTCCTCGATCCCAGGTGGCGCCACCTGGAAGAACTGATTTATCCCGATCATAGCAAAGCACTTCCCATGGTGTTTACCAATGGCAAGTGGGATAAGGTCTATTTTGTTTATGATGAAGACGACGATTGCAACCGTTGGGAGCGGGTGGAATTTTATGATCCACTTGATCTATTTAAGATAGGCTCATTTAAAGGCGGTGTTGATAATCACCCCCAGTCAGATGTAGCTGGCGATAGGGGAGAATGGGACCTCGATAATTCCGGTAAAGGAAAATTGTATATCAGCAAGTTTGATGGGCGCCTGCATTTATATGGTGCTGAGCGAGGCATCTGGAGGATTGACCAATCGGCTTATTATTACCAGGGGTGGGATAGAAGCTGGTTGGGAAAACAGCCGCAGAAATTTGCTACGGTTAAATATGAAGACGGGGACAAAAACGGTTTTTTTGATCAGTTGTCATATGACTTGGATGGTGATACGTTGTTCGAAAATACTGTCGACCTGAGGGCCCTCGGACTGGATGACCGGTGCAATCTCATTGATGTTTCAAACTTTACCTACAAGCAATACAAGGCTCTCCAGGAAATTATTTCAAATACAATGTGGCAACGTGCACAGGCGGCTATAAGTGTGGCTAAAAAATATGGTCTCAATCTTGATTGGTACGCAAGGTTGGTCAATCAAACATCGATGCATTTAAAATACAGCAATGGTTATTGGTTGCAGTTTTATATCTACCAGGATCTGCTACATCACTTCACCCAACTAAACAACCAGACATTAATACAGCAACTTCATAAAGCCTACTACGGTGCCGATTGGTCGTTGCTGTTGAAAGAAAACAAACGCACTGACCGCAATGGAAATTAAAATTCTAAGTCCGCTTTGGGGGCACGAGCATTTGCCATTGGAGGCTTTTCTGGAAAAGATACGAGCAGAGGGTTATGATGGAATTGATACCTGGGTGCCTGCGGATCCAAACGACAAATTCTTCCTGTACGATTATCTACAAAAGCACGGAATGGTTATCGTTACTCACCAGCACCAGGCAGAGGGTAAGGACTTTGATCAGTTTAAGGCTTCCTTCCTCAGAAATTTGAACCTATGTGCTGAACCGAATCCTGTGTTAATTAATTCTCATACCGGTCGCGATTACTTTACGGTAGAACAGCACCTGCAGTTGATTGATATTGCATTGGACTTTACTGCAAAAACAGGAATTGCCGTTGCGCATGAAACGCACCGTGGACGTCTTGGCTACAGTCCGCAGATGCTGGCTGAATTATTTACACTGCGAAAAGAATTTGTTATCACTGCCGATTTTTCTCACTGGGTATGCGTTACCGAAAGCATGCTGGAAAACTTTGAGTCCGTCGTAGCGGAAGCGATTCAGCGAAGCAGGTATGTTCATACAAGGGTTGGTTTTGAAGAAGGCCCGCAGATACCTCATCCCGATGCGCCGGAGTGGCGTTATGCGCTGGATAAATTTCTTTCCTGGTGGGATCGCATCATTGAAGCGAACGCACAAAGAGGTTGTAAAATTTTGCCCCTTGCAACAGAATTTGGTCCGCAACCTTACATGCCATCAATTCCATTTTCAAACCAGCCGGTTGCGGACCTGTTTGAGATTAATTGTTACATGAAAAGATTATTGAAAGCCCGATATGAAAAGTATTGTTAGTCCGCCTCATTATTGCCTGACCGGTAAAATTTCGGCGCTACACCATTCTTCTTTTTAAAAAGTTTCGAAAAATAAAAAACAGAATCAAACCCGGTTTGATAGGCGACTTCATTAATGTTCAGCGTGGTGGAGAGTAAAAGATCCTTTGCCCGGTCAAGCCGCAAATTAAGGTGATATTGGTAAGGGGATTCTCCCGTGTATTTTTTAAACGCCTTTCGGAAGTTGGAATAACTCATTGGAAGTTCCTTCACCAGTTCTTCCATGTCAATTGGTTTCTCGAGCTGCTCTTGTATCAAAAACTTGGCTTTCGAAATTAGCCTGCTGGTTGGATCGTTCTCTTGCTCTTTGTACAGCGAGATAGAATTGAGAATACCAAGTATTTGTAGCGTGATGCCAGCTATCACTTGTGGATATCCGCTGTATGAGTTCCTCACTTTGTCAAGAATCGAATGGAACAAGCTTAAAACATCGCGGTTCAATCCGACAGTTAGGCAAGGTGCATCAGGACTAAAAAATCCTTTCGTCATTAATTCATCGGCATACGTTCCATTGAATCCTATCCAGTATTCTTCCCATCCCGTTTTTATTTCTGGTCGATAACGGTGCCACACGCCGGGAAAAAGAAAAAGGCAGGTACCTTCTGAAATGGTAGATGGTTGTGTGCGGGCCGTTTCAAAAACACCTTGACCCTTTGAGATGAAAATGATGTAATAGCCATTTAAAATTCTGCCCCTGTCCCAGTTAAAGGAATGGCTTTGGGGGTGCTCTTCGTTAATCGGATACGTTTGATTGGGCGCTATGCGTGAATAGCCGACAGTTGTCACATACAACCCCCATTTTTCTTCGTAGGGTCCAATCGTGAGATACTTAAAAAAGTTTTCCATAACCTTATGGTTTTTCCTTAGGAAGGGAAAGCAATGATATCAAAAAGTACAAAAAAAAGGCTTTTTTCTCTATGTTTAGATGCTCCCGTTAAAGTTAGCTTTGGAAGGTACTATTGACTGTAGTTAAGCGATTGTTTATTCTTCGTACTGACTGAAATGTTCCATTTACAGTTAGCCTAAAATTGTTATATGATTAAGTTGACTCTGCTTAGGCATCATTGTGTTTTAGCAATATGCTGCCTCTTCACCTTCCTCCTTGTCTCCCAAACTGCTTTGTCTCAAAATGTACCGGTTTCGGGAAAAATAACATCGGCTGCTGATGGAACTCCAATTCCAGGTGCTTCGGTAAAAGTGAAAAACTCCACGGTGGGTGTGCAAACTGATACAGAAGGCCGTTATACGTTGAACGTAGAAAAAGGTGCAACCCTCGTTATAACAAGTATAGGTTTTGAAACAAGGGAATACCAGGTTGGTGCCGGCAACACCATCGATGTTGCATTGACATCAACGAATAAATCGATGAATGAAGTAATCGTTACCGGCTTTACTACGCAAAAAAGAGCTGACCTTACGGCTTCAGTCAGCACCATTTCAGGTACTGACATCTTAAAGGCGCCTGTATCAAATGTAACCAACGCGTTGATGGGAAGAGTTACCGGTGTCATCGCACAACAGAATTCTGGGCGTCCGGGAATGAACCAGTCGGAATTGTATATCCGCGGTCGGGTAAGTGCTGATGCGAAAGCCCTGATTGTGGTGGATGGTGTAGAGCGGGAGACTTTTGGCGATATTGATCCAAACGAAATTGAAAGCATCACTGTTTTAAAGGATGCAGCTTCTACGGCCTTATATGGTATCAAAGGTGCAAACGGTGTTTTTGTTGTTACTACAAAATCAGGAAGAGCATCTGCTACCAGGGTATCCTTTACTTCCAATGTTGGCATATTAGGATATGTTGCACTTCCAGGCATTCTCCCTGCTTATGAAAGTGCCTTGTTGCATACAGAAGGTCAAATCAATATTGGTCAGGGTGCTAACCGTTTATTCACTAACCAGGAACTAGAGTATTTCAAGAATGGCACGGGAGACCCACTTTTATATCCTAATGTGAACTGGTATAAAGCACTGACAAGACCAAACTGGTTGCAGACACAGAACAACATCAATATTTCCGGCGGCTCAAGAAACACTAAATTCTTTACCTCGTTTGGACACCTGTTTGAAGATGGTATGTTCAAGGACATGCCGACAAGATCAGGAGTGACAACAACACCGAGCTATAACCGTTATAATTTTCGTGCAAACGTCGACTTCAACCCAACCAGCACAACAACCATCAGCTTGCGCCTGGCGGGAAGATTAGAGCAACGTTATTCTACGCAAAGTATTGGTTCGGCTGCCGACTGGCGCAGCCAGTTTGAACATACACAGGAAGCTTTTGTGAACAGGATTCTTTTTATCCCTTCCTGGGGTCTTCCCTTTTTTCCGGAGTATACAAGGGATCCATTCAGTGTCAACAATGTTTACAACCGCATCATCGACTATCAGCGTCTGGGAACGAATACGTTTAATCCATATGCGGTTATGGTGGGCAGTGGCTACTGGAAGCTGGATAACAACGTAAGCGAAAATATCGTTAGCGTTACCCAAAAGCTTGATTTTGTAACAAGAGGGTTATCGTTTAAAGGCTTAGTAGGGTATACGGCTGCAATGAATTCTGTTCGTCTGCAAACAGGGCAATATGCTTTGTACACCTTGGACAGAGCTACTAAAAATGTAGCCTTGTTCAATAACATGTCTGATCAGCCGCTGGCTGCGATTCGTCATCAATCATACGGCGACATCAAAACAACCATCCAGTTGTTTATGAATTATAATCGCTCTTTCAAATTGCATAATGTCGCGGCAAACCTAATTGGTACCCGTGATCTTCGCGAACTCGAAGGAGCCAATGCACCGTTTGCCAACCAGGGTTTAGTTTTCAACGTTTCGTACAACTACAACAATAAATATTTCGCACAGGTAAACGGTGCTTACAACGGCTCGGAAAACTATCCAAAGAATATTCGCTATGGTTTGTTTCCAGCCCTTTCTCTTGGTTACACGATTTCCAACGAAGATTTCATGAAAGACGTCAAGTGGCTGAGCAACCTGAAACTGCGTGGATCAATTGGTTTGGTAGGACGGGAAAGCTTTGGTGGCAGACGATTCCTTTACCTGGATGAGTATCGTCCAGGGTCTTCTGTTTTATTTGGCTCACCAACTTCTCCGGTTTCTTACCAAACCTATGCACATACAAGGATCGGTAACCAGTTTATTACCTGGGAGAAATCATTAAAGCGCAACATTGGTTTGGATGCCTCTTTCCTGCGGAACAAATTCACGTTGACATTTGATGTGTTTGACGACAGGAGATATGACATCCTGTTGCCAAGAAACAACACCGGTTTTGCAACTTATGGTGAAAGCTTGCCTGATGTGAACTATGGTGAAAACTACAATCACGGATACGAGATTGAATTGACGCATCAAAACCGGATTGGCCACTTCACTTATTCGGTTAGTGCGCAGCTTAGTTATGCCCGCAACAAAGTTGTAAAGGCCGACGAACCTAGCGGGTTAGAGCCATGGAGAAAAGTGGAAGGCCAGCGCATCAACCAGATCAGGGGTTATAAAGTACTTGGCTTTTATTCCGATACAGCAGATATCCGGAAAAGCCCGTTGAACAAGTTAACACCGAATACGTCGATCCCTGGCGATTTCAAATACCAGGATATAAACGGCGATGGCGTTATTACTGAACTTGACCAGGTGCCAATCGGATTCTCCAACATCCCTGAATATGTAGGTGGTTTAAACCTGTCTGTCGGCTACAAAGGGATTTCGGCAACTGTGTTGTTCCAGGGAGTAAGCAATGTCAGTTCTGACCTGATCTTCTATAGTAACGGTTTGGGTTCAAACACGTTCAGCAACCAGTACTACGAGCCGATGCTCGGAAGATGGACCCCTGATAATCCAAACCCTACATGGCCGGCTATGCGACCAGGCAATCAGCCAGGAGGTAATCCTAACGAAACAAACAATGATTTCTTACTGCAGGACGCATCTTATGTAAAGCTGCGGAACGTAGAGTTGCGTTATACATTTCCTCAAGGAATTATCAGGACGCTGAAAATACAAGGCTTATCAGTTTACGTAAACGGACAGAATTTAAAAACCTGGACTAAGTTCTACGGACTTGACCCTGAGAATTACACGAACCCTGCGAATGTTTTATACAACAAACGAACTACCTATCCATCTACACGGATCGTAAACTTTGGTATAAACGTTCAATTCTAATTCTTAAAAACGCATAATGAAATTTCAATCTTATATAGTCGCATTCGCCTGCGTCGTTATTCTCGGTTCTTGTAAAAAGGATTTTCTGCAAAGAGATCCGGGGGTGCCAGTTGACTACGAGAAATTATTCAACGATCCCCAATTGGCCGCCGGTTTTGGCGATAACTCTTATAATTTTTTACTGGATGATTATGCCCGTTTGTCAACACAAAATGGTATGACGGGTCAGTTCTCCGATGAGTCGATTTCCAATACTGGAGACCAGGTTGTTAACCTGATAAATACTGGTCGCCATTTGAATGCAGGCGCTACTGACGTAGCCAGTGTTTATAGCCAAATGTACCGGGGCATCCGGAATGCAAACGTGATGCTGGCAAACATCGGCAGGGTTCCCTGGACCGCAGTCTATAATCCTGGCTATATCCGGGGAGAACAGTTGTTCTTAAGAGCATTTTTCTACTACGAATTAATGAAACGTTTTGGCGGAGTAGTCTTGTTGGACCGGGCACAGACGGTACCAGAATCAGGTCAAGACCTTCCACGAGCTACTTACGCCGAGACACTTGCTTTTGTGTTGAAAGATTTGAATGAAGCTGCCAGTTTGTTACCAGAAGACTGGACGGGTGCACATTATGGCCGCGCAACAAAAGGTGCAGCCCTAGCTTTAAAAGCAAGAGCCTTACTGCATGCAGCCAGTCCGTTGCACAATCCTTCTGGTGATGCAGCAAAATGGAGAACAGCGGCCGACGCAGCGAAAGCTGTGATGGATATGAACAAGTATTCATTGGAGCCTAACTACGGTGATGTGTTAGTGCAAGCTACTTCTCCTGAGTATATCATGATCGATATAAAAACTCCCAGAGGTTGGGTTGGCTATATCAACAACTTCATTGCGCCGACAAGCTATGGTGGTGCACAGAGTTTGATTTCGCCTACGCAAAACCACGTTGACCTGTACGAGATGAGTAATGGCAAACCGATTACAGATCCTACTTCAGGTTATAACCCACAGCACCCTTACCTGAACCGCGACCCGAGGTTCTATACCAACATAATTTATAACGATCAGACCTGGCAAGGCAGAAAAGTGCAAACCTTCGTAGGTGGTACCGACTACTCTGCTACCAGCAATATTTTCACGAAAACCAGTTATTACGTAAAACGTCTCTGGCCGGAGCAGGTTCGTAACACAGGTGGTGGTACAGGCCTGGTGAATTTTATCTTCTTTCGGTATGCTGAAGTATTGTTGAACTATGCTGAAGCACTTAATGAAGCAGAGGGCCCGACAGCAGCCGTACACAACGCAGTAAATGCTGTTCGCACCAGGGCCGGTATAACTGCACTTCCAACAACTTTATCAAAAGACGCCATGCGTGAACGCATCCGCAACGAACGGGCTGTAGAATTTGCTTTTGAAGAAATGCGCTGGTGGGATATTCTTCGCTGGAAAAAAGGAGTTGAATTAGTAGCGCAGCCGATGAAGGGAATGCAGATCACAAGGACAGGGACCACGTTCACTTACACCCCAGTCGTTCTTGCTGCAAACTATCAGAAGGTATTTGAAGAGTACATGCACTTATATCCTATTCCTGCTGCAGAAATCTATAAGAGCCCAGGCGCTTTAAAACAAAATCCGGGCTGGTAAGAATCCCCGCAATGACCCGCAGTGTCGATAAACATAAAACAAAGAACATGCGTTTTTTAAAGTACTATATACTAACTGTTGCTTTCCTGAGTATGTCCATCTGGCACATAAATGCGCAGGAAACAGTTCGAAGAAATATTGCTGCTACAATTAAGGGAACAGTAACCGATAACAACAAGCCACTCGCCGGTGTTGCAGTGGAAGTGCAGGAAGGAAACATCAGGACCATTACCGCTGCAGACGGGTCGTTTAGTATTACTGCTGCTGTTGGCGATGTTTTAATCTTCAGCAAAAAGGGTTACCAGGCTTTTGAGAAAACTATAGGCGATGCCGCAGACATAACCGTTAGCTTGCAACAAGCCAAGATCGGGGCCAGTGAAGAGGATGAAGTGGTGATTCCATTTGGTACCAGGAAAAAACGTGAATTGAATTATGCTGCCAGCAAACTGGATGCAACGGAACTTCCGCAGGTTCCCATCAGCAACGTACTAAACCTGCTGGCTGGCCGTATACCTGGCTTATACGTACAGCAGACCAATACTACACCTGGAAATGAAGGCGCTTCCTTACAGATCAGGGGCCGGTCGACTTATAACTCAGGTAATAGTCCGCGGGTATTGGTTGATGGAATCTTCAGAGATGCCACTGAACTGGATGTAAGAGAAATTGAAAGCGTAACAGTTTTAAAAGACGCAGCCGCATTAACATGGTACGGCCTGAACGCTGCCAACGGCGTTGTGCTAATAAATACAAAACGAGGAAGCAACAAGCGTCTATCGGTGAACCTGACAAGTCAAATGGGAGTCCAGCAACGTACAAACATCATTGAGCCGCTTAACTCATTCGATTATGCAACACTTTACAATGAAGCATTGACCAATGTTGGACAACCAGCACTTTACAACCAGGCGGCTTTGGATGCTTATCGCAACGGTTCTGATACTTACCTGTTTCCAAACAATAACTATATCAAAGATTACCTGAACACATCTGCACCCGTGCAGCGCCATGTGTTAACTGCAGATGGCGGAACCAATTCCTTCCGCTATTTCACGATGCTTAGTTTTCTGAACCAAGCCGGCATGTTCAAGCCAACTGAAACAGACGATTTCAATTCCAACGCAAGATTCCAGCGGATCAACTTCCGTATCAACCTGGATTTTGAAGTGAATAAAAATCTCCGCGTGGAATTACTGGCGGGTGCCCGTACCGGAAGTACCAGGGAGCCTTTAGATGGAGGATTTGACTTGTTAAACGATTTATACAACCTTCCGCCCAATGCCTTCCCGATCCTAAACCGCGACGGATCATACGGTGGTACTTCTACTTATCGTAACAACCCATTGGCCCGATTGCAATCAAGGGGTTATATCCGCAACCTTAACCGTGCCTTGCTTGTAAATGTGAATGCGAGACAAAAACTGAATTTTGTAAAAGGGTTGTCGTTAAATGTTCTTTTCTCCCACGATGCGAGAGGCAACTACACATCAGGCCTTTCCAAAGATTACGAAGTGGTGGATATGACCAGTACAACGCCTGCTAAATACCGCACCGCTGCTCCATTAAATTATATCGGCGCCAGCTTCAATAACCATAACCACCGCAACGAGATCTGGGTTGGACTTGACTATGACCGTCAGTTTGGTTCCATTCATAAAATCAATGCGTCCGTACGTGGCCATCGCTCCGTTGACGTAGCCGTTGACAGGCTTGATTTCAGAGGACAACAAGTATCGGGCAGAATCGACTATGGATTGAAAGACCGTTATTTCGTTGGCCTTGTCGGAAGCTATGCAGGCTCTGAAAATTTTCCTCCCGGTAAGCGTTATGGTTTCTTTCCTGCCGTATCAGCAGGTTGGATATTGTCAGAGGAGGCCTTCGTTAAAAACATTGTCAAGGACAACTACCTAAAACTAAGAGCCTCGTACGGTGTGATGGGAAATGGTGATATCGGCGGCCCCCGACTGCCATACCGCACATTATACCGAGCTCCTGCTGCTTTCGGTTATCCTTTTGGAACATCCTTTGGCGCAACAGTAAGTGCTGACTTAAGCGCAGCTGGCAACCCAAACATTACCTGGGAAGAGCTGAAGAGAACAAATGTTGGGTTAGATGTTGTGCTGAAAAGATCACTGTCCTTTTCCATTGATGTCTTTAACGATGAAAGAAGCGGCATCCTGACGACACCTAGAACACCTTCTATTCTCGGTATCACCTTGCCTGGCGTAAATGAAGGTGTTGTTACCAGCAAAGGGGTAGAAGGCGCTTTAAACTACGATAAACAGTTTGGCGATTTAAGCCTTGGGTTTAACATCAATTATACGTACGCAAAAAATAATGTCGTTTCGGTAAACGAGGACTTAGGGATTCCGGAATACCAATCAGCTATTGGACACAACACAGGCAATGTTTCGGTAATCAACACCAAGCGATTTTACATCTCGCAAGGCCTGTTCCAAACACAGGCAGAAATTGATGCGGCGCCAAAACAAACGCTGGCCGGCAAAGTTGTTCCAGGTGACATTCGTTATAAAGACATGAATGGCGACGGACAAATCAACAGCCTTGATGCCGTGAATACTGACTATACCGACATTCCTCACACCTTCTATGGGTTTGGCTTAAACCTGAAGTACAAAGGCTTCCAGTTGAGCGGACAATTTCAGGGTATTCAAGGCAGAACAATCCAGATAAGAACAATTGTCAACTCAGGACCTACTGGGTTCAATACGTTAAGCATGGATCGATGGACACCTGCAACGGCAGCAACTGCTAAATACCCAAGGCTTGCTATCTCTGATAGAGGAAATAATGATGCAAACTCTGATTTCTGGTTGCGTTCAGGAGACTTTCTGAAATTGAGAACAGCAGAATTGAGTTATTCAATCGGCGATAAATTATTACGCCGCTTCAAAATCAGCGATGCAAAATTTTTTGTATCAGGCTACAACCTGCTTACGTTTAGCGATCTTGATATTGATATTGATCCTGAAATGCCTTATGCCGGTTATGGATCTGCTTTCCCGAATACCAGAACATTTTCTGTTGGCTTAAATGTCCGTTTCTAAGCCGCCACAAACAATGATTATGAAAATGCTATTGAATAAAGTTTGTTATGGTTTGCTTCTTACGATCCTGTTCGCAAGTTGCAAAAAAGATTTCCTAGAGTTCCCCTACACAGAAGGGCCGGTAGATGAAGAAAACGTTTGGGGCTCCGACAGAAATGCAAGAGGGTATTTGAATTTTGCTTACCGCGGGTTCAACTTTCTCGACCGCTATAATTTGGGCGGGGGCGCCATGCTGGCCAGTGCTTCAGACGAAGCCGTAAACTCAGACTTAGGTTCTTCCATTAACATCATGAACAACGGTACCTGGAGTTCGGTGCGTACCATTGATGACCAGTATTCGAACATGTACACGTATATCCGGATGGCCAATGAGTTTCTGGATAAGGCTCCAACATCTGTGATCTTCCCGGTTGAAGATATTCCTTCATTAAGGGGTGAAGCTTTCTTTCTGCGGGCTATTTATCACTTCGAGCTCTTTAAACGTTATGGCCGAATTGTTATTGCTAACCGTGTTTTCTCTGCTACTGAAAACTTAAACCTGCCAAGAAATTCCATCGATGAAGTTGTACGGCAGATCAGCGCTGATTGCGACTCAGCCAATCGTTTAATTACTGCGGTGTGGACCGGTTCGGGAACAGCAGCACCATTTGGCGATGGTTACGATCCGGCAAACCGTGGACGAGCCACAAAGGCTGCAGCACTTGCTTTAAAATCAAGGTTACTGCTTTATTATGCCAGCCCTTTGCACAATCCGTCGAATGATTTAGCAAGATGGCAGGCTGCTGCCACAGCATCAAAGGCTGTCATGGATTTGAACAAGCACAGCCTGTTAACCCGTGCGCAATTGCCTTCTCTTTGGGATTACAATACATCTTTGGTTTATAACGCTGAAGTCATCTTTGCCACATCTGCAAATGCAAGGAATGATATTGAAAGCCTGAATGCTCCTGTTGGCTTTAATGGCGCTTTAGGAAGAACAAACCCCACCCAAGAGTTGGTTGATGCATTTGAAATGGCTAATGGTAGACCTATCACGGATCCTACTTCAGGATATAATCCTGCTAACCCTTATGCAAACCGGGATCCCCGTTTAGGCTTATTTATCGTACACAATGGAGCCACATTCAGAACCGGTACCCTAACCAGGCCAGTGGAAACATTTGAAGGGGGATTAGATAACGTTGCAACAAATGTCAATTCTACCAAGACGGGTTATTACATGCGCAAATTCTTGAGTGAAGCTGCTACGTATAATGTTCCAACTCCCGCCCAGCGAAGAAGACCATGGGTGCACTTCCGCTATGCTGAGATTTTGTTGAACTATGCTGAGGCATTAAATGAAGCTTCAGGGCCGGTTACAGACGTATATACAGCGGTAAATCTCGTGAGAGTGCGTGGTGGTTTGCCTGCGCTTCCCACAGGCTTAACGCAAGACCAGATGCGTCAGCGCATCCGCAACGAACGTAGAGTAGAATTAGCTTTTGAAGAGCATCGCTTTTTTGACGTTCGCAGGTGGAAGATAGGTGAGACAACTTTCAATGGACCAATCAGCGGAATGAAAATCGTGAGAACCGGTACCACGTTAACCTATACTTCATTTGTTGTCGAGAATCGTGTCTTTACTTCTAAAAATTATTTCTATCCCATTTCTCAAACAGAATTGAACAGGGCTCCGGCATTACAACAAAATCCGGGATATTGAGCCGTTTGATTCACTAGTTATTCATTCTGTATAATACTTGCCTGTTATGATGCAATTAAATAAAAGGTGCAAGAGGATGTTCTTTCTTGCTTTCCTCTCCATAACTTTTTCTGCTTGCCTGAAAAGGGACGAGATTGTTGTGCCAGAGCCACCTGTATTTCAGCGCTACACTTATGCCAGTCCTCTATCCAAAAAAGTAGTAGACAATGTAAACCTGGTAAAGCGGGTAGTGGCGGACACACTGGTTGAGTTGGCACCTGGGGTAAAGCAAACGACGCTTAATTACGTGGACTATGCTGATAAGCCAATGCGGCTGTTTATACTGGAAGTAGACTTAAATAATCCAAGGATCAAGCTGAAAGCGGGTACACCAAATAATGCAACAGCCTACGGAAGACAAACAGTTACTGATATGGCGACGCGGCATGATGCGGCAAATAACCGTGTAATTGCAGCATTGAATGGTGATTTCTTCAATGGCACGACTGGCGAACCGCAAAGTGTTGCTTATAAGAATGGAACGGCGATCAAACCATTGACTGCTCTTTGTACCCTGTGTACGTTTTTAGCGATCGATAACCAGGGCAATCCATCTATCATTAGTAAAGAAAGAACCATTGATGCAACTACAATTCGCGAGGCAGTTGGTGGATACCATTGGTTGATTCGCGACTCAGCAAGAGTTACCCAAGGTGATCCGTCGATAGAGCCAAGGACAGCAGTGGGTGTTACAAAAAACAAGATGGTGTATTTTGTTGTGGTCGACGGACGACTGGCGAGCTATTCCAACGGAATGTCATTTGCAGATTTGTCCAACGTGTATGCTGCACTTGGCGTAAAAGATGCGATCAACCTGGATGGAGGTGGATCAACCACATTCGCGGTGAAAGATGGTAGCACATGGAAAGTGAGAAACCGTCCGTCTGACGGAACCCAACGCACAGTTGCCAATGCATGGCTGGTTGTCGACACGCAATAATTATTTAACAGTGGCTGCATCCGTATAGTTTCGGCTATATCTTCCGACAATAGCTTCACTATAACGAAGCTGTTTTTTGTTCATGTCAGCAAAAGTTTGAAAAGAAATTATGGAAAAAGTTCAACGCTATTTTAGCTTGGAAGGAAAGGTGATCGTAGTAACCGGTGCTACGGGTATTTTGGGTGAGTCATTTATCAATGGTTTGAATGAAATGGGTGCCAAGATTGCCTTACTGGGCCGCAACGAAGAGGTGGGCATGCAACGAATGCAGGCTTTAAATGAACAAGGTGGCGATACGCTTTTTGTCAAAACAGATGTATTGTCGCAGGCGGACCTTGAACATGCTAGAGATGTTATTCTCAATAAATGGAACCGGATTGATGGTTTGGTAAACGGTGCTGGTGGAAACATTCCTGAAGCAGTTGTCCCACCTGATAGTGACGTGTTTGAAATGGATGTAGAGGCATTGAAAAGAGCTTTTGACCTGAACCTGTATGGGACCATCCTGCCAACAAAAATCTTCGGTAAGGCGATGACCCAATCTGAAAGAGGCAGCATCATCAACATATCTTCCATGGCTGCCCAGTCAGCTATCACAAGGGTATTAGGTTATTCAATGGCGAAGGCCGCCGTTGATAATTTCACCCGCTGGATGTGTGTAGAGCTGGCACAACGTTATGGTGACCGGATACGGATCAACGCTATTGCTCCTGGCTTTTTCGTCACCAACCAAAACAGGCATTTGCTAACAACCGCCGATGGCTATACAAGCAGGGGAGAAGCTGTGATTAACAACACACCGTACAAACGTTTTGGTGATCCCGAAGAATTGGTTGGTGCATTGATATGGCTACTCAGCGATGCCTCAAAGTTTGTGAGCGGGGAAGTAATTTGTGTCGATGGAGGTTTTCATATTTTCTCCGGCGTTTAGGATTAGCAGACCTGTATTACACGCATATCCAGGATCGAACCGAGCTTCCTGATCTTAGCAGCAATATGGCCCACACCGACTGCACAATGGTGAGCCGGTCCGTGCTGATTCCATTCCGCCACAAATTTTCTTGCGCCTAAAGCAAACTGGTAACGGCTATTAGTATTCCCGATCTGCAGTATCGGGCCGGGTACAGAATGGCCTTCCGCCACTAAAAGAAGAAGTTCACCCTTGCCATTTTCAACAACTGAAAGGCAGGTGATTGGGCCATGCTTCACCGACATTTCAACGGATAAACCATTACCAACTTTTCCATGGTAAACACCAAGCGGCCTTACTTTGGTTTTGCCCTCTGCAATGGCAATGTGCCCAGGTCCGTCATGACCCATGAGAACAACGTCGTCTTTAAAATCCATTGCGTAATACTCGGTAAAGGAGCCACCTGCTCCAAAGCTGTCCATGATCTTCATGGCCTGTGCATTTTTGATTTCGTATTCGCCGGCAACAGGAATGCCTTTCGCAATTAATAGAGAAGAACCAAGGATGATAGTGCGAACAGTGTCCTCATTTTCCGTTATGCCAGTGCCTTTGTAATAGTAAGCCAGCGAGCCAAGTTTGTATCGTTCAATGAGTGTCTCTAGTGCCAGGGAGGTTCTTGCAGCTTCCTTGAGTTCTGCTTGGGGACAATCGTTCTGCACATCAAACACCTCATGAAAAAACTTTGTTCTTTCTGCAATGGCGCTTTCGGTAACTTCTCTTCGTAAAGAAGAAAGTTCATCTACTTCCAGCAACTCGAAATGTCCACCGAAATATTTGTGTTGCAATGTGAGATCTGTATAAATATCCAGCATCCCTGAATAATAATGCCCAATGCATCCCATCCGGTTATAGAACATTGTTTTTGCCACACGGGCTGCTTCCACCCACTCGCGGATTTCGGTCCAACATTCTTCATCGTTATCCAGCATACCAGTTACCTGGTGGAAACTTATTCCTGTACGATTGAATACATTGGCTATTTCAGGAACAGGACACGGCGAACAGTGCGCAAGCCATTCTCCCGTCATTGATGTCCGGTCGGTGAGGGAGTTGAATGTTGCGTAATCAATGGACGCCTCTGGTGATAGATTCAAAATAATGACAGGCACCTTTGACCGATGAACAACCGGTAGAACAGTTGAAGAGAGGGCATAGGTAGTGACATACAAAAAGATGATATCAACGTCTTCTTTTCTGAAATGGATGCCTGCATCAAATGCTTTGTCAATATTATCAACAAGCCCCACATTTACCACTGCCGGGCGGACCTCTTTAAGCTTTGCTTCCACAGTGCTCAGGTATCCTTCGAGTCTTGTTTTTAATCCTTCGAACTGGCTCCAGTACGCATCCAACCCAATACCAAAAAGACCAATCTTTAATGCAGGGATTTGTGTACTCATCTGCGGATATTAAAAGCTGTTTTTTGCATCCCATGCTGTTGGCTTCGATGTCATTTCGAAAGTCAACGTGGCACCGTCTTTAATTTCAGTATGGGTAAACCAGTTTCGCTCCAGCGGTTTGCCGTTAAGGCTAGCAGACCGAATGTAGATGTTTTCCCGATTAAGATTTTTGGACACAATGCGGAATTGCTTGCCGTTGCCCAAGTGAATGATGACTTCATCAAACATAGGTGTAGTAACAAGATAAAGGTCTTGGCCGGCAACAGGGAAAAAACCCATTGCATTGAACGCATACCAGGCTGACATACTTCCGGCATCATCATTCCCAGGTAAACCATCCGGTTTCGTGCTGTAGTTTTTTGCAATGATCTTCCGGATCGTCTCGGCCGTTTTGTATTGCTTGTTTACGTAGTTATAAAGAGAAGGCGCCAGGAAGCCGGGTTCATTGTTTACGTTATAATAATCGTTAAGCCAGGCATGAAACGACTGCGAGTTCTTGGTAAAGAATGTATCCAGTCTTCTGGTGAAAACATCAGTGCCACCAGCCTTTTGAATGATCCCTTTTACATCGTGTGGTGCATACAGCGAATACTCCCACGAATTGCCTTCATAAAGCCAGCCGTTCCAGCCTTCGCTTTTGTGTACGTTCCAACCTGACTTCCAGCTCCCATCTCTTTTGCGAGGGTAGACAAAGCCGGTAAAGCCATCACTTTTCACGGTGTCATTCCATAAGTTTTTCCAGTTGCCAGATTGTGCCAGATACTTTTTGTACAAGCTATCTTTTTGGAGCCCTTTCGCAACTAAGGCAATACAATAGTCGTTGTAAGCATATTCCATCGTACGGCTTCCGGCTCGCTCAAAATCAGTTGATACATAGCCGATGGTGTTGTAATCACGAAGACCACCGCGACCATATTTACGTTCGTCACCGCCAGGTGGAACCTCCGCATTTTTCAGCATTGCTTTTAGCCCCAGGTTATAATCAATACCAGCCAATCCTTTTACAAAAGCATCAGCTATCAATACATCGGTATTGCTACCGCCCTGCGTTCTGCCGGTATAATTGCCACTGCGGGCATCGGGCATATAGCCTTCCTGCTTATAGATATCGAGAAGGGAGTTGATCATCTCGACTTGCCGCTTCTCATCAATCAACGTAAGCAGCGGATGAGTAGCCCTGTACGTATCCCAGATGCAGTAAAAATCATCGTAGTAAGGTGTGGCACTTATCCATTTTGGATTTTCACCTGAGCGGTTAACAGGCATCAGCATGCTGCGGTAAACCGATGAGTAAAAGATCTTCTTCTGATCTTCATCTTTTGTCGTTACCCTCACCGCTTTCAACTTGTTATTCCAGGTATCTTCTGCTGTTTGCTTCACTTTATTAAAATCCCAATGAGGAATTTGGTTTGCAATGTTTTGTTTGGCTTTGCCGGTACTCAGAAAAGAAATACCAACTTTCATTTTAATCTTTTCGCCTTGCTTCGCAACAAATGAAAAATAGCCACCCGTAGGTTTGCCTGAATCGTGTTCCGCTTTTGATCCTTTCCGTAATTCTTTTTCTTTCCATGTGCCAACCTCTGTTGCAGACTTGTCAACTATTGCATAGAAGTATACTGTATATGCTTCACCCACATTCCATCCTCCGCGGATTCTGGTATAGCCTTCCACTTCTGTTGGGGAGATGAACTTAATTTCAGAACCAACAAGCTCCTGATCTAATTCGCCTTCTTCTTTATAGCCACCCCAGCTTAGAAAGCTACCGAGGTCAAATAGCAGGTTCAATTGGCCATTGGTTCCGGCTGTGTATAGATGAAAGCCAACGCTGTGAGAAACGGTATACTCCGAAGAGATATTATACTTCGGCGACTGAAAAGCATAGTAGCCGGGTGTGGCTTTTTCACTTGAACGATTTGTAGCGTAGTCTTTTGGGTTAACCGCTCCGGTAGTAGCGGCTACTAGCACATTGCCGTATTTGGGAGGTCCACCTGTGCCCGAAACATGTACATGCGAAACGCCATGAATATTGCCATCCGGCTTGTAGCCTGAATTGGAATTCAGTGGTGCACAATCGGGGCCCAGCTTCACCATTCCGTACGGAAGGGTAGCACCGGGAAATGTATGGCCTTCACCAACAGCGCCAATGAAGGGATCAACATAGCGGGTAAGGTTGACATTCTTTTCCTGGCTATTTAAAGTTGTACAAAAAAGAGAGGTGAAGCATGCGAGAACTATGGTGTAAACATTTCTTGCCATATAGAAATCGGGAGGTCTGATGGTAAGGGGATTGAAAACCTTGCTGAGTGATTGCAGCGACTTTTACGTTTCAATAAGCTCGTTGATAGGTCTTGCTTATGTATACTTCACGCATTCCTGCAATTCTTTTTGCGTGTATTCGAGGCCATACTGCTTCAATACATCATCTGGCACACCGTTCCACTGGTTCGGTTTATTTCCCATGTAACCGAGATCTTTTAAACCAATTTCTGATGTATAATAACCGGTTGCTGTCAGGTTGCGCATCAGGTTAAAAAAGTTTACACCACGGAACATTTCGTGTTTTGCTTTTTTAGGATACGCAATTTCATCGACAAGCGAAATGCGTTGCTGGTGGGTGCTATCAGTGAACGATGTAGTGAAACGCTTTATGCTTTCCATTTCCAGCCAACGCAATCCGCCACGAAGCGTTACCTGGAACTCTGGTTTATCCTTCGCCGTGAATTCGATAAAGTCAGGAACCTTAGCTTCCACCGCACCACCAGACCGGGCATCGGCTGGAATGATGATATCGCATAGTATAGCGATTGTTGCCATTTCAGCCGGCGTGAAGAATTGTTCTGAAAGCAGCTTTTCATCCGCAGCTTTTTCTTCTTTATTACGGTCAATGGTTGGATTGTATTTTGCTTTTGGCGCTTCTTCTTTTGCACCAGGCTTGCACCCTTTTAGGGCCAGTGCCGTTGTGATGGTAGAAACGGCTAGCGCCTTTAATGATTCTCTTCTGTCCATAGCTTGGTTATTGTTTGAGAAAGCAGTTAAATATTCCTGTTTTTTAATTCGCTGACTAAATGTTCCGAAGCTCTTAACGACAACGCAAGGATTGTCCACGTTATGTTTTTATCGGCCTGCGACACAAAGGCGCCGCCATCCATTACAAACAGGTTTTTGCAGTCGTGTGCCTGGTTGTATTTATTGAGTGCCGATGTTTTTGGATCATTACCCATTCGCACGGTTCCTGCCTCGTGGATGATTTTGCCTGGTGCTTCTAAGCCATAATTATTTTCTGCCGTGCCATTGTTGCCCCATGTGATCACAGCGCCCATTGCATGCATAATTTCTTTGAAGGTTTCCTTCATATGCTTTGCCTGTTTGATTTCATGTTCGCTCCATTTTACATGAAATTTCAGAACAGGGATTCCGTACTTGTCAATAATAAACGGATCGATCTCGCAGTAATTGCTTTCCAGCGGAATCGCCTCACCACGGCCGGCCATCGCCACACTGGCACCATAGAACCGGCGGTAATCATCTTTTAGTGAACTGCCGTAGCCACCACTTTCTTTCTTTTCTCCGTTCACTACAAATTCTCCGTTAAGCTGTTCAATCCCCCAACTAAAGCCATACAGTGGCATGCCCATGCCGCCGCCATATTCAATGTGGTAACCCCTTGGGAAATCAAGTTTCTTGTTATCTAGCCACCATGGCGAATACACGTGCATTCCACCTACACCGTCTTCGTTGTAACGCTTCCGATCAAACAATGTTGGTATCACGCCGCCCATTGCTGCACCGGTAGAATCGTGTAAATATTTACCAACAACATTGCTGGAGTTTGCAAGACCATTTGGATGCCGTGAGGATTTTGAGTTTAATAAAAGCCTTGCCGATTCGCAGGCACTTGCAGCCAATACCACTGTCTTTCCTTTTACCTGGTATTCCTGCAGGTCTGTTTTATCAACGTAGGATATGCCCGTGGCCAAACCTTCCTTGTTGGTGAGCACTTCTCTTGCCATTGCATTGACGTACAGGTCAACCTTGCCGGTTGCCAGTGCAGGTTTTACCAATACAGAGGAAGACGAAAAGTCTGCATAAGCCTGGCAGCCACGATTGCATTGGCCGCAATAAAAACACGTGCCTCTCTGGTCATTTATTTTTTGTGTGAGAATAGACAAGCGGCCCGGGATGACTTTCACACCGACAGAGGTTGCTGCTTTTTTAATCATCACCTCGTGAAGCCTTGGTTTAGGTGGCGGAAGAAAGAAACCATCTGGATCGTTTTCAAGGCCTTCATTCGTACCGTAGATACCAATTAGTTTGTCAATGCGATCGTAGTATGGCTTTACGTCTTCATAGCCTATCGGCCAGTCGTCGCCCAAACCATCAATGCTTTTTCGTTTGAAGTCTTTTGGTCCAAAGCGCAGGGAGATTCGTCCCCAGTGATTGGTTCGTCCGCCAAGCATTCGTGAACGCCACCAATGCCATTCGGTTCCTTCGTCCTTTGTGTATGGCTCACCATCAATTTCCCATCCCCAGTAAGAAGCGTCAAAATCGCCGAAAGGTCGGTACTTGGAGGCACCACCACGACGTAACGATTCCCATGGCCATTTTAATTGAGTAACGTTTTTAGCCGGATCATAATCCGGACCGGCTTCGAGGAGAGCTACTGAAAGACCAACGTTGGCTAAAGTATATGCAGCCATGCCGCCACCTGCTCCGGACCCCACAATTACGACATCGTATTGTTTTGGTTGAACCTTAATTTGAAAATCACCCATATAGCAAATTCTAATGAACGTTTTAAATGTAGTTCTATTTTAAAACGCATACTTGCTTATAGCAGGAGTGGTAAAACATTTATCATTTTTTACAAACCGGGTGCAGATGAATAAAATGCTATATGTGTGGCGCACAGATGTGGCTTGGGAAATTTGTTCAAAAGGCTAGTGGTTCCATGGAAAAGGAGAATAGGGTTCATTACTTTCTCTTTCATCAATGCTTATAGAAAACACGGTTCAAACCTCAAGTTATGAACACTTCAACACTGGCGAATACTCATTAAAATGAAAAAGAAAAATGTGCCCTTACAAAAAACGGATTGCCCGGTGTAAAATGAATTTCCGTGACCGGGTTAGGTTCATTTTGTAATTGACTTTCCGTGGCAAACTGTGTTTCCTTCCATTTCGTGTTCAGCAGGTTTTGAGCCGACAGGCCCGCTTCCCATTTTTTTGTTGTGTAGTTTATTGTTGCATCTAAAAGGAAATAGCCTTTAGCGACAATAGAATTATCCTCTGTTGCAGGACGATCTCCCATAACCCGATAAAGCAAACTGCCATTGAATCCATTTTGATTTTTGTAAGTCAGTCCTCCAAGGCTTGCAAATTTCGGAGCCAGTGGAAGGTTGCTCTCGTTCTTTGGTTTGTCCAGTGCTTTAGGTACCGTGTAATTGATGTCCGTATGTGCGAAGAGATGTTTGGTAAGCTCGTAGCGCAATGAGGCATCAAAGCCGTATCGCCTGCTTTTTCCACTTGGTTCTACAATTCCTTCGTCTCCTACATAAACAAATTCTTGATCAAGACGAAGATGCCAGATAGCAGATTGGAGAAACAACTTCCGGCCGATTTTAAAGATGCCGCCTAAATCAGTACTGTAAGCAGCTGGTAATATTTCCCTACCGTTTTGTGGTACTGCTACCCGGGTATCGTTGCTGTGAAAGCCACGGCCGTGATAAAAATAAAGCTGTATGCTTTTGTTCATTGCCAGGTCAACTTTCAACTTCGGACTCACAATAGAGGCGTCAGCCAACTGGTTGGTGCCTGCCAGCTTATCATGATAGCGGTTACGGAAGTAATCGTAACGTACAGCACCCGTAACCGTGAGCTTTTTACTTATCATGAGCTTCTGCGAAAGAAAAGCTCCGGCATTGGTTTCATTGATATCTCCCAGTTGGATTTGCTTTAATGTTACAGTGCGGTTTTTCGTTCTTGATAGTTCAATATCATTGATATCATCGGTTCTTACCTGCAGCCCGATTGTGGTTTGGGTAGGCAGGCTTCCTAAAAAATAATCCTGTTCCAGCGATCCGTTGTAACCGAAAATATTTCTTGCTTCTTTTTGACGTATTTGGTCGCCATCTACCGGTTCCTCCTTAAAAAAAGTAAAATTGGAGTAAAGGTCGAAGTTGTACCGTGAGTAGTAGATATGGTTTTTAAGCCTGGCATTGTTCTGCAATCGTGTTATTAGCTCCGAGCTGACATTATACCTTGAGGTGCTGCCACCTTCGGTATCATCAATAGCGCCAAAGTAGCTGATGTTTCCGTTTGCCACTTCCCGTTCAGGAATTTGACCAGAGGCAAGCCACTTGCTTTTAAATGCAGACAGCAAGACACTAAGGGTTGACTTCTGGCCAACGTTGCTGAAATACTTTAGCTGTGAATTGTATCGATTAAAGTCTTGTGGACTATTAAAGAAGCCGTTCGAATAGAATGCTTCGCCGGCAAGGTATATTCCTTTGCCCGAACCGGCCGAAGGCTTTAATAAGTTAATGCCACCAACTGCACGCATCGTTTGAAATTGGCCACCTTCTACTTTCAAAAAGTTGTTGGATAGGTAGTTCTTCGTGTTGAATTCAACATATCCTGCGGTGGTAAAGTTGCCTTTGTCGGCATAATAGCTTCCTTTGTTGAAGTCTACTTTCTCAATGAGTTCAGGAATTACAAAATGCAAATCAGCATAGCCTTGGCCGTGAGCATGTGATACCATGTTCACTGGCATTCCATCAACCGTGATCTGGATGTCTGTGCCATGGTCTAAATCAAACCCGCGAAGAAAGATCTGCTCTGCTTTTCCTCCACCCGCATGTTGGCCAATGAATAAGCCCGGAACCAACCGTAACACCTCCTGCGAGTTGGTAATTGGGCGAAGGCGAATGTCAAGCTCCGATAAAGGTTTGAAAATATTTTTTTTGCTTGCGCTGACCGTGATATCCTGCAACGTAATATTCTTTTCGGGGAGAATGATCGTTGTTGTGCTATTGCTGATGCTGTTGACGTCGACAACAGCAGGCTGATAACCTAACCTTGATATATATAAGGTGTCAACCCCTTTTGATAGCGCTTGTATATAAACTACCCCATATGCGTCGGATGAAGATTGAAATGCCCCATTAATGCTTTGCACCATCACATCGTGAAGCGGCAATCCTGAAGGGGAGAGAAAAACAATCTTGTTTAATCGGGTTTGTCCGTTGACAACTAAACAGATCAACAAAACAGCGATAAGTGTAAAGCTTTTATGCATAAGCAGGATGTTTGAGTGAGGGATTGTGAGTTATCTACGTGAATAGGCAACAAATGGTTTACCACGGTCAGATAATTGCCCCGCTGATGCGCCTCCTAATTTAGATTGACTTTTAAAAAATATCAATCCATCCTTAGTTGTTTTTCGTAATTGATCTATCTGACTCCTTTGAAGCCAAAACCAATCATTACCCCGAAGGCCATTTCTCACATCAAAATCTCTGAAGTATGCGAAAAAAAATTCTACTCTTTCAGGAGTGGAAGGTTTGCCTTTCATTCTGTCTTTTTCTTTTTTCTTTTTCTGCCTTTGCTTCGTCTCACCGGGAGGCTCCACTCATCTCCAATGATCCACTAGCCGACAACACCGATGTCTATGCTTTCCGCAGTCCGAACGACACCAACACGGTAACAATTATTGCTAACTACATTCCGTTCGAGTTACCAGAAGGAGGACCGAACTATTACAGTTTCGGTCAAAACATTCGTTACGAAATTCATATCAAGAACAGGACAACAACGACCGGTGATGATATTACCTACCGGTTTACGTTTACTAAAGTGAATGAGGATACCACTACTTTTTTCAACATCCGGCTTAACAAACAGAATTTAAAAACAACTTACATCTGCGAAAAAAGTACAGATGGTGGTAACACTTTCACAACGATTGTTACTAATGGCTTAGTGCCGCCACCAAACATCGGTCCACGCTCAATTGATAGTGCTGTAATTGGTTTGGGCACTAACTATAACACGCTTATGATGAATGCCATCGCTACTACAGCAGGCGGTGAGCAGGTTTTTTGCGGACCTGTTGACGATCCTTTCTTTGTAGACTTGGCGGGTGCATTTGATGTGGGCAATTTTCGTCCGCAGGGAAACATGGTGAACCCTCCGAAAGATGGTTTGGCACGGTTCAATGTGCACAGCATTGCTTTAAAAATTCCTATTTCGCTATTGCAAAAAGATGGGAAGAACACAACACAAGCTACCAGCATCCTGGATCCGGAGTTTGTGATTGGTGTATGGGCATCGGCCAGCCGCCAACAGATTACTACGTTGAGCAATAACACCAGTAGTTCTTCTGGTAATTGGGTGCAGGTATCACGTTTAGGTATGCCATTGACAAACGAAGCAGTGATCCCAATTGGTCAGAAGAACACATGGAACACTGTTCGTTCTAACGCTAACGAAAGCCGGTTCGAAAAGTATTTTAAAAACCCAGAGTTGGCCCTGTACATGGACGACTCGCAGTTTGGACAAGCCGTACCTTCTTTATTTGATCTGCGTATTCAAACAGCTTCATTGGGCATGTTTGATTTTCGCAATGGTAAAAAAGGGCTATTTCCATTAAAAGGCAGTTCGGCCGTTGCGGGAACTGCGTTGGATGACGCTTTGTTTGGCAACTATCTTTTGCCGGATAGCATGAGTCCTCGTGCAGTTGATCTGCTACCGATTTTTCACACGGGTGTGCCTAACCTGCAGCCCTACCAACTGGCAACAGGAAAAGGCGGCAATCCTCTTGCTGCTGGAAAACCCTTCATCCATAATTTTCTTCCCACGTTTGGTGACATGCTTCGCCTGAACATGGCAGTACCGGTTACACCACGTAATGATCCAAACTTTAGCTCTCTTGGTTTGATAAAAGCTGCCGTTCTTGGATTAACTGATCCGGCTTATAATGGTACAGCCGATTTACAATTCATTCCTAACATGGACGGTTTTCCGAATGGCCGCCGGTTGGAGGATGATGTTACGACGATTGAACTCCAAGCAGTTTCAGGTGTGGTGTTAGCCGCTATTGGTCTTTGGTATGATGACTACAGTGGAAGTGGTAGCCCGGTTACTCCACGACTGGTTAAGGTGCTTTCTTTTACAGCTGGCCCGACTACCAATGACACCACCTTCAAAACAACATTTCCATTTGTGCAAACACCTTGGAGAGGTTTTGACTACACGCTAAAACCAAGGTTCTAACAAATCAAATCATTTATTATGAAAAGAATTTTAAACACTATAAGTGCAGCTTTGGTTTGTTTGATCCTTACACAAACCACGGTTTCTGCTTCGTCTCACCGGGAGGCTCCACTCATCTCCAATGATCCACTAGCCGACAACACCGACGTTTATGCCTTCCGCAGCCCTTGTGATTCTTCAAAGATCATTTTGATTGCGAATTATATTCCGTTTGAGCATCCTGCCGGCGGACCAAACTGGTATACGTTCGGGGAAAATATTCGTTACGAAATCCATGTAGATAACAACCCGGCTACTACTGGCGACGATATTATCTACCGCTTTACTTTCCAGCAACAGAACCAGGATTCTACTACCTTTTTCCGTATTCGCTTAGGACAGGAAAACTGGAAGACAACGTACACTCTTGAGCGTAGCACGAATGGTGGTGCTTCATTCACAACTATTGTTACTAATGGCATTGTGCCGCCACCAAACATCGGCCCTCGTTCCATTGAACATCCCGTTGTGGGATTAGGTGCTGCCAGCTATGAGAGTTTAATGATGTCAGCAATTGCCACGGCAACTTCAGGCGAGAAAGTGTTCGCAGGCCCCGTTGATGATCCGTTCTTTGTGGACTTAGGTGGCGCCTTTGATCTTGGAAACTTTCGCCAGGGTGCAGCAGCAAGAGATGGCCTTGCAAAATTCAATTGTCACTCGCTGGTGATTGAAGTGCCAATTTCTACTTTACATAAAGATGGAAAGACAACAGCACAGGCGGTCAACATTCTTGATTCCAGCTTTATCATTGGTGTTTACGCTTCTGCAAGCCGTCAGCAGATTACCACCTTCGATTCAACAGGCGGTAATGGAACCAGTTCCGGTCCTTGGGTGCAGGTATCTCGCCTGGGTATGCCGCTGACGAACGAAGTGGTTATCCCAATTGGTCAGAAAGACAAGTGGAACTTTACAATGACGAACGATGAGGATTCATTTGAGAAGTATTTCAAGAATCCTGAGTTAGCACTTTACATGGATGACTCGCAATTTGGTGGAGCTGTTCCGGGACTTGCTCAACTGCGTATTCAGAAAGCTTCTTTAGGTTCGTTTGATTTCCGTAATGGCAAAAAAGGGCTATTCCCGCTAAAAGGCAGTACTGCCGTTGCAGGAACAGCTTTGGATGATGCCTTGTTTGGTAACTATCTTTTGCCAGATAGCACGAGTCCTCGTGCAGTAGATCTGCTGCCGATCTTTCATACCGGTGTACCGAACCTTCGCCCTTACCAGTTGGCAACCGGTAAAGGAGGCAATCCACTTGCAGCAGGCAAGCCTTTCATCAACAACTTCCTTCCAACTTTTGGTGATATGCTGCGCCTGAATATGGCGGTACCAGTAACGGCTAGAAACAGTCCTGATTTTAGCTCATTGGGCTTGGTTCAGGCAGCTGTACTGGGGTTGACAGATTCTAGGTTCAATGGTAACGCAAACCTGGAATTCATTCCAAATATGGATGGATTTCCCAACGGCCGTCGATTAGAAGATGATGTCACAACAATTGAACTGCAGGCAGTTTCGGGTGTGGTCTTAGCCGCCATCGGTCTGTGGTATGACGACTACAGTGGAAGCGGTAGCCCAGTTACTCCACAACTTGTCAATGTGCTCAGTTTCACTGCTGGTCCTACTAAGAACGATACATCGTTCAAACCATGTTTTCCTTTTGTACAAACACCGTGGAGAGGTTTTGTTGGGATGCAGTATGCAGCACTTAATCCATTACCGGTTTCTTATCTCAGCTTTACAGCTGACAAAAGAGGAACGGCGGTATTGTTAAGATGGAAAGTGGCTGACCAATCAAACAATAACCGATTCGAAATAGAGCAAAGTGTAGGCGGCGGTAGCTATCAAAAGATCGGAACTGTGGCTGCTTCTGTCAGTACAAACGATTATGAATTTTACCACCCAAATCCATCACTCGACAAGCTGAACCAGTATCGGTTGAAGCAGATAGATAAAGATGGTAAGTTCAGTTATTCAGCAATCCGCCTCGTCAAGTTCTCTGGTAAAAACATCTTTACAGTTACGCCGAATCCTGCTAGCAATGTGGTCAGGGTGTTCAGCGACAAGACTGGCTTCTTCATACACCTGTACGATCAAACTGGTCGCAAGATCAGATCACAATTGGTGCGTGACGGAAGAAGTGAATTTGAAGTGGGTAGCCTGCCGCGAGGCGTCTATGTACTAATAGCTGAAAAAGATGGTGTGCAGCTGGAAGCTAAGCAAATCATCAAACAATAACTAAACCTCCTAAGCAATAGGGCTCAAGAGCTGATTGGGCCTTATTGCTTCAAAAATCAGATGTATATGTACCGAATAACCAACATCAAATCCTTGTTCATTCTTGCTTTTTTTGCAATAGCGATTGTTAGCTGTGAGTCGTCTGCAGGAGATAACAAAAGTGAAATAAAGGGTATCCAAACAAACAATACAACCATCCCTGATCTCTTTCAGCGGCAGGGTCAACTGGCTACTGCATCTGAGTGGGCAAAAACCCAGCAGAAAGTAGCCGAATTGAAAATGAAAATTTCAGTAGACCCCAACGATGTAAAGCCACGTTTGCAAATTGCTTCCATTTATATTTCTGAAGCAAGAATCACGGGAGAACATCCGTACTATTACCCGGCAATACACCAGATCTTAGATGGTGTTCTTGCTATCGAGCCAAAAAACTTTGAAGCAACTGTCTTAAAGGCTTCGGTGTGTTTGTCGCAACACAAATTTGTTGAAGCAAAAGCTTTAGGCGAGAAAGCAATGGCGCTTAACCCGTCGCATGCCTACGTCTATGGGATATTGATTGATGCAAACGTTGAACTGGGAAATTATAAAGATGCAATAGCAGCGTCTGATAAAATGCAGTCGCTTAAGCCTTCGCTGGAGGCATATTCCAGGGCCTCTTACCTGCGGGAAATTCATGGCGACTATAAAGGTGCAATTGAGGCGATGAAGTTAGCAGTAGAAGCGGGCTTGCCAAGTTCTGAGCCACAATGCTGGAGCCGCAATACACTGGCTGACCTGTATACCAAAGTGGGTGATTTTAAAAAGGCGGAACAATTGTATAAAATCAACCTGGCAATGCGTCCAAGCTATGCTTTTTCTTATGCGGGCCTAGCTAAAGTTGAAGAAAACAAAAAGTCGTATGACGCAGCATTGCAGTTACTAGATTCTGCTGCAGCCATCTTACCGGAATTTTCTTTCCATGAGCACATGGCAGATATCTATGTTTTGCAAGGCAAGACAGAGAAAGCAATGGCTAAGTACAATGAAGTAAAAAAGATGTTAGCAGAAGATGAGGCATCAGGCCACGCTGTGAACCTGGAAATGGCGCAGCTGTTAGTGAAGATGAATGATCTGGATGCTGCTGAGAAATATGCCATGAAGGAATACGAGGTGAGACCAAACAATATTCAGGTGGCTAACGAGCTTGCCTGGATTGCGTTCAAAAAAAGAGACGGAGCAAAGGCAAAGCAATTTCTAACTGTTGCAAAAAGCACAGGCAATAACGATGCAGAACTACGTGAAAGGTCGATTATGATTGAGAAAATGTAGACCATTGGTGTTGGTTTGCATGATTAACAACAAAACGTGCTGTATTCTTACAGCACGTTTGTTTTTGGAAGGAGTTTGTTTCCTTTCTGGAAAAAGAAAGTGCTGCGAATGACTCTTCGTCTCAAAAAGTCGAACACAGTATTTTTTATTACCGCTCTGATAGCCACAGAAATCGTAAAATAATCTGAACGGTTAATATGATAGAGAGTTCTAATTCTTTAAATAGAGCAGTGGCTCTTCATTCCCAGATTAAAAAAAGAGGTTGTCCTTACCTGGAACAACCTCTTTTTAAGTATTCAAGTAAAAATCGGTTCTACTCTTTTGCAATTCGATAACTGCCAATCAATTTGCCGGTTTCATCCTGCACTTGCACCTGGTAAACTGCTGCAGGCAAATGCTGCATTGAAATAGTAAGTGTATTGCCGGATGCTTTCTGGCTGACCAGCGGCTGACCCTGTAAATTTAACAGTGTTACCTGCATGCCTTTTTCAAGTCCAGTAATAAAGGCTTTGTCCAATACAGGGTTTGGATACGCAGAAATTCGGATGGCTGCATCAAAGGAAAGTTGGCGTACCGGTGAGTAGCTGGTCCTGCCATCCTTCTCTGCTATCTTAAGACGATAATAGTTGGCTCCATTCAGCGGTGCCGGATCATACAATTTATAAGTGCGATCCTGATGTGTATTACCTAGGGATGTTACCGACCCAACTTGGTTAAACGTGCGGCTGTCGGCACTACGCTCAACTGTATACGAGTGGATGTTTTGTTCTGAGCTGATCTTCCAGCTTAACAAACTTGTTGTTCCCTGTTTGGTGGCGGTAAAAGCGGTAAGTGTAAGTGGTAAAACAGCACTGGAATTTGCAAAGCGCAACTGGTACGTTCCTGAAGGAAGGGTAGTAGCTGTATTTGCAGGACCGAGATCGACATAGTTAATACCATCAACAGTTCCTGTCAAGCGGGTGCCAGCCTGGGCGTCGGCAGGTACTGAAGCCGTTACGGATACACCAGCGTCAGTGGTTCTAAGGTCATAATAGCCCGGTAAAAAATAATATAAAACGCCAGCAATGTGCGTGGTCGGACTCTGCTGGTTGTCATACCACGCTGCCGTCACCATACTGCCGGACGCTAGTGAGGAATTAATTGTCAATGGCATATAGCTGCTGTGCCCAATTGGCAATACAAAACCGGATAACTGGTTTTCAGCGGCTGCATATCCGTTTATATATCCGGAAGTGCGGTTGTAAGTGCCGCCAGCGAATTTTACAACCTCAGTTTGGGCTGCGTTGTTACGTGGTGTAATGAGCTGTGCATTATTAAGCAGCCATGTGCCGCCGCTGCCAACAAGGAGTCCGCTGTTTGTGGTAAGCATGCTTCCATTGGTTGCCGAAGCATCATACACTGCACCGTTTACGTGTACGGGTCCAGCATTGAAGTTCTGTGCCCCAGCACTACAGCAAAGGGATAAAGCAAGCACAGGAAAAGAAATATTTTTTTTCATAGTGGATTAAGATTTGGGGGACAAGATGATCTCCAACATCTTTCGGAAACTCAACAAGACTCCGAAAGATGTTTTGTTTGCACTGGCCAGTCTTAAAACCAAGGCCAGCCAATGGAAGAGATTATTGCTGAAACTCTACGATAAATCCCCAGGAATTGAGTTGAACTGTGTTGTTTGCTGGTATATCATTCCAGGCATGTGTGGTGGTATAGCCGTTTACAGTTTTCGTGCTATTGTTGTTTCTTCCATAGATGTGAACAAAGCCTTCCGTGCCGGCATTGTTATTTGGTTCACCGGTAGCAAACCAGTTCATCTTTCGTACGGCACTTGTGCCGCTTGATGCATAGTCGGTGGAAGCTTGTTCACCTGTTATCCATTTCATTTCCGGGTCAGGGTTCAGGGCTGAGCCAGCACTATAACTAAACTTGCAAAAGCCAATCCACGCACCATTGGTATGAAAGCCATTTGCGTCTGTAAGCAGATTGGTTTCCACCGCCTGCCATTCAGCATCAGTCGTGAAGGTTGCGAGATATCCACCCATTGCCTTGGCTGCCTCATAGGCTTGGTACCAAGTAACGGCACCATTGGTTGTAAATGCAGCATACGTGTGTCCGTTAGCCGCATAAGTATAAACACCCCGGCGAGTAGCTGTAGCAGAACCAACGGAAACCGTGGCTGGTGCGTTGGTGCTGGCTGTTGCTGTAGTGCTGGGTGTATAGCCGAGGATTGCTGCGTCGATAGAACTACTTGAGTTAAGTACGACTGAACCGTTGCTGGTAGAAAGTTTTAGCCATTGGGTTCCATCGCAATAATACAAGCCTGGTGTAACATTATTTGGACTTGTTCCTGCCACAGCAGTATTATAAACAGTCATTCCAGCGACAAACGCACTAAGTGGCGAGGCAGAGTTAGTTGCTGTAAGAGCTAAAGTAGGTAACAACAACCCTTTGTTATTACTGGTGATTTGCAATGCTGCATTGGCATTTGGAGCTGCGCTGCTGCCAACATTCATTTGCGCATTAGCAACACCAGTAGAAAGGAGAGCCGCAAGGGCTAAAGACGCAATTTGGATGGTTTTCATGTTCTTGGAAAATTATAAGTGAATAAATAATAAAAATGAGTACAGGATTGACAGCTTTGCTAATGATATCAACATTCAAAAGTTTGAGAAACCATTCGTGCTGAAAACTGAAATCAGAAAGGTCTGCCAGTTGCATGACTAGCACATTGCATGGGATCTGAAATAGAATGAAGAATAATTTGTTCGACAGATCCGACTAGAATATCAGGACGATCAAGATAATTTCTTTTGTGCAATAAAAGTTTGCATAGGTTGAATTGGCACATGGATATCAGTTTTGGTATTAACCATTGTCTTCAAGAAAATGGTTGAGAGATAATGATTGGCTCTTGTTAAAAGAGGCATTCATTTTCCAGGGCCAAATTTAAACGCCGATGCGAATAATGAAAAAGGAAACACAATAGGAAAACACTTAGTACGCCAAATTTGTGACCGCTAAAAGAATTATTTCTAAAACAGAACGATGTGTCACTTAACTCTGCTTGCAACATAATCGGGACGAAAGTTTAGTTCTAAACAACTGGCTAAATTTTTCTTTGTAGTGCTGATGCCGCAGTAATAAGCATAATATCCGTTAGGCTGGATATTTCTGGATTAAATAGATAGAACCGCTATTTGTTTAAAAAGTTACGAGTACGAGGTATTGCTCCATTCGTGTCCTCGCAAATACATTGAAGTAATCATATGCGTACTTTTCACTTTTGAAGGGTTCGCAAGGTGATACTGTACCGCACTTGTTGCACAGGTGCGATGCTATGTTGCCAATCACTTCTTACTTCGCCTTGCATAACATACAATGATCGTTGTTTGACTGTCAGTGATACAGTTGCCTTCCTGGTTTGCTTTTCTCTTTGATGTGGTCGCAGTTTAAATTGGCAATCTGATGCTAGTGAGATTCCTGCAATCAGGGCAAACTGCGGAGCATCTCTATGCCAGTTAATCACAGAACCAATTGGGTATTCAGTAACCAATAGCTCGCTGATGCTCGCTGCCGGTAGGTCTAGATGATTGGCTACCCGTTCCATCAGCCAGTCAAATTGAGTGGGGATTGGTTTTCCTTTTTTAGTTCGCGTTTTTCAAAGCTCCAGTCGTAGCCAAAGCTGGCAACCTTACGTTTGGCTTCATAACCCTGAAACTGCATTGGGTTCAAAGCGATTTTTTGTATAGCCGCTATCAAGTCCTGTTCTTCAGCCAACGAAATAAAATCATCCTGATAAGAGAACCCAGGCGGGTAAGAAGGGAGCAACGGAAACAAAGTTTGCATACCGGCTCCGCAGCAAAAACTAGCCCATACCCATGAATCATTAGTCTATTAAAAGCAATGTTTGCTGCTGAACACCAAAAGAATGCAGGACATGTGACTTACACATAGCGATCCACCCAATCAAACGTGTTTTGTATGATGGTTTCTTTTTCTTTTTTGATGTACTGCAGATAAGCACTCGCTACAGGAGAAAGACGTTTTTCGCTAAGCCAGATCAGGTTCCAGACAGATTTAATAGGCAATCCTTTAATAGGAATGATTTGAAGCTGTTGTTGGCTCAATTCATTTTTTAACCCTATCAACGGCATCACAGAATAACCTAGTCCGGCTATGACTGCCTGCTTCACGGATTCGTTGGAGGTTAACTCCATTTTCATGTGCACGTTTAACCGACTTCTTTCAAGGAAGCGTTGCATGACGTGACGGGTGCCTGACCCTTTTTCGCGGAAGATCAAGGGCAGTTCTTCCAATATCTTTTTGTCGTAAGGACGACGGCTGAACTTGCGTTCCATGTTTCCAACGAGCAGTAGCTTATTTTGTAGTAGTTCTACCTTGTTCACGCCAAGGTGTTCGGGCATAACTGACACAAGGGAAAAATCCACTTCGTTTCGTTCAAGACTGGCAATTACTTGCGCTTTGTTGGTTACATCAAGTGTAAGTTCTACGCCATCGTTTTCTTTTAGAAAACCTGCAAGAAAGTAAGGCATAACGTATTTGCCGGTTGACACAACGGAAATTTTCAATCTGCCAATCAGCTTGCCTTTATAAGCATGCTGCGCAAACTGAATAGCATGCACTTCATTTAAGATCGCTTCTGCGGCACGTGCCACTTCTTTGCCGAAATCGGTAATGTAGAGACGCTTGTTGATGGTTTCTGTTAACGCAAAATCAAACTGGTGCTGAAAATTTTTTAGCTGTATGGAAACGGCTGGCTGAGTAAGATGTAAATCCTCTGCAGCCTTCGTAATGCTCGCTGTCTCCGCCACTTTTAAGAAAATGCGCAATTGGTTCAAAGTATAGTTCATAAAATTTTCTTATGACGCATATATCGAAGTTAAATGATTGTTTATAAGGATTGTTTTCAATTTTGTGACATGAACCAACCAATCGATACCCCCAATCTCCCTGCCCTGCGCTACCGGCGCAGCCAGCCAGCCAAGGAGCAGCGGCCTTTCCAAGAGGAGGAGGCTTCGGCACAACGCTCCTCCGTCAAACGAAAAACAACCGGTCTGCAAAGACTGGTAACTTTTCCCTCTCTGGCCTTGACAACAGTAATGGCGTTTACTGTCTTTCTTTCCTTTCAAGTCACCGGCATCATTGAAACAGAGGGGTTGAAAGCACTCCTGATCATCCAGCTTCTTTGCCTTTTAAAACATCTCTCACAACCTTTTAAACAAGTATAACATGGAAACAGTACGAATGAGTCTTGTGGAGGGCACCTATACCCCGGCCCATGCACAAGAAATGCTTAGTAAACTTATAAAGAATGAACTCCAGTTTCAACGGTTTCAAAACTTTACATCGCTGATACGCTACGAGGGTAACTGCGAGCAGGCCACCGAAAACATTTATAATCTCAGTCGTGCACAGGAAGAACTTGATCGGCTTGTGGCAAGAGCAAAAGCAGAAAACCTCTGCCTGCGGCTCGAAACCAACCTTCGCCTTTCCCTGGTAGAACAAGCCGTTCTTGAACAAGAACAAGTTGCTTGTCCAAGCCTATAATCATCGGTTCTACATCGCAAACCTTTACTTAAAAACCAATCGTATGATTGCAACACAACCACATAAAACGACATCAAAAAACACAATAGCAAAGAAAACCGCCATTACGGTAGCCTATGGTGATGGAATAGGGCCGGAAATCATGGAGGCTACTCTCCGCATTCTTGAGGCAGCCGGCGCACAGTTAGAAATTGATCAAATAGAAATTGGTGAAAAAATGTACTTGCAGGGGAACACTTCGGGTATTGGCGCTGATGCATGGGAGTCGCTGCGTAAAACAAAGGTGTTTCTGAAAGCTCCGATCACTACACCGCAAGGCGGCGGTTATAAAAGCCTCAATGTTACCACACGCAAAGTGCTTGGTTTATATGCTAACGTAAGGCCCTGTGTTTCCTACCATCCTTTTGTTCAGACGAAACATCCCAAAATGGATGTGGTAATCATCCGGGAGAATGAAGAAGACCTATACGCAGGCATCGAACATCAGCAAACTGACGAAGTGATCCAGTGTCTGAAAGTGATTTCAAGACCAGGCTGCGAAAAAATTATCCGTTATGCATTCGAGTATGCGAAGGTATATGGTCGTAAAAAGGTCACCTGCTTCACAAAGGACAACATCATGAAGATGACGGATGGTCTTTTTCATAAGATGTTCGATGAAATAGGTGCAGAGTATCCGGAAATTGAAAAAGAACACTGGATCATTGACATAGGTGCCGCCAAACTGGCCGACACGCCGGAGAAATTTGATGTGATTGTGATGCCTAATTTGTACGGCGACATCCTGAGCGATGTAGCTGCGCAGATTACCGGTTCGGTAGGCTTGGCAGGTAGTGCCAACATCGGTGACGGCGTGGCGATGTTCGAAGCCATTCATGGTTCTGCTCCCCGTCTTGCTGGTTTAAATACAGCCAACCCTTCGGGACTGTTGTTGGGCGCTATTCAAATGCTTGTACACATTGGGCAAAAAGAAGTGGCAGAGCGAGTGCAGAACGCCTGGCTGCGGACGATTGAAGACGGTGTTCACACATACGATATTTTCAAAGAAGGCACTTCGAAAGAAAAAGTTGGTACAAAAGAATTTGCAGATGCGGTTATCGAACGATTAGGTGAGAAGCCATCACAACTTCAACCTGTAAAATATGATCAATCTGTTGGCCAGATAAAAGTGCAATTGAAAGAAAGACCAACTGCTGAGAAACGACTAGTCGGCATCGATATTTTTCTGCACTGGAAAGGAAAAGATCCCAATGAACTTGGCGCAAAGCTGCAGGAGTTAATGGTCGGAAAGATCAAGGTCAAAATGATCACCAACCGTGGTACCAAGGTTTGGCCTGAAGGTCACCCGGAAACCTTTTGTACCGATCATTGGCGCTGCCGTTACTTCTGTGAAGAAATGAATGAGTGCAGCTACCAGGGCATGTTGTATTTGTTGCAGCAAATTCATAAAGCAGGATTCGATGTTATTAAAACAGAAAACCTCTACACCTTCAATGGGGAGCCAGGCTTCAGTGCAGGCCAGGGTCAATAGCCGTGATGCAACGGTTATAAAACGGATGGTTGAAAAATACTTTGCCAGCCGAAAGCTGGTTATTGCAACCATGCATGGCAAGGAAAAAGTTTTAAAACCATTGCTTGAACAAAGTCTGGGTGTGAACGTTATTGTTCCTAAAGATTTCAACACAGATGAGTTTGGGACGTTTAGTGGTGAAACAAAGCGAAATGGAAGCCCGCTGGAGGTGGCAGGAAAAAAATGCAACGCAGTATTTGAATTAACGGGTGAACCATTGGTACTGGCGAGTGAGGGTTCATTTGGTGCTCACCCGGTGCTGGGGTTTGTTCCTGCTAATGAAGAGCTGTTGCTGTTGCGGGATTACCAGGGTGCATTTGAAATCAAAGTGAAAGTGCTTAGCACGAAAACGAATTTTTCGGGGCAGGTACTGGATAGATGGGAAGATGTGGTCAGGTATGCATACAAGGTTGGTTTTCCATCGCATGGATTGATCCTTCGCACTGATCGTGAATCGTTCGTTGACATACACAAAGGCATTTGCAACTGGGAGAAACTGGAGGAAAGTTTTCATCACTTCCAGAGGTATTGGGGGAAGGCATTCGTTGAGACGGATATGCGGGCACATCATAATCCAACCCGAATGCAAGTGATTGGTGAAGCTGCGGAGAAATTGCTTGATCTGGTTATGCATACCTGCCCGGTATGTGAAGGACCCGGCTTTGAGGTGAACGATATTTTGCCGGGATTGCCATGTAGCCAGTGCGAGTCGCCAACAAAAACCGCCAAAGCCCATGTTTATTATTGCCAGCACTGCGGGCATACTGAAACAAATGAATTTCCGGATAAAAAGAAATATGAAGACCCGATGTTTTGTGATGCATGTAATCCGTAAGAGTCTCTTCTCTAAAATAGCAGTAGCGTTAATCAGGCCTCACTTTTCCAAGTAGGTAGTTTTCTCCGGTGCCGCTTTCCAGCGGCACCTTTTTAAACCTGTCATATGTATCAAACAGTTATTGGAAGCAACATACAAACCGCAGCCGACTTCTTACGGCAAGGTGAATTAGTAGCCATCCCCACCGAAACGGTTTACGGGCTGGCAGCAAACGCTTGCGATGATGCAGCCATCAAAAAAGTGTACAGCGTAAAGCAACGGCCTGCATACAATCCGCTTATTGTGCATCTTCACAGCTTCGAGAAACTGTGTTTGTACACAACGGAAGTGCCGCGGACGGCGCAATTGCTCATGGAGGCTTTCTCACCTGGCCCCATTACTTTGATTCTGCCAACAAACGGCCGCTTATCTTCTTTCGTAAATAACGGACAGCGGCTGGTGGCCTTTCGGGTTCCGGCACACCCCATTGCTATGGAATTATTAAAAGGCTTGTCTTTTCCCCTGGCAGCACCCAGTGCAAACCTGTTTACCAGTATCAGTCCCACGCAACCAAATCATGTGTTGAAAAATTTCAAGGGCAAGATCCCTTACATTCTTGATGGCGGGAGTTGCCAGGTTGGCATCGAATCTACGGTTGTTGGTTTTCAGAATAACGGGCAACCAATTGTTTACCGGCAGGGAGGTATTACAATAGAAGAAATTGAACTGGTAGTAGGAGCGCCAGTCTTACAAAATGCTCAGGCAACATCACTATCACCGGGACTAACCAAGCATCATTATTCACCCAGAACACCGTTGTATTTGCTGGAAGAATGCGAGGCTGTTCCATTAGAGTTTCTTAACCAACGGACAGGCGTGTTATGTTATAGCCGGTATAAATCCTGCATCCCGGTTAAAAACCAGTTTATTTTGAGTCCCGACCGGAAGTTGAACATTGCAGCGCGGAATCTTTACAAGGGCCTTCATCACCTCGATGAATTAGGGTTGGATTGCCTAATTGCCGAAAAACTTCCTAACATTGAGCTTGGTAAAGCCATCAATGATCGTTTACTAAGAGCAGCGCACCCACAACAATACGTTTCCAGTAAAACATCTTCTGTTCTTTAAATTGTTATTTATGCCGGGTACCGTTATTCGCCGTTATCGTGAAATGAAAAACTTTTCCCAGACGTATGTTGCTGGCAAAATGGGCATTTCTCAGAATGCATACAGTAAAATCGAAAACAACCTCACCCAGCTTACTGTCCACCACGTAAAACAATTATCGGAGATTCTTCAAACGCCGGTAGTGGACTTATTACGCGATGACTTTGAAATTCACAAGTCGTCTGTCCTGAACAATAAGTCAACCAGTAAAGATGAAGTGGTCAAGATGCTGGACCACATAAAAACAAAACTGCAAGCAAAGCACACAGCTAACCACGAAACTTATTTTGTTTCAATGTCCTTACTTTCATCGGTTAATAATCTTGTGTCGCACATTTATTAGTTATTCGGAGCAGTCATTTGGTTCATAAGATTTGATTGCCTTTGTACTAGCCATTGCTCATTTAAAAACCGTTGGTAGCTCTCGACAGGGTAAGATAAATGGGAAGCTGTATACTCTATTTATATCGGCTACCAATTTCCGGCGAAGGAGCGTTTGTTTAAAACTTATTCACTTCACTTAGGATTAAGCCATCGTGGCACCCGCTTGCAAGTTGTACCTATTATCACCACATTGAAACAACTTGGATTGCAGAACATCTTTCTGATCTTATTGAACAAGAGAGAAGGATATCAATTCGTTATATAAAAAAGTAATAGTCAGCATCGGATATAAATTAGTCATTCGTTAGCTATTCCTTGGATTTAAAGAATGGTATAGCTCTCTTTTTCAAATGACTTAGGAATTCGTTGCATATTGAATCAGGTAGTTTTCAACATTAAATTTTCAGAGACTTAATGATTGAAACCAAAGTTTTTTTATTTTACTGTTGAATTAACCAAACTGACTGTTCACAATGCAAACAAATCTTATGCGGAAGCTATTGGCTGATACGCCTTTATCTTCTCTTCAAAAGTCTTTATTCTTCTTTTCTTTCCTGTTTTTATCATCAACACTGATCGCACAAAAAGATAAAAATGCAGGCCCTGATGTGCCATCATACGGACAGGTTGATAAAACAGATCTGCAATTGAAGGATTGTGATTTTGATGACAAGGCAGATGCCATGGTACTGATTGATGATGGCGAACTGGCTTATGTGTTCGGATCAGGCATTGAACTCAATCGCCGTGTGCGGGTTAAGATTCTAAACAATAAAGGACTTGAGTGGGCTAACGTCCATTTACCCTACCGTGAATTAGCAGACCGGTCACAATACATTACCAAGATTGAGGCGCAGACCTATAACCTTGATAATTCGGGAAACGTTATCACTACCAAAGTCGATAAGAAGCTGATCTACGATAAAAAGCTAAATAAGAAGTATTACGAGAAGGTCTTTACTTTCCCTGAGGCGAAAGTTGGCTCTGTCATTGAATACAAATACTCACACCGTGGAGTCGGATTGCTCGACTGGTATTTTCAGCGCTCCATACCGGTTCGTTTCAGCCGGTTTACCATTGACTTTCCAACTGAGGTAGAATTCGCTGTCTCTCCTCATTGCGCTAGAGAGTTTGAAAGAAAGCAAAACAATTCCTCGAACCGCAATGTATCAACTTATACAATGCATAAAGTGCCTGCATTGCATGATGAGCCATTTATCATCAACGAGGATCATTACCGGGATCGGTTAGTTACCAAGGTAATTGCATTTAATGTAGACGGTCGCCGCGTTGCTCGCACGGTCAATTGGGTTCAGGTAATCAAGTACCTGATGGAGGATGAAGACTTTGGCGTGCAAATCAAGAAAAACATTCCGCGTACTGCCGACCTGGAGGAAAAACTGAAGCCGGTATCATCTGATTATGATAAGATGAAGATCATTTACAAGTATGTGCAGGATAATATGCATTGGAATGAGTCGCCCGGCATATGGGCACTTGAGGGTGTAAAAAGTGCCTGGAAGGATAAGAAAGGCACCGTAGGGGAGATCAATTTGATCCTCGTAAACCTGTTGAAAGATGCCGGACTGAATGCGCATCCTATTCTGGTAAGTACTCACGATAATGGTGTTGTCAATGCATTGGATCCGGGCACGTATGAGAGCCCTGGCTTTATGCAGTTTAATAAGGTGATGGCCTATCTCGTGTTAAACAACGTACCCTATGTTCTTGATGCAACACAAAAGAATACGCCGGTTCATTTGATGCCTGCCGATGTGTTATTAACGCAAGGACTGGTGATTGAAAAACTGGAGACGTTTGAGTGGGGCTGGAAAACGCTTTGGCGGGAAGGGGCGATGTCTAAAACAGTTGTTGCTTTGAATGGTGTTGTCGGTGCAAATGGCATCATAAAAGGGGAGGCATCCATCAATAGTTATGATTATGCCCGCCTGGATCGCATAGGCACAGCAAAAAGCGGTAAAGACAAGTTCATTTCAAAATATGTGACAGATGCAAATGCCGGTTTGCAGGTGGAGGATGTTGAGTTTATCAACCTGGATTCAGACAGCCTGCCACTGGTGCAAAAAATGAAGTTCACGCAGCCGTTGAATACGGCTGGCGAGTACCGGTATTTTTCAGTAAACCTTCTCACAGGTCTCGAGAAGAACCCATTTGTGGCTGATAATCGTTCGGCTGATGTGTTCTTTGGTAGCAAGCAGAAAATTGAAATCCTTGGCAGTTTCCTGATCGAAGACGGATATGAGTTTGCTGCACCGCCAAAGAACATGAAAATGATCATGCCCGACACAAGCATCGTTGTGTCCCGCCTCTCTCAGGTCAACGATAATTTGCTGCAAACAAGAATTCAGTTGGAGTTCAAGCGGCCCATTTACGAAGTAACTGAATACCCGGACCTGCAAGATTTTTACCAACGCCTCTTCGAAGTGCTGAACGAACAATTTGTCGTACGCAAAAAAGCGAAGTAATTAAACACCCGTCAATGAAAAAGTGTTTTCTCCTCATGGCCAGTACGGTTGGCTTTCTCTTTAGCCACGCCCAAACAGGCATCGTTAATCTGGCTTCGGTACCTGAAGAAATGAAAAAGGGTGCGAATGTAATTGTGCACAGCGAAAATATAACGCTGGAGATCGATGACCTGGAAGACGCAAAGATGAAGGTGCAACGGATTTATACTGTGTTAAACAGCGACGGAAAAGATGCGCTTTTCTTTGCCGACTATAACACCAAATTCATGAAGCTGGATGATGCTGAGATGAAGGTGTTTGACCAAAATGGCAAGCAGGTTTCCCGTCACAAGAAGAAGGATATGATGACGGTTGCCGTTGGTGAAGGACTGATTGAAGACGGATACATGACTTTCTATCGGGTTGATCCGCTTTCATACCCGGTTACCATTGAGCTGAATTTTGAAAAAAAATTTAAAAGCACTTTGTTTCTGCCTGACTATGATTTTATTCATGCGAAGGAGTCGGTCGTGCAGTCGAGTTATACGGTAAAAGCGCCTTTGAATTTTAAGTTGCGTTACCAGCCGAAAATGTGTTCACTGGAGCCAGTTATCACTAAGGACGAGAAAAATGCTACCTACAACTGGAAAGTATCTAACCTCCAGGCAATCCAGGATGAATACGGCAGTACAAGTGCCAACAACCGGTTTCCATCCATCAAGATTGTAGGTGACCAGTTTTCGCATTTTGGCTATAAGGGAGAGATGAGTAGCTGGAAGGCTTTTGGTGCGTGGATCAATGCCCTTTTTAACGGATTGGATGAATTGCCGGCAGACCGTCAGCAGTTTTTTCAGCAAATGGTATCCAGCGCTAAGAGCAACCGCGAAAAAGTAAGGTTGGTCTACCAGTACCTGCAGGATAATTTCCGGTATGTCAGTATTCAGTTAGGAATTGGCGGATTGCAACCTTTCCCCGCAAAGTTCACCGATAGCAAAAAGTACGGTGACTGCAAAGGATTGAGCAACTACATGAAGGCTGCGCTGAAAGCCGTTGGTATTAGAAGTCATGTGGCAATTATCAATGCCGGGTACAACGATGAGCCGGTAGATGCATCCTTTCCTGCCAATCGTTTTAACCACGTTATCTTATGTGTACCCGATAAAGATTCAATCTGGTTGGAATGTACCAGTTCAACTGCCGAATTTGATCGCCTGGGAACATTTACCGAAAACCGCAATGCGCTACTGATTACAGAAGATGGCGGTGTGCTGGTAGCAACGCCTAGGAGCCAGGCCAGTACGAATGTTATGACGACACGCTCTGTGGTGAATTTTGCCGGTGACTTATCCTCCGAGACTGAGACAAGGATTGATGCAAAAGGTGAATATGCAGAGCTTTTTTCCGGCCTGGTAAAAACACCTCGCGACGAGCAGAAAAAGACCCTGGTTTCTTATTTAGGTTATAAACAGCCCGATGATTTTTCAATGACAGCTTTGTCGGAAGCCCACGGTCATCAAACGCAAATGAAGATGAGTGTGCGGAAGCTGCATGAATTCAACACCGGCGATCAGTATTTCTTTAATTCGCGTTTGCAAAAGATATGGCCGGTAAGAGTGCCCGCGGCTGACAACCGGAAGCTTGATTACTACTTTCATTTTCCTTTTATAAAAACGGATACAACTGTACTGAAGTTCCCGCAAGGATATACACCTGATGTATTGCCCTCAGAAAAAAAGCTGGACAACCCTTATGCAAGTTTTCATTCAAAGGCATGGTATAACGAAGGCGAAAAAGCGGTGTACACAACTACAACACTGGTATTAAAAAAACACCGGATTGCTGCTGCGGATTACAGGCAGTTCAAAGCTTTTTTTGATGAAGTCATGCAGGATGATTCCCAAAAACTAATCATGAAAAAAGGACAGTTAGTTTCGCCTGAGAAAAGAGGATTCTGATTGCTGGTTAAGTAAGAAGAGAACATCTTGCCATGTTACCGGCGCTTTCTTGTCGTCAATGTCAATTACCACCACGTAGCCGCTTGTTGCGGCTACGTTTTTTAGTGCATCTACAATACGCTGCTGTTCGCTGGCTATGCGTTTACCTTCGTTGTTCCATTCTTCATAACTGCATAAGCAACCAAGTGAAGGTGTTTGGGGAAAATAAGATTTGCCTTTGTAGTAAGATGGGTTAATCGTTGTTCCATGCATAATGATTTCTGATCGCCCCATCTGGCCAGCCAAAAAACTTTCATAAATACCTTCATAGGCTTTCCATGACGAGGGGAGGAGTGACGCATACGATGGTTTGTCCCATGTTTTGGTTGTTATTAAACTGTCTCCAAAAAAGACAGCCGGTGTGGATTCAAATGGCATCACCATTTGCAGGTTGGGTGTAGGCCCGATATAGGTTATGGAAGATGTATCAAAACCTGTCCATCGGAAGATACCTTGTGGCGTGTTACCGTTGGTAATATAAAATGGATAGTTAGTGATGGCTCTTGCAAGTTGTGAGGCCTGAAAGACTTCCCCGTTGTTATCTCTAACAAGACTGCCATCGGCTCTGCGTATGATCACTAGTCCAGCATAATTGCGGTTGCTTCGCTGCAGGCTAAAGATGACCGTTTGGCCCGATAGAAAATTCTTATTAAATAGATCATTCACTGGAGGTAGTCGTTGTTTACCTTTTGCTTGCAGGCGGTTTAGAAGAACCGCGTAACCGGTAAAGTTTGATTCGGCTGCCTTTTGCCTGACTAGGGGCAGCAATTGACGTTTATAACTCGCGGCATTATTAGAAAGAAGCAGGTACTCGGCACTGCGGATAAAAATGGCTGGTGAAGGAGTAGTTCTTAACAAGGCCAACGCTTCTCCATCAAAAGCATTGGGGTAAAGTGTATAACTTACTTCCAAAAGAGCCTTTTGAAAATCTTCTGACTGGGTATTGATCTTCTTCCAGGCCTGTGTGATCTTTTCTTTTGTAAATGGTGTCTTGTATAGCGCCAGTTCCATTGCCCAGAAGGCGCCCATCCATTTTCCTTCCGTTGCAGATGTTAGCGGCTGTTTCAGGGAACTGAGGATGGTGGAATTGATTAAATTCTCATCGTGTTTCTTTCTGTTAGCAAGTGAAGTAAAGGGATAATAAGTTTGTCCATTAACAAGAAACGAAAGAACCAGTCCAAAGGATACCAGCAGCTTCTTCATCACAATTTTGATTACTCATTGTTGTTTGTTGCAAACACTTTATTGCGTGCCATGAGGCAGCCACCTACTACGCCGGCTTTCTCTCCAAGCTTCGACATTTTTAAATGTGAGTCGTTGTTGACGAGGCTCAGCGAGTATTTATTCAAAGCACTCTTCAATGGTAACCGTATATAATCGCCTGTTTGTGCCATTGTGCCTCCAAGAATGACCAGTTCAGGGTTGAAGATGTTGATAAGAACTGCTAACCCCTTACCAATCTTTTCGCCTACTTGTGCAATCAGTTCAATCGCTAGCACATCATCATTTTGAGCTGCTTCAATAATATCCTGCAGCTTGATACTTTCGATGTCATCGTACTTGTGCAACAATTGTGAAGAAGAGCCGTCTTTGATTTTGTCTTTGAACATTCGAACCAGGGCTGCACCGGAGGCTTCTGTTTCCAGGCAGCCTTTCTTTCCGCAATGGCATATCAACTCGTTAGTGAAAAAAGGAATGTGCCCAAATTCCCCACTAAAACCGGACTTTCCATAATACACTTTTCCATCTACTAAAATACCCAGACCAATACCATAATCCATGTTCACGAAAAGCACATTGCGTTCGTGGTTGACAACGCCAAAATAAAATTCGCCGTAGGCCATTGCCCGAGAATCGTTTTCCAGAAAAGTCTTTATACCAAGTCTCGATTCAAGTATGGTTGCCAAAGGCTCTTCGTGAAAGTGAAAAAAGCTATAGCTGTAACCGCTTGCATTGTTGATCCGCCCGGAAAGGTTTACACCAATGCCCAAGACTTTGTCCCGCTCTACCGGCGATTCTTCCAAAAACTCCTGAATGACGTTTATAAGTTCCTCAAATGATTCCGTAGTGTTCTCCAGTTTATAAGGAATATCTTCTTTGATGGTAACAAGGTTCTTTTTAAAATCCAGTAACCCAATGTTGATGCTGTAGCGTTTTACGTCGACCCCCACAAAAAAAGCTGCTTCGGAGACCAGCCCATACATGCTGGCCCGGCGACCACCAGTCGAATCTACCTTACCGTAATCTTTGATCAACCCATCCTGAATCAACTCATTGATCAGGTTGATGATCTTTGGCGTACTAATATTCAATTCCTTATTTAGGTCGGCAATGGTCGTATTGCCTACAGTGTCGAGATAGGAAATAATAGCCCGTTTAAGCGACTTATTTTTATAGGCAACCCCAATTGCATTCTCATCTGAAAAGACTTCCAGCAGCAAACTTGACATGTAAACAGTGTTTCGGTAAAAATCGGTAAAAGTTTTTGCTGGAAAAAGGTCGATTTTGTCCAACTAAATTAATTTTTTTAAAAAGTATTTGGTGGATAATAAAAAAATTGCAAAATTCGGCCTGTAAATCGCTGCTAGATGAATAATGTTGCTACCGCTCCTCTTGTTTCGTCCTCCCTTGCTTCGTTTGCAGCCGGTTACCGTACTGAGCTACTGGAAAATATCCTTCCGTTTTGGCTAAAACATAGCCGCGATGAGCAAAACGGTGGTTTTTTCACATGCCTGAACCGTGATGGAAGCGTTTATGATACCGATAAGTTTATGTGGCTCCAGGGTAGAGAGGTTTGGTGCTTCAGTTATATGTACAACAACGTAGAACCTAAACATGAATGGCTGGACATGGCCTTGCATGGTGCGGGTTTTATGAAAAAATGGGGTAGAGATAACGAGGGTAACTGGTACTTCTCACTTACAGCAGACGGCAAACCGCTCGTACAACCTTATAATATATTCAGTGACTGCTTTGCTACGATGGCGTTTGCATCTCTCGACAAAGCCCTGCCGTCGGACGAGCACAAACAGATTGCACTGGACACATTTGAGAACATTCTCCGTCGCCGCGACAATACCAAAGGCATTTATACCAAAGCTTACCCCGGCACAAGACCCCTGAAAAACTTCAGTCTTCCCATGATCCTTTGCAATCTTTCCCTTGAGCTGGAACACCTTATTGGTGCCAGCCGGGTGAACGAGTTGGCAAAAGAGGTGGTGCACGAAGTAATGGAGGTCTTCTACCAGCCTTCCATGGGACTTATCCTGGAAAATGTAGCCCCCGATGGAAGCTTTTCCAATTCATTCGAAGGTCGCCTGCTCAACCCGGGACATGCCATTGAAGCGATGTGGTTCATCATGGATCTAGGTAAACGATTCAATGACCAGGCACTGATTGAAAAAGCAACCAACATTATGCTCGACACTTTGGAACATGGCTGGGATGGTGAGCACGGCGGCGTGTTTTATTTCCTGGATGCGAAAGGCGCACCACCGCAGCAGTTGGAGTGGGATCAGAAACTATGGTGGGTTCACGTAGAGGCGCTGGTGGCGCTGGCCAAAGGTTACCAATTGACAGGTGATGAACGCTGCGCCAAATGGTTTGAGCGGGTGCACGACTACACCTGGACGCATTTTAAAGATGCAGCCTACGGCGAATGGTTTGGTTACCTCAACCGTCGTGGTGAAGTATTGCTGCCCCTGAAAGGCGGTAAATGGAAAGGCTGTTTTCATATTCCTCGTGCCCTGTACCAGGTTTGGAAAACGTTGGAAGGCCCGAAGGGCTGATAACCTATTTATCCTTTGAGAGATCAACTGTTCTGGAACCGAAACAACCGGTGATAATCGTATGATTCGAATTTTAAAAACTGTCCTTGCTTGCTTGCTGACCATTCATGGAATAGGTCAGAAAACGGTTGTCACCGATGTTTTGGTCATTGGCGGAGGAACCGGCGGTACTGCGGCTGGTATTCAGAGTGCTCGTATGGGGGTAAAAACGGTAGTGGTAGAACCGACACCTTGGCTTGGCGGGATGATCTCCGCGGCCGGCGTTTCCGCAGTTGACGGTAACCATCGCCTGCCGTCCGGTTTATGGGCTGAGTTTCGTGAGCAGATCTATAAAGTGTATGGCGGACCAAAAGCAGTAGAAACCGGCTGGGTAAGCAATACGCAATTTGAGCCACATGTTGCCGACAGCATCTTCAAGTCAATGGTGGCGAAAGAAAAAGCCCTAACTGTTCTTCATCATTATTCGTTTCAATCGCTGCTAAAAAGCGGTAACAAGATCACTGCTGTTCGTTTTCAGAATAAAAAGAACGGCGAATTGCTTGAAGTAAAAGCAAAAGTTTTTATTGATGCAACGGAACTGGGTGATGTGATGAAAGCAGCCGGTGTTGCCTATGATCTGGGCATGGAGGCTAATGCCATTACGAAGGAGAACGTCGGTATTGAAAAATCAAACGACATTGTACAAGACCTGACGTTTGTTGCGACGTTGAAAGATTATGGTTCAGGCGCTGATCGTACTATTCCTAAACCGGCAGGATATACGCCTGCTGAATTTGATGGCGCTTGCACCGATTATTACATCGACAAATCAAGAAAGGCTCCTTCTGTTGACGGCAAAAAAATGCTCGATTACGGAAAGCTTCCCAATAACAAATACATGATCAACTGGCCAAACTATGGCAACGACACGTATTTGAATCTTGTCGAAATGACTGAAGCGCAGCGAGAAAAGGAATTAGTCAAAGCCAAACAGACCACCCTGCGCTTTGTTTATTTTATTCAGCAGCAACTAGGCTTTAAAAACCTTGGGTTAGCCGATGACGAATTCCCAACCGAAGACAAGCTGGCATTAATGCCTTATCACCGTGAAGGCCGAAGAGTAAAAGGATTGGTTAGGTTCACAATGCGTCACATTGCAGAACCGTTCACTTATGGCGAACCGTTGTACCGCACTGGTATTTCTGTTGGCGATTACCCGATTGATCACCATCACAAAAAGAATTTAGAAGCGCCACAGCACCTGGAGTTTTATGCCATTCCTTCTTTTAATGTTCCGCTGGGTGCATTGATTCCAAAAGGCTTCGACAACCTTATTATAGCGGAGAAAGGTATCTCGGTCAGCAACGTGGTAAATGGTACCACCCGCTTACAACCGTGTGTGTTACTGACAGGGCAGGCAGCAGGGACCTTGGCGGCTTTAAGCAGTACAAAAGGGGTGACGCCAACTCAGGTTCCTGTTCGCTCTGTTCAGCAATCCTTGCTCAATGCAAAAGCCTACCTCATGCCTTACATTGATGTAATGCCTGAAAATCCACATTGGGAGGCTGTACAAAAAATTGGCGCAACTGGAATTTTAAGAGGAACAGGTGTTCCTTATAAGTGGGCCAATCAAACCTGGTTTTATCCTGATTCTTTAGTGAAGGCCACTGAGCTCTTTGCAGGCATTTCAGCCTACCATCCAATTAAATACGATTTGGGTGGAGGAAATATCTCTATTCAAACGGCTATCATCACTGCGGTGCGGTTGAATCAAACGGCAGTTGCGACCGGAAAGAAAAAGGGACAGAAACTGACGATCGATAAGAAGATGTGGGAGAAATGGGGGCTGAAAGATTTTGATCCGAAAAGAAATATCACGCGGCTTGAGTTGGCCGTGTTGCTGAACAATGCCGCCGACCCGTTTTCGAACCCCGTTAATCACCGTGGTGAACTTGCCGCCGGGAAGGCAGCAAAAGCGGAACAGTCGTCGATCACTAAATCAATGACGCCGAGGTAAGCAAGCCGCGGTGAACTCAACACCCCAAAAAACTAGCGATGCGACAAATAACAACCATAATTTTTTTCTTACAGCTAATGACTGGGTGTGGGAAAAGCAAAGGCAGCGATGCGCCGCCGCCCCCGCCACCGCCGCCGACGTCAGGAACGGACTACGCGGCCACGGCTTTCCCCGGCGAGGTGGCACCGCCGGCGTCCTTACCTTGCGCATTGGGTGCGTATTACCGTAAGCTAAACAGCTCGCAGGATTACTGGCTGGGCATCACTGGTACAGTAGTGCTGCCGTTCACGGCTTTTGATTCAACTCGTACGCGGCCTACCAATCCACGTCAATTTCTCGACAATCCTTCGATGTACATGGGCGGCAACGCCAGCAACCAGGAAACAGATATTGGCATGACTTGGGAAGTCATTCGCGACGCCGCTGGCAACGTCACCCCGGACCGCCAGGCCTTCCGCCCCTTCTTGCGGCGTACCGGTTTCGCGGCTTCTGGACAGCAAGCTACATACATCAACGCACCGGCCATCCCAAGCTATTACTGGTATCCAGGCGATACGGTGACCATGACGGTGAAAATAGTTTCCAACGGCGTGCTACAATTAACAGTGGAGAGCCGCAACAAAAAATTCGACACCACTTTTGCCGCCGATGGTTTTCGGTTAGGAACTATGGCCAGTTTCAAACGTGTGAACGCTATTGACCAAGTTAGCAACGAAGGAAGACCCGTACAACCGTCCAAAACCAAAGTGACAGGTGCCAAATGGTTGAAAACATCACTCTTTAGAGCTTTCAACGGCGCAACGGTGGAAGCGCCTATGCACAGCAACCGCCGCACACCCATGCTTTGTCCCGAACCAAAATATTTTCTGATTCAGGCCACGGATGAAGAATTGAAGAAAGGTGCCGAAGCCATTACTATTGATGCAGACAAATAACTGTTTTGCTCCGGCAAACAATGACCAACCCCTGTGAAACCACGCAACAAATAACAGCTTTTGCGAACAAAAATTTTTTTAGAAAAAACAACGACAATTATGAGAAAGATTGCTTTGCTCATGCTGGTGATTCTGATCGCTGTGATCCCGGCATTGGCACAAAACCAGAGAATCACCGGTAGGGTCCTGAATGCTGGCGGCCAGCCCGTTGAAGGGGCGTCTGTTCAGGTAAAGGGTTCCAAGTCCGGTGTCAGCACCAACGCAAGGGGCGAGTTTACCATCAATGCCGCACAAGGCGCTACGCTGGTTGTGAGCAGCGTTGGATTCAACCGCACCGAAGTGACCGTGACGTCCGAAACAATCAGCGTAAACCTGACGGAGGCGAGTCAAACTCTTACCGACGTGGTGGTGGTGGGCTACGGCTCACAGCGTCGCGCCAATGTTACCTCGGCAGTGGCCACCGTAAAAGGCGAAGATATGATTCGCCGCCCGGTGTCCCAGGCCACAATGGCCTTGCAAGGCTTTGCACCGGGTTTGGTGGTGCAGCAACGCAGCGGGCAGCCCGGTGCGGACGGCGGTGCGTTGAACATCCGCGGTATTAGTTCCATCAACCTGTCGTCGGCGCCGCTGGTGGTAGTGGATGGAGTAGAAGGCGTGAGCCTGAACGATGTGGACCCGAACATCATTGAAACCGTCTCCGTATTGAAAGACGCCGCCGCTACCGCGGTGTACGGCGTACGTGGCACCAACGGTGTCATCGTGGTTCGCACCAAGCGTGGGCAAAACGGAAAAACCAGCATCAGCTACAACGGCTTTTTGTCAAAGCAGACGCCGACAAATTTCCCGGAGCTCTTGTCATCGGTGGATCATTTGCTGTTGCAAAACGAATCGTTCACCAATGCCAACCTTCCGGCGCCGAATCCGCAGAGCCTTATCGACCGCTACCGCAGCGGCAATATCGACAACCTGACCACCTTCGACACCGATTGGAAAGACTTGATCTTTTCCAACTCCGGTCTTATGCAGAACCACAACGTGGTGATCAGTGCTGGTTCTGAAAAAGTGAATTTCTTGGCTTCGGGTACCATGCTGGAACAGCAAGGCCTCATCGCCAACAACAGCTTCCGCAAGTACGACCTGCGCATGAACGGCGACATCAAAGTGAATAAGGTGATCAGCTTTAATTCGGATCTGTTCTACACCAACTCCCGCAACCACCAGCCCGCTGCTTTGTCACCGAGCGAGATTATTCAGCGCGGGATTTCCATGGCACGCCTGTTCCCTGGTAAGTTTCCCACTGGTCAGTATGGGGATGCCGGACAATCAAACCGCATCAACCCAATAGCGGCTGCTGAAGCTTCGGGTTACAACCGCGCCAACACGCCTACTTTGTCCGTTCGTTTTGGTGTGCGCATCGAGCCCATTCGCAATCTCGTTCTCGAAGGCTCGTACAACAACCGCACGTCCAACTCGGAAGCCTACGACGCAAAGACCGCTTACGCCATCTACAATCCCAACCCAGTGACTGGGAACTACACGTTTGCACAGATGATCGGCGATTCGCTGCTCTCTTACTCGATGAACCGTTCGCGAAACAACCAGTATTACGCTTCGGGTACGTATTCATATGATTTGGGCTTAAAGCACCAGTTCAAAATACAGGGCGGCTTCCAGTCGGTAGACAACCGAACCACAAGTCTTACCGCGTCGCGTGCCGGCTTGGTTGACCCTGCTAGACCTTACTTGAACCTGGCTACAATCGCTACGTCCGACCGTGTAAGCGGCGGCGCCTCGGAGTTTGCCATTGCCGGTTTTTTTGCCCGCTTCAACTATTCTTTCGATCAGAAGTATTTGGTTGAGATCTCGGGCCGCCGCGACGGCACCTCGCGTTTCTTCCGCAACCGCGACAAGCAGTGGGGTAATTTCTACGCCGCGTCTGCGGGCTGGATTTTCAGCCGCGAAAGTTTTATGGAGAATGTGCGCTTCCTGAATTTTGGTAAGCTGCGTGCTTCGTACGGAAAACTGGGCAACCAGGAGATTAACGACAACTATCCTTTCGTGGCGACATTGAATGCTGGTACAGCATACTATTTCAACAACGTAGTTACGCAAGGTTCCTCGCTGAACACATTGCCTAACGAGTTTCTGACGTGGGAAAATTCTTACCAAAGCGGTATCGGACTTGACTTGGGCTTGTTCCGCAACAAACTGAACATCACCTTCGACCTTTATCAGAAAAAAATCGAGGACATGCTGCTGCGTTTCCAACTGGCGAACGTGCTGGGCTTTGCCGGCGCTTCTACCTTGGTAAACGGTGCCAGCATGGTGAACAAAGGGTTTGAATTTTCGGCTACTTACCGGAATAACATCGGCAAGTTCAACTACAGCGTGACAGGCAACCTCTCGGACGTCCGCAACAAAGTGCTGGACACACGAGGTGCTGACATCGTTGACGGCAACACCGTTACCCGTGCAGGCTTTCCAGTGCAATCGTACTTCCTGTATCGAACAAATGGATTGTACCAGGCAGGCGACAACTTCAACTCGCCGCGCAACACTAGCCGTGTGACCGGCGCCGGCGATGTTCGGTACGTAGACGTGAACGGCAACGACACTATTGACCTGAAGGACCGTGTGCTGATGGGTAACAACTTTCCGCGTTACGACTACAGCCTGAACCTGAATGCTGATTTCAAAGGCTTTGATTTCAACCTGTTCCTCTTTGGTGTAGGCAAACGCGACAACTACGTTTCGGGCCTTGCAGTTCAACCGTTTGCACCCGGCAACTGGATTTCCTCGGGCCTCACGTCAGCCCTCGACCGTTGGACAAGCTCGAAGACCGATGCCAAGTATCCGCGTCTTTTCAACGGCGGCAACGGTAACTACGTGGCTTCTGATTTCTGGCTGCGCAACGGTGCCTTCATGCGCATCAAGCACATCACGCTTGGCTACACATTGCCGAAGAACTTGATGAGCAGAGTCGGCATCCAGCAACTGCGGTTCTACGTAAACGTGGTGAATCCTTTCACCGTGTCGAACTACGAGCCCGGCTTCGATCCCGAGTTGCAAAACACCAGCGGTTTCTTTTACCCGATCATGAAAACCTACACTGCCGGTGTCAACCTTCGTTTCTAACCTTTAATGCGCAAAAACATGAAACATACATTTCTGAAAATAACCGTGCTGTCTGCCGTTATACTGACGGCCTTCGGCTCCTGTAAGAAATACCTTGACAGGCAACCGCTTTCCAACATTACGCAGGACGATTTCTACAACAACACACAGCAGGTACAGGCAGCGCTGACGGGTGTCTACAACGCCATCGGTGCCAGAACCATCTCCTCGGGATTCAACAATCCCACGCCGTACTATGCCCGGATGGACATGTTTACGGAAATTGGTTTAGAGCGGGGAACCAACGGCACGATCGCCTCCGGCACTTACAACTCCGGCGACGGAATTACCGCGGAATTGTGGGCCGGCTTTTACCAAGTGATTCAACGGGCCAACAACCTGCTGTTTTACATGCCTAAGGCGCAGGCAACCATGCCGGCTGCCGAGTACAACCGGGTGATTGCCGAGGCAAAGACCATACGGGCTTTGGCCTACTGGCACCTGATCTCTCTGTTTGGCGACGTACCCTATCTCACGGCACCGCCAAAGAGCACCGACGACGTGTTAACCATTACGCGGATGAACAAAAAGCAAGTCATCCAGTCCATCATCGCAGACCTGGAAACGGTTTACAACAACCTGGATTGGACACCTTCGCAGACAGGCCGTGTGAGCCGCGGTGTGGCCATGGGCATTGCTGCACGTTTGGCCATGCTCGACAAGAACTACACTCTTGCTGCTAGCATCACCGACGCCATCATTACTGGCGGACCGTACAATCTGAATCCGGTGTTTCAAAACCTGTTCCGCCGTGCAGGCCAGAACGCAAACGTGAACAACGAGATCATGTTCATTTATCCGTACGGCGATGCAGATGTTGGCTCATTCAACTACCTCAATCTGAGCTTCGGTTCGCGCAATCAGGGCGGCCAATCAGGTCTATTCCCAACGCAGTTTTTGGTCGACCTGTTTGAGACCATCGACGGACAAAATATCGCTACCTCACCGCTATATAACCCGGCGAAGCCAAACGCCAACCGCGACCCGCGCATGAAGCAAACGGTAGTTGTACCGGGTGATACGATGATCATTCAGTCAGGCCTTGGTTTCAACAGCATCGTCTTTAATTTTTACGATCGGACGCAAGCCATTTACAACACTACCAACAATACCATCACATTCCCGTCGACCGTAACGAATCAGGACAGCGCCAACATCTTCGGCCCCCGTGTGAACGGTCTGGGCAACCTGGTGAAGAAATACCTGCAAGACCGCGACGTGAACGGCACAGCGGGCAACCTTTACCGCGTAGGTTGGATTTACATGCGTTTTGCAGAGATCCTGCTGATCAACGCCGAAGCGAAATTGGAAGCCGGCCGCCCAGCATCCGAAGTGGTGATTCCTGTAAACCGTGTGCGTGCCCGTGCTGGAATGCCGGCTGTGAGCAATGCCGTTGCCAGCAACCTGACAGCACTGCGTCAATTGGTGCGTCGGGAAAAGACGGTGGAACTTGCATTTGAAGGGCTGCACCTGCCCGACATGCGCCGCTGGGATGACGGCGGTTATGCCCGCGTGGTCATGCCGCTCCAGCTGTATGGTCAGGCGAACAGCCCGATGACCCTTGTTCCGGGTGTCGGATTAATCTTTACCAACCCGGCGCCGCCGCCCGTGTTCGATCCTGTTTACAACGTACCAGTATCGTGGCCCAACGGCGATCAGCTTCGCCTGAAACGCGAACTGCGCATTTTCAATTCCCCGCAGCATTTGTTGAACCCCATTCCTCAAGGCGAACGCGACCGCGTACCGACGCTGACGCAAAACCCAGGATGGCAATAACACTAATAAGTTTTCAAAAGGGCGTCGCTTGTGCGGCGCCCTTTTTCTTTCGCCTTCAAATTCGCGAACAATGGTTGAACAAAAAGAAATCAAGCAGTTTTGGGGCAAACCGGCAAAGACAGCAGCAACATTTGTTGGAACGGCGCAGCGCAACCAAAGCCTCGATGCACTTCGTGGCTTTGCTATATTGACCATGGTACTATCCGGCAGTATTGCCTTTGGCGGCGTGTTGCCTGCATGGATGTATCATGCGCAGGTGCCGCCGCCAACTCATAAGTTTGATCCATCTATTCCCGGCATTACCTGGGTTGATTTGGTATTTCCTTTCTTTTTATTCAGCATGGGAGCAGCCATTCCTCTTGCGCTTAATAAACTAGCAGCAAGTGGCGCTTCGTTCTGGCAAGTGCTATTGATAGCAGGACGACGCTTTTTGTTACTCGCCTTTTTTGCCTTGTTTACCTACCATATGCGGGCCTGGGTCATTGCGGAAAGGCCATCAGCTACATCTTACCTTTTATCGGTTCTTGCTTTTCTCTTGTTGTGTTTCCAGTTTTATGACTACAAAGGAGTGGCCTATAAAATGATTTTCCTTGGAGTTAAGATCGGCGCATTTCTAGCAGCTTGTTTCTTACTTTACTACTTGCCTTTCAACAAAGGCGCTGGCTTTAAATTGGATAAAGTCGATATCATTATTCTTGTATTAGGCAACATGGCGTTTTTCGGGACGATTGCCTGGTGGGTCACCCGCAACAATCCTCTGCTTCGTATCGGTTTACTGGCATTTGTAATGGCCATTTTTTTAGGTGGAAAGGAAAAAGGCAGCTGGAATGAAGTTGTTTTTAACTGGTCGCCGGTGCCATGGATGTATAAATTCTATTATCTGAAATACCTGTTTATTATCCTTCCCGGGACGATTGCAGGAGAGTGGCTGCTAAAGGCCGGACGGACAGAGGAACAGAAAGAGCAGGCGCCTTCAAGCCTATTAGTCATTGCGCTTCTTTCTTTTGGGATTGTTTGGTGCAATGTAGCGCTGCTTTTTAGTCGCCTTTTGGTAGTCAATCTGTTTGCCACGTTTGCTTTAGGCTTAAGTATTCTATTTCTCCTTAAAAAGAATGCTGTGCAAAACGAGCTGTTGAAAAAGTTTTGGACAGCCGGCTTTTATATTCTTTTGCTTGGACTTTGTTTCGAAGCATATGAAGGTGGCATCAGGAAAGATTCATCGACGTACAGCTATTACTTCGTTACATCGGGTCTTGCATTTTTTATGCTCATAGGCTTTTACGGATTACAAATACCAAAGTGGGGAGGGGGTATCACCAATTACCTAAGCCTTAATGGCAGAAATCCGATGGTGGCTTATGTGGCAGGAAACTTATTGCTAACACCGATCCTTCAGTTAACAGGAGCTATTGCCATTTTTGAAGCGATGAATACAAATGCCTGGGTGGGATTTCTCAGGGGCGTATTGTTTACAGGCATTGTATCGCTGATCACAATCTTTTTCACAAAACGAAAATGGTTCTGGAAAACCTGAACCAATTGCATGGACGAATAACTAAAAGAGCCGCTGATTGTTCAGCGGCTCTTTTGTGTGAATCTGATTTATTATCATCTATTCTGTTAGGATGTATTCCAGCTTTCCGCCCTTTAATAAGTCCGTGTGTTTAACAGAAGTCTGAAGCGGTTTGCCATTGAGTAAGACTCGCTGTATGCCTGGCCCGCCTTTGCTTTTTTGTTTACGGGTAGTTATTCGAAGCGTTTTGCCATTGGGTAGTTGAAGGTTTGCTTCCTTTACCAGCGGGTAGCCGAATACATATTCGCCGCTGGCGGGGTTCATTGGGTACATGCCAATTGAAGTCCAAACTAACCAGGCACTCATTTGGCCACAGTCGTCATTTCCAATCAAGCCGTCAGGACCAAGTTTGTACATGCTATCCACGACTCGTACAATTTGCGCTGCTGCTCGTTGCGGTTCTCCCAGTGCTGTGTACATGTAAATGATATGATGACTGGGTTCGTTGCCGTGTGCATATTGGCCAATCAGTCCAGTAACATCAGCAGAAACGTTTTCGCCATGCAACTCAGAGGTGGTGGAGAAAAGTGTATCCAGTTTTTGGATCAATTTTGCTTTGCCTCCGTAAAGTTTTGCAAGGCCCTGCACATCATGTGGTACAAAGAATGAGTGCTGCCAGGCGGTTCCTTCAATGTATTGTCCTTCAAATCCGTGTTCCGATAAAAGAGGGTCGAAAGGCTCAATGAATTTGCCGGTACTGTCTTTGGCCCGCATAAAACCAGTCCGCGGATCAAAGAGGTTTCGGTAGCTCAGGCTTCGCTTCATGAAGGTTTGGTAGTCCTTCGTCTTGCCCAGCTTTTTGGCAACTTGTGCAATACACCAATCATCAAAGGCATATTCAAGAGTGATGGTTACACTCCAGCCATGTTTGTCTTGGGGCAGGTAACCAAAACGGATGTAATCCTGTGTTCCCCGCTGTTTTTGATCAGCACTTTTTAGCATGGCAGCGTATGCTTTTTCCACATCAAAGTCTTTTACGCCTTTGAGGATTGCATCTGCTAAAACAGGTACAGCATGGTAGCCGGTCATAGTGTTTGTTTCCCAGGTACTGAGATCCCAAACTGGTAACAGGCCATTGTCGCTATAGAAGCTCAACATGCTATTGAGCATGTCAGGCAGACGTTCCGGTTGGGTTAGCGTGAACAAAGGATGCTCACCGCGGAATGTATCCCACAAAGAGAAGACAGTGTACTTCTTTCCCTTGTTCTGACGGACCTGATTATCCTGGTTTCGGTATTGCCCATCACGGTCGGAGTAAGTAACAGGAGCCAAGCAAGTCCGGTAAAGAGCTGTATAGAATTTAGTTTCGAAATCGCTTGTTCCCTTGACTTTGATTTTTCCCAACTCTTTTTCCCAGGCAGCATCAGCTTTCTTTACCACGCTAGCAAAGGTTTCCGCTTTCAGCTGATCTAATTCTTCAATGGCTTTTTCAGTACTAACACTACTGATTGCAACTTTTACAAGCAGTGGCTGGTTGTTGGCAATAAATTGCAGTTGTACCTTGGCGTCCGGCGATTTCTGCGATTTTGCATTTGCTTCTGTGCCAATGCGAGACGCAATTACTGGCTTTGAAAACCGCGCTGCAAAAAACACCCGTTGGTTTTTTGCCCAACCAGTAGAGAACCGATAACCGATCAGCGTGCTATCATTTAGCAATTGAACATACCCATCTGTCGGTTTATCCCAATTGATACGAAATCCCATATCGAATTGCAACCAGCCTTCTTTTGATGGAAACGTGTATTGATGAAACCCTGCTCTTTCCGTTGCGGTCATTTCGCATACGATGCCGTTGTCCAATTTTACTTTGTAATAACCTGGGCGGCCCGACTCATTTGCATGCGAAAATTTGGTGCGAACTTCTTTCGCACCAGCCAAAAACGGCATTACCGAAATATCACACCAATCGCCAATACCGGTACCGCTTAAATGTGTGTGCGAAAACCCTGCAATGCTATCGCTGCTGTAATGATAGCCGCTACACCAATCCCAACCCTCGTTTCCATTATCGGGGCTTAACTGCACCATGCCGAACGGAACTGTTGCACCAGGATAAACGTGACCATGTCCACCGGTCCCAAGGAATACATCCACTTTATCGGTTAGCTTTTGCGCTGTTGCCAACTTTGCGCTAGCAAATACTATGAAAAAGAATAACAATCTTTTTACCGCAATCATTTTTTTGATTTGGGTGCTTATTTAATGTAGGGATATTGATTAATAAAGAAAGTAAGCTTGTCCTTAACACCTTCGTAAAAAAAGAAGACTTCTGCCTTTAGCCCTTCGTTGCGGTTAGTTTGAATCATTTCATTCAGAAACTGGTCAGAAGGAAGGGTCGTGCCAGTCTTAAGTAGGACACCGGGTGTATAAAGATTAAGCTTGTTCTTGAAATAGGCTTTTTGCGATTGTAGGGTTGTCCGGTAAGAAGTAATGTTATCGCGGTAAACCTGGGGAATGATACCGTCCACCCAACTGCTGTCAACCCATGTTGGCCAGTCTTGTAGATATTCAGTTAATGCAAAGGGATACACACTCGGCGACATGATAATTTTCATATTAGGCTTAGCCGCTTTGACTTCGGTGTAAATCCGTTTCATGAAACGATTCAGTTTCTTTGCCCGCCAGTCAAGCCAGCCGGCATCTTTTGTATTTGTCGGTGGGTTAGCGCCACCGTTCTCAGATTTGTAAAGATTAACCGTATAATCATCGTAACCACCTTCACTAGGCATGGCTGGTAAACGGTCATCACCTTGCACGCCATCGACATTGTACTTTGTCACTACTTCATTGATAAGACTCATTAGAAAGTCCTGCACTTCCGGGTGAAAAGCATTCAGCCAGTCAAAGCCATTTTTTACAACAAGGCCGCCGTTTTGCGTTCTGCCCGCCCAGTGTGGCTTAGCTTGTAAAATCTGTCCGCCATTGGCGGAGAAGGAGGAAGAGAACCCATATTCAAACCAGGCGTAGACCTTCAGGTTGGCAGCATGTGCTTCGTCAATCATTTCCTGCAGAGGATCTCGCCCCTCAAATCCTTCTTTAATGCTTCTACCAATCAGGTTTTGCATGACAGTACTTGGGTAGACTGTGCGGGCATTGTTGTAAACCACCATAAAAATGTGAGTTAACCCGGCAGCTTTGAAAGTGGCTACGGTATTCTTTATATCGGCGCGACTATTCAAAGCAGTACTCGCGGTTGTAGTTACCCAGGCACCTCTTAAAAGGTTCGGGTCTACAGGTGGCGGAGTTACTGTGCCACCTCCTCCACCCGAACCAGTGCCACCAGTTCCACCTGAGGAAGTTGACTTTTTACAGCTAAGAACAAATAGGAAAACGCATGCAAACGCGAGGACTCTGAATAGTTTCATGAAGCGATCGTTTAGAATAAATTCAGGAAAAAATTTGTAACTAATGCAACTTAGTAAAAAATATTTTTAATAGCCAAATAGTTTTTAAATTTTTTAATTAACTTGGCTCAGATTTCTTACCAACCTAACATTGCGTGCTGAACAATCAACCTCAAAAAAGAACCCCCATTGCATGGATACCGACAACTTGGTTTGCCATGGGACTGCCTTTCGTAGCGCTATCGGCGGCATCAGCCATCATGTATAAAAACATGGGCTATTCCGACACGACCATTGCTTTCTGGACGTCCATGATCATGTGGCCATGGACGCTGAAATTCTTTTGGGGGCCATTCCTGGAGATGTACAAAACAAAAAAGTTCTTCGTTTGCTTCACGCAAATCCTTACCGGGGTTCTTTTTGGATTGGTAGCACTCAGCCTGCAGATCCCGCAAGCATTTGCGGTTTCCATTGGTGTAATGGCGGTCATTGCTTTCAGCGGCGCTACTCACGATATGGCCGCCGATGGCATTTACCTGGATGAGCTTTCCGAAAAAGACCAGGCAAAGTTTGTAGGCTGGCAGGGTGCTTTTTACAACGTGGCCAAAGTGTTTTCCAGTGGCGTGCTGGTATATTTTGCCGGGGAGTTGCAAAAAAGTGTGGGTGTGGCTAATGCCTGGACTGCTGTGATGGTGGCTTATGGGATTGTGATGGTGCTGCTGGGCTTATACAACCTGCGAATGCTTCCCACTGGTAAGAAAGCAACCGCTGTTCATTCATCCAAAGAAAGTATGAAAACGCTTTGGGATGTTCTGGTAACGTTTTTCCAGAAGCGAAATATCTGGCTGGGCATTCTCTTTATTATTTTTTACCGCTTTGCCGAAGGCCAGGCGATGAAGATTACGCCGCTGTTTTTTGTCGCTGCACGGGAAAAGGGTGGCTTGGGGCTTACTACTTCTCAAATTGGTTTACTGGTTGGAGTATTTGGTGTGGTCGCCTTTATCCTTGGCTCAATTGCCGCTGGGTATTTTGTGTCCAAGAAAGGTCTTACCCGTAAAACACTCATCCTGCTTTGCAGCACGTTTAATATTCCCTTCATTGCTTATGCAATCCTGGCGCTAACCCAACCTGAAAACCTTTTTTATATCGGATTGGCAATTTCATTGGAACATTTCGGTTATGGTTTTGGCTTCGTTGGACTAATCTTATTCATTATGCAGGTGGTTGCTCCCGGAAAATACAAGATGGCACATTATGCTTTTGGCGGCGCTCTTATGAATGCAGGTTTTCTTATCTCCTCATCATTTAGCGGTTACTTGTCAGACTCACTGGGTTATAAAAACTTTTTTATCTGGGTGATGATTGCCACGATCCCTGCATTTGTGGTGACCTGGATCGTGCCGCTGAAAAAAATGGATAAAGAACCGGAGCCGGAAGCAATGATCATGGAAACAGCAAATCCGGCGGCGTGATGAAGAGAGGAGTTGTTCTTGGATTTTTGTTTTTGAGCAGCCTGTTTACTTTGGGGCAGCAGAAAGTCGACACCAGCTACTGGACAAGTTACTATGATCAGAAAGTGACGATGTTTCGCCTCCTGCCAGACACGAAAGGTGAAATCATTTTCCTGGGCAACAGTATTACCGACATTGGAGAGTGGACTGAGATCTGGCAAAATCCAAAGGTGAAGAACCGTGGCATTTCCAGCGATAACACATTTGGTGTGTTGGCCAGGTTGGATGAAGTCACTTCATCCAAACCTCAAAAGATTTTCCTGATGATTGGCATTAACGACATCGCGAAAGGAACACCAGATTCGGTGATCATCGCTAATCATCAAAAGATCTATGATCGAATCAAAACGGCTTCGCCGAAAACAAAACTCTACGTGCAAAGTATTTTGCCAACCAACGCAGATTTCACTGAATTCAAACGGCACCAAAATAAGGATGAACACATCCGTTTTGTAAACGAGGGGTTGAAGAGGATTTGTACCGAGCAGGGTTTGATTTACGTTGATCTCTATTCACGATTCCTAGGTGCAGATGGCAAAATGGATAAACGTTACACCAACGATGGCCTGCACATCAATGGGTACGGTTATATGCTTTGGAAAAAAATCTTGCAGGAAAAAGGTTACATGAAATGAATTTTTGGAACCACCAAGAGATGAAGACACCAGCGGCTACAAAAAGCCCTTTGTCAAACTTTGTGCCTTTGTGCCTCCGTGGTTCAAACAAAAACTGAAACAACCAACATGCTCATCACCGGAACATTCATCGACGAAATATCCCACGACATCCCTCACCAAAACTGGGGGCCAAAAGAATGGGAGCAGGACTTTCAGCACATGGTGGCCATGGGCATCGATACCGTTATTCTCATTCGAAGTGGCTACCGCAGATTCATCACGTATCCTTCCGCTTACCTAATGGACAAACATGGCTGCTTTCGTCCGCCAGTTGATTTGGTAGAACTCTTTCTTTCACTTGCCGATAAATACAACCTGGCCTTTTATTTCGGTTTATATGACAGCGGCATTTACTGGGATACCGGCGATTTGACCCACGAAATAGAAGACAACAAATTTGTGATTGAAGAAGTGTGGAAGCGGTATGGTCATCATCCGTCGTTCAAGGGTTGGTACCTCAGCATGGAAATCAGCAGGCGAACAATTGGTGCAACGGAAGCGTTCCGCACATTGGGTCTGCAATGCAAAGCAGCCAGCAATGGCTTGCCAACCTTTATTTCACCCTGGATTGATGGAAAGAAAGCGGTGATGGCAGCTTCATCCGAGTTAACCAAAGCTGATGCGGTAAGTGTGGAGGAACATGAAAAGGAGTGGGGCGAAATTTTTCATGGCATGCAAGGCGCTGTAGATGCAGTTGCCTTTCAAGATGGCCATATTGATTACACCGAGCTTGATACTTTTTTTACTGTCAATAAAAGACTGGCAGATCGATATGGTCTTCAATGCTGGACAAACGCTGAAAGCTTCGATCGGGACATGCCTATCAAGTTCTTTCCCATCAAATTTGAAAAGCTTCGCTTAAAGCTGGAAGCAGCAAGACGCTGTGGTTATGATAAAGCCATCACGTTCGAGTTCTCGCATTTTATGAGTCCGCAAAGCGCCTATATACAGGCGCATCATCTCTACAACCGCTACTTAGAATATAAACAAGAATTAAAACAACCATGAAACCTCTTTTTCTTCTCTCTACTATTTTTCTCTTAACTGCATGTGCAGCACAAAAGCAGCTACCTGCCAGCAACGAACCAGTCCGCGGAACATGGGTGACGAACGTTGCCAGTGATGCCCTGACATCGAAAGAAAAAGTAGCCCAAACCATTGCACGCTGCAAGCAATTTGGCTTGAACACCATCTATGTGGTGACTTGGAACAAAGGCGTGACAATGTATCCAAGCCCCGTAGTTGAAAAATACATCGGCATCAAACAAGACCCGGTTTATAAAGGATTTGATCCTATCAAAGAAATCATTGACCAGGGACACAAAGCCGGCATGAAAGTCATTGGCTGGTTTGAATACGGGTTTGCTTATGAATATGGTGACACGAATTCGGTGTGGTTGAAAAAATATCCGCATTGGGCAGGCAGAGATGCAAAGGGAAACCTGCTACAGAAAAATAAATTCTATTGGTGGAACTCGTTGCACCCCGAAGTGCAAAAATTCATGACAGAACTTGTATTGGATTTTGTGAAGCGTTATGATGCAGATGGCATCCAGGGTGATGACCGCCTGCCAGCCATGCCAAGCGAAGGTGGTTATGATACCTATACAAAATCTGTTTATGCAAAAGAGAAAAATGGCGCTACACCTCCAGCAGATTCTAAAGATTCAAGCTGGTTGCAATGGAGGGCTGATAAACTCAATGCTTATATCAAGGACCTGTATGCAAAGGTGAAAAAGCAAAAACGTAATTACATCGTTTCGTGGGCACCGAGTATCTATCCCTGGAGCAAAGAACAATACCTGCAGGACTGGCCGGCATGGCTCAATGGAGGTTATGCTGATGAAATTCTGCCGCAGCTTTACCGCTACGACATCAAAGCTTACGAAAAGATTTTAAAGGAGCTGGATGAGCAGGTAACGCCTGCACAAAAAAGCAAAGTGTTCCCGGGCTTGTTGATTGGCCTGGGCGATGGCTACCAGGTAAAGCAGGAAATGCTGGAACAGATGATTCAATTAAACCGGCAATACGGGTTCAATGGTGAATGCACATTCTACTACGAAGGCCTGAAAAAGCTCAACCCTTTTTACACTACCAACAACAGGAAATGATCAGCCGGAACGTCTTTGCTTTGTTTGTTCTGCTTTTGGGAGGGCAGGTGTCCATTGCCCAAGTAGGGACTCGCATTGACACCAGCTATGCCAATAACCATTACTTGCACCGGGTGGCTTTGTTCCGGCAAATGCCTGATGAAAAAGGAGAGATCATTTTCTTGGGCAACAGTCTCACCGAAGCCGGCGAATGGCAGGAACTGGCGGGGACCAGCAAAGTGAAAAACCGCGGCATTAGCGGTGATGTAACCTATGGCATCATTGCACGACTGGATGAAGTGGTGTCCTCCCAACCGGAAAAAATTTTTTTATTAACCGGGACCAACGATCTAAAAAGAGGCATTCCCGTTGACTCCATTGCGTTTACTTTTGAGCGGCTACTGAAACGCATCAACACAGCTTCTCCCAAAACAAAAATCTACTTGCAAAGTGTTTTCCCGGTCAACGAAGCAATGATTGGCGAATCGTACAAAAAGATCACGAACAAGCTGGTTGTTCAACTCAACGAGAAGTTAAAAGCAATGGCCGGCAAGTACAAGGCAACATATGTTGACCTCTATCCGGTTTTATCCGATAAAGAAGGGCAATTGAAAAAAGAATTCACGAACGATGGTATTCACCTGTGGCCCGATGCGTACGTGGTTTGGGTAAACTACTTAAAACAGCAGCATTACTTGTGAGAAAAAGGCTTTTATTAACAAAACTGTTTGCAGTTGGGCTGACAATCGTTTGTCTGCTGATTGTAAACTGCCTTCACGCACAAAAGATCGACAGCAGTTATCAAAACAGTTATTACAACGGCCGCATGGAATTGTTTGAGAGTCTCGGCGGTCAAAAAGGTGCGATCGTCTTTCTAGGCAACAGTCTAACAGAGCGAGGACAATGGGGCGAGTTACTACCCGGAAAGCCGGTAATGAACAGGGGTGTTGGCGGCGATAACACATTTGGTTTGCTGGCTCGTTTGAATGACGTGTTGAAGTACAAGCCAAAGAAAATCTTTTTGCTGATTGGCATCAATGACATTGCAAGGGGCTTTCCTGTTTCAGTATCGGCGAATAATTATCGAAGATTGATAGGGCAGGTCAAGGCAGTTTCCCCGGCAACGCAGTTATACATACAAAGTGTGCTGCCATTAAACGAAGGGCTTCTCAAAGCAGATTATCTAAAGGGAAAGAAAGATTCAATTACTGAACTAAATAAAGCAATCCAGGCACTGGCTGGAGAGTTTAAAGTCACCTATGTTGATCTGCATCCAATCATGTCAAACGATAAAGGTGAACTGAAAGAAGAATTAACGCTTGACGGAATTCATCTCCGCCCGGCAGCTTATGTTCTTTGGATAAACGAACTAAAAAGAAAAAAATATCTCTGACACTTTTGATAAATAGAATCGCTGAGTTATGAACATAGATTTAACCGACTCATTTGAACGTATACCAACACAAATTTTTGCGGCGCCATCAGAAGGTGCTAAATGGGTAGCCCAGCAAGTTGCTGAAACAATAAAGCGCAAAGAAGCAGCGGGAGAAAAATGTGTGTTAGGCCTTGCTACCGGATCGTCTCCCAAACAGCTTTACGCCGACTTAGTGCGTATGCACAAGGAAGAAGGATTGAGTTTTAAAAACGTAGTGGCTTTCAACCTGGATGAATATTATCCCATTGAGAAAGATGCACTTCAGAGCTACAACCGTTTCATGAAAACGCAGTTGTTTGATAAGGTCGACATCGACCCTGCATCTTGCTTTATACCGGATGGTGAAGTGCCAAAAGAAAAGATCAAAGAGCATTGCGCTGCTTACGAAAAAGCCATTGCTGATGCCGGTGGTATAGACCTGCAGATTTTAGGAATTGGTGTCAACGGCCATATTGGGTTTAACGAGCCAGGTTCCAGCATTCATTCCAAAACACGGTTGGTGAATCTTGAGATTTCAACTCGTCTTGCCAATGCATATGAATTTGCCGGTATGTCCGATGTGCCACGACTGGCGTTGACCATGGGCATCAGTACTATTCTGAAAGCGAAAAAGATTATCCTGATGGGATGGGGTAATACCAAAGCACCGGTGATTCAAAAAGCAGTAGAAGGTGACGTGACCGAACAAGTACCTGCATCACTTCTGCAAACACACGATGACGTAACGTTTGTGGTAGATGAACTGGCCGCAGCCGAATTAACCCGCTTCAAATCGCCATGGCTGACAGGAGAAATTGAATGGACACCCAAGATGGTGAAGCGGGCCGTGGTAAACATGGCGCTGCAGTTGCAGAAACCGATTCTTAGCTTAACAAACAACGATTACAATGAGTATGGTTTGAGCGACCTGCTGGTAGAAAAAGGCGATGCCTACGAGATCAACCTGCAGGTGTTTTACGCCATGCGTGACAGCATCACGGGTTGGCCTGGTGGTAAACCTAATGCCAACATTCCGGCCCATCCTGAACGCTCCGAACCTTACCCAAAGCGCTGTTTGATTTTCTCTCCGCATCCGGACGATGACATCATCTCAATGGGCGGCACATTTCAACGCTTGCATGACCAGGGACATGAGGTTCATGTCGCCTATCAGACGTCCGGCAACATTGCGGTAACGGATGAATTTGTAACCCGCTTCCTCGACTTTGCGGTTGGCTTTGAACAAATGTTTGGGGCAGATAGTAAGCTTGCGCAAAATGTTTTGGGTGATGCAAGAGAATTTTTGAAGAATAAGAAATCCAACCAGATTGATACGCAGGAAATACGAAGCATCAAGGGACTCATTCGCCGTTGCGAGGCTGCTGCTACTTGTCGCTATGTGGGCATTAAGGAAGAAGGTGTTCATTTTCTAAATCTTCCATTCTACGAAACGGGCACCATTGAAAAAGCGCCGATGGGAGAAAGGGATATCGAGATCACTATGGAACTGCTGCGTAAACTAAAACCTCACCAGGTATACGCTGCCGGTGATCTTGCTGATCCGCACGGAACGCACCGCGTTTGCCTTGATATAATATTTGAAGCGCTAAAACGTATCAAAGCGGACGGTGATGAGTGGGTGGCCGACTGCTGGCTTTGGCTGTACAAAGGCGCCTGGCAGGAGTGGGACATTTCTGAAATTGAAATGGCGGTTCCTATGAGTCCCGACCAGGTAAGGCAAAAACGGTTTGGCATCTTTATTCACCAGTCGCAAAAAGATACAGTCCCATTCCAGGGAAGTGATGCAAGAGAATTTTGGCAAAGAGCCGAAGACCGCAATGCACACACGGCTGACTTGTATGCGCAATTAGGTTTAACCCGCTACGCAGCGATGGAAGCTTTTGTTCGTTGGCATTATTAAAACAATAAAACAAGGATACGCAATTGAAAAATTTTCGTCAATCGGTGATGTTCGTCGCAGTCATGTTTGGGACATTGGTGACTGCAGCGCAAAAAATTACACCCGACCACAATAAGTCGCTTCTCCAAGAAAAGCAAGGCACTATCGTTCAACTTCCCGGTTTCCTGTCCGAGAGCATTCCGGCGATCTCGTACCAGAAGATCGTTCTGCCCGGGCCGCAATACATTATTTCTGATGATCCTGAGTATATCCGTGTCCCGGAAGTTGTTGCTATCCGTGAAGCGGTGCAGCCCGGTTCTGTTCGGCTATATGTGTACAATGTGAATGGCATAAAGGAGCCACAGAAAATTGACCGCAAGATCACAGCTGTTATCAAAAACACTGGTACTGGTGATTTGCATCTGCGCATGCTGAAATTCTCCTCGCAAAAAGCAACCACCAATTATTTCCAGGCAGGTAAACAGGGTCTTGCTGACTATTTTGCTTCAACGGCGCAAAACAAGATTATCACCATCAAACCCGGGCAAATCATTCCCATCGATGAGCGACTGGAAAAGCAAGTGGTGAAGTATGATGAACTGGTCCACGGCATTTACGAATTCGTCATCGACCAACCTGCAGAGATCAGCGTATTGCAAACCGATCCGGCTACACAGGGACCCGTTGCTGCGGCACGGATCAAGGAAATTGCTTCTTCGCGTCATACCAATGCGGGCCGCGGGTTATTTGGAGTCAGTAATTACTTGGTGGTAACAAAGGATACATTCGACACAAAGAATGATCCGGCAGCAATTGTTGTTGCCGATGGAAAATCCGATCCCTGGGTAATTGGAAAAGATGCAAGCACCGGCGACCTGGCAAAGCTGGCTGGCAATTATGGTGTGATGTACAATATTGAGATGAAGTGGAAGAGCACCAATGGGAAAGGGCTGGCCTTAGTTACCTGGAATGCCCGTGCAGGCGACAACAAATGGTGTGGCGGTATGGCAAATTCGATGGTAGTGAGTGAAGGCAAATTCAAAGAGGGAATTATTCAGTTGCCGTCGGACGGATTGCGAACAAAAGGTGCACCGGAAGCGATCCTGATCCAGGTTTTCCCACCAGCCAAAAATGGTGAGGTGCAAACAATCAGGTTAACGTACTCGCCACCGGGAGCTTCCTGCCTGCCTACGCCGCTCATTTTTATTCCTGTCGACATGCAGTAGGTTAGCGGTCATAGAATGCGGTAAATTATTGCCATCGCCTTATTTCATTTTCCCTAATTTTAAAACAGGAAGTACAACTGGTGAGGGAAACTGCTATTCATAACGAACCTGCATTGCTTCAGCGTTTGGCTGAAGGCGATGCAAAAGCCTATACTGAAATCTATGAGGCTTATTTCCCCTTGCTGCTGCAAACCGCCGTCCAGTTTCTTAAAACAAAGCCTGCTGGGGAAGATGTATGCAACGAAGTGTTTCTAAACCTTTGGCAGAACCGGAATACGCTTACTGCCATTCAATCCCTCAATGCTTATTTGACGACAGCCGTCCGCAATCGCAGTATCAATGCATTAAAGCGGCTTGCCCGCTCACAGGCGGCAGTGGAGGAAGTTAGAAACGTGTTTCCTGCTCATACCATCGACGCCGAAGCTCAATATCTCAGTAAGGAATACACCGATTTCATTAAAAAAGAAATTGAGCACCTTCCCGCAAGGGCAAAAGAAGTATTCACGCTTTGTCGCAACGAAGGTTATTCCTACGACGAAGTCTCTGCACAATTGGGTATCTCCCGCAACGCTGTTAAAGGTCATATGGTGGCTTCAATGAAGAAGCTCAAAGCCTACGCTGAAAAAGACCTCGGCATCTCCTTTACCATTCTCCTGATCCTAATAGTCAAATTGCTCTAAATTTTTTTTGGTGTACCTACCCTTGAGCAGGGTTTAGTTGTCTTTTGGGTAGAAACTACTGGAATGGAAGATCGACAGCTTTATCAGCAGCTGGTGCAACGTTATTTGACGAACAAGGCAACCAAAGAAGAACTGGACCTCTTTTTTCACTTACTGGAACAGGGAAAGCTGGATGCTTACCTGCAGGAAGCTCCGCTAGTGGAAAACGATGTAGCTCCTGTATTGCCAATAGCGGTTAAAGAGAAAAAATTGGCAAAGTCATATGTTTTTCTCCGGTATGCCGTTGCTGCTTCATTGATGCTGGCAACGTTAACGGTTATCCTGTTGATGACGAAAAACAATCCGACGGAACAGCAACCGGTTGCGCAAACAACAACGGCTCCCCAGGCAGCACCCGGAACAAAAAAAGCAGTATTGACATTGAGCAGCGGCCAGTCGATACAGCTTGGCGGTTCATCGCAAAACATAACCGATCGCGGCGCCAACATTATTACCAACAATAATGCGGTGATGTATGAGGCAAAGGAAACGGAGGCTATTGTTTATAATACAATCGCTACACCTAAAGGCGGCGAGTACCAGGTTACGCTTCCCGATGGAACGAAAGTGTGGCTTAACGCGGAATCCTCCCTTCGTTATCCTACATCCTTCACAGGGTCCGAACGCCGGGTAGAATTAAACGGTGAAGCCTATTTCGAAGTAGCGAAAAATCTGAAGCAACCTTTTGTTGTGCGGTCAGGAGAAGCGGCTGTGAAAGTATTAGGGACGCATTTCAACATCATGGCTTATCAGGATGAACCGATTTTCAAGACAACGCTGGCAGAAGGTTCGGTGGCCCTTTCAAAAAACGGCAGGCAGGAAATCTTAAAGCCAGGGCAGGGCGGCATCATTACAAGCGGAACGAACGACATAATAGTGGCATCCACCGACGTTGAACAGGATCTCGCCTGGAAGAACGGCAATTTTTACTTTCAGAAGACAGAGCTATCGACGATCATGAAGCAACTTGCACGCTGGTACGACTTAGAGATTCGCTATGCCGGCGCTGTTCCCAGGAAGCGTTTTGTTGGAAAGATCAGTCGTTATACCAACTTATCGGATGTGCTGGATGTTCTGCGCTTGAGTGATATCAAATTTTCCATGACAGGCAAAACACTGACGGTAGAAGAATAAAAACCAGGAGCGATTTGGCCCGCCCCTGGCTGAAAGGCTTTTAATAAAACGTGTGACAAATTGTTCGCTTAAAAACCAATTTAAAACTATGAATTTATTGGTTCATGGACGGTTGTTTATACAATCGGCTCTGGCAAAAAAACTGGTGATGATGAAATTAACTTTCGCATTTATTTGCTTCTTCACCCTTCATGGGTTTTCAAGTGGCTTTGCCCAGCGAATCTCTCTTAGTGGCGAATACACGCTGGAAAAAGCTTTTAGCCAGGTTGAAAAACAGTCGGGCTACTCCTTCTTTTACAATTACGACCTGGTACAAAAGGCAAAGGCAGTTCGGGTTAACCTGAAGAATGCCTCATTGGAAGAAGCCCTTACTACTTTGCTGAGCGACCAGCCTTTTACCTATTCTATCCAAAACAAAATCATTGTCCTTCGGCAGAAAAACATACAAGCAGAAAACCGCGCAACTACCAGTTCCGTTCCTGTGCCGCCAGTAGATATCAGGGGTAAAATCACCAGCGATGAAGGCGAGGCACTGGGTGGTGCTGTGGTTAACCTAAAAGGCACCGGCAAAACAGCCGTTACGAATGACAAAGGCGAATTCACACTTACAGTTGATCCTGCAGAAGCGGCCCTTGGAACGTTGGTGGTGACCTACTCTGGTTATCTCCGTAGAGAAATCAAGATTGGCAACCGAAAGGAGCTGCAGATCTCACTAGAGAAAAATGTGCAGGAAATGAAAAGCGTGGTGGTGACCAATGCCTACTCCCGTCCAAAGCGCAAGGAAGAAGTAGTGGGAAGCATATCCACTGTCACCGCGAAAGAATTACAAACGCAGCGGCCAATTGAAAGCTTCGACAAAATGCTGGAAGGTTTGGCTGCTGGTGTACAGGTGCAAACAAACACAGAGTTGGGCACGCCGGTGAGGATCAATATTCGCGGGCAAAATGCCTTAACACCGCTGGCAACACGCAACCAAACGCAGCTCACTACATCGGCGCAGCCATTGTTTATCGTAGACGGTGTACCCGTAATTGAGCAACGTAGGGGCGACGAACCCATTGCGTTCATCAACCGGGAGCAGTTGCTGAACCCATTGGCCGGTATCAACCCAACCGACATTGAATCAATTTCGATTTTGAAAGATGCTGCGGCAACATCTATTTATGGTGCAAACGCCAGCAACGGAGTGGTGATCATCACCACCAAAAAAGGCCGTGCTGGAAAAACGAGAATTAACGTTGGTTATAGCTATGGATGGTCGCAGCCAATCAACCAAGTAAAATGGCTGAGCGGAAAACAATACCACGACTTGGTAAAAGAGCTTTACATCAACATGGGCCGCGACCCCTTTGCTGCTGAATTGCTGGCGGGGCCATCAGATATCAACACCAATTGGTTTGGTTTAACAAACCGCTACGGCAACTATCACAATATCGATTTCGATATGTCAGGAGGAAGCGAAGGCACGCAGTTTCGGTTATCAGGTCAGTTTCAGGATCAACAAAGTATTCAAAAAGGGAATGATTATAAAAGGGCGTCCTTCAATCTCCGTCTCGACCAGGTGTTAACACCAAAATTGAACATGACGGCGTCTCTGTCTCCAAGCTTTATTCAAAAGAATGGGTTAAACGTTTACAGCAACGTGCCAATTGTTCCGAACGTTCCAGCCTATAATGCCGATGGCAGCTATTATCAGCTAAGCGCTTTGTTGGTTCCTAACCCGCTTGCGGTGCTGGAACAGAATGTGGATTTCCATAGCGGTGGGACATTGAACGGAAGTTTGCGCCTGAACTTACAGGCGACCAAGCACCTGACCCTTTCCACCAACTTTGGTATCAGCGGATTGCTCAATAAACAAAATCTTTTCTTCTCAGGCAAGAACGCCACTGGAGCAACTAGGGATGGCTTTGCTGAAATTTATGATCGCATCAACTTTGGTTGGGTAAGTTTCAGCCAGGCACAGTGGAGGCAGCGGATCAAAGACAAACATGGTATTGACATCACCGCTGGTTTTGAAGCGCAAAGCCAAAACACCAAGTTATTGAGAGGGACAGGCAGTGGTTTTACTTATTATCGTTTGAATGAATTAAGCAATGCCCGGAACAATGAGGCCGCGTCTTCCCGCCAAACTTCCAGTTCTTATTCAGTATATGGACAAGCATCGTATGATTTCAACCAGAAGTATTTCATCAACATCAGTGGCCGATATGATGCAGCATCCATTTTCGGTCCTGACTTTAATGCTACCGTGAATTCTGCAATTGGCGCGGGATGGAATATATCGCAAGAGAAACTTTTGGCGAACGCCAGTTTTGTTGATTTGCTACGCTTGCGTGTTAGCTATGGAAGCACCGGTAATTCACGCATCGGCAGCTACCAGGCAAAAGGCATTTACACCTTCAGTGATGCAGGTTATAACGGTTATACATCCGCCAGTCCATCCAGCGCACCAAACCCTGACCTGGGCTGGGAAAAAGGCTACAAGTTCAATGCAGGGGTTGATTTTAATTTCCTGAAACGCTTCAACCTGACGTTTGATGTGTACAATAACATTACCGATGATGGCATCTCCAGTATTCGCATACCAGTAGTTAATGGCTTTACCACAACGCTGGCCAACATCGCTAAAATGCGCAACCGCGGTTTTGATGTGTCGTTGTCGGCGCAGGTGCTGAACAAGCGTGTAACATGGACTTCAACCCTTAATGCCGGTTATAACAAAAACATCATTCTGGCCGTAAAGAACAACGAAGCGCTGTACTCGTCTAACGACCTGGCTAGTGCGCTGCGGGAAGGCTATAGTACTTCGGCCATCTGGGGCTTCAAGTATGCCGGCGTTGACCCGCAAACCGGCGAGCCGCTTTATGTTAACAATAAAGGCGCAACAGTACCCATTTTACAACTGGACAGGAGCATTTTAAATAGTTACATCATCGGCGACCGGTTGCCCAAACTACAAGGTGGCTTCATCAACGCATTTAGCTATCGCGGTATATCGCTCAATATTGTGTTAACCTATTCCTTTGGAGCCAAGGACCTGATTGACTACAATCTTGAAGCAAACGGAAACAATCTCACAAACAGGAATGGCAGTGTGAATCTCCTTGACCGTTGGCAGAAACCCGGCGACATTGCTACCATACCGAAACTAAGGCAGTTACCCTTGCCGGTAGTTAATTCTACCCAGTATGTGTACGACGCCAGTTTTATTAAAATCAACAACGTATCGGTGACGTATTTGGTTCCCTCTATTAAAAAACTAAATGGCCTCCGTACAACGGTGTTTGTGAATGCTACCAACCTTGCTTATTGGTACAAGCAAGGCTCACCGGCAGGAAGAAATGGTTACCGTGAGTATCGTTTCGGTACGTTTCCCGAGGCGCAGACGTTCAGCTGGGGTGCCCGTTTTAATTTTTAAAGATTTGACGATCGTGTTATGAAAAAAAATATTCTTCTTCTGCTGCTGGGTGTGACGCTGTTGTCATCGTGTAAGAAGTTTTTGGAGCAGCCTGCTTTCAACAACGTAAGTGTAGACGATATCTTCAAAGATTTTGAGGGAGCCCGTACAACATTGCTGGGACTTTATGATAAACTGAGGTCAACGAATTACTATTTGGGCGATTTTTATTTTTATCCGGATGTTGCGGGTGGTAATGTGAAATATTCCCGTACAAACAACCTGAAACTCTTTGCTTCTTACAATTTTACGAGGGATGAATTAAACAACAACGAGCTGCGTGGTTTTTACGAACAGGCCTATGCTGTTTTGTATGGTGCTAATAATATACTTCAATACATCGACCGGGCAGAAGACGCTACTGCGGCACAAAAAGCCCGCATGCGTGCTGAGGCCTATGCCATTCGTGCACTTGTGCATTTTGATCTGGTAAGAACATTTGCCCAGCCTTATGGATTTACTGCAGATGCAAGTCACCCGGGAATTGTACTGCGTACGGGTAATACTGCGGTGTTAACGCCAACACCCCCGAGAGCTACTGTTAAACAGGTGTTCGATAAGGTGAATTCTGACCTTGATTCTGCAGTCCTTCTGTATGGTCAAAGCGTTTCTATTTATCCGACGGGTAGTCCAAAAACTTTTATGTCGGCTGATGCTGTAAGGGCCATCAAGTCAAGAGTAGCTTTGTACCAAGACGATTGGCCAATGGTGATTAACCTGACCTCGGCACTCATTTCTTCCAACACCTATCCGCTAGTAAGTAATAGCCAATATGCTGCTTCATGGGTGGGTAAGAACATCTCGGCTGAATCCATCTTCGAGATTGCGTATGGTACACGAACCGGTGGTAGCCTAGGCGACTATTACAATCCAATCAGCACTTTGAATTTCCAGTTTGCGACATCAAACGATCTATTGAGTCTTTACAATGCAGGCGATGTTCGCGGACAGAATTCACTCTACATCAGCCGTGTAATAAACAGTTCAACATTTTTTCTTACCAGAAAATACCAGGGCATTAGTGATACGGCAAATAACATTAAGATCATTCGTGCATCTGAACTGTACCTGAACAGGGCAGAGGCCTATGCAAAAAGCGGGAACCTGGCACTTGCGCTTGCTGATCTGAATACCATTCGAAGAAGAGCCAATCCTTCTGCCGCCAATTTTACCTCAACCGACCAACAAGTTGTGATCAATGAAATCCTGGCTGAGCGCAGAAGGGAACTGGCATTTGAAGGGCACCTTCTCTTCGATATTGCCCGCAACAAAAAAGACCTGGTTCGTGTTGATAACATAGCAACTATCAAAAGCTTTACGTATCCGAATCCTTTGTTTGCTTATCCCATTCCTGTCTTTCAATAAAAAAGATGTGTATGAAAAAGATCTTATCAGTTATTGCACTTGCAGCCCTCATGTTTGGCTGTAAAAAGGGTTTTGACGCAGAGCCCACGTATGCTAAAGTGATGATTGCTGGCACATGGGCGAAGAATGAACCGTTTTATACCCCGACATCAGAGAGGTTCGATGATGCCACTGGAAACTGGAGACGGTTTAGCGCTTTCACCGTGACATCAGAAGGCGAGCCTGATAAAATTGGTTTCGCCAATCCATATGTTGCCGGCAGAGGTGTTAATGCATTAGACATGAACCGTCTTTACTCAGCGCAAAACCTCACCAGCGATTCCGGTTTTTACAATATAACTATCGTCAAATGTTTTCAGTTTATACCTAACAGTGCCACAGATTTCAAGCAGGGCAAAGTAGTGGTGCTGGAGCAGGATGTAAAGATTTTTCGAAGGGATAAAAGCTTCTTCATCATCAAAATTTCACCAGGCACAAACCCGGGTACTTACAACGTAGATACCGGTGTGTTTGAAATAGAAGTCTCTTTCGATGAAACATCGATCGGCGGATCCGCCAGTGTAAAAAGAAAATATCGTTTCACTTCATAACGAAATACAACAAAGAATGAAAAACAAGCCATTTCTTATTCTAACAGCGCTGTCACTAAGCACCGCAGCCTGCCTCTCGTTTATGAAGGGCAAGCCAGTGGAAGATGATATTGCGCAACTGCGGAAATTATACAGCAGCGGAGATCAAAAACAATGGCCAAAGCCACATTTAAAAAAGGAAGCGGAAAAAGGTTTTCGCGACATTGGTGTGCTGGATAAAGTGCCCTATCCGGAAGACAACGCTTACAGCGAAGCAAAAAGAGATTTAGGGAAAGTGTTGTTCTTCGATCCGCGTTTGTCAGTGTCGCAACAGATTGCTTGTGCATCCTGCCACGAGCCGCAATTGGCCTGGGCTGATGGTAAGCAACTAGCCAATGGTCATGACAGGCAATTTGGAAAGCGCAATGCGATGACCATCTTGAATACAGGCTTCTATGATGATCTATTTTGGGATGGAAGGGCAACAAGCCTTGAGGACCAGGCACGCTTCCCCGTCCGGGATCATTTGGAAATGAATATGGATTTAAGCGGAATGGAAAAACGCCTCCAGGAAATTGCTGGTTATAAGGCGCTGTTCCAAAAAGCCTTTGGCGACGACAAGGTAACGCTTGACCGCATCTTCAAAGCCATCGCCACATTTGAAAGAACGGTTGTAAGTAAGAAAAGCCGCTTTGATGATTTTATTTCCGGCAAGGCCGATGCATTGAAGGACGATGAGGTATTAGGCTTGCATCTTTTCCGCACAAAAGCAGGCTGTATCAATTGCCATAACACGCCTTTGTTCAGCGATAATAAATTTCATAACGACGGGCAAACCTTGTTTGGTGGTTCGCAAGAAGATTTAGGTCGTTATAATGTTACCAAAAACAAAGAAGACGTTGGTAAATTTCGAACACCATCCCTGCGTGATGCAGCGTTTACCGGCCCATGGTTTCATCACGGTAACTTTCCAACTTTAAAAGATGTCGTATTCTTTTACAACTTAGGCAACCCTGCACCAATCCAGAAAAAATACATGGGTGTGAGAGATTCCTTATTGCCGAAGACTTCGCCCTTGCTGGAGAAATTGAATTTGAATGAAAAAGAAGTAGATGCGTTAGTTGCATTTATGCAGGCTATTTCATCACCACCTACAAGAGTAGCTGCGCCTCGTGAATTTCCGAAATAACAAAACCCTCAACAACTAAAATAAAGACTCATGAAGAAAATTTTATTCAGTGTAATAGTGTTTTTGGTTGGTTCTAGTTTATATGCTCAATGGAATGGTGACCCGACGATTGGAACCAATCTTTCGAAATCGACGCCAGGCGGTGTAGCCAGTTCTAAGCAAGGTGTTGTAGCCGTGACTGACGACGCCGGCGGCATGTTCGTGGCGTGGATCGATAACCGTGCATCTTCAACGCCAACGGTTTTTTTGCAGCGGGTCGGGCCTGACGGCGTTTTGAAATTTACCGATGACGTGGTTGTTTCGAACGCGACTGGTGCTTCATCTAGCGCAAAATCAAACCTTACCATGATACCCGACGGAACGGGCGGTGTGATTTTGTCCTGGCAGGACAGCCGCAATTTCTCCGCTGCTAATCCCAGTAACAGCGATATCTATGGTCAGCGAATAGATGCGGCAGGACTGCCGGTATGGGCGCTGAACGGTGTCCGCTTGACTGCAGCAGACAATTCTATTTCCAATAAAACAATTTCAGCCCTTGAAATCTTAGTGAATACGCCTTCAACAACCAAAGGCGTCGTTGTGTTCCAAGATAATCGGAACGGCAACGTGGACCTGTACGCACAAACGTTTTCTCTTGCAACCGGTGCTTTAGCCTGGACAGCTGACTTCCCCATTCACGGTACAACCATAGCGGAGACACAAAACCAGCAATCGGTAGTAAACGACGGTGAGGGTGGCTTTTACGTTGGATGGCAGGATTTACGCAGCGGTGCCGGCTCAACGGCTGACGTGTATGCCCAACATGTGTTGGATGCGGGTACGACTGGAAGCATCCCGACTGCCAATGGATGGCCTGCCGATGGAAAAGTAATCTCAGCACAAGCTTTCGCACAATTGCAGCCGCAACTCGTCTCTGTAGGTACGTCCGGCTTTGTTCTTGCGTGGACTGATCAACGCGGTGGATCCGGAAACGGCGATATTTACATAAATCGATACAACTCGGACGGCACGGTAGCGTGGGCGGCTGGAGAAGTGGCGTTGACAAACCTTTCTGGTAACCAATCAAACCCACAAATCATCGAGACCAACGGTAACTACATCATTACATGGAGTGATGCCCGTGCAGCTCCTTCGAACCGTGACATCTATGCACAAGGTGTAACAAGCACAGGCACCCTGCTTTGGTCTACCGCAACCAATGGGGTTCCTATCGCTGTCGTTAGTGGCAATCAACCGGCGAATGTGTCGGCAACCTCAATCGGCCTTAGCATTGTATCTGACGGTTTCGGTGGAGCCATTATTGTTTGGGATGATGCCAGAAACAATGCAACCTCAGGTACCGACATCTATGCGCAACGCATCAACAGCAGCGGTGCGGTGGAGTGGGCAACAAACGGTGTACAGGTAAGCACGGCTGCTGGTACTCAGACAATGCCTGTAGCGGTGCAATCAAATGGTGGAAGAGCACTAGTAGCTTGGCGTGACAGCCGCAACGCAACTCTCGGCGATGTATACGGTGCCCGCCTACAATCCAATGGCGTTCTTCCAGTTCGTTCTATCAATATCAACGCAGTTACAAAATCATCTTCGGTTGACATTCGCTGGAACACTGTTGATGAAGAAAATACGGATAAATTTATCGTTGAAAAAAGCAATGATGGTGTGACCTTCACGTCAATAGGTTCAGTAAAAGCAAAAGGCTCTGGAAATGGCAGCTACATTTTGGAAGATGTTCGGCCGGTAAAAGGCTTTAACTACTACCGGGTAAAAGCTATTGATGTGAACCGGGCATTCCGCTACTCTTCTGTTGTGTCCGCACAGTTTAACAATGCACCAAAAGCTTCAATGGTGATCTACCCGAACCCGGTACAAGGGCAAGCCACCTTGCAACTGGCAAACTTGGATGCTGGCACATATCAACTTAAAGTCAGAGATCTGACCGGAAGAACGATTGTACAGCGCACAGTTGCTATTGCTAACAATTATGCGGTGTTGGATCTTCCACTTCAGCAGATTGCTGCCGGTAGTTATTTCGTACAACTGGAAACAGCACAACGTATTGTGTTGAGCAGTTCCATCCAGAAACAATAAATCCATTGCTGGATTAGGAAAAGGCTTTGCTTTGGAAAGCCTTTTTACTTTATTTATGTCAGTCCCGGTATGATTTGCCACAAAGGCGAACCTGCACAGTTTCGGTTATTCCCTTCAATGTGGTGGTTGTTTCTGTACATACTGGTTTGGGCGAGAGTAAGTCATAAAAGGTTTCTGAAATAACGAGACTATTATTCAGATTCCGCGTGGCAGCCTGTATGCGGGACGCAATATTAACCGGGAGCCCCATCACGGTCATGTTGTTGTTCACACCGATGCCAATGTTGCCCACGATCACCTTTCCTGCATGTAGCCCGATGCCTGCTTCGAAATGATGGTAAAAATGTTTTTCAACGTATTGGTGATTCATCTCTTCCAATTCGGACAGGATTGATCGAGCTGCAGCGAAGGCCTGGTTGGCTGCGTCTGAAATTGTCTGTGCTTCAAAACCAAACACAGCATAAAAACCATCACCGGCTGTTTCGATGATTCGGCCCTCGTGGTGTTCAATACAGCGGCGGAAAAGACCAAAAAGCCTTCGCACAATATGAATTACGTCAAAGGGGAGGTATTTTTCTATGAATGGGGTGAAGTTCTTTATATCCAAAAAGAAAAGTGCCAGTTCCTGCTCCAGTCCGGTATTGTGCAGGTCGCCTTCCACATCCTCATCAACATACATTTTCAAATCAGTCTCGTCGCGGATCATTCGGTGAAGCGAAACTGGTCCGCCTTTCACCTTTGTCTGGCAGGCTAGGCGGATATTGTTGCTTAGTGGAATCGTCTTTCGGAGGTTCAACTCTTTTTCCGACGGGGGGCTCAAAAATCCATGACCATTCTGCACAAGCACACGGCAGGTGGTGCATTCGCCGTTGCCACCACAAGCATGGTAATGGGGAATCCCAGCCTGCAACGAAGCCTCCAGGATCGTCTGATCTTCTTTGATCATAATGGAGCGATCAGCGATAAACTCAATCCAATAAACTTTTTTGTGAGTCATGCAGTTTTACAATTAGTTTCTGAAGCCTGTTTATCGATGTTGCCAAGGAGCAATAAAGCTATTGAAATTGACCTAAATTAAGAGGTTTTGACCCGATTGGGAATTGGGGAAACAATGGTGCTCTATCTCTCAAAAACAAAACTTTTTTTTAAGTTATCTGTTTATACTTTTTAGTACAAACAAAGCTACCTTTGCGCCATGAATACAGACCTGTTGAAGCCGGAAGTGACGATAGACGAGGATCGTGCGTTGTTGGAACAGACGGTATCAAGTGAATACAAGTATGGATTTGTCAGCAATTTTGAAGTTGAAGAAGCTCCAAAAGGACTAAATGAGGACACCATTCGCTTTATTTCTGCTAAGAAAAACGAGCCAGAATGGATGCTGGAATGGCGCCTGAAAGCCTACCGTCACTGGCTGAAAATGGAAGAGCCTCATTGGGGCAACCTGAAATATCCGCCAATTGATTATCAAGATATTATTTACTATTCTGCGCCTAAGCAAAAAGTAAAGGTCAACAGTTTAGATGAGATTGACCCAGAGCTAAGACGCACTTTTGAAAAGCTGGGGATTTCTTTAGATGAGCAAAAACGTTTGAGTGGAGTAGCTGTGGATGCGGTAATCGATTCTGTTTCCATTGCGACGACTTTCAAATCTCAATTGGCTGAGCTTGGAATCATTTTCTGCGCTATCAGCGAAGCCATTCAGGAGCATCCTGAACTGGTTCGCCAGTACCTGAGCTCGGTTGTGCCCATTACCGATAATTATTTTGCCGCCCTGAACGCTGCCGTGTTCAGCGATGGTTCATTCGTTTATATTCCAAAAGGTGTTCGCTGCCCGATGGAACTTTCGACCTATTTCCGTATCAATGCGGAAAATACCGGTCAATTTGAGCGGACGCTGATCATTGCCGATGAAGGTAGCTACGTTAGCTATCTCGAAGGTTGCACGGCGCCAATGCGTGACGAAAACCAATTGCACGCAGCGGTAGTGGAACTAGTGACAATGGACAATGCAGAGATTAAGTACTCTACGGTTCAGAACTGGTATCCCGGTGATAAAGACGGTAAAGGCGGTATCTACAACTTCGTTACCAAGCGTGGTATCTGTAAAGGGGTCAACTCAAAAATTTCCTGGACGCAGGTAGAGACCGGTTCGTCAATCACCTGGAAATATCCAAGTGTGATTTTGAAAGGCGACAACTCAGTTGGTGAGTTTTACTCTGTTGCCGTGACGAACAATCGTCAGCAGGCCGATACCGGTACCAAGATGATGCATATCGGTAAAAACACAAAGAGCCGTATTGTATCGAAAGGTATTTCTGCCGGTCGCAGTGATAATAGCTACCGTGGTTTGGTGCATGTTGGAAAGAACGCTGCCAATGCCCGCAACTTCTCGCAGTGCGACTCATTGCTTTTAGGCGACAAATGCGGTGCACATACGTTCCCTTACATCGAAGTAAAGAACAACACAGCCGTAGTAGAACACGAGGCGACGACTTCGAAGATTGGTGAAGACCAGATTTTCTATTGCAACCAGCGTGGTATCGATACGGAAACAGCGGTTGCCTTGATCATTAACGGTTTTGCCAAAGAAGTGATGAGCCAACTGCCGATGGAATTTGCTGTAGAAGCGCAAAAACTTCTGGCCATTAGCCTGGAAGGAAGCGTAGGATAAGAACCCAATTAATAATTAGTAATTAATAATACATAAGTAATGCTCTCGATAAAGAATTTACAAGCAGGGATTGAAGGAAAGAAGATTTTAAAAGGATTGAATCTCGATGTTCGGCCCGGTGAAGTACACGCCATCATGGGACCAAACGGTTCCGGTAAAAGCACGCTGGCTTCGGTTTTAGCTGGTCGCGAAAACTATGAAGTGCTAGGTGGCTCGGTTGAGTTCATGGGCAAGGATCTTCTGGAATTGTCGCCTGAAGCGAGAGCCGGTGAAGGCATTTTCCTGGCTTTTCAATACCCGATTGAAATTCCGGGTTTGACGACGACCAACTTCATTAAAACTGCTGTAAATGAGGTGCGTAAGTATCGTGGACAAGAGCCTTACGATGCCGTGCAGTTCCTGAAGCTGATGAAGGAAAAAATGGCGATGGTAGAGATCAGCCAGTCGCTGTTGAGCCGCTCATTGAACGAAGGTTTTTCCGGTGGTGAAAAGAAACGTAACGAAATTTTCCAGATGGCGATGCTTGAACCAAAGCTAGCCATCTTGGATGAAACCGATTCGGGCCTGGATATCGATGCCATCCGCATTGTAGCCAACGGGGTAAACAAGCTCCGCAACAAGGACAACGCGGTGTTGGTGGTAACACACTACCAGCGTTTGTTGGATTATATCGTTCCTGATTTTGTACACGTATTGTACAAAGGGCGGATTGTAAAATCAGGCACCAAAGAACTGGCGCTGGAACTGGAAGAAAGAGGTTACGATTTCATTAAGGCAGAAGTAGACGCAGAGCAGGAAGCATAATATAGAAAGATCAATCAGGTTTATAACTGGTTGAAACAACCAAAGACATGAACACACTTGAAACAATTAAGGCGAAGTACAATCAGATGCAAGCAAGCAACGGCAGCAGCGTTTTAACGCCTGTTGAGCAGAATGCATTTGATGCGTTTAATAAACTGGGCATTCCTACCGTAAAGCACGAAGAGTGGAAGTATACCCGCATTGGCAGTGCTTTCAACAAAGAATATGCGGTTGCTGCTAACGAGAGCTCGATCTCTTTTACAGCTGCCGATTTTGATACGCTCCGTTTACCCGGTCATGAAGCCGCCAACGAGCTGGTATTTGTGAACGGCATTTATGTGGCTTCACTCTCCAGCATACGATCCAAAGCTTTGCTGGTGCAGAGCCTGGAAGAAGCAACCAAAGGTGAGCACAAAGCCTTGGTTTTAGAACAACTTGGACACAGCAGCGGCTACATTAAAGATGGCATCCATGCGCTGAATACAGCGTTCGTTGCAGAGGGTTTGTTTATCCATGTGAAGCGTGGTCAAATCATTGATCACCCCGTTTACATCTACAACATTACCGATGCTCGTTCTGCTAACATTCTCTCTCAGCCAAGAACATTAATTTATGTGGGTGAGAATGCGCAAATACAAATGGTAGAAACCTACGTTACCGTAGGTATGGCTGAAAGCTTTACCAATCAGGTGATGGAAGTGGTAGTAGAAAAAGATGCCATTGTTGATTACTACAAGATCCAGAACGATGTAGCACATAGCAGCCAGGTGAGTACAACGCACTTCCGACAGTTGGGAAAAAGCGTGATTACCGCTGTTACGATCTCTTTGAATGGTGGTATTGTGCGCAATAACCTGAACATGGTGATGGAAGCTGAGCACAGTGAAGCGAACATGTATGGCTTGTATTTCTTAAAAGGGGCTACACATGTTGACAATCATACTATCGTTGACAACCGCAAGCCGCACCTGTTAAGTAACGAATTATACAAAGGCATTGTTGATGATAATGCAACAGCCATTTTCAACGGAAAGATTTTCGTGCAGCCCGACGCACAAAAGATCAATGCCTTCCAGTCGAACAAGAATATCCTGCTTTCCGACAATGCAACGGTAAACACCAAACCGCAGTTGGAAATTTATGCAGATGATGTAAAATGTTCGCATGGTTGTACGGTTGGCCAACTGGATGAAGAAGCCATGTTCTACCTGCGGTCAAGAGGTATCAGTGAAAAGGCTGCTAAGTCCCTGCTTGTACATGCTTTCGCCATCGATATTCTTGAATACATCAAGCCTGAAGCCATCCGCAGTTATGTTGATCAATTAATCACAGAACGTTTGGACGTAGAAATAGCATGATAGAAACCGTAGCGATAGAAAATAGTTTAGACGTGCAAGCCATTCGCAAGCAGTTCCCGGTGTTGGAACGCGAAGTGAAAGGCAAGCAATTGGTATATTTTGATAATGCCGCGACAACGCAAAAGCCGCAGGCCGTTATTGATGCGTTGATTAGTTATTACAGCGGGTACAACGCTAACATCCATCGTGGTATTCACACTTTGGCTGAAGAAGCAACAGCCGCTTTTGAAGGAACAAGAGATGCTGTTCGCGAATTCATCAATGCGGAAAGCCGGGAGCAAATTGTTTTCACCAGTGGCACCACAGAAGGGATCAACTTAGTTGCTCAAACCTGGGGCCGACAGAATATTGGGGAAGGAGATGAGATCATCATTTCCAACATGGAGCATCACTCCAACATTGTTCCCTGGTATATTCTTGCGCAGGAAAAGAAAGCGGTGCTGAAGATCATCCCGATCAATGAAGACGGTGAACTGGCGATGGAAGAATTCGACAAACTTTTGTCGGAAAGAACAAAGTTTGTTTCCATCGTTCACGTGTCAAATGCGCTTGGAACGATCAACCCTGTAAAAGAAATTATTGAGAAAGCGCATTCAGTCGGTGCCAAGGTCTTAGTGGATGGTGCACAATCAACCGTTCACCTCGACATTGATGTGCAGGCGATGGACTGCGATTTTTTTGTTTTCTCTTCTCACAAATTATATGGCCCTACAGGCATTGGCGCTTTGTACGGCAAAAGAGAGTTGCTGGAAGAAATGCCACCTTACCAGGGTGGTGGTGAAATGATCAAAGAAGTTTCCTTCAACACCATTACCTGGAACGACTTGCCTTATAAGTTCGAGGCGGGTACGCCAAACATTGCCGATACCATTGCTTTTAAAGCAGCAATGGAGTTTACCGCAAGTATTGGTAAGGAAAAAATTCGTCAGCACGAAAACGCTTTGCTGGCGTACGCAACTGAACAATTGGAGCAAATCCCTGGCTTGCAGATTATCGGTCGTGCAAAGCAAAAGATCAGTGTAATCTCTTTTGTTATTGAAGGCACGCATCCGCAGGATATCGGCATTCTACTCGATAACAGAGGTATTGCCGTTCGTACGGGTAACCACTGTGCACAGCCCCTGATGGAGCGCCTTTGCATCCGTGGTACCACACGGGCATCATTTGCGATGTACAACAATGTAGAAGAAGTGGATAGATTGATTGAAGGATTGCACAAAGCCGTAAAACTTTTGAAGTAAGCATGAGTGATCAAGTGACGATAGAAGAAACGGAAAAAGAAATCGTGGAGGAATTCTCGCTGTTTGATAGCTGGGATGATAAATACGAATACATCATTGATCTTGGCAAAAAGCTTCAACCATTAGGGGAAGAACACAAGAAAGACGAGAATAGAGTAAGAGGTTGCCAGTCTACGGTTTGGTTGGTGGCGGATTACAAGGACGGAAAAATCATTTATAAGGCCGACAGTGATGCGGTGATTGTAAAAGGTTTGATCAGTATGTTGATTCGTGTTTTGTCCGGCCACAAACCAGATGAGATCGTGAATTCGAAGCTAGCCTTCATCAACGAGATCGGAATGACAAGTCACCTGGCGCAAACCCGTTCTAATGGTTTGCTGGCCATGGTGAAGCAAATGAAGAATTACGCACTGGCGTTTAAGGTTAGAGAAGCCGCGGCCAATAATCAATAATTATTAATTAGTAATTACTAATTATTCATGGAAACAGACGTTTTAAGAGATAAAGTAGTGGAAGTGCTACAAACAATCTTCGATCCGGAGATACCTGTGAGCATTTACGAATTGGGATTAATCTACAGAGTGGATATTCTGCCAATTAATAATGTGCAGATCACGATGACGCTGACAGCGCCAAGCTGCCCGGCGGCTCAATCGCTACCCATCGAAGTTGATCAGAAGGTAAGACATATTGAAGGAGTGAACGATGTACACGTGGCTGTTACCTGGGATCCGCCATGGGACAAGAGCATGATGTCGGAAGCAGCCCAGCTGGAACTTGGCTGGCTATAAACAAAACCCTTTACCCTTACAAACGATAACGATTCAAAAATGAAAATAACCGCACAGGAAGAATATGGTTTGCGTCTGCTGATTCGCATTGCCTCTTGTAAAGACCAAGAGGGTATGAGCATTCCGCAGCTAAGTGATGCAGAAGGTTTGACGCCGCACTACGTGGCTAAGCTCACTCGTGTTCTTCGCCTGGGAGGTTTTGTGAATAGTACTCCTGGAAACAAAGGTGGATATGTATTGGCCAAGCCTTCCAACGAAATCATTATCAACGACGTATTGAAAACCCTGGGTGGTGTTTTATTCGACAGCCAGTTTTGCGGAACCCATTCCGGCGCATTAAAGCTTTGTACTCACTCGGTTGATTGTTCGTCCCGTTCACTTTGGTCCATGATCCAGTTTATCCTGGATGATTTTCTCAATAAAGTAACTCTTCACGATTTGGTAAGTTCCGAGCAAAACTCAGCACAGGTGTTTTACCAGTTGCTGGCCAACCGGCAAAAAGAGCCGGTTGCTTAACACGGCAAGCTGGCTATTCTAATAAATTCCAAAGCGGTTCATCCTTCGCAAAACTCCATTCATCCGCGCCATCTTCCTGCACGTCCGCTTTACGTTTTCATTTGGATAAAAATGCCTAATTATGCAGCCCAAATCTGACTTTGGCTTTTACCAGGTTTGATGAAACGAGGTTTCCATGCCCAGCAACACAACTAGAAAATATTTCATCTCAAAACGAATTGACCGCTTCTTTACCAATTTTTCAGATGTTGTCAGTTTCATTGGACGCTTTTTTAAAGAAACGTTCAAGCGTCCGTTGGAATGGAATGAACTGATCAAACAATCCTACGAAGTTGGCTATCGTTCACTTCTTTTGATTACACTCACAGGGTTTATCACGGGTCTTGTTTTTACAAAACAATCACGTCCTTCACTTGCCGAATTTGGAGCGCAGTCGTGGTTGCCTTCACTGGTGGCCATTGCCGTGATCAAATCCTTGGCGCCGCTTGTAACAGCCTTGATCTGTGCCGGCAAGGTAGGGTCAAGCATCGGGGCAGAACTAGGGTCGATGCGGGTAACGGAGCAGATCGATGCGATGGAAGTTTCTGCCGTGAAGCCTTTCAAATTTTTGGTGAACACGAGAATCGGCGCTACTACACTCATGCTGCCGATGCTGATGTTATATGCCGCCTTCATTTCGATGATGGGTTCTTTCCTTGACATCTACATGAACGAGCAAACAAGCTTTACGACGTTTGTGGAGCAGGCATTCTCAAAAATTACGTTTCTCGATTTTGCATCGTCTATTATCCGATCAATTGTATTCGGATTTACCATCGGCGTCGTAGGATGTTACAAAGGGTTCAATACTACCGGCGGAACACAAGGAGTAGGCCGGGCTGCGAATGCTGCTGTTGTGGCCTCCATGTTCCTGATTTTTATTGAGGAAATGCTCATTCTTCAGATCATCAACTATTTCCGTTAAGCCATGAGTACAACAAACCATACTGTGAGAAATGCCGTAGTGGAGATCCGGGACTTGTACAAAGCTTTCGGAGATAACAAAGTTCTGTGCGGCGTTGACCTTGATTTGTACCATGGCGAAAATCTGGTTGTACTTGGCAAATCCGGAACCGGTAAGTCAGTACTGATCAAAATAATTTCGGGGCTACTAAAACCAGATAGCGGCCTTGTAAACGTCTTAGGCAAAGAAGTGCCAAAGCTTTCCGAACGTGAGTTGAATGAGCTTCGCTTAAAGATTGGTTTTTCTTTCCAGCACAGCGCTTTATACGATAGTATGACGGTTCGCGAAAACCTTGCTTTTCCTCTGGTCCGTCACAAACGAAATCTTTCCCGCAAGCAAGTGGAGATGGCGATTGATTCAACGCTGGATGCTGTTGGTTTGCTCAGAGCAAAACGCCAGATGCCGTCAGAACTGTCAGGCGGACAAAAGAAGCGTATCGGCGTTGCCAGAACGCTTATTCTCCAACCTGAGATCATGTTGTATGATGAGCCGACAGCTGGCCTGGATCCAATAACTAGTTCAGACATCAATGAACTGATCAATGAAGTGAAGGAGAAATATCATACCAGTTCAATCATCATCACCCACGATTTAACCTGTGCAAAAATGACGGGTGACCGGGTAGCGATGTTATTAGATGGAAAGTTTGTAAAGCAGGGAAAGTTTGAAGAAGTGTTTCAGTCGCAAGACGAACGCATCAAAAGTTTTTACGATTATAATTTTACGCAATAAATGGAACAACAAAGTAAACGGTCCGTCATTGTAGGCATATTTGTTTTCATTGCTCTCATCATTTTTATATTGGGAGTTATGACGCTTGGCGGGCAGAAAAGTCTTTTCAACCGAGGCGCTACCATCAGTGCCAATTTCCGTGAGGTGAACGGTCTACAGGCAGGTAATAACGTATGGTTTGCAGGAGTGAAAGTGGGTACCGTGCAGGAGATTGCTTTTGAGCCAAACGGCACGGTACGGGTTGACATGAATATCGAAAAGAAGTACCAGTCTATCATAAAGAAAGATGCAAAAGCAAAGGTGGGCGCCGATGGATTTATTGGTAACAAACTCGTAATTCTGTCTGGGGGTTCTCCATCAGCAGCAGTGGTGGATGATGGTACCGTTTTGGCTGCAGAGCAGGCTCTCGGCATGGAAGAAATGATGGCAACCTTACAGGAAAACAATCGAAACCTTTTGACGATTACCTCCAACTTCAAAACTCTAAGTGATCAGATGGTAAGCGGTAAAGGCACGGTTGGTAAATTGCTGAACGATGAGCAGTTATTTAACGATCTACAGCAATCAATTACAACTATCAAAGTGGCAACCGCCAGCGCTCAGCAAATGGTTTCAAACGCAAACGACTATACCCGTAAACTAACAGCAAAGGGATCGTTAGCAAACGACCTGGTTACGGATACAGTGATCTTTGCTCGTTTGCGTAGCACCGTTCGTGAAATTGATGCATTGTCTGACAGAGCCAATGCCGTTATGCAAACGCTCAACGATGCCAGCGCCAACCTTAGTCAAAAGTTGAATGATAACGGAAGTCCTGTCGGTCTTTTATTGAACGATAAACAAACGGCAGAAGAAATTAAGGCAACCATCCGCAACCTCCAGGCGGGAACACAAAAGCTTGATGAGAACATGGAAGCTTTACAACATAATTTTCTTTTCCGCGGCTTCTTTAGAAAGCGGGCAAAAGCTAAATAAACTAATTGATGAACACAGAAACAGCCTCCGGTAAGGAGGCTGTTTTATTTTGCTGTATCAGCAACGAATTTTCTGTTGCTATTGTTGACGATTCCGGTTAATGCTCGAGTCGCCGGTCGTTACAGTTTGATTATTGTTTGTACCATCATCATTCATATTCGTACCGCCTGTGCTTCCCCCGGTATTACTTCCGCCCCGACCACCATTTGCCGTATCACCTGTCGTTAAGGGTTTTTCCAAGTTGGGGTTCTGCGGATCAACGCCTGAGGTGTCCGGAGATTTTGGATCATGCTGAGCACAGCTTAAAATACTAAATGCCAATCCGGCTATTAAAACCACTCTTTTCATAAAAATATTTTTGTTGATAGTATAGATATGTCAACTATCCTGCCAGCACGGTTTTGTTGAATGAATTCAAATAAAATCACCTCAATGTTACCTGTGGCAATTGATGGGACCGATGACTGGGAGAACTGATCATTAGATAGTCAACTGCTAAAACCAGATAATGAACTTTTACCAGAAGTAATAGAAAAACCGAACAAGAAAAATTCTAAGTGGTTGAGTTCAACTGCTCGATCTCCGCAGACTGCGGTTGGATAATACTTTCTTGAATGGGCAGGTAAATAAAAAATGTTGTCCCTTCACCAACATGACTCTCGGCGAAGATGTGTCCGCCATGATTTTCCACGATCTTTTTGCATAAGGCCAACCCAATGCCCGTACCGGAATACTTATCAGCAGAATGCAGGCGCTGAAAGATCGAAAACACTTTATCCGCATAGGCCTGGTTAAACCCAATGCCATTGTCGGCAAAAGTGATCTTTACAAAATCAGTTGTCGTTTTGGGGGCAACAACAGCCATCTCGCGGTGTGTTACTTTGCTTGCTCGTATTGTAATGTGTGGGTCTCTTTCAGAAAACTTCAATGCATTTGTTGTCAGGTTCAAAAACAGTTGGCTCATCTGCAGCGGAATACCTTTTACAATAGGAAGCTTATCCACATCAATCACAGCCTTTCGCTCTTCAATAGAAAGCTCAAGATCAGTCATAATTTGCCGGATCGTCTCATTCAAATCCACATCTACCATTTCGGAATCGACTTTTGAAAGACGGCTGTAATTCAAAACAGCTTTGATTAAATCCGTCATGCGTGCCGCTGAAGAGCTGATCTTTTGCAAATAACGTTTCAGGATTTCCGGGTGCTCCATATTCTTTTCGCTCAACTCCGAGAAGGTCTTGATCTTTCGAAGCGGTTCCTGCAAATCATGTGAGGCCACGTAAGCAAACTGCTCCAGGTCCTGGTTTGATTTCTCCAGTTCTGTATTCAGCTGCTTCAGTTTTTCCTGTGCCTGCCGGATGCTGGTGATATCGTGACCAATAACCATTACCCGGTTCACCATCTTACTATGATCTGTGAGCGGGATAAAAAAGTTTTCGAAGTGCCGCCCGGATACAATTGACACATAAGTTTCCTGGTGAACCAATTCTCCGTGGAAAGCTTTCTGAAGATTGATGATAAAACTTGAACCTTCCAGCTGCGGAAATACTTCCAGAATGTGTCGGCCTACCAGTTGTCCGCGGTCGCGGTGGTAAATATGGTCGGCTTGTTTGTTCAACAGGAGAAAATGCAGGTTTTTATCAAAAACAGCAATGAGGTCAACCGAAGAATCGATAATGGTTTCGATAAGATCATTTTGTTCTTTCAGAATAGCATTCGCATCTTGTAACTCCCCGGTACGTAAAGCGATCTTTTCTTCCAGGCTTTCATTGAGAGAAACGATTTCCCTGTTCTGCGCTTCAATCTGCGTAAGCATATGATTGAAGGCGTCGGTTAAAACACCCAATTCATCATTGCTCTTTTTTTCAGCCCGAACAGAATAATCACGTTCGTCAGAAACCAATCTTGCTTTCTCTGCCAGCTGCAAGATTGGATTGATGATCGTTCCCTGTAATCTTCGTGATAACAAAAAAGCAAATAACAGTGATACAAACACAAAAGCAAAGGCAATGGCGCCATATAAAAAGAAGCGGCTGTAAACTCCCTTCAAGTTGGCCTTCAGGTAAATTGTGCCAACTGGGGTATTTTTTTGTATCACGGTTTGATAACCTTCGAGATAATTATTCTCAATGCGGTAGCCATCAGGCTGCAGTGTTTTTGGAAATCTATCATTTGCGATATTGTCCGGGTATGTCGCCAGCAGGTTGCCTTCTTTATCAAATGCGCAGGCTAGTTCGATCGTTTTCTCTGCCTTTAAGGCTTGCAATACTTCTGTTGCGTCGTTCTGGTCTTTAAATGCAATAGAAGAACTAATGTTAGAAGCTGTGATCTTACCCAGCGTTTCCAGTTCCCGTCGTGCCGTTTCGCGGTAAGTAACATACTCGTAAACAATAAATGCCGTGGATGTGAGAAGGAGCACCACCCCGCAGATGAGTAAGATCATCCGGATCAACCGTTTTTTTATGGGAGTGCTCTTTAGTTTCATAGCTATTCAACAACGTCCGCCAGCCGCAGCAGTTTCGAGCTGATCTGCAAATTGGCTGCCTTGGTATGTTTTAAATTAATTCGTAACCGGATTTTGTTTTGCGTAAAATAGAAACGAATGATGCCACCCGACTGTGCAAAGTCATCACTGTCGCCAACTGTCAGAATTGGCCGGGCCTCCAATGATTTTGCCACGTCGGCTGCATTTCCCTTGTTGATATACAAAATGTGACAATTCCGAATTTCACTCACATCATTATAACGCTGAATGACGATGGATTGGTTGCCGATTTTTTCTCCTTCCACCATTTGCTCCAGAAAGGAGCCAAACGGATCGTTTCCTAAAATGCCGATTACAAACTGGGGAGAATTGGTGTTCGCGGAGGGCCAGGTCACGAATTTGGCAAAGTTGTATAAGAAGGCGGCTTTCAACTGCGTAGCTGTGTTTGGCTGTGCCGATGTATTTAACCAGAAAAGGCATAGCGGTACCAGCATCCATTTAAGGAAGGTCGCTTTGCGTCTGCGGGTATGGTAAACCGATTTACTCAAAACCGTGCTGTGAGTTTTGCATAAACACTCCGTGGAATAAGCCCTGTCCCAAATTCTGCATGATTTTTTTGAGCCAGGTTTTGCCCGATTACGGCTAACTCAAGCCCTTTGAAAGTATAAGCCAAACGTGTATCAAAAGTCCAGTAAGCCGGAACGTCTGCTGTAGCAAATGATTTTGCTAAGCCGTCAAGATAACGACCAACGACATCAAACTGGAAATTATGCGGTAAATCCATGATTGACTGCAACATCACTTGGTTCTTCACATCATTGCCTAAATAGGAGGGATTGAAGTTTCGACCCGGTTTTGCACGCAGGTCTTTATCAAAATACGTATATCCTCCACGCAGCCGCCATTTTTTACTTACCTGGTAGTTACCGGAAATTTCTGCTCCCCAAGATTCCGCTTCCGATCCATTTTGGATCAGGTAAGTAACGGTGCCTGGTTTTGCCTCCACACTGTAAACATCGCGATAGACATTATAAAATGTAGCCACCGAAAAAGAGGAAAGTGTATTGGGTTGAAAGCGATACCCAAGTTCGTAGGCGAATAATTTTTCCGAAATAAAGTTAGGTCCGCCAGCCACACTTGGAATGTTTGGCGGTTGTGGGTTCATTGGCAGAAAGTAATCCACGTCAAAACGGCTCGGGGTTCTTACAGCTCTTGACGCCGCTGCCCATAACGTACCACGTGCCTTTGTCCAGGAAAGCCTTGCACTTGGCTGCCACTCCCATCCAGTGTATACGTTATGTAACAGCTTTGTACCAATGACGAAACGAAGACTGTTGGTTAAACGAATATCATCCTGCAAGAAACCATTGAAGAGATCAAGCCGTTTAAAACGGGGTAGAATGCCAGCGCCAGCCCGATTGGAAAAATTAGCATCGTCCTGAACGTAACGATAACCTGCGCCCCAAACAATGTTGTGTTTTTTACCAAGGCCAAAACGGTGCTGGAAATCGATGTCCGTCGTATTCATCTTATCGTAAGATGATGTTCCTGCGTCTTCGCGATAATAACGATCGTAATAAACTTGTAATGCTAGGTCTGACCGGTCTGAGATTGTTCGGTTCCACCTGGCTAGGATATTCTGTCCATTTAATGGAGAATGCCTGACTGCTGTTTCCCTGTTTCCGTCATAATAATCTCCTTGCACCGTTACAGCGTCCTTTGTACTTGCTTCCCAGTCAACACGAAAACCACCTTGCGTTAGTCGCCATTCATCTGCAACTTCCGTTTTATTCGGTAGTGTCGTGTTGTCGCGTTGAAAATGTTGTCCCCACACCCGAAATGTGGCTTTCTTATTAATGCGGCCACCGTAACGCAAGGCCGCCATATTTTTCAAAAACGTTCCACCGCCAACAGAGGCATAAAGACCTTGTGTGTTTGAGCTGTTTTTTGTTACAATATTGATTATGCCGTTTACTGCGTTGGCTCCCCAGAGCGATCCGCCCGGGCCACTGACAACTTCAATCCGGTCCACATCCTCTAACAATACGTTTTGCTGCTCCCATAATACACCGCCATATAGAGGTGTGTAAACCGTTCTCCCGTCGATCATTACCAACAGCTTATTCGAAAATATGCTGTTAAACCCTCGTGCACTGATCAGCCACACACTGGAATTCAATTGCGCTACCTGTAGGTTGGAGGCTAGTCGAAGTGCTTCGGCTACGTTCGCCGCACCAGAGCGGCGGATGTCTTCATTGGTAATCACCTGTACGGCGGATGCTGCTTCGTTCAGTTTTTCCGAGGTACGGGAAACAAGGCTTACCTCCACATTCAGCAGTTCTTCAATGGAAAGCTTTTTCAGCTCCTTTGGTGAAAGCGGAACCTGGGAGTAGGAGAGAAGTGATGCAGTTGTCGAAAGGGATAACAATAGGCTGGTAAAGACCTTTTGTCTGTTTCGCATGAAGTTGGTTAATTTTTAGTCGGACTGTTTAGGAAAAATCGGTCTAAAAGTAAACAATTATGGGCTATGGTTTATTGGGTATAAAATCATTTCAACATAATCTGTCGCAATGCTATTCGAAATGATCTGTATCTGCAAGGCGATCGCCTTCGCTGCTTAAACCATTTTATATTTCGCGGCTGCGTTATACTGGCAGCGTAATCACAAACCGTGCACCTTCTCCTTCTTTCCCTTCCGCTCTAATTGTTCCACTATGCCGCTCAACAATTTTCTGGCAGAGAGCTAACCCAAGCCCCGTGCCTTCGTACTGATCTTTTGAGTGTAATCGAATGAACGTTCCAAAAATGCGTTCCGAGTCCTGCTCTCTGAAACCAATGCCGTTGTCGTCAACAGCAATTTTTACAAACCCATTTTGAACTGGATCCTTGGCGTCAATCAACGAATAGATTTCGATTTGCGGGGCTACGCCAGCACGAGAAAATTTCAGCGAGTTGTTGACCAGGTTATAAAACAACTGATGCAGTAAAACAGGTGATCCCGGTATGGTTGGAAGATCCTTGCATACCACTGTCGCAGCTTTTTGCTGAATGCTTAACTCAAGATCATTCTGTACGTCATAAATAATTTTGTTCAGGTCAACGGGTTCGGCTACTATTTGCTGGGCATCAACCGATGAGTACTGGAGCACACCATCAATCATGGCCGACATCCGGCTGGCTGCCCTTTGTACTTTTTCCATATAACTTCTTCCTCTTTCCGGAACGTCGTTGCCTAACTCTTCTTCAAATCGATTGATGAATGTGCGAATTTTTCGGACGGGCTCTTTCAGGTCATGCGATGCCACGTGTGCAAATTGCTGCAGGTCTTCGTTGCTTCTTTGCAGCTCACGTGTCCGCTCTGCCACCAGCGCCTCTAGTCTTTCGGTCATTAACTTCTGATCGTGTATGTCGGTGCAGGTGCCAAACCAGTTTGCAATTTTTCCTTCAGTGTTGCGCAAGGGGAGTGCAATGACAAGAAACCAACGGTAGCTGTCCGTTTTTTTATCAAAAAAGCGATATTCAATCTGGTATTCGCTGCCGGTGGTAACCGCATGGTCCCATACGGTTTTAGTGCGCTCCACATCATCCGGGTGAAGGAATTGCATCCACTGGAGCCCCGGGTACCAGTCGCCAAAAAACTCTTTGTTGCGCAGATTTTGCCATTGAACCAAACCGTCGGCATCAGCCATCCATACCAACTGCGGAAGCGTGTCGGCCATGGTGCGAAGACGGCTTTCGCTTTCTCTCAAGGCAGCCTCTGTTGTTTTCCAACTTGTAATTTCTGTGGCCACACCAAGAATTTGTATAGGCGTGCCTTGTTCGTTGCGACGGAAGACACGGGCCCTGTCGAACAGCCATATCCAATCACCGTTTTTGTGCCGCATACGGTATTCTACTTCATAAATATCGCCTGTTGCATCGGACAGGATGCGGGTAAAACGGTCATTGGTAGCTGCAACATCATCAGGGTGCAAAAGGCTGGGCAACAGGTTGCTTCCCATTGCTTTTACTTCCTCTGCAGCATAGCCCAGAAGTTCGGTGATCTGCGGACTGGCAAACATGTTAGAGGTATCCAGCAAATCGAAAATGTAGGTTAACGACGGTGCTGCTTGAAGAATACTTTCTGTGAACTGCTGTTGCTGGTGCAGTTGTTCCTCTGCAAGCCTGCGTTCTGTTATGTCGGTAGCCACGCCAAGTAACTGTGTTGGCTTGCCGTCGTTGTCCCGCTGAAATACCCGGGAGCGATCGTATAGCCATACCCAGTTGCCCTGCTTATGCTGCAGACGGTACTCCAGCGTAAAAATCTCGCCTTCCCTGTCGTTCAGAAGCTTCTGCAAATTCTGTTGTACGGCAGGGACATCATCCGGATGCATCGTGCTGGGTAGAAAGTTGCTGCCCATTTGCTGTACTTCTTCGGCGCTATAGCCTAACAAGTGTTTTACCTGAGGGCTTGCGAAAGAATTACCATCATCCACCAGATCATAAATGTAAGTCAGTGAAGGAGCTGCTTCTAACAAGTTTTCAGTAAACTGTTGCTGTTTTCTCAGCTTCTCCTCTGCAGTTTTACGTTCTGTAATGTCGGTAAAGAGAACAGCTACTTTCCTATCTTCTTTATTACCTACACGAAACGCAAACACATCGAACCAACGACCCATGACCCCGGAACCTTCGGAAAAACGAATCGGTATTCCTGTCTTTACAACCTCTCCATAACGCTGCGGCCAATAGGGTTCGATGTCGGGTACCAGGTCTTTCATGGTTTTACCGACGGCATCTGATAACCCAGATTGCTCGGTAAAACGCGGATTGTATTCAAGAAAACGATAGTCCTGCCCATTGCCTGCTTCATCAAACATGACTTCTATGATGCAGAAGCCCTGGTCCATGTTTTCAAAAAGGCCCCGATACTTTTCTTCACTGCGGCGAAGTGTTTCTGCAATCGTTTTTTCCTCGGTCACATCCATGTTGATCCCACTGATATATTCCAGTTCGCCCTGCTCATTGCGGGTAGCCTTTGAGCGGTTTTGTATCCAGCGGATCGCACCATCGGTACGGCGAATACGGAAAGAATAGCTGCTTCCCTCTTCAGAATCTCTTTCCCTGATTTGTCCGGATAGCCTCTCCAAATCCTCCGGAAGAATAAAATCTTTAAATGCAGATACGGTCCCTTGGAAGCTTCCCGGCTGCAGGCCGTATAGCATTTCCTGCTGCGGGCTCCATTGCAAAACATCGTTTTTTATATCCCAGTGCCAGGTACCAATGTTGCCCCCCCGGATACTTAACTCCAGCTGGTCTTTTACTTTTCGAAGTTCTTGCTCACTTTCTCGCAGTTTTTCTTCGGCTGCTTTTGCTGCACTAATATCCTGTACGGTTCCGCTGAAGCGATATGGTTTTTGTTCCTCGTTGAAATACGTTTTGCCGATGGCCCGTACGTAAGAAACGTTTTTGTTCTTTGAATCCACTACGCGGTAAGAAATATCGTACAAGCCACCACTGGAGTAATCCAGTGCTTCCTGTATGCGGCTGACGACATGTTGGCGGTCTTCTTCATGAATCTGGTTTAGTGCCAGTTGCAGGTCCACCTCTTCATCGGGCGGAAGGCCAAACAATTCTTTTGTTTTTCGATTGCACCGGAGCGAATTGGTCATAGGGTTCACATGCCAGTAGCCGATGTTTGCTGCTTCCAAGGCCACCCGCATTTCGTCTTCGGCAATGGCAAGATGGTTTTTGGCAAGCACCTGCTCCGTTACATCGGTCGCCATCGCAACTATACCGGTAATCTCGCCTCCTTCGCGGTAGGCATTACACTCAAGGTTCCAGTAGTATAGTTCTTTACTGCCGTTTGACCGCTTGAAGTAGGAGGGCACCTCGCGGCCAGTAAATGTTTCACCAGTGTGATAAACATTTTGCAATAACTCAATAAACCCCTGCTCGCCTAACTCAGGTAAAATTTCTGCCAGCGGCTTACCAATTACGCTTCGGTCTTTTTTCCAGAAATCAAGGATGGCCTGATTAGCTTCTTCGATAATCAATTCCGGACCACGGTAGATTACTAATGGTGATTTTATTTGTTGAACCAGGTTATGGAACCTGGTAATCTTTCGTGTGGTCTCCGTGCATACCACCAGCACGCCTTCTGGTTTATCACTATCGCCATAAACCGGGCTATAACTGAAAGTCCAGTAGACGGTTTCAATTTTTCCATCGCGATAGAATGGTGCCTCCAGGTCTTCAAAAGTGCAGGTCTCACCATGTTCCATCACTTTTTGTAACAAGGGTTGGATGATATGCCAGACCTCTGGCCATGCTTTCTGTGCCGGCATGCCCAATATGTGCGGATGTTTTCCTTCCGCACCTAATACGCCACGGTAGGCATCGTTGTAAAAACTGGTTAAGTCTTTGCCCCACAAAAGCAACATGGGAAAACCCGACTGCAAGATGGTTTGCAGGTTGTACTGCAATGCCGGGGGCCAGTTAGCCGGTACATCAATACTTGTGGCTTCCCACGGAAACTCGGAAATGCGCTGACCCATTTCGCCGCCACGTGAAAAAAACAGAGAACTTTTTTTACTGGTAGTTGGTAAGGGCTGTTCCATGCACTAACGAAGTTAAGCTTCCGGAAATCCTGTTGAACAAACAGGCGCTGAAATGATAACAAACTTGGAGCTGTGTTTAAATCATAGAGTTGAAACTTACATACGTTCTTGAACAAATAGGGTTGAATACATTGGGACTGAGAAAACAATCACACCTGGCAAAGGATATTTCGGTTTTTGTAATTACTACATTGGGTACAAAGACTGATCGACGTAACTTCCTTATCGATGAATGGTGATGGCAAACCTTTTTTAATTAACCTCTTTTCTTTTCTGCTTGCAATTGCTTTCCTGCATGCCGGCTGTAAAACACAAAGCAGGACCTTATCTTCTCCAAAGAAGAGTGGGACCTTGAACAGTGAATGTGAGGAGGCGAAACGTGTTGCCAAAGAGATAACGGATTTTTCATTGACCATATCATTTCGTGAAGCTTTTCGCCAGGTTAAAGAGAAAGCAAAACATGACCCCTTGCATGAGCATATCATCAGTTTTGGAAAGGATAGTACCAATGAAATAATTCTTTCTGCGGTTGCAACCGGCAGTCGTTCCAGTGGCCTTGTGCCAACCGTTTCAAATGCATTTGCTGACCTGCACAATCATCCAAACAATACTCCACCATCATCCGGCGACTTGTACGGTTTACTGCGTAAAAATTCAGGCGACTACCGGCATGTGATGCGATTTATTCTGACCGCCGGCGGAACCTTATATGCGTTTGTTGTAACGGATACTGCAGCCGTTCGGCGTTTTCTAAATCGATATCCTCCGCAACAAACACTAGGCTACTCCCCGCTATTCCCAGACGCCTTGCTCGACGAGTACAGGGAAATGATACAACGCTATGGAGCGTCGGAAGAGATGGCAATGGCTTACCTTTTAGAAAAATACGAGGTAGGAGCAGCCTTGATAAAACAATCTTCAGATGGTAGTTTTAAAATACTTAGAACGAAGCTTTCCATCAATAAAGGAGAAAAAGTATTTACATCAGCAGATTGTCTATAGGAAAAGAAGGGAAAGTCTTATGTAGAAAGCAGATCAAACTTTAATGATATTTCATTCAATTGAGATGACATGCGACAATGCAGCAGTAGCATTTACACATTGTGCAGAACGCCTCTATAAAAAGTACAAAGCAGAAGTAGCATTGTTATCCCAAACCAATCGGTGTCTCATAAAGAAAAAGACTTTATCAAATGCAGAACCAGCAATTAAAGCTTAATCGAACAAAAAGATCTGATTTGGAGTTCTTCTTTCAATTCCAACTCGATCAGGAAGCTATTTACCTGGCAGCATTTACTTCGAAAGATCCTTCCGATAAGGATGCTTACTTAGATAAATACACAAAGCTTCTGGATAACCCGACAATAAATATGCAGACGATCTTCGTTGACGAAACGATCGTGGGCAGTGTTTCAAAATTTGAAATAGAAGGTGATGCTGAAATCACCTATTGGATTGACAGGAATTTTTGGGGAAAGGGAATTGCGACGACAGCGCTTAGAATCTTCCTTGCTCTTGAAAATGCCAGGCCTGTTTTTGGGCGAGTTGCCTTCGATAACATTGGCTCGCAGAAAGTTTTAGAAAAATGTGGCTTTGTAAAAATCGGTAATGATCGCGGCTTTGCGAATGCCCGAGGGGAAGAGATAGAAGAATTCATCTACAAGTTGACCCAATAATGGCGGAACAAAAGTGACTGACAAAGTCCTTTGTATTTGTGATTATCTTGGGCCTTCGTTTCCCATAAAGCATTCGGTTTTACTTTGCCATCGCAAATGCTTTATGGGCTTCGTAACCTAAACTAACTAACATGAGAGGCATCATTTTTATCCCGCTATTTCTTTTTTCAGTAACTGCTTACTCGCAATCCTCCGAAGAAAGGTTTCTTGACTCTACAATAGCCGAGTTGAAAATCCAGCACAAAGTCGACAAAAATGATCAGCGGATTTTTATGCTGCTGGAAAGCTTTTATTCGGAAGTGCTTCAGGCCGACAAGGGTAACTTATCACCCCAAATGGTACAAAAAATTGGTACCTATATGAAGGATAATGAAGTAAAGAACAGGCATCTCCTTATTTTATTTTTGATGTACCAGGACCACATAAGTGAAACGGCAGCACAAGGAAAGCGTACAAACAAAGCTTACCAGGTTGCTTGCATCAATTTGTTGGAAAAAGAAATGAGTGAAGTTTACGGGAAACTGCCAACAATCGTTTACATCTATAAATCCGAAGCACTGCGTAGTGCAGGACGCAACGAGGAAGCGAGAGCCGTTGTAGAGGCAGGCCTGAAGAACAGCCCTGCTTCCATCCCGCTGAAGGTTTACAAGTACCTGGACTTAAAAGACGAGGCGATAAAAAACGATTTAGTGAAGAATCATTCGGGGCACTGGATGGTTCAACAGTTTGGAATCAAATAGCTACTCAAGCCAGCGGCGTTCTAGATATGTTGGAGCGTAGTGCTTATTGCGCAGGTGAGCCACAGTAGTGCAGATATTGCATCAAGGCCGTTCATCATTTCTTATCATTGGTTTAACGTTCGGAAAACATATATTTAGTTTTCCAAAGCTGACCGAGATGAGAAAATGCCTCTTTTACTTTTTACCTTTCCTTTTGTTCTGTCTGTATCTTTCCTTTACTGCTTCTGCACAACTACAAAAAATTTATGTTCATCCTAAGTCTGCTGCCAGTGAAAAACAGTCACAGATCATCGACTCCATTCGCTTTATTCCGCTTGAAGTTAAAGAGGGGATTGATTTAAGTCGCTACAACTATATAACAGTAGCACCTGGGCACTTCCTCATCACCGATTATTCAGAAAAGATTGTTCTGCTCTACTCAAAAGCTGGATCCTTTGTTGCAAAGATCAGTTACAAAAAACTAGGGGAGAGTGTTGACGCGGAGTATGATGAGCATAACAACCGGTTGGTGTTTTTTGGAGATAATAAAAACTATGCACTTACGCCTAAGGACCGGATCAAAATTCAGCTAGACTGGAGTAACCCCCGCAACAAAAAATATTTTACGAAATATATCATCGACCTCAGTGACACGACGTTTTCCTTTCGTAAGACTGACCCTGATGAAAACGATATCCTGCGTGCTAATCACTACTACAACAACCTTTACTGGCGGGGTCAAATCACAACCAGCCCTCTTTATAAAGATAGCTTAGACTATGAACTAAAAATCTACGAAGGCAACCGAATGGTAAAAGGTTTCTTTCCTTATAACCGAATCAGCGAACCCCGGTTCTTATTTGGAGAAGAAAGCGTTACACTTAGCACAACCGTGCTCCCCGAAAATCGTTTCGTTAGTCGTCCCTACTGCGATACAATCTATAAGTTGTCAGCAGGCAGTTTAGCCCCGGCTTATCAATTGGTAATGCCGCTGGAAAATGCTTTGCCTTCGTCATTTTATACAAAGCCATTTAAGAATAAAACAGAAAGGGAAAACTTCCGGCGAAACAATGGCTGGATGCTTCGACAGGTTTATGGGTTTTATGAGACTCCGCAATACATCTACTTCAGTGTTGGGTATCTTTCCAACTATGAAACCTACCTCTATCAAAAACAAACACAAACCTGTTACAAGACAAAAAATATCAGGACGGACAGCAGCCAGTACAATCTGACGCTGCTGGGTGATTATGGTGTTCAGCGCAATGGAGACCGGTTCTACAAGCCACAAAAAGCGGGGGACCTTCTTGCCTTCTTTGCCAAACATAAAGGTGTTGTTCCTCCCAAAGAGTTGGAAAGTTATCTAAACAGTAAACCCAATACTGACTCACCGGTCATCGTTGAATTCAAATTCAAAAACTAGCTTGTGAAGCACTCCTTCTTTTTTCTCCTTTTTTTCGGCTTTTTTGTAACGGCTTTCTGTCAAAACGGTAAACTAATCGGTTTTGTGAATGATGCAGAAACCAAAACACCTTTGGAACTTGCAACCGTAAGCATTTTACGCCTTGATTCCACCGTCATTACTTATCAGCTATCCGATAAAAATGGAAGATTCAATTTTGAAAAACTTCCGCTAAACAACAAGCTACGTGTCAGTATCACCTACAGCGGTTATGTTGGTTATCATAACACGATTCAGCTGAATGCCCGCAAGCCCGATACGCTGTCTGTTTTTCTTGCTTTCAATTTAAAAGATACCCATGCGGTAGTTATCAGCACAACCGTCCCTGTTCGTATGAATGGCGATACGTTGGAGATCAACCCTGCGGCTTTTAAAACAAATCCAAACGCAGTAGTGGAAGAACTTCTCAATCAGGTTTCCGGTATTACAATCTGGTCCGATGGCACAATTACAGTGAACGGCAGGCAAGTGCAAAGCCTGCTGGTTGATGGAAAGCCATTTTTAGGTTCGACGGACCCGCGGGTGGCCACACAAAACCTCCCCAAAACAGCAATTGAAAAGATCCAGCTTTACCAGGAATACGACAGAAGCCAGATTGGACAACAACGCCAGCCGCAGGACTCTTTACTCACCATGAATATTAAACTCAAGGAAGCAAGCAAGAAAGGATACTTTGGCAAAGCAGGCGGAGGATATGGTACCAGTAAGCGCTTCGAATCGGATCTTTCCTTTCAAGTATATAATAAGCAGAGCAGTGCCGGCATTGGTGGCGGAATCAACAATATCAATAAAAACATCGGGAACATCCAGGAGATGTTTCAAAACAATACGTACAGAAACTACAACCCCAACCTGTATAATGTTGGTCGCTTTGGCACCAATGGCATCAATCGAAATTATTCTGTTGGCGGTGTGATTTCGCACAGCTTTATTGAAACGGCAAACAGCCGTCAGAATAATCGCATCATTGTTAATTACAACACAGCAGGCACGGATGCGTTTATTACCGATCTAAATCTGCAAAACCGGACAACCATCAACAACCCGCAACAAATTCGGGAAGAAGGTATTCAGAACAACCGTAGTTACAAACATGATGTTGGTATCAACTACGTAAGAACGAACAGTTATAACGACAACTTAAACTTGAACGGTTCAGTCGGAACCAGCAATGACAAGGGACAATCAACCCGCTTTGCTGAAGTACGCGATGCAGCCAATGGATTGCAAAGTACAAACCGTATTACGTCGCAACAAAACCGTCAAAGCAAAAATGCATCTGTTTCAGTAGGTTTTTCCAAATCCGACCAGGATGAACCATTGAAGAACTTTAATCTGCAACTCAATGCAAGGTATAATGATGGGGTGTCGCAAAGAGACGTGCAAAGTATTTTTCAATCATTTGTTGATGCTAGCAAGAACAACTCCCTGATCCGCCGTTACGCCTCAAATAACCAGTCTGTTGGTGTTGGTGGTACTTTGGACTATACAGGTTTCAAGCGATTGTTACTCGGTCGATATAACCTATTTGGCATCAACTTAGGTCTTAGCCAGGCAATCAATTATAACCGCTCCGAAGATGAGAGCCAGGTAAATGATTTCGACAGCACAACGAAACGTTATTTCAACAATGAAAATCTTTCAAACCGAAATCAACGTGAGCTTTTTGAGTACAGTCCTTCTTTGTTGCTTTCGAAAAGTTGGTCCCGATGGGGCGGTAGCTATTACCGTAACCTACACGGGCAAATCAGGTTGGTAGAAGATTTTAAATCAGATAAAAACGTCTCCTCTTTTGCTAAACGAAACCTGAACCGATCCTTCCAGTTTTTCCGGTATGAGGCGAATTTCTATTACAACTACAATAAAAGGGAAGTTTATCAATATAACCTGTCAGTCGGCTATACGAAAAACTTTGATTACCCTAACATTGACCAGTTGATTCCAATTGTTGACGACATCAATGCTTACGAAGTAAGAATTGGAAACCCGGCTTTGCGTAACCGCATTAATCACCGGTTAAATTTCAATCTGAATTTTAATTCCCAAAAACCGAAATCAGTTTACAGCCTTGCGAGTTACATTAACGGAGGATTTAGCCGCACCAATAATCCGATTACTGACAGTGTGATCAATGATCCTGCAGGTAGACGGTTTAGTTATTATACCAATGCCGACAAAAGCACCAACTTTAATCTGAATTATAACCTAAACATATCAAGACGATTTGATAAGAACCAGCTTCAGTTGATGTATGCTGGGCAGTTTAGCAACGGCAAGTCGCCAAACTATGTCGATGGGCTATACAACATTAGCGAAACCGGTAATTTTTCAAATCAGTTCAGTCTGCAGTATTCGGTTCGGTCTGTTTTGGTTCTAACACTTGGCCATAACCTGCAGCAGTTTAAAACAAAGCAAAGTGCTGCGGGTCTAACACCGTTTACAAATAAGAACAATACGACAAAGGCTGGGATCGTTGTCAACTACCCGGCCAATGTAACATTTAGCAGTACGGCAGACCGTATAGCCAATACAAACCTTGCTAACCCTACAATTTTGTGGAATGCGTTCATTACTTACCGGATCATGAAACAGCAAGGTGAACTGAAGTTCTCAGCCATGGATTTGCTTAAGCAGTATCAAAATATTTCGAACAGCGTCAATGCATATGGTACCACCACCCGCATCACCAATGGCTTGCAGCAATTCTTCTTATTTACGTTCTCCTATTACCCCCGGAAGTTTGGCAAGACAGAAATAAAGCGACAATCGGCGCAGGGGAATTAGTGATTGATATAGAATATTTTTAGCCCTTAATAAAACTTGTTGCGGGAAGATGCTGCCTTGCGTTCTTTCTCCTTGAATTACGGTGTCCGTCAAGGGTGGTATCACCAATCCAATGAAAGCATTGCGTGCCTATTAGCACCAAAGAACTCAATGCTTTATCTTCAGGCGCTACCTATCAATTATGAAATTTTCATTCTTACTGCTGTTAACTGTTCTTGCGGGTCAATGCGTGTCACAAACGGTTCAGGTTACACCTTACATCCAGCCAGGTAATGCGCCTGACCTTTCACGGGAAGAAAAAGTGATCCTTTGGCAAACTGATAGCCTGCCCAGATCCTTTACCGTAGAATACGGTACCAGCAAGCGGTATGGCCAAACTGCCACAATAAAATCTACTGCGCTGAACCTTCAAAATTCTCATCCGATTATCTACCGGGCTGTTCTTCCTGACTTGCAGTTTAATAAGAAGTATCATTACCGTGTTAAGATGAACGATAGCATTGTAGCAGCGGCATCATTCTCAACCCGATCTACGAAATCTTCTACACGTTTTGTTGTATTTGGTGATTGTGGTATTGGTACTGCCGCTCAGGCTAAGGTAGCCTACCAAACCTATTTACAAAAGCCGGAGTTTGTATTGATAACAGGAGATAATGTTTACCAAAGAGGAAGGGCAAGTGAGTACCTGAAGAATTATTTCCCTTTCTTCAATGGAACCGAACATTCACCTGCAAAAGGTGCTCCGCTGATGTCTTCTGTTCCCTTTTACGTTGTGGTAGGTAATCACGATGTGTGGGCAGCCGAACTGGCTACTTACCCCGATGGACTCGCATACTTCTATTATTACGATTTGCCCCTGAACGCGCCGGCATTCAAACAAACCGTTACCGCCAAAGGAAAACCTGACCAGGTTTTGCGCTTCAAAGAGGCTACCGAACCAAGGTATCCTAACATGGCCAATTATTCGTTTGATCATGGCAACGTCCATATTGTTTGCATAGATGCCAATGTTTACATGAAGCCATTTGAACAGGACTTCCTGGATTGGCTGGAGGCTGATTTAAAAAACAGCAAAGCGAAATGGAAGATTTTAAACTACCACCAGCCGGGCTTTAATTCCAGCAATGCACATTATGGCCAGCAATGGATGCGGGCTATATCGCCGCTGTTTGAGCGATCCGGTGTTGATCTAGTCCTGAACGGCCATGTACACAACTACCAAAGAAGTCATCCTTTAAAATTTGCTCCAAACCTTACTCCTGCAGGAAGGCCTGTAATTGACAGCATTGGAAAAGTGGATGGAACGTTTTCGCTGGACACAACGTTCGACGGGAGAAAGAATACAACTCCTAACGGTATTCTATACATTGTGACCGGAGCTGCAGGTGCCGGGCTCTATGATACGGCAATTAGTAATAAGCCTGAAAAATGGGTGCATGCACCTGTAAGCAATTGGGTTCCATTTACGGCAAAGCTTATATCCGACGTTCATTCGTTCAGTGTTGTAGAAACAACCAGGAATAAACTGGTTTTCAAACAATTGGATGATGAGGGGAAATTGATTGATGAGATCACGATACGGAAATAGCTTGTGGCTCATAGTTTACAACACCATCATCTTCCGACTTAAGATCAAACAGAATAGTTGGCTCCGCGGATACTTCGGTCAAAGGCAGTTATAGTTTTTCTCTACCGATATTTCTATTCAGCTATTGACCTGGCTGAATAGTGTAGCAAACTTCTCCATGTTCCATAACAAACAATGTAAAGCCACTACCATTAAAATAGCGCAGTAGTGTGGGAAAAAAATATTTTATGAAACTTTCAGTAAATATTGAAAGTTTCATAAAATAGTGTAACCTTTGTGGTATGAAGCATGCCGAAGCAAAAGAAAAATTCATTGAGCTGTGGGGAACACTCGGAAGCCAGTGGGGAGTGAATAAGTCCATTGCCCAAGTTCAAGCCCTGCTACTGATTTCGCCGGAGCCTCTCTCTACAGATGACATCATGGAAGAACTTCAAATCTCAAGAGGGAATGCCAACATGAGCATCCGCCAGCTTTTAGATTGGGGCATCATATATAAAAAATCGATAGCTGGTGATCGCAAAGAATATTTTATTGCAGAAAAGGATGTCTGGAAATGGGCACTGAAAATCGGTAATGTACGAAAGCAACGTGAGTTTAATCCTGTACTGGATCTGCTAAATGAAATTTCACATAATCAAGAAGCTGCTAAGACAGATGAGGAAAAAGAGTTTGCCAAGCAGATAAAGGAGCTAAATGCGTTTACACAGCAAATTGGAAATCTGGCCGATAAACTATTTCTATCTCCAAAAGGGGAGATGTTATTTAAGATCCTGAAAATGTTTGCGTGATATGAATTACAACGTTGGTGCCTATATCATTTACATTTTTTTGATGGTTTTTATCATCGGTTATGTAGGACGATATTTTTACACCAACGGTAGGGTTTTTATCCTTTCACTGCTAAACAACAACTCAGTTCTTACCGACTATATCAATAAGCTTTTACTGATCGCTTATTATCTCTTTAATATCGGCTATGCCTTTATCAAACTGAAACAGTGGCAAAAGATTACGAGTCTTGAAGGCATGTTGTCAAGCCTAGCTCTTAACATGGGGGTGCTGATTATAATCCTTGCGATCACGCACTACCTGAACATGCTGGCGATCTACTTTTTATCGAAATCAAATTCCATCACACATAAATCCTTTCAATCATGAGCAACACTTATATTGTAGCAGCTTATGTTATCTATTTACCAGTTACTCTATTTCTAACCTGGCTGGTTGCGAAAACACTGTTTCGCAATGGACTCATTTTTATGAATGATATTTTTTTGGGGCGGGAGGAAATAGCCAGAGCTACCAACTCACTTTTCAGGAGTGGTTTTTACCTGCTCAATATTGGCTTTGCTCTTTATATCCTGAAAATATATAACGAATTAACGGGGGTACAGGACACCATTGAAGTTTTAAGTTCAAAGATTGGTGGCTTTAGTATTTACCTCGGTATTATGCTGTTTTTAAATCTTTACCTTTTCTTCAGAGGGAAAAGAGTGTCTAGCCAAAAACGTCTCGAAAGAGCTGCCTCAAGCACTGCAACACCTCAGTAGGCTGAAAGAGAAGCGATGTAATGTTCACTTTAATTAGCGCCGTATGAAAAAGGTAGTGCTTGCAGGCGGAACAGGTTTCCTAGGTAAATACCTGGCATCAAAATTCAGAGATCATGGGGCACAAGTCATTGTTGTATCACGAAGTGGTGGCCATGTCCGGTGGAGTGATAAGGAAAAGCTTATCGAAGCGCTGGAAGATTCGGATATCGTCGTCAACCTGGCAGGTAAGTCGGTTGACTGCCGATACAATGAACGAAACCGGAATGCGATCCTAAGCTCACGGACAGAAACGACACAGTTGATTGGAGAAGCGATCCAAGCTTGTCAAAAACCACCCAGGCTTTGGATTAATTCAAGCACCGCAACCATTTATCGTCATGCGGAAGACCGGCCGATGACGGAGGGCGGTGGAGAAATAGGGAGTGGCTTTTCAGTTGATGTGGCAACAAAGTGGGAAGAAACATTTTTTGGCTTTCAGCTTCAAAACACTAGGCAAGTTGCTTTTCGGATGGCAATTGTTTTGGGAAAACATGGCGGCGTAATGGTGCCATTGAAAAGACTCGTAAAGCTGGGCTTAGGCGGAAAGCAGGGAAGGGGAAATCAGATGTTTAGTTGGATTCATATTGAGGACATCTATCAAATCATCTTGTTTGTGATGACTCACAAAGAGATAGATGGTGTTATCAACTGTTCATCGCCAAATCCTGTAACTAATTTGGCATTCATGCAAGCGCTGAGAAAAGAGCTTCGGGTTTCCATAGGACTACCTTCACCACAGTGGCTATTGGAAATTGGAGCTGTAATCATTCGTACCGAAACAGAATTAATTCTTAAGAGTCGGTGGGTATTGCCCGAGAGATTGTTAGCAGCTGGGTATACTTTCGTCTATCCAACACTAAGTTCCGCACTGGAAAATGTGTTGGCAACGCAGAAAGAATAAGGTGCTACTAGGCAGGTCGGGATAGCGTTGCAAGGTGTTGTTGTCTTGTTAGGTTTTTATTCTTCACTCTTCATGCTATTCATTTTGGATTGAAGCTCCAAGTAGAAGACTGGCTCTTGGTTGGATTGTTTTAGTTTTTGCACATGCTTGATGCGAAGGCAGCGCTGCATTGCCTCCAGGTAGCCGAGTTGTTTACAACGGTGCGGTTCCACTGGAACTGAGTCAACAACGGTGTCGCCGAGCAGCATGGTGAGAAGCATTTAGGCAATGTAGCGCAAAGCTGCTAATCAAATAAAGTATATCGACGAACGGATTACCTGTTGTTTTCCCCCATTCCTGAACGAGTTGAAGCTTGTTAAGTCCTGTTCGGAAATAGGCTGTGCATATCTTTCTTAAGCAACAGATTTTCCCCTGCTGTTCTGCATTTCAATTATGTGAATAAACAGCACCGAATAATGCAGTATTTGAAAAAAAGCTCATCCGTAATAACTTAATGGGACAACGCACCACCATGACAAAACGAACACTCCTCTTCCCTTCGCTCAGGGCGGCCGCTCTCTTTTCGAAACAGGCTGATTGTCGCTTTCTGATTAACACCTGTAATCTCACCATTACTGGTCAACTCACTGACGAAGAGATTGAAACGGCCATGACCAGCTTCGGTGCGGAACTATTGGAAAACACAGATTGTGCTTACAGTTATGACCCGGTCACAGCGGTTCATTTAGATAATTAATGTTGTTTATTAGAGAAGTCTTTCGCTTGGACAAAAACTCCACACTTTTTCGGTTGTATCTTTTTTCTAATTTCTGACCACTTGAAAACAAGCCAACTAACAGGTTTTTACACAAGTGCTCAAAAATCTGTTAGTGAGCTGTAGATAAAAAGTGAACATCTCAGCATTGCAGTCAGTGTCAAGCTGTTGCAAAGAATTGCATCCCTCGCAGCTCGGCAGCGGCACGGATTTGCTCCCTGCTATAATATGCCACAACGAAAAGATACCAAACCTGCTGGCAGAAAAGCCACCAAAGTCAGTCGCCTTCGTCGACAGTTACCGCAAGGAAGTGAGAGTAAGCATCGCGGATCAGATACACAACCTGTCGATAAACGAACGATCGAGAAGTTTGCCTGGCTGATGGAAAAGTGGCGCCGTCACTTCAATCATAAACGCAAAACAGGAGTGCCAAACCGGTTGCCTCCAATGCTTGCCTCCTCATCGACGGAGCCATTTAATGATGCTGAATGGCAGTTTGAGATTAAGTGGGACGGCTACCGTGCTATCGCCTACTTAACATCAGGCAAAGTCGATCTGCGGTCCCGCAACGGACTTTCGCTTTGCAACAAATTTTCGGAGATAGGCGATGCACTGAAGCGCTGGCCGGTCAACGCCGTTGTTGATGGCGAAGTGGTGGTGCTTTCGCCTGATGGTAAAGCGGATTTCGGTGCACTTCAGAATTGGCAGGAAACGAAGGAAGGCACGCTGGTGTATTATGTGTTCGACTTGCTTTGGCTGAATGGAATTGACCTACAAAAAGAGTCGCTCTCTGTGCGCCAGGAAGTACTTAAAAGCCTCATTCCTGATGGCGGTGTTATTCGCTTTTCTGAATCCATAGACGAATGGGGCGTTGACTTCTATGAAGCAGCAAAGCAAAATGGTCTCGAAGGCATTATTGCTAAACGGAAAACAGCTCCCTACCGCAGCGGCGTTCGAGTAAAGGATTGGCTAAAGATCAAAGTAGAAGAGCGACACGAGGCATTGATTTGCGGGTATACAAAAAAGAGGGGCACTGACAGGCATTTCTCTTCGCTTTTACTCGGACTACCACAAGGTGAGTCAGTGGAGTACATCGGTGCGGTGGGAACCGGGTTTACAGTAAAACAACAAGCGGAAATTCTTCGAAAGCTAAAACCTCTCACAACAAACAAAGCTCCGTTTACTGATCCACCGCAACTCAGTGACCACGTGCAGTGGGTTCGACCACATTTTATCTGTGAAGTAAAGTACACCGAACGTACCCGGGAAGGACTCATGCGCCACCCTTCGTTTCAGGGATTGCGTGATGACAAGTTTGCACCAGATATCAACCTGGAAAATGATCATACGCAGTCGTCACCAACTAAGGCAGCGAAAGGAATTGATGAGAGCCAGGTTACCATTGAAGGGCATGAGCTAATGCTTACGAATCTGCACAAAGTTTACTGGCCAAAGGAGCGCATCACCAAAGGAGATTTGATTTCCTATTACCGCGAAGTTGCTCCGTACATTCTTCCTTACATGGTAGATCGGCCTCAATCACTAAACCGTTTTCCAAATGGTGTGAACGGGGAAAGTTTTTATCAAAAAAACATGCGTGGCAAAGTGGAGCCCTGGTTGAAAACATTTGAACGGTTCAGTGAGAATTCGGAAGAGAGCAAAGACTTTCTTGTATGCACCGGCGAAGCCTCCCTTATTTACATGGCTAATCTTGGGTGCATTGAGATGAACCCCTGGCACTCACGTGTACAATCTCCTCATTATCCTGATTGGTGTGTGATAGATTTGGACCCCGGAAACAATACTTTCAATGAAGTAATTGAAGTTGCGCAAGTAACCCACCAGTTATTGGAATCGCTCGCTGTGACTTCTTACCCAAAAACGTCTGGTTCTACTGGTTTGCATATCTACATCCCACTTGGCGGTAAGTATAACTATGAGCAGTCTCGCCAACTCGCAGAACTGATTGTTACCATGGTACACAGCGAACTACCAAGGGCTACCAGTCTAGAGCGAAGCCCCCAGAAAAGAAAGGACAAAATCTATCTTGATTTTCTACAGAACCGCCCCATTCAAACGATCTGCGCACCATACTCAGTGAGACCGAAACCGGGAGCCACGGTGTCAGCACCACTACATTGGGATGAAGTAAAAAAAGGGCTTACCATGCAGCGCTTCACGATGAAAAACATCCAACAGCGGTTGCGTTCCGAAGGTGATTTGTTCGTTGGTGTTTTGAAAACAGGAATTGATCTTAATGATGTTCTCAAAACACTTGCAAGGATAATTTAAAGTGGAAAAACTTGTTGATAATTCGTGTGCATATCCCACTGCATCAGTGCACAAACGGAACGCGACTTGGATAAATAAGAAGTATGAACAGTTTATGCGAGATTCTTGAAAAAGACCGCGAGCATTACGCCATGTGTCCAATGTGCGAAAGCTACTTCGACATGCGTGACCTGCAGCAGGTGGTAGATCACCAGCATTGGGCGGTGGTACCAAAGGCACAATCCTCCCATTCAAAAAATTGGGAAAGCAGGAGGAAGTTTATGTCGGCGGAAAAAAGTGGGATGGTCATGATGAGAATATAAAAGCAAGCACCGTAGTTTAAAAACTGCGAGGAACATGGTAACGAATTTTCTTTCTGCGTTTAACATGCACCAGCGTCTCTTGTTCCCAAGGACGGGTGTTTTAGTCTATGTTGTAAAAGGCAGGCACAAAAAACAGAGACAGCGTAAGTCAGGTGTCTGCCTTTTTTAAGCCACTATGAAGTGGTTGATTATTGAACCGAAAAACAAATTACGATGAGAGCACTCTGGAAAGGATCGATAGGATTTGGGCTGGTGAATATACCGGTGAGTTTGTACAGCGCTACGGAAGAAAGTACACTGAGTTTTGTCTCGCTGGACAAGAAAACAAAGAGCCGGATCCGCTACAAAAAAGTAAGTGAGAGCAGTGGAAAAGAAGTCAGCAATGACGACATTCTGAAAGCATACGAAGTCGGTGGTCATATGGTAACAGTAGAGGAAGAAGATTTTGATAAAGCACTTCCTGCTAAGAAAGACCATATTGACATCGTGCAGTTTGTAAAAGAAGCTGAAATCGATGCGCTCTACTATGAAAAGCCCTACTATCTCGCCCCGGAAAAAGGTGGCGACAGGCCTTATGTGCTACTAAGAGAAGCGTTGCAAAAAGAAGGTAAAGCAGCATTGGGTTTGTTTGTCTTTCACAAACGGGAATGGGTTTGTCTTTTAAAACCAAAAGACGACTTTTTAATGATGCACCGTCTCCGGTTTGCGGAAGAAATACGTGACACCCGGGGACTTTCTGTGCCGGATGTAAAAGTGAAAAGCGAGGAAATCAAGATGGCTACCTCTCTCATTGCGCAACTCACCAAGCCATTTACGCCCGATCAGTTTAAAGACGAGTACTCCGAAAAATTATTAAAGGTGATTGAAGCAAAAGCAAAAGGTAAATCGCCTTCGTTCAAACCTATGAAAGTTGTGCATACCACATCAACCGAAGACCTGATGGCCAAACTGAAAGCCTCACTGAAACCTGCCAAAAAAGCCTCTTGAACAGTTGCAGTACAATTAAAACCCCGTCTTTTTTATACGACGGGGTTTTTTATATTAAGTAGCAAAGTCCCTTTTCGTTTTCACCCTATCCGGGTGATAGAATGTACCTAAAACAGAAAATACAAATACCTGTAGAAAGAAAAAGCGGCTTATCAAGATTGTCTTGAAAGCCGCTTTTAGTACCGAGGAGCAGACTTGAACTGCCGACCTTCGGGTTATGAATCCGATGCTCTAACCAGCTGAGCTACCTCGGCGAGGCCCAAACAAATTTGTTCGGGGTCGCAAAAATAAGGGTTCGGGCTTTTATGGCGAAAGGAAAATTTTTCTTTAACAGGCTCTAAAATAAAAAAAGCGGCAGATGACTGCCGCTTCTGTTCGTTCATAAAAGCTTATTGGTTCGAAAAATTATTATTGTTTGAGCCATTTCCACTTCCATCCTGCACGCTTTCAGCTTCTGTACGGATGATGTTTGGATTGTCCGTTGTGTTGCTTTGGCTGCTGGTGCTGTAATCAGTGGCAGGTGATTGATGTTTTGTCTCAATATAATCCTTAAAATTCATGATATCCTGGCGAACCATTTTCTCTAGTACCGGATTCAGTGACTTGGCAATACCGGCACCCAGTTCACCGGCAGGCGGATGATAGCTGATCACTACTTCCAATTCAGTGCCCTGTCCACCTAATGCCTCGCGGAAGGTAACTTTACCTGCGTTATTAATCATGGAATCGGGGATCGATTGCCAGCCAATCAGGTAGCCCTCTTCTTCTTTTACAATTTCTGCGTTCCATTTAACACGTCCTATGCCACCCGGAATGTCAGCTTCCCAATGAGAATGTTTTGAATCGATTTCGGTTACCGTTGCCAGGTGTTTCATAAACAAGGGAAGGTTTTCCAACTTGCGCCAAAAAGCATACACCTCGTCCTTTGGCTTGTTTACAATTAAGCCTGTGCGAATATTAATTGCGTGTGTGTTGCTTACCCCTCTTGTTTTGCCTAGTGCAGAGTAGGCTGGGCAATTGCCTGACACACCGCGATAAAGTAAAAAGCCACCAATAACGGTGCGCAGCAAACCCTTAATGGGGTGACGGGTTAAATTATTGAGTCCGGAAGAAAGCATAAAAGCGCCTAGTCCCACACTTACCAGCCGCTCCGTTTGGCCTACATTAAGTGCACCTGTGCCACCGGAATGGGGTTGAAACTCGCTATCTGCAAGCCAGCTACCATAGTTTTCTGTGTTTGCCATATTCTTGGTTTTATGAATGATTAAAAATGCCTTGTGGCTTCGCTCAAATTTTGCAATTATTATGCCCTCGGTTTTCATTGTAAAGGATTGGATAGTTCATGTCCAATAAAAAACCCTGATGGCTTTCATCAGGGTCCGAACAAATAGTTGAGCAAGTTTTACCTCTATGTGTATTGTTATTGAACGGTGCCTGCAGCTAATGTTTTTGCTGCGATAGTCACTTTGCCGGGATACTGCTCCAATGCTTTTTCCAGGCAATCCATAGCATCATTCAAGTCTTTTAAATTCAGCACATACGCCAAGCGAACTTCATCTTTACCCAAACCCTGGGTTCCGTAAAATCCTGTAGCAGGTGCAAGCATCACTGTTTGATTGTTGTGGGAAAATGACTCAAGCAACCATTGACAGAACTTGTCGGAGTCATCGATAGGAAGCTTTGCCATTGCATAGAAAGCACCGCCAGGGTTAGGACAAAATACACCCGGCATTGCGTTCAGTCGGCTCACCAATAAATCTCTTCGGGCAATATATTCTGCCTTGGGCTTGTCGAAATAAGAAGCCGGTAAATCAACGGCGGCTTCACCCATGATCTGGGCAAGTCCGGGAGGGCTCAGCCTTGCTTGTGCAAATTTCATCGCCGTATCGTATACCGCTTTGTTCTTGGTGACAAAGGCACCAAGTCTAGCACCGCAGGCACTGTAACGCTTGCTGATCGTATCCATCAAAACTACGTGTTCATCCATGCCCGTTAAATGCATAGCGCTGATATAGTCACCGGAATAAGAAAACTCCCGGTAGGCTTCATCGGAGAATAAAAACAGGTTATGATTCAGGCAAATGGTTTTCAGGTCTTCCATTTCCTGGCGGCTGTACAAATAGCCTGTAGGGTTGTTTGGACTACAAACAATGATTGCCTTTGTGTTTGGTGTGATGACTTTTTCAAACTCGCTGATCGGTGGAAGCGCAAAGCCAGTTTCGATATGCGAAGTGATAGGAACCACCTTTACGCCGGCTTGAACAGCAAAGCCATTATAATTAGCGTAGAACGGTTCTGGTACAATCACTTCATCACCTGGGTTAAGGCAACAAAAGAAACCGAACATGATGGCTTCCGAACCCCCAGTGGTAATAATGATTTGATCGTGGCTGATGTTGATGCCAACCGATTTATAGTAACTGACTAATTTCTTACGATAGCTTTCGTTACCGGCGCTGTGGCTGTATTCCAGTACAGGAATGTCGGCGTTGCGGACGGCATCCAAAATAGAAGGCGGTGTTTCAATATCTGGCTGTCCAATATTCAGGTGAAAAACCTTGATGCCTTTTTTCTTTGCTGCCTCGGCATACGGTACCAGCTTTCGGATAGGAGAGGGTGGCATGTACTGCCCACGCTGACTAATTTGTAACATGCAACAAAAGTAGGGAGAAGAGCAGAATAGAGAAGTCAGAAATCAGCAGCCGGAAACATAATTTAGTGTTGGCTTACAATAGTAGATTTCGAATGAGGTAAACTTTTTCTCTGGCCGTTATAAAAAGGTCTTTTCCTTCTGCGCCTCCCCAACAGCAGTTAGCTGGAACCGTCGGCAGTTGAATTAAAGCCATCCGCTTCCCTTCAGGGCTCAGGATAATAATCCCGTCTTTGTTGCAGAGGTAGACGTTTCCATGCGGATCGCATTTAATACCGTCACTGTTTTCTTCTGCCAATACTTTTTTGAATTGCAACGTCTCTAAATCATATACAGAAATAAACTTCTCAAAGGGCTTGTTGGAACAGATGTAGAGTTCTTTTCCGTCTGGTGTAATGCATACGCCATTTGGGTATTGGTATTTATCACAAATGAGTGTAAGGGCTCCGTCATCATAGCAATAGACGCCAGCCACAGGCTGAAATTTTTCGGGGTTCGGTTTACCGTCTTTGAGTCCATAAGGCGGATCAGAAAAAAAGATTCGGCCTCTTGCATCAACGATGATATCATTTGGGCTGTTGAACGGCTTGTCTTGAAAGTGTGTAATGAAAGGTTGTAGCGTCTGCCCATCCCATTTGGCAATCATGTGGCTGCCGTGGCGGCAAACTAACAGATTGCCCTCGGAGTCATAGGCAAGTGCATTTGATCCTGCCTGGTCAGGATTGAGGTCCTCGGCGCCTGGGCTTTCAGTTCCACTATTTTCGATGTGTACTTCTTTGCTTGATCCGGGTATCAGTCTGTAGACGGTGTTTGCAGGGATATCACTAAACAGGTAATATCCTTCTTTGTTGTAAACCGGGCCTTCGGTGAATTGGCAATCGTCAACTAATGTTTCCACTTCAAAACCTGTGTTGACGAACTGTTGAACGTACTGGTTATAGATCGTAAGGGATGGGTTCATGCTTATTTGATGAGGGTTTGCATTTTCTTGATCACCTTTTCCAAATCTATTCCTTTTCCAAGAACCCCTTTAAACAAATCACCTTCCGTCTTCACCCGGTCGAAAATGTTATACGCATTCCATGTTCTTGGCGTAAGGCCATGCTTCAGTTCACTCCAATCCAAAGGAGTTGAAACCGGCACCCCAGGCTTTGGCCGTAATGAATAAGGTGCTGCTGCAGTTTGGGTTTCTTTGTTCTGCAGGAAGTCCAGGTAAATTTTGCCTTTGCGTTTAGCTGGGTTTCGCTCCACACTGGTTAGCTCAGGAAGTTCTTTATTGACTAGGTTAACTACAAGCTCCGCCAGATTTTTTGACTGCTCAAAATCATACTTGGCCGCAAGCGGAATATAAATGTGAATACCCGAAGAGCCCGAAGTTTTCACGCAGCTATCAGCACCAATCGCATCCAATATTTTTTTCACTACCAAGGCTACATCAATAACCTGGTCAAAGGTGTTTGTCGTGTCAGGGTCTAGATCAATCAGGCACCAGTCTGGTTTTAAATAATCTGGTGTTCGTGCATGCCAGGGATTGATTTCAATGCAACCAAGATTAGCCATATAGATCAATGTGGCCTCGTTGCTGACCACCAGGTATTCAACTGTCACGTCTGTCGATTCGCTATACTCTTCGAATGTTTCCATCCAGTCTGGTACCTTGCCTCTTACGTCTTTCTGAAAAAAGTTCTTCTCTTCAATGCCATTCGGGTGACGGTTCATCGACTGTGGCCGGTCAATCAGGTAAGGCAGAATGTAAGGCGCCATCGTCAAGTAATAGTTTACCATGTCGCCTTTGCGAAAGCCTTCTTTTGGCCAATAGATCTTGTGCAGGTTCGTTAATTTAATTTCCTCACCGTCGAGTTGAACAACCTGGTCGGCATCTGCGTTTAGGTCAACCTGTTTGCCGGAGGTTTTCATTTTGGAACTTGTCCGTTTCTGCCTTGGTTTGGCTGTAGCCTTTTTCGGTGTTGCTTTCTTTGCTGCACTTGTCTTTTTAGATGCGCTTTTTAATTTGGCCATTGTTGTTGCTTTTTCAAATGTTACATCCGTTGCTTTCTTATCTACTCTCAATCCCATGAAAATCGGGTGCCGGGCCATACGGTCAACCGTCCATTCCGTGAACTTAATCTCGCAAACCAATTTCGGTTTGACCCAAGTTGCAGGCATGTTGGTCTTTGGTGTTTTTGTAAAGGGTGATTTGTCCGTAACGATGGACTGCAACTTGTTGTAGATTGCTTCCAGTGTTTTTGTATTGAAGCCGCTACCGGTGTGGCCAACATATACGAGCTCGTTGCCATCGTAAACACCAAGTAGTAATGAGCCAAAGAATTTACGTGTCTTCCTTGGTTGTGTGTAACCCGCAATGACCACTTCCTGGCGCTGGTTGACTTTAATCTTCACCCAGTTTTCTGTACGACTCCCAATCTCATAAATGCTATCTGCTTTTTTCGCCATTATACCCTCGAGGCCTTGTTTCAGTGCCACCTGGAAAAAATCCTTTCCCTTGCCAACTACATGGTCGCTATATTTGATCACATCATGTTCTGCAGGTAACACTTCTTGCAAAATTCTCTTTCGTTCAATTAAGGGCAGCTTGGTGACGTCTTTTCCATCCAGCCAGAGAATATCAAAGATGAAAAATTGTAATCGCGAAGGTGTGTTCTGCCAGTTTTGTAATAACTGAAAGTTGGCCAACCCGTTCTCATCGACGGCTACAATCTCTCCATCAAAAACTGCTTTCAGTTTCAGATCCTGCAATGCTTTTGCAACCGGCGCATATTTTTCCGTGAAAGGCTTCAGGTTGCGGGAAATAAGGCTGACATCTTTTCCATTACAATTAGCAACTGCCCGGTAGCCATCCCATTTAATTTCGAAAATCCAGTCATCGCTATCAAATGGTTCATTGATTAGTGTCGCCAGCATCGGGACGATATTCTGCGGCATGGGAGCCTTTGAGCCATTTGCAGGTTGGGGTTTGGAGTTTTGGGTTGATGCAGAGACTTTCTTCCTTGGTGGTTTTACAAGGTTTTCTTGTATTACTTTTTTGCTCTTTATTTTTTCCTTCATACCATGGGCTTCGGGATGATTCGGTTCGACACCATTTTCATGCGCTACATCGGGAATTGTTTTGCCCGTCTTAACGGACCGTTCGTCGATCGTTATATCTTCTGAGCTACTAAATTCATCTGTCTTTTTAACCAACAGCCAGGTTCTCTCACCTTTGCCACGCATTTTCATCAACGTGAATTCTCCCTTTAGCTTTTTCCCTTGCATCACAATATTGAAACGGCCCTTATTCAGTGCTTGTAGTAATATCTCCTCTTGCTCTTTTCTTGTAAGGCTTTCAGAGTCGGCTAGCTCATATGTTCCTTCATCCCAGACAATGACTGTTCCTCCACCATATTCGCCTTCTGGAATCACGCCTTCAAAATTGCGGTAATCAAAGGGGTGGTCTTCCACCATCATCGCCAGTCTTTTATCGGCTGGATTGAGTGATGGGCCTTTTGGTACTGCCCAGCTTTTAAGAACGCCTTCCATCTCCAAACGGAAGTCGTAGTGAACGTGGGATGCGTCGTGCTTTTGAACTACGAAACGCAGTTTTCCTTTTGAACTTTTTTCCTTTCCCTCCGGCTCCGCCGTTTTCTTGAAATCCCGCTTTTTGTTGTAAACACGTAGGTTCATGTAAAACGAAAGAGAAAAATCAATGCCATCAATTAAACAATTTTGGGCTTGGCACAGAATTGTTCGCAACCTGTGTAAAACAATTTTATGAACGTAAATCAGGATAATCGAAATAGTGAAGCACAGAATGAGCAACCCGGTCAGATGGATTCCTTTAATCAACGAAACACAGAGGAAAGCTCCGCAACAAAAGATGTGAAAGAGAAAAAAGACGAAACGGAAAGCTACACGGATTACAACGGTAATTCAGAAGCGAATGCACCGGCAAGAGCGAGGGAGTAATGAGAGATTAATGGGTTGATAGGTTAATAGATAAAAGCACACATAGAAACTCATTAACCTATCAACCATTGTTAGGCTCTTTTCTTTTTGTTATCCAAGCTTTGCTTCAGTACTTCCATAAGGTCTTTTACAGTAGCCGTTGTCTTTTTCGGTTCTACAATCTGTATGTCTTTGCCAGCTGCTTTTGCTTTGATCACTTTTTTTAGTTCGGAAATATAAGTGTCTTTGAATGCAGCCGGATTGAAGCTTTCTGTTAACTGGTTGATGAGCTTTGTAGCAAGCTGAATTTCTTTTGGGGAGATACGTTCAGTTCCTGTTTTTACTTCAGGAAGCTCTCTGACTTCTTCGTGGTAGCGAAGCTGGTTAAGCAACAAAACGCCATCGTGGTTTTTTAATGCACAGATGTGTGCACGATTACGCAGCATGAACTCAGCTAGGCCAACGGTCTTTGTTTCATCAAGAGCTTTCAATAATAATTTGTAAGATTTCTCCGAGCCCTTTGCCGGTACAACGTAGTAAGGCTTCTCGTAGTAGATAGGGTCTATCTCATCTTCTTTTACAAACTGGATAATGTCAATGGCCTTTGCAATATCCGGCCGTGCCTTTTCAAAATCCTCGTTGGTTACCACAACGTATTTTCCTTTTGCGTATTGGTAACCTTTCACAATGTCTTTGAACGATACTTCTTCCCCGGTTTTGGAATCAATCTTTGCGTAGCGGATCGGTGCCAGGTCATCCTTCGACAACATGTCAAAGTCAATGTTATCATCCTGTATAGCACTTTGCAACTTCACAGGGATATTGACCAAACCAAAGCTGATTGCTCCCGACCAAATTGATCTTGCTCCTTTCGCCATAGAATAGAATTAAGATGCAGGGAAATAAGTATTGCCCGGACGGTAAGAGTTATGACGGAACCAGGCGCTTACAGTGCTCCAGGCAGTTTGCCACCATGACATCTTATGGGCTGAACGGGTTTCAAAAAACTTCGCTTCCTGGATTTTAACTTTTACCAGCGCCAATGTTCCATTCGTCAATTTCTTTTGCTCTTCGGGCAGGTCTACAAATGCATTCATCTCCTCAGGATCCGTTACCACAAAGCATCTTCCAAACACCTGCAGAAATCCCTTGTCTTTCTTGTAAAAATCAAGTTTCGCAGGAAACTCCTGCTCAAATTCGCTCAAGCGCTGACTAGGCTTTTGTACAAAAAACCAGACAAAACCATAGTCATCTACTTTTACTGTTGTAACAATAGAGTTGGGAAGCTTAAGCACAGCTTCACTCTCGTTGTAGAAAATCGCATTGCCAATCTCCTCTATCCGTTCCTGCAGAAAATTGAGTTGCTGATTTGCGTCCATAAGTTTTTGTTTTTGGTGAGTATTCACAGAGTTACTCGATAGAATATTCCAAATAGAGTACCATATTGAAAATGGCAGTTGGCAGCCAGGAGTCAGCAATACGTTTTGCTTCGAGGAGAACTGATATTCACATCTTTATTGTTTAAGCAGGCATCTAAAGGGGTTTTGCAACTATGATTGCCAATTCCCGATTGCCGATTACAGTTACTGTTCGGTCTGCCTTTGTGTAGAAAACTCTACAAACGATTTTTTGCACAAAGCCTAAAACTTCGTTTTGCTGGCATGTTATTTTAATGCTTATCACTATCATTTTAAAAACATCTAAAACCATTTTTGTATGCCACGTACTACAGCGACAAAAACTGCTTCCAAAACTGCGTCAAAGCGGTCAGGAGCCACCGCTCAAAAGAGTGACGCGACCATGTTAAGAGAACTATTCATTGACGAATTGAAGGATATCTATTATGCAGAAAAGCACCTGACGAAGGCAATGCCAAAACTGGCTAAAGCAGCTACTTCTCAGGAGTTGACAAATGCTTTCACTAACCACCTTGCACAAACAGAAGGTCAGATCGGTCGCATTGAGCAGGTGTTTGAGATTTTAGGTACACCTGCCCGTGCAAAGAAGTGCGAGGCAATGGAAGGATTGGTAAAAGAAGCACAGGGTTTACTGGAAGAATTACCAAAGGGAACAATGGTTCGTGATGCTGGTTTGATCATCGCTGCCCAAAAAGTTGAGCACTACGAAATTGCTGCTTATGGTAGCCTGGTGCAACTGGCAAAAACAATGGGAGAAAATGAAATCGCTGAGATTTTGAATCAAACATTAGAAGAAGAAAAACAAACTGACCAACTATTAACCGAGTTAGCTGTAAGTGGCATTAACATCGCTGCTGAAGGTGAGCCGGAAGAATAAGTATGGCGTACCGTTAAAACAAGAAACTAAAACAACCGTGAGTAGCCAGGCCAATTTTGGTCTGGCTTTTTCTTTATATACCACGCAGCAGGCAGTGCTGCATTAAAGTAGGAGAGTAACCATGGAAAAGCTTGCAGAAATATCGCACAAGGAAATGCTCAAAATCGACAAGGATTATGAAAAGGCTGCTGAGATGGCTGACCTTGTGTATGTAAGCGACCAGGATCCCGGTATTCTCCGGCAGAAAAAGGGTTCTGGCTTCCTTTACACTTATAAAGAGGAGCCTGTCACTGATGAAAAAACCTTAGAACGCATTAAAAAACTGGTGATACCCCCGGCATGGACAAACGTGTGGATCTGCAAAAAAACAAATGGGCATATTCAAGCTACAGGATATGATGTAAGGGGGCGAAAACAATACCGTTACCATCCGCATTGGAACGTGTTACGCAACGAAACCAAATTTCACCGCCTATACGAGTTTGGTAAAATTCTTCCCACTATCCGGCTGAGGGTAGAAGAGGACTTAGGCAAAAAAGAGCTGAGCGAAGAAAAAGTACTGGCCACAGTCATCAGTTTAATGGAGCGCACCTTTATCCGCATTGGTAACGATGGCTACGAAAAATTGTATGGCTCCTATGGCCTCACTACGCTTAAAGACAATCATGTGAAAGTGAATGGGAACACGGTGCAGTTTTCTTTCAAAGGCAAAAAAGGTGTTTATCACAACATCACGCTGAAAAATCCCAAGCTCGCAAAGTTGGTAAAGCAATGTCGCGATATACCCGGAAAGGAACTGTTTCAGTATTTTGATAGCGAAGGCAATCGTCGGACAATTGATTCCGGGATGGTAAACCAATACATCAAAGATGCCAGCGGTGGTGATTTTACTGCAAAGGATTTTCGCACCTGGGCAGGCACACTTCATATCCTGCAGTGCTTTTGTTCATTGGATAATCCTGAAACAGACACTGACTGCAAACGTAATATTGTAGCGGCTCTTGATGAGGTTAGCCATAAGCTGGGGAACACCCGAACCGTTTGCAAAAAGTATTACGTTCATCCGGGCATTATCAAGCTTTACGAGGAACGTTCTCTAAGCAAATATTTGAAAGAATTGGATGAGATTGAAAAAGATGATCATCTCACCGGATTAACATCAGAAGAGCGGGTGCTGATGAAAATCTTAAAGCAGTTGGTATAAAAAGTCGGTTGACCAAGTTGATATTGGCCAACCGACGTTGCATTCGGATTCTTATTTTCCTGAACTACTCTTCTTACTGGCTCCTTTCTTTGAGGCGCCCTTCTTGCTAGCACTTTTCTTCGTTGCTGCTTTTTTCGTGGAGGCTTTTTTTGTTGCGCCTTTCTTCGAAGCACTCTTTTTCGATGCTCCCTTTTTACTTGCTCCTTTCTTGGATGCTGCTTTTTTGGAAGCGCCTTTTTTGCTAGGCACTTTTGCACCTGATTTGCGGGCTTCCGATAAACCAATAGCAATGGCCTGCTTGCGTGATGTTACTTTCTTTCCGCTACGGCCACTTTTCAGCGTCCCTTCTTTTTTTTCGTGCATGGCTTCTTTTACTTTTTTGCCTGCACCTTTTGAGTACTTTGCCATGTTTAAATTTTTGGGTTAGATAATACATCATAGGGCATAAAATCTATACCAGAAGGAAAAATATCGACAGCAACCAAGGGCTGGTGCTACTATTAGGCGTCTGTTGCGTCGCACTCTTGTACGTTCAGAACAGCGGTCAGCTATGGGCTTTCAGCTCTCAGCCGTTAGCAATAAGCATCTTCAGCCTGACTTCTATCACTTAATCTCTTATCTGTCATCCCGAGGCACGGAGGATCTGTGAACTGAGCCAAATAGATGTTTGTGAAGATGAACGTTGCTTGTAATCAATTCTAAACTACCATGCAAAAATCATCTAACATCCAATGGCAAGCGAAGTGTCTTACAATTGTGCGCCGGCTAATGACTCAAAGCTGATAGCTCACAGCTAACAGCTTTCACCACTGGTCCAATTTTTTACGCAGAGCTTTAAAAATACGTTATGGAAAAAGTAACCAATATTTTAAATGATCTTATTCGCATAAACCACGACAGGGTGGTAGGCTACGAAAAAGCCATTGAAGAATTGAAGGCTGAAGATGCTGATTTAAAAGCCCTGTTTCAGCGATACATCAACGAGAGCCGCCAGTATGCACAGGAGCTTACACAAGAGGTAACCCGCCTCGGTGGCGACCCAGCAGACGGCACAACCAACTCGGGTAAAATTTACCGGGTGTGGATGGACCTGAAAGCGGCCATCGCCGGCAAAGACCGCAAAACCATTTTGGACAATTGCGAATTTGGTGAAGACGCTGCACAGAAGGCCTACGACCTGGCATTGAACTCCGATGCTGACATTGAGCCTTCACTCCGTGACCTGATTGTTCGCCAAAAAGCTACGTTGAAGGTTGGTCATGATGAAGTAAAACGTTTGCGTGACATGCACGCCGCTAATAAATAGTCGATTGCTTACAATGCCCCAAGCCCTGCAATAGCAGGGCTTTTTTTGTAGAAAACTATACTCAACAGCAGGCACGGCCATTGCGTTTCCCGTTTAGATTTTTTTGGCAGGTTATTTTCTAGGTTATAATGAGTACTTTTTAAAGCTAAAGCAAGTCCGGAACCCTTTTAAGAAAAAACGTCTCTGTTTGGCCATACAAATGGCCCTACTGGTGCTAACCTATTTTAAACCCGTTCAAAAAAGTTCCGAATGCTCACCATCAAGTCTCTCCACACGAACGCTTGCTTTGATGCCTGGATCAATTGCGAAAACCTATTGGCTGATCTTCAATCCATCAAAATATATCTTTCCAAACAAGTTGTAAAGGTTGTTGACGAATGCGCTTACATCTGCATGGGTACATTTCATGCGTTAAAAAGCGGGTCTGTGAACAGCAAGAACATGGCACTTTTGTGCGTTGGCATTTGCGAAGAATGCGCAGAACTTTGCGAACGTCAAAAAGGAAGTGGGTTTGAAGAATGTGCTAAGGTTTGCCGTGAGTGTGCAAACAAACTTAGCGACTTTACCTTGGCTGCGTAATCCCCAAAATTTCATCGTTTAAATAGGCAAAACTTAGCATGGCTGGGCTTTGTTATTGACTTGCCCAAAATGTAGCAGGCGGAAGTTTGGTCCCTGTCTATTCCAATCATGTTTGAATATTTCCTTTGGTTAGAACTTTCTAATCTTGCCATTTCTTAAGCTGTGTGTATTTTCATACATAAGAACAAAAGCGCTTGAAGAACAAACTCAAATTAGCCTGGCGAATACTACGGAGAACTGGTGAGAATTTTTCAGAAGACAACTGTATGAAACTGGCAGCTTCCCTCAGTTACTACACCATCTTTGCCATGGCACCCTTGCTTATTATCATCATTTCGCTGGTGGGAAGCATTTTTGGTCGCGATGCAGTGCAAGGAACTGTCTACACAGAGATAAAAGATCTCGTTGGAAGCCAGGCAGCGCTACAGATCCAGGAGATCATCGCCAATCTTCAAAAAACACAAAACACTACGCTCGGTACTATCATTGGTATCATCATTCTTGTCATTGGTGCCACGGGTGTTTTTACCGAGATACAGGGCTCTATCAACTTTATTTGGTCCGTAAAAGCAAAGCCGAAAAAAGGCTGGCTGAAATATCTTGTAAACCGGGCTCTTTCCTTTGTGCTGGTGCTTACACTGGGTTTCCTTCTTGTTGTAACCGTAATCGCCAGTACGGTGCTGAATGCTGTTGGTAACCAGCTGACAGAAATCTTTCCCAATGCAACGGTGTATTTCCTGTATACATTTAACCAGGTGCTGGTATTTATTACCATCACCGGATTGTTCATTGTTATTTACAAAGTGCTCCCCGACGCAACCATATCGTGGCGTGATGCACTGATAGGAGCCGTTTTTACAGCAATTCTTTTTATTGCAGGTAAGTCGTTGATTGGTCTTTACCTTGGTAAGTCAGGGCTAGGGGTGACTTATGGAGCTGCCGCTTCAATTATCATCATCCTAAGCTGGGTGTATTATTCTTCAGTCATCCTCTATTTTGGTGCAGAATTTACACGAGCCTTCGCCTTAGAAAGCGGTCATGGTATAAAGCCTAAGACAACAGCCGTTTTTATTGTTAAACAAGAAGCAAAAGAAATTCCGACTTCCCGCTTAAACCTTTGAATTTCCTCCTACTGAAGAGAGAAATGGCATAGAATTTCTTACTTCTTAAGAAACGAATTCTATGTATACACAAGCCGATAGAACAACAATAAACGAGACGAAGAATTATCAGCGCCATCCAAACCTGTTCTTGGGTTTGGCGTCCTTTGTTATTTTCATTTTATCAATCGGGCTGCGGGCAAACAGGCACAACGAGGTTGGTGATATCCTGCTGATTGCGTCATTCGTTATGGGAGCCATTCACTGGATATGGAGTGTGATTGATGTTATGAAAGACTACAGAACGAATAAGGCCAGCGAAAACAGAAACCTGATCTGGGTTATCCTTGTCTGGGCTGTTCCTCCGGTAGGTGGAATTGTTTACTATGCTTTCAATAAAAACTTACGCATGTAAATATCACGAAACAGGGAAGCTGATCGTAAAGGTCGTTCCCTGTTTTAATACTGAGCTCACATCGATATTTGCCTTGTGTGATTGAAGGATATTTAGTGTTGCTGCAAGGCCCAATCCCATCCCGTTCCTTTTAGACGTGAAGTACGGTTCAAACAACCGCGAAATATTTTCCTCCGGAATCCCACATCCATTGTCGCGAATGACAACCGTGTGAACGTTCTTTTGCGTATCGATGGAGATGTATAAAACTCCTTGTCCCGGTTCCATCGCTTCTACCGCATTGATGACAATGTTAAGGAAAGCAATCTTCAGCTTTTCCTTGTTTGCCATGATATAACATGCATGGTTAGTATATTTCAGATCCATGCTGATGCGCTGAAGTGTGATGCGATCAAGCGCTTCGGCGATGGCTTCATCCATAATGCTCTGCAGGCTGTACCGTTCGAATGTCAATTCGGTTGGACGGGCTGTATCACGTAGTTCTGTGATGATATCTCCAATGCGTTTGCTATTTCGCTGGATGATATCAAGAAACAGCACATTCTCATCAGCTTCATCCGTGGTATGGGCCAACTGCTCCACGGACATATTGATGTTGTTAAGGGGATTCCTTACTTCGTGGGCAAGTGTACGAACAAGACGACCGGTTGCACCCAGTTTTTCCACCATCAGGTTTGCCTTTTCTGCCCGACGCAGGTTTGTGATGTCGTGTAACAGTCCCTGGTAGTAAGTTCCATCGCGGTCGCTGGTTTCCGTCGTGGAGAAAATGCAAGTCTTTTTTTCGCCGTCTTTGGTTTTTAGTTCAACCTCTATGTCAGCTAACTGTCCTTCATTTTCCATCAGCCCTTTCAACAGGCGTTTATCGTTTTCATCTTCTATCAAATCGTAAACGGAGAGATGGCTAAGTTCTTCTTTACCGTAACCCAACAGGCTTGAGGTGGCAGGGTTACAATCTTTGAAGCATAGGTCCCTGTCCGAAATAAATACCGCATCTTTCGATAACTCAAACATGCTGCGGTATTTTGTTTCATTGGCCCGCAATGCTTTCAAGTACGCTGTGCGTTCCAGTGAGTAACGTATGCAACGTTCAAGCTTTTCTGTTGTGAGTTCTGTTTTAATCAGGTAGTCAGTGGCACCCATTTGCATGGCTTCAATATCCACTGTTTTGTTTCCCTTACCGGTCAATAAAACAATTGGTTCTTCTGCACCGATGCGGACTGCTTCTTTCAAAAAATCCAAACCGGTTTTAGCACCCAGGCGATAGTCCACGAAATACATGTCGTAGGCTCTTCTTTGCAGATGCTCTACCGCATCGTTGAACTTATAACTCCAGTCAATCTTTAACTGGTATTCCTGGATGCCTTTCAAATACTCAGAGGTAATGAAAAAGTCATCCTCATCATCATCAATAATTAATACACGAACAACAGGGGTAGGGGACACCACCATAATTTAATACACTATTTGCCGGGCAGCGCAATGCAAAAAACACAACCCGAATTTCTTAATTGGTTTACCTGCAGGCTGCCTCCAAAAGGCAGCAGTATAGATGCAATGCGGTTGATCCTGCTTTCGGCATCTTGCATCCATGCTGCATGGGGTGTTAAGTTTGTATGGAACTGAATGAGGAAACGGGAAAGACGATTGGTTATTGCTTCCCGTTCCCCTTTGTTTTCATGTGAACATGTAATATGTAAAAACAATTTTGCACCTGTTTCCCGCTCTTCTACAATCATCCGCAGAAGTTGAGTAAAAGCATCTTCCATTGCTTCAGCCGTAATTTGAAGCTTCGCCAGTTCATCACAGCGAAGAACAATATCACTCCTGATTTCTGTCGGCAACTTCTGAATAGCTTTTTGCAAAAGCTGGTTGGTGTCTGCAAGGTTTGCTAGTGTATCTACAGGTGTTGGTTGCCCAACGTCTGTTCTGCTTAGTTTTGGATTCAACGCGGACATGTTTACAAAGCTTACTGATTATTAAATTCCTGGTACTGCTTCATCTTATTATACAGGGTCTTCCTGTCAATATTCAACAGCTTTGCGGCTTTGCTCTTATTGAAGTTTACTTTCTTCAGTGCTTTCAAGATCATTTCGTATTCAGCATCGATGCTGGCGCCTTTTAGTGTTGTTTCAGAAAGTGAACGCTGTGGTTCATCGTCTTCTACTGCAACGGGCATTGAAGGTGTAGCCGGTTGTGCATACGAGTTGGTCACCGTTTCAATCTGCGGTCCTTTTTCAAACTGCAGCTTATTGAAGTTCGAGATCTCGAATGGTAATGCTGTTGGCTCAATCTCTTCACCGTCGGTTAAAAGCGTTGCTCTCTTGATCACGTTGCGCAGCTCACGCAGGTTACCATACCACACATAATTGCGGAAGATGGTCTCTACTTCAGGGCTGAGACGTCTTACGTTTTTGCCAAGTTCCTGGTTGGTTAACTGCAGGAAGTGGTTGGCAAAAAGAAGAATGTCATCCGGACGCTGACGCAGTGGTGGAATGTCGATGCTGAACTCATTGAAGCGGTGATAGAGATCCTCACGGAACTTGCCTTTGCGTACTGCATCCCATAAGCGTTCGTTCGAGGCGATGATGATTCGAACATCTAATTCGATATCCTTCAATCCACCCACACGGCGCATTTTTCTTTCCTGTACTACACGCAGGAGCGACACCTGGATGTCATAAGAAAGGTTGGCAATTTCATCAAGGAAGATAGTGCCGGCATTTGCCATTTCCAGGCTTCCCACTTTTTGGTTGAGGGCACCTGTGAAGGAACCCTTCTCGTGACCAAACAGTTCGCTACCCGCAAGCTCTTTTGAAAGGGCACCGCAATCGATAGCCACAAATGGTTTGCCTTTACGCTTACTGCGTTTATGAATCTCCTGCGCAATTGCTTCTTTACCACTTCCGCTTTCACCGTGAATAATGACGGTGTAATTTGTTGGCGCAACAAGGTCAATCTGCTGAATGAGTTGTTTGAAAACAGTAGAGTCTCCAAAAATATAATCGCCTGAGAAAATAACGTTTGGCTTATTTCCTTCTGATGCTGTTGAAGGTGCATCTGATTTTGGTCTTGAAACAGTAGAGGAAGAAGAAGCAGGCCTTTCCTGGCGAACGGGCTCTCTTTCTTCTACAGGTGCTTCCAACGCTTTTTTGATGGTGACCAAAATTTCATCGGGGAACAAAGGCTTGGTAATATAATCGAAGGCACCCATCTTCATCACTTCTACAGCTATCTTAATGTCGCTGTAACCAGTCATGATAATAACAGGAAGGTGATAATATCTTTCTTTGATTTTACCGAGTAAGGTATTACCCTCCATGTCTTCCAGACGGAAGTCACACATCACGAGGGCGGGTTCTGTTTCTTCTAATAATTCTAATGCTTTTTTGCCGCTGTAGGCTTCAATCACATTGTAATTGTGACGGGTAAGAAAGCGCTTCAACAGGAGGCAAATGTCGCGATCATCATCAATGATTAAAATGGTTTGCATGTAAAGTGGTGTATTGTGTTTTAAAACGTGAAATTATAGAAATTATGCCCATAAGCCGCGTACGTGTGACACAGGGATTTGAAGCTGCTCACGGTACTTGGCCACAGTTCTCCGGGCAACTGAAAACCCTTTCTGGGAGAGGATTTTAACCAGTTGCTGATCGGTGTACGGGTTGTGTTTGTCTTCACCCTGGATCACTTCTTCAATAGCCGACTGAATAACCCTGTTGCTGATTACCTGGCCTTTCTCGTTCGTAATACCTTCTGTAAATAGATCTTTCAGGAGTAACAAACCAAACGGTGTTTCAGCGTATTTATTACAGGTGATCCTTGACACTGTAGAAATATCCACGCCAACCATCTCTGCCACATTTTTCAGGATCATTGGCTTCAGCAGGTTGATGTCACCGGTCATGAAATAATCAAACTGCAATTGCACAATTGACTTCATGATCTTCAGCATAGTTGACTCACGCTGTTGCACCGCATGAATAAACCATTGAGCCGACTGCAGCTTGTTCTTGATATACTGCATGGCTGATTTGTCGGTGGTTACTTTGGCTGTGTTCTCTGCCATTTCCCGCCAGTTAGCGTTAATGCTAAGGCTTTCGGAGCGCTGGCGATAAAGCTGCACTTCAATGTTTTCACCGTTGCGGGTGATAACGAAATCCGGCAGAATGTTTTGATTCGTATTCACACCTTCCTGTAGTTCGCAAACGGGACGCATTTTGAGTGAGGCAATGAGAGTAAGAACAATCTTGAGTTCTTCCTCATCAATTTTCAAATGCGCTTTGATCTTGTCCATGTTGCGATGGTGCAGATCCGTGAAATGATCTTCCAACAACTTGATGGCTGTTTTCACATCCGGCCTTTTTGTATTCAACCGGTAAAGCTGAATGAGCAAACATTCTTTGATGCTGCGAGCTCCGATGCCTACAGGTTCTAGTTCCTGGATTTTTTCGAGGATGTGAAGAAGGCTGTCCGGTTCAATCCATTTGTTACGTTTAAAGGAGATATCCTCAGCCAAGTCTTCAAGGCTTTGTTCCATCAGCCCACAATCATTGAGCGAGTCGATAATGAATTCGGCCAGTTCAATTTCATTCGGATCGTCAGCAATCAACTTATATTGATCCTTGATGGAAGAGCGGTAATCAAAACTATTGGTGATTGGCCGCTCCGGCAGTTTGTCGTTATGCAGGAAGTTGCCGTACTCGGCTTTATAATCGGGAATATCGTCGTAAACAAACTCCTCCCAATCCTGGTAATCCTGTACACTGTCTTTGTTGAATTTGTCAATATCCGTTTCAAAATCGTTTTTCTGATCTTCTAACAGTGGATTGTCTTCAATTTCCTGCGAAATACGCTGTTCAAGTTCCAGCGTATTCAAATGGAAAAAATTGAGCAGTTGAATCTGTTGCGGCAAAATTTTCAGCCGCTGTTTCTGAGCTAAATGTTGATTGATCATCTGAGGGTGATTTTGGCGCACCTAATTATAGACAAGTGTAGCTCCAAAAACACCCACTCTTAAAATGTGTCCATTTTTTGCGTGGAAATCAGCGTGTTGTAAATCTTTTATTTTTAAATTCTAATGTTTGTTAAAGAATTGGTTTAGCAAACCCTACCGTGGCTGTGGAATCAATTCTACGTTTTTTACCAAGCACTATGCTTGCCAAAAAATAAAGCGCAACAAAACTGTTGCGCTTCCTTACTTACTGATGGTTTAAAAATTTATAACGAGTCGTATTCTTTTGGCTTTGCTCTGTACTCAAAGAAAGAAGGAATTGGGTACCTATTTCCCTTTGGCAGAGTAGATGACGGATCTGAAATTCTTTGTTCGAAAGTTGGACGTTTTTGTTCGGTTGGTACGGTTGGCTTACTAGCGACGACCACTGCTGAGGCCTGAGCAGCTTGGTGTGTGTGCAGATAACTAAGTTTTGACATTGTGAATATAAGATTTAGGTGCAGGGAATATGATAGGAAAAAATGTACCAATTTCGGTTGAGCTTAAGTAAGTTAACCGGCTTCTGCCAAAGCAGGTTTTTAGTAGAAACTTTTCCTCATTTGGGTAAAAAACAAACGTCCCTTAAAGGGACGCTGTCTCTCTTCTAAACCTAAACCTCCAATAAAAATCTTCAATCAGTTTTAAAAAATCTCCCGGTAACTTTTTCTTCATCCGCCAAAATCTACAGTACCGGGAGATGGGTAATCATAAAGCCTTCCTTGTTTGGTTAAGGGTTCCTCTGTTCAACTGATCCGGACTAAATTTCATCAACTGTATTGCCCGTTTCGCTGGGGTGTGCTTCCGTCTGCGAAGGGGAATTTACTATTTTCTGTTCGCTTTGTTCGTTCACAATTACTTTTTCATCCAGTCTTGCGTCAGACGGATTTCTTTCTGCTAATGCATCATCGCCCCCTTCGCGGCGGGGTGTTACATCCTGCCGGGTTTCAAAAGTCGATTGCGTATTGTCTTCTTTATTGCGGGGACCATTATTATTTGGGTTCATATACTGCATTTTAGAAGTCAACCTTCCTAGTCAAAAAACTGTACCTTTTTTTCTGCCGCTTACATCAGCAGTAGAAAAAGAAAAGTTTTCCTCAATCTGTTGAGGAACAGAAACGTTTTAATGGAATGTACCTCAATGCTGGTAAAGCGTTTTGTTCACTGTTTACAACTCCTGGGGCCGGTGAGGTTCGGTCTCAGAAGTTGTTGTAGCTGTTGCTGCTTTCACCACTTCGCTCTTTGCTGCTGACTTCTTAATCATATTGTCAACCTTGGCGATAAACCTCGTCATAGCCGAGTTGATTGAATTGCGCTGCGCATCGGTAATCATATGCGACGCAAAGTTTTTGGCAAAGAACGGTATAATGGTTTTAGTGAGAACGCTGGTGCGCTTAGGCATTAGCTTCCGAAGGATGAAGTCCAAGCCGAAGTTGAGTGCAAAGTTGATAGCAGGGCTATTCTTATCATCGCGGGTGAAAAATGCCTTCACCTTTTCTTTCGCCTTCTTGATTGGATTCAGCCCATCCTTGACACTTGCAATGTCAGTCTTGATCATGCTCTGGTAGGTCGCTAATTGGGCTGTCAGTCGCTGCTCTTCCTGGAGCAAATCTTCGTAAGTGCTAATTCTTTTTGTCATAAACGGAGCTGATAATGGCGTTGCGAATCATGGGAACAATTACTTTTTTGCGCAGGGCAAAAACCAGAATAATGAGGAGCAGGAATAACCCGGCTACACAAAGGAATCCCAATGCGTTGCTGTTGAGTAAACTTGCTAACCACCAGGCCAGTGCGGTAAATAAAAACGATAAAAAGAAGAACGCAAGTACAACAGCTACAAGACCAATGACGGCTCCCGCAGCAGCATTGCTGGCTCCTTTTGCGGCTTTTGCCTTGTAAAGTTGAACCGTAGTTTGTACGTACTCGTTAACGTGATCTTTCAGGTGGCTGGCGCTTGTTTTCAGATCTTCCATACGTGGATGGTTTTAGAAAAAGCAGTCCCAGGTAACCGGGACCGCCATAAAAATTACATGTAGCTTTCTTTAACGTCGTTTGCACGGCTGGCCATTCTTGCGCCTCTTCTCGTCAGGTTACTTACTCCGTCTTTGGCGTTCGAGAACAGGTCGCCAACATGGCTACCCCAATCACTGGCAGTGCTTGTGATCTTTCTTCTTGTAGCTGTTCCGCTATCAGGAGCAAGTAACAGACCAACTACTACGCCTGCAGCTGCTGCACCTATCAAGCCTAAAACCAATTTCGTCTTTGCACTCATAGTTGATTATTTTAAGATGAATATGTTTCCTGAGTATTTTAAATAATCATACCAAAGCGAAGGGTAGGTGTGCCTTGACCGTAAACAAAAAACAATGTACGAAAATACACAGTAACCCCTATTTTTACGTTTAGTCAATCAAAACCGGGTGCACAAATTCTTGGTATGATAATTAAGGCAATAAAGAATCGTTGACGAGCTATGACTACGCGGAAAAAGGTACTTATTATAGATGATGAAGTGGATTTATGTCTTTTGATGAAGACATATTTTCTGCGCAAGAATTATGAAGTTTACATTGCCCACACGCTGGCCGATGGGATGTCGCGTCTCAATGGCTTGAATCCCGATTACCTCTTTATTGACTATAACCTGCCGGATGGATTGGGCTGGGATAAACTTCCTGAAATGTATAAGCGCTTCCCGGAAATTCAATACCACTTAATCAGTGCTTTTCGGCCGACTATGCCTGCAGAACTGGATGGAGCAAAGCTGACGATTTGGGAAAAGCCGATTAGTTTGAAGTCGCTCGATAATTTCTTTTAATAGTGAATAATGAGTGGTCAATGGTGAATGGGTTGTTCACCGTTAGCCAATTGCTTGACTGTACAACGGTACTTTTCATTTTATCGTGAAGGCTAACAAACCAAAACTTTCCTCTATTCACCATTGACTATTCACGATTCACGTTCCCTATCTTTGCCCCCACAAAATCATATTACATGAACTTGCACGAGTATCAGGCTAAAGAACTGCTTAAAAAATATGGTGTTCCGGTTCAGGAAGGATTTGCGGCCAGCACACCGCACGAAGCTGAAGAGGCTTATCGCCAGATCAAAACAACTTACGGTAGCCCGTTTGCGGTAATCAAAGCACAAATTCATGCCGGCGGCCGCGGAAAAGGAAAAGTGAGAGAGACAGGCATCAACGGTGTGAAAGTCGTAAAAACTTTAGATGATGTAACCGATGTAGCTTCAAAAATCCTGGGCGGAACGCTGGTAACTATTCAAACCGGCGAAGCAGGAAAAGTGGTCAACAAGATCCTGGTTGCACAGGACATGTACTATGATGGCCCAAGCGAAAGAAAAGAATTCTACTTGTCTATTTTATTAGACCGTTCCAAGGGCCAGAACGTGATTATGTATAGCACGGAAGGCGGGATGGATATTGAAGAAGTAGCACACAATACCCCTGAGAAAATTTTTAAAGAGTGGGTTCATCCGGGTGGTGGCTTAAGTGGCTACCAGGCTCGTAAAATTGCGTTCAACTTAGGTTTGAAAGGTGATGCGTTCAAGAACATGGTGAAGTTTGTCACCAACTTATATAATGCGTATGTGGGTCTTGAATGCGCCATGTTGGAGATCAATCCACTGTTCAAAGCAGCCGACGACAAGATTGTTGCTGTTGACTGTAAAATGAATTTGGATGACAACGCTTTAATGCGTCATCCTGATTTAGCTGCTCTCCGTGACGTTAGCGAAGAAGATCCAACCGAAGTAGAAGCTGGCAAGTTTAACCTCAATTTTGTGAAGTTGGATGGTAACGTAGGCTGTATGGTAAATGGCGCTGGTTTGGCCATGGCCACGATGGACATGATCAAGTTAAGTGGTGGTGAACCAGCTAACTTCCTGGATGTAGGTGGTACTGCCAATGCGCAAACAGTAGAAGCAGGCTTCCGCATTATCATGAAGGACCCGAAAGTAAAAGCAATTCTCATTAATATTTTTGGTGGTATCGTTCGTTGCGACCGTGTTGCACAAGGTGTGATCGATGCGTATAAGAATATGGGCAACATTGAAATCCCGATCATTGTTCGTCTGCAAGGCACCAATGCCGAAGAAGCTAAGAAACTGATTGACGAAAGCGGCCTGAAAGTGCAATCGGCTATTCAGTTGAGCGAAGCAGCCGAGTTGGTGAACAAGGCATTGGCAGCGTAGCCCTAGAACTAAGATTTATCTAAACTTGGATTCAGAAGAATTTTAGTAATTATCAAGAAATAAGAACAATCATTATAAACAGAAAAGTCGTTCATTATTTGAACGACTTTTCTGTTTCTACTAAATCCTGTCAATCACCTAAATCATGGTTCAGACAAATGCCGGTTCAGATTACTTTTGCCCAATGGACATTGACTTTAAAAAATATAAGGATGGATTAGTGCCAGCGGTGGTGCAGGATTATAAAACGCAAAAGGTGCTGATGCTGGGATTTATGGATACGGAAGCGCTGAAGAAAACAGAAGAGACAGGCTTGGTTACCTTTTACAGCCGGTCGAAAAAGCGGCTTTGGACAAAAGGTGAGGAAAGCGGCAACCATTTGCAACTAAGGCAAATTTTACTAGATTGCGACAAGGATACGCTGCTCATAAAAGCCGAACCGACAGGGCCGGTTTGCCATACAGGTGCCGATACTTGTTGGTCGGAGAGAAATCACAAAGAAGATTTTTTGACCTATTTAGAGCAGATCATTGCCCTGCGCAGAACCAGCGAGGACAAGACCTCGTATGTAAAGCAGTTGTTTGATAAAGGAATTAACAAAATTGCCCAGAAAGTAGGGGAGGAAGCGGTGGAAATGGTGATTGAGGCAAAGGACGTTAACCAACAGTTATTTTTAAATGAAGCGGCGGACTTGCTGTTTCATTACATAGTATTATTGCAAGCGAAAGACTGCTCCCTGAATGATGTCATCAAAGTTCTGGAGCAGCGTCATCAACCCAAATAAGTCATGAAAAATCTTCTTCCGGTACTGCTGTTGTCTGCACTCACCTACGGAGCAGTTAACGCTCAAACTTCTTACGTTAAGCAAAATCAAACTGAATCAACTAAAAATGCTGGTTATACCATCAATGGGAATATTGTAGGGCTTGGTGATGGCGAGGTAAAAATCTCGTCAATCAGGGACAACCAGACTGTGGCTTCGGGCCAGATAAAGGCTGGCAATTTTTCAGTGAAAGGATCGGTAACGGAACCAGGCTTATACTGGCTGACCTTGGGTAGCGAACAACCTAGGTATATTTTCCTTGAGAACACAAATTTTAAAATCAGCGGTACAAAGGCAGATATTAAGAATATTAAAATCGAAGGATCAACTGCGCAAAATGAGTTTGCCCTTTTTGAAAAAACCTTCGTTCCCTTGTTTTCAAACCTGAATGCTGTTGCCAATGAAATCAACTCGGCTACTTCGGAAGCGAAAAGAGCGCAGTTGATGCCAAAATACACGAAGGCTCTAGCCGGTCTTCATGCTGAAGTTGACAAGTTTATTGCTCCTCGAAAGAACTCCTATGTTTCCCTGTTCGTGGTGTCACAAACGATGCAGTCGTCAGAAAATGTTACTGACGTTGAAAAGCGCTTTAACCAATTGAGTGAGGCTGTAAAAAATTCAACGATGGGTAAAGAGGTGTCCGGTTACATTGCTCACGCCAAGGTTGGTGCAGTGGGTACAGAAGCAATGGATTTTACACAGAATGACATTAATGATAAGCCGGTTACTCTTTCCTCTTTCAAGGGCAAATATGTTTTAATCGATTTTTGGGCAAGCTGGTGCAAACCTTGTCGTTTGGAAAACCCGAACGTGGTGAAGACATTCAACAAGTTCAAGGATAAGAATTTTACGGTTCTTGGCGTTTCATTGGATCAGCAAAAACAAGCCTGGATAAATGCCATTGAAAAAGATAACCTGACATGGACACATGTGAGCGACCTGCAGTTCTGGAACAATGCGGCTGCCCAGCTTTACCGGGTGCAATCTATTCCACAAAATTTCCTCATCGATCCAAACGGGAAAATTGTAGCGAAGGACCTTCGCGGACCAGATCTTGAAAAGAAGCTTTGCGAATTCCTGGGATGTAAGTAACCAGTAATGATACTCATAAGATAAGCCTCGCATTTGCGAGGCTTATCTCTTTACAGAAATGCTTGTATTAAGCGACCACTGATTGTTGTTGCAGTTGCTTCACTGCTTCGCTTAAGAAGTTCGGCAGGATATGCGAATAGGTCCACATGATTTTATCAGGATCGTTCAACTGCTCTACCATCGATTGCCATTTTTCTTCACCATAGTTTTCAATCACCGTTGCTTTTTTATCCTCTCGCTGCAGGTACATGCTCATACCAACGGCATCAGCTTCGGGATGAAACTGCGTACCTACCATATAGTCGTTGAACCGAACACCCATAATGGCCTGTTCAAACGGCACATGCGGACGATATTTCTCAATGCACAGAATCTTACCTCCATACATTTCCAGCTTTTCAAAATCGGGTGAAGTCACCTGGTAATCGCGGCTGTCTACCACGTAAAAAGGATCTGGCAAGCCATTGAAAGCGCTGTCCTGTTGTCCTTCCAGCAACACATGCACCGGGTAGACCCCAAATGATGTTTTGTTGCGCTTGCTGATATTTCCTATTCCCAAGTGACGACAAACTAATTGAAATGAATGACAGATAAAAAAGACATGCTTTTTATTTCCGTTGTCGGGGTTACTGTTCCAGTCCAACACTTTCTCGAACCATCCGAAATAAGCGTTCTCCCATTCTGATCCTTCACTTTCTAAAGGCGAACCAGGGCCGCCGCTTGATATATAAACATCAAAGTTTAAATCTGGAACCTCGTTCTTTTGGCGCACATCAAACTCTTTCCACTCGGCCGTAACCCCATGGAATTCGGTCCATTCGCTGATGATCTGGCGAATACAACGCATGCCCTGGTTGGCCTGCCCCTCATATAGGTCTAAAATTGCTATTCTTAAATTCATACTCATCTGTAGCGACAAACATACAATTTTTCGCTGCCCAAAGAAAACAAACCCTTTGCCAGTAAAGGTTTCCGCTTAGAATTATTTGATAAAGTCTTTATTTAATGTATTGTACATCTGTTGGGCCACAAAAATGTTTCCCTCTCTATTCAGATGCACGCCATCTGTGGTCAGAATACCACGTTCCTTGTTGTCCAGATTGTTCTTTTTCAAATGCTCAAGGAATGCTTGTCTTAAATCAATCACAGTGCAGCTGTTCGCTTTTGCAATCTTTTGAACTAATACTGCATATTGGTTTAGGTCACCGTCAAGTTGGTTGGTGAAATCGATTTTTTCTCCAATAACGGAAGGCGTACACAGATAGACCGTGATGTTTCTTTCCTTTAGCTTTTTAATGATGGCGTTGTAGAATCGTTCGTAGCGATCAGGATCAGTACCTGTGCCTGAAGTTCGTTTATGCCACACGTCATTTATGCCGATATAGATCACCACGGCATCGGGATTTTTTGCCAGCACATCGGCTTCCATGCGCAGGTAAAGGTCATATACTTTATTGCCACTGATGCCTGCGCCAATCAATTCGTAGTTTGCTGATTGTTTATTGGCAGCAAGAATCGAATCCATCTTCTTAATGTAGCCATCAGGACCCGCACCTGCCTGCGTAATGGAGTCGCCGAAGAAGACGATCTTCTTTTTTGTCTGCATGGTAAAACCAGAAAAGAGAAGTGAAAGAGCGAGAAAAACAGGAAGGGTAATTTTCATCATTTATTTTTTAGAGTAGACATTTTGTCCGCCAACATAAGTCGCCAATACAGACGTGTTCAACACATCGTTGGCTGTTACCGTCATCAGATCTTTATCGAGAATAATGAAGTCAGCGAATTTTCCTTTCTCCAGCGACCCTTTTTCGTTTTCTTCAAAATTGCTTTTTGCAGCCCAGATGGTCATTCCGCGAAGGGCATCTTGACGACTTAATGCGTTTTCCATTTGGTAACCACCTGCCGGGTAGCCTTTCGCATCAACCCGAAACACGGCTGCTAAAAATGTTTTGAACGGTGAGATGTCTTCCACCGGAAAATCAGTTCCCAATGGTATCCAACCGTTTTGCTTTTTCAGATCGTTGAAGGCATAAGCACCTTTTACTCTTTGCGGTCCCAACCTGTCGCCAGCCCAATACATATCTGAAGTAGCATGCGTTGGTTGTACCGATGGCACCACGCTATATTGACCAAATAAAGCAAAATCGGCCGCGTTTACCACTTGCGCATGTTCAATGCGCCAGCGTTTGTCGTTTTTGCCTTTCAGGTATTTGCCGTAAATATTTAGAATAGCACGGTTACCCGAATCGCCGATAGCATGTGTGCACATTTGAAAATCGTTTTGTGCAATGATGGCCGCTACCGAATCAAAATGCTGAAGATTGCTTAACAGGAAACCGTGCCAGTCCTTCCGGTCATGATAGGGCTGAAGCAAAACGGCGCCGCGGGAACCGAGGGCTCCATCAGCATACACCTTGAATGAACGGACGTTGAGATAGTCGGTCTTGATTTTTCCGTTCTTAAACAGGTATTCATAATTTTTCTGCGCATCGCTCAGCATGGCATACACCCGCATTTTCAACTGGCCTTTCTTCTGCAGGCTGTCCATGAACAGCGCTTCATGATACGCAATGCCGCAATCATCAACGGTTGTCAATCCAACAGCAAAACAATTTTCTTGTCCCTGCATCAGCGACTTTGTAGTTTGTTCAGGTGTTGCCTCCGGAATTTTGGCCGAAACCAGATCAATTGCATTGTCGATAAGAATGCCGGTGAGACGGCCGTTTACCACTTCAAAGGTTCCGCCGGTAATAGTTTGCCCAGGTTGAATGCCTGAAAGGTCCAACGCTTTTTGATTGGCAATGGCCGCATGCCCATCAACTCTTGTCAGCAACACAGGTCTGTTTGGGAAAAGGGCATCCAGACTGTCTTTGGTCGGAAACTCTTTCACTTCCCAATCGTTCTGGTCCCAACCGCGGCCAATCAGCCACGTGGGGCTGTCGCCACCTTGTTGTGCATTAAACACTTTTAGCTTTTGCAGAATTTCATTCCAGCTAGTGGTGCCAACTAAATCTGCCGTTTGCAACCCGAGCCCGTAACGAAAGAAATGCGCATGCGCATCAATGAAGCCGGGATAGATAAACTTGCCCTGCGCATCAACTGTTTTTTCGCTGCTGTATTTTTCTTGCAGCGATGTAGTTGTTCCAACCTCCACAATCTTCCCATCATTTACGGCTATTGCTTCAGCAGTAGAGAAGCTGGAGTCGATCGTGTAAATCTTCGCGTTGTAAACCAGCAAGTCAACATTTGATTTCTGCGAACAAGAAAATAGAAAACATGCTGCTGCCAGCCAGGTGAAATGACGTTTCATGACAATCTTATTAATCCTTTAAAAATCTTAAGACTCAGCGGTTGAATTTTTCAGGGTGCTTCTTGTGATGATCTGTTTTGCTTTGGTATGCCTTTGCTGCTTCTACAATGGAAGCCTCGTCGTACAGGTTACCAATAAAAGTGATGCTCTGTGGCAGGCCACGCTGGTTAAAACCCATCGGCATGCATACAACCGGGTTGCCGGTGAGGTTTGTAATGGCCAGCTGACTGCCTGCAAATGTTGGCGTGATCACTACGTCATAATCCTTCAGTAACTCTTGTACTTTTTGGCTTAAGCGACTGCGGTAGCGATTAGCATTGATGTATTCTACAGCCGGTATATACCTCGCAGAACGAAAGCTGTTTGGCCAGAAGGCTTTGTCCTGACGTTCGATGAGGCTATCACGATCGGTTCTAGTCAATTCATCAAAAGCTGCAGCCGATTCTGCGTTCAGCACAAGACTTACGAGGTTGGCTGGATAAAGAACCGAATCAACCCATTGAACTGGTTTCAGTTCTACACCTAGGCCTTTGAAGGTCTCCAGCACACTCCATTCCATTGCATCTTTTGGTAAGCGATTGAAATAATTTTCGATGTAGCCAATGCGTAGTTTTTTGATATCGCGTTTTTGATTGTAGTTGAAAGCATGATCTACAGAACCGTAGTCTTTACCATCGGTGCCTTTCATGTAATAATAGATGATGGCATCATCTTCAGCGCTGCGGCTCATCGGGCCTGCTTTATCTAGGCTCCAGCAAAGCACCATACCGCCACTGCGACTCACCGTTCCAAATGTTGGACGAAGACCCGTAACACCGCAGCGAGTAGAAGGGGAAACGATCGAGCCCAAAGTTTCTGTTCCAATCGCAAATGGCAACAAGCCTGCTGCAACAGCGGCTGCACTTCCAGCAGAAGATCCGCTGGAGCCTTGCTGCAGGTTCCATGGGTTGCGGGTAAAGCCACCGAACCAACGGTTATCGTAAGCCAACGAACCTAATGAAAGCTTGGCGCATAGAACAGCACCAGCATTTTTTAGTTGGGTGTACACGTAGCTGTCTTCATCAATCACCTGGTCTTTGTAAGGAGTGGTACCCCAGGTGGTTTTATAGCCTTTTACTGCAAACAGGTCTTTTAGTCCGTAAGGAATGCCGTGCAGCGGTCCGCGGTAAACGCCACGTTTTAGTTCTGCATCTGCAGCCTTTGCTTGTTGCATTGCCAGGTCTTCTGTCAGTGTTATCACACATTCTAGGGTGTCGCCCCATTTCTTTAAGCGGTTTAAGAAGAATGTAGTTAGTTCAACTGAACTGATTTTTTTGTTCTTGATAAGAGAAGCCAGTTGCGTGACGGTGTAAAAGGCCAGCTCATTCCTGTCTTTTGGCAACGCTACATTTTGCGGAAGGTCCCAGACAATCTTTTGCTGTTTGGTAGGAACTGTAAATCCGTAAGGCGCAGGATTGAATGCAAAGGGAAAGGCCAAGTCATTCTTTGGCAACTCACGATGCATGCGTTGGTAAATGCTCTTGTAAAAAAGAATATTGCCCTGCAGGGAGTCAGCTTCCGCTTCATTGAAATTCAAGTCGTACAGTTTGGCAACATCCTGCAAAAAGCGAAGCGAATCTTTATGTGACTGCGATGTAGCGTTCAGGCTTGTGCATACCGCACAAAGGATCAATAGTTTTCTCATGGTGTGATGTGAAGGCTAAAGTAAGGGAAAACTTAGCTAACTTTTGCGCTAAAACATCTGCCATGAGAATCGTTTTTTTCTTCGCTCTTCTTCTCGCAATCATTTCCTGTAAAACAGACAATGGCAACCGCGAAAACAAACCATTAACTGTTCGCGAATACTACGATTACAAAGACACAGGCGTTCTTTCGGCCGGCATCAAAATGATCCCAATTCAAACTCCCGTCGGCAATTTTAAGGTATGGACAAAGCGTTTTGGCAATAACACTCGAATTAAAGTTCTGCTGCTGCACGGCGGACCAGCTTTGACGCATGAATACATGGAATGTTTCGAAAGCTTCTTTCCAAAGGAAGGCTTTGAGTTTTATGAGTATGACCAATTAGGCTCTTATTATTCCGATCAGCCAACCGATAGCTCTCTTTGGACAACGGAACGTTTTGTAGAAGAAGTAGAGCAGGTGCGAAAGGCAATCGGCGCAGATAAAAACAATTTTTATATTCTCGGTAATTCCTGGGGTGGCATCCTCGGGATGGAATATGCGCTGAAGTACCAGCAAAACATGAAAGGTTTGATTGTGGCGAACATGATGGCTAGTGCGCCGGAATACGGCCGCTACGCAGAAGAAGTTTTGTCAAAACAAATGGACCCGGCTGTGTTAGCCGAACTCAGGGCAATTGAGGCAAAGAACGATTTTGCTAACCCACGTTATATGGAATTACTCATGCCCAATTTTTATGCAAAGCATCTTTGTCGCCTGCCCGAATTGCCCGACCCTGTCAACCGTAGTTTCAAGCATGCCAATCAAACCATTTACACATTGATGCAAGGCCCGTCAGAGTTCGGCATTCGCGGACGCCTGGCAAACTGGGATATTAAGAATCGCCTGAAAGAAATTACGATACCTACACTGATGGTTGGAGCTAAACATGATACGATGGACCCAAAGGCCATGGAAGAACAAAGTAAGATGGTGAAGAATGGGAGCTATCTCTATTGTCCTAACGGAAGCCATTTAGCCATGTGGGATGACCAGCAGGTGTTTATGAATGGGGTGATTAAATGGATTAAGGAAGTAGATCAGAAAAGCAAGTAACAGAAGGCCTTTGATTGGTACGATTGGGCATGTGTAAAGCATGCCTCTTTTTTTACCTCTCTTTTTGCGATGCAACATCATTCCCGGCCAATAAATGTTGTTTAATGCTCCGGATAATTTCATTCATCAGTGCCGACGAATGATGAGAGGAAATATTTTGAAAGAATAAATGCCCCGTTGTTTGAGAGATGATCTTATTACCGGGAAGCATAAGGCTTAAATCAGCGTCCATATTACCCAGAACATACTCCGTGAAAAATGGCGTTGTACGCACCGACACAATGGCGTTGTGCAAAACGTCTTCGTACGTGAAGTATATATTGAAGATGCGAGCCATAAACTTGTTTGTTGTACGAATAGCGAAGCCAAGTCGGTAGGGGAAATGGTTCTATCACAGGTTCATTACCACAAACAAGTTACAGAAAAAAGCCGCTAAATGCAAAATGAATTTTACGTTAACCAGCCAAAAACTGGGATTGAATATACTGTGCTACTGATTTCAAGTCATTTGTTTGTTCGTGCACAGCCAGTTGCCGATCGGCACCGGTTCCCCGCTCCAGCATTTTATGTACATAGTTAATGCGGCTACGTGAACCAAGATGATCCACCACATCATCAACAAATTCAAGCAGTTCGTAGATCAGTACTCTCGTATTCACTTCCTCTTCCTTTCCAAAATCAATCAGATAGCCATCAATGCCGTAACGGCCGGCCCGCCATTTGTTTTCGTTGATCAATGGACGAGGGTATTGAATAAAGTTCAGGTTCTGTTGGCGGAGTTTGTAAATTTTAGCACAAATGGCCTGGAACAAAGCAGCAATAGTGATGGTTTCATCCACCGTTAGTGGTACATCGCAAATGCGGAACTCAACGGTGTTAAAGAATGGATGTACACGCAGATCCCACCAGATCTTTTTCGCATTGTCAATGCAGTTGGTCTTCATCAACAGCTTCACATAGTTATCGTAGGCTTCAATGCTTTCAAAGGCTTCCGGAATACCTGTTCGCGGGAACTTGTCAAACACTTTTGTGCGAAATGATTTGTAACCGGTTTTTCTACCTTCCCAAAAAGGTGAGTTGGTACTTAAGGCATAAACGTGCGGTAAGAAATAGCGTGTTGAGTTGGCAATATGATTGGCCATCTCGCGGGTTTCCATTCCCACATGCACATGCAGGCCAAAAATGAGGTTGCTCCGTGCAGCTTCCTGCAGTTCATTGACAATTTCGCTATAGCGAACATGGTCAGTAATAAGCTGGCTTTCCCAATGGCTGAAGGGGTGTGTGCCTGCTGCACCCATCGCAAAACCCAAACCGCCGGCAATATCTGAAATCGTCTTACGAAGTATAGACACATCTTTATGGGCTTCCTCGATATCCGCACAGATGTCAGTTCCAACCTCCACGACCGCCTGGTGCATTTCGGCTTTCACCTTATCCTTGATCATTTTTTGTCCTTCCTGTACAATTTTTTGCTCATGGCTTTTTAGTTCCAGAGTGGACGGGTCCATAACCATGTACTCTTCCTCTACACCTAACGTGAATGTTTTAAAGTTCAGATTTGCCATAGTTTCCTTTCAAAATTTTTAAATCGCTCTTTCCAAGTGTATGTCTTCTTGCCGTCGGGTAAAAAGAAAATGGAGATTGATCTCTCCATTTTCCAATATCAGTTGTTGATTAAATCAAGGGTTGTTTCGCAGCACCACGCTTCACATATTCGCCCCAAGTCAGGTTGTCAATACCGTCTTTTTGTGCCAGTGCTCTTTCAATGGCATAGTTGGCAGCTGTTTCTACTACCCACTCAAAATTTTCTTCGCCTACACCACTGCGCTCCGCATCGGGTGCAGGGTTGCCAAAATCGATGGCGTAAGGCACACCATCGCGAAGTGCTAATTCAACCGTATTAAAATCATAACCTAAGTAATGATTAATCCGCAGGACGATATCTTCCATCATTTTATGTCTTTCCTGCGAAGGCGAGAAGTCGGCTGCATAACGCAGATGGTGCGGATTGCGAGGCTCGTAAGGCATAATGCGTACATGCTTGCCGCCGATGCAATAGCAGCGATAGTACTCATCAAAAATGATTTCTTCCTGCAGCAACATTACCAGTTGACCGGTTTCCGCATGCTTTTCATAAAATTCATTAATGTCATTCAGCTTGTAAACATTTTTCCAGCCGCCGCCAGCGTAAGGTTTCATGTAAGCAGGAAAACCAACATAGTCGAAGATGCCTTCCCAATCCAGCGGATAAGCAAGGTTGGAAAATGATTCACCCTTTGTATCGGTTGGCATTTCGTAGGAGGGGAGAATCACCGTTTTTGGAATTGGCACGCCAACCTGCGTCATCAAACAGTTGTTGAAGAACTTATCATCAGCACTCCACCAAAAAGGGTTATTGATCACTGCGGTTCCGGTGAGTGCAGCATTCTTTAAAAAGGTCCGGTAAAAAGGTACGTCCTGCGATATGCGGTCGATGATCACCGCGTAGCCAGCTGATTCGCCTTGTACAACTTTGTCGATGCGTACCGGTTCGGCAACAACACCTTCCACGCCTTTGCTGTTCACTCGTTCAATAAAAGCCATCGGGAAGCTGCGCTCCTGGCCAAACAAGATTCCAATTTTTTTCATGTCTGTTGGTTTAATGTCCTGATCAATGCACTTAAAGTACAAACTAAATTGAACCGAAAAAAAATATTTTGCCTTCGGCTTTATTTTTTCATTTGCTATGTGGAGACGTTTATTTTTGACGCTATGCTTTTGGAAAACCTATCCCATATCCTCATTGAACAACGGGCAATTGCATCCACGCATTTAAAGCGGATTGTAATTGTTGATTGCTATTTGCCGAAGAATATTTTAAACCCAAATGAGCTTTCACTTTTGGTCATTAACGATGGACAAGATTTGGAAGATATGCCACTTGCCCCGATCCTGAATGGCCTGCTTTCATCCGGTCAGATTGAGCCACTGTTTTGTGTAGGGCTCCATTGTAATAAATATAGAAGAGAAGAATACGGCACGGCGTCAATGACGGATTATGCGGGCCGGGGGACAAAATCGAAAGCACACCAATTGTTCATCACTGAGGAACTCATTCCCTTCCTACAAAAAGAATACAGTGTAGAAAGCTTTAAGCAAAAAGCCATTGCTGGTTTTTCTTTGGGAGGGTTATCTGCCATTGATACAGCATGGAATTACCCCGATGTGTTTTCTACAGTAGGTGTATTCTCCGGTTCACTTTGGTGGCGTATGAAAGATTTAGGTGATGACTATGATGATCACCAGCATCGCATCATGCACCAGCAGATCCGTAAGGGAGAACATCAGCCCGGGATGCGTTTTTATTTTATGACAGGTTCGTTGGATGAAACGGCTGACCGGAATGGAAATGGTGTAATCGACTCAATCGATGATACCGTAGACTTAATGAACGAACTGGAGAAGCTCGGATACGACAAAGCGAAAGACATGCATTACATCAACTACGAAGATGGCAGACACGATATTCCATCATGGGGTAAGGCAATGCCTGCGTTTTTATTGTGGGGATGGAGCACTAGTGTTGCTGAAACGAAAACAGAGAAAGCAATAAATGCAAAGAAGAACGACTTGTTGATTTAATGACCTGACATGTTTAATAAAAAACCTCCGCAAAAAGCGGAGGTTTTTTATTAAGCCGGTTGGCGATTAGTTACCGAAAATGTAACGCAGACCAAACTGCATAAAGTAAGTAGAACTGTTATTGAGGTTATCACGGAACGTTTGTTTAACCGGCTGGCCTCTGTCAAGTGCTAAGCGGAACGTAGGGCGGATTGTTCCGCCGGGGGTATATGCATTACCACCAGTTGCATTCGCTACATCCAACAATGAAGCAGCATTGGTCGTTTGAGTCACACCCCACTCACTATTGAGCAAGTTAGTGAAATTGAAAATGTCAACACTGAACTGAAGTGTGTTACGGCTACCAAGGAAGTTGGTAAACAGATCCTGTGTAAACTTCACGTCAAACTGGTTTCTCCATGGAAGCAAGGCGCCGTTACGCTCTGCATATTGGCCTTTTCTTTTTCTTAGGTAGTCGTCCTGCTCAATGTATTCGAAAAACTGACGTGACTGGTCTGCTGCTGAGACATATCCCGCAGCACCAGGAGTTCCGCGGTCAACAAACGTAATTTCCGATGCATCTCTTGGAATGTACATCAAGTCGTTTGTTTGCCTGTCCCTGTTTAGGTCGGCTCCATAAACATAAGAGAAGCGACCTTGGTGCTGACCAGAATAGAATACCGAGATCATCGTACCCAAGTGCTTCAAAAATTCTTTTCGGTAAGAGAAAGTACCTACTACGCGGTGAGGAACCACATAATCAGCAAAACTTAATTCCGGTGTATTTGCACCATTTACAGTCTGAATTAAACTCCAGGTGTTGAATGGCTGATCACCATTTCCATCATACAAATTCTCAGCAATCGAGTTGGTATAAGCAAGAGACGCAAAAAGACCACCACTAAATTGCTTTTGCAACTGAACAGTTGTTGAGAAGTAGAAACCTCTATTCTCGTTGCCTGAAACGATGGCATTGAACTGCGAATTCGCACCGGCACCAGGACGTCCTTGTGCTGTGATCGGGTTGATATAACGTGTTTGATCAGTAGATGGATAAATTAGACGGTTGTCAGGATAACCAGCTACATTGAGTGGTGATGGGTTAACCAAATTTACATTCTTTGAATAAAGAACATTGATGTCACGGTTGTAAATTAAGTCGATCGTTGCGATGAAACCGCCTGGTAAACGTCTGTCCAAACCAAGACTTGATTTCCAAGTTTGAGGCAGCGTAAAGTTCGGATCAAAAGCTGTAATTGTGCTTGGTATGACAGTTCCGGCAGCTGGTGGCCCGTTAGGATTTAAACGACGTACATGGAACAAGGGATCTTGGTTGAAAACGAATCCAGTCGTGTTGGCGGTACCATTAAAGCTTTGAGTGACTTGTAGCATACCAGAATTACCACTTTGACCCACTATCCAAACAAAAGGTACACGACCGGTGAAAATACCTGTTCCACCACGAATCTGTAACGATCTGTCACCATTTGGATCGTAGTTGAAACCAACTCTCGGTGACAGCATCACTTTTGGTTTCGGTAACTCACCTGTATTGATCTTGGCGCCATTTGCGAAAGTCAAGCCAGCTACCAGAGGGTTGGTTTTAACTTCTGCTACATCAGGATAAGTATTCAGGTCAGCACGCAAACCAACTGTCAGACGAAATTTTCGTGAAAAGGTAATTTCATCCTGTGCATAGGCGGCGTATTGCGCAAACTTGAACGTGGGGAAGGCTTGCGAAAAATCGGGGTTAAGTGAATAGGTAATAGCAAAGTCATTTGGAAGTGCCCCGTTCTGGAAATCGGCAAATGAATTAAAGCGGTAGTAAGAGGCACCTAACGGTTGGAAACCGTTGCGAGTAGTACTTAAATCAAACTGTGCACCAAACAAAAAGTTGTGTTTGCCAGTGATGAAAGTTAGATTGTTGGTGGCGGTAAAAATATCCACGTCACGAAGGTTTCCATAAGAAAAAGGCTCATAACCAAACGATGTAAACGGTTGACCGTCCTTCATGATATCCACAAAAGGAAATACCGAACTGTTACTACTACGTGGCTCAAATTGGTTATTAAGCGATAAGCGCAAAATGTTTGATAGGCGATTGGTGAAACGGGAATTTAATTCCAACTGACCGGAGTAAAAATTATTTTCCTGAAAATAATTGGAATTAGAAAAATGCAGGGCATTGATATCTGTACGACCAAAACCTGAAGAAAAGTTGAAACCGGTGCTGCCACTAGAACCGCTCATAAAGAGTGGTGTTTTACCTTCTACCTGATTGTAACGAGCGGTCAAACGGTGTTTGTCGCTGATGTTCCAATCGATACGGGCCAACATTTTCACCTGGTCAGACACGAAATCATATCCTTGGTAAGGTCCCGTTTCGTAGTTATAAGTTTTTAACAGGTAGTCTCTGATGGCATCCAATTCGGTTGCGGTAGGACGAGCAATATTGGGTGCAGAACCATAAGAGCCAGTACCGGTGGTAGCTGTAGCTGCAAAGCGCTGTTGTCCAGGGCTTGTTCTTTTTTCTGTTTCATAGTTCAAAAAGAAGAACAATTTGTTCTTGATGATTGGTCCGCCAACACGAACACCCCATTGGCTATAGTTTTCGCGTTGTAAAAGGAAGTCTTGTCCTTTTACTGTATTACCTCTTTGGTTTTCGTTACGGAAGAAAGTGTACACCGAACCATTTATTTGGTTGGTACCAGAACGGGTAACTGTGTTGATAGAGCTACCAACAAAGTTGGCCTGTCGCACATCGTAAGGAGCAATGCTTACCGAAATTTCTTCCACCGCATCCAGTGAAATAGGGTTGCCACCAGCAGGCAGGTTACCACCAATACCGAACGTGTTGTTGAAATCAGAACCATCAACGGTGATGAAGTTCTGACGGTTATTACCACCACCAATTGCCTGTCCGTTTGCCTGTGGGGTAATACGGGTAAAGTCGTTGATGCTGCGGCTGATTGTTGGAAGACGGTTAATCTCGCGGGTACCGATATTGGTAACAGCACCGGTACGATTCGCATTCAGCACGTTGTTGCGGCGAGCCCCCGTTACAACTACATTTTGTAGTGTGCCTTCAGTTGACTCGAGGTTACCATTGATAACAGTGGCTTCCCCAAGCTGTAAATAAATGTCGTTTAGCGTTTGCGTACGCATCCCAACATAAGTAATGGTTATTTGGTAAGGGCCACCAGTACGCATGTTAGCGATGGTGAATTGGCCACCACTCTGGGTAATAGTGGTGTAGCGGGTTCCCGACGGCTGGTGTACCGCGGTAATGGAAGCGCCGGCAAGGTTTTGGCCAGCTTGGTCTTTGACGACGCCAGAGATGCTACTGGTGGTAACCTGTGCTAATAAAGCGCTTGTTGTCAGTAAACTCACGACAAGAAGAAACAGAAGTTTCCTAAGCATAAAAAATGATTGTTTTGATGATTTGAGGTGCAAAGAAAGGGATAAATGGTTGAAATATCCTTTGAGCACATCACAACTTATACACTGACAAAAGACAGGAAACCCGCTTCCATTGCTGCTTTCGCCAAAAACTTCATAATTTCTTAACCGAGAGTGGTTTGTGGCTACCTTTGCGAAAAAATTGCATGTTAGACTCGATCGAAAGTGCGATAGACGACATCCGGGCGGGTAAAATGGTGATCGTGGTGGATGATGAAGACCGTGAAAATGAGGGTGATTTCATCATTGCTTCCCGTTGTGCCACTCCCGAAGTGATCAATTTCATGAGCAAATACGGCCGCGGCCTCATTTGTGTTTCCTTATTGGAGGAACGCTGTAAAGAGCTAGGTTTAGAGCTGATGGTTAATAATAATACGGCGCTCCACGAAACAGCTTTTACCGTTTCGGTTGATTTGCTGGGTCATGGGTGTACCACCGGTATTTCTGCCCACGACCGTTCAAAAACGATCCAGGCGCTGATTGATCCGGCAACCGATCCTAAAGATTTGGGCAAACCCGGGCATATTTTCCCACTTATTGCTAAGAAAGGTGGCGTTTTACGCCGTGCCGGCCATACCGAAGCAGCCGTTGACCTGGCCCGCCTCGCCGGTTTTGAGCCTTCAGGTGTGCTGGTGGAAATAATGAATGATGACGGCTCGATGGCCCGATTACCGCAATTGATGGAGATCGCCGAAAAATTTGACTTCAAGATTATTTCAATAAAAGACCTCATCGAATACCGGATAAAAAGGGATTCACTGATTGAGGAAATTGTGAGGGTTGATATGCCAACCCAATACGGTCATTTTAAGCTGGTTGCGTTCCAGGAGAAAAATTCTACCAATGAACACTTGGCCTTAATGAAGGGGACATGGACTTCGGATGAGCCGGTGATGGTCCGGGTGCATTCTTCTTGTTTTACGGGTGATATTCTTGGGTCGTTGCGCTGCGACTGTGGCGAACAGCTTCACAAAGCGATGCAAATTGTAGAGCAGGAGGGAAAAGGGGTTATATTATATATGAACCAGGAGGGAAGGGGAATCGGACTCGTGAACAAATTAAAAGCCTACCGATTACAGGAAGAAGGCATGGATACCGTGGAGGCTAATCTGCACCTTGGCTTTCAAACCGATCAGCGGGATTATGGTGTGGGAGCCCAGATTCTTCGCCATCTTGGTGTAACCAAACTTCGGCTCATTTCTAACAATCCAAAGAAAAGGGTAGGATTAATTGGCTATGGCCTTGAGATCGTGGAGAACATTCCGTTGAAAGTGGAGGCCAACCCACACAACGAACGTTACCTGCAAACCAAGCGTGATAAGCTTGGTCACGAATTTCATTAGAAAAATCATCCCTAGAGACTATAAACCCCAAGCCTATTGCTTGGGGTTATTTTTTTCGTTCCGATTAATTATGCCGGAGGTCGATGGCGTCTGAACTGGCCGTTGGTCACCTGCTGGTGCTGGGGGCTGTAAAGGAGCTGCTTTCTTTTTCTTACCAAACAACACCTCGCTGAACGAATCAAATTCACGGTTGTAAGAAAGCGAGGCGCCATATCTTCTTGGCTGGTTGCTTCCACTGGTATTAAAGCCATTCAGGAAATCAAGGTTCTGGCGGTAAAAGATGGTCAGGCGCATGCTTCCCGATGTATTCAATAAAACTTCTAACTGCACATCCGGTAAAATCTGGAAAGTCTGCTGAATGTTGGATTCCAGCGGGATGTCAAAGCTGCCACCAACAGTCAGGATAGCTCTTCCATTAAATAACGGAGCACCCACACTTAGAGTAGAACTGGCTTGGTTAAACAATCGTATACCTCTGGCGTTTGGATCCAACAGGTTTCTGTTGTACAAGGAACCTGAGAGGTTCAGGGTGAATTTGTTGTTGCGCAGGATTCGGCCGAAAATCTGGTTGAGCTGGCGGTTGATTTCATTAAACAGCACACCGGAGATGGTGTTATAAGCCAATTCTTCTACGTTGCGACCAATCGACTGGCCGGTTTCATAAGGGGCAAAGGAGTTGGTTACAACAAGGAAGGTAACCTGCTTCGTTAACTCATTTGTGTTGCGCTGCAATTGTTCAATAGCAAATTGAATGGAAGGCTGGCTGTAAATAATACTGTTATTCGGGAACTCAAGACGGAAGTCAAGCTTTGGCGTAAAGAGCTTGCCGGTAATTTTTGCTACCACGTTCACATTGTCCCGCACCCTCGAAAGTGTTCTTGCCGCACCCGCATCTACAATCAACGAGGTAGCTAACGGGGCAAAGCTTACTTTTTCCGCTGTGTAGGTTGCTTCCAGGTTAATGTTCGCATCGTACGGGTCACCATTCCACTCAATATAGTTATTGGTGTTAGCACCGGGACGAACCTTAAACGGCCGGTTGAACACCGACTGGAAAGTAAAGTTGTAATCTCCTTCTTCGATATTGAAACGGCCCGAAAGGCGGAGCGGCGCAACCGTTCCCGAAGTGATGATCAGGTTGCCATTTCCACGTCCACGGATCACGTCACCGGTTGTTTCATCCATGATTAGCTCTACCGATACTTTCGGCGTAGCCGTCAGGTTGACTTCATAATTAATATTGGTTTCGCCACCGCGTTTTTCCACGTTGCTCATTTCCCGACCATACTTCTTCTCCACCAAAAAACCAGACAAGCCACCACTGGCACGGGTGGGGGCAGGGGGTAAGGTGATAGTAGATGAATCAGTTTCAGATGCTTTGGCGCGGATGAACATGTCCATGTTATATTGAGGGCCAATCAACACAAACGAACCTGAACCCCAGGCGTGCCCGTAAAATTGCTGGTTGTCTTTGTAAGTCGTATTCAGCAATTCCATTTGGGGCGAAACCGTCTGCACCGCAATATCAAAGTCCATGTTTTGGAAGCCCTTGTGTTTGATGCCGCCCGAGATGCGGGCCTGGTTACCGAAACGGTCCCGCAACATAATGCCATTAAGATTGAGAAAGTCTTTTTTCAGTTCGATTTCGGTGTTGGCAATGCTGTACACTACCTGCGTGAACACCACTTTCATGCTGGCGTCCCGCAGCTGGATCTTTCCTTCCACATCAAGATTGCCACCCTCGGGTGAGATGACCACATTACCCGTTGTATATCCACTGATGTTAGTGAACAGGGTACCTAGAAAACGCTCCAGGTATTTTAGTTGGAAATTGTTAGGACGTAAGTTGATACGGTCGCGGAAGCGATTGGCTGTGTCCTTAAAGTTCATCGCCACATCAAAGTCAATACGGTGGTCGGGGTCAAGGTTATTACCCTGCGCCGTGAACATGCCATTTACATTGTCGTAGCGGCCTTTCACTACCACATCGCCCAATGAGTCATTGTCCAGGCGAATGGCTGAACCTCTCAGATCAGCATTGATCATCATTTTGCCTGTTGGGTTTTCAATGACAGCACTTCCGGAAAGCGCTCCTTCAATGCGCATCGTTTTCACCAGCATTGGAGAGATATCGCCGAGATTGAGATTCTGAAGCGTTACGTGAAGATCATTCCAGTTGCCACCATCGCTGGATGGTACAGATTCGATTCTGATTTCCTGTGGCCCTTCCCGCAAAACCAACTGGCCGTTAGCTACGGAACTGGAGCGGAGATTCAATTCGCCACCCTGTTCAATAGTCCACGTTTTACCATTCAAGACAAATGATGAAGGGGAGAATAAAACTGTGACACCATCATTAAACGTTCTAACCTGTGCTGCCAAGGCTGCCCGGTTTACTGCCTGGTTAGAGGTTGTGTTTAGCACAATATCCGATACGTCGTTTTGTGCCCTGATGCGGAAAGTGGTTTCCGGTAAAATCACATCGTTACCAAGATTGGCATCCGTTACACTTCCAGTTAATACAAGGCTATCGAGGTTTCCTGCACCCTTCAGGTTGACATCAGTAAATGCATACTTACCATAACCAAACGAGGGTATATCCGCATCGATAGTCATGCTGTTGGTACGGGTATTCAGTGATCCGACAAGATGGCTGTTGTTTAGCCCTGAAATATTCTTATCCAGTAGTCTTACATAATCATCTACAATTCCCGTGGTGATATCGAAAGAAAAATCCTGCTCCTTGTAAAAAGTTGGCGGCTTGATATAAGCCGGGTAGTAGCGGGTAAGAAACAGCCGAAAAGCAGACGGCAGGGTTGCCAAATCAAAGTTGCCGGTGATCTTACCATCAAATTCATTGGAACTGACGCTCAGGTTTCGTTCACCACCAATGTAATACGAAGCAACATTTAAAAAGTCGAAAGAAAGTTGCTGTCCATTGGCAACGAGTTCCGCATTGCTGATGCGGGCAGAGCCGATCAGGTTGGTTAGGCTGTTGCCCTGCATGTTCAGGTTAAAGTCGCCTTTCAAGCGAATGTCTTCATCTGTCAATTGCAGCGCTTTTAGGTTGGCCTTCCTGATTTGTGCGGTAGCATCAAAAACCGGCACCGCCTTGCTAAAGTCAATCAGTCCGCTTAAATCCAGATCAGCATTTGGGTCTTTGATAGAGAAGTCACCATTAAAGAGTTGTTTGGTTACATTTCCTTTGCCCTTGATATTTTGATAGGTATAACCGTCCCAATGAACGCGATGAACAACTCCGTCGATATTTAAATTGATGCGGTTCCAGTCGAAGCTGCGGCCTTTGATGTTTCCATGAAAGTCCACAATGCCAAGCTTTGGATTGTTGATCAACCGGCCTAACTGGAAGCCGTCGGTGTTCAACGTCCCCGAGTATACAGGCTCGCCATTCTTTGGCAGCTTCATGTTGATGTCCGTGGTTAACGTACCTAATGCTGTTTGGATGGTACCATAGGAAACGAAGTCGTTCACAAAGCCAGTAAAGCTTCCTTTGAAACGCAGGTAGGAAAGGGCCTTTACGTTTGGTGAATTGATACGGCGCAACTCAGGAAAAAAGCTCACTGCATCCCCATAAGTCGTCCGCAGGTCTCTTGCTTCTATGTTTAGCAGCGTTTTGTTGATGTCGGGTAGGCCAATTACACTGACGTTCCCATTTACATAGGTGTTGTTTCCCAACCAAAGCTCCAGATTCTCCGAAGCCAGCCCGTCAACAGTACCTTCCACTTTTCCATTAATGCGGATCGCTTTTTTCCACGTCCTGGCATCAGGTATAAAAAACGCGAGGTCGTCGGAGGAAATAGATGCATTTTTAAAGTTTGCCTCCATACTTACGGCATGAATGAAATCCGCCAAGCTCTTGGTGCTGGCAAAACGCAGGGAAAAATAATCGGATAGCGTACTGCGGTTGGTTTGCAAAAACAGTTTGTCAAAAACAAAGGCCTGCGGGTGAATAGTCAGCTCTGTATTGAGCTTCTTAACTACAAAACCACTGCGTTCGTTCGTGCTTAGGTCAACCTTGCCACTTAGTGTATCGTTGCGAAAACGCAAATTCTGGATAGTGGCATTGATGTTCTGGAAGTCCATATGAGCACCATCAAAATAGGAAACGGTTGGGGTGTAATTATTTACATCCTGCCGGAACCGGCCATTGGTGATCCTGATATTCCGAAATTGAAGGTTCCAGTCCATCTGCGTACTGGAGGTGTCAACGAACTTGCCGGTGTAACTCAGTGTTGAAAAATAAGGATCGCTTAGCTCAATATTCCTGACAAGGATATTTTTATTGCTGATGCTGATGTTGTCTGCGTCCAAGTCCAATGATCGCATCTTCACCGTCAAATCATTTCCGAGCCAAGCATCTTTTTTAATAAACGTGACATTATCCAACTCAACTTTTTTCAGATTGAGTTCGATGCCTGCCTCTTTTTTTGTGGTGGCTGTATCCGTGGAAGCAAAATAATTGGCTAGAAAGGCGTAGTTCCATACTGAATCAGTACGGTTAATGTTAATGACAGCGTTTTCCAGCCCCACGTATTCCAGAACCGCTTTGTCTTTAATGAAGAACCAGTCAGTGATGCGGACTTTCACAGCACCTGCATAAAGCAGGGTATCTTTTTTCTGGTCTTCCACATAAACCCCTTTCAAGTCCATGCGGTTGAAGAAGCCAAAGCTGACGTGTCGGATAGAAATTTTTGTCTGAAAGTCTTTGCTGAGCCGCTCTGTTACTTTGTGAACAAGCCAATTCTGTCCCCAATCTGTTTGCAGGAATATCCAGGTGGATACAAGCAGGAACAAAATGGCAAGAAGGATGCGTTTAACTATTTTAAGGGCTCGCCTCAGGGGATTTCCAATTTTTGTAAAAGTAAACAAACCACTTTGTCAGACAAATGAAGGGCCACGGGGTTTACCGCAAAGATTTGTGAAAGCTAAGCATTCAAAGAGGGATGGAGGAAAAGACCGATGAACGGTAGTATCATTCTTTCCGGGAGGAGTCAACCAAATATGGAACTGTCTTTGAAGAAGGAACGATTAGATTTGAAATTCTTTATCTCCATTCCTCTTTAGAATTCTTAGCACAATGAAGCAGAAAATAGCCCTGGCAATACATGGTGGAGCGGGAACCATTTTAAAAAACACGATGACGGCAGAAATGGAAAAAGCCTACAAAGCCGCCATGGAAGAGTCGTTGATTAAAGGATATGAAATATTGAAAAATGGTGGTTCGTCGCTGGACGCGGTGGAGATAGCTGTCAGGGTGCTGGAAGATTGTCCCTTATACAACGCCGGTAAAGGAGCAGTGTTTACAGCCGACGGTAAAAACGAACTTGATGCTTCCATTATGTATGGCAAAGACTTATCGGCTGGCGCCATTGCAGAAGTTACCAATATCAAAAACCCCATATCAGCAGCCCGGGCGGTGATGGAAAAAAGCGAGCACATTCTACTTGTTGGTAGGGGTGCCGAAGTTTTTGCGGCTATGTATGGGTTAGAAGTTGTTGATCAAGAATATTTCTACACCAAAGAACGCTGGGATGCCTTGCAGCGGGTAAGAGAACAAGATCCAACAAAAACAGAACTGGACCACGGAAGCGGAAAGGCAACACTTAAAGCCGTTAAGGATGAAAAATTCGGGACGGTTGGCGCAGTGGCGCTTGATGTGAGTGGGCATTTGGCGGCAGCAACCAGCACCGGCGGCATGACCAATAAAAAATGGGGCAGGGTAGGCGATTCGCCCTTAATAGGCGCCGGCACTTACGCTAATCATCAATGTGCTATTAGCTGCACGGGATGGGGCGAGTATTTCATCAGGTTATGTGTAGCAAAAACAGTGGCTGACCTTATGGAATACAAAGACTATTCATTGAAAAAAGCCTGCAATGAAGTGATCATGAAAAAGCTACCGGATTTGGGTGGGGATGGTGGCCTAGTTGCAATTGACAACAAAGGAAATATCGCCATGCCGTTCAGTACCGAAGGTATGTATCGTGGGTATATCAAAAACAATGGTCAGATCAGCATCAGTATTTACAAGGAATCTTGACTTGGATTTACTGATGCATTCAAATATGTTCTCTGTTTGACTTTTTAAATCTGTTTGGGATTTGGTCTGAGGTGCGATATCTACATAAAACAAAATCTTGAAACTATTTACTACGCCATGGCCAATAGGAAATGGTAAGGAAAACTACTCGTTTTTTTCTGCCCGTTATTTTTTGAAAATGCACTGTTGGCCGGTTGTGCACATCAATATGTGAGGTTGCTTGACACCATTTGAAGTAATGCTTCGGTCTTATTTTCCTGCTATTTATATGTTCTGGTGATTTGCAAAAGGGACATCTTTTCATCAGTTACTAACATCCACCTTTATATGAAAGTTCCTACATGTGTCCAACGGCGGAAGCCATTGGGAAAGTTATTTCATCTTTCCATGGTATAATTCTTGCTGAGATAAGATACACTTCTTTTATCCTTCTGATTCGAACCACCCTTCCGTGCCTGACTACGTAGCCATTTGCCTAACACCATAAACAACCCTTGTATGAAACTCACTACTCTTTGCCTGGCCGCTGTTGCCATGCTACTCATTTCCTGCGGCGATGAAGTCTCTCAAAACCCTACGGAACAAGTTAGTTACAAAAAGCCTACACGTACGCTTAATGTACAAATTCCGGGTAACAATGGAAGTACCGGTAACACGCAGTCAACTCCTACGGTGCAACAAGTACCATTTGATTTTGGCGTTTCTGCTGTATTGGTAGCAGGTGCAGTAGCTGCTGTTCGTACGGCCCGCAAGCGCCGGAAGGAAGAAAGCGCTAATGCATAAGGTCTCCTAGCCTTACGTATTCATTGCGATCGAAGTGTTTTCTATTTTTTGTCAATCCTGTACACAAAAAGCCTCGTGCATTTTGTAGTATCTAACGTAAGATAGAAGCACTTCTTTTTTAAACGAGATCGTCTTCACGTTAATGTTATCGTTTATCCGAGCATTGTACGGATTTCCATATTTAAGCTGTAATGATGTGCAGCCGAGACGATTGTCTTCTCATTCAATGCCAGCGTCAACGCTTTTTCCCTAATGTCCACCCGGCAGCGATACCGCCTATACGGTGATAGATTTTAGGACCAAAATCAGCATTGTTTAAACTGCTAACGCCAAGACTAAAAAAAGCAAAGAAGGTAAACCCGCTCTTGTGTTGGAAGCCGGTATGCGCATTCATGGATACAGTAGCGTGACTATAATCGCTAAAGGTGAAACGCATGTTGCGGCTGATGCGTTTACCACTAGTGGAATCAAATACTTCACGGCCGGAAAGATTAAAGTCGAATGACGGACCTAAACGTAAAAAAGCATAGCTGGCTTTTTTGGAGAAATTAATTTGAATAAGTGGTGCCAGTTCAACCGTGTTAATGACCGTATTGTTATTCACTGCGCCAGAGTCGGGTGGAAAGTTCGGACGATCAAAAACAACATCGTATCCTTTCCTGCTGAAATAAAGCATCGGAGCAAAATAAACGGGTCCTTCGATCAATGTTTTCAAGCTAAGGCCTCCCATAAAACCAGTTTTGTAAGAGGTCTTTTGGTCCACATCCCGAATACTGTATTGCGCCGATGTCATTTGTGCGCCACCGAAAATTGTCAGTTGTGCATTTAGTGTGGCCAGGCTACAAAAAGAAAGAACAAGGAGCAGGAGGGAAATTCGTGATTTCATGGTTTCCTATAATGGGTAAATATAAGGCAACCTTTGCCGGAAAAGATAGTGCCAAATTCATCGGAAAGAACAGATGTTGGCTCCGTTGATCTGTTTCGAGACCTTTTAAATCAACGCCCATTTTTAATAAATCGCGTTTGTGATAAGTCTTACCTGCCTCGCTTCAAAACCAGTCCGTCATGAGTTCGCACATACTCAATTAGCAACACGATCAATCCCCCCAATGTATAGGCCAGCAGATCTTGCCACTCGAAGGCATTGCCTATAAGTGTCGTTGCAATTCTGTTGTCCTGCAGTCCCAGGCGGTTTACAACCGAGAAATACTGGGCCCACTCCACCGCATAGGCAAACAGCAACGTTGCCAATACAGCAGGGAAAACGCCGATCTCTATAAAGCTGCGGATGAAGCAATAGATCAGGATCACCACCAAAAAATCACCCACATAAATACGTACAAAATTTCCCTGCATGAACAGCGCAATCAGTACCTCAAACCAAAGCAGCATCAGGAAGATCAGGAAGTAAATTTTATTGAAGCGGAACATAAGCAGTGGTTTATGGTATATTAATTTTTTCGCCAAGAAACTTTGGTTTCTTACCAAACAAGTAATCTAAAAAGACTTTTACACGGGCAAACTTTTCTCTGAACTGTACTCGAAACCCTGCCTGTGCATTTACGTCTCTAGCATTGAAGCCAATAGCAGCAATGCCTTCCTTTGAAGCAATGTAAATGGCCCGTTGATTATGAAAAGGCTGGGAAATAATTGTTGCCGACGACTGCCCGAAAATTTCCCGCAGCCTCACTATGGAATCGAATGTGCGGAAGCCGGCATAGTCAAGGTAAATATGGCTGGAGTCAACGCCTGCCGCAATCAGGTCGTTGCGCATGTCTTCCGGCTCGTTGTATTCCTTACGACCGTTATCGCCACTTACTACAATGTAGTTGATCTTGCCTGCCTTATACAGCTTCACCGTCGCATCGATGCGATATTGATAGTAAAGATTTTTATAGCCGCTTGCCAGGTATTTTGAGGTGCCTAATAGCAATCCTACCTTGTTGTGAGGAACTTGGGAAACATCAGTATACAACTTCCCTTCCGATGCGCTTTCAACGGCTTTATTGCATACATAGACACCAATAGCCAAGGCGCCTAACAGGGCAACAAAAGCAAAGATGATCTTTTTTCTGCGCATAGTTATTCTTCGTTTATAGGAACATTTCTGCGCCGTAATTCAATGAAGCTTACAATTTGTCGTTGATTGCCCATCAGCAGCAGCCCGATGATTAGTTGCAGCGCATAGGTTATTAGAAAGGTTTTGTCAGCCTCCGAATCCGTGAACAACAAACGGTTAGCCCGGGCATGCTGGTAATACGTCATGCCTTCTTTCACAAGTAGAGGCAGTGCATGAATCACCATCAAAGCGCCAATAAGAATCACACAAATGCTTAGTACTGTAGACCGGTGTATGTTTGGCCGTATGGGGTCAACATCAAAACCTTCTGCCAGTCGCAATTTATCGATGATCCAATCGGAGCGGAAGACAAGCCAATAGGCAGCAAGGCAATAGGTGCCGATTGACAGAATAAACATCGCGATTGCGCCAAATGGAAAATCGTCGCGAAGACTGAATGTGTAAGCAAAAAAGCCCAGCAGCTGCGGAACTGCCAGCAAGAGATCTTTGACAAAAAGAATCCCAATGATTTTGAGAATGATGGAGAAAAGTGTTCTTGCAGTCATGATTTTGGTTTGGTTCTGTTTCTCGTTAAACAGTATCCTGACTTAAAGATAGTTTTCTCTTTTGAAAAGAGAATTTGTGCGGGGTCGCTTTGTAATAATTGTTAGTAACGGTTTAAACTAGAAACACATTTCAAGTTTGTTGCTTCCTCATTTTCGTTATAGCATGCATGATTATTTTAGGTCACAAATGTGAAACTCCTGATACCGCAATAGAAAAGTATAACTGAGTAATGCTAAGCATCCTATTTGCGGGAAGCCAGTTGTATGGAAAGACTTCCGCCATGGAGTGTAAAATCAGGGTAGCTGCTTAAGTCAGCCGCCGGTAGGTAGAAGCGGTAATTCTCTTTTTGTAACAAATGAAACTTTTAAATTGAATAGCGACTCACGGCTTTATCGAACGATCCGACAAGTGTGTTCAACTGTGCGGTCAATTCCGCGTCCAAAAGAAATTCATTCAATTGCTGGTAGTTTATGACTTTTCGTCCAAATCGTTGTTCATACGACTTCGATAAACTAGTGGCCAAGTCGGCATAGTATACTGGCCGTTTAAAATGAATTAAACGAAGCTTTGATAAATAAAAATCGTCTTTGATTCGCTGAAAGCAGACCTCAACCAATTTGAGTGCTGTCGTGAATAGCATCGGACCTTTGTGTTGAATAGACAAATGTAGGGAGCTGTCTATTACATACTCGTAAGCCCGAACCTGAAAGTCAAGAGTATCTTTACCAACCACCCACAAATAGGAATTGGATTTGGAAAGAAAGCCAACTTCATACGAAGGGCTCAATTCATTTTTCTTTTGGATGATTATGGTGTCTCGTGTACTGTTCGAAAGAGTTTTTGTCGGTGCAGCCGACCTAGGGTGATCACTGCAGCTAGCAAGATTGAGTAACCCAAGAAAAATAAATATTGATTTAATAATTGTTTTTAACATAACGGCAGTTTAACCAAACCTGACAGACGATTGAGGGGAAACCGTTACTGGTATCGAAATCATCATGATACACCAGAAGAATGATGAAGTTCCAACTCCCGCTGAATGTCTCAATAAACGGCCTGCAGTGGGATAAACCTCATCTCATTTCTCCTTCATCTTCTCATTAAACGCCACTGATCCACCCTTCGGAATAGAAAGAGACCGCCAGTCTTTTCCTCTTCTCCATCTACCCAAATAGGTAATTTGTCCAACATGGTAACTGTAGTGTGCAAGCTGGCGATTAATCGCATCAATAACAACTAGCGGTTGCGAACGAATGGTAATGTTTTTAGATAAGTCTTCTGCAGTCAGTGAATCTAAGCTGTTCAAAAACACCTGCCAGCCCTCTTCCCAAAGTTGTAGAACGCCTTCTTTATCGAGTTGCTTTGCTTCAAATTCTTCATCACGCTTCCGCCAGATTTTTTCACCGTCTTCGGTTAAAAAGTTTGTCCAGCGACTTAGCATATTGCCGTGAAGGTGTTGCACGATGATCGCAATGCTATTCGATTCTTGGTTAGGTTGAAAATGAAAATCATCATCACCTAACTGGGCAAACGTTTTATCGCCCAGGCTTTTGTATTCACGAAAACGTTTACGAACGCTGTCCAGGAAGATGGTTTCAATGCTCATACAGTTTGTTGGTTTGTGATCGGTTGATTTAAAATCCTTCTGCTGCGTCATCACCGCGGTTGTCCGCTACTGCCTCAAAGCTGCCATCGGGCAAAACCTTGATGGCTTCTACACGTCCTATTCTTCCGCGTTCCGTTACTTTATAACCCATTTTTTCCAATGCTGTACGAACAGCTGCAGGAAAGGTACTTTCAACAAAAATTTCATCCGGCAGCCACTGGTGATGAAACTTCGGTCCGTATACAGCGTCTTCGGTCTTCATGCCAAAATCAATCATGTTGACGATGGTTTGAAAGATAGAAGTAGGGATTGTTGTTCCTCCCGGTGTTCCAACCACTAAATATGGCTGGCCATTCTGAAGAACAATGGTTGGGGTCATAGAACTCAGCATCCGTTTGCCCGGTGCAATGGCGTTGGCTTCGCCACCAACGGCGCCGTAAATATTCGGCACACCAGGCTTGGCGCTGAAATCATCCATTTCATCATTCAGAAAAAAACCTGCACCGCCAACAACTGTTTTGCTGCCATATGAATTATTAAGCGTTGTTGTTACCGAAACGGCATTACCTTCCTTATCAATGACGCTGAGATGCGTGGTTTGTTCGCTTTCTTTTTGTAGTCCGGGTTTAGTGACTTTGCTGCTACCAGCAACACCCGGTTTGTAATCTTTCATCCTTTGTTGCAGGTAAGCAACGTCGGTCAGTTGTGCTGTCGGAACTTTGAAAAAATCAGCATCGCCCATATACTCTGCGCGGTCGGCATAGGCACGGCGTTCTGCTTCTACCATTAGCTGTACTGCCATTGGTGAGTTATAGCCATAAGTGGACAGCGGTTTGTCTTCTACCATTTTCATCATCTGGTGCATAAGTACACCACCGCTACTTGGCATAGGCATGCCAACCACCGTGTAGCCTTTGTAAGTAAACGTGTGTGGCGTTCGCCACTTAGCAGTATAGTTTTTTAAATCGGTAAGTGTAATGATGCCGCCACCACGTTTCATTTCAGCAACAATCAAATCGGCAGTTGCTCCCTCGTAAAACCCTGCGGCGCCGTTGTCCCGAATGCGTTTCAGTGTTCTTGCTAAGTCGGATTGTACCAATGTATCACCTGCTTTCCAAGGCATCTTTTTTTGAAATGCTGTGGGCACGGTGTTGAATTCTGCTAACTCATCCTGTAAGCCATTGAGGCTCGTTGCCTCCCGCTGTGTAATAACAAAGCCTTTTTCCGCCAGGTCAATTGCTGGCTGAATGAGCTTGGTAAGCGGTAGTCTTGTATGCCGCATGGTCTCAAACAAGCCGGCTACCGTGCCAGGGATACCAGAGGCAAGATGACCATTGACGCTTTTTCCTTCCATCACATTTCCGGCCGCATCAAGGTACATATCTCGGTGTGCAGCCGAAGGTGCCATTTCACGGTAGTCCAGTGCAATTGTTTCTCCATTGCTTTTTCTTGCAACCAGAAAACCTCCGCCACCAAGGTTACCGGCATTTGGATAAACAACGGCCAGCGCTAATTGCGTAGCTACCGCTGCATCAAATGCATTACCGCCAGCCCGCATGATTTCTACCCCTACTTTACTGGCTAGCGGATGTGCCGATGCCACGGCTCCATTCTTTGCCGTAACCTGCTTGGTAATGTTGTACTGATACGGATTGATAGCGCTGTCAGTACCAACAAGAGGCTTGGTAGAAGTACAGGAAAAGAGGAGCGAAACATAGGCGACTAAAAGGAAGTTTTTCCGCATGGTGACGATTTAAACAGATGATAAACAAACTTAGGAAACGAATCGGTTTTATAGTTCAATTCGGCTATCTTTAAACAACTTGATGCCTGTTGGCATTGCTAAACCAAAAATTTATTTCTTATGATGAAAGCGAGACTCGCCATCCTCCAGAGGGTTACTTTCTTTTTTATTTTTCTTCTTACCGCTTTGCTCTCTTTTGCCCAGAACACCACCATCCGTGGTACAGTGAAGGACCCGAATGGTTTGCCTTTGCAAGGTGCATCGGTAACTGTAGAAGGTAGCAAACGCGGTGTGGTGACTGATGCCAGTGGTAATTATTCTATCTCGGTGCCACCAGGAAATTATACTATTATCATTACCTACGTCGGAATGCAGCAGCAGAAGCAAACAGTAAACGTGCCAGCGGGTGGGGTTGCTGATTTAAGCATCAACATGCAAAGCGGCGGCGATTTAAACCGTATTGTTATTGTTGGTTCGCGTTCGGCAACGGTGCGTTCCAATACGCAAACAGCAGTGCCGGTTGATGTGATTTCCGTTCGTGAATTACAGGCCACCGGCCAGATTGAACCAACCCAGATGTTGAACATGATTGCCCCTTCGTTCAACTCTTCCCGCCAAACCATTGCCGATGGTACCGACCATATTGACCCTGCAACGCTGCGTGGTCTTGGTCCCGACCAGGTGCTGGTGTTGGTGAATGGCCGCCGCCGTTACAACACAGCTTTGCTGAATGTAAACGGAACGATTGGCCGTGGATCGGTTGGTACTGACTTAAACTCTATTCCGCCGGAAGCCATCGAACGCATTGAAGTGTTGCGTGATGGAGCCTCCTCTCAGTATGGCTCCGATGCCATTGCGGGTGTCATCAACGTGGTATTGAAAAAGAACACCACCGGTACTACGTTGTACAGCCATTACGGTAAATTTTATGCAGGCGATGGTGAGAACGGCCAGATTGGTTTGACGAAAGGCTTCAAGCTTGGAAACAGGGGTGGATTTCTGACGCTGTCCGGTGATTTCCGTCACCGCGAACCTACAAACCGGGTAGGCGATTATCGTGGTCGTGTGTATGTGAGCGATTCACTTCGCGATGAGCAGTTAATTCGCGAACGTGGTTTCAGCCGTAAGAACAACATGGCCATCGGTCAATCTGAACTGACAAACTTTGGTTTTGTAGCTAACGGTGGCTTGCCACTTTCTGCTAGTACACAAATGTTCTTCACCACAAGCATGAACTGGAGAGATGGAAAAGCTGCGGGTTTTTATCGCTATCCTAACCAAACCTCACAGGTCATTGCTGAATTATACCCTGATGGCTTCCTGCCATTCATCAATTCTGACATCAAAGACAAATCTGCGATTTTTGGTTTCGAGGGAAAAGCTGGTCGTTGGAACTGGGATGCCAGCCAAACTGCCGGCGGTAACACCTTCCGTTTCGATATCAGTAATACCAATAACGCATCGCAGTTTGCCCAAGGCGCATCAGCACAAACGGAGTTTTATGCTGGCCAGCTTAAGTTCAATCAGTATGTAACCAACGTAAACTTTTCAAGAGACCTGGCACAAAGTGTTGGTCTGCGTTCTTTCAACATTGCTACCGGTGCGGAACTGCGTTTTGACAACTACCAGATCATTGCTGGTGAAGACGCGTCGTATCGCAACTATGCTCCAACAAGCAACCGGGTAGGTGGATCTCAAGTGTTCCCCGGCTTTCAGCCTGCCAACGCAGTGAACGAAACAAGAAAAGTGATTGGCGCTTATGCCGATCTGGAAACAGACATTACAGACCGTGTGCTTGTCAATGCAGCGGCTCGTTTCGAAAATTATAGCGACTTTGGATCGAACGTAGCCGGTAAACTGGCGCTTCGCTTCAAAGCAACAAATGCATTGAGCTTCCGCGGATCAGTGAGCAATGGCTTCCGTGCACCAAGTATGCACCAGCGTTATTTCAGCGCCGTATCTACTGTGTTTATCTCTAATGGCAGCACGCTGGTTCCAGTACAAAACGGTACGTTTAATAATGCAAGTGATGTTGCCAGGGCATTCGGCATTCCATCGCTGAAAGCCGAAAAGAGTATGAACTACAGTGCTGGTATAACATCCCGTTTTGCCGGCTTCAACCTGACAGTTGACGGGTACATCGTCACCATTAAAGACCGTATTGTATTAACCGGGGCCTTCACCAAATCGAGCCCTGTGGTAGCTCAGCTCTTGCAGGCTTACCCCGAAGTGAACTCGGTAGCGCTATTTACCAATGCCATCGATACAAGAACTACTGGTATTGACATGGTTATTTCTCGCAATGCCCGTCTTGGTAAAGGTTCGCTCAACGGTTCTTTGGCTGCCAACTTTAACCGTACGGAAGTAACAAAGAGCCGACCACTGCCTGACCAGTTAAAAGCTGACCCAACATTGGCCGAAGGCGTTCTCTTCGACCGTGAGCAAAGACGAAGAATTGAAAAAGGTCAGCCTCGTAATAAAATCACGTTAGGTCTTACTTATACTGAAGGCAAGTTTACCGTGAACAGCCGCATTACCCGTTTTGGTGAAGTTGAGTCAGCCGACCGCTTAAACCCTGCGCTGGATGAGCAGTTTGAACCACGGATAGTTACCGATTTGAGCGTGGGCTACAAAATTGGAAATTTCGCTTCGTTGACGATTGGTGCAAACAACATTGGTAACGTGTACCCTGAGCGTTTGGAGCATTATGGTAATACCAGCCTTGGTCGTTTTGTGTACAGCCGTAACGCTACACAATTTGGATTTAATGGCGGTTATTATTACACATCATTGGTGTTTGATATCAGCAACCTGAAGCGTTAACTAACGATGAAATTATTTGAAAGGCAGTCTCTCCAAGACTGCCTTTTTGTTTTTGCAGATGAACTAATTTAGTATTGGGTGGTTACTTTCAAAACGGAGAGGAAGGATGGTACAATATTTCCTGCCTTACTCGAAACATGCTCTTAAATCATACACTCATGAACAGAACCAGTTTTTCTTTTTTAGCTCTGGCAGGGTTCATTTTTACGGCCTGCAGTTCAAGTACACAAAGTCAAACCAACGGAACAGTAAGAGATACGTCGGGCGGCCAGCCGGTAGAAACACGGCCACCGCTTACTGATTATAAGCCAGCTTTTGCAGGGCAAACCCGCATTGGCGGCGTAAAGACATCCACACCTTACGAGGGTGTAATTATCAATAGTTCGCTAAGCAAGCCATGGGGAATTACCGCTTTACCTGATGGACGCTTACTGATTACGGAGAAAGGAGGCAACATGCGCATAGCCACCGCAACAGGAAACCTTAGTGAACCAATTACAGGCATCCCTCCGGTAAATTCCGGTGGCCAGGGCGGGCTGCTTGGTGTAACGGTAGATCCGCAATTTTCCAGCAACCGCATGGTTTATTGGGCTTTCTCTGAAAATGTGCAGGGCGGAAGCGTGACTTCTGTGGGGAAAGGAGCCCTTTCTGCAGATGAAAAGCGCATTGAAAACGCAACAGTTGTTTACCGGGCATTGCCAGCTTACAATAATACGATGCACTATGGCGGCCGGGTACTTATTGACCGTAGTGGCAATATTATTTTAAGCACAGGTGAACGTTCTGATCTGGCGACAAGACCGCAGGCGCAGGACCTGAATTCTGGCCTGGGTAAAATCATTCGCATCACAAAAGATGGTCAGCCGGCACAGGGCAACCCATTTATTGGTCGCGGTGATGCAAGACCTGAGATTTATTCTTATGGCCATCGCAACCCCCAAGGCATAGCATTTCACCCTACCACCGGCGATTTATGGAACAGTGAAATGGGACCACGCAGTGGCGATGAAATCAACCTCGTTCAGGCGGGCAAAAATTATGGCTGGCCAACGATCGGTTATGGTGTTGAATACAACGGTTCTAAAGTAGGCGAGGGAATTACACAACGCCAAGGGATGGAGCAGCCGGTATACTACTGGGATCCGGTGTTATCGCCAAGCGGTATGACCTTTTACAGTGGCGATGCGATGTCGGAGTGGAAAAACAACTTGTTTATCTGCGGCTTGAACAGCAATCACATTGCACGCATCGTCATTCAAAATAATCGGGTAACGGGTGAGGAAAGATTACTGGCAAACGAAGGACAGCGCTTCCGTGATATTACACAAGGAAGAGACGGGGCCCTGTACGCAGTAACCGATGGCGGTCGTTTATACCGCATCGCGAAAAAATAGCTAGAAGAACTGTTTGGTTTGGAAAGTCCTGCAGATAGCAGGACTTTTTTTGTCCAATGCATTTTGCTCAGAGAATGTTCAGCAAATAGTAAACTAGTTTAGCTCCAAAAAATCCCAGTTTGTCGAACAAACAGAAAGTCGGCTTGCAATTAATTTTTTGGACAACTACTTTGTTCCTGAATATATTTGAACAAACAAGTTGTCATCCAGATTAACCTAAACCGTCCGGTGACGACTCACCCCGCTTCGGCGGGGTTTGTTTTGCAATGGTTTTGCAGATTCAGTCCTAATATTGCTGCTTATTTATCTCTGCCATGAAACAAATCGCCATCCTCTTCCTGTTCATCACCGCTGTTTTTATTGGTCAGGCACAGGTTATTTCTCCCGAACAATTTTTGGGTTATAAAGTAGGAACCCGTTATACGCCGCACCATCGTATTGTTGAGTATTTCAGAACCATCGCGGCAGCATCGCCGGCAACAGTAAAACTGCAGCAGTATGGTTTAACCAATGAGGGCAGACCATTAGTGCTTGCGTATATCTCTTCGGCGCAAAATATTTCGAACTTGGAAACCATCCGCACGGCTAACCTGGCGTTGACGAATACCGGCGGCAAAGCAACGGCATCACAGCCAGCAATTGTTTGGTTGAGCTATAATGTACACGGTAACGAAACGTCATCTTCAGAAGCAGCCATGCTGACGCTTCATGCATTAACCGACCCGGCAAACACACAAACCAAAGGCTGGTTGCAAAATACAGTGGTCATTATGGATCCATGCCTGAACCCTGACGGACGTGACAGGTATGTTAGCTGGTTTAATTCTGTTGTTGGCAAAACCTATAATCCTTCCGTTGAAAGCCGCGAACACCGTGAACCATGGCCGGGCGGCAGAAGTAATCATTACAATTTTGATTTGAACCGAGACTGGGCTTGGCAAACACAAGTGGAAACACAACAACGCCTTGCTGTGTACAATCAATGGTTGCCGCAAATTCATGTTGACTTTCACGAGCAGGGCTATAACGAACCTTATTATTTCGCACCGGCAGCTGAGCCTTTTCATGAGGTGATCACGCCTTGGCAGCGGGAGTTTCAAAACACGATTGGCCGTAACCATGCACGCTATTTCGACGCTGCCGGTTGGTTATATTTTACCAAAGAACGCTTTGATTTACTGTACCCATCTTACGGCGATACCTATCCGATTTACAATGGCTCTATTGGTATGACTTACGAACAGGGCGGCGGTGGGGCCGGTGGTCTTGGCGTGATCACGGAGAATGGTGACACACTGACTTTAGTTGACCGGGCTCTCCATCATCACACTACAGGTTTGAGCACCGTCGAAATTGCTTCTAAAAATGCTGATCGTTTGATTACTGAGTTTGAAAAATTCTATCGTGATGCAAACAAGGGCATCGGCGATTACAGTGCTTACATTATTAAAATGGGAGCGAACGATACGGCACGTGTCTATTCGCTCATTGATCTTCTAAATAAGAATGGCATTCGCTATTTCTCCGGCCGTGGTGCTAATCTTCGCGGGTTTAATTACAATACTCTGAAGGATGAAGCTTTCACGGTAGCCTCTTCTGATCTGGTTATTCCTGCTGCACAATCAAAAGGTGCGCTGGTAAAAGTATTGTTTGAGCAAAACACCAAGCTGTCCGATTCGGCTACGTACGATATCACTGCCTGGTCGCTGCCTTATGCCTACGGACTGCAGGCTTACGCCACCAAAACGTCGGTTACAGGATTAGAGACTTATCCTGCACGCAAGGTGCTCAATCCTGAATTAACCGAAGCTCCCTATGCTTATGTTATTCCCTGGAATGGCTTAGGTGCTGCAAAACTTACCGGCCAACTGTTGCAAAAAGGAGTGAAACTGCGCTTTATCACCCAACCGTTTAGTTCCGGTGCACAGAGCTTTAACCGCGGTTCTGTTTTAATCATCCGGGCAGGTAACCAACAAAGAGATTTATGGTCGATGGTACGTAACCTTGCTAACGAAGCCAACATACGCCTTGTGCCTGTATCCTCCGGCTTTGTTGACAAGGGTGCTGATTTTGGTTCTTCCAGCGTAATGCCCATGAAAGCCCGCAAGGTGGCCATGTTTACAGGCGAAGGTGTGAGCAGTTTAGGCGCTGGTGAGGTATGGCATTATTTCGAGCAGGTGCTGAATTATCCAATTACATTGATCAATGTAAACGATGCAGGCCGCATCAACTGGAGCAATTATGATGTAATGATCATGCCTGATGGCGGTTATCGTTTTTTGAATGAAAAAGCTTCTGCAGATGCTTTACGCAATTGGGTGAATGGCGGCGGACAACTCATTGCCATGGAAGGCGCAGTAAGTGCACTATCACGGTTGGATTGGGCTATTAAAGCAAAAAAAGAAGATAGCAACAGCAAGGAGAAAGACCCTTACGAAAGCCTGCGCCGTTACGACGATCGCGAAAGAGAGGCTCTGAAAGATTATACCCCTGGTTCTATTTATAAAGTTGAGTTGGACAACTCGCACCCGCTTGCGTTTGGTTATCCAACCTATTATCACACGTTGAAACAGGACGCTACGCAATACGAGTTTTTGAAAGAGGGCGGATGGAATGTTGGTGTTGTAAAAAAGGAGGGGCCGGTATCGGGCTTTGTAGGAACGGCACTGAGCAAACGGCTTCAAAACCACCTGGTGTTTGGCGTGCAGGAAGTGGGTCGCGGTACAGTAACTTACTTAACCGATGATGTGCTGTTCCGCAGCTTTTGGGAAAACGGAAAGCTTTTGTTTGCAAACGCTGTCTTCCTGGTTGGTCAATAATTGCCGCGCAACAAACCAACATAACGTTTATAATTTTTAGCGTTCTGTTGCAGAAGGAATTCAAATTTTTGCACCATTCAAAATCATGATATGAAAAAAAGCATCCTTGCATTTTTCCTTGTAGCAGGCGTTAGCGTCTTTGCACAGGATAAGATCAAACAACAAGACATGGCTTTTTTGAAATCCCTGATGACTGGCACTTTCAGCAGTGCCGAGCAGTCAAAAAGGGACACAAACTTTTTCGATATCAGTTTGCAGATGGTGGAAGTAGGCTCCGATGACCGAAGTTTTTGGTTATATGTGGAGCAGGCAGTGAGTACCGCAAAAGACAGGCCTTATCGCCAGCGTCTTTACCGTGTTTACCAGCTTGATGACACGACCGCTGCTTCAGTGATTTATGAATTCAAAGAGCCGAAGCAATTTGTTAGTGCATGGACAAAAGACGATAGCAAAAAGCAACTGAAAGATTTTATTCAACTCATTAGCACCGACCAGGACGCACCCAACCTTATCTTAAGGCAGGGTTGTACCATGTACCTGAAAAAGAAGGGGAAGACATTTGAAGGCTCAACCAAGGGTAACAACTGTGTTTCTAATCTTCGCGGGGCCGCTTACGCTACATCAACAGCTGTAATTACAGAAAAAGGCATGGTTACACTCGACCGCGGCTACGATGCATCGGGCAAACAAGTTTGGGGCTCGGAGCATGGTGGCTACCAATTTATCAGACAATAACTGTACGCATGAAAAAAACGCTTGCTATTGTTCTCGCTGTTTTTAGTTCTCTTTTCTCGCCGGCACAAACACCTTCATTCCCTACCTCGGGAGATATTTATCTTGGGATGCGAAAGCTCAATGTGTTGGGCTCTGTGTTGTACGTTGCCGCACATCCGGACGATGAAAACACAAGGCTATTAACTTACCTGGCAAAAGATAAACTCTATCGCACCGGTTATTTGTCGCTTACACGTGGTGATGGCGGACAAAACCTGATTGGTGATGAGCAGGGTGTAGATTTAGGATTGATCCGCACGCAGGAGCTGCTTGCTGCCAGAAGAATTGACGGTGCAGAGCAATTTTTCACAAGAGCATTTGATTTTGGTTTTTCAAAATCGCCGGATGAAACATTGACGAAGTGGAACCGCGAAAAAATTCTTTCAGATGTGGTGTGGGTGATCCGCAAGTTTCAGCCCGATGTGATTATCACAAGGTTTCCTACGACAGGCGAGGGGGGTCATGGTCATCATACTGCATCAGCAATATTAGCAGTAGAAGCCTTTACCGCGGCGGCAGATGCAAAACGTTTCCCTGAACAATTGAAGTGGGTAAAGCCATGGCAAGCCAAACGTATTTTGTGGAACACGTTCAATTTTGGTAATAACAACACTACCAGTGCCGACCAGTTCAAGATTGATGCGGGCAACTTTAACCCGGTGCTAGGAAAAAGCTATGGTGAAATAGCTGCGGAGAGCAGGAGCCAGCACAAGAGCCAGGGTTTTGGCGTAGCCAGAAGCAGGGGAGAAGCGTTTGAATATTTCAGAACATTGGCAGGTACACCACCTGTGACTGATTTGTTTGATGACGTTACAACCAACTGGGAAAAAATTGCCGGAAGCAGCCAGGTTTCTCAGCTTATTCAAAGTGCGATTGCATCATTTGATTTTTTACAGCCGCAAAAATCTGTTCCGCAGCTGTTGCAAGTATATAAAAGTCTCAAATCATTGCCACAGGGTTATTGGCGTGATCAAAAGCTGCAGGAGGTAAAAAACCTGATGGTTGCTGCCAGCGGATTATGGGTAGAAGCAGTTGCTTCGCAGCCGTCAGTTGTGCAAGGCGACTCCATACAATTTACCGTTACTGTAAACGACCGTTTGGGCACAGGCGCTGAAGTACGGCGATTGCAGTTGCAAGGATTTGATTCAGCGATGAATGCACAGTTGGTAAAGAACAAAAATCTCATTGTCACAAAAAAGATTCGTGTTTCACCTGAAAAAGAGTTGACGCAACCTTACTGGCTTCGTGAAAAAATGCAGGAAGGATCTTTTGAAGTAAAAGATCAGCAGCTGATCGGTGAGCCCGATATTGAAAAAGCATTTACACTCACCTGCGATGTCCTGATTGGCGACGAGGTTTTTCAAATCACACGACCGTTGCAATACAAAATGACCGACGCGGTGAAAGGAGAAATCTATCAGCCGTTTTATGTGCTGCCGGCAGCTACTGTTTCGCTAAGTCCATCCGTGATTGTACTGCGGAAGGGTAATCGCAGCCCGCAGCCATTGCAATTGCATCTTACTGCACAAAAAAATATTAGTGGCGAAGCCAAGCCGCACGTTCGCTCAAAAGCCATTGATACAACGAAGAATGCTTCACCGGTTTCATTGGCCGCCAAGTCAACATATACATTTCCATTTTTGGTCAGCAACACAAACCTGGCGGGAAAAGAAGATCGCTTATTTGGTTCAGTTGCCATCAAAGAAAAAGGAACAGAATATACTGCATACCTCACGATGCGTTCAATTAATTACGATCACATTCCTGCTATTAACTACTTCTTCGGTTCCGGTGTGAAGCTGTTAAACATTGACCTTAAAACGGAAGGCAAGCGCATCGGCTATATTGTTGGCGCCGGCGATAAAGTGCCTGAAGCTTTGGAACAAATGGGTTATGAAGTAACACTGTTAACGAATAAGGAGTTGAGCAGAAATAACCTGGAGCAATTTGATGCGATCATCAGCGGGGTAAGAGCTTATAACACGAATGACTGGCTGAACCTTTATTACGAAAAGCTGATGCGTTACGTGCAGAATGGAGGCAACCTGATTGTACAGTACAATACCAGTAACCAGATCGGTCCTGTAAAGGCCAAGATGGGCCCTTATAATTTTGGTATCAGCAGGAACCGGGTTACGGACGAAAATGCCGCTGTTACATTTTTAAAACCGGAACACCCGGCCCTAAATTTTCCGAACAAGATCGCTAACGATGATTTTAAGGAATGGGTGCAGGAGCGTAGTATTTACCATGCTGACAATTGGGACAGCCAACTGGAGCCAATTCTTCGCATGAATGATGCAGGTGAGCAACCTCACGATGGAAGCCTGGTTATTGGTAAGTACGGTAAAGGGTACTTCACGTACACAGGTCTCGTATTCTTTCGGCAGTTGCCGGCCGGTGTGCCCGGAGCTTATCGCTTGTTAGCCAACCTGATTGCTTTAAACAATGTCAAAGGCTCCTGATGGCAGAGAAAAAAACAGACAATAACCGCGGATATATCGCTTTTGTTTTTGTAGTGATACTGGGATACATCATCGGATTTTTTCTGAAAAAGGTAACCTTGGGATTGGTGATTGGATTAGTGTTGGGGTTATTCGGATCAGGGTTGTTGAGAAGGCGGCGATAATGCCAAGAAATACTATGACTGAATTAGACAATAACAAACCTCCACTTTTCAAATCCTGGACAGCCTGGTATGTGCTGGTGATTTTGTTTTTAGTGGTGCTAATCATTTTATTTACCCTGTTTACCAAAACCTTTGCATGAGCCTAACCGATTGGCTAGTTATCGTTCTTCTGTTGTCCGGTATTATCCTCTACGGATTGTATAAGAGCCGCACGACTAAAAACCTGGAAGGCTATTTCCTTTCCAACCGGAACCTGCCTTGGTATGTGGTGCTGCTTAGTATCATGGGTACGCAAGCCAGTGCCATTACTTTTCTTTCCGGCCCAGGACAGGCATTTGCCGATGGAATGCGTTTTGTTCAATACTATTTCGGGTTACCATTGGCAATGGTGGTTATTTGTATCACGTTCGTACCGCTGTTCAACCGACAGAAAGTGTTAACGGCTTACGAGTTTTTAGAAAACCGCTTCGATAACAAAACAAGGCTATTTACTTCTTTTCTTTTCCTGCTTCAACGGGGCTTATCAACCGGCATTAGTATCTATGCGCCATCTATAATTATTTCATCACTGTTCGGTTGGGACATCTTTTGGACCAACATCATTATGGGTGGACTGTTGATTATTTATACAGTAACAGGAGGTGCTAAGGCTGTTGCTCACACGCAAAAAGTTCAACTCCTGATCATTTTTACGGCGATGGCTGCAGCTGGCTATTTCGTGGTACGTCTGCTTCCCGAAAACGTAAGCTTTACCGATGCCCTCCATATCAGCGGTAAAGCCGGAAAAACAAACGTAATTACGACAGGGCAGGAAACACCCGATTTCTGGCAGGATCGCTACAATATCTGGAGTGGTGTGATTGGTGGTTTCTTCCTGGCGCTTTCCTACTTTGGTACTGATCATTCGCAGGTGGGCCGCTATCTCACCGCGCAAAATAACCGCGAGAGCCGGCTTGGCTTACTCATGAATGGTTTGATAAAAGTGCCGATGCAGTTTGCCATTTTATTGATTGGTGTTTTGGTATTTGCTTTTTACCAGTTCAATCCATCGCCGTTATCGTTCGATGAGTCCCTGATGAGGGAAATGCAAACTTCAGCTTACAAAGATTCCGTTGTCACACTTCAAAAGCAGTACGATTCTATTGGCAAATTAAAAACAGCGGCTACAGCTTCCTATGTTTCTGCACTTCACGCAGAATCGTCCGATACGGCGCAGGTAAGCGCCTTGCAGCAACTAACAAAACAATCAGATTCGTTACGGAAGGATTTTAAGCGGATGACACAAACCGCCATTAATAAAAAAGGGGATGATGCGAACTATGTCTTCCTGTCCTTTGTAAAAACCTATTTGCCGGATGGCTTAAAAGGATTGCTGATTGCAATTATCTTCCTGGCAGCGTGGGGATCAATTGCTGCAGCGTTAAACTCTTTAGCTGCCAGCACTGTTGTAGACTTTCACCAGCGGTTTGCAAAGCCCGGCACCGAAGTAAAAGAATACAGGGTTGCCAAATGGTATACGCTTGCATGGGGAGTCTTCTGCGTACTGGTGGCTGAATTTGCCGGTAATCTTGGTCAGAGTCTAATTGAAACGGTCAACGTGCTGGGATCTCTCTTCTACGGTGTTATACTCGGAATTTTTCTGGTAGCCTTCTACCTGAAACATGTAAAAGGCACCGCTGTATTTATTGCTGCATTGATAGTGGAGTTGTTCGTAGTGCTGTTATTCTTCAATGAAAAAATTTCCTGGCTATCCTGGCTCCCCGACATTAGCTTTTTATGGCTCAACGCCATCGGCGCCATTGGCGTAATGCTGGTTGCGGGATTGTTGCAACCATTTCTGCCCAATAAAAAAGGTGATGCCAAAGCACCACCTGTTTCTTATGGATAAGAGTAAATGTTACGCCAGGAATGGTCTCACAATCGCCTCCACCTGTGGCTTCGTCAATGGCTCATCAAACGATTCTGTTGCTTCATTTGTTGAAATGCTTGCACCACCAATATTCATAATGGCTACACCTGCTTGTGTAGCAAGTTCTTCACCATTATAAATTGGCTGAATTGCTGCATCTGCACCGGCATTACCTGTTGCAATTCCGGATTGATTTCCCGTGATCCAAGGCTGCAATGTCACACCGTTTGGAATCAAAGAACCGGAAGTAAGAGTACGGCGCATGTAACGAATGCGTGATGCGTGGCGAGCTTCTACCGAATGGATCTGTAAAGCTGCCTGCAATACATCGTTATTATTGATAAGGCGAGGGGCCTGTCCTTTGTATGCCCGTACGCCGGTATCTTCAAAGGCTTGCGCAACGGCCAGCATCACGCCATAGTTGCTAAAAGCAGCACCGAAAGGACCATTGCCAGCTCCGGCACCACCAGTAAAATCAAAAGAGGCAGCCGTGTAGTTGGTAGGTGTTGTACCTAATTGAGTCAATACAGTACGTAAAAAGTTTACGTGTGCCACCTCATGATCGCGGATGGTAGTGAGGGTTGATTGTGCAGGTCCAGTTGGCACGCCAATGGCAGCAAAACTGGAAACAACACGTTTGTAAAACTCAGCTTCAAGGTTTTCAAGCAACAAGGCAAAACGAAGTACGTCGATGACATCGTTAGGCGTTTGTCCGTATGCTTTTTTAAACATGGATCCAAGAGCTGAAGGAACTGCGGCCAGGGCCAGCGTTTTACCAATGAAGGAGAATCGTTGCATGACCTTCCGACGGCTATCTAACCGGTCATACACTTCCGGATCTACTTTTTCTATTTCGTGCAAAAGATTTTTTACGTTCATGGTTAGAGGTTTTTAAGATGTAGGAAGATTTCTTGCGTTGATTTTTGTTTTGACGTAGGTAGATGCAATGGCTAATACGTCAGGCGGGTTCAGCGCAGCATCCAAACCATTCGCATTGTTTGCGCCGAGCGGTGTTAGGGAGTTGAGGTCGGCAAAAGAACCAGGGCTGATCAGCTCACGGACAAGCGCTGCGTGGCGTGCCTCTACCGATACGATCTTACCGGCAAGCGTAAGGAAATCTGTGCTCGTGAGCAGTTTGCCGGCACCGTTGTAAGCAGCTACACCTAAATCTTCAAACGCCCTTGCAGTACCAAGTACGCTGTCGCGGCTTCCAAAATTGATAGAAGAGAAATCAACTTCTAATCCCTGAATGGCATTGCTTCCAAGAGCAGCTTTAAAGAATTCGCGGTGTGCAATTTCGTGATCGCGGATGTCACGAAGGAACTCGCTTTCAAGGGCAGTCATACCGGAATAAGGCGTTGCCATCACTTGGGTATAGAACGCAGCTTCCAGCTGCTCCAAGGCATAAGCATAGTTCAGAACACCCGTGTCACCGCTACCCAGGTTCACACCATCGTTGTTATCATCATCTTTACTACAGCCCGATAGTGCGCTACCGCCAACAACTAATGCGGAAGCACCAAGTAAACTGGAAAAGCGGAGGAATTTCCTGCGGGAAAGCTCCTGCTGGGCCAACTCATCAAGAAGCGTTTGATCTTCTTCTTTTTTGTTTGATCGTTTTAAAATTTCCATACTGAATGATTAAGAGTGAGAAAATGATTTGTGTTTTGTCTGCTCATGTTTGTTGTGGAGTTACAATAGCTACGAAAACTGTTGTGCCGTTGGATTTTTATTAACAAAGAAATTTTTGTTTGCCGGTCACTTAATCACATCAGTAATCTATTAAACAGAAAAGTTATTTGTGTGAGTTTGTTGTAGACGTATTTATACAAAATAAAAAAGAGCACCCCAAGGGATGCTCTTTTTAAAATATCATGTAACCTTCTATTTCAACGAACCCAACAGCTTTTCATTCAGCTTCACGTAGTCGTCATTTTGTGCTGTTCTTGCCAATTCCATTGATTTGGTGGCAGTTTGCTTGGCTTCTTCTTTCTTGCCAAGCTTTGCCAGTGCATTTGCTTTCTGATGATAGATCCAAAATGCATTAGGGCTTTGTTCAATGGCCTTGTCAAACCATGTCAATGCCTGGTTTAAATCTTTGTCAGTTTCGAGGTAATACATAGCGGCCTGGAAATAAGGACGGCTATCACGCTCCATAGTGTTCTTAATCTGTGCCATTACTTTTCCATCAACATCAGCACTGATGGGAAGAGAAACCATTGTCTTGTCCCACATGATGCTCAGGTCAACACTGGTAGGCTTAACGTTCTGGAACTGCATGGTAAAGCTTTCAGTTGACTGTGGTATTGCTACTGGCTTTACATTTACCCGTACAACATCCATGTCCTGCTTGTAAGCAGTCGGACTGGTCACATCAGTCTGCTTGGTAATGATCATTGTCCAGTTGTCTTTATCAGGAATAGACAATAAACCATATTTACCCGCTGGAACTTTTGTGCCGCCAATGATCACCTCTTCACCAAAGGTTAGCGTGGTAGCGCTATTGGCACCTGTACGCCAAACTTTCCCAAAGGGAACCAGGTCGCCAAAGATCTTGCGGCCCTTCATACCAGGACGGGAATAGCTTAATTCAATACTGGAAAGAGCAAAGTCTTGTTTAATGGTTTGAGCAGGGGAGGGGACTGGTGTACGCAACTGTTGCGCATCTACGGTAGAACAGATCGCCCAGATTCCGGCACATAGAAGCAATTTCTTTATCATACTGTTACGAGGTTTTGGACAAAGATAAGCAGCGGCCGGTTTCACGGTTTTACTCTTCTTGCGACGGTTCAACAAATAGTTTGTAGCTACCCTTCACTTCACCCTCGCCGCGTTTGTCCCATACATGATAGTTCACGACGAAGTAGTCAATATCCGGTCTTGTTTTGGTAATGGTTGCCTTTAAAACAATGCGGCTGGCATCACTTTCGTTCACATTAGACCTTGTGCCGAAGAGATTGGGTGCGTTTAAAACCATCTCACCTCTATTAGTTGTAATTTTTTCAGTAGCGTCCAACGAGACCGTTCCATCCTGAACATCCCATCCATCTTTTATAACCAGGTTTAAATAAACCGGCGCACCCAATGGAGTAGTGTTTGATTTGGGCAGCAGGTTTCCGTTCTCAAAAGAAAGATAGGCCTGTGCTACTTTCAAGCCGCCCGACTCTCTTACAATTATATCATTGAGGACCTTAGCATCGGAAGTCCACTCTTCCGCGCCTTCTTCTACTGTTTTTTTCTTTTTCTTTTTGGGCTTCGTTTCTTCTGTTTCCTCTTCGTCATCAAGCGCCTTCTTTTTCGTTTCTGTACTAGTCTCTTTGCTTTTGATTAAGTTATCACAGGAGGAAATAAAAAAGGGAAACAACAGGAGCCAGAAATATCTTTTCATAACAGATTGTTTAGCTCTAAAAAGATAGAGAAATTGTGGCAGGTAGGAAAAATAAAACCCGCACAAGCAAAAAATCATCAGGTAAATCTAGGGAACGGCGCGGTTAGCATCGGTTCTTCCGGATATTAGATTAAGCTGATTTCTTTGCCCAGCGGGTTGTGACGAACTGTTATGGGAATTAAAAGAACTATAGGGTTGGTTGTTTAACGTTGAATGTTTAATATTAACTGGAGTTGGTTCTCTAATAAACATTAAGCATTCAAAGTTCAACTTGAAACAACAATCCAATAAGGGGAGCAGAAGACGTTAATAAAATTTCATTTTAGGGTACTTACTGATAGGGAACGGATTGTGGTTTTTTACAACCAGGATACGAATTCTATTAAGTGGCCCTCTGCTTCTTATTGGTTTAGTATCTTATTTCAATTCTACTTTTCCGCCTTCCAGGTTTTCATCGTTCTGAAAAGCATTATAGAGGTACGTGCCTTTATCTAATCCTTCAACCTGGCGCTTTTCGTTTTTCTTAATTACAGTTTGATAGATCAGTTTTCCTTCCAGGTCAAACAAGTAAAACGAAAGTGAGGCTTGGTTAGCAGAATGAATAGTAATGCTGCCTTGGTTATTGGGTGTTGGATATACTTTTATGACTTCTTTTGCCTTGCTGACTTTTACCGGGACAATAGGGGATGAAGCCGGCAGGTTTGCGTTTGTTACGCTGAACAAAAAAGAAAGATAGAAAAGTATCATAGGGTTTTACGTTTTTACCACTTCGGACATCCCATGCCAGACACGGTGCTGTTATCAAACAGTCGCCAGCCGAAGCGCAGGATAGACGAGAAAAAGGTGTCGTTGTTTTTTGGGTTGCCCCTTTCTTCACCGACAAAGGTTGATGCTCTGTTAGCCGGACCATTACCCAACTTACGGTTCTGAACCACTTTCGCTACTGCTGCATTTTCTGGTGTCAGGTACTTGTCGTAAAGTGCTGGGTCAATATAATCCTTACTTAAATCATCTATATAGTCAGTGAAGGTTTTGCGATGCAATACTTCGAAGCCCAGGTACATGTTCTCTTTTACAAACCATTTGACACCTACACCCATCGGGATCTCCATTTGAGTAAGCTTGTACCGTGGACGATCAGGGTATTCGCTCATGCCTTGTCCTTCGATGCGTAGTGGCTCAAGGTCTACGTAGCGAGAAGTGCCATTAGGAGAATAGTATTGTGTTTGTGGTTTAAACTTGAACATGCCGACACCAATCACACCGTAAGGGCGAACCTTGCCTTGCAGTTCTTCGTATTCTTCAAAAAAAACAGTCGGGTAAATTTCTACCGCTGCATAAGCTTCTAAAAGGCTTGAGCGGAAATGAAGATTGCGTACATAGCGATAGCTTTCATCGCCACCTTTTTCTTTGATCAATGAGTCAGCACCTTCCAGGATGCCATGGTTTGCAGCGATACGAAAACCTAACCACTCCTTTGGATAATAATTCACGAAAATGCCTTTTTGCATCTTGGTAACCGGGAGGTTCACGTCTTTAATAAAGTATGTTCCCTTGCCAAGATTACCACCGAGATCACCTAAAAAGAAAAGCGGTCCAAGGCCAAGTCCAATTTCAAACTTGCCATTGGGTGATGTAATAGATTGTGCGTTGGAAATGAACGATAGAAATGCAAATGCGCAGATGAGTACAGACGTACGTACAACATGTACAGTTGATCTCATAAGGATGATGGTTTGTTTTTTAAAGGAGATTAGATTTCGACACGAAAGTATAGGCCGAAGCTTTAATTAGCAAGACTGTGAAAATCTTTTTTTCAAATGAAGTGAATACACTTCGTAGATCTACGATGGTTGTTTTAGCATGTAGATGTGAGGAATACCATCTTCAAGATAAGGTTCGCTGATTTGTTGAAAGCCAAAGCCTTCATAGAATTTTTTCAGGTATAGTTGTGCACCAATTTTAATCGGCGCAATACCGAACAAATCGTACGTTTTATCAATAGAAACCTGCATCAACACTTTGCCGGTTCCGGTACCACGTACAGAAGGAGAGGTGATGACACGGCCAATGGAAGGTTCGTCATAGGCAATACCCGCAGGAACCAGGCGGGTGTAAGCAACCAGTTTATTTTGATCGTAGCCAAACAGGTGAAATGAAGCCTGGTCTTTGTCATCGGCGTCTTGGAAGACACAATTCTGTTCTACAACAAAAACTTCGTTGCGTAATTGAAGGATGGCATAGAGTTCGTGCGGAGTCAGTTCATCAAATGACTTCAGCTTCCATTGAATGTTCATGCGCAAATTTAGCGACCAACACTTGGTATTGCAGGAAGGCTTTCATTTCCGGTATCATTCACTGATTGTACGGCGAAAAAATAATTGTCTTTTGAGTAGGGAAGGGTAATTGTCGTAGCCGATGTGTAAAACTTTTTTTGCCAAACCGGTGAAGTTGTTTCCCGCATCAATACATAAAAGCCTCTTGTATTGCCCGCTTTTGGTGCCTTCCAGTTCAGCGTTGTGGAGTTAGAAAGATTACGAACCTCTATTGTTACATTTTGTGGTTGCGATGCTGCTCTGGAGAGGTTGGCCAGCGAAGCGAGATTAATGCCTGTATTCTTGCGGAGATATTCAAAATCCATGAACTCGGCGAGGTCGCCATAGACAACGCCTTTTTCGGTGCGCAGGTCTTGGTGTTGGTGGTTGAAATTTTCATTCATTTCCGTGATGCGTACAGCGGCATATCCTTTTTGTGCAAATGGCGTATGATCGCCGCCACGGAGAAACCTGTCGTTCCGATAGACCATCACCACTTCCAGGTTGTCAACATAACGTTCACCTACTTCCTTTACATAACGGGCCAGTTGGCGTGTCTTGCCATCGTTCTCTAATCCTAGGCTCCTGATATTTTGTAGCACACGTCCTGTATCCACTGCCGAAAAGGCCTCGCTGAACACGCGGACTTTTGTGTTATTAATGATATTGGTTTCATTACTGTGGTTGCTGCCCATGATGTCGTTATTCAACATGGCATCCAGGTTCCAGTTTTGCGTTTTCATTTTGTCGGCAAGAAAATTGGCACCAAGCAAGCCTTGTTCTTCTCCGCTTACTGCCAAAAAAATGATCGTTGCCGGAAATGATCGTTTGCTCATAATACGGGCACATTCTAAAACTGCTGCCACACCACTGCCATCGTCATTAGCGCCAGGTGCATCGGCGGTGCGGTTCAATACATCTGTTACCCGGCTATCAAGGTGCCCGCTGATCAGGTAAATACGATCATCATTTGGGTCGGTGCCCTTTAAGATGGCCATTGCATTTCCGAGATTTGTGGCCACATCAATCCGGCGTTTATCAGGTTGTAAGGTAATTGTATCCACATAGGCAGTAAGTCGCCCATTGCTTGCCTTGCCAAACTCATTGAACTTCTGCACCACCCACTCCCTGGCTGCGCCGATGCCACGTTTTTTATCGGTAGTGGAGCTTAGCGTATGACGGGTACCGAAGCTGACCATTTTGTTGATGTAAGATTTCAACGAGTCAATGGAGATTTCCATCACCATCGCTTCTATCTCTGGGTCGCGATTGACAATAGTTTGGGCAGAGGAGTATTTTACCGACAACAAAAGCAGTCCAAGAACCAGTTTCCGCATGTGCTAAAGTTTAAGCAATAAAAATAAGGTGTGAAGAGATGTTGACGGATTGATTTATTTTTAAACTGAACAGTTTCGGCATGCGACCATTATTTCTTCTGCTTTGCTCACTCGTTGTAAGTGCTGCATTCTCACAAAAAGTTCGAAAAGACACAATCACTGTCATTGGCGTTGGTGATGTGATGTTGGGCACTTCTTATCCACAAGGGTACCTGCCGCCGGACGATGGAAAGAGCTTGTTAATTGCGGTTGAAAGACACTTGCAAAATGCTGACATCACTTTTGGCAACTATGAAGGCACCCTGTTTGATGGCAAAGGAACACCAAAGAAATGCGCAGACACAACAAAGTGCTATGCTTTCAAATCTCCGGAGCGTTATGCGCAATATTTGAGGCGTGCTGGCTTCGACATGATGAGCGTGGCCAATAACCACAGCGGTGATTTCGGTCCGGAGGCCAGGGAGCGGACGATGCAAGTGCTGCAAAGCGTGGGGATTGCTAATTCAGGTTCAATAGGTAAACCGTTTGTTGTACTGGAAAAAAGTGGAGTGAAATATGGCCTTGCCTCCTTTGCGCCGAATCACGGAACGCAGAACCTGAATAATCATGCTGCAGCAAAGCGTATTGTTCGTTTCCTTGACAGCCTTTGTGATATTGTGATCGTCTCCTTTCATGGTGGTGCTGAAGGAAGAACAAAACAACACGTGCCGCGGAAAAACGAAATTTTCCTTGGCGAAGACCGCGGTGATGTCTACAAGTTTTCCAGAGCAGTAATTGATGCCGGCGCTGACATTGTGTTTGGGCACGGGCCGCATGTTACAAGAGCAGTTGATGTATACAAGGACCGCTTCATTATTTTCAGTATGGGCAACTTCGCAACATACGGACGCTTTAACCTGAAAGGTGAGGCGGGTATTGCTCCTATTATGAAAGTATTTGTTGACAGGAAAGGAAAGTTTTTAAAGGGGCAAATCATCGCGACAAAACAAATAGGCGAGGGTGTGCCGGTATTGGATGCAAGCGGTGAGGTGATTGAAAAGGTAAGAGATTTGACAGCCGTTGATTTCCCGGAAAGCCAATTACGAATTAGTAATGATGGCATGATCGCTAAGAAAACACCATCAGCGAAAGACCGAAAAGAGAAAAGAAGTGTCAGATAGTTTGACTGGCCAAACTCCAACGTTACATATCAGTACCCATACTTATCCTTCCACAACCCCTTCAAATATCGCCGTAATTCTTCCTCCCGTGGATTTTTGCCCGGGTCGTAAAATGCTGTGCCTTTTATCTCATCCGGTAAAAATTCCTGTTCCGTAAAATTGCCTTCAAAGCTGTGAGCATATTTGTAATTCTTACCATAGCCCATCCGCTTCATCAGTCCCGTAGGTGCATTGCGTACATGCAGGGGCACTGGAAGGTCACCTTTTTGATGCACGGTTTCAATTGCTTCTTCAATAGCCATATAAGATGCATTACTCTTATGGGAAGAAGCTAAATACGTAGCACATTGGGCAAGGATAATACGGGCTTCGGGATAACCAATTTTATTTACTGCGTCGAAGCAGGCGTTCGCTAAGACGATGGCGGTTGGATTAGCATTGCCGATATCTTCGGAAGCGAAGATTACCATGCGCCGTGCAATGAACTTTACGTCTTCACCTCCTTCTACCATCCTTGCCAGCCAATAGATAGCGCCATTAGGGTCGGAGCCACGCATGGATTTAATGAAGGCAGAGATGATGTCGTAATGTTGCTCACCGCTTTTATCGTAAAGGGCAATTCGCTGCTGCGCAATTTTCATCACCTGCTCATCAGTTATCACAATTTGTTTTTTGGTGCTCAATGCATCCACAACCAACTCAAACAGGTTTAAAAGTTTGCGGGCATCACCACCCGATATCGTGAGCAATGCTTCTGTTTCTTTCAATTCAATTTTCTTATTGCTGAATGCTTCATCTTTTTCAATTGCATGGTATAACAGGTTTACCAGGTCTTTTTCTTCCAGTGGCTTCAGCACATATACCTGGCAGCGACTAAGCAAGGCGCTGTTCACTTCAAACGATGGGTTTTCTGTTGTGGCACCAATTAATGTGATAATACCTTTTTCAACAGCACCGAGTAGCGCATCCTGCTGGCCTTTATTAAAGCGGTGTATTTCGTCAATGAAAAGGATGGTCCCTTCCTGCAATTGTGCCTGCGCAATAGATTCGCGAACATCTTTTACACCGGAACTGATAGCACTCAACTGGATAAAGGGTACATTAAGCGTATGCGCTATCACGTTTGCAATAGTTGTTTTGCCGGTGCCCGGTGGTCCCCAGAGAATCATGGAGGGAATTTTACCACGTTCGATAGCATTCCGGAGGATACTTCCTTTGCCCGTCAGGTGTTCCTGGCCTACCAAATCTTCCAGCGTTTTCGGACGCATTCTTTCTGCTAAGGGTGTTGCTGTGTGCATTGTCCAAAAGTAAACGCTAAAAAGAACCGAAGCACCCACAATTCTTGCTTGCTCCGGTATTTAATTTGCAGGCTGAATACTTCACTATGCAGGATTATAAAATCAATGTGACGCAGATAGAGGAATTGCAAACGATTAGCAATACCGATGAGCTGGAAAACATTTTCACCCGGGCAAAAAGTGCCATCATTAATGGTGCAAAAGTGATCCTGGTTCGAAAAGAGGCATCAGGTAAAGAGAACAAGTTTGATGAAATTGATACACTGGATGCATTGGAATCGTACAAGGCGGGAGTCTTTAAATATTTGACATAAAAAGAGCGGCTTTAGGCCGCTCTTTTTATGTTTCTATGCATTTGCTAGTCTTCTGTTACCACCTTCACGCTTCTTTCTACAAAGGCTGTCAGGTCTGCTCCCTTCAACATACCTTGCGACAACAATGCTAAATCAAATACCTGTTTGGCTATTTGTGTAGCCTGCGCCTCGTCGCTCTGCAGGATCTTTGAAACCAGTTTGTGGTTTGCATTCACCGCTACTTTGTAGGAGTCAGGCATGGCGCCGTAGAAGCTCATTCCACCACCGCCCATGCGGGCCATGTCCTTCATCCGGCGCATCCACTCTTCCATGGTAATGGTTACCGGCATCTCTTCGGCGGACAGGCTTTCTACTTCCACCTTCATGTTGGTGTTGTTGATGGCCTTTTCAAAAACTTCTTTCAGCTTTTTGGATTCATCTTCGGTCAGCTGATGCTTCTGTGCATCTTCTTTTTCAATTAGCTTATCCATTACATCGGCATCCACCCGCTTAAAGGATACTTTCTCCAGCTTCATTTCCAGTTGCTGCATAAAGTGGTTATCGAGCGGCGTATCCATCACCACCACATCATATTCCCGCTTGTTAGCTGTTTGCACATAGCTGTCCTGTCGTTCTGCATCGATCGTGTACAGGTAAACCGTTGTGCCGTTCTTGTCGGTTTGAAAATCTTTTACCTTGGCATTGTACTCATCCAGTGTATAATGCTCATTCTTGGTATTGTTCAGCAGCGCAAAGTCCTTTGCTTTCTCATAGAATTTTTCTTCGGTGATCATGCCATACTTTACAAACAAACCAATGTCTTTCCATTTCTCTTCGTAGGCTTTCCGGTCTTTGCGGAATAGCTCATTCAGCTTATCAGCTACTTTACGGGTGATATAGCTGTTGATCTTTTTTACGTTGCTATCGGCCTGCAGGAAAGAGCGGCTTACATTTAGCGGAATATCCGGTGAATCAATCACACCGTGCAACAACATCAGGAACTCCGGAACGATGTCTTTTACTTCATCTGTAATAAACACCTGGCGGGAGAAGAGCTTGATCTTGTTCTTCTGGATTTCTACTTCATTCTTAATCTTAGGGAAATAAAGAACGCCGGTAAGGTTAAACGGATAATCAACATTCAAATGAATCCAGAACAAGGGTTCTTCCGCCACCGGGTATAGTTCGCGGTAGAAGTTCAGGTAGTCTTCATCCTTCAGTTCCGAAGGCTGTTTGGTCCAGATAGGAGTAGTGTTGTTGATGATGTTATCAACTTCCACATCCTTCCATTTTTTATCGCCTTTATCGTCAACACCGTCTTCCACGTGTTCTGTCTTTGTCCCAAACTTGATTGGTACCGGCAGGAACTTGCAGTACTTGTCCAGTATTTCCTGCAGCTTCCATTTGCTGAGAAATTCTTCGTTTTCGCCGTTAACATATAGAATGATATCAGTTCCTCTTTCTGTACGAGATCCTTCAGTGATCTCAAACTCTGTGCTGCCATCGCAAAACCACCTGGCTGGCTCAGCACCTTCCTGGTAAGAGAGTGTTTGGATTTCCACCCTGTCTGCCACCATAAATGCAGAGTAAAAGCCCAAGCCAAAGCGACCAATAATTTCGTTGGCATCCTTGGCTTCTTTAAACTTCTCCATGAACTCGGTAGCCCCGGAAAAAGCAATTTGGTTGATGTATTTTTTAATCTCGTCAGCAGTCATCCCAATACCCTTGTCGGAAACGGTAATGGTCTTTGCCTGCTCGTCGAAAGAAACTTCAATGGCAAGGTCTCCTAATTCCTTATTGTATTGTCCAAGCGAGGACAGCCGTTTCATTTTCTGTGTCGCGTCAACGGCATTACTGACCAGCTCCCGTAAAAAAATCTCGTGATCGGAGTACAGGAACTTTTTAATAATGGGAAAGATGTTTTCCGTATGAATGGAAATGGTGCCTTTTTCTTGTACCATAATGTATGAATGTTGATTGTGTCGAAATAAAATTCGGATTGCGAAAGTGTGGATTATCAAGGGATATTCCAATATTTTCTTCTTTGCCAGATTGACAGAAGACCCTGGTCGTAGGCCGGTTATTCAGCAGAAATAGCCACCAAAAGCTGACTTTAAAATTGTAAAAACCGTCAGCAGACTGAACAAATTTCATGACCTGTTTACAAAAAATTCTTTTCGCACAGTTGGGCTTACAGTTCGAGTGGGCATGCTAGTTGTATAAGGAACAGTGAAATTTCAATTGCTAACTTAAAAAATGAAAAATATGAAAAGAACATTCTTAGCGATGATCATGGCCGGTAGTAGTATGGCAATGTTCGCTCAAACAACACCAACAACAACACCAACTACAACTCCTACGACGTCGCCAACAACAACACCGACGACATCGCCAACTACGACGAGTCCAACAACAAATTCATCAACTACCAACAGCACGACGAATTCCACTACCGATCCGATGAACAATGCGACAAACTCGCAAATCAACAGTAACACCAACACCGGTAACTGGAACAACACAACAAATTCTTCCGTAAACCAGAATGGTACTACTTCCATGAATGGTACAACAAACATGAGCACTTCATGGGAGCCAGGTACATCTCCTTACTGGGGCTGGAACAACTACGGTGTATGGAATAACGGTGGTTCAACAACCATGAATAATGGTACGAATAACATGAACAATACCACAATGAACAATGGTACCATGAACAACAATACCTCCATGAATAACAACATGACTGGTACTGATATGAACGGTAACCTGAGTTCAACTGGTTCGTACAATGCAAATGCCTACACACCGTACAGCGGTACAGCTGTTAGCAGCTTACCAATGAACGTGCAGATGCGTTTCAACCAGGATTTCCCAATGAGTGTTAACAATCAGTACACCTGGAATCAATACGGTGACTGGTTCCATACACACTACCGTGCTAATGGTCGCTCTATGCATTATTTCTACGATCAGAAAGGTAGCGGTTATGCTTTAGCATTGCCTGTTATCCAGACTTATGTTCCTGAAGAAATTATTGACAAAGCTTTGAACAAGTACGGTGCTACTTTATACTCAATTGGTATGGTGAAAGCAGTGGATACCGGTAACGTTTACCAGCTTGGTATCATTGAGCGTGGCCAGATGAGAACAGAATACCTGAATGAAAGCGGTGCTACAGTAGCAAACGTTTGGAGAACCGAGGACATGAATACAGCTGGTTCATTGAACACAACTGATGCCAATGCCGCTATGGGCAACCAGGGTACAATGAATGGTGATATGAGCAACTCTTCTTCTATGTCATCTGGTATGAACAACGCCAACAGTGGAAAAGAAACAAAAATGAAGTGGAAAGAGAATGGTGTAAAAACCAAGATCAAAACAGAGAATGGCAAGGTGAAGATCAAGCAGAAAAAAGTAGACGACTAATTTTTTGAATCATTGTCAAAGGGTCCCGCTCTTGCGGGATTCTTTGTTTAAAAAAGTAAAAACATGAATAACGATCGCAACGAGCAAAGCAAAACCCAGACACAGGAACAATCAACCGGAAAACTCGCGAGCAATCCTTTTACCGACAACGATCCAGTTGGCCAAGATACACAGCCTGCCCGGGAAGAAACGGATAAAGAACAACAGTTTAAAGAGGCACTGACCGAGAGAGATTAATCCTGTACAGAAAAACATTGTCAACGATAAACTATTTCTATGGGGAACACAGAAGATAAGCGCCTGGATATTCCTTCAGAAGCAAACCGTGAAAAGCATATCAACTTTCTGGAAGCGGAAGAACGCACAGGTTCCAATTCCGGTGACGACAAACGTTTTGGCCATTCCGATGAGGACGAGAAAAGAAGGGAAGAGTGGCAGCGTGGTTTGGAAGAAGGCGAAAAGGCAAAGAACGAAAATTCCTGATCATGCCTGTTGAATTTCACCCGGATAGTTTTGATGAACAGGACATCGATTGCCCTAAGTGCAAATGGCGCGGTAAGGGAGCTGATGCAATTATCATAGACCTGTACGGCGTAGCCAAAAGCCAGGAAGTGCACTGCCCAAAATGTGATGTACTGGTAGGAACATTACCCAAACAAAAAGGTCCGGGCGGCGAAAGCGCAACGGACCTTAGTTTTCAGCTTGGCTGATTATTTTTCTGCCTGTAGTAGTCGCTCCTCAATCACCTGCTTGAAGGCATTTTTAGGGATGGCTCCTTTCTGCATCATAGGCTGACCGTCTACCGGGATAAAAAGCAGCGTCGGGATGCTCTGTATTCCAAATAGCGAAGACAATTCCTGCTCCTTGTCCGTATCGATTTTATAGATAACTATTTTGTCTTTGTACTCATCCGATAATTCTTCCAGCACAGGCGCCACGGCCTTGCAAGGCCCGCACCAATCGGCATAAAAATCAACAATCGCCGGCAGATCACCTTTGTATTTCCACTCTTCCCCGCCTTCATAATCAAAAATGCGTTCGCGAAAACCATCAGCGGTTAAATTAATTGTAGGCATTGTTTGTAGATTATTTCTGAAGAGCTACCAGAATTGGGCCACGTTAGCCCCAAGTGTTTAGTGCCCTAAGGTTATTAGTTAGCCAATGCTAACAGGCAAAAAATAATTTACAGAATTGAAAACCTTCTCTATATTAGTTATGGCTTAAAACCGTTTCTAATACGGATACTAACTGCACCATGAGAAAAATACTCAACCTGGTTTCGTTGCTTGCAATGACAACCATTGTTTCCGCCCAAACCGACTTGCTTTCCTCCCAGGAAAAATGGATCAAAGAAATTGTGGCGAAAAAACACATTTCGCCCCGGGCAATTGATGACAAATTCTCCAAAGATTTTTATTCGCAATACCTTGATATGCTTGATGGCGGCAGGTTGTTTTTTACCCAGGCTGACCTGAAAAAGCTGGAACCATTCCGTACCACGATTGATGATGAGTGGACCAACGGCACGACCAACTTTTACACAACCTTCTCGCATTTGTACAAAACAAAGTTGTTAGCCGCCAAAACGGCCATTAATGAAATTTGCGCCAAACCATTTGACTTTTCCCTTCCGGAGACTTACAACTCCGCCGATACTTCAGTAGCTGCCACTGAAAAAGCTTTGTACAATCGCTGGCAGGGATTGCTGAAGATGGAGGTATTGCATTCATTAATGGCAATTGCTTTCAACCAGTGGCAAACCAAAAATGCCATTGTTAAGGCAGAAGTGCTTGCCAAAGAACCCGAAGTCAGGGCCCGCATTAAAAACAAACACCTCAACAAGATCAACAGCTTTCTACAAAACGATGCCGACTATCAACAGCAACTGACCTCACTTTACCTCAATACGTTTTTAACCTGTGTTGATCCCCACTCCGCTTTTTTTGATGTGACTGCAAGACAGAATTTCAAGGCAAGCCTGAACACCGAAAATCTTGCATTCGGTTTTTCGCTGAAAGAAAACGAGCGGGGAGAAGTTTGCATCAACCACCTGGCACCCGGCGGTGCTGCCTGGCAGAGCGGCCTATTAAACAAAGGTGATGTATTGGTGCAGCTCAAATGGGCCGGTAGCCAGCCAGTTGATTTAAGCGGTTTGGAAGAAGAAGACATTGTTGCGTTGCTTGCCCTGCACACAAAAGAAAAGATGGACCTAACCGTACGAAAAGGCAACGGTCAGCAGCAAACGGTCACACTGCAAAAACAAAAGATCGAAAATGAAGACAACATCGTTAAGAGTTTTGTGCTCTCGGGCAAACAAAACATCGGATATATCACCTTACCTAGTTTTTATACCGAGTGGGAAGACAAGAGCGGCAGCCGTTGTGCCGCCGATGTGGCAAAAGAAATTGTGAAGCTAAAGAAAGACAGCATCGCAGGTTTGATCCTCGACCTTCGTTTCAATGGTGGTGGGTCGCTGGCGGAAGCAGTGGAAATGGCCGGCATCTTTATCGATGAAGGCGTCATCTGTCAACTAAAATCATCCGGCGTCGAAAAGCTGGAGGTTGTTAGAGATTTGAATCGCGGTGTGATTTACAATGGCCCTATGCTTGTTTTGGTGAATGGACAGAGTGCTTCCGCTTCTGAACTTGTTGCAGCCGCTTTGCAGGATTACAACCGGGCTATCATTGCCGGCACCCCAACCTATGGCAAGGCAACCGGTCAGGATATTTTACCTCTTCAGGAAGCCTCTTATTCTGGTTCGGAAAAAGCAGGTTTCGTTAAAATGACGATGCTGAAACTGTATCGTCCAACCGGGAAGAGTGCACAAAAAAATGGCGTGCAGCCGGATGTCATTATTCCCGATGTATATGGCCTTGAGGAAAGAGAATCTGACGAACCATTCGCTCTTGCTGCTGATACGGTTGCAGCATATAAATACTTCAAGCCGATGAAGGCTTTGGCGCTTGCAAGCCTGCAGCCGAAAAGCAACAGTCGTATATCAGAAGCGCCAAAATTCAAGGAAGGGAAACGCCTCGCACAATTGTCGCTGGGTTTTCGAAAGCAAAGCAAAATTTCCCTGAAATGGGAAGACGCAGAGAAAGAACTGAAGTCGATCGCGGCTGGCAACAATGAAAAGTTTTTTTCGCAGCCATCAACTATTTATCGTGTGCGGAATAACACGGCCGACAAAGCCATATCTGCTATCGGCGATAACGAGTACAATACATTTTGGTTGAAACGGCTCTCCGCTGATATGTACGTAGAGGAAGCCTTCCAAATCTTAACCGACTTTATTCAATTACAATAAAACACCTGTTATGTCAAAGTCTCTCTTTCGTATTTGCCAGTTGATGCTGCCTGTGCTTTTTTCGTTAAGCTCTGTTGCGCAGGACTACAGCACGCCGGGTGGCTATCTTGATCATTTTAGCCAAACCCTCCAAACCATGAATCAAACCTACATGAATTATATTTCTGCTGTGTCGCACGGAAAACGTGCCCGCAAGGTGGAAAAGCTGCGTTTAAAAACCTTGGATGCAATTCTGTTTGCCAAAGGACAGACAGCAGGTTCGCCAGGATTTAAAGGTGACAAAACCTATCGTGATGCAACAGCCGAATACATCAAAACCTGTTACATTGTTTTCAATGAAGACTACCATAAGATCGTTAACATGGAAGAAATTGCCGAACAGAGTTATGATGCGATGGAAGCATTTCTGTTGGCACAAAAGAAAGCAGGAGAGAAGCTGAAAGAAGCAAGCGAAAAGCAAGGCGAGGCATTAAAAGTCTTCGCGGCTAAACATAACATTACTCTCACCGAAGAGAAATCTGAGTTGGGTAAGAAAATGGAGAAGGCGAACAAGGTTGGTGACTATTACGACAAGGTTTATCTGATCTTCTTCAAGAGCTACAAGCAGGACATGTATCTCACGGATGCCATCAACAAAGGCGATTTAAACGGAATGGAACAAGCTCGTAATGCCCTGGAAACCTATACAACAGAAGGTTTGCAAAAGCTTGAAGAAGTAGGCAGTTTTGAATCTGATGCAACGGTGGCCGCTGCCTGCAAAGAAGCATTGAAGTTTTACAGAGAAGTAGCCACGCAGAAAATGGAACCAATCAGTGGCTTTATGCTTGCAAACGACAACTTCACCAAGTTGAAAAAGAAGTTTGATGTGATGCCTGCCAGTAAGCGTACGCAAACGGATATTGACGGCTACAACAAAGCCGTGAACGATATCAACAAAGCCAGCAACGCTTATAACAAAGCCAACAACGACATCAACAAGCAACGCACCGACATGCTCAACACATGGAACAAGGCCGTAAAGGATTTCTTTGATGCACAAATGCCATATGCAAAATGATGAAGCAGCATCCTAATCAACAAAATGCCGGCAATTGTTGTCGGCATTTTTGTTTTTGTGAACCAAGCGGCAGTGGTACTATTAGGCTTCTGTTGCGTCGCACTCTTGTGCGTTCGGAACAGCTTTGAGCATTGAGCTATCAGCTTTCAGCCGTTAGCTATCTGCGATGAGCATTCAGCTTGTATGCTATCACGCAACCTCTTGCCTGTCATCTCGAAGTAAGAGGGATCTGTGAACTGAAGGGTAGGAAAAGGTTTTACGTCGTAACGCTAATAGACTTCTTTTCTTAAACCGCAACCTGAAGATTCTGTCTTCGTCAGCATGACAAGCACGAAACACTATGATTGTAAATTATCAAATTGCTGAAAGTTGAAAGCTGAAAGCTAATAGCTGAGAGCTCTCAGCTAAAAGCTCAACCTGCCTACAAAAAGAAAAGCTTCCCTACAGGAAGCTTTCAAGAAGTTGTAGTCTCCAATCACACAAACCCCTTCACACACTACAACAATATTTTTTATTACTTACGCAAAGCTGTTCACGAGTACATAAAAACTAACACCCCAGAATGTAAGGAACAGCAGGATCATAAATAGGGTCGATAACATGTGAAACTTTTCCGTTCTGTCGTCCGCCCTCAGTAATCGTTGCAACACTTGTTTCATAGTCAAATCTTTTTATAGTTCGTTGAATGTTGTTCTGTCTATACTATTAGCAATTGTATGCCAGAAATTGAGAAGGCGGATTTTTTACTCTCTAAAACCGGATTCATCTTGTTGCTTGTAGAAGCTGTACCACAAACCATTGTAGAACTTGCGGAATACAACGTGAAAGATCACTTCAATTACTTTTGTTGCATGTACTCAAAGCAGGAAGCGTCCCAGTTGCGTAAAGATTTTTGGACATCTTTTGGGCAATATATGTCCCCGGTGTTGTCGGCGGAAGGTGAAAAGATTTCCTGGTTGAACTACAAGACCGGTGAAAAAAACATTTTCTTCCGGATGCACGCCGATAACAAAAACGCTGTCATTGCCATTGAGCTCGCACATACGGATATGGACATCCAGCAAATCTATTTTGAGCAGTTTCAGCAGCTTAAAAAGATTTTTGAAACAACTATGAACGAAGAATGGAACTGGGTACTTCATGCAACGGATGATAATGGGAAAACTGTTTCCCGGATCTTCTTTGAGCTGTCGGATGTTTCCGTTTTTAAGCGGGAGGACTGGCCGCGGCTTATTTCTTTCTTCAAGCCCCGTATTGTGGCCCTGGACGAATTTTGGAGCAACGTCAAATACAGTTTCGAGGCTCTCAGGTAGCATTAGTACGCTGGGAAACGAGAATTAACAAATCCAATCGGCTGCGGATAAGGTCAGGAGTTTATTTTTAAGCTACAATCACCACGTATGAAAATCTGGCTTCTCCTGCTTTGTTCGCTTCCTTTATCTGTTTTTGCACAAGACACCTGCGGATTAAAAAAGAGCAAGGACCCTTTTACCAATCAAATGAAGTATTCAACCGGGTTCAAGAACTTCAGTGGCAGCGCCGGGCCTGTTTCTATTTCAGCCGATGCAAATGCAACAGAGATTGATTTTTTTATTTGGCTTAAAACCGAAGGAAAATGCTTTGACCTGGAATCTACCGCCGAATTGGTTTGGGAAGGAGAGCGGTCGAAAGCCACCTTCCGTAACAGCGGGTCGTTGAACTGCAATGGCGCTTTCCACTTTTCATTTAAAAATACCAACACAACGCAATCCTGGTTGCGAAAGATGATGGCCAAACGTATTGCTACTATCAAACTAACCGGCAACAATGGTGCTGTGACCTTGCTCGAGCTAACAGCCGAACAAAAAGATATGTTTCAGCGCATGGCGATCTGCATCGCGAATGAAGGGAAGGAGTTAATCAAGAAGTAAAGAGAGCCATCTTTCCTACGATGTAAATCTAAAATCATAGCATCTTCTTAGTAGTTTTTATTTTCTCCTGCTAAATTCTTTTGAAGGAACCTGGTTTTCTATTTGTGCAAAGCCTAGATACAAGGTCCTTCAAAAGACAAGTTTTAAATACCATTTTTTCAATCGCTGCTAACTAGCGTATCAACGTCACTGTTCCTTTCTTCACAAAAGGCCGTCCTCTGTAATCAATTGCTTCGGCAATGAACACCAGCGTAGTAGAACCCATTTCCATTCCTTTGTGTTTTCCATCCCAGCCTTTTTCGTAGTCCGTCGTCCTGAATACTAACTCGCCATACCGGTTGTACACGGCGAAGTATTTGAACAGTTTCATTCCAACCGGGAAAGCTTTGAGTATCTCGTTCTTTCCATCCTTGTTTGGTGTAAATGCAGTCGGAATATAAATGTCAGGCCCTAAATACCTTTTGATAAGAATGCTGCTGCGGCTATCGCAGCCCTTGTCAGTTACAGCATACAAGGTGTAGCGTTGGTCCCTATCTAAAATAGCGATTGGGTTTCTGATGGTAGCATCATTCAAACCATCGGTCGGGGTCCACTGGTACAGAACATTTGGCTGCCCAAGCGCTGTCAGTTGCACGGGTTCGTCTTTCGCTGCCAGTGTATCTTTCCCGGCAAAAGCATTATTGTCAAAAATGGTGAACGGCCGGACCAAGGTGTCTTTACAGCCATTGATGGTGGTAGCCAGCAGGGTGAAGGACTGGTCGCCTGCACGTGCAAACGTTTTTGTCAATGTTCCGGCACCAGGTACTAGGCCGTTGCCAAAATCCCAGTGCCATCTATCCACTGTATTCAATACGTCAATAGCTGAATATTCAATTGTCCGATTGATACACGAATCCGATATACCAAGACCAATTTGAGGTTTGTTGTGAACAAAGAACAAGCTGTCTTTAGCTGTGCTTCGGCAACCATAATTTGTTTCTGTGGTCAGTTGTGCACGATGGCTGCCACCGGTGAGTAGAAGTGATACGTTTTGTGTAGAAAAACTTGTTGTTCCATCAATTACCCACTGCCATTTTGTAATGTGTTCTCCGCTTGCACCTGCAGGCATCTGCGATCTGTCAGTTAAACGAACAGGCTCGTTGTTACATAAAGGGCTATTCAATGTAAAAGATGCGCCGGGTCGATACCTTACCGGGATTTGAACCGAATTAGTATCAGACACACAACCTTCGGAAGTTGTCACCACTAGTCGAACAGGAATTGTTCCCGGCTGGTTGGCGGTTATGGTACCCGGGTTACGGGTTTGCACAATCGTTCCATTGATGTCCCACCACCAGCGGTTGATAGTACCCAGCCCGTTCGGAACAGTTGAATTTTCTATGAGGTTTAAAGGTGTCTGGCTTTCGCAAATAAGCGATGGGTAAGTAAATGAAGCAACAGGTTTTGGCACCACGGTGATGTTCATTGTTCTTTCATTGGCACATAGACTATCGTTTTCTACCCGTAGCCTGACGGTATAATTGCCTGCATTCGCATAGGTATGCGTCACCACCGAATCGGTAGGTGAGGATTTTTTCTGCCCGTCTCCGAAATCCCAGTAGTAAACACAGTTTGTACGGTTGGTAGTAGTACTGGTAAACACAAACTGGTTTCCGTTCTGGCATTGTCGTACGGAGTTTGCATTAAATGATGTTACTGGCGTCGGCGAAACTTTGACAGTGATTTTTTTTCTGAATCCTTCGCAGCCAAACAGCGCTTTTTGACTTACATAGTATTCAAACACGCCAATATTATTGGTGGGAGGCGTAGGTGCCGTGGTGCTTCCAATACCACCGGTGGCAGATGTGTACCACAGAAGAATATTGCCCTGCGAAGCGGTGGCTGACAGTGGCCTCGGCGTCTGGAGCCGACAAAGAAAAATAGTATTGGGTCCGCTAAGCGTATCAGGCACGGGTAACGGTTTGGCTTCTGCTTGCAGTGTATCGCGACAGCCAAAACCCGGGTATGGGATCATGTCAACATAAAACATACCGGATGTGGCCGGGGGAGGGCTGAAGGTTAGTGATTGCTCCGTGCCTAAAATCGTTGTGAAATTTGAGTTGTACCATGTATAAGACTGGAAGCCGTAAGGCGCATTTAGCGTGAGAGAATTGGTTTCAATACAATAGGGCGCTGTGGCAAGAATGTTTGAGCAAGCGCTGGCAACATCTACATAAGCATAACCGAAATGTCCGCCGAGTGTGCAGTCGGCAGTTCTGAATTCAAGTCTGACAGCTCTCCCGGCAAGCCCCGCAAACTGTAATGATGCCGGTGTCCATTCTTTGTACAGGACCGTTTGGTTAATGGGAGATTTCTTAAAACCTGGTATCGATCCGTTTGATACGTAGTCAAAGGAAGCACAGTTGATCAGATCTCCGGAGGCCACATCGTACGCCGTTACAAAAAAGCGTGGCTGTTGCGGTAGCAGATGGTTGGGATCCTCAAACACCACTGCATAGAAATAGGTAAACGTAAATGTATCAACCGTAGTGGGAACAACGAATGTGTAGCTCAATGCCTCCGCCTGCGAACCGGTGCTACTGTTACCAAGTTTTACGGAATAATCACCGCCATAAGGGCAAAGGGTAGGGAAGCCGCCATAAACATCTGTTTTAACAGCTGAATTAGCTGTAATGATATCATGGCGCCCGGGTATTGGGGCCGATGGTGTGAGGACGATTTTGTTTTTCCCACTATCTACTCGGGTAAAACCTGTAAAACATTCCCAGTTAGAAAAATTTCCCTGTTCAAAATCCAGATTCGGTGGACAGGTTTGGGAGTAGGCGGCTTTTGAAAAATACGAACAGGTAAAAAGCAATAGAAGCAGTCTGTAATAAGCAGTAAAGTGCATGGGCTCGGTTTGGTTGGAGCTACAAATGACGAATTTTTATTTCAGACTGGCAACAAGGGAAAAGCGAATTTTAGGTTATGAATAGATTTTGAACAGGTATCGGCAGTGGCATGGCAGTTAAAGTAAAGTCTCGAAATTCGCGACAAAATATCTGGACAATTTCAATAACTCGTACCACTCCTTTGCTTCGGGATATGTTGTCTTTCTTTTCTCAATTTCAAGGAGGGTTAGTTCATTGTCTACATCTGAAAAATAATATTGCAGGTTCATGTATCCACCCTTGCGCACCAACCTGACTTTTCTTAACCTGTTGCCATCGAAATAGAAATAATAATTTCCTCTCTGTCCTTGTTTAAGACTAATTTTTTTTATCGTTTTAGTATTGTCGTAGAAATAGGTCACAAATGCTAAATCTCTTGCACTAGCCCAGCCATCGTCGGTTATTACAGGAAGTGTTGTGTCGGTGTACGAAACAGTAAAAAGCTGATGGTTGTAAACCATCTCCAAACTGTCGCCAATTTGTATATAGTTATTCCTGGATGCTGTGATTTGACTATTAGCAACCGAACAGGAAATCAACAATATGAAAAAAACAGCTTTCAGGCTTAAGAGGTTAATGTCAGGCACATTTAACTGCGTTGCCAACGCGGCTTAATCTTGAGCAATTTAATCAGGTAGGGGATTAAGAAAGCCAGTTCCAAACGAAAACTGAAGGTGGTACTTGGTGAGTTGTTTTCAAAGGCAGGAGCTCCCATGACATAAGTACAAATTATTATACCCACTATTGCATCGATGATACCCAGACTGACTGCCCAATCCTTTTCAGCCCAAAGACCATAGGCTACAATCCCCTTGAAAAGAAACAGGACAGAAATTATCAGTCCGGCGGTGGAAAGAGGCTCGCTGGATTCTAAACCATACAATGCAAGTTGTACGCTCGCACCAGAAAGACCTGCTAACAAGCATAGAGGCGCAATAGCACCAGTAATCATAAAAATCCAAATAAAAATCTTTATCCACAAAGGCAGTAGGCTGCGCCTTTTGACTTTGTTTTCATTGAGGACGGGCTCTAAAAGCAGTTGTTCTTGTTGTTCCATAGTGAGGTTTATTTGCGTTTTATGGTGAGAGGTTTGTCTGTGCAAATCTTGGCAGCAGTGTTAGTAGACAAAGCACGGTGCATTAGTCAACGAACGATTTTACCAAATCCCATTTTTTATCTCTACAGATTTCAAAATTTAAAGGGCGAATCGCATTAAGTGAATCAAAAAATGTCTTGGTTTCTTCGCGCTCAAATTTGCCGCTATCTAAATAGTAAAGTAAATCTCTTTCACCAGGTCTAATTACTCTTCCGATAAAATGAACAGTTCTGCCCTTCTTTAAAAAATCATTTACTTTTTCCTCCATCATATTCAGCACGTCTGCTTCACTGTTTGTAGGATGGCCATTTTCATTTTGATCTTGAAAATGAATATTGATAATAATATACCAAGGAAAATATGCCTTGTTAGGATAGTTGTCATAGGCTTTATTGATCGTAGCTAAACCCCACCCTTCCTCCAAACTCAACTTAAAGATGGAAAACTTTTCACCTGGGAAAACTGGTTCTTTTGGTGGAAGGCTACTTGAAAATAAACTCTTAAACATAAAGGGGACTTATGGCGGTTAACGGGAAAGGTATTCGTGAAGTGGCTGCATTAGTAGTAAACAGCTTTATTTACCATTCCGCTGTTGAGTAATGTTTTGTAGCAGAAAGATAGTTCCAGAGCAGCCATTCGACAAATACAGTGTTAGCGGCTGATCTTGTTATGTGCAATGTCTTTCATAAATCCCAAAAGACTGAAATCACTAAATTGTTTGTTGATGGTAAATGTATTTATTAAAACCGTATCTGACATGTCTCCATTTTTGCACTTATATAGCAACGCACTTGTGATTTCGAAGCCCCCATTATTCTTATTGTGTTTCAAAAACAATTTAGCTCTATACAAATAAGTTTTCTTATGACCTTTTATTGAAAAAATATCAATGTCCCAATCATTACTGCTGTGATTATTTACACCATAAATTAATGCTGTACTGTCAAGTAATGCATTATCATATGAAAATTGCATGGCTTGGGAAATAAAACGTTTTCTTTTGTTGTCGAAGAAGTAAATATTGATATGTTTATAGTCTGTAAAAGTCAAATCGTAGTAGCTATCTAGGTCGATGTCGTTGGTTAAGAAAAATGTCTCTTTAGGCATGGGCAGTGATAAATTGGTTACCCAACTACCTTTTTCCTTTGATTGTATATCGTACAAATTATTTCCTTGAATATTTTTTTGAAATCTAAACTGAACACCATTAATAGTAAAGTACTCGACTCCACCTTCAGCAAGTCTTTGTTTTATTTTTTTACTTAAAGAATCCGAAATAGCCGATTCCTTAGGTAGCGTAAAGAGGCTAGCTTTTTGCGTGTAGGATTTATAGGAGTGAAAGAATAAAATAATTAGAAGTGTGAAAATCTTTATTTGCATTGTTTACTGGTTGCCGCTAACCTTTAGACTTGTATCCAGGTTTAGCGGGTTGTAAATTAGATAGAATTCATTAACCGAAAAAGGCAGGGCGACCTATGCGCTAACAAGGTAATAAAGTCCTATTCTGCGATACAG